>Ga0157370_10000043_pt1 | contig 132770 bp, 98 predicted proteins | sample C35metaG_FD_113463 | JGI IMG/M metagenome (GOLD analysis project Ga0157370, IMG submission 113463) | Corn rhizosphere microbial communities from Kellogg Biological Station, Michigan, USA - C3-5 metaG | ecosystem: Host-associated > Plants > Roots > Rhizosphere > Soil | place: USA: Michigan...
TAACAGCAAAAAACTTTTCAAAAAATCTGATTTCGCTTTTGTTGCCGGAGCCGAAATCAATCTAAGACCCATTACGATTTATGGAAGATACATCTGGGGATTTTCTGATGTGAGCAACTTTGGAGAAAAAGCAAACAGCCAGCAGATTCAGGCAGGATTATCTGTTCGTTTGTTTTAAAATGATGAATTCTTGGAAAATAATAAAAGGGCTGCTGGTTGCATTAGCAATCTTGTTTATCTCTTTGTTTATACTAGTCACCACAGCAATCACTTATATTTTGAAAGCTAGAATAGAATTAAACGAGAAGATAAACAGCAGTTTGGGTATAAAAAATGATGATTTGGTTCGCTAGAAATAGCGAACTTTTTTTTGTTTCTTATTTTTAAATTTTAAACTGAATTTTTTAGATCAGACTTTGAAAGTAAAGGTATTATTTCAATAGTTTTTTTACCATTTCGATTTGATCTGTAGTGACATTATTTTTATTGTAGGCAAGATAAATCGTGTTTTGAGTAGGATGATGGCCTTTCCAGATTTCTTTAATATGATGTTGATTAATATCATCCTGCACTAAATAATCTGATGCAATGGTAATGCCCGAACCAAACCGAATTCCTTTTAAAATCGAATTGTAATCAGGAATAACAAATCGGGGTTTTATGGTTGGGCGTTTTTTAAAATTTTCTAACCAAAATCGTCTAATAATGGCCAGATCACTGCTGTAAGCGTACCAATCTTTATCGCAGAGCCATTTCTCGGCTTTATCAAATTCAGAATTCGTTATAAAAAGATCAAATTCACTTGTATCGAATTCTTTATTGCCAACAAGAAGTAAATTGGCAGTACGAATGGGTTCATAAATGATGTCTTTCTCATCATTGCGGCTTGAAGTAATGACAAAATATAATTTTCCTGAGTTTAATTTTTGCATTAATTCTTTGCCAGGGCAAAATTCAAAAACAAGATTTGCAGGAGCCTGACTTATGTTTGAAGCCAGAATGCTGTAGAAAAACTCTTTAGAGGTACCAATACAAGTCAGCGGAATATTCGAAGAACGTGTATATCGAAATTCGGCTTCAATATATTCTAATTTCTCAATAGCATCAATTACCTGAGTATAAAATAATTTGCCATAATCTGTTGGTACCATTCGGCGTGGTTTACGCTCGAATAACTGCTTGCCTACATGAGCTTCAAGAGCTGATAAATGCTGACTTACATTGGGCTGCGAAATAAGCAGTTCCTGTGCCGCGCCGGTCAGCGTACCCACCTGATAAATCGTTTTAAACGTTCTGTACCATTCCATGTCTACCATGGTGCAAAGTTACTTGTTTTTTATTTTCCTTATAATATTAAGTATAAATTGATTTATAGATATCTATAAATTATGCTATTTCCTTTATAATTAATTCCGATACACCTTTGCATGCAATTTGAGAAACTTCAATTAAAACAACAACATTGAAATTTCCATCCAATTCATTATTAATCCATTAAAAATTATTTATTGTCATGCAGCAACATTTAAAAGCATTGCTTAGTACTATATTCCGAACGTCGATGGTCGGTTATTGCTTATTGGTTTTACAAGGATGTTCATCCAAAGCAGAAAAAGAAAAAACAGTAACGCCTTTAGTGTCAACCGTTACAGTTGATACCACATCGGTTACAACAGAATTAGAATTTTCGGGTATGCTTGAAGGAATCAGCAATATCGAAATAAGACCTCAGGCAGAAGGATATCTGGAAAAAATATTTGTAGACGAAGGAGCTTATGTACGAAAAGGACAATCGTTATTTCTTATTAACGATACGCCTTACAGCGAAAAGCTAAACCAGTCAACAGCGTCTTTGCAAACTGCATTGGCTAACAGGGAAAAATCCAGAATTGAAGCCACTAGAATACAAAAACTGGTTGATGGGAAAGTAGTTTCGGATGTACAGCTTAAAAATGCCCAAGCCGAACTCAGCGCAGCAAATTCTGCTGTTCGACAAGCAGAAGCTGCAAAGAAAAGTGCGGCTATAAGCAAAGGATTTACGCTTATAAAAGCTCCTGTAAACGGTTATGTAGGTAAACTGCCTTATAGAGTTGGGAGTCTTGTGGGGCATAACGAACCGGAACCCTTATCTGTGGTTTCAGACATCAATACCATGTATGCTTATTTTTCGATGAGTGAAGAAGCTTTTTTGCAGTTTAAACAACAATATCCGGGAAAAACCATAGAAGAAAAAATTAAAAGAATTCCATCTGTTCGTTTAATGCTTCCTGATAATTCAGTTTATGAAGAGCAGGGCAAAGTCGATATTGTTCAGGGCCAATTTGATAAATCTACGGGTTCTATTACGTTTAGAGCTTCATTTCCTAATGCCGGAGGGCTTTTACGTTCCGGAAATACAGGTAAAATTATCATGTCGCAATACAACAAAAATGTAATTCAGATTCCGCAGTCGGCTACTTATGAATTGCAAAATAAAGTCATGGCTTATGTAGTCGAAAAAAACAACAAACTGAAAAGCGTATCCTTAAAAATTGGACAAAAAACAGCTTTAAATTATATCATTTCCGAAGGATTAAAACCTGGAGATATATTGGTATCAAAAGGACTTGAACGCTTGCATGAAGGCATACAGGTAAAAGTTTCAAAATAATAATCTAGCCTTTTAAATTATGTTAAAGAAAATAATCGACAGACCCGTCACGGCTACTGTCATCTCACTTATATTGGTAATTTTGGGCTTTTTGGCTCTGGAAAAATTACCCATGGAAACCTTTCCGGAAATCGCGCCGCCCTCTGTTGTGGTTACCGCCCGTTACCCTGGAGCCAGTGCCGAAGCCGTTGCCCGTTCTGTAGCCACGCCGTTAGAACAGGTAATTAACGGAGTAGAAAATATGATCTACATGACATCGTCTTCCTCAAACGATGGTACTTTAACCATTACCGTTTATTTTAAACTGGGAACCAATCCGGATCAGGCGGCAATTAATGTGCAGAATAGGGTTTCGCAGGCCACCAATCAACTGCCTCAGGAAGTTGTAAAAACGGGTATTAATACTTCCAAACAAAACAACAGTATGATCATGATTATTGATCTCGAAAGCACCAATCCTAATTACGATTCGGCTTTCCTGAATAATTACGATCTTATAAATATTGTTCCAGGAATCCAGCGTATTCAAGGGGTTGGAAAAGCGCAGGTATTTGGAAGCAAGGATTACGCCATGCGTGTCTGGCTGAATCCAGGGAAATTGGCAAGTTATCAAATGACAGCGCAGGAAGTCATGAAAGCCATTGACCATCAAAATATCGAAGCAGCTCCGGGTAAATTTGGAGAAGGAAGCGCAACGGCTTTTGAATACACGATTAAATACAAAGGAAAACTAAATAAAGAACCGGATTATGAAGATATTGTAATCAGGGCAAATCCGGATGGTTCTGTACTGCGTTTAAAAGATGTTGCCAAAATAGAATTAGGATCGCTGGATCATGTGTATGCATCGGCACAAACGTTGGCCGGACATCCGGGAATTGGAGTTGCGATTTTCCAGACTCCGGGTTCGAATGCCAATGATATTCAGATCGAGATTCTGAAATTTATGGAAGAAGCCAAAAAGAGTTTTCCAAAAGGAATTAGTTACAGAACCACTTATAGTACAAAACGCTTTTTGGATGCTTCTATAAATCAGGTTGAACATACCTTGGTTGAAGCTTTTATACTGGTATTTATTGTCGTTTTTATTTTCCTTCAGGATTTTCGTTCTACACTTATTCCAGCGATATCAGTTCCTGTGGCGATTATTGGAACCTTCTTTTTTATGGGCGTTTTTGGCATCACCATTAATTTACTGACCCTTTTTGCGCTCGTTCTGGCCATTGGAGTGGTGGTCGATGATGCGATTGTCGTCGTCGAGGCCGTTCATCATAAATTAGAACATCATTCTACAGATGCCAAAAAAGCAACAATCAGCGCTATGGGCGAAATTACCGGAGCCATTTTATCGATTACTTTGGTAATGTCGGCGGTATTTTTACCTATTGGTTTAATCGAAGGTCCGGTTGGTGTGTTTTACAGACAGTTTGCTTTTACACTTGCTATTGCTATTGTAATTTCTGCAGTAAACGCCTTAACCTTAAGTCCTGCTTTATGTGCTGTTTTACTTAAGAACAAACATGCTGAATTGTATGAAGATAAACATAAGAAAGGCTTACAAAGATTCTACGAACTTTTTAATATTGGCTTCCATGCGGCTACAAAAAGATATACCAATGCGGTTCTTTTTCTAATTAAAAGAAAATGGCTGGCTCTGGGTGGATTGGTATTAGTTACTATTTTAACGGTAGTATTGGCACGCAACACACCGCAGGCCTTTATCCCTACAGAAGATCAGAGTTTTGTAATGACCGCTTTAAGCATGCCTCCGGGAACTTCTTTGGAACGTACTAAAACAGTAACTACTGAGGCAAGTAAAAAGTTGAGCAAGTTTGAAGGCGTATATTTTAATGCGATGGTGAACGGTAGTAATTTATTGGCCAACACTGTTTCACCATCCTACGCCGCTTCGTATACCATTTTAAAACAGCCCGAAGATCGAGGAAAAGTTAAGGACATCAATAAAATTATGGATTCTATTAAAACCGTTTTTGATGGTTTGCCCGAAGGATCTTCGTTTACGTATTCGATGCCGACTGTTCCCGGGTTTGGAAATGTAGATGCCTTAGATGTTGTACTTAAAGACAATGCCGGAGGTTCGATCGATAAACTGGCTCAGGTAAATGATGAGTTTATAAAATCGCTGAAAGAAAGAAAAGAAATTGCAGCAGCTTTTACATCGTTTAATGCAAAATTCCCTCAATACATGCTCGATGTTGATGCGGTTAAAGCGAAACAACTGGGACTTGATGTTAGTACAATTTTAGAAACCATGCAGGCTTATTTTGGAAGTATTTATTCTTCTGATTTTAACCGATTTGGGAAATACTATCGTGTAGTAGTACAAGCCGAAGCACGTTTTAGAGTTGATGAAAATGCATTGAATGAAGTGTATGCTAAAAATGATCAGGGCAAAATGGTACCGCTAAAATCTGTTGTGCAGTTAAAACGTGTTTTTGGTCCTGAAGTCGTTACCCATTTAAACCAGTCAACTTCTATTAATTTGAATGTTCAGGCTAAAAAAGGGTATTCAACCGGAGATGCCATGAAAGCGATAAATGAGGTTGCTGAGACGCTTCCGTTAGGTTATTCACATGAATATACCGGAATGGCAAGAGAAGAACAGCAGGCAGGAAACCAAACCATATTTATATTCGGAATCTGTATTTTGTTTGTGTATTTCTTATTATCAGCTCAATACGAAAGTTATCTTTTACCGCTGGCTGTAATTTTATCTCTGCCAACCGGAATATTTGGTGTCTTTGTTTTTATCAATTTAATAGGCGTTACCAATAATATTTATGTACAAATTGGTATGATTATGCTTATTGGTCTTTTGGCCAAGAATGCCATTCTTATAGTGGAGTTTGCGGTTCAAATGAGACATAAAGGAAAGTCTTTGGTAGAGGCTGCGCTGCAGGCTTCGGCATTGCGATTGAGGCCAATTTTAATGACTTCTTTTGCTTTTATTGCGGGATTACTGCCTTTGCTTTTTGCCGGTGGTGCTACAGAGCAGGGAAACCGTTCTATTGCATCGGGAACGATAGGTGGAATGTTCTTTGGCGTGATACTGGGAATTTTTATCATACCGGTTTTATTTATCGTATTCCAATCTTTGCACGAACGTTTTTTTGGTTTAAAAATCACACCTGTAATAGATCAACATTTAATTCAATCCAATCACTAAAATGACGAAAATACTATATTATATACTTATTCTGGCCGTGTTTTCCAGCTGTCAGATTGGGAAAGATTATGTGCGCCCAACCCTTGCAATGCCTCAGGAATTTAGAGGAAATAATGCCTTGCAGCAAAGTAAGGACAGTACTTTACTGCCATGGAAAAGCTTTTTTACAGATCCTGCTTTGCAAAATATTATAGATAATGTTTTGCAGCACAATTACGATATGAAAATAGCGCTGAATACGATTCAGATTAATAATGAATATCTGAAAGAATCAAAAGCAGCCTGGCTTCCATCAGTTTCCACAGGAATTGGAACATCTAGAAATTATTATTCTGATAATAGTCTAAACGGCGTTAATGGTTTTAATTTAAGCAATACCATCGGAACAAAAAGAATAGAAGATTATACGCTGAATGCGGGTTTAAGCTGGGAAATTGATATTTGGGGAAAAGTAAAAAACCAGAAAAAAGCAATGCTCAACGAATGGCTGCAAAGCCTTGAAGCCAGAAAAGTTTTGCAGACCAGATTAATTGCATCGGCAGCTTCGTCTTATTACACTTTATTAATGCTGGAAGAACAATTGGCAATAGCTCGTAAAAATTTAGCTTTAAGCGATAATACGGTTAAACTAATCCGGATTCAGTTTGAAAACGGCGAAGCGACTGCACTGGCGTTACAGCAAGCCGAAGTTCAGTACAAATCTACACAAGCTATTATTCCCGATTTAGAACAGGAAAAATTCATTCAGGAAAATGCTTTGAACGCTTTAATGGGAAATCAGCCCGACAAGCTTGCATTATCAGAAAGCAAAGTCAATTTTATAGCTCCACAGCAGTTAACTTCCGGAGTTCCGGCCTCATTGATGTCGAATCGTCCGGATGTGCGACAGAAAGAATTTGAACTGCGAGCGGCTTCTGCGAGAATAGGTGTGGCTCAGGCGGGTTTATATCCGGCTTTGAATATAACAGCTTCGGGCGGACTTAATTCTTTTCAATCTTCAAATTGGTTAAACATTCCGGGTTCTTTATTTGGAACTTTAGCAGGCGGACTTACCGAACCTATTTTTAATAAGCGAAAATTAAAAACGGCTTTTAATGTGAGTAAAATTGCCTACGAGCAAAAGACTGAGGAATTTAGAAAAACAGTTTTGCAAGCCACAAAAGAAGTTTCGGATGCGATGGTTAAAGTCGCAAAACTGAAAGAGAAAATTACGATTACGACATCAAAAAATGACTTACTTCAAACAGCGATAAACAATGCTGGTCTATTGTTTACAAACGGACAGGCCAATTATTTAGAAGTAATTCTGGTAGAGCAAAACTTGATAGAAAACGAACTGAATTTATCCAGTTTAAAAAGGCAGGAAGCTTTGGCTTATATAGAGTTTTACAGAGCTTTGGGAGGAGGGCAGTAAGCGGTTTTTCAAAACTCACACCAAGTGTGTGAGTTTTGTTTCATCATCGGTAAAAAGTTTTTTGTTACTTTCGTAAGGATTAAATCAGGTAGTTCTAAAAGAATTTGCAGTTTATGGAAAACCATTATTTACAATTAAGAAAACATATAGAAGAAATAAGTCCATTAACTGATGAAGAATGGGAAACTGTTGCTGCTTGTTTTACTTATAAGAAATTAAGAAAGCATCAGTATTTAGTACAAAAAGATGAACTTGTTCCTTCTGAATACTGGATTATAAGTGGCTTATTGAAAACATACGCTATTGATAATGAGGGTAAGGAACATATTCTGCAGTTTGCAATGGAACAATACTGGACAAGCGATTTTCATGCTTTTCAGAATCAGGTTCCGGCTACTTTGTTTATTGATTGTCTTGAGGATTCAGAATTTTTTTGTCTTCGTTTAGAAAACAGGGAAAAGTTGTGCAGTGAAATTCCAAAAATGACTAATTTCTTCAGAATTAAATCGCATTATGGGTATATCGCCCTGCAGCAACGCATCATGTCTTTACTGACTCAAACAGCTGAAGAACGCTATAATAATCTCATCAAAAAACTTCCATTACTAATTCAGCGTGTTCCTAAAAAGCTTTTAGCTTCTTATTTAGGCGTTACCCGCGAAACTCTTAGCCGCTTTAAGGGGTAAAAAGTGTGATCTACATCACTTCAAATGTGTGATGTTCATCCTCGCATATCTTGTGTTATCGTTAGAACTTTGTACTGTTAATTTTAAACAATGCAATGATGAAAACGATCCACTATTTTATGCAGGCAGTTACCGCTTTTTTGGGCGCTGCAAATAATGCACAAAATAAATTAGAAAGAATGTCAATAACTCTGGAAGTAATTCCGGGAAACATTCCTCATCTATAGCCGGAATTGAAACTCATAACCCGGCGGGATTAAATAATAACATTCTCGGGTAATTTTTTTTTCCCGCACAGGGCATATTAAGATTGATAAAATTGGTTGTTGGATAGGAGGGTGTCCTTCGGGACATTCTCTTATTTCTCTTCTTCTTTTTAAACTTTTACCCTCCTAAATCATTTATAATTTTATTTGAAACAACGATATGAAAACAAATGAAACAGCAGTTATAGAACAAACTGTTAATACACGAAAAAGACTGCCTGCAGCGCTATGGGCATTAACAATAAGCGCATTTGGAATTGGTACCACAGAGTTCGTTATCGTGGGTTTATTGCCAACAGTTGCAACAGATTTAAATATTAGTATTCCATCGGCAGGATTGCTGGTGAGTTTATATGCCATTGGTGTTGCCATAGGAGCGCCCATATTAACAGCTTTAACAGGAAGTATTCCAAGAAAAAAATTACTGATCTGGTTAATGATTGTATTTATTATAGGAAACGGTCTTGCCTCAGTAGCGCCTGGTTTTGCAACATTGGTTATGGCAAGGATTATTACAGGATTGGCTCATGGAGTTTTCTTTTCTATAGGTTCTACCATTGCGGCTTCATTAGTACCGCCAGATAAAAGAGCATCGGCAATTTCTATTATGTTTACAGGTTTAACTGTTGCTATTGTTACCGGAGTACCTTTTGGAACCTTTATTGGTCAGGAATTTGGATGGCGTGCTACTTTTATTGGTGTTGCTGTTTTGGGATTGATCGGCTTGATTTCAGGCTGGATTTTACTGCCAAATAAAATCGAAAATGAAAAAACAATCGCTATAAAAGACCAATTTAAAGTTATAGCAAACGGCCGATTACTTTTGGCTTTCTTAATGACTACTCTGGGTTACGGAGGAACTTTTGTTGCCTTTACTTATTTGTCTCCAATACTTCAAAAAATCATGGGACTTTCTGAATCAATGGTGAATGTAGTTCTTGTATTGTACGGAATAGCGATTGCTTTCGGGAATCTTATTGGAGGAAAAGCGGCAAATAAAAATCCGCTGAAAGCATTATTATGGATGTTTGTTTTACAAGCCATTGCCTTATTAGTTTTTACATTCACGGCAAGTGATTCTCTTTTTGGAATTATTACTTTGTTTATCATGGGGGCTTTATCATTTTCAAATGTTCCGGGATTACAATTGTACGTGGTTCAATTAGCAGAACGTTATTTACCGGGAACTGAAGACGTGGCATCTGCTTTTAATATTGCTGCTTTTAATGTGGGAATTGCTATTGGGGCTTATGTAGGCGGATTAGTAGTAGAATCTACTTTAGGGCTTGAATCTACTCCTTGGGTTGGTGCTTTGTTTGTAGTTCTTGCAATAGGAGCCACTTTATTAAGCTCAAAATTATCAGGTAAAAAGAACAGCAAATAATTAAATAACCAGCAATCTGTTAACCGTTAATTTAATTTTAAAATGAAAACAATTTGTAAAATACACATACCCGGCCGAATGACTCTTGGACTCGAATTTCCATTAGACAACGACTGGTCTCTTGAAGGAGAGAAAAAAAGAAAAAAACAAGGACGTCCTTTTGGGATTCCTGATATAAGTAAACACACAGAACTTATTAAATTGGCTGATAAACTTGGTTTTGCCGCTTTATGGATGAGGGAAGTTCCGGTGTATGATCCGGGTTTTGGCGATGGCGCTCAAATTTTTGATACCTTGTCGTACCTGGGATATGTGGCAGCCATTACAGATTCTATTGCCATAGGAACTGCAGCGGTTGTACTGCCTTTACATGATCCTTTGCAATTGGCAAAAGCGATTGCCACTATCGAAAATTTATCCGAAAGCCGTTATCTTTTTGGTGTTGGTTTAGGCGACCGTCCTGTAGAATTTCCTTTGTTTGGATTTGATTTTGAAACCAGAGCGCAGCGATTTGTATTAAATCATGAAATAATTAAAGAAGCCTGGAAAGAGCAAAGTGAGCTGAATCAATATTATGAAGGCTTATCTAATGAAATTCAGGTTTATCCAAAACCTAAAAATGAGATTCCTTGGATTTTAGCCGGGAGGGCAAAACAAAGCATGGACTGGATTGCTCAAAACATGCAGGGCTGGTTCAATTATCCGAGGGATGTAAAAGATACTGAAGTTTTGGTAAGAGAATGGAAAAATGCACTTTATGATAACAATCAGGCATCAAAACCTTATATATCGGCTTTCCATTTAAATCTTTTAAAAGATGCTGATGCTCCTTTTACACCGCATCGTTTTGGAGGTTCTGTCGGCATTAATGGATTAACACAATTGATGCGATTGTATGAATTGGCAGGAGTGAACCACATGGCGCTTCATTTAAGAAAATCAGAAATTCCGGTTGATGAAGCTTTAAAATTGATCGCTGAGGAAGTACTGCCTTATTTTGATGTCTCTGATTTTAAAAATCAATCTCATTATCAGGAGCAATAATAAAACGCACTTTTGATTGGTGCTGGTATTAAAAACAAAAAACTCTAAATTAAACATTTAGAGTTTTTCTTTTTTGAGACAAAAAGAGAATATGGAATTATGGATTTTTAAAAGTATATCCAATGGTAAGAAAGAAACTTTCGCTGTAAATCTTCCATTGTGGTTTGGTATTGGCATTTTCAATAAGCGGAACATATCCTTTAATGTATCTGCCTCCTAAACGAATACCATTTGAAAATTCATAATTTAAACCAGCAGTAAATCCGGCATCCATTTTTTGACTGTATTTACTTGGCGTTGTACCGTTTCCGTAGAGTGATGTATCGGTATATAAATTTCCGTCGGCATCTTTGCGCTGTAAGGAAGCATTTAGTAAAATTCCAATATACGGACCTGCAAAAAGCTGTATTCCTTTGTAATAAAAAGCAGGACTTATGGGAAATAATTCAATATAATGACGTTTAAATTTACTTTTATAATCGCCGTTTATTGTATCATTTAATTGAAGCGACATCAATTTTCGGCTGTAAAATACCTCGTGTTTTAATCCAAAGTATTTTGATATTTTATTGTCAAGGGTAATTCCAATGGTTTGTCCTGTTAAGCTTTTTGGCGCTCCGCCTGTTGATAAACTGTCTACATTCTGCCCATTTAGTGAGGATCCGTTTATACCAGCGCTAATTCCAAAAGTAAGTTCAGTTTCCTGTGCATTAACTTTTAAGAGAGAACAGAGCAGGAATAAGATTATATAGATTTTTTTCATTGTTACAGATTTTAAAAATTAATATCCCAGATACCCGCTGTTTTTTCCAGTTCTACTAAAGCTGTCGCATAATTGTACAGGGTTTCGTGATAACTAAGCTGCGTTTCGTTATAAGTTCGCTGTGCATTTAATACCTCAAGCAAAGTAGTTTCTCCACGTTTGTAACTGTAAACTTTTCCGTCCAGCAGTTTTTTTGCATCAGCCAATAAACCGGTATCAAATTGTTTAATTTGTTTTTGTGCAGTGAGATAAGCAAACCATGCTTTCCGAACTTCAGTTTGAATTTGTAAATCCGTTTGTTTGTACAAAACGTCGGCTTGTTGTACACTAAATTCGGCAGCTTTTAATTCTCCTTTATTTTGATTTGAAAATTTAAGCGGAATCGTAATCCCGGCAGAAACGGCATTAGAAGATGGAGTAGGAGCTACAATATTACTTACAAGCGAAGCATTTTCTACACCAAAACTCAAACCTAAATCCAAAACTCTATTGGCTTTGGTTAATTTTAAAACTTCCTGTGCGACATTTTTATTTTTAAGAGCCGCAAGCAAGTCGGTTCTATTGTTTTGAGCCGTAACGATAAGTTCATTCAAATTAAATAGGCGTTCAAATTTTGTCAAATCACCAGAAGGTAAATACAACGTATCTGCTTTTTGATTTCCCAGCATTGTACCCAATTCTAATAAAGCGGTTTTCCAATCGGCTTCACTTTGGTAGACATCATTTAGCATTGAATTGGCTTCCAGTTTACTTTGACGGGCATCAATCTCCGTAATACTTCCGAGTTTAAAACGGATGCTGTCTGTAGCAGCAATGTTTTTAAGAATAGTGTATGAATTCAACTGCACCTTAAAAATCTGTTTCTGTTTTAATCCGGTTAGATAATTTAAAGTGGCCTCGGCTCTTAGATTTCTAAAATAATCTTCTAACAAAGTTTTGGTTAGTTCCGTGGTACTTTTGGCCACATTTATTCGGGCCTTTCTTTTGCCTCCCAATTCAAGCGTCCAGCTTAATTCGGTAGAAAAACCATAACCCATCTGCATTCTACGCTGGCCATTATCACTTGCACCTACAGCCAGTTCCGGATCCGGAAAAACTTTTGAAGCTTCAGTATTAGCCTGTGCCATATCTACATTAAATTTTTCGGCTGCATATCCCAGATTATTTTTACTGACGAGAGAAAGAAAATCAGGATAGTTCATTTTTACCGAAACGAATGTCGTATCAATCTGGGCATTTGATACTGCCGAAAAAACCAGCAATATCAAAAGTGTTACCCATTTTTGTTTTATATTTTTAATCATAAATATCGTTTTATTGAAGATCAGTTTCATGTTGTTTTGCCGTTTCTGCCCAATCAAATTTTTTCTCGATGAGATAATAAAGTGATGGCAAAACAAAAAGGGTCAGGATAGTAGAAAATAAAAGTCCGTAAACAATAACCGTTGCCAAAGGTCTTTGCACATCGCTGCCTATACCTGTTGCCAGTGAAGCAGGTAATAATCCTAGTACTGCCACTGTGGCTGTCATTAAAACAGGACGGAAACGCTGTTTTGCACCATTGGTTACCGATTCGATAAGTGTCATTCCGTTTTTGCGAAGCTGATTAATATGAGAAATCATAATAACTCCATTTTGTATGGCGACTCCAAATAAGGCTATAAAACCTACTGCCGAGGAAACATTTAAAGTCATACCGCGAACATTTAATGCGAGCATACCTCCAAATAATGCAAGAGGAACGATACTCATTAACAATCCAGCCTGACGGAATTTTCCAAATGCACCGTACAGCAGCACAAACATAATGGCAAGCGCTAACGGAACGATAATAGCCAGATGACCGTAGGCGCGTTCCTGATTTTCAAATTGTCCTCTCCATTTTATTTTAAATTCGTCATGATTGTATTTTACTTCTTTTTCGATTCTGGCCTGCGCTTCTTTTAGAAAAGAGCTCAAATCATTGCCTCGCAGGTTTAAACGAACGGTAAGATGACGCTTGTTCGTTTCGCGGGCAATTGTACTTTCTCCCGTATTCAGTTTGATATTGCATACTTGTGATAAAGGAATTTTTACGCCTTCGGAATTTGTGAGCATTAAGTTTCCTATTTTCTCCGGATTATTACGGCTTTCTTCGTTATATCGTGCTGTAATATCATAGACTTTGTTGCCTACAAAAATCTGTGAAACGGCTTTTCCTCCCATAGCTACTTCGATAAGTTCTGATACATCATCTACATTTAAACCGTACTGCGCAATTTTCTGACGATCTGCAATTACTTGTATCTGAGGCAACGGCGGTTCCTGATCGATAGCCAGATCTACAGCACCTTTAACGTTTTTCAGCGTTTTGATGATGTCTTCGGCAATTCTTCGGGTTTCTTTATAATCTTCGCCATATACTTTTACAACCAATTCGCTGTGTGCTCCCGAAATTTTATCCATTACGCCATCGATCATAGGCTGCGAAAAACCAATATTATAGCCAGGCATCGTCGCATATTCAGCCGCAAGTTCCTTGATTAAGTCTTCTTTCGTTTTTCCTGATTTCCATTCGCTGTAAGGTTTCAAACCCACACTGCATTCATAATGAGAAGGCGTCCAGGCATCGGTTCCGTCATCATTTCGTCCTGCCTGCACCATCATATAAGTTACTTCTTCGTGTTTTAAAGTCCTGTGACGCAGGCTATCGCTCATTTCTTTAGATTTCTCTAAAGTGATTCCCGGCGGTAACGAAACCTGGAGCCAGATTGAACCCTCGTCTAAAGGCGGTAAAAAATCCTTTCCAACGGTTATGGTAAGTACTAAAGCAAGGGCTAATACGGCTATTAAAGGCGCAAATACCTTTTTAGGTGCCTGCATTATTTTTTGAATTCGGTTATGATAAGCGCTCGTTAATTTATCCAGCCATTTGTTATGATACATTTTTTGAGGCTTTCGGTAAATAAAATAAGCCAGTCCCGGAATTAGTAATAAAGCAACCAATAAAGCACCGAAAAGCGCATAACCAACAGTAAATGCCATAGGCGTAAATAACTTTTTCTCTACTCTTTCAAAAGCAAACAATGGCAGGTATGCTGTGATGATGATAAGAGTGGCAAAGAAAATGGGACGCGCAACACTTTTTACGCTGCTGGCAACGCTGTTTTCGGTGAGTTCTTTAGTTTCGTCATCTTCCCGTTTTTTCAGAATAGTTTCCATCATTACGATCGCGCCGTCGACAATAATTCCGAAATCTATTGCGCCAAGCGAAAGCAGATTCGCTGGAATATTGGTGAATTTCATTAGAATAAAAGCAATCAAAAGCGAAATTGGAATTGTAATAGCGACTAATAAAGCGCCTCTCCAGCTACCTAGGAATACGATTAATACAATAATTACCAAAGCCATACCTTCCAGCAATGTATGTGAAACGGTAGTAAGAGTGGTGTTTACCAAATTGGTTCTGTCCAGAAAAGCATGAATTTTAACGCCTTCCGGAAGGTAATTTTTGTTAAGATCGGCTACGGCTTCATTAACTCCTTTTAATACTACGGATGGATTTTGGTTTTTTAGTAAAAGCACAATTCCTTCAATATTATCCGAGTAATCAACGCCTCGTTTATCTGTATATCCTAATGCGCCTTTGCGTTCCAGATTTCCGTATTTTAGTTTTCCAATATCATTAAGATAAACCGGAACTCCGTTAACAGATTTCACTACAATTCGGCCCATATCATCGAGATTTTTCACCAGACCAATGCCGCGTACTACATACGACTGATCACCGCGATTGATGACGCTGCCGCCTACATTGGCGTTGTTTTTTTCGATCGTTTCGGTTATTTCACTCAGCGATAATCCGTATTGTTCTATTTTGCGCGGATCCAATTCAATTTGATATTGTGTTGTGATTCCTCCAAAATTGGTTACATCGGCAACACCCGAAACCTGTTTTATACGAGGTACAATTGTATATTCCTGTAATTCACTTAGTTTTCGCAGATCGTAACCTTTACTTTCAATTATGTACCGATAAATTTCACCCGTAGGAGAGGTAAGCGGATCTAAACCAGGCGCTGCTCCATAAGGTAATTCAACATCGTTTAAACGTTCCTGAATTCGGGTTCGGGCAAAGTAATCTTCGACACCATCATCAAAAACAATGGTAACCATAGATAAGCCAAAAGTACTTTTGCTTCGCATAACATGCATTCCGGGTAATCCGTTAATGGCACGCTCAATTGGAATCGTAATTTGCTGTTCGACTTCTTCTGCGGCAAGTCCGGGAACCTGCGTTACCACCTGCGAAGTAACATCGCCAATGTCGGGATAGGCTTCAACCGAAAGCTGTGTCCACGAATAATAGCCAAATAAGGAGAGGAGCAGAAATAACGCCAGAATCAGCCAGCGTTTTGCTATTGTTGTTTCGAATATATTTTTTTTCATTTTTTTTGAGGTACTGAGGTTCTGAGATACTAAGTTGCTAAGAATCTGAGGTGCTGAGGTTTTTTACCTTTGCGTGCTTTGTAGTTTTTTTAGCCACTCCCGATAGCTATCGGGATAAAGGATTTCACTTTATATCTTTTGTGGTTGATTTTTCAGATTATTTTGCTTCAAGGAGATAAAAGGCTCCTTCACTTATAATAGCTTCATTTGGTTGGAGTCCTGACTGGATTGCTATTTTCCCGTTTTGTGATACTCCGGTTTCTACATAACGGCGTGCATATTTTCCGTCGGCTAATTTTACAAATACAAAACTTTTGTCGTTGAATTGCAGTACGGCTTTTGCGGGAACAAACAACGTATTTACTGGTGTATCGGTAAAATTTACAGATACATACATGCCGGGTTTAAGCAGATGATCTGCATTGGCGCATTCAATTAAAACCTGAACGCTTCGGGTCGTTTCGTCGATTATCTCATCAACATGAAATATTTTTCCTGTAATTTTCTTGTCGGGATAAGCTCCAGCCTGAATTTCGGCTTTATCTAATTCATGAATAAACCGAATGTCTTTTTCCTTAATCTGTCCCGCAACCCATACTTTTTTCAGATCGGCAATTTTGGCTTTGGGAGCATCTTCTTCTTTTAAAAATTGTCCCATAACCAATTCATTGGCAATTACTTCTCCGGCAATGGGAGAAGTAACTACTAATGGCTGTCCAAAAACTAATTTGTTGATATTAACCCCAAATATTTTTAAGCTGGCGGCGGCATTTTGGTATTCTTTTTCGCTGACTTCAAAACTGGTTTCTGCTTCCTCCAAATCTTTTTGAGAACCTACGCCGTGAGCTTTTAAATCCTGCTGGCGTTTTAAAGAAAGTTTAGCAGTCTGATAACCAGATTTTGCCTGAAAGAAGTTTTTTTGTGCATCTGTAAAATCAGGTGAAACCATTTCGAAAAGCGGTGTTCCGGCCTGGGTTTTCATGCCCAGTTTTACATATACTTTGGTTACTCTTCCGGAAAATGGCGGAGCAATCTCGGCATACGAATTCGGAATTGCCTTAACTATACCGGCAGTTTGTAGTTCCAATTCATAAGGTTCATTTTTTACGGTTTCCAGTTTTAATTTAGAAGCAATCATCGATTTTGCCGGAACTACAATGGTATCGCCTTGTAAAGAAAAAGACTCGTTTTCTTTCGTTTCGGTTTTATTGTGACAGGCAGTTAATGCGGCCGCAGCAATTAGTGTTACTAAGAGATTTTTGCATTCGAATTGTTTACTGTTTTTAGTTTTTAGTTTCATACGTTTAATTTTATAACCACTGATTGAATTTTTTGATAAACCATGTTTTAACAAATTGTGTAAGCAGGCAATAGCAGGTTAGTATGCCAAATAAAAATGGGAAATAGCTTAACGGAAGCGGCTGCATTTTTAACATTGGTGCCAATGGCGAAAACGGAATCGCGATACCCACCAGCATGATTAATGTTGTTAATGCCACTACAGGTGTTGCTGCCCAGCTTTGTATAAATGGAATTTTTTTGGTTCGTATCATGTGTATAATCAATGTTTGAGAAAGCAATCCTTCTATAAACCAGCCGCTTTGAAAAAACGATTGGAGTTCCGGGCTGTTTGCTTTGAAGTAAAAGAACATCAGAGCAAATGTTGCAAAGTCAAAAATGGAGCTGATTGGGCCTATGAAAAACATAAATCTCTGGATACTTGAAGCATCCCATTTTTTAGGTTTTTTCAAAAAGTCTTCGTCCATTCGATCCCACGGAATAGCGGTTTGCGATATATCGTATAATAAATTTTGAGTTAATAATTGTACCGGAAGCATTGGTAAAAAAGGCAGGAAGGCACTTGCTCCAAGCATACTGAACATATTACCAAAGTTACTGCTGGCCGTCATTTTGATGTATTTGATGATGTTGCCAAAGGTTCTACGCCCGTAAATAACTCCTTTGCGCAGTACCATTAAATCTTTTTCTAATAAAATAATATCGGCACTTTCTTTGGCGATATCTACAGCAGTGTCTACGCTGATACCTACATCGGCTTCCTTAAGCGCAGCGGCATCATTTATACCATCGCCCATAAACCCAACGGTGTGTCCTTTTTCGCGTAATGCTTTTACAACTCTTACTTTTTGCAGTGGACTCAATTTGGCAAAAATGGAAACATCCTCAATGCGATCTGTTAGTTCCTGCTGTGTCATGGTTTCTAACTCGGTGCCCAGAACAATGTTTTTTACCGGAATTCCAACATCATTGCATATTTTTTTGGTTACAATTTCATTATCGCCGGTAAGAACTTTAACTCCAATTCCTAATCCCTGAAGTGCTGCAATACTTGGTTTTGCCGATGGTTTTGCAGGATCAAGAAAACCAATAAATCCAGTTAAGGTTAAATTGTTTTCGTCTTGTACAGAATAGGTTAGAGGATGTTTCCCGTCAAACTCACGTATGGCAACTAATAAAACTCTTAAGCCTTCTTCGTTCATTTTTTTAGAAGTCTGCAAAACCGTATTGTGCATCTTTTTATCCATTGGGATTACTTTGTCGTTTTCAAGGTGAAGCTCTTTGTCTTCGCCCGGATCGAAACTGTGAGAACACAAATCGAGAATTTCTTCGACAGCACCTTTACAGATTAAAAGATGATTTCCGTTTCTCATTTTCAAAATAACCGACATACGTCTGCGTTGAAAATCAAAAGGAATTTCATCTACTTTCATGAAGTATTCTTCTACTTTTAAATAATCATGAAGTTCAACATGCTCCAGAACAGCTTTGTCGAGTATGTTTTTTAATCCCGTTTGATGAAAACTATTCAGGTAAGCCCATTTTAAAACTTCGTCGTCTTCTGCTCCCAAAACATTTAAATGTTTTTCGAGTACAATTTTGTCCAGAGTCAGCGTGCCGGTTTTATCTGTGCAGAGAATATCCATCGCACCGATATTCTGAATGGCATTTAATCGTTTTACAATAACTTTGTGTTTGCTCATATTCATAGCGCCCTTGGCTAAATTGGCAGTCACAATCATAGGCAGCATTTCAGGAGTTAATCCCACCGCAACGGCAATGGCAAATAACAAAGCCTGCATCCAGTCTCCTTTTAAGAAACCATTTACCAGAAAAATTACGGGAACCATAACCAGCATGAAACGAATTAAGAGATAACTAACTTTGTTTATCCCGACATCAAAAGCAGTTTCTGGTCTGTTGCCCAGAATAGTTTTGCTGATGCTTCCAAAATAAGTTCGGTTTCCGGTTGCCACAACAATTGCCATTGCCGTACCACTTACGACATTGGTTCCCATAAAACAAAGATTATTGAGTTCTACAGGTTGTTTAGTATCGGCATCGCGAATGGGCAGAAATGTTTTTTCTACCGGCAAAGCTTCTCCTGTCAGCATCGATTCGCTTATGAATAAATCTTTACTTTGCATAATACGGCAGTCAGCAGGCACCATATCACCGGCAGATAAGAAAACAATGTCTCCCGGAACCAGTTCTGTCATGGCAATTTCTCTTTTGCCCATAAATTTTCGAAGTACTGTTGCCGTGGTTTTTACCATGCTTTTTAGTTTATCTGCAGCCTGATTGCTTCTAAACTCCTGAAAAAACCGTAGTAAAGCACTAAAAAGCACCATAACCGCCACCATGATAATGGTTTTATAATCGGCTTCTCCAGGTGCAGCAAGCCAGACATCTACAACAAAAGATATGATGGCTATTACCAGCAGAATGAAAATAAACGGATTAATAAAAGCTTTAAATAATTGCTTTAGCCATGAGGGTGCTTTATCATGCTGTACTTCATTAGGGCCGTATTTTTTAATACGTTCGTTTGAAGTTGGCATGCTAATTCCTGCTTCTGAACTCTCGAGCATAGCATAGACAAAATTAGAATCGCTTCGGGAAGCGTTTCGCAATTTTGTAGTCGTTCCTTCGTTCATTCCGTTGTTTGTCAAGGAATAGAAGGGGTGCTTAATTTTCTCTTTTGCACTCATTGTTGTAATTATTAAATAGTATTGATTAAAAAAATTATGACTCCGCTGAAAATCATAACTATGGCTGAAATTTTGATTAATTGAATGGCCTTAACCGAATTGAAATATTTTAAAGACCAGCCAATTGACAGGAAAAACAGTAAACATGGAATTACGGTTTTGTAAATAGTAAGCGACTCAATCTTTAAAAGACTTAAAGCAAAACCCAGCACAAAAAGATATACTGATGAAGCAAGGGCAATGTTTAAAAAGTCGTCTAAGTCCGGAAAGGTTTTATGGTTTCGTATTACTTTTACTTTAAATTCCTGAATCATCTTTACGGCTATTGAAAACAGCATGGTTATCGCGAGCCATTTGTCCTGACTTTTTATGGTGCTTGTTACTAATGCTGCAGTCCAATACCCGTATTTTATAACCTGTAATTGTATCGTAAACAAGACAAGCTGTAACAGAACTGCTTTTTTTGATTTGGTAAAAGCAATCGTATTCACACTCATTTTAGACAGCAGTAAATTATCTGCAGTAATCCCTAAAGTGATTAAAAGAACTGCAATAGTAATGGATAATGTCATGATTAAAGATCGGTTTGAGTTCCCATAATTTCCCAGCTCACTTTTGTGACTTTTTCTTCAATCGTTAAGCGGCTGGCCATTTTTTCCATTAGGCTGTCCTGAGATGTAATGGCCTTTATCTCTGCGGTTATGATCGCTATTGAGGGATCATCATTGTCATCGCTTGTCAGTGATTTTAAAAGCAGTGAATCTTCGTTGCCTAAATGCTGCATTAACATTACTCGCAGATGGTTTTCTACTTCTGTTTTGCATTTTATGGTAAAAAGGTAATCTGTTGGGGTATTAAAAGATTTTAAAGACTGTAATCGGTTTAGTGTTAAGCCTAATGGGCGAAGCAGTACATGTGTAATCATTACCGCAGCGCTTACTATAATGGCTTCGCCATACAAACCAATTCCGGTTAGAGAGCCAACTGCTGCTGAACACCAAATGGTTGCGGCCGTATTTAATCCCTGAACGCTTAATCCGTCTTTCATGATAACTCCGGCTCCCAGAAAACCAATTCCGGAAACGATTTGTGCGGCGACTCTGCTTGGATCGGCTCCATTACCCAATGAAACAGAAAGCAGAATAAAAGCAGTAGATCCAAGAGAAACAAGGGTGTTGGTACGCAGTCCGGCATTTTTCTGACGCCATTGTCTTTCGATTCCTATTGCTGCTCCTAAACTTGCTGCAAGTGCAATGCGGGTTGTAAATTCGTAAGTTGTAATCATGGTATGCCTCCTTTTCTTCTAATAGGGTTTCAATATTTTTGAAAACCGGGTAATTGTCTTTTTCGCTTTAATTTCTGATGATATAAAAACAACGGCGAGTACTGTTTCATAACCACGGCGCAAAATTAGACCAGCCTTAAAGAAAAGGCCATTAGAGATGTTTTAGAAAAAAATTAGAATTTCATTAGAAAGAAATTCAAGTCGTTTTTGTGTCAAAAAAACAGATTGAAAAATGATAGTAAATGGAGGTGAGAAAAGAGAAGAAAGAGAATAGAAGAAAGAAAATAGAGGGAAGAAAATAGAGGGAAGAAAATAGAGGGAAGAAAATAGAGGGAAGAAAATAGAGGGAAGAAAGAGGAAGAATAAATGGTCCGAGCCTACGGCTCTCAAAATTATTGCGTAATATTTTTTAACCGGATTAAAATCCGGCCCTACAATATAAGCCGAGCCGTTGGCTCTTTTTTAAAGTTGTTTTGAATCGGTCTCAGGAAACATTAAAAAATTCCGTAGGAATGAAAAATATTGTAGCAACGGATTTCAATCCGTTGAAAAAGAATAACGTATCAATATAAAATTCCGTAGGAATGAAAAAATATTGTAGCAACTCCCGATAGCTATCGGGATTAATCCGTTGAAATAATTATACGTGTTTATATAAAGTTCCGTAGGAACGATTCATATAAATTAAAAACGATTCATATAAATTAAAGCGAATTGAACTGTACTGTAAAAGTTGTTCCTTCATTTTTCTTTGAAGAAACAGAGATTGTTCCTTTATGAAGCTGAATAATTTTCTTTGTTAATGAAAGTCCAATACCATTTCCGTCGGCTTGGGTTTTGTTTGAGCCTCTGTAAAATGGAGTGAAAATATGTTCTAATTCTTCGGTTGAAATTCCGATTCCGTTATCAGAAAAGTTAAGTTTGATTTTATTTTTTTCAAATGAAATAGAGACCAAACTCTGTTTATCATCAGAAAATTTACAGCCGTTTTCAAATAAATTGACAAATGCGACCTTTAGCAGATATTCGTTTGCATTGACTGAAATCTGATTATCATCTTCAAAATCATTTTCAAAATGAATGGCAATATTGTAATTCGGATTTGATTTCTGAACCTGCTGACGTGCATCTAGTAACACTTCGTCGATACGAACCTGTTTAAACGCAATTTCAGACGGATCGTAATTTGCTTTTGCCAAATCCAGTAAACTATTAGAGAGTTTTGCCAGTTTTTTTGCATCCTGTAAAGTGTTTAGGATAACTGTTTTATATTCCTCTACATTACGTTCTTTATGAGTCGAAAGCTCGAGTTCAGCAATAATGGCCGAAAGAGGCGTTCGTAATTCGTGTGAAATGTTAGAAACAAAATGTTTCTGCGAATCAAAAGAATTCTCGAGGCGGTTCAGCATTTCATTAAATGTCGAGGCCAGTTCCGAGATTTCGTCTTTACTTTCGTTAGCATCTAATCTTAAGTCAAGATTTGTAGCCGAAATCATTTTTGCTTTATCGGTCATGTTAACAATGGGTTCAAAAGCTTGTTTTGAGAAAAAACGACCCGCCATAAAAAGAACCAAAATAGAGATGATGAAGACAACAATACAGGTTTCGATAAGGTTATAAATTTTTACATATCCAAAACCATCGTAGGCAGCGGCGGTAATAATGTATTTTTTTCCCTGAAATATATAAGTAGTTCCTATAACCTGCCATTCTTTTTGATAGAATTGTATTTCGCCTTTTTTAGCGATTTCATCGATCATGGGTTTGGTTTCTTTTACTACATCTATATCAACAGCATCATGGTATAAAAGTTTAAAAGAAGGATTATAAATGGCAACTTCGACTTCATTTAGTGTTGCTCGGTTGTTTCTGTAGATGTCTTGCAGCGTTTTGCTGTCTATTTCGGCATTTAAGATTAGATTTGCTTTGGTAATGGCTTCTTTTTTCAGCAGGGCATAAAACTCTTTTTCCCTGTTTTCTTTTGCAGAGTATATGATAATAGCAGCAAATACCAATAAAATAGTGGCAGTAACGAGGGTAAATAATATAGTCAGCCTGGTTCTGATTTTCATTCTGCTTTCAAAATAAATCCCATTCCTGAACTGGTATGGATGAGTTTTTTATCGTAATCCTTATCAATTTTCTTTCTCAGATAATTAATATAAACATCTATAAAATTGGTTCCGGTATCAAAAAGTGTATCCCATACTTTTTCTGCAATTTCTGTACGCGATAAAACACGCTCCTGATTTTGGAGCATATATTCTAAAAGCTTGAATTCTTTGGGAGTAAGGTTTATTTCAACCTCATTTCGTTTGACACTTTTAGTCTGCAGATTCATTTCGAGATCATCGTATTTCAGAATAAATCCCGAGGTGTTGGCAGTACCATTATTGCTTCGTTTTAGTAAAGCCCTGATGCGAACGAGAAGCTCTCTCATTTCAAAAGGCTTTGTGAGATAATCATCGGCCCCGGCATCAAATCCTTCTACTTTATCATCTGTTGAGCCCAAGGCAGTCAGCATAATTATAGGCAGATCCGGTTTTATCTGGCGCAGTTCTTTACATAAATCCAAGCCGTCGAGTTTGGGTAAAATAATGTCTGTAATAACCAGATCGTACTGATTATTAAGGGCTAATTTTTTTCCCGACAGACCGTCATAGGCTACTGTAGGTGAAAATCCATGTTCGTTGAGTCCTCTTTGGATCAACTCGGCTACTCTAAAGTCGTCTTCTACTACTAAAATTTTCATCTATACAAAGTTATAGTTTTGGATGTAGAATAGCAGAAAAAATAACAGCAAAAAAAAGAGTTTATGCTAAAAACATAAACTCTTTGATATTTAGATTGCAAGAACAATTTCTTAATTGGTGCCGGCAGCACTTTTGTCTACAAGAAATAGTAATTCTCCAGAAACAGGTTTAATTAACTGGATTGGGTAAAGTGCAGGATTATAAACTCCAGTTGTTACTTCTTTTAAAGCTGGTGCTTTTTTCTCTCCAAAAGCAACTACGATAATCTTCTCGGCTTTGTTAATCAGCGGAGCAGTCAGCGTTATGCGGTGCATGCTTTGTGGTGCAAGGTAATAAGCGTCAACCCATTTGGTTTGTTCGTTTAATACCGCCTGACCCGGAAATAGGGAAGCCGTGTGACCATCGTCTCCCATTCCTAGTAGGATAAGATCAAATTTTCCTTCGTCGCCTAAAACTTTTCGAATAGACTGCTCGTAGGTAACGGCATACTTTTCTGGTGTAACCCCATCGGCATACATTTCAAAAATGTTTTCTGATGGAATAGGAACGTGGCTTAATAAGGTGCTGTAAGACATTTTCGCATTACTTAAATCATCATTAAGAGGCACCCAGCGTTCGTCGCCCCAAAATATGTAAACTTTACTCCAGTCGATTTTTGTTTTATAATCGTCAGAAGCTAATAATTTGTAAATACCTGCAGGAGAAGAACCTCCGGTAAGTACAGCCGTGAATTTTCCTTTTTCGGCAATTGCTTTTTGTGCCGATTCTACAAAAAGATCTGCTGCTTTAGTATTAATTTCTTCGGTATTATTGTAAATCTGTATCATCTAATATTTCTTCTTTTGTTTGTGTATTTGGAATCCAGGCGTGTCCTTGGCGCGCCAATAATTCGTCGGCTTCTTCAGGTCCCCAGCTTCCTGCTTTGTAATTAGGGAAATTTGTTGGTGCCGTAGTTTTCCAAACCTGCTGAATAGTATCTATAGCATCCCAGGCTTGTTCTACCTGATCCCAGCGCATAAATAGGGTAGGATCTCCTGCCAAAGCATCGGCGATTAAGGTTTCGTAAGCTTCTGGCGACATGGTAGAGCAGGCAAAATAATCAAATATCATTTCTGCAGGTCTCAAAGAAAGTGACAGACCCGGTTTTTTGGTCATAAACTGCAGTTTAATGTCCATTGCAGGCTGAATATTGATAATCAATCTGTTTGGTGTCATACCTTCTTTTCCATAAGAAAATGAGGAATGCGGCACAGGTTTAAATTGTATGATTATAGAAGATTGTTTTTCTTCCATTCTTTTTCCTGTACGCAGGTAAAACGGAATTCCCTGCCATCTCCAGTTGTCCAGATAAATTTTCATCGCTACATAGGTTTCTGTGTTAGAATCCGGTGCGATTCCTTTATCCTGACGATATCCCGGAACTGGTTTTCCTTTAATTGTTCCAGCATCGTATTGGCCTCTTACAATATAATGATCTACTTCGTCCGGTTTAATACGTCGAATCGATTTTAAAACATCGGCTTTACGGTTTCGGATGTCATCTGCTTCTAATGAAGCCGGAGCTTCCATGGCAGTCATACATAAAATTTGAAGAAGATGGTTCTGAATCATATCTTTTAATGCACCAACGCCTTCGTAGAAGCCGCCTCGTTCTTCAACGCCAACTTCTTCTGCAACTGTAATTTGGACAAAATCAATAAAGTTACGGCTCCATAACGGTTCAAACATCGAATTTCCAAAACGGAAAGCAAGAATGTTTTGAACGGTTTCTTTACCTAAATAATGATCGATTCTGTAAATCTGTTCTTCTTTAAATGTCTGCGAAAGCATTACATTAAGTTCAATTGCAGATGTTTTATCGTAACCAAAAGGTTTTTCGATAATAATACGATCCTGTGTTGGATTAGCCGCAAGACCAATTTTCTTGATATTATTAGAAATCGTAGTAATGAAAGAAGGTGTAATGGAAAGGTAAAAAAGACGATTAGCACGTTCTCCAAAAGCCTGATCGATATTATTTATCTTAGTATTTAGGCTTTGATACGATTCTTCATTGTCGATATCAAGACTGTGATAGCTGATGTGAGAAAGAAACTTTTGAGTTTCGGGATCAGAAAGTCCTTTCTTTCTTGAAAAAGTGTTTAAATTTTCTAATACATAACTGCGGAAATCTTCGTTGGTTTTTTCGGCTCTTCCCAGTGCGATGATTTCAAATTTATCCGACATACGACCGTCAAGATACAGGTTTTGAAATGCCGGAAAGAGTTTTCTTTTTGCTAAGTCTCCGGTTCCTCCAAAAATTACAATAATTGTTGGATTTATATTTTTGAACTTACTCATTGTGTGTGTTGTGTTGCTTATAGTTGTTTATTCAGACCATTGTGTATGGAAAACACCTGTTTTGTCGATACGCTCGTAGGTGTGGGCTCCAAAATAATCACGTTGTGCCTGAATTAGGTTGGTTGGTAGGTTTTCTGATCGGTAGGCATCAAAATAGGCCAATGAATTCATAAGACCTGCTGCAGGCAATCCTTGTTGAACCGCAAATTGAATAACAGCTCTTGTTCCTGCTTGGTTCTCGCTTAATTTTGAAGCGATTCCGGCGTCTAAAAGTAAGTTTGGCAAATCAGATTTGGTCACATAAGCTTTTCTGAAATCTTCTAAAATAGTAGCACGAATAATACAGCCTCCGCGCCATATTTTGGCAACAGTTTCCAGATTTAGTCCATAATTGTATTCTTTAGAAGCCGTATGAAGCTGTGCTAATCCTTGTGCGTAAGTCACTACAATAGAAAAGTATAAGGCTGATTTTAATGCCGCAATTGCTTCGGTTGTATTTACATTAGTTTCGGCGGCGTTCCAAACCAGTTTTTTAGCGGCTTCAATTCTTTCCGGTTTTGTTTTAGACATATCGCGCATTACAACGGCAGCGTCGATTGTTGGAACCGGTACTTGTAAATCCATTGCATTTTGCGAAGTCCATTTTCCTGTTCCTTTAGATCTGGCCCAGTCTGAGATTTTATTGATCAATCTCGTTCCGTCTTCATCATTTTGTTTCAGGATATTTCCGGTAATTTCGATTAGGTATGATTTAAGGTCTTCAGTCTGATTCCACTCTTCAAAAGTTTTCTGAATTGTATCTTCATCTAAATTATAACCTCTTTTCATTAGGTCGTAAATCTCAGAAATCAATTGCATGATTCCGTATTCGATTCCGTTATGAACCATTTTTACATAGTTTCCGGCAGATCCGTTTCCTAAATATTCTACACAAGGTTCGCTGTCTACTTTTGCTGCAATAGCTTCAAAAATAGGACGAAGTCTTTCGTAAGCTTTTTGATCACCGCCTGGCATCATTGCAGGACCAAATCTTGCGCCTTTTTCTCCTCCTGAAATTCCCATTCCAAAGAAATGAATTCCTTTATCAGATAATTCCAGAAATCTTCTGTCTGTATCCGTAAAATATGTGTTACCGCCATCAATTATAATGTCACCTTTATCTAAATGAGGAAGTAAACTTGCTATTGCGCTGTCAACAGGTTTTCCTGCCGGAACCAGCAGCATAATAGCTCTAGGCTGTTGAATAAGCTCTACAAAATGCTTTACATCTGTTGTTGCTTCAATTGTATGATCAGGACCCGCTTCTTGTTGCAGCGAGTTGACTTTTTCGGTATCTAAATCTAAACCTGCAGCCGCAAAGTTATGGCTTGCAATATTTAAAAGTAAGTTGCGGCCCATTACACCGAGCCCAACAATTCCAAAATCAAATTTGTTCATAGTTTTCAATTAACTAAAATTATTATAAAAGTGTTTTTCCGGAAAAAATGTAAGGGAAAAAACGGTAATGCTTTTTGATTCAGTTCTTTGCAGAAAAACAGTGTTTGTTTTAATCTTATATTTTAAGATTTACTGTGCTAAGTTAGAGAAAAATGATGAAATAGAAGTAGATTATAAGTTCACTTTAAGGCTTTATTGTGATACTTTTTTATGTGTAAAAAATATACTTAAAATAACGGTACATTCTATACGTTCTTTTTAAATTTATCGATTTGAATGTTCGCGAATAGCACTATTAATTAACTAAATTCAGAAAAATCTAACAGTAAACCGAAGATCCTTTACAATTTTTGATAAAAGTTAAGAAGTGAAAAAAAATATGAGTTGATTTTTATAGATTTGTAAAATTAGTATGTTCCCCAAAAATATAAGACAATGAAATCGTTTACCTCCTTATTTTTATTTTTAATGTTTGCTTATTCAAACTCGTACTCGCAGCTGAGTTCAGATAAAATATTTGAAAGCTTTAAACAGGGTGAACGCACTAATTGCTCGTCGATTGCTTTTATTAAAGCTTCATTAAATGTTTACGGATTAGACAATCTTTTTGTAACCGAACCGATAAACGACAGCTTGTATAAAATAACACTTAAAAATGACGCTTCATTTAATTTAAAGCAATCTGAAATAGACAAAGCCAAAGTTTCTGCTGACTTTGTATATATTAAGGACAACTGCGACAGCGAAAAAATTACAGAATACGCTATACTGACTTACGCAGTAATGGCAAAATACAAGCAGATTATCGATAAGGAAGCCGCTTTTGACCAGGCTTTAGAAGATTTAGAAGATGGGGCAGTGTATACGCCTACTATTTATAAATATTTAGGTTTTATAAAAGGAAAGCAGATACAAAAGTTAAAACGACAATCCGGAAGCGAGTTTTGCGGTGTAGTGGCATGGTCGACTGCACATGCAGTTTTTGTGTGCGAAGAATTTATGGATTATTACGGCAATAAGAAAAGTATCTGGATAAAATATCCGGGACGTTTTAGAATAATCAAGTCATAAAAACCGCAGAAAGGCTAAGTGTTAAAGTTTTCTAAAAAAAGAAATTAAATAAAGTTGTAATTTAAGTTAAATTGTATATTTTTGTCCTAACCAAGAACCAATTACATCCTACGAAAATGAAGAGTAAAATTATTCTATTAAGTATCCTTTTCTTCTTGACAACTGCAGCTGTTTCAGCACAGGCAAAAAATGCTCCAAGAAGTATTATCAGTACAACAGCGCTTATCCGTAAATACCATGATCAAAAAGAATTGAGCGGTATGCAAAAAGGAGAGCTTTTAGAATTGTACATTGAACGTATAAAAGTTTTAGTTAAAACATTGCCTTATATTGCTTTGGTTACTAAACCAGGTGTTACAATGGCAGATTTAGGTATTCCGGACGATAGTGACCACAAAAAAATATTAGATGCACAAGCAGTTGGTACTACAACTTTCTTAGATACTACAGTAGAGTTTCAAAGAAAAATGATGCCTTATTCTGATAAAGGAAACCTTATCGCGGCAATCTTGTTTTACGAAAACACATTGAAATCTTTACACGAGTTTAACGAATTAAACGAAATGTAATTTTTATATCAATAAAATACAGAAACCTCCAGAGTCATTTGATTTTGGAGGTTTTTTGTTTTTATTAAAAATGATATTTGATAAAAGTTTTAGGATAAAATTTTATTTCGGCAGTATTTATTTTCGATATATTTGAAATATGAACGAAAATAGAAAAGACATCACAATCAGACCAGCTATAAATGCTGATTTGCCGAAGCTTGCGGAATTTCTTCAATTTCTAGTAAGTGCAGAAAGACCTTTTGATCCTACATTAAAAGAAGGCGAAATATTTTATTATGATATAGCAAAACTCATCCTTGACAGCAAGTCCGAAGTTTTGGTTATTGAATTCGAAGGTCAGCTAGCGGGCTGTGGGTATGCTCAAATCCGGGAGGCTAAACCGTATCAAAAACACGAACTTTTTGGATATCTTGGTTTTATGTATGTCGATCCTGAATTTAGAGGAAAAGGACTTAATGGTTTATTGATCAATGAGCTTAATAAATGGGTTTTATCTCAGGGAATAACTGAGGTCAGATTAGAAGTATATCATGATAATGAAGCAGCAGTAAACGCTTATAAAAAAGCAGGATTTAAGCCAATAGTTACCACAATGCGACGTGATATCAGCGGAACAGATAATGAATAAATGAAAATAGTTCCGACTAGAAAAAAAGGCTCCAGCGGAGCATCATATTTATAGCAGTTATATACACCGTGATTTTAAGCTCCAGAGGAGCGAAACATGTATTGTTTAAGAATATGCAGCTCCTCTGGAGCTTTATGTGTGTGTGGAAATAATTATCGCTATATATATGATGCTCCGCTGGAGCTTGAACAGCAAATTCAATAATTTTATAATTTTTCAGCTTCTAAATAAATAATTTTTTATTTTAAAGTTTAAAAAAAGAGAATGTCTTTATAAATGATGTTAATTTTTTTTTAAATCCATATTGGTTTTCTCTTAAAATGTAAGTTTATTATCTATATTTATTCTTGATTTTTTATTTGGTTAAAAATCATAAGCAATTGATTTTTAATCATTTGTGTGTTTTTTAGAGATGAATAAATCTTGATTTTTATTACATCTTTTTTTAAACCTCTTTTTTCGGTTTAGTTTCGATATGTCCTTTTTCTAGGAATATCTAACTTAAAAACCGAAAATTATGAGAAAACAATTACATGTTACTTTTTTTAAAAGAGCCAAGTGCTGGCCTGTAATAATGTGGGGCTTTTTTGTGCTCTTAACTTCAAATCTGTATGCACAGCGCGGCTATTATGATGCGCCTTATAAAAGATATGAAGCAAATTTAGGGCAGTTGTCTAATGGAAGCACCACTACTGCAAAATCTTATAACCAAGCCGATCTTCAATCTGAAGCCACAGATCAGCAGTGCGTTAATATGTCTGCGACAAATGCAACAGTGCAATGGACGCTTACTGAAGCAGCTGACGGACTTGTAATTCGTTACAGCGTTCCCGACGGACAAAGCGGCACTATTGGCGTGTATAACGGAACTACAAAAATTACCACGCTTACTTTGACTTCTACCTGGTCATGGGAATATTTGTGGAGCAACGGAAATCCAAATAATAACGGAATTACCAATCAAAACCCAAGAATGCGTTTTGATGAAGTTCGTTATAAACTTCCGAGTAAAATTCCGGCTTCAGGAACTTTAAGACTGGTAAGAGAATCAGGGAATATTCATTTAGATTTTGCCGAAATGGAGCCAGTTCCAACAGCGGTTACAGCTCCGTCTGGCGCTGTGACTTATACTGGAAACGGCAGCGATCTTCAAACCTTTATTGATGCTAACGGCGGTAAAAAGATATTTGTTCCAACTGGTGTTTATAATGTGAATCGTGAATTGTATTTTGGTTCGGCTAACACATCATTAATTGGTGCCGGAATGTGGTATACGCAGATTAATTTTACCAATACAAGCAGTTTAAACGGCGGTTTGCGTGCCAATGCAAGTAATATTTCATTTTCTGATCTTTATTTAACGACCAATTCAGCTTCGAGAAGTAATTCATATAAAGCAATAAATGGTGTATTTACCTCTGGTTCTACGGTAAAAAATATTTGGGCAGAACATTTTGAATGCGGTGCCTGGATTGCGCAATACAATACGGGAGGTCCTGCAATTGCCGATGGTTTTACATTGTCTCATTGTCGTTTTAGAAACAATTATGCCGATGGAATCAACCTTTGCAAAGGAACTGCAAATGCGATTGTAGAACATTGTAATTTTAGAAACAATGGCGATGACGATCAGGCGATTTGGTCTGCAGACGGATTAGAATGTATCAGTAATACGTTTCGATACAATACTTCAGAAAACTGCTGGCGTGCCTGCGGACTGGCGATTTATGGCGGTAAAAATAACAAAGCTTACAATTTAATTATAAAAGACAATCTGGAAGCGGGTATCAGAGTCAGTAATAATTTTCCGGGAGCGCCATTCAATAATGATGGAATGCACGAAATACATGATATAACTATTACAGCTTGCGGTACTTTTAATGATACGTACAACAATCCGGTACCGGCAATAGATATTTTTAGTGCTACTAATGCAGGATCTCAGGTTAAAAACGTACAGCTTTACAGCATCGACATCTTAGACTCAAGAAACGATGCAATCTCGATAAGCAAAAGATCAGGTGACGGAATTTATAATCTTTCTTTTAAAGACATAACGATTAACGGAACAGGTAAAGAATATCCTGGAAATAATGCACTTAACAGAAATTGGGGCCGTGGTTTTTTTGTTCTTATAGCAGGCTCTCCAGCTGGAAATGGTACGTATTGCAATATGAATTATTCTAATAGAGGCGGAAATGCAACTGTTAATGAAGAAACGAATGCAATTGGAACGTTTTCATGGACATCAGCTTCGAACTGTTCCAGTACGCCCGTTGCGGTAACAGGAGTTACGTTAACACCAGCAACAGCTACTTTAGGAGTTGGTGCAACACAGCAGTTAACCCCAACAGTTGCTCCGGCAAATGCCACAAATAAAACAGTAAGCTACAGTTCTAACAATACGGGTGTAGCGATTGTAAATGGTTTAGGTTTGGTAACTGGGGTTGCCACAGGATCTGCAACCATTACGGTAACCACTCAGGATGGAGCTAAAACGGCAACGACTGCTATAACAGTAAGTTCTTCAAATGTTGCAGTAACAAGTGTACGTCTTAGTCCAACAACCGCAACATTGGCTGTAGGAGCAACGCAGCAATTAACTGCAACGGTTCTTCCGTCAAATGCTACAAATAAAGCGGTTAGTTATGCTTCAAACAATACCGGAGTTGCGACCGTAAATAGTTCAGGTTTGGTAACAGCGGTTGCTAACGGAACAGCTGCCATTACCGTAACAACTGCAGATGGAAATAAAACAAGCACAGCTGCAATTACAGTAAGTACAGCAACAGGAACTTATTTTACGATTAAAAACAAATGGACTGGTAATTATTTGTATGATGCTGGTGCTAATGTAGGATACGGCCCAACTGTAGCAAATAATAATTACAAATGGGAAAAAGTAGCGGTAGATGCAACCTATTTTATATTAAAAAATGTAGGTACGGGAGATATGATGAATATCGAAAACTTAACCGGAGCGGTACAATGTAATGTTGGATCTTCGGGCTGGTACAGTGCACAATGGTCTACTGAAAATGTTGACGCTACATGGGTAAGAATTAAAAACAGATGGCAGACAGGAAGTATGATTCATATCGAAAACCTAAACGGATCTGCTCAATATGCAGGAGCTCAAAACAACTGGGAAAGCGCTCAATGGCAATTTCAAAGTACAACATCAAAAAAAGTAGAATTTAGCGAAGTTGCTGCGACCGAAAATTCGGCAGTAAGTATTTATCCAAATCCGGCAATTAATAATGAGTTTAATGTGGTGCTGCCAGAATTAAATGCAGACGATATTGCAACTGTAACGGTTACGGATATAAACGGAAGAAAGGTTTTGGCTCAAAAAATCACTTCATCTGCAAAAATCAATCATAATTTAGCTGAAGGTATTTATGTAGTTACAATCAGCTCTACTACTTTTAAGGTTTCTAAAAAAGTAATTGTGAAATAAAAAGCTAAAATACAATCTCTGGATTCTAAATTCAGAATAAAAAATAATCCCTGTGTGTTTATACATAGGGATTATTTCGTTTAAGAATGATTTTTATTGGATAATTGTTGTCCAGATTTCACCGCTGATATCAGTTAATTCCAATGTATATTTTCCTTTTTCATGCTTCGGAATTTGAAAATTTAATGTTGCTTTTGCTCCCAATGGCAGAATTAAACTGTGTTTACCGGGTTTCACTTTGGCTGTATAATAATTTTTGATTTGCTCCTTGGTTAAACTCGAAAGCTGTTTTTGATTTAGTTCGAAAAGAAAGTTGCCGCGTTCATCCTTTAATGCAATGCCAATAAGAAAAGAACCGTAAACATCGGCACCTTCATCTCTAAAAACAGTAAAGTGTAAAGAGGTATTCGTAATTGAAGCCTCGCTGATGGTAACATGAGGCTGTACAGAAAGATTATGTAATTTTCCATAAACACCTCCGTGGAAATATTGATTGGTAAATAAAGTCAGCCCTAAAATAAAAATAGACCCCATCAATACTGTTTTGCTGCTAGTTTGATCTTTTAACGGCAAATTCCCCGAACCTAAAAAGCGGAACCATTTTGTAGTGGTAAAAGATTTATTTTTTTGGATGAAGTATTCGTCAAGCGAATATTTTCCGCCGCCAGACATAAAAATGGTAAATCCGGCTGCAACACCCAGAACGCCTATCTGCCATTCGTCAAGACAGGTTGTTCCCAGCCATCCGGAACCTAATAAAATACCAAATGCAAGACTAAAAACACCAATGCTCATGAGTCGGGTAAAAAGGCCGAGCATAAATAAAAGGCCCACAATTCCTTCAATAATAGTAAAAGAAACCATTGCCCACCAAAGACTGTCAGGATTAGAAACCAGATTTTCTATAATGGGTTTTATGCCCAATGCATGCGGCAGAAAATGGTTGAACTTTTCTCCAATATATCCTGCTTCATCCGGATTTAGTTTGTTTTCGAGGATAAGTCTTCTCCAAAAAGCAGAAAAATAAGTCCAGCCCGCCACCCAGCGCAATGCCGTGGTGAACATGCCGCTATATAAATAGGTTTGATTGTTCATTGTAATTTGAATTTAATTATAAGAAATAGATAAAGCTTCAATAACAGAATCATTGAAGTATGCTAGCATTACAATTAAAAAATCAAATCAGATATTGTTCGTGTAATAAATAGATAGGAATAATTTGAAACCCTTTTTTCTCAGAAAAAGAAGTGCTTTGGATTTTAGAAGAAGCAACGACCTTTTGGAAATCAGAGAAATGAGATGAAAAATCCTTTTTTAAATCTTTATCCTTAACAGAATCTAAAGCCTTTTTGACTGTTTTATGTTTAGTTATAAAACAAGTAACAGACAGATTGCTGTTTTGGTTGTTTTTGAATTCGTTTACAGGAATATCCAAAACCAGTTTAATTTCTCTTTTGGCAGAGCAGGGAAGACACACAAAGAATAATATCAAGATAATGATAGTTCTGTAGAGTATATTTTTTAACTGGTAGTGCATTCGTTTTTCTTCTAATTTCAAATGTAACAAGAAATTTTATAGGAAACTATAAACAGGTTGTTAATGCGGTAATTGCAAAACAGCTGTTTTTCTGTATAAAAATGAATTGTAAGCTTGAGAAACTTATTATTTATACATTCTGTATTTTTTCTAAATATTTTTTTTGATTCTGTCATTTTTTTAAGACAAAAAGGCTTTAAAATATATATCCAAAATTATTTTATCCCCAAAAACGTATTTTATTACTCCTCCTTAGAACCATTATTATTCAAATTTGCACGGTAAATCACAAACCGATTTCACCCAGTGTCGGGTGTGATTTCTTCAAACTAACTAATTAATTAACCAAATTACCAAACAAAAATGACAAATTTTATTAGGATTAAAAAAAGTCCTAATTGCGTATCTGGATTTAATTTGAAAAAGAAAATGATGCTGTGTTGTGTCTTACTTTCTTTATCTCAAGTTGATGGATATGCTGTTAGTTCTAAGCGTACAACAGATTTTCAAAAAGTACAACAGCAAAAAAACATTACCGGACAGGTTAATGATGAAAATGGGTTACCGCTGCCGGGCGTAACCATATTAGAAAAAGGAAGCAAGAATGCGGTCCTGACAGATTTTGACGGAAAATTTACTATAAAAGTAGAAAACGAGAATTCAGTATTAGTATTCTCTTTTCTTGGTTATGTAAATTCTGAAATTGCCGTAAAAGGAAAAACTACTGTTAATGTAAAAATGCAAAAAACTACCACTTCATTAGAAGAAGTAGTAGTTGTAGGATACGGTAAAATGAAGAAAAAGGATTTAACGGGAGCTATTGTTCAGGTATCGCCTGATAGATTGGCAAACCAAAATCCGCAGACGGTTCAGGATATCTTGAGAGGTACTCCCGGATTAAATGTAGGTTACGATCCTTCTGCAAAAGGAGGAGGAAGAATGCAGATTCGTGGTCAAGGTTCTGTTTATGATCCTAGAAAAGAGGGTGTGCACAGTTCGCTGCTTATTATCTTAGACGGAATGCAGTTTTATGGTGAACTTTCGGAAATTAATCCTGATGATATTGGCCAGATTGATATTTTAAAAGATGCATCGGCGGCATCTGTGTATGGTGCAAAAGCAGCGGCTGGGGTTATTATTATTTCTACCAAAAAAGGTAAAACAGGTAAACCTATGGTGAGTTTTACTACCAATACCACGATTAGTAATAAGAGCGCCTATCGTAGTGTGTATTCTCCAGCGGGATACTTAAAATACCGTGAAGATTGGGAAACTGCTCAGACTTATGGCGTTAATAAAGCAACCGGACAATATGAAGCATGGATATCAGGAACCACTGCTAATGGCAGGCCGGGGTATTTTGCAAACCCTAATGATTTGGGTAAATGGGGTATTACAGAAGCACAATGGTTGGCTTATCAGCCGCCTGCGCAAACAAACGGGAAAAGCTTGAAAGAAGTATGGGGAGCGCGTTTAGGATTGAATTTTGATCCTTCGTTAATGGCTAATTTCCTGGCAGATAAAACACACGATTGGAGCAACAGCTCTTTTAGAACCGGGATTAATCACGATTATAATTTGAGTATTTCAGGAGCAAGCGATAAGGTAAATTATTATATGTCTTTTGGTTATTTAAATGCACAAGGAGCTATTGTGGGTAACGATTACAAATCAGTGCGTTCTAATATGAAAATTGATGCTAAAGTTACCAGCTGGCTTGACGTTGGAGCAAACGTTAATTTTCAGGATCGTTCAGACGGAGATATTACACCTTCTTTAGATACACGTTCAGGGTTTAACAACATGATGAGAACCAGCCCATTTGGAACCTTCAGAGATGCAGATGGCAACTATGAAAGACAGCCAATGGGGAAAAATGTTTCAGGGCAGAATTATAATTATTACTACGAACGTCAATATACGGAGAAAGAGACTGGATATACGATATTGAATAGTATTTTTAATGCAAAAGTAACGCTGCCTTTGGGTATTACTTATTCGTTTAACATTGCGCCTCGTTATCAATTTTTTCACGATCGTTATTTCAGATCAACAAAAAATCCAAACTGGCCTGCAGCTACTACTGGGGCAAATAGAAATAACTCCATTAATTTTGATTACAACCTAAATAATACATTAACATGGGATTATACAATTGCTGAAAAACACCACATCATAGCAACTTTTGTTCAGGAAGCTGAAGAACGTCGTTACTGGTCAGATGGAATGAATGCCTATAATATTCAGCCTACAGATAATTTAGGGTTTCACCTTGTGAATACGGCAACAATGGCGAATAGCGAGCTTAGATCAAAAGACACGCATGAAACAGCAGATGGATTAATGGCAAGACTTTTCTACTCATTTGACAATCGTTATATGCTTACAGCGACTGTTCGCCGTGATGGATACTCAGCATTTGGAGCTTCAAATCCTTATGCAACTTTCCCTTCTTTTGGAGTGGCATGGAACTTTAAAAATGAAAGCTGGTTCACTTGGGCTCCAATGTCTACAGGTAAATTGCGTTTGTCATGGGGAGAAAACGGAAACAGATCGCTTGATGATCCGTACATTTCTTTAGCAAATTTAGTAAATACCGGAACGATGGGGTATTTAGATCCTTCAGGAAAAGCACTTGAAATTAAGTATTTATCGCTTGATCGTATGTCAAATCCAGATTTGGTATGGGAAAAAACAGCTTCAACAAACATTGGTCTTGACTTAGGTTTTTTACAAGATCGTATTACGGCTAATATCGATGTTTACAGAAAAAATACCCACGATATGATTATGAGTCAGGCACTGCCTGGTTTTATGGGGTTTTCATCAATTGCAACTAATTTAGGAGAAGTACAAAATCAAGGTTTTGAGGTAAGTATTAATACAATTAATATTAGAAAACCAAATTTTGAATGGCGTACTACATTAGGAATATCGTATAACGAAAATAAAATTATTTCCTTATACGGCAACATGGTAGATATTAAAGATGCCAGCGGTAATGTAATTGGAAAAAAAGAAGGTGATGATTCGGCTAATGGATGGTTTATAGGCCGACCAATTTCTCAAATTTGGGATTATAGAATAACTGGAATCTGGCAGAAAGACGAGTGGAAAGAAGCTCAAAAATACGGACAGCGCCCTGGAGATCCAAAAGTAGCAAACAGCTATACCGCAGACGATGTAGATGCTGTAGATGCAGATGGTGTTCCTTATAAAAAAGCAGTTTATAACGAAAAAGACAAACAGTTTTTAGGTACTTCAACACCTCCTGTACAGTGGTCGCTTCGTAATGATTTCAAAATTTATAAAAATTGGGATTTAGGTATCAGTATGTATTCTTACATGGGACACAAATCATTGGACTCTAATTATATGAATACTTTCAACGATTCAAGTTTGTATAAATTCAATTTCAACCCTTATGTAAATCCGTATTGGACACTTGATAATCCAACCAACGATTGGGCACGTCTTGATGCTAAAGGACCTGCTGGAACTCCAGTTGCACCAGGAAAATTGTATGATCGCAGTTTTATTCGTCTGGACAATGTTTCGCTGGCTTATACGCTTCCTAGAGATCTTTTAGACCGTGTACATATTAAGAGTATAAAAATTTATGCTTCGGTTCAAAACGTAGCAACATGGTCTGCTTCTAAAGAATGGAAATACTATGGAGATCCGGAAACAGGAGGATTGGCTACAAGACAATTTAATTTAGGTTTTAATTTCCAACTATAATAATTACCCAACAATGAAAACATATATAAAAAATAAAATGACAATACTGGTGCCTTTTGTGGCATTGGCAGTGTTGTCTAGTTCTTGTTCGAAAGATTTTCTCGATGCAGATCCGCTTTCGATTTATCAACCTGAATCTACATTTTCTACCGAAGCGGGATTACAGGCGACTTTAGCATTATGTGATAAACAGCTGCGTAACAATTATATACATTTTAATGCTGCTGGGGTAAGCGTGCCTATTGGTACAGAGTATATTTTCTCTGATATGGCACAATATGGAAAAACAGATACAGGAAGTAATATTGCGGATTATGCCACGACTATTGTTCCTACCGGGCCTTTTCAAAGAGACGTTGGTGAGTCGGTTTACCTTGGTTTTTATTGGACAGAAGCTTATACAGGTATTAAGAATGCGAATACCGTATTAACGTATATTGGGAATGTAAAAACTTTATCTGAGGAAGTTAAAAATAAATACATCGGACAGGCTTATTTTCACAGAGCTTACCGTTATCTTAACCTAGTTTATCAATTTGGAGATATTCCGTTGATTACTAAAATCTTAACTGCTCCAAAACAAAGCTACTATTCTACTAAAAAAGAAGCTATTATAGAAATGATTACGGCTGATATGGAGAAAGCTGTACAATATGTGCCGGAGCAGGCAAAAATAGGATATGTAGGTATGGTGAGCAAAGGAGCATGTCGTCAGTTATTAATTAAATGTTACTTAGCATCCGGCAGATTTGCTGAAGCAGAAGCACAAGCTAATATTTTGATTAATCAATCAGGGTATTCTTTGGTACAAAATACTTTAGGTATTTTTGATCCGGGAGGAAATCCTACTGCATGGCCAATTACACGAAATGTAATCTGGGATTTACACAGACCAGAAAATAAAGTGATTTCTGCAAATACCGAAGCTATCCTGGTAGCACCAAATGGAGGAGCACAATCCTTTTTATCATTTGCTTCTATGAGAGTTTTTGGACCTAACTGGAACGATGCCAATTTAATTACTCCTGATGGTAAAACAGCGGCACCGCGTTTTCCATTGAATGATAAAGTGAATTATAATGCAAAATACGATTACCAAAGAGCAATAGGACGTGGTATTGGTACAATCAGTGGTTCTTATTATTCGCAGCATCCTATGTGGGTTGTAAATAAAATTGAAGATAAAGTAGATTTAAGACACAACAGCTCAGTTGGAAACTGGGTAAATATGGAAGATCTTAAATATGCTCCGGGATCAGGAGGAAGTGCGGCATGGGCTGGACAAAGTTTTAGAATGAAAGATGCATCTGGAAAGCTTTTAGCACAAGATTCTATTCGTGACTGGTATGATTTCCCACATTATAAAATCTTTATGCATGATGTTGTGGCCGAAGCTAATCCTGCAGCAAATGATTTTCAGGGAGCTACAGCAGGAGCAAGCGCTCACTTGTACATATATCGTTTAGCGGAGACTTATTTATTGCGTGCAGAAGCTCGTTTTTATCAAGGAAATGCTTCTGGAGCAGCTCAGGATGTGAATGCAGTAAGAGCAAGAGCAAAAGCTTCGCAAATGTATACTACGGTAACTATTGGTGATATTTGCGCAGAAAGAGGTAGAGAGCTTTATCTTGAAGAATGGAGAAATGTGGAGTTAAAACGTATTTCGCACTGTTTGGCTTTGAGCGGAAAACCAGACGAATGGGGTCACACTTACAGTAAAGAAAATTGGGATAAACAAGCAGGAACAGATGCAACAGGCGGAAGTTACTGGTACCAGCGTATTGTACATTATACACTTTACAACAAATATCTGGCAGGTATTTCTCTTAAACCAGGTGTAAAATTTTATACGATGGACAAGCGTAATAATTACTGGCCAATTCCATATAGACTGGCTATTGAGCCTAACATTAAAGGACAATTAAGTCAGAACTATGGTTATGATGGATATAATCCGGCTGTTAAAGTTTGGGATAAATGGGAAGATGCTGTTGCAGACGAAAGTAAAATCTAAATCTATCTGCTTTCTTAAATTAAAGTTTGAGAAATAAAATAATAGAATGCTAAAGAAAAAGCGAGTTAATTTATTTGACTCGCTTTTTTGTTTGATGTTTTAAATACTACATAATTTTTTTACACTTTTTTTATGGATAATATTTTTTTAGTCTAAAAAATAGGTATAAAACGCAGTGATTGGATTTTTGTGTACCCAAAATCGTATTTAATTACCCCTTCTGAAAATTCTTATTAATCAACTTTGTAATGTCAAATGATATTGATTTTGAGGACAATAGAAAAGTTTTCTATTTCAATACCAAATGATATAACTATCTATTATTTACTAACCATTAATTGTTTACTAACCTTAAAAAGTTTTAAAAAATGAAAAACCTATTAAAATTAACAAGTTTATTATTTATTACAGCAGTAGTATTTAGCTCCTGCGAAAAGGATCAAGATCCAAATGAAGCGCAAAGCGTTAACAAAGAAGTACAGCAAACAGCTGAAAAAGATGAAGCTGCAGCAGCTTCACAAAGTAAAGCTACGGCAAAAGGTACTGCTGGAGCCAGAACAATTACATTACAAACCAATACGTTATCATGTCCAGGCGGATTATGTACGTCGTATGGTGTTTGGTCAACCGGAGTTTACACGGTTTGGTTCCAAATAAAATTTAATAATGGATTTTATTGGAGCAGAGGCGGTAAATGCGGTTATGGTATCTTAATTGGAGATCAAAATACCGGAGGAGATCCAGGATGGGATGGTAACGGAGGAAGTGCCAGATTTATGTGGTATTGCCCAAGCGGATCAAATACGGCTAAAGGAAGCGGTGCTTATTTACAGCCTTATGTTTATTACAAAGATCAACCAGGACAATTTGGTAATGATTTTGGAAAGAAATACTACATCCAAGAAGGTGTTACATACAACTGCCAGATATCAGTTAAGTTAAATACGGGATCAAATACGGACGGATACGTTAAGTATTATGTAAATGGTACTGAGATATTGAATCAATCTATTCGCTGGGTAACTAACGATTCTAAACGTAATGTAAATGCAGTAAGTCTTCACACTTTCCGCGGCGGAAGCCAAAATTACTGGACAGCTCCTGTAACAAGCTCTATTTATTATCCAAGTGCATCTTGGGATGCTCTTTAATACCTAAATTTACTTTAAAAATAATTAGATAGTGATATAATGCTAGAAAAAAAGCCCATTTCGGAAGAAGTGGGCTTTTAATTATTTTTAGTTTGTACTTTAAAATGTACCTCAAAAATCATTTTCCTTTCAATAAATTGATGCTGACCGTTGCGATATCGGCATCCGGAAATCTTTTAAAAATGGATTTATCAGCAAATAATCCTGCTTCGGCAGCAACCTCATTAAAAACGTCGATTTCAACAATATACTGATCCGAAAATCCATGAGTGGCATCATAGGCAGTTGCAGGTGTTTTACCTAAATTACTCGCTGCGAGTTTCGGATTTATGGTATGTAATTCTATCAGAAGCAAACCAAATTTACGCACATAAGGCGACCATTTTTGTAAATGTTCCAAGAGATTATCTTCGACCAGATTATTGCTGATTCTTTTTCCTCTGTAAGCAAATGCTCCTGTAGATTTACTTACTCTGTTTTGGTTGATGTGTTCCGGATCTTTCCAAATTCGGTTATGATCTAAAAAAGTCCTTACATTAAGTAAATCTTTTAAGTCGATATTGTAATTCTCTCTCAAATCATCCGAAAGTAAATCTGGACGGCCAATATCTCCCCAAATTACTTTTGCCCAAATATCTGCTTTTATCAAATTAGCTCTTGTAACTTTTAAAGCCGCCTGATTATAATCGGCACCAACCAAAAACAACGGATATTCATCCAGCATTTTTCCTCGTAAAGTCTGTCTGTCGATTACTTCAAAAATATGCTGCAGGAAAGCACCGTTACCGCATCCCATATCTAAAATTCCTTTAGGCTGTTCCTCAATTGGGAGATTAAAAAGTTTAACGATAATCTCATCGACCACTTTAAAATAAGTATCATGAGCACCGCCGCTTCCCCAAACATTCATTTCGCGGTCAACGTGAATTTCATTTTCGCCATCGGCTACCATCCTTAAAACAGCAGGATCACCAAAAATCAATTCTTCAATCTTGGCAAATGTTGGCAGGTAAGAAACCGTAACGCCATAAGCACTGGCTCTCTTGGCAAAAAATAATCCAATTTCGGTAAACTGATAATTCCCGTTTTTTTCCAAAAACCATCCAAGATGAGCGAAAAAATCTAATATTTTTTTAAAGTTTTCAGGCGATTTATGAAACTCTTCCGGTCTGAAAGAAGTCTCCATAAAATACTTGTGAAACATTCCGTTCATGGCCAAACGGACTATTGTAGGTCCAATTAAGTATCCTTCAATATGTTTTAAAATCTGTTCCTGAATGGTATTGGTTAAGCTGTCATTAGAAACTTCAATTCCGTATCTTTTTTTATACTTTTCAAGAATAATGTTGAGTTTTTCAAAAGGAGCATCATCAAATAATCTCGCATGAAACTGAATGGAATACTGCAATAAATCGACAACATCCTGATAAAGATAAAACATCGAAAAAGCAATTTGCGTATTTTCATTTACAGAGATTGTAATTTCCTGCGTACGGTTATCGACTTCATAATTTAGAAATCCCTGAGAAGCCAAAATTCTCAAACCCACATTCAGGTAACCTTCATTTGCTTTAGAAACAGTTGCAAGTTCAGTTAATTGAACTTGTTTTTTATTCAGAATAAAATCCAGTACGGCATTTTTCTTTAAGGCAATTGCAACAGAAGCAACAGCTAAACCATCGAGATGCCTGAAAATGGAACTTCTAAGTTGAGATTTATCGGTCATAGTAAAAAAATGAATTTTACTAAAGATAAGAATTTTTTTAATTGAAGATCTATGGGTTTTGTCTCTTAAATATAAACTTAATTTTTAACCAATAACTTCTTTACGATGTGCAAGGCCCCAATTCCATAACTCGTACAAAACTTTATTGAGCGATCTTCCGTGATCTGTTATTTCATATTCGATTAGAACCGGCATGCTGTCATGAACCTGACGATTGATAAGTTTATCCGTTTGAAGGTTTTTTAACTCTTTGGCAAGCGTTTTATCTGTAATACCAATTACTTCTTTTTTTAATTCGGTGAAACGTTTTGGCCCCGAACAAAGAGAATAAAGAATCAGCAGTTTCCAGTTTCCGCTTACCGCTTCTAATGCATCTTTAATAGAAAGCATCGCTTTCGAACAATCTTTTTCCTGTGGTATCATACTATTTTAATTCACTTTCTTTTTGGAAAGTACTTTCCAATAGGGAAGTACTATCATTTGGAAAGTAAATATAGCTAATTTTGACTTTTCTAAAAATTAAGTTATGATTGAAATTTTTAAAACCAATATAAAACAGCAAAACCTTGCCGATACAATAATGGAAGCAATTAGAAAAGAGTTTGCAGACTTCACCATTAATTTTGATCTTAACGATCGTGATTGTGTATTGCGGATAGAAGGGGATAATATTGATAACGAAAAGATTATAAAAATGGTGGAGAGATTTGGAATTTCCTGCAAAGTTATTCCGGATAAGGTTTGTGTAAATAATAAGAATGATTCAGAAGAAATGCAGGAACAATGGGAAAGCTGTTTCCGTTCCAATCAAATAGTCTGGGGATTTGAACCAGCACATTCTGCGATAATAGCCAATGAACTTTTTTTAAAGAATAATATAAAAAATGTTCTGGTTCCGGGATTTGGCTACGGACGAAATGCACAACTTTTTACAGATAACGGAATGCATGTTACAGGTATTGAAATATCAGAAACAGCCATCGACATTGCTAAAAATCATTACAAGGGAGATGTAGAAATTATTCACGGATCTGTAACCGATATGCCTTTTAATTCTGTTCTCTATGATGCCGTTTTTTGTTATGGTCTTTTGTATCTGCTTAATGCATCACAAAGGGCTAAATTACTGGATGATAGTTATAAACAGTTAAAGCCCGGAGGTTATCTATTTTTTTCGGTAATTTCAAAAAAAGCTTCGAATTACGGTAAAGGAAAAGAGATTGCACCAGATACTTTTGAAAATGCACAAGGGGTTTCCGTTTTCTTTTATGATTTAGATGCTGTGCAAAAGGAATTTGAAGCTTATGGTATTCAGGATACATTTGAAATTAGTGAATATACCAACGAATCTAAAGTTTCTTCTTTTGAGTTTATTGCGGTAGTGTGCAGGAAGGCTTTATAGTTTAAAGTAGTTTTAAATAAAAAAAACTCTAAATCAATAATTTAGAGTTTTTTTTGTTTTTGCAAAATTAGACTAAAATCTAATATTGTTATTTTTTAATAATTTTTCTGTTGGTAGTTCCTTTATCAGATTTAATTTTTAAAAAGTAGATACCTTGCGCAAAATGCGTTATATCTAATTGAGCAGATAATGCTGGCGTATCAAATTGAAACTCTTTAATAACGTGCCCATTAATATCAATTAAAGATACTTTTTCGATCATCTCGTTTGCTTGTACATTCAAAAGACCAGTTGTTGGACTTGGATAGATATTGTATTGATTTGCATTGTTTTCTGCAACTGACAATGTATTTGTAAATTTAGTAGCAGCAGTATTTGTTATGATTTTTGGATTAAAATCAAAATAGATATCGGCCTTGTTATTGACAATATCTCCCGCGGCAACATTTTTTAATGGCTTAATTTTATAAGCAATAAAACCATGTGAGTTTGGTTCGTCTTTGGTGCTGTCCGGAAGGTTGATTTTATCAAAGATAAATTTAATTTCCTTTCCGTCTTTAATCTCCACTTTTCCTGGATGGCTTAAACTTTCTAATTCCATAGAAGTCCAATCTAGTTTGCTGTCCAAAACGTTTTGTACCCTTACGTTTATAGCACTTGCTGTACCTGTATTTTGAAAGCGGATGATGTAATGAAGAAATTCATCAGCTTCTTCGATAGGAACTTGACTGCCTTCGATACACGTAATGTCATTTGGATCGTAAGAACCAATTACAGTCTGGTCTACAATAAAGATATTATCTTCCTGAGTGTGATCATCTCCTGAATCAGGAATTATACTTACAGTTGAAATAACTTTCTCATTTATATTTACTGCAGGCGGTGCGAAAACTTTGAACTCTAAGTCGATCGTTTTAGTTTCAAAAGGTTTTAAGTTTTTGAAATCAAAAGTCAATGAACCAGAGGTTTGTGACGCAATATTTTCTGTCGCAGTCAAAAAGCTAAGTTTGCTTTTATCATATTCAAGTTTTACAGTACCGTTTGATGTTGTAGTGCCAATGTTTCGGTAAACAATGCTATAACGCGTGCCGAAACCAGGGCGCAGATCTTCTATTACAGGATATAAGCTAACATTTAAATCGTTTATCTGACCAATAGGGGCAATGCAAAAATCGGCAGAATAGGAGTTGTTCATTCCTGTAAATTTAAAAGTATGCGATTTTGGATTTGCAGCAAAATATTCCGGCAGTTTTGATGTAATTGAGGTCGTAAAATTTCCTTCGGTAGTTGCAGCAGTAAATGCACCATTTTGATCTGTAAAAGTCGCAAAACTATTACTTCCGTTATCTGAAATAACCATAAGATTGCTTCCTTTTATATCCGCATTGGAGCAGCCGTTTGAATCTGCATCAATCAGGACTTTTCCTTGTATGGTATTATGCAAAGGTCCCAGATTTTCAAATACAGAAACTTTACCAATGGTCGAGCCATAACCCAAAACACCAAGAACATCAATATCACCATCATTGTCAACATCGGCAGTATTGACATACACGCCTTTAAAATAATTTGAGATCTGCTGAATGATCTGCATTGGGGCAAAAACACCTTTCCCTTTGTTTTCATACATGGCAATAAGTCCTGCCTTCGAATCGCCTGATGCTGTAAACACATCCATATCACCATCATTATCGATATCTGCGGCATGAATTGATACTCCTTGTATGGTTAGTGTAGAAATGTCATGTTTAATTGTAAAATTGCCCTTTCCATCAATGTTTTCATACCAAACAACGGCATCAAAAGGATAGCCGCCTGATAAGCTGACTCCAACAATGTCTTTATCACCATCACCATCCATGTCAGCAGGATAAACAGAGTAAAGAGGTCCAAAAATCGACATGTGTGTTTCCTTAAAATTTCCTAATCCGTCTGTATTTTTATAATAATAGGTATCAACACTATAGGATGCGGCAATAATATCCATATCCTTGTCACCATCCATATCGGCAATTTCAAAAGAGGTCAGTGAACCGTTATTTCCTCCTGTATCAGTAATTATAAGTTCAGAGCCAAAAGTTCCTTTAGAATCAATATTTTTATACCACGAAATTCGGTGTGAAGCATATACGCCGCAAACGACATCCATATCACCGTCGCCATCCATATCCTGAGAACGGATTATAGTTATAGTTCCTGTGGTTTTATTGTTAATTATATGTTCCGTTTTAAAATTACCAAGTCCATCATTTTCATACCAAAACAATACGTTGCGTTTAACAGTAACAATATCCAAGTCACCATCGCCGTCTATATCTACAGGATAAGAATAAGGAGTAATATTACCAACCTCGACACTTTCGGTAATAATGTGCTGTTTACCATAGAAGCCTTTTCCGTCAGTATTTTCAAGCCATGCTAATTTAGCATCATCTTTAGAACTTACTAACAAATCAATATCATGATCTCCATCAAAATCTCCCGGAAACACATTGGTTGGGTTTTGAATTCTTCTGGCCACTATTTCTTGTCTTCCAAAAGTACCTTTTTCATCTATATTTTTATACCAGGCTATTTTCTCATCATCGTAAGATGCAGAAATAAGATCATTTTTTCCATCGCCGTCAATATCACCCATTACCACAGCTTTTACTCCATAAGCTTGATTGGTAATGATTTGTTTAGCACCAAAATCACCAGAACCAGTTGTATTGTTCATCCATCCAATCTCATTTTTGCTGGTATATACAATATCAACTTTATTGTCCTTATTTATATCAGTAACTAAAAGAGTACTTGTTTCGGGTGCATTAGACAGAATAATAGTCTTATCAGTAAAATTACCTAACCCATCCTGATTCTTATATCCTATAACCTGATTGTCGTATGTTGAAGTATAGATGATATCTTTATCTCCGTCATAATCAATATCAGCTGTATTGATGGAGCTTACGCCTCGAGCTGAAGTAGTTATAATTTTGGGTGCGCTGAAAGTACCTTTTCCATCCGTGTTTTTAAGCCAGGCAATTTTGCTGTAATCTCTATATCCAATGATAATATCCTGGTTGCCATCGCCATCGAGATCATCAGTATGCAGTAATGAGCCATTTAGTAAATCATTACGATTGCTCGTAATAACTTGTTCTGTGCCAAATGTTCCGCTGCCATTATTTTTAAACCATACCAGTTTTGGTTCGGTTATAAGCGGTACTTCATTATTATAATAACAAACAATATCTATATTACCATCACTATCTATATCGCTTAATACTGCCGGAGTTATGCTTGCTGTACCCAGTGTAAAAGTTTGTGCAGCTGTAAAACTCCCTGAGCCATTATTTTTATAAATAGTTAATTTATTGGATACTGAAACCAGTACATCTAAATCTCCATCTTTATCAAAGTCAAAAGTAAACAATGCTCCGGCACCTCCGTTTGTTGCTGCAATGGTTTTCTTTGTGCCAAAGCTTCCTAAACCATCAACATTTTCATACCAGTTCAATTCTGAACCAAAAGTAATAACGTCTAAATCCTTATCACCATCAAGATCGCCTACTCGAACTAACTGCGGACGCAAAGTTGCATGAGGATCTCCTATAGCAATCTTTTCTTGAAATCCTGTTTGTCCATAAAAAGGTATTGAAAACACAAAAAATAGCAGGAGTAGTTTTATTTTCATATATAAAATGATAAAGGGGTTGTGGTTTGGTAAATGTTAACAGTTATCTGTCAAAAATATAAAAATAATACTTGTTAAAACGAGTATGTTAAAATAATTTATTCTTTAGGTGAACTGGCAAACAATACCGCTCGATCTAGAATTTATCTTTCCATGTTGAGTACCTGAAATCTACTAATGAATTTAATTTCAAATGTTTAAATCACATAGTTAATTCCCTCTATTTTTAGAATTAATAGCAACCACTTTTTCAAAACGCCCATGATTACTTATCGATACATCCTGTTTTTTATTTGAAGCAACCAAAAAAGGAATACCATTCTGGTCTTTTATAACAGATTGTCTTTCAATTTCTATTACGTCATTTAGATTCTCTAAATTGCTGACAGCTATTGTATGAATAGAATCTGCAGAGAGAATCGTTTTAGTGTAATAGATATTTCCGGAACAAATGACAATGCCGTTAAAATTTCCGCTTTCAAGATTGAGGTTTTCCGGTTTGATAGAACAAACCAGTTTTTTAGGAATATATTCTCTTATTTTAGTTTTGTGATTGTAGACTTTATAAGCTGCTTCTTTCATGCTCCAAAGTGTCCAGAGCATAAGTTCAGGATTTACTGTGGTCGCAATAAGCAATTGTTCTTCAGCGGTAAACAGCTTTTCTATTAAACCTTTACGCTGCCAATTGCTTTCCTTTCGGGATTGCAGTAAATCGATCACATCATTGCCAATCATTTTTGGGCTAATTTGGTTTCTATGATTTCTACGGCGGTTTTAACATCAAGCATTCGTTCCATATCGGCATTATCAATTACAACATCAAAAGCTTCTTCGATATCCAGTACGATATCTACCAGATTAGCCGAATTTATACTCAGATCGTTTATAAAATCTGTTTCTTCTGTTAGGTTTTCATACGCCTCTGTATTAGTTGTGTAAGGCTTTATGATCAATTTTAATTTAGCGATAAGTTCTTCTTTGTTCATAGGTTTATTTTTGAAATTTTTTAAAGATTATGCAGGCATTTACATCGCCAAAACCAAAACTGGCTTTAGCAATTATAGTGGGATTAATGTCAATTGTTTTTAAAGGTATTTTTGAAGAATCAATAAGAGCCGTAATTTCCGGATGAAGGTCTTCGCAATTTAAATTTCCAAATACAAAACCTTCATGAAGCTGCAATACCGTCGCAACGCTTTCTACACTTCCGGCCGCGCTTAAACAATGTCCGGTCATGCTTTTTAAGGAATTGATATACGGAAAATCGATTCCGTTTCTGTTTAATGCTTTGGTCCAGTTTTCTATTTCCAAGCTGTCTTTAGTAGTAGCAGTTAAATGTCCATTTATCGCATCAATAGCATTCGCATCGATACCCGAATTCCGAATTGCATCTGTAATACAGCGTTGTACAGCGGTACTGTTTGGTGCCGTCATGCTTCCGTTGCCGCGCTGTCCGCCAGAGTTTACGCTTCCGCCTAATATTTCGGCATAAATAGTCGCATTACGTTCTAAGGCACTTTCTAAATCTTCGATAATCAAAGCTCCAGCACCGCTTCCGGGTACAAACCCAGATGCTGTGGCGCTCATTGGCCGAGAACCCTGCTCAGGATTATCATTATATTTGGAACTGCAGACGCGCAAGGCATCGAATCCGCCCCAAATATAAGGCCCGCTATCGCCAGTGCTTCCTGCCAGTATGCGTTTTGCCTGTCCGGATTGTATTCGGTCGTAAGCCATTAAAATGGCTTCGGTTCCGGTGGCACAGGCCGATGAATTTGTGGTAACCTGATTTCCCAGACCTAATTTGCCTCCCAAATAAGCGCTTACGCCGCTGTTCATAGTTTGGGCTACAACGGTGCTTCCTAATCTCCGAACTTGCAATTCGTCTATTCTATAAATGCTTTCGCGGAATTTATCAATACCCGATGTACCGGAACCGAAAATAGTACCGCTGTCCCAATCCGGATTTTCGTTATTTTCTATAGGCAGTCCGGCATTTTTCCAGGCTTCGATTCCTGCAATAACGCCGTATAAAATACCTGTACTGCTAAAACCTCTAAGTTCAAGTTCAGTAAAATATTGTGCTTTAAGTTCTTCAGATATTTGAGGCTGACCCGCTATTTGACAAGAAAACTGCAATTCCTGCAATTGAGCATCATGCCGAATTCCGGATATTCCGTTTTTTATGGCATGGCTGAAATCAGAAATTCCAACTCCGTTTGGAGCCGCAACGCCTAAACCTGTTATGACGACTCGCTTACTCATAATTTATTTGTAATCATACCCGATAAGATGCCTTTGCAGACTTCTTGTCCGGCTTCGTTTTTCATTACTACATCGCATTTTAATTTTCCAAATCTGAAAAACAATTTTTGAGAAGTTACCGTAACTTTTTCGTTAGGATAAACCGGTTTTAAAAACTGCATATCGGCCGATGTAAAAGCGACAACGGTATCTTTATTAAAAGTATCTCCCAATAAATAAATACCCAGACAAACCAAACCAATCTGCGCCATGGTTTCGGTCAGGATAACGCCCGGAGTTACAGGATTATCTTTAAAATGACCTTTGTAAAAATCCAGATCTTCCTTAAAAGTATACGTCCCGGAAACGCTGTTTTCATCTACCTGCAATAACTCATCTACAAATAAAAAAGGTCTGCTGTAGGGCAGAAGTGCTGTAATATCCGTTAATTTCATCTTTATTTATCTAATAATTACCATTGTAATAAAACTCTTTGTGCCGAAAATCCGGGACCAAAGCTAAGCATTAAGCCTTTTTCTCCTGTTTTTGGTTTTCTGTCCATAATTTGCTCTAAAACGTACAAAACAGTCGCACTCGACATATTGCCGTATTGTTTGAGAACGTCTTTAGTATCGTCGATATTTTTTCCTAAGCCTGCAAAAAGGGCTTCAACAGTAGTGATGATCTTTTTGCCGCCGGGATGAAATATCATGTGGTCGATGTCTTTAATTTCTAAATTGTTTTTTTGAAGAAATGGATGAATAATGTCTCCAAAATGAGAGGCAATTGTATCCGGAACTTCAATATCCAGTACCATTTGCAAACCAGAATTTGTGAGTTTAAAACCCATCATGTGTTCGGCATCATAAAAATGATACATTTCTTCGTCTAGTATTTCCGGGCCATGATCGTCTTTATGCGATGATAGCAGACAGCAAGAGGCTCCGTCTCCAAAAATTGCGGCACTTACAATATTGGGCATCGAAAAATCATCAAGCTGAAAAGTTGCTGTTGGCGATTCTACTGCAATTACTGCAGCGCGTTTCCCCGGATTAGCCTTAAGGAAATTTTTGGCATAAATAATACCGGATATTCCGGCTGCACAACCCATTTCGGTTACCGGAAGACGCACAATATCCTGTCTCAGTTTCATTTTATTAATAAGATACGCATCCAAAGACGGAATCATAATTCCGGTACAGCTTACCGTAATAATATAATCCAGTGACTGCGGGTCCCAATTGGCTTTTTCCAATGCTTTTTTCAAAACTTGTTCGCCCAAGAGAATAACCTCACGGGTATAAATATCATTTTTTTCTTCAAAGGAAGTTGCCGTAAAAACTTCTTCGGGATCCATTATGGAATAGCGTTTGTCTACGGCGGCGCCTTCAAATATCTTTTTGACTTTTTTAATAAAACGTTCGTCTTGTCCGCTCAGCCAGCCTTCCAGCAAAGGAATTATGTCTGTTGTTTCGCGCGAATATTGCGGCAGCTGTTTTGCAGCGGTTATAATTTTTACACTCATTTTTTGGCGATTATCCACTGGTAACGAAAAGCCCATTTCCAGCTTATGGTATAGTTTTTAAAATTTAGTTTTTTAGAGAATTCCTCCAGTTCGTTTTTCTTAAATCCTCTCAAAATAGATACTAATCCATCTTCTTTCGACATTTTTTTGAGATTAAAAAGAACGCATATCAATTCAAAAAGCCGATAGGCTATTTTACTGCGGTGCAGGTCGTTAATAATGATTCCGGTTTCGGCATTCTTATTAAAGGTAGTGATTATATTTAATATTTCTTCATTAGAAAAATGATGCAGGGTAAGGGTGCATAAAAGAATATCGTACTTTACGGTTTTAAAACTTTCACTAAAAATATCCATGCATTTATATTCGATATTGGGGTATTCGGCAGATAAATTTCGGGCATAATTTATAGTAAAATCATTAGCGTCGACGCCGATAAGTTTGAAATTGAGATTGTTTTTTCTGCCAAAGTCAGCGAGCATTCGAAGCATATCTCCGTTGCCGCATCCAATATCTGCAATAGTAATTGTTTTTGAAATATCAGTTTGTTTTAAAAGTCTTTTTATTCCGTGGAGCGTAAGGTTGTTACCTCCCAATAATTGATTGATACGGGCAATTTGATCCAACGCCGCTCTTAATTCTTCTCCTTCAAGAGAAAAATCATCCATTATTTCGGTTTCCTGTGTTCTATATTGCGTACTAATCATGGACTGGAATGGGTTTACCGTGCGTTTGTTTAATTATGGCCAGAAGTAATCCCGGAAATGAGGCTGTGATTGAAACCAGCATATTGGTAATAATTTTATGAGTTAAAATTCGGGCCAGAATTCTTCCCATAAACAATCTTTTTCCGAAATTTTTATTCCATTCTTTTTGATATTTTTTTTCTAATGCTTCACGCGATATTTTTTTATCGGCATAAAAATCTAAGATTAGTTCCGAGGCTATTTTTGAGCTGTGAATTGCCATTGCCATTCCGTTCCCGCAAAGCGGATGAATAAGTCCGGCCGTATCGCCAATCATTAAAATATGGTTTTCTACCGCTTGTTTTTTATCAAAAGAGATTTGGCTTATGGTTAAAGGTTTTTCAAACAAAAGCGTACTGTTTTCAAAAACAGATTTAAGATGTTTGTTTTTGTAAAGTACATTTTGCTGATATTCTTCAATATTTTTATATTGTTTAAAAGTCGCGTAATCGGCCAGATAACAAATGTTTATAATATCATTTTCTACTTTAGAAACGCCGCAATAACCGCCGTTAAAGTTGTGCAGTGCCACAAGATCATTGTCAATATTACCCAAATAATGCGCTTTTACAGCCAGCCAAGCCGATTTTTTATTAAAGAAGTTCCGATTTAAAACCTGATCGACATTTGATCTTTTGCCAAAAGCGCCCAAAACTATTTTGGCAGTTAAAGTTTGTTCCGAAGTTGTAACCGTGAAAATGTCATGATCAAAAACAATATTGGTAACCGTATCTTTCAATATGACAGCGTTATCTGCCAATGCTTTTTGATATAGGAAATAATCTAATGTATATCTGCTGACGCCAAATCCGCCTAAAGGTAGTTCTGCCTGTGCATTTTTTCCGTCGTTTGAAGAAAATTCAAACTTAGAAATATAGGTGGGATTTAGCTGCGAAATATCAACGCCAAGCCAAGAAAGATAGGGCAGGATTTCATTCGAAATATATTCACCGCAAACTTTATGTCGGGGATACTCTGATTTTTCTATCAGCAGTACTTTTAAATCTTTTTGAGATAGGTGAATAGCGGCCGTAAGACCCGCTAAACCCCCGCCAATAATGAGTACATCCCAATTTGTTTTCATATTACCAATTTAGGTATTAAATCTCAAATAGAAGTAATTGCATCGGCACAAAATTTATCCCAATTGAATAAAATATTACTCTAAAAAAATGAAAAAAAATCCCAGTTTCGAATGGTTTGAAACTGGGATTATTTGATATTCGTTGTGTAAGGCGCGAGTGCGATCTGTATCTATAAATTATAATTATTTCCAAAATTCAAGTCAGATTGACATTGTAGAGGCGCACAGCAGTGCGTCTCCGCAACGTATATCGACATGTTTTGTGCAGCTTTGTGGATATGCCGGGCGTAGACGCACTGCTGTGCGTCTCTACGGAACAGACGTGTTATTATCAAACAAAAGAATTAAATGTTTACTTTGGCTTTTAAACCTTGAATAACTTCTAAAAATCTATTTTCAAAAACAGGCTGATCGACTGGTAAAACAACAGATTGAAATAACTGCATCAAATCATCAGAATGTGTGGCTGTTTTTTTTGCCTGAATATCGTAGTGAATAAATTTAATCCAAAGAATTGCTTTTAATTCCGTTTCGTTTTCGTTCCACATTTTCATTTCAACCAGCAGCAAATTATCTGTATACTGAATCAATTGTGACTCAACCAATACGGTTTCCATTGTAAAAGCCGGTTTTACATAACTGATCTGATTGGATGCTACAACCCAGCTGAGTCCTGTGCTGCGCATGTATTTAAAAATATCCAGATCGTAATGTTCTGCAATTTGATCTTCGCGGACGTTTATAAAATACTCCAGGTATTTTGAATTGTTTAAATGATTGAACGGATCACAATCCTGAAATCGTACTTTTCTTTTGGTTTTTAATATTTTTTCCATTTTTTGAGTGTATTGTATCAAATACCGATCGGTATTTGATGGGTTAAAAATTTTTTATTCCTTGATTTGATTAATTATAGCGCTGTCTATAAAGTCCATAGCATTTGAAATATAGGATGAATCATTGTGGGTAAAGGCTAAAAGTGAGCTTCCCTCAATGAGTGATAAAATTAGTTTGGCATATTTATCGGGATCGGTATTTTGCTGGATTTCATTATGGGTTATACCATCTGTAATGATGTTGGTAAGACCTGTAATGAATTTATGAGATAGATTTTGTGCCGTTTTAAACAATAACGGATTGATGAATTTAGTATCGACTCCGGCGCGAAGCATTGGACAGCCGCCACGATCTTTCACTAAATCATAATAACTACGCTGGTAGTTTGTAATAGCGTGTAGTTTATTTATACTTCCTTGTGTAGCAGCAACAAGTTTGAATAGCGGTACGATGGCTAAATTTACATTTAACTGGAAAGATTGCAGCGCTAAATCTTCTTTATTGGCAAAATTGCAGTAAATGGCGCCTTTTGTCAATCCGGTTGCTTTTGTAATATCTGTTAAGCTTGTACCAATGTATCCTTGTTTGTTAAAAATAGGAGCTACTTTGTCTAGTATAAATTCAGATGTATTCATAATCCGCTTAAAATGAAAATATTCAAGCAAATATAGCACAAATACCGATCGGTATTTGAGAAAAATACTATTTTGAGAAATTATTTTTTATTTATTTTCAAGCTCTACCTTAAATGTCCCGAAGTAGGGATTATCAGCCATTTGAGAATGGCCGATTATTAGAATATAATTTCCTTTTTGTTTAATTGGAAGATTTAAATCGATTCCAAAAGGTCCGTCTGAAGATTTATCGGGAAAAATGATTTGGTTAAAGCGGATATTTCCTCCGCCAATAGGAGTGTTAATCTTTCCTTTTAATGCCTTCGGATCTTCAATGTTAAACTTAAGATAAGCTCTGGAATGAATTGAATCTAAAGTACCTTCGGCTGTAAAAACGCCTTTTTCATCCTGAGATTTCAAGACAATCGTGTCGCCAATTTGTTTGTTTTCTTCTTTATTTTCATCAGAAACTGTTTTGGCAGCAATTGAATCAGTTGTGGCTGCAGAAGTATTTTTGTTTTCTTTTTGCTGGCATGACAAAAAGAAAACAGATAGTAAAAGGACAGAAAATTTTTTCATTATAATAAAGCTTTAGTGCAGCATTTCAAAAGTGCCGGGTTGTTCTTCGTTTTCGCCAAATTCTCCTGCGAGATTTTCGTCGTTATCTTCTTCTTCCCAGTCATTTTCATCGTATTCAGAGTCGAAATCATCATCAAGATCTTCTTCCAGTTCTCCAAGTTCCAGATTATAATGATTAGGTGATGTAATTGCAAAGCCGCCTTCTAAATAATCATCGTAGTTTAATAATAATTGTTCTTCGTATGAAGTTGAATCTTCTTCTATGTTTAGGTAATTATGGAATGTCATATAAATTGCTTTAAGTTAGTAGATTAACATGAGCCTGATTTGAAATTAGGCTTACCTAAAAGTACAATTTATATTAAAATATTTCTTACATAATTATGTGAATTGTTTATTGAATTTACATTTTTGTGTATTAAAAATTTTGATGTGATTTTTAAATAATCCAGCTATTAGCGAATTTTTTATTGATTGTAAGGCTCCAGAGGAGCCGTATATTTATAGCATAATTTAGATCCCTACGCATAAAGCTCCATAGGAGCGACATTTTTAACAATATATATCGCTCCGCTGGAGCTTGATATTAGGGGGGTAGATAATTGCTATAAATATTATGCTCCGCTGGAGCATTTTTCATTAAACAGCTTAATTTCTTTTGTACGCATAAAACCTACAATAGAGCATTTTTTTGCTATTAGACTGAGGAAATCGCAATAATAATTTAAAAAACAGCAATTTTCCCTGTTTGTATTTCGCCTTGGCTGGTCTTTATTTTATAGATATAAATTCCTGAGGCCGTATTTTTTAGATTGAGGGTGTTGGTATTAGAAAGTAATGAAGAAGTAAATGTATTCTGTCCGCTAATATTATATAGATAGAAAACAGCATCTTTTTTGGCTTCAATAGTTAATTCTTCATTTTTAGTTAATACTGTAGGATAAACAAAGAACAAAGTATCACCCATATAGCTGGCATCAAGAATTTGGGAACTTATTACATTATTGTTTTTTAAAATTATATTTATTTTATATTTATTACTGCCTTTTATTGGCGAAGTATCCAGGAAAGACAATGTTTTTGAATCGACATTGTTTATGGTACTGATGAGATCTTCGGTATCATTATTTATTTTTACTAAGTCAATCTTTTTGATATTGTACAAGCTGAAAAGACTGGCATCAATCTTTATTTTGTTTTCCTCATAAACTTCGGCGAAAGCCAATTCAAAATAACAATTGGAGTTTTCTGTGTATTGTAAAGTTGACTCACTTTTTATTCCTTCATTATTATTGAATACAGGAGCAATGGTATAAATTTTTCCGTCGGTATAGGCGTAATTAGCGTTTGTTGTTTGTTCTTTAAATTCAAGATGATCTCCAGTAAGCTGATAAATATTAAAAGAAGAAACATCGGCAGGTTTGTCCCAATTAATTTCGGTTGTACCATCGCAGACTAAACTGGTAGTGATATTTAAATCATAAGAAATCGTAAAACTATCTGAGATATAATCAATATTATCAATGGTCATTTTTAGTTTTGCTTTAGAAAACTTTTTTTCTGCAGGGGTATAAGTAAATTGCTGCTTATCCAGATTTATATTATTTGCAATAATTTCCCAAGTTTGCCCATTATCATAACTTATAGACAATTGTCCGGAAATGGCAGAAAAGGAAGAACTCCATTTAAGCGGAGAAATCGTTTTGCCATCATAAGGGAAATTATCATTCGTAACAGGGTAATTCCACTCAAATTGATTTTTGAGTTCGTATTCGTACGCAATGCTGTATTCCTGAGATGCATTCGAAACGTATGATCCCATAACGTTGATTGTATAAGATCCTGATACAGGATTTTCAATCGTGACTTGCTCTATGTTATTAATTTTATCTTTTCCTCTTACCGCTGGTTGATCAGGAACTTCAGGATTAAGAACCCAAGGCAAAAAACTGGTGTTATTAGCCGAAATAACTTCCAGATCTAAATCGTTTACCAAACTTATATTACTGTTGATTGCGGCAGGAAGATCGTTCCATACTAATGTAATTTTTAAGTTTTTTGCATTTTCCGGAAGCGTTATGTTATGTGAATTTGTTTGAGAAGATGCTAAATTAGCGGATATAAATCTATTGTCGCTGATTGTTTTTACGCTTTTATAAGCATTAATATTGCCATAACCATAAGTAAAATCCGGGCCTGTACTGCCTAAAACTTTAGCGCTGTTAATTAAAATCGCTTTGGTAAGTACATTACTTAAATCTTTGTTGTTTACGGCTTTATAATGTTGTTTTAAAAGTGTAATAATTCCTGTGGCCAATGCGGTAGAATTTGAGGTTCCTTGCGTGCTGAAGGCAACTAATTCGGGTTTTATTCGGCCGTCATAGGCTGGTCCTTTTGAAGAAAACGGCATAATGACTTCGTTTTGGTCAACACAGCCAAATGAGATACTGTTTTTAGATTGCTTGAAATTGCCCGTAATAGATTTATAACCCTGAAGTCCTGTATTTCCCGACGAAAAGCAATGCGTTAAATTGGTATTTGAGAATAATTGCGCATCATAAGCATTAGCGAGTGAACCGTAAAAATTTTCAATCTCTGTACCATAAGAATGATTTTGAGCGCTTATTCCTTGTAGTGTTTCTATTTCATCAGGATAAATTTTTAAAAAATCAGACGATTGTAATTTTGCCTTTTGAGCAACTCCTTTTCCTAATACAGAACTATTTCCTAAGCCGGAAATGATAGTAGCCATAGCGGTTGCGTGGCTTGATACAAAGGTAGATTGTGTTGATGAAAGAATGTGTTTGTTTAGTAAATCGATGTCGTTTACATCAAAAAAATCATCTTTTACGGATGCAATTTCGTTTTCGCCTGTTAAAAGCGGAAAAGCAGCATTGGCTTTGTTTACCGCATTGATACTAAAATTTTGATCTACTATTTTTGATTCACTTTTAGGGCGCATCGATTCCTGAGAAACAGCCATTACACTATTTAAATCTATAACCTCATCTATAATTTTTTTGGAATCACTTTTTATGATTACGAGATGATTATCGACTATTTGAAAATCAGAAATATTCAATAATTTCAAATCATTAATTAAGGTATTGATCGTGTCAGTTGCTATTATATATTGCTGGTCCTCTTTATGATTTGAAAAATTGGAAGGTAATTTCCATAAATTATTAACCGGGAGATTCTTTTTTAGAGTCTTGCTGGATTTTAAACTTCGATATTCAACTATACAAAAATCACGGTCCAGTTTTTTTACAATTTTATATTGGTTCTGATGTGCATTTTCTAAAGTGCTAAGATAGTATTTCTCAAATCCTGTTTTGCTTTCTTTTTTTATGTATTGCTGCCATTTTTCAGCACTTTGGGAGAAACTGATGGCTGTTATCAGAAAGAGGAAAAAAGTAATTTGTTTCTTCATTTGCTATAGATATGAGGGCAATTATAACATTGTTAAGGATTGTAAAATTTGCTGCAGGTTAATCAAAGTTATTAAAATATTTGTAAAAAAAATTATACGTTTTTAATTCCTTCAGAATATTAAGAATCTGTAAGAAGAATATCTTCTTTTAGGATCTTTTTCTTTTTTAAATGGCATAGAAAATTGAAAAATCATTTTTTAGAGCATGCAATTAAAAAAAATTAATTGGGATCTAATTATTAATCTAACAGGTTGATTTGTATTTAATTATTGATTTTACTGGGCCTCACGTAATAATCAGATTAGTATTACGAAAAAACGATTTGTTATATATTTAACAAAAAACGTTAATTTTGTTAAATTGATATTTTATAAGTATTTTAAGATAAAATTATGTATAAATTTGATATAAATATTACTAATATTTTGTAAAGACCCCTAATTTATCAGCTTATTTTTACAACCAAAAAAAACCTATTATGAAAACAATTAAGTCAATGTTAGCTTTGTCTTTTATGGCAGCAGTACTGTTTTCTTGTAACAAAGAAGATGAAACAGTACAATCAGATCAAGGATCTCTAAAAGTAACACAAGAAGTGTTAAATAAAATTAGTGCACTTTCGCTAAATAATAAAGATGTTCAGGTAATTAAAAACACCAATTTAGATGGTACAACTGAAGATGCGTTCCTGATAGAAGGAGACATCATTATTACCCCAGATCAATTAAAGAAAATGGATCTTCACGGAGGTATTACTACAGAACAATACCGTACTACTAATTTAGTATCTGCTCCAAAAACTATTAAAGTGGTTGGATTATCAGGTACTGGAACAACAGCGCTTACTACAAATATGCGTGCTGGATTACAAGCAGCAATTAATAGATACAACAGTTTAGGATTGTCTATTAATTTTACGCTAACATTTAGTTCAAGTACTACTGGAGCACACATTGTTGTCCGGAGACAAACTGGCTCTGCGGGCGGAGTAGCAGGTTTCCCTTCTGGTGGAAATCCTTTTAATTCAGTTACATTGTACTCTGGATTAGATACTTATTCAACAGGTGTAAATGCACACGTAGCAGCACATGAAATTGGTCACTGTATTGGTTTACGTCATACAGACTGGTTCAGCCGTCAAAGCTGCGGGCAGAATTCTAATGAAGGAACGGCTGGAGTTGGAGCAATCCAAATTCCGGGAACACCTTCAGGATATGATGCAACGTCATACATGAGAGCATGTTTCGGTTCGAACGAAACAGGAGCTTTCAATGCTAATGATATTACAGCCCTGAATTATTTATACTAGAATTATTTAATTAAAAAAGTTGAATTAGAGTTCTCTTTACAAAATATAAGAGGCTGTTCCATATTTCTATGGAGCAGCCTTTCTTTATATTTAATATGGCTATTTTTGAGTTTCAAAAAACATGATTTTTAAACTAAATAACCATGAAATCAGGTATTGTTTTTTGTATTTGATGTTGATAAATTTGCGTTTAGTCAAAAAAAATGTAATGGGAGATAACAATATAGATGGTTCTTTATTTAATAAATTAACTTTTTTTAAAAACACGAAAGCAGGCTTGGTAAAACACCTTTTTTATGTAATGTGCCTGTTTCCTTTTGCCGCATTTTGTCAAAAGGCAGTTGCACCCGGCAGTAAGGATATCAATACTAAATATATCAAACCCGAAAAATCCCTCTACACCGTATATTATGTCAAGGATACTAGCTGGACAAAAATGGGATCATTGACTTATGATATTGTTGCAGAAAACAATCAATTAAGTTTGACGAATTCCTATACTCCAAAAGACAATTCGAGAACCAGCGCACGTACTACTGTGGCAGACGCTCAAACACTAAAACCTATTAGTTATACCAGCGACGGTAAAGAAGCAAAAATAAATCTCAACTTTGGTGAGACTATTACAGGGAACTATTATTCGAAGAAAACCAAAAAGGATAAAAAACTGAAATTAAATCCAAAGGAAGCCTATATTGACTGGAACTGGACAGATCATTTTATTGGGACACTGCCATTAGATGTTGGATATAAAGCCCGTTTTCCGCAGTTTTATTATACAGATGGATCTGATGTTTTTATTGAATATTACACCATTAAAGAGGTAAAAAGTTTCAGCTATAATTCTCCAAAGACCGGTAAACATGAAGCATGGCTTGTTACTGTTTCTGAAGAAAGCAGCGGCGGCATCTATAATTATATCATTGATAAAAAGGATCATCGTCTCTGGCAGCGAGAAATGTCTATGGGCAAGGGGATGTGGGAGATTACAACTAACGAGGAGTTAGACTATCAGCCAATAAAAAATAAATTTGACAAAGAACAAGTCGTACAGCAAATTTCTAAAGGCAATAGTGTCATTATTGGTACAGCCTATGCACGATCAGACTCGGGTAAAAAATTAGGTGGTTTGGTTAATACAGCTAAGAAACAATATGCACCAAAAGGTACAGAGATTACACTTTTTCCAGATTCAGCCTATTATGAAGAATGGTTAGAAGTCAATAAGAAAATTCGCAAACAGAAAAAAATGCCTGAAGTTCCTTTGAATGCTGATTTTGGTTATTCGGTCAAAAAAGCCAAAGTTTATGACGATCAGGGGCATTTTGAGTTTGCAGATTTAATGCCGGGAACCTACTTAGTTATGGCTAGTTTTGATTTTTCAAACTCTTATAACTATTCCTATGTTTCGGGTTATACCAATTATTATAACTATTGGGGATATACAGGTTCTTCAACAAATTATGGCACAGCCAGGGCCTCTTATGTAGACAAAGCCAATGTCGAAAAACGTGTAACCATAGATAAGGATGGGGAGAAAAAAGAAGTGAACTTAAGGGAATAGTTAAAAACTTAAGAAAATTGAAACAAATTTAATTTTGCATTTTAAAGGGTAATTTCTTCTTTTTGTTAGCAGGTATATATTCTAATTATTAGTAAATAATCTAATTTATTTAGAAAATAACTATATAACACAGCTGTTTTTCAATGTTAAGTTTTGATTACCAACTAAAATCTGATATAATATTTTTCTATGTTTGCTTTAGATAAAGTAACCTTTAGTAAAAGCAAAAATGGAAATCCTAAGTTTTTTAAATGTTAAAAAACAGAAACGATACGTTTCTGAAAATGATTTTGCGGCCAATCAAATCAGGCATGTAAAACAAGCAACAGAATCACTTGTAAGTTTACGAGATGTCGCTGTAGAAGAAGAAGACGAATTCAAAATCGATTATTTTTTTTACACCGATACTCTTGAAAAAGCACAGAAATTAGAAGAAGAAATTCAAAGCATGAATTTCATCGTTAATCATGGACCTGCTTCACAGAACAAAAATTTATTTGCAATTTCAGGAAGAACGCTGGAGATAAAAATGATGCATGAATCGCTTAGTAAATGGGTTTCTGAAATGTGTGAATTAGGATATAAGCATGACTGCAATTTTGAAAGCTGGCAGATTGTTCCTGAGTTGAATAAGAATAGCTAAACGCAGATGTAAAAATATAACTGGATATAAAACAAGAAAACGAAGTTGTTTCTTGCTTTATATCCAGTATAAAAAATAAAATTATATAGCTGTTATTTTAACAGAACTGGTTTTGTCGTTAAAATTACCCAAACAGTTGTTATTTCCAGTAATTACAACAGATTCTCCACTAAAATTGTCGTTTTGGTATAGTGTGATTTTGTAACCGTTTTCTAAACGAACTGAGGACAAATCATCGTTTGCAATACCATAAGATTTAAGTTGAGCCAAAGTATAATTTCCTGTCGGCAAAGCAATCGCATAACCTGTATAACTACAATTTTGATATACCGTAACAATACCTCCCGCCGAAGGATTGTATTTATTATCGATATAAGTACGGGATAAATTACCAACACCATCAAAATAATTATCAGCTAGTTTTGCAGGATCTGTTGCAAATTCGCCGCCTTGAACAATAGCATCATTTCCATCATTCCACGCCCAAGGAGCATTGGCACCGCCGGTTTTAAAATCATTTCCTTTAAATCCTCCTCCAGCATTATAAAACAAATCAGTATTGAAACGCTGATCCCATAAGCCGCCGTTTTCAAAAATATCAACCAGTTTATATTCTACATAAGTATCATAATTATCAGATGGAATTTGTGCCGTTCCGTTTGGCGACGGATAGTAAATAATTCCATCACCATCAATATCATGCTGCGGCCACGCTTTAAGACTGTGTCCTTTAGAATCCTGAGCCGTAACCGGATGCAGTTCTCCGTTAAAATCTCTCATTTGCAAAGTTCCGTCAACGCTTTCTAATCCGGTTACAAAAGAACTTCCAGATGGTACATACGAGAAAAAGTCGGAATGGCTTACTGTAACAGCTCCTTTTAAAGAACCATACGTAGAACCGTCTTTTTCTACAATCATTAATACACCTTCGAGATCATTTTCATGCTGGTCTAATTGATACAAAAACGGGTTGTCTGTCCAATCTCGCGGAGAGAAAAAAGCGTACGTAATAAACCAGTGTGTATTCGATTCTACTATTGAATAATAGCAATGTGCGGCTAAAGAATTTGCATAAGCAGGAAGATTGTTCCAGTTGTTTTCGCCAACCCAGTCATTGTCGTAATTAATTGCCGTGATGTAATCTGATTTCCCGCCTTCAGAATAAGTTCCTGTCGCGTCTACATCTCTGTAATGAATAGGCGCCCATCTTCTGGCTAAATTAGAAGTTGCAGCAACACTCATTTTTTTTGTGTTTAGTTTTTCTTTTACCACCGCAGCAGTTTCTGATTCTTCTAATGTCGTGTCCTGACATGAGAATGTAATAACCGATAACAGCATAAGGAAGACTTTAGTTAACGTCTTTTTTTGATTCTGTTTTTTCATAATTCTAGTTTTAATTGTTTATAACATATTTAAATTCAATGATTTTGGTAAATGATTTAATTGCAATAAGCAACTGAGAAATAAAAAGTAATCAGTATTGGGAGAAAGGTTGTTTTCTATAAAATTTGTCGATAAATGTTTTTTTTTTTTTGAATTATAATTCTTACTGCTTATAAGTACCTTAAAAGAGAAATCGTACTATCTAAACAATATTATAATACCGTTACGAAAAAGTTAATAGGAAAAAGAGTGTTATTGTTGTTAAGAGCAGTAAAATTGATCGAGGTAAGGTTGGTAAAATTGGAGTTGAACCAACGTATATAAAAGCCTTAAAGCGATATTAATATAAAAATTAAGATATGTTATCAATCAATTAAATTATAGTTAACAGCTTGTCTGCATTTATATTTTAAATTAATAATTCTCAAATTTACAAGAGCATTAAAAAGCAGTAATTCATTTATTCTTTACCAATAGAATTTTATTAAACGTGCAAAATTACCTTATACCTTCAGAAATTTCATGGCTTTCTTTCAACGATTGTATCTTGGATGAAGCGGATGACTTCAATAATTCATTATATGAAAGAATTAAATTCTTAGCCATACATTCGTCTAATTTAGATGAGTTTTTTAGAGTAAAAATTAGAAAACTGCTCATTAAAAATTCAAAAAAGAACAAAGAACTTCTAACTAAAATTTTAGACGAAGTCAATTTGCAGCAAAACAGATTTGGAGCCATTTGGAATTATTCAATAGTACCCGAATTAGAATCTAATAATATTGTTTACTATGAAGATCAAGAGCTTTTAAGTGAGCATTTGCAGGAGATTGAGTATTATTTTAAAAGCATTATTCTGTCTTACATTCAGGTAATTTACATTTCGATAAATCAGCCTAAAACGTATTTTCTGCATAACCGAAGTTTGTACTTTCTGGTAAAATTAAAAGACAGCGCAGGGAATTACAATTATGCTTATTTGAATATTCCTTCGGATAAACTGGATCGATACAAGCAATTACAAAGTCTAGGAGATACACATTATATTATTTCGATTGATACAATAATAAAAAAATGCTTATCCTTTATATTTCCTGCCGGAAAAGTGGTTTCCTGCCATGCTATTAAACTAAACCGAGATGAAAATTATTTAATAGAAGATGAAAATTCGGGAGATTTAATAGCTAAAATTGAAGCCAAAATCGAAGAACGAAAACGAGGTTCGGCGACAAGATTTCTGTATGATTCTAATATGGATGCCGAAACCATTTCGATATGCAAAAAGGCTTTCCGTCTGCATAATAATGAAATGATAAAAGGAGGAAGCCATCATAATTTGTATGATTTATTTAAATTTCCAAATCCGCTGCAACCTAATCTTCAAGGAGAAAATTATCCAGGTCTCAAGCATCTTCCATTCGAAAGCAGAAAATCGGTTTTTGAAATTATCGACAAACAAAATCAATTATTACACTTTCCGTATCAATCGTATTATTATGTTCTTCAGTTTTTTAATCAGGCTGCAATTAATCGAAATGTAACCGAAATAAAAATCACTTTATACCGAATTTCATCACAATCCTTAATTGCAAATGCTTTGATAAGCGCAGCAAAAAACGTAAAAAAAGTAACTGTTTTTGTAGAGGTTAAAGCACGGTTTGACGAATACAACAATTTGTTCTGGTCTAGGGAAATGAAAAATGCAGGTATTAAAATCATTCAGAGTATGCCAAATTTAAAGGTTCATGCTAAAGTTGCAATGGTAACAATGAAAGATAAATACGGAAATAAAAAGTACTATAATTACCTCTCAACCGGAAATTTTAATGAGAACACAGCAAATATCTATTCTGATTTTGGATTTTTTACTTCGGAGAAAAAATATACTGATGACTTAAAAAAAGTCTTTTCATTTTTAAAAACCAAGAAAAAAGCAGATGTACCCAAACATATTTTGGCAGCAGGTTTTAATATGAAAGAGCGGTTAATAGAATTAATAGATCAGGAAATTGAGAATAAAAAAACTGGTAAAGAAGCTGCAGTATTTTTAAAGGTAAATGGAGTTGATGAAAAAGATATTATTGACAAGCTTATTGAAGCCAGCAGGGCAGGCGTAGATGTAACATTGATAGTGCGCGGTATTTGTACTTTGTTACCCGGAATTAAATATGCAAGTGAGAATATAAAAATCTACAGAATTGTAGATATGTTTTTAGAACATTCCAGAATCTACAAATTTGCAAATAATGGAAAAGAAAAAATTTATTTATCGTCTGCAGATATGTTAAGCCGAAATTTAAACAGAAGAATAGAAGTTGCTTTTCCGTTATACGACGAAAAACATATTGAAGCAATTAATACAATCATTCAATTGCAATTAGAAGATAACACAAAAAGAAGAATCATAAACAGTGAAGGAACTAATGAATTCGAAATTTCGGATATTGAGGAAGGAAGGCGTGCTCAAACGGAAATTTACCATTGGATTGCCGAGAATAATGAAGAATAAAGAAAAGACCAGATGAAAAACTGATTTGAAATAAGCTGCAGCGTTATAATGAATTGTAGTCCAAGAACGTAATACATACTTTTAGAGTATGATTTTTTAGGCGATTTGTAATTAAAATAAAAATTATCGTACATTTATATACGTCCAATTTTTGGTTTTTCATAAGCAAATTATTCTCTCTACAGTATAAATATGAAAGTATCAGCCGTTTCCAACCGTTTTGTTAGTTTTTTTAAAGAAAGAAAAGGAATTTCTTTTTTACGGGAAAATGATAAAATTATCAGACAATCTATACTCACCATTTTCTTTTTTGGAATTGGAATCTGGTTTATCAAACATGAGCATTCAGAATTAAAAGAGGTAAAAAACGTAATTACCGATGCTGATTTTCTCTGGGTTTTATGCGGTATAGCGCTTGCTGGTGTTTATATTGTTTTGCAGAGTTTAATGTATTTCGCTTCATTTAAAGCAGTGCAGAGTAAAATTTCATTTAAACAGGCTGTTATTTTATTTCTTAAACGAAACTTTGTCAGCGTATTTCTGCCTGCCGGAGGAATCTCCTCTTTAGCCTTTTTTACTAAATCTATCGAAAAAAGCGGCGTTAAACCCACTCAAATCCATTTTGCCTCACTTATATATGGTTTTGTCGGGATTCTTTCTGTAATTATTGTGGCCATACCCGCTTTGATTTATTCTGTTTTTCAGGGAACCATAGGAGCCGGCGAGTGGTATGCTTTTGCAGCAATAGTGGGATTAAGTATTCTGGTCTTTTTTATTTATATCTCGATTTTAAAAAAAGGAGCTATATATCGTCTAATACTAAAGTTTTTCCCATCAGCAGAAATATTTATCGACGATTTTAGAAGCAACAAAATAAGTAAAAAGAAGTTTTTCGAGGTTGTTTTTTATTCTGTCCTTATTGAGTTTGCAGGAATTGCACACTTATATATAGCGATGATTGCATTGGGCTTTTCGCCTTCATTGCCTGCTGCGATAATGGGCTATATTATTTCGGTCATCTTTTTGATTGTTTCTCCTTTTCTCAGAGGACTTGGCGCCATAGAAATCTCAATGAGTTATATATTAATTCAATTTGGCTTTGAAAACGTCAATGCTATTGCGATTACTTTTTTGTATCGTTTTTTTGAATTTTGGATTCCATTATTGGCAGGAGCATCACTTTTTTTATTTAGCGCCAATAAATTACTAATGCGCATTGTACCGTCTTTTTTACTTTTTGTTTTAGGATTAATAAATATCGTTTCCGTTTTAACACCCGCTATTTCAGAACGGCTGCATGTTTTAGAAAATATCATTCCTATTTCGGCAATTAAAGCATCTAATTATTTTGTGATAACTGCAGGTTTGTTTATGCTTATAAATGCGGCATTTTTGCTCAAAGGATTGCGTGCGGCCTGGTGGTCTGCTGTTTTTTTAACCGGTATTTCGGTTATTGGGCATTTAACCAAAGCAATTGATTATGAAGAAGCCATAATTGCCTTAATTGTTTTAGCGAGCCTTATTTTTACACGAAAAGAATATTACATCAAAAGTAATGCACATTTACAAAGTATAGGTTTTAAAACGGTTTTAATAAGCATCACGGCCGTTTTGGCATATAGCATTCTGGGATTTTATTTTTTAGATAAAAAACATTTTAATGTTGATTTTAACTGGTTTGAATCTATCAAATACGGACTTCAGAATTATTTTTTAATTGGAAGTTCCGATTTAGTGCCTCTGGATCATTTTGCTAAACGCTTTTTACTTTCAATAAATATCTGCGGATTTCTATCCTTAAGTTTTTTAGTTTTCGCGCTTATTAGACCATACACGATCAAAAAACAGACAATAGAAGATGATTTTGTGCTGGCTGTTGCTTTGGTAAAACAATATGGAAAATCTGCTCTGGATTATTTTAAAACCTATAGAGATAAAGTCATTTTTACAGCAGAAAATAAGCAAGCTTTTCTTGCCTATCGTGTGAGCGATAACTTTGCTGTAGTTCTCGAAAATCCAGTTGCAGAAACAGATGCCGATAGGAAACAATGTATAACAGAGTTTGATACTTATTGTTACGAAAATGGATTAAGAAGTATTTATTATCGTGTTTCGGAAGAAAGTCTGCCAGTGTTTCATTCACTGCATAAAAAGAGCTTGTTTATAGGGCAGGAAGCGGTTGTAGATTTAACGGCATTTACTCTGGAAGGCGGCGCTAAAAAGTCGCTTCGTAATGCGATAAGTAAAGTAAAAGAAAAAGGATTTACGGCTGTTATTCATACAGCACCCATAAAAGATGGATTATTGCAGAAAATAAAATCAGTTAGTGATGAATGGCTTGTGAGTACTGGCCGTAACGAAATCATTTTTTCGCAGGGAAAATTTGATTGGGAAGAACTCAAACAGCAGACTATTATTACGGTAGAAAACGCCGAGGAAAAGATTGTGGCATTTTTAAATATTATTCCGGATTATGCAAAAGGAGAAGGAACATACGATTTAATCCGAAAAACGAATGATGCCCCAAACGGAATTATTGATTTTCTTCTCTTGGAACTTTTTATGTATTTAAAAGCTGCAGGTTATACCTCCATTAATTTAGGATTAGCAGCAATGAGCGGGGTAGAAGAAGCGGATACATTTCCAGAAAAATCAATGAAATTTGCCTATGAGCGAATTAAATATTTTTCTCATTATAAAGGCCTGCGGGATTTTAAGGAAAAATTTTCGCCGGCATGGTATAGTAAATATCTAATATATTCTCACGATTACGATTTATTGCAGGTTCCAATAGTTTTAAACAAAGTAGTAAAACCATAAAGTACTGCAAGGTATAACAAGAAAGTGTAGTTTAATTTTTTAATGCTAAAAAGTAATTAAAATGAATAAAATTATAATTCTCATTCTGTCCGTTTTTATTTTTAGTTCCAACGCATTTGCCTCAGCATCAGATACTATAAAAGTAGGCGCTTTTGGGAAAGTCACAATCTATAAACCCAAAACAGCTGCCACTGCTGTAGTTTTGTTTGTTTCGGGCGATGGAGGCTGGAACAGCGGTGTTATAGATATGGCTGAAAATATTGCCGCCCAGGGTGCATTGGTAGCAGGAATAGATATTCAGCATTATTTTAAGGCCATTAAAAAAGAAAAAGTCAAATGTTATTATCCAGCCGGAGATTTTGAAGAATTGAGTATGATTTTGCAGAAAAAAGTAAAAATGAATCAATACTTAAAACCAATGTTAGTTGGATATTCCTCTGGTGCTACTCTTGTTTACGGAATGCTGGCACAGGCTCCTGCCAATACTTTCAGCGGAGCAATCGCTTTGGGTTTTTGTCCTGATATAGAAACTGACAGAACGCTGTGTGACGGTTCAGGACTGACTTCACATGTTTTAAAAGAGGGAAAAGCTTTTTATCTTGAACAAACAGAAAAACTAATAGCTCCTTTTATTGTACTGCAGGGAACTACAGATCAGGTATGCAATTATGCAGATACAAAAAAATATATGGACGGTCTAAAACAAGGCAGGCTTATTACACTGGCTAAAGTTGGACACGGGTTTTCGGTTACTAAAAACTGGCTGCCTCAGTTTATTGAAGCTTATAAGGAAATTTTGAGCACGCCGGAATATGCAAAACAAAAATCAGAGCAAAATTCTTTACTAAAAGAACAGCATCTTGCACCTCTGGCTTTTGAAATGCCTCTAACTTTAATTCCAACGCGAAGTAAAGATGAAACGCAGCCCATAGCATTTTTAATTTCCGGAGATGGCGGATGGACAAGTTTTGATCAGTCTGTTGGGGAAGGGCTGGCAGAAAAAGGAATTGCAGTAATAGGATTAGATGCCCAGAAGTATTTTTGGAATGCTAAAACTCCCATAGAAACCGCTGAGGCAATATCAAAAGCCGTTGAACATTATTTGCAGCAATGGAATAGAAAGACTTTTATACTAGTTGGTTATTCATTTGGAGCTTCGGTTGTTCCTTTTGCAGCAGCTAATTTTTCTGAACCAGTAAAAGAAAAATTAAAAGGAGTTTATGCCTTGTCTCCTGATGTAAAAGCAGATTTTGAAATTCATATTGCCGATATGCTGAGCCTGGGAAGTTCAAAGGATAATTATGATGTTATTTCAGAAATGAAGAAGATTAAATCGTATAATCCGGTTTGCTTTTTTGGCAGTGAAGAAGACGCAGAAGTTCGTAATCGTTTTTTACAATCAGGGATTAAAACCATTCAATTAGCGGGTTCACATCATTACAATAATGATTATAATAAAATAGTTGAAAGCATTCTGAAAGAAGTTAAATAATAGATATTGTATCGACAGAAATTGTAATGATCGATAATTTAAACTAAATTTAGGGAACAAATCTTAATAAGCAGCATGTTTAATCAGCCTTATTAAAAAGAAAATAATTATGGAAAATACCACAAAAATACTGTTCCCATACGATCAAAGTTTTGTAAAAGAATTACCGCTGATCAATAAAAAGGATATTGAAAATAGATTGAATATTGCTCAAAACTTATTTAATGACCAATCTAATTGGATTCCGGCTTACAAAAGAATTGAAATATTAGAAAAGGCCGCTTTATTAATGAATGACAAGATCGAAGAACTGATACACATTGCGATAAGCGAAGGCGGAAAACCCTATAAAGATTCGAAAGCAGAAGTACTTAGAGCGATAAAAGGAGTTAAATTAGCTGCAGAACATATAGCACAAATAAAAGGCGAGCAAATTCCGATGGCGCTTACGGAAGCTTCTTTAAATAGAATTGCTTTTACATCAAAAGAACCTATAGGCGTTGTTGCCGCAGTTAGTGCTTTTAATCACCCGTTAAATTTAGCCGTTCATCAAATTGCAACCGCAGTTGCAGCAGGCTGTCCTGTATTGTTTAAACCATCAAGCAATACACCTTTGTCAGGTCTTGCTCTTGCTGCTATTTTAAAAGAAGCCGGTTTACCCGAAGGATGGCTGCAAATAGTTTTATGTGATAACGAAACAGCAGAATTTTTAGTTACAGATTCCAGAATACATTTCTTTTCTTTTATAGGATCAGCAAAAGTAGGGTGGTCGTTAAAAAGTAAATTATCTCCGGGAACCAGATGTGCATTAGAACATGGAGGCGCAGCACCGGTTATTGTAGAAAGTGATGCCGATTTTAGCGAAATGATTCCTGATTTAGTTAAAGGCGGTTTTTATCATGCAGGTCAGGTTTGCGTTTCAGTTCAGAAAATTTATGTGAATAAAGAAATTTGCGATGAATTTGTCGAACAGTTTTCCAAAGCAACCGATAAATTAATTGTCGGGAATCCGTATGATAAAACAACAGATGTCGGATCACTTATTTCACCCAAAGAAGTAAACCGTGTTGAAGAATGGGTCAACGAAGCAATCAAAGAAGGAGCTCAATTAATAAATGGAGGAAAACGTATATCTGATACTACTTTCCAGCCCACAATTTTGTTTAATCCTTCAGAAAAATCTAAAGTTTCAACTAACGAGATTTTTGGTCCTGTTGTTTGTATATATCCTTTTACAGATAGAGATGAAGCTGTAAAAAAAGCAAATGCTTTAGAGGTACATTTTCAGGCCGCGGTCTTTACAAAAAATATAGATACAGCATTAGATGTTGTAAAAAAAATAAACGCTACGGCTGTTATGGTAAATGATAATACTGCCTTTAGAGTAGACTGGATGCCGTTTGGCGGAAGAGATTCTTCAGGTCTAGGTATGGGAGGAATCTCTTATACGATTAATGATATGACAAGAGAAAAGCTAATGGTTTTTAAAAGTAAATTTTTATAAAAATATTAACCGATTGTTTTTGATCAGGCATAAATTAAATCATCTTATGCCTGATTTCTTTATATTTTGAACGTCCAACAGGCAATAGTTCTCCATTTTTAAGCAGCATATTATATTTTCCGCCCGTTTCTACAATCAGTTTATCTGCTTCCTGCCAGCAAAGAATATAAGATTTATGAATTCGTTCGAATGCGCCGGGAAGTAGTTTTTCCAGCGATTCCATAGACTTATCATGCAGTTCTATACGTCCGTCGAATAAATGCAGTTCCGTATAAATTCCTGCGCCTTTTATGTATCTAATATCTTTAACCGGAATGAGTTTAATCGTTTTTGCTTTTTTTACTGCTAAAAACTGAATGTCCTGTTCGCTTTTTCTTTCAGGTGTTATAAAACGGGTAAAAGCTTGCGTAAGTCTGTTTACGTCAAAAGGTTTAGGAACAAAATCCAAAACTCCATAATTAAATGCCATAATAGCTTTATCAGTATAAGCAGAAATAATAATGGTTTGAAAAGATTTTGCAACAACTGTCTGGAGGACTTCAAAACCGTCTTCGCCATTCAAATTCAAGTCTAAAAGCAGTAAATCAATTTGTTGTTTTTCGATTGTATTTAACCCATTTTCAACAGAATCGCTAAGCAGAATCTGAACTTCTTTATCAAAAAAATCACGGGTCATTCTTTCGATTCGTTTCGCAATTCGGGCTTCGTCTTCAATAATTAGAATTTTCATTTTTTATCAAAAATTTTAATTGTTGTACACCATCCTTCTTCTACAGCAAAAGATTCAAACTGCCAATTACTGCCGTAACTTTCATTTAATCTGGCTTTGATGTATTTAAAACCAGTTCCGCTGCTGTTTTCCTTCTTTCTGTTTCGGTTTTTTGCCAGCGTTAACAAGGTATATTGTTTGTATAGTTTTTCTCTGGTAAAGCTTAAAGAGAAAGTAATAGAGCCTTGTTTGGGCGGCAGACTGTGCGTAATTCCGTTTTCTATAATAGTATGAATAACCGCAGGCGGAATTTCTTCACTCGCATCAATATTTTTTTCTTCCCAATTATAACTTATTTCTTTTCTAAAAGACATTACTTCTAAGTGCTTTCGGCATAACTCGATTTCCTGCCGAATAGGAATCAGCGTATCCTCTGCAATAGCATTCATAATATCAAATTCATCTGCCAGTGCCCGAATAAATACAACGCCCTGCTGCGGTGATTCTTCTATCCAATCTATCAATGAAGTTAGTGTATTACGAAGAAAATGCGGCTGAATGTTTTTCTTAACCAGTTCTAACTGCAATCTCGATGAAAGCAATAAAGATGCGTTATGAGCTTCTTCGAGAGCTTTCGCCCGAATAGTATGCAGATAAAGCATAGAAAGAACGATAATCGTAAATGCGATAAACAATCCAAAGTCATAAAAAATATATCGATTTACAATTACACTTGCCAGTAAACCCATCACGACTATTAAACCGCCTTTAACTTTTCGGAATGCTGCATCGATTGCAATAACTAAAGAAACAGCACACATGGCATAACTAAAATAGACTGCTGTTTGATCATAATGACCGTAATAGACCATATAAATCGTGAGAAGACTTGCAAACAAAAGAAACAAAAACAATCTTTTTCTTTTAAAGTCAAACTGCAGCATAAAATACCAGGGCACAAGTATCGAAATTATAAAGGTAAGCAAACCAACAATCTGTAACCGAGTATAAAAGTGGGTATACGGAATGTCGATATAAAATTTGATGTATTCTATTATAAGCAGACAAAAGAAAAGCAGACAGATTATTCCGAAAACTAAAACAGCTGTTTCCTTTCGAGTGCTGTTTATATAGAGAAAAAAATAATAAATAGAGGCGATAAGAAAAGCTCCTGCCATAATATTCATAAAAGACATGACAACCAGAGGTGCACGCTGCAATCTTAAAAAGCTTTCGAGTTTTACTTTCATGCCTCGCTGCGATTCTCGTAAATAAACCTGAGTTCCCGTTACAGTTACTGTATGCTTGCCTATATTGGCTAATTTTTCGGGAATTTGGTAATACGTTAATTCAGTTCCGGGAACTTCGGCTTGGCCGGATTTAGCCATTTTTCCATTTCTTCCCACAAAAACACCGTCCCAATACACATCAAAAGCACCAAAACCAGTTACTTGTATGCCCAGCGGACTGTAAATATTTTCGCGGTTAAGCAGTTCGACATCGATATCTACCTTAAATATAGAATCTGCCGACTGACCCATAAAATTCTGCGGTTTATCATCATCAACATAATATGTTACATCTGATTTCACATACTCAGTATACTGTTTACAGGACGAAAACAACAGCAGCACTAAAACGATAAAAAAGGGCGATCGATACATAAGATAAAGATAAAATAAATATCGAATACCCAAATGCATTTCGAAAGCTTGTAGAGCCGTTTGCATGTTTTAAAGGACGACGATTTATTTAATGAAGTAATCTTGTATCATCAAAACCAATAAATATGAAAACCTTAATAACCAGTATTTTAATTTTATTTATTCCGATGTTTAGCTTTTCGCAGAAAGCAGCTGTTTCCGGTAAAGTTCAGGACAATGCAACTAAAGAAGCAATTCCGTATGTGACCATATCCATACAAGATAATACTTCAAAAACAATTGCAGTTGGCGTAACAGACGACCAGGGAATTTTTAATTTCGAAGAATTGCCAAACGGTAAAATGACGGTTTCTTTTAACTATATCGGATATCGAAATTATACTCAAACACTAGAAATCCTTTCGGGAAAACCAAAAACAGCATTAGGAACGATTCTTTTACAAGCCGATGCTGTACAATTAAACGCAGTTGAAGTTACAGGACAAAAATACAGTGTAAGTTTAAAACTTGATAAAAAAGTTTTTGAAGTAGGAAAAGATGTGCTTTCGCAGAATGGCTCTGCCCACGATGTTTTAAACGGAGTTCCATCTGTAACAGTCAGCCCAACAGGAGGAATAAGTCTTCGCGGCAACAGCAGTGTATTGATATTAATAAACGGACGTCAGTCTGGCTTAACACAAAGCAATTCTCTCGATCAAATTGCTGCCGATCAAATTGAACGCGTCGAGGTAATAACCAATCCTTCGTCTCGATATGATGCTTCGGGTTCGGCAGGAATTATCAATATTGTATTAAAGAAAAACAAAAAAAGCGGTTTCAGCGGTCAGGTTCGATTGGTTGCCGGATCACCAAATGACAGCCGACTTAATCCAAGTATCAATTTTAAATCGGATAAAATCAATATTTTTTCCAATTTTGGTCTCCGTTCCTCTGATTATGTTGGGTTATATACTACGAATCAGTCTACTACGAATAACGGTACTCCAAATTACCTCAACCATGTACAAAATGAAGATCGTCACGACGATGGCAAGTTGATGTATTTGGGTGCTGATTATTATATTGATGAACATCGCACCATTACCGCCGCTTTTTTGAAAAATGCCACAAAAGATGATGATAAAACCCGTTTATTATATGATTACAGCAATGCGAACCATATACGAGACAGTCTTTTAACAAGAGAAGGAAAATCATTGGAAAAAAGAGATTACAATCAATTTGAGTTTAATTATACTCAGACTTTTAAGAAACCATCAAAAAAATGGACTATTGATGTTCAGTACGATTGGTGGAACAGCGATAAAAAATGGAATCTTTTAACGCAGCGTATTGATCCGGAAACACTGGCTTATCCTGGCATTCGAACCAACTCAGTAGGAAGCAGTAAGGATTTGCTTTTGCAGAGTGATTTCATTATGCCAATCGATTCAGTTTCGGTATTTGAAGTGGGCGTTAAGACCGAGATTCGTAAAGTTTCCAGTCAGTTTTTGGCTGAGCAGCAAGAAGAGAATATTTGGTCGATTTATCAAGATATTGATAATGATCTCAATTATACCGAGACCATTTCAAGTGCTTATGCGCAGTACAGCAATAAACTTAGAAGATTTAATTATATGCTGGGTCTTCGTACTGAATTTACCAAAGTTTCGATTGCAGATATTAAAAACACCTATAACGATGATAAAAAGTACAATAGATTATTCCCTACGGTTAATTTGAGTTATAAGTTCGAAGCCTCGACTTTGCAGTTAAATTACAGCAAGCGTATTAATCGTCCGTCTTTATATGCTTTGTATCCTTTTAACGAACTGACTGATTTGAATGCCCAATATATTGGGAATCCAGATTTGAATCCGTCCTATTCTGATGTGTTTGAATTGGCTTTTCTTAAAACATGGAAAAAGTTTACGCTCAATCCTTCCGTTTACTATCAATGGGAGAGTGGTTACATTCAGGATTTTACCTATCGTGAAAATGATATATTTTTTACAACGCCTATTAATATTCAGCATGAAATACGAAGCGGTATAGAACTTTCGACCTTATACAATCCGCTAAAATGGCTTCAGGTCAATTTAGAAATGAATTTTTATCATTTTACTCAAAAGGGAAATTATCAAGACCAAAATCTTGACTATTCCGGACAAACTTTTACAGGACGTTTAAGCACGCAGGTTAAACTGCCTTCAAAATTCAGTTTTCAGGTACGTTATAATTTTCGAGGTGCACAGCAAAATGCACAAACAAAAAACGATGCATTGCAATCGCTTGATTTTGGATTAAGCAAAACGTTATTAAAAGACAAAGCTACTATTGTATTTGATGTTTCTAATGCGTTTGACTTACGCCAGAACAAAAGCACCACAACGGGTACGGATTATTATATTAGAGAAAACAGCATGCCAAACGCAGCCCGCTATCGACTTAGTTTTGTGTATCGTTTTAATTTAACAGATCCAAAAGCAATCAGACAGGCGAGTAGTGCTAATCGTAATTGATTTTTTATAAATCTAATGTGTAGTACAAGACATCTTCGCGCGTACCATCAAGCCAGTTCATTGTTTCTCGATGAGTGTATTTAAATCCCAATTTTTGATTTGCAGCTTTTGATACGACATTGCTTTCTCGATGACTGATGCTTAATTTTTTCAATTGTAAGTGAGTTGCCCATTTCATTCTGGCTTGATATAAAAGCGAAGAGAGACCAATTCCACGGTATTCTTTTTTAATATAAGATTGACCTAAATAGGCTTCATCATCAGTCAATAATAAAATACTGGTCATGCCAATAGGAATATCGTTTTCTAAAAGCACAAAAACAGCTCTAGGATGTTTTGTACGCTCTATCCATTCGGTATCTGTAAGAGCAGCTTCCTCCGGAATACTGGTTCTAAACATTGCTGGTTCTATTTGTAGTGCTTCCAGACGCATTTGCTTATAAATAAGCCATTCGTCTGTTTGAAGTTGTCGTATAGTATATACGTCTGGTGAAAATTGCATTTTTTGGAGGTATAATAACTGTAGCTAAAATTACTAAGAATTTTTAATCTAAAAATAGAATTATTAGTTCAAATTGTTATTTTTATAATCTGATGATATTTTGAATTTTATCTTTACAAATAACAATTTACTAACTTCTTTTTAGTTTGTCTAAGGCCTGTTCTACCTGATATTGAAGCAGGAGTGCAGCTTGAGTTCTGCTTGAAAATTTAAAAGTAATATAAGTTCTTAGTTTTTCTAACAGACTTTCTAAAATAGTAATTTGAGCACTCTTGTCTGTTCCTCTAACGGCGTCATAAGCCTGAAGTGTGTCGTCGATAACTTTTACTCTTTTACGTTCATTTTCGCCGCCTAATACACCTTTAGTTGTAGAGATTTCTATGAATTTTGCTTTGGTCATTATAGACGATGAAACACTCACACTTAAAGCTTCTGCGCCCATCTGATTCAATTCTGTATTTAAATTTTGAACATCTATTTCAGGAGGAGTTAATGATTCCATTTTTGTTTCAATAGTTGAAGTTTGTTCTTTCTGAGAATCAATTTTTTCTTTGTTGGTTCCTATACCATCTTCCAGTCCCACAATTTCTAATCCAGATTCAACATCATTCATAAGGCCTAGAATTTTATTTAATTCGGCTTCATAGTTATCCAGGATAGCTCCTTTGTTTCTAATTTCGTCTTGTTTTTCTTTTAGTTTATTTTTGGTGTCAAAGGTATTTAGCAGCGCTGTCACATTATCTGAATTAATATTCTTTCTGAAAAAAGCATCTTTTCTTAAAATAATTTCCATTAGTTTATTCATACTATTATCAAACTCCCGTTTTATGGTTTGGTGTTTTTTAAGAAGGTCAGACGCCAGTACAGAAACATCATGGGTTAGACTGGTAATTAATTCTTTTCGTTTAGGACCACTTCCTATTATTCTTTCTCTTGCAGAAAGCAGTAATCTTTTAGCTTCTTCTCCTTCTAAAACTTCGTGATTCATGGTTGGTTCAGTTATAGCATCACTGAATGCTCCTTTTTTGGTATCTTCACTTCTTTTTCCATCAGGGAGTGAACCAAATTGACCAGCTTTAGTCCATTCGCCCAATGTCCAGTCTTTGAATTTAACTCTTGTAAGTTGTTTGTCGTAGAACATGAATGCTTTTACTCTTAACTCTCCGCCAACTTCTGCTGTAATCGCGCTTTTTAATTCGTATAACATTTTAAGAGGATCACTTTGCTTCATTTCTGAATCGATGTATAATAATGATCCTGTTAAATCAGCGGTAGTACTAATATTTAAGCCGGCTTGTGCATAAAGATTGGCTTGCAGGGCAACTGCTAATCTGGCCCCTAATTCGACTCCGGCACTTATTTTAAGATAAAGATCGCCCTTAATTCCTGGATGAGCTTCAAACTGGTAAGGTTTGTTTTTTCCTTTTTCACGTTTCGCCTTTGCATCAAAATTAAGCGTAACGCCGCCGCCGAGTTCTATACCAAAATGTCCTGCAACGCCTATAAAAATAGGAAACGGAACACTCATACTAAAAGGCCATACAGGAGGTTTACTTCCCGGAAAAGTAAAGGATGATTTTATAATTATAGATTGTTCTTCTGGATTAACAGTAGCTTCAACACCAAATAAATTAATTGTAAACGCATTTATTGCCGGGCTGACAGCTCCAATCGAAAATCCTTTACCTTTATTAAAATAAGCATCTTTTGCTTTAAGAGAGATATCTGGCTTGATAAAATCGAGCAGACCCGTATCAAAAGAAGGAAGCATACTGGAATAGCCGTTTCCTTCTTCTTTAGATTTAAAACTAATTCCGGCTTCTTCTGCACCAATTCTATTTTTATTGAATTCAGCGTTTTTAACCAATACTTCAAACATAGAAGTGTCGATTTTTAATGCAGCAAGAGTTCCTGCAATTTCTTCTTTAGACAGTGTAAGCTGCGCTTTTTCTGCACCCAGCAGGCTGGTACCTCCATTTGGTGTTACGTTTATATCTGATGTAAGTGATACTTTGTATCCATCTTTTTTAGAAAATCCAAGACTCATATTGCTCAACTGAACCTGGTCAATAGGAGAAATAGTTTTTCCAGGAAGCAATAAAGAAATAGTTTCAAAATCGATTCCGTTACTATTCCAGCTTAAACTGTCTACAGAAGCTTCAATTTGATATTCAGGAATTGATAAAGTCGCCTTTGTAATTTGAATTCCTCCATTATGGAGAGATGCTTTTTCAACTAGTATTTCAAAGTCTTTAAACTTCACTTTTCCGCTGGCGAACTCGTATTTATTATCTTTCTTATTAAGCGAGAGATCTTTTAAATTGAGATTAACTCCATGAATATTGGCATCGATTTCCTTTGCTCCGCCGGAGATGTTTTCTTCAATCTCTTCCTCAGGATTTGCTCCAACATACGATAGATGTGCTCCTGTAATATTTACGCTGCTTCCCCAGAAATCTAACAAGAAATTTTTCACGGTGAAGTCAAAACTTTTTAGTTTCTTATTGTCTACTACACCCGCAGCTTCAATTTTTTCGGCAGATAAAGCACCTTTTAATATATCGAGTTTAGTAATCTCTATCGCTGTTGTTCCGCTGTATGAGTTGTTTATACTGAATTCTTTAAGTTTGTAGTTCCCTTTTTCATTAACATTTTTTAGAGCGAGAGAATTGAAATTTCCGTTATTTAGTTGTAATTCCATAGAACCACCTATGTTGTAACCTGCAATGTTTAATTCTGCATTTGTTAGAAGTGTTAACAGCTTGTTGTCAATTTTTCCTTTGGAGTTTGTAAGAGTTACAATTCCGTTACCAATAATTAATTCTTCAATAGCTAATTCTGCTTTTTTAACGCCGCTTTTTGTCACTTCCAGAGTATCAATAGTAACGACTCCTAATGTATTTCCTAAAAGGGATTTAGGTTCAGAGTTGATCACAATTGGCGAACCGGCTATATATCTAAACTCGCCGGAAAAAGGAAAAAACAACTTATCCATTCCATTTCCTTTTCTATCAGGAAGATTTTGATTGAATAAATGCAGCTGCACAAAAAACTCAATAATTAATCCAGGAACTTTTTCACGAACAGGAGCTTTTGGATCTTGTTTTTCTTTAGGAGTTTCTTCACCTTCTTGTTTTTCTTTGGGAGCTTCAGTTTGAAAATCATAACCCAGTTTTAGATTATTCATCATCAAGGTAATAACCTGCAGATTAAGATTAATTAATTTTCCTGCTTCTTCTTTAGTTGGTATAGTATCTTCTGGAGCTTTTGGACCGGGAACAACCTCTTTTCCAGAGGATCCCATAAGATATCTGTATAAAGAAGATAATGGCTGCGTAAAGTAAGTTACAGCAGATTTGGCTGTGTCTACCCATCCTTGCAATTTTTCTCGAATTTCTCCTTCATCTCCTTTGACTATTAATCCTTGTAGGCGGGTTGAGCTTCCTATTAATGGGGTATTTGCGGTAAGTACCCCAATAAGATAAAGGATACCTGTTTTTATATTATCTGGTACAATGTCCCATACTGCTAAAGCGGCTTTAACAGCAACAATCATATAATTTATTCCGGGTACCAGAGCCGACAGTCCAGTCCAATCTGAAACTGTACTTGAAATAAATGCATCTCCGGCTCTTAATAAAGGAGTGATAATAACTTGCCATCTAACATCAGAGATTTCCTTTAGTAATATGCCTTTCATTAATCCCCATGCCAGATTAGTGGTTATAGCAGCAGCTGATTCTGTTTTTTCTAATTGTGCGATTGATGTGATATTACCCTGCGGAAAAAGAAATTTTCCTTGAAAAACAGTATTATGATTATAAGCTTGTAAAGCTTCATTTCCCATAATATCAGCTTCATTCTCCAAGCCTGCATCGTCATTTACGGGGATATCTCCTTTCATTTGCAAAGTTGGTTTTACCCTTCCTTGTTTTTGCTGTACTACGTGCCAGGCTTCATGTGGTAAATGTTTTTCTTGTCCCGAAGCAATATGAATATCAGTGCCTTGTGCATAGGCGTGCGCCTGAAGTTCTGCTGGTTTATCGGAGTTGTAATGTACATTTACATCGTCCATGCTGTAACCCGAGAGATTTTCTATTCCGGATTTTAAGTTATCGGGCAGGCCGGTGTCGTTTGCTTTTTTCTGTACAGGAACGGCATTATGTGTATTGGCAATTGCCTGCAGCTGAACAGCTTTTTTTACCTGCGGACTGTTGTCTGCTATTTCTTGTAACTGCATTTGAGCTGTAACCGACGGAGAATCTACAAAAGGAAGAGCAGCAGTTCCATTATCTTTTTTCTGGATAGGAGGAGTTTGTTGTTTCTTGTTTTCGTTATTATTGTCGGCGTAAGTATTCATTGTTTACTTTTATTTTAAACTGCAATTACTTTTAGCCAAAATGAACACAGGAAAAAGTAACAGAATAATTATAACACAAAAAAGCTAACATATTAAAATTGAAATAGGTTAGGAGTGACAAATTCAAGCTTTACTACCTGCAATTTTATGGAACCTCCCTTGGTTTTATGAGAGGAAAAATCAAAAATTTCATAGCAAGCAGACCAATGAGAAATCCTCCGCCTAATATCTTTAAAACAGTTATAAAACTGGTTTCACATTTTCCTGTTGTTGACAATCCAAATCCGGCAAATCCGGGATTGAGAAACAGACATAATACCACACAAATAGTAAGTAAAACACTCAAAAAAGTTAAAATACCGTAAAACAGCTTACTTTTTGTCCAGTCATCGCCTAATTGTTTTTTCTGTTTTAAACAATATAAGGCAATGAAAACCAGCGCGGCAAATAGTATTTCTGTAACTATAATAATTAAATTATCAGAAAACATATTTTTTTTGTCTACCTCATTAAAATCACAAGGATGATTAAAAAGCTTCTTGTATAATTGAATCTCTTGTAAAATTCTTCTTTTCCACGAAGCGAACCTTCCTTCTTTGACAGGTGGTTTTAGTATTGTGGTTTTAACCTTAATGTACATGGTTTTGTCTATAAGGGCATTCCACATTTCGGGTCTTCCATCATCAGAGCCTAATCCCCATATACCAATTCCACCAACACCTTTATCTAAAATAAAATCATATTTTTCAGATATGGTCTGTACATCATCAAACCATAATTGGCTGATCGTATCCTTTTTATTTTTTATAATGTTTATTAATGCTCCATCGTTTTTATCATACGACGGAGTATACTTCGTTAAATAATTTTTGACTATGGTATTGTAGAACTTAAATTCAGATCTTTTTGATTTATACTGCCAGAGTATCCCGTCGTAGGTAAGGCAGGCGATAATTTTTTTAGGAGGTATATTTCTATTGAGATAACGGTCAAGACCAGTACCCAAACTATAATCAGATCCTTTAAGAGGCGCTATAGGACCGTAATTGTTTTTCCTGGAAAAATCTATAATAAAACGATCCACAAACGGTTCTATTTGTTGTATGTCATAATTATGATATTGATCTACTACAGGAAGTGTAATCGTGAGCTGATAGGAACGATTTGCCTCTTTTAGTTTGTAATGAAGCAGACTTATAAATTCAGTAAAATTATTACGGTTTTGATCTCCAAAATTTTCAAAGAATATATTGACTCCATCCGCTTTTTTTTCTTTTAGCAGAAAATTTGTTTCCTCAATCAGGCGTAATTGGGCATCTCTGTTTTTAAGAAACTCATCCAAGCTTTTTTGGCTTTTATCAAAGATGCACAAAAGGACTCTGCATCCTTCGCTTTTAGCTTTGGGTATTACTTCTGCCGTATCCCAGCCGTTGAGTGTTTTGTAACTGCCTGTTTTTCCATTTAATTCATAGCCATAATAAATTAAAGTGTTTAAAGCTTTATAGTTGTAATTGAGATAATATTTGTTCATCCAGTGAGGATGAAATCCGTATACTTCGCTGTTTCGGGCTACTTTTCTGATTATGGTTTTAACCGGTATGTTATTTATACTTACGGTCGTCATAATTCCATACGGATAGGGAAGCAGATCGCGTATTTCCTTTATTTTGGCCTGTCTTTTTTCTTCTTCTTTTTCGAGGTCAATTTTTTTCTGAACCATCGGCAGCAATTTATCTACTAAATTATTGATGTCGATATTTGAAATTTTAGTAGAATCTACAGAAGTTGTAAAATCCAGAAACAAACTGTCAATTTGTTTTTGTATCGTACTTATAGGAACCGTATTGTGGTTGGTAATATAGGTATTATTTACAGTGGTGTCTCTGGGCCGTTCTGGTTTTTGCAGCCTGTTAATAATAGCTATGATACGCTGCTCTTCGCCCTTTCTAAAATTGGCTCTGAATTTAAAAGCATCGGTGATTTTTTTAAGCAGTGATTTTTTTATTTTAACAGTATCTGCGGGAACCTCAATACTTACATTTTTCTTACTTACAGGAGCATTGTTTTTTTCCTGCGCAAAAGAAATTGTACAGGTAAAAGAGCAAAACACGATAATAATTATATAAATAAGACGCATTATTGGGGGCAAAATGGTTAATTATTTGTTATTGTTGAATGTTTAAAAATTTCTCAAAAATACACTTTAATATGTTTGTAAATTTGTAGTTATGTTATTTTTTTTATAATAAATTAACATGAAAATATTTAAATATCTGTAAGTCAATAAATTATGTATTTTCAATGTTATTTGTAAATAAAATATTATTTATTTTACATGTAAAAAATTTTTTTTTTGAAAAAGAAATATTACGTTTGTTAAAGTTTGAATTGTATGTATTTGATTAGTAATATATTATAAAATACAAGAAATTGCTATGATTTACGAAGCTCTAACATGTCTGTCTGAAGAACTAAATGACTTCTTTAAGCTGAAATTGAGCATCGCCGAAGAGAAAGTGATACTATCCGGGTTAGTTAATGCCGATGGTACAGTTGCTATTCCGGGAGAAAATAAAATAGTAATTACACTTGTTAATTTAGAGAAAGAAACATTACAAAAATTACCCTCAAAAGCAGTAACAACAAACTCTTTTGGAAATCAGAATACACCATTACAAATTAATATTTACGTTTTGTTTTCGGCCTATTTCAGCAGTAATAATTACGGAGAATCATTGCGTTTTATATCGTTTATAATGGCTTATTTTCAAGGTAAAAATGTATTTACCAAAAGCAATACACCCAATATGGACCCTAAAGTAGAAAAATTAAGCATTGAGATTGTAGATATGAGTATGGATGGCTTAAGTAATTTATGGTCGCTGCTGGGTGCAAAATATATGCCGTCAGTTTTGTATAAAATCCGTCTGCTGCATTTTGATGAATCTGTAGTGAGAGAGTTTAGACCGGGCGTATCAAAAATTGACAATCAAAGTAAAACTAATTAAGAAATATAGTGACTGCTGAATACGAAATATTAACACAAGTCGAATTTAAGCATCGCTATTTTTTAAGCAATAAGTTAGAATGTTTTAGCATACAGCCAGATCCTGAGACACATCATTTTTTTTTAAGGTCGGGGATTCTGTTTAAATCATTTAGCAATGGTTTTAAGCTGTTTTTTAATGCATTCAATAATCAGGAAACAATTAAAAGAACTGATATTCTGGATGATTTTGTTTTGCGATTTCATATCGTATTAAACGATTTGTATTTTTTTAATTATACAGATTGCGGGGCAAAAAAATGGGATTCAGACTTTTATCATTTTAATAATTTTAGAGGCAAAAAGGAAAGATTTAGTATTAAAAATTTACATAATGAAGAATTTGTATCAGTAGAAGATACTGTTGAGGAGCATACGTTTGGGCAAAAGTTTTTAAGAAAACCGTTTGGAATCATAGAGCTGCAATTGCGATATGATTTACAGACACAATATGTGGTACATTTTAGAGAGATAGAAAGTTATTGGCGTTATATAATTGTGGGTGATCATTTTAAAAATTTATCTCAATTAGCAATTATAGGAAAAGATGTTGCATTTGAAGGTCCCGGAAATATTACACTTCCGGATAATCGGGAGGGAATAAGTTTTGTTTCCCTAGTACCGATTGGTCATAAACAAAGACCTGACCAGTATTTTAAGTTAGTTGATCATTATAAAGAGGACGAAAGCACATTTAATGTTTTAATTAAGGCGCTTCCGGTTCCGGACACAAAGCACATATCGTCGATAATAGAGAATAAAAACGATAAAAAGTATTATTCAGAAATTTTTATTTACTAAACAAACACATATAATTTATGATAAACAACCCTATGACCCCCGGTGTTTATATTGATGAAAAGAACGCCTTTCCTAGTTCTGCCGTATCAGTAGAAACTGCTATTCCTGTCTTTATCGGCTATACTGAAAAAGCCGAATGGAATGGCAAATCATTAGTAAATGTTCCAACCAGAGTTACCTCGTTTGCAGAATATGTAGAGCGCTTTGGAGGAGGATTTAAAGCAAAATTTAAAATTGTTGATGCTAATCCGGCTATCAAACAAGAAACATTTTCGCTTGACGGAAAAAACAAAGTAGTCGAAATAAACAAAGACAATACATTGTATTTGTTTAATTCTATCCGCTTGTTTTATGCCAATGGCGGAGGCCCGTGTTATATCTTGACTGTTGATACCTATAAGGATAAAGCAGCATTAGAGATTAAGGCCGATGACTTTTTGGGCTCTACAACAAAATTAGATCCTTTTGAAATTCTGAAAAAAGAATTTGAACCTACACTTGTTGTTGTTCCGGATGCAATTGTATTAGGAGAAGCGTGTTACAACTCCATTTACACTAAAATTTTAAGTCACTGCGCCACAATGCAAAGCCGTTTTGGACTTTTTGATTTGGTAAAACAATTACCTTCTGAAGATACAACTCCTATTGTTACAAGTTTCCGTGAAGGTATCGGAATGAACGATTTAAAATACGGAGCAGCTTATTATCCGTGGCTGAAATCCGGAGTAGTACAGCCAGGTGAAATAACTTTCGAAAACTTAGATGATTCTATAGATCTCGCGACTATACTTCCTAAAAAAGAAGAAGCTGCTTTGAACATTATTAAAATATTCAAAACAGCAAAAGAGACGGCAGAAGATGCTCCTCCTGCAGTATTCAAAGCTATAAAAGACGTCGAAAAGGCTGATAAAGCATTGCAAGATGCCAAATTCGCAGAAGGCAACACCAAGAAAATAGCAATAGATAAAGCAAAAGCAGATTTAACAGCGGCACAAAATGCAGATCCAGTTGATGATGCTAAGGTTAAAGATGCCGAAAAAGCTGTGGCAGATTTAATCGCAGATACAGACCCAAGTGATGCTGTAAAAGCATTGGAGAAAGCCAAAACCGATGCCGAAGAAGCTTTGGAAACAGCAAAAACAACTTCAGCAAAAGCATTAGAAGCAGCAAAAGCAGAATTAGAAACTGCTAAAAATGCTGCTGCAGTCGATGCTGATAAAGTGAAAGCTGCTGAGAAAAAAGTAGCAAAAGCAACTAATGATCTTTCAGAAAAAATACTTTTCCCTTCAGAAAATGATAAACTAAACTTTCATCAATCATTAAAAGCTACAAGTCCAACTTATACCAACATCCTCGAAGAAATCAGATCAAAATTAAATGAATTGCCACCAAGTGCTGCAATGGCTGGTATTTATACTGCTGTAGACAGCAGCCGTGGTGTTTGGAAATCTCCGGCAAATGTATCTGTAAGCATGGTAAATGCACCATCCATAAATATTTCAAGTGAGCAGCAAGAAAGTCTGAATGTTGATGTTGTAGCAGGAAAATCCATTAACGTTATCCGTTCATTTCAAGGTATTGGAACTCTAGTATGGGGAGCCAGAACTTTAGACGGTAATAGTCAGGATTGGCGCTACATTAACGTTAGAAGAACCTTAATCATGATCGAGCAGTCTTTAAAATTAGCGACACGATCTTATGTATTCGAACCTAACGATGCCAATACTTGGGTAACGGTAAAAAGTATGATGTCTAATTTCTTAACCAATTTATGGAAACAAGGCGCGTTGGCAGGAGCAGCTCCTGAGCAGGCTTTTGATGTCCAGATAGGTTTGGGTTCTACAATGACACCTACCGATATTTTAGACGGAAAAATGCTGATTACTGTAAAAGTAGCAATTGTACGTCCTGCGGAGTTTATTATTATAACATTCCAGCAGCAAATGCAGCAATCTTAAATTATAACTATAATCAATTAAAATATATTTATTATGGCAGACGATGGTTCAAAACAATCAGCGGCCACCTGGCCTTTAGTTAAATTTTCATTTCAGGTAAAATGGGATGATGCAGAACTAATTTTTCAGGAGGTAACAGGTTTATCTTCTGAGACACAGGTGATAGAATATCGCGGAGGCAGCAGCAAAGTATACTCTACAGTAAAGATGCCCGGCATACAAAAATTTGGAAACGTAACTTTGAAAAAAGGGATGTTCTTAGGAGATAAAGCATTATGGGATAAGTACAATCTTATTGCCATGAATACCTATAAAAGATCGACTATAACCATAAGCTTACTGGATGAAACAAACGAAGTGGCAATGAGCTGGACTCTGGCCAATGCTTTTCCGGTTAAGATTACCGTTACGGATATGAAATCTGACGGAAATGAAGTAGCAGTCGAATCAATAGAACTAGCACATGAAAAACTAACTATTGTGAAGTAATAAATGGCATACGTTGCAAAAACACCACCATTTTTTCCTGCAGCATTTTCTTTTAAAGTAAATGTTGTAGGAATTACGGGTGTTTACGAAGGAAGTTTTCAGGAAGTAACCGGACTTGGAGCAAAATTAGGAGTAGAAACCATAAAAGAAGGCGGTGAAAACCGATTCGAATATCGTTTACCTAATCCTGTTAAATACGATAATTTAGTCCTAAAAAGAGGAATGGTATTAAATTCCGGACTCGTTTTGTGGGCAAGAAATTCTATCGAGTCTTTTAATTTTATTACCAAAACCGTAATAGTTAATTTATTAGACGAGACTAGTGCTCCAATTGCTTCATGGTCATTTAACGGTGCCTATCCCGTTGCTTTAAAAGTATCTGATTTAAAGGCTCAGGACAATGCAATTGTTATAGAAACACTCGAGTTATCGTATAGTTATTTTACGAGAATTTTTTAATTATTTATTTAAAATTAAGCCATGCCAATCGAAATTCGTGAGTTAGTTATAAAAGTTAATATCGTTGAAGATAATAAAGCTGGTGATGCTGTAGATTCTCATAATTTATCAGATCTAAAAAGACAAATTATACAAGAGTGTACAGAAAGAGTTATGGCTAAACTAGAAAAAAAATCAGAGCGATAATGGCATTACTTAAACTAAAAATTGAAGCTTTTTCTGATCCAGAATGCACCAGTTCTGTAGGCGATCCTATAGAAGCCATGTTTAATCCAAACACGTATACCCGTAAATATAAGGCGCAGTATAATGCATCAAAAGTTATTGGGCAAAACGATAGAACCCTTATTTTTCAGGCATTGGTAGGAAACGATATGACCTTGAAATTAATTGCCGATGGTACAGGAGTTGTGCCATTGCCAAAAGGGATTTTAGACGTAGACGATTATATTAAAAAAATTAAGCAGCTTACGTATTCTTATAATGGTTTAAAGCACAGGCCTAATTACCTCACCATAGTATGGGGAAGTTTATCTATGATTTGTGTTTGTAAAGCATTAAATGTAAGCTATAATTTATTTAAAGAAGATGGAACGGCGCTCCGGGCTTCAATTGAGCTTATGTTATCCGGAACATCTGATTTTGTTACCGTAGCCAAAGAAGCTAAAAAGAGTTCGCCGGACTTAACACATATTCGGACTGTTAAAGCGGGAGACACCCTGCCTTTAATGACTTTTAAAATATACGGAGACAGTTCTTATTATATGGAAGTAGCCAAAATAAATAACCTAACTAGTATAAATGCCATAAAACCTGGAGACCAATTGTATTTTCCCCCAATAAAAAAATAATAATAAATGCCAGCAAAATCACCATTAGATATTTCTGATCCTACTTTAAGGTTGACGATTAAAGCAAATGGAAGCCCTATAAAAGATTCATACCCTGTAGAATCTGTAAATATTACGCATGAATTAAACAGAATATCATACGCCGAAATTTGTCTTATTGATGGAACAGTAGAGTCTACTGATTTTCCTATCAGCGATAGCGCCGATTTGATTCCAGGAAATACGATTGAAATTACAGCAGGTTATGGATCTGATGCCGAAACATCCATTTTTAAAGGTGTAATTGTAAAACAAGCCATTCGTATTAATGATGGAGAACCTTTTGCCTTAATTATTACTTGCAAACACAAAGCGGTTACCATGTGTTACAATAAAATGGAAGCACAATTTACCAGTAAAACCGATAGTGGTATTATGAATGTTATTGCCGGAAATTATGGTTTAAGTGCCACAATTGATGCGACTACACCAGTTTCTGAAGCCATGTTTCAAAAACTAGCAACAGATTGGGATTTTATTCTGGCACGTGCTGATTTTAATGGTTTTGTTATTTCATTAGATGGTGATGCTATTACAATTGGTAAGCCAAAAGTAGACGGAACTGCCGTATTACGAATTGGTTTCGGAGAATCTATACTTTCATTTGATGCCGAATTATCTGCCGAAAAACAACCAACCTCTTTACAAGTAAGCAGCTGGGATATTAAACAGCAGAGTTTATTAGTATCGAGTGCTGCTGAGCCTGTCCTAAACGAGCAAGGCAATTTGAGTGCTAAAACATTATCAGGTAAACTCAATCAAAAAGAGTTAAAACTGACTTCAAATACACCGCTTACAAATGAAGATTTAACCGTTTGGGGAAATGCCAGTTTATTAAAAATAAGATTAGCCGCTTTAAGAGGAATGGTAAGTTTTATAGGCAATGGAACAGTAAAACCCAATACTATAATCGAATTAGCAGGAGTAGGAGATCGTTTTAACGGAAATGCATACGTAACGATGGTCAACCATGTTTTAGAAAGCGGAAACTGGACTACAAAAGTAAAATTTGGACTTGATGAGAAGTTTGCTTACGAGAATAAAAATTTCTCTTATCCTAATGCCTCAGGTCAGTTGCCGCCTATTAATGGTTTACAGACCGCGACAGTAAAAAAAATATTTGGAGATCCGGATTCTCAATTTCGCATTTTGATCACCTTACCCAGTAATGCCGAAAATCAAGACGGAATATGGGCGAGAATGGCCAATTTTCATGCTACAAATACAGCTGGAGCAGGTTTTTTGCCAGAAGTTGGAGATGAAGTTATCATAGGATTTTTAGAAAACGACCCGCGTTATCCAGTTATTCTGGGATCATTATACAGTACTTCTAAAGCAGCAGCAGCGACAGCAGCAGATAATAACAATTACATCAAAACCATTATCACAAAAAGTCAGCTCAAAATGACTTTTGATGATGAGAAAAAAATACTCAAATTAGAAACACCGGCAGGAAACTATATCACCTTTAGTGATGATGCCAAATCTATAGAAATTAAAGACCAGCATACCAATTCGATTACAATGGACTCCAATGGTATTTCTATTAAAAGCTTTAAGGACATTGTGCTGGATGCGAAAGGAAAAATTTCTTTAACAGCAGTACAAAATGTAGAGGTTGAAGCTAAAATGGATGTAAAAACTACGGGTCTAAATATAAACAATAACGCCAGTATAGGGTTTGTTGCTAAAGGAGCTGCTACAGCAGAAATTTCTGCCAGCGGACAAACAACAGTAAAAGGCGCAATAGTAATGATAAACTAATTTAAAATATAAAGATATGGGAGCCCCAGCCGCACGAATAACAGATATGCACACTTGTCCAATGGTAACACCTGGATTACCGCCAATACCACATGTAGGCGGCCCAATTGTAGCCGGTGCACCAACCGTTTTAATAGGTTCTCTGCCTGCTGCACGAGTAGGCGATATGCTCGTTTGTGTAGGACCGCCGGATAGTATTGTAAAAGGTTCTTCTACTGTACTTATTTGTGGAATGCCTGCCGCCAGAATGGGCGATACAACAGCACACGGAGGTTCAATTGTACTGGGTATGCCAACGGTTTTGATAGGAGGGTAAACAATGGAACTAAAATCATTTTTAGGAACAGGATGGAAATTCCCACCTTCGTTTAGCAAAGAAACCAAAAATGTGACATTGGTATCAGACGAGACAGATATTGCAGAAAGTCTCCGCATTTTATTGAGTACAGATCCCGGCGAAAGATTAATGAGACCTGAATATGGCTGTAATCTCAGAAAATTTATGTTCGAACGTCATGATGCCTCTTTTGTTACAGGTTTAAACAATACCATTAGCAAGGCCATTTTAAATTTTGAAGCCCGTGTAGATTTTATCGATGCCAAAGTAGTCACCCGTAATGAGCTAGACGGGGTATTGCATATAGAAGTCAATTATAAAATCATTATAACAAACACAAGACACAATATCGTATTTCCCTTTTATCTGCTTGAGGGAACTAATTTATAATATTAAATATGAGCACCGAAATATTCATGACATCAAATCAAGGGCTTAGCCAGGCACAGCGCATGCTTGATACTTTGATGCCTGATTATTTTAAAATTGATTCTAGGGATATTCCGGAAATGATCAGTTATATTCATAAAATAGCACCTCAGTTTAATTATTATAATGCACAAACAAATGAGATAGACGGAACGTGGGAAGATTTCCTGTATAACGATCCTTATCTCGCCGCATTATTAATCAGCAGAATAAATGTGGTAGATATCAGCAGTCAGTTCAGCACCCTGAAAAAAGCAATTGAACACGACAGCCATAGTAATCTGCTTTCTGAACGATTAGATAAATTGACTAAATTAATTGATTACTTATTTGATGTAATTGCTCAATTATCAAAGCTGCATTACTTATTAAATGCTTTGCCTCTGCCTAATGATATAGGAGAAGTATTAATGAATATTGAGCCAACAAATGATGAATCAGGTAAATTAAAAAATTATTGTGAAGAAGCTTCTTTAGTATTTATCAGCTTCAAAAATCCTGATCCGTCTCCAAAGTTATCAGGACATAAAAAAAAAGAGGACGTTGGCTTAGAAATACTATTGGAGAGTTCTAATAAAGAAAAAATAACAGGATCTATTCGTTATTTATCTGCTTTGTTTGAATCTGTTATTGCAAAATTTAATGATTTGGTAAGAGCATCAAAATCCTATGTTTCTAGAAAGAGTATAGCAGAAGCCCAATTTTTACCGCAGATCGCTTTATTAATCAGTTTTTTGGATTTGTATAAATCGGCACAAGTAAAAATTAATGACTTTAACCGCAGGCATCTGGAGTATTATTATAAAGATGTTTTAGAATTAAAACCCAAAAAAGGACATAGAGATCAGCTCAATATAATTATTGAACCGGAAATAGGAATAAAGCGATTAGAAATTTCACCATCGGAATTATTAATTGCAGAAATTCCGAATGAAGAACAGCCTATAATTTACGAGTTAAATAATCCAATTACTTTATCGGCTGCCACAATAGCCGAGACCAAAACTATTTTTGTCAGTCAGTTTGCACAAGTCGCTTCCAAGAATATTGAAATAGACAATATTATTGAAAATCAGGTTTATCAGGCTTCTCCAAAAGTTTTTTCGGTAGCTGATTATCAAAAAAACAAAGACAATTATATCTCATGGCCTTGTCTTGGCGAAGATCAGCAGGGAAAGCTGGGTAATATGCGAACAATGGATAATGCTAATTTAGGAATATTCATTGCATCGCCACTTTTGTATTTGCCGGAAGGAGAAAGAACCATCAGTATAAAAATCAAATTAGAACCTAAAAGTTTTGAAGCAGTACGGGATTACTTTTCTTCGTATACAGATACTATAAATGAAAATAAATATCATTATGGTTATAAAACAGATGAATCTGAAAAAGGGGCAAAAACGATCGAAACGATTATTTATGAACTTTTATCAAGCGCATTTGTTATAACCTATACTTCGACAAAAGGCTGGGAAAACATAAAGAAATATTTTGTAAAATTTGATCCAACACCAGGCGGAGAAGAAGCAATTGAAATTATTTTGAAATTGAAAGCAATTGAAGAACCTATTGATAATTACAATAAGGGAATTCACAATCTCAATTTTGATTCTAAGTTTCCAATAGTCCGTATAGGGCTGAATAATTTCAGCAAACATTATGCGTACAGCTTTTTGCAGGACATCATAATAGAACGTATTACGATTAAAAGCGAGGCAAAAGGATTCCGTTCTTTACTCTTGCAAAACAGTATTGGTTTAGTAAGTCCTACAAGTCCGTTTCAGATATTTGGGCCGCAGCCTATCTTGGGTTCGTTTCTGGATATCAAGAATACCAATGTTTTTAATCGATACTTAACTGATTTCTCTATAAATATCAGCTGGTTGAATTTACCCAGAGAATACGGAGGTTTTGAAACCTATTATAAAGAATATCCGGAGCCTTTTAGAAACAACTCTTTTGCTGTTAATCTTAAAGCCTTAAAAACACAAAATTTATATTTAAATACCAAGAATGAGCAGCAAAAAGAATTGTTCAGCATTAACAACAATGGTTTTTTAAGTGATTTTACGGTAATAGATAAAATAGATTTCAGCAAACTTGATTTTATTAATGAACCATCGCTGGTGCCTTCAGATAGTAATAATCCATTTGCTGTAGATGGAACTTTAAGGTTAGAACTATCTTCTCCCGAAGAAACATTTGGACAAGAAGTATTTACTAAAATTTTTCCCGAAGCTGTTATGAGTCAGGCTAAAAAAAAAGTATTAAAACAAGCTTTGCCCAATCAGCCTATTATTCCCATTATAAAATCGATAGCGATAGATTATTCGCTTGAGTATTCAGAAATTCTTGATGGAGCTGCAAATCGCGAAAACTGTAAAATTCAGCTTATTCATGATTATCCGTTTGGGTATGATTACATCTATCCTAATAAGTATAAAAAGCAGACTAAATTTATGCCTGAGTTTTTAGATTACGACAACTTATGCATTGGTTTAAAAGATGTAGAACCTAAATCAGAATTGAATCTTTTGTTTAAGTTCGAAGATTCCAGTTTTCATTATACCTTAGAAAAAACAGAATTAATATGGAGTTATCTTAAAAACAATACCTGGATTCCCTTTTCAGACAAAGATATTATTTTTGATACCACCAATGATTTTATGGGCTCAGGCATTATCAGGCTTTTTGCTCCGTCCAGTATTCCATCAGGAAATACAATAATGAATCCGGATTTGTTTTGGATCAAAGCCACAACTTATAATGGAGTTGCAACGAAACCCAATTTATTAGGAATTGCATGTAACGGGGTTGTAGCGACAAGAAAATATTTACCCGAAAATCATTCAAAAAGAGGACTTTCTATTCCGCCTTATTCTATTAAAGGATTCGAAAAAACAATAAAAGGCGTTAGTGCTTTATGGCAGTTGTTCAGCTCTATTAACGGAGAAGCGCCGGAAAGTACCGATAAGTTCTATACAAGAGTAAGCGAAAGATTAAGACACAAACAAAGACCAGTTCAAAACAGAGATATTGAACAAGTTGTATTAGAAAATTTCCCGGAAATTATGATGGTAAAAAGTTTTAATACAGAAATAGAAGGTTATGAAATTGTAGAAGGAACCAATTTACATTTAGTATTAATTCCTAAAGAATCCCGAAACAATCATCCCTTTAAAGATGTTCCCAGAGTAAGTTTATTAACGCTTTTTGATGTAAAATCATTTCTCGACAAACTCATTTCTCCATTTATAACAATAGAAGTTGGAAACCCTATTTATGAAAGAGTAAAAGTAATCTGCGAAGTTGTTTTAACAGATAAAGCCAAAGAAGACTCCGGAAATTATCTGCGAAAACTAACCAAAGATATAAATAATTATATAGCACCGTGGCTTTATGATAAATATGATGATTTCAAAATAGGAGATCGTATCTACAAATCAGATTTATTACTGTTCATTAAAACACGTCCTTATATTGAGTATGTTACCGGATTTTCGCTGATTCATTTTTATAAAGAAAGACAATCATCAGATGATATTCTGGTTTCAAAAATGACAGATAGTGCCTTGGGTGATATCAAATACATAGAATGTTCTTCTCCAGCTTCGGTATTTGTGCCCTCAGAATTTCATGTGCTAAAGGTGCTGGATAAACCCATTCATAAAACGGCGGTTCAGCTGGGTATTGCAGATTACATAGTAGGCGAAGAACTTTTAATAGAAGAAGATCCGGGTATAAGAATACCAAGCAGCGATGCTTCAGATTCTGAGTATGACGACGACGATGAACTTTTTAATTTTATTATTAATCCTAACATTTAAACTACATGGCCGACAACGAGATAAAAAAATTACACGGAAGAGCGGAGTTAATAGAATATTTTAGAAATGGAAGAATTCCTAACGAAACTCATTTTAAATCGCTGATAGATTCTGTAATTATTCAACATGATGACGGAATATCTAAAGATGAGGAAAACGGGTATAGCATAACCTCTTTAGGGACATCATCCAGATTAATTACTTTTTACAAAAATATTGATCGTTTAGAACCTTTTTTCTTTGTAGAAAAGGATTTATTGGACAAACCAAGTCTAAAATTCCGTTCTGATACTGTCAAATCTACAGCAACAGAAGAAGAGAAAACATTTTTCTTTCATAACGACGGAAGTTTAGGAATAGGAAATAAAAGTAAAAATAATTTTAAACTGGATGTAAATGGTTTCACTGCTTCTAAAGGAAGAACCGGAACCTACAACACAAAAAAAGAAATTCCGGCCAATGGAGAATGGCACGATATAACTCCGGAATTAGATAATTGCCAGGCTTTTGAAATTGTAGCCCGCGCAGGAATAAAACATTCCGGAAAATTTTCTATGATGCATGCAACGGCGTTGAGCACATTTGGAAAATCCCGATCTAAGATTAGAAAAACCCGAGCGTATTATGGATCATTTTGGTCGATTTGGAATAAACTGAATTTACGCTGGCACGGTACCACACATAATTTCAAATTACAAATGCGTTCTAACTCTAATTTTGGTTCAGGAGCCATGATTTACTATACGATATGTGAACTTTGGGACGATGAACTTTTTGTACCCTTAAATTGCTATTATCCAAAGAAACAAGATGGTTTTGTTGATAAGGAAAGCCAGAATAAGAGAACTTAATTACGACGATAGAATATAGAATACTTAACAATATGATTGAACCTCGGTTTATAAATAAAAACATAGATCCTGCAGCTGATTTTGAAGTCATTTTAAAACAGGCAATTGATTTAGTCCAAAGGCTGACAGGACATCTATGGACAGACTATAATATTCATGATCCGGGAATTACCCTGTTAGAACAGTTGTGTTTTGCATTAACTGATTTGCACTATAAAACAAAATTAAGTACCGAAGATATTTTAACCAATACAAGAGGGCTCATAAACAGAAACCAGCACTCTTTTTTTGAGAAAGAACATATCCTGACCTGTAATCCTGTAACGGTTAATGACTTTAGAAAAATTATTTTAGACAAAGTCAAAGAAGTAAACAACATCATGTTCAATCCAATTCTGTCTGTACACAGCAATCATTATATAAAAGGCTTGTATAGAATTGTAGTTAGGGCCAATGAAACCATAACCAACCAGTTTGTTACGGATAAAGAAGCAGAAGAGGAGTTTAAAGAAAAAATTAGAAAACTAACACTTTCTAAACGTAATATCTGCGAAGATATAATGGGAGATATTGTTATCCTGAAATGTCAGAAAATAGCAATTCATGCCAATATAAGTATCAAATACACCTCAGTTCCGGAGGAAATACTGCTTAGAATTTACAATAAGATAGAATCTCTGTTAAACCCCAAAATCCGATTTTATTCTAAATCTGAATTGCTGGATATGGGCTATACCATAGAGCAAATTTACGACGGTCCGTTATTAAACAACGGAATACTATTAGAAAGAGAGCTGAAACCAATTGCAACAGAAATAGATCCTATAGATGTTACGAATACCATTACGGTATTAGATGGCGTAAGCTATATTCAAAATTTAACAATAGAGAATATAGACAATTTTGATACTGAAGAAACAGCACTCAATGACGCTGATAAAGTAGAAAAAACAGATAGTTTTCCGTTTAAATTAAAGAAAGATCATTTTGCCTCTTTAGATAAAGATACTTTTCTGAAAAATGTAAAATTATATTCAGATGATTACCGTATTCCCATCAACGAAGCCCTTTTTTTAGAATTGTATGATCATAGAGAACCATTAAAAACGCAAGTCCGAAAAGATTCCGCAAGCAAGAAACAAGAACGTAACATAAAAGCAGGTACTTACAAAGATGTAGGAACCTATTATTCGATACAAAACTATTTTCCTACTGTTTATGGCTTAAGAGAAAATGGATTATCTAAGTCGGAAACTAAAGAACGCAAAGCAGCGGCAAAACAACTCAAAGCTTATTTGCTTTTCTTTGAACAAATACTCGCCAATTATTCGGCACAGTTAGCCAATCTGGGTAACCTTTATTCTACAGATTTAAGTACAAGCAATCAAAAATCATATTATACCCAAGATCTTTATAACGTTCCGGATATTCGCTATATATTAAAAGAATACAATCAAAATGGCGATAATCGCGCTTCGTTTGTAAATGAAATGAAATGGGAAAATTTTCAAAGCGACGAAGATAATGGTTATATGAAAGCATTACTAAGCGCTGTAGAAACTCCTGAAATCTATACTGATAGAAAGAATAGAATATTAGACCATTTACTGGGACGCTTTAATCGAAAGCTAAGTATATATCCTATACTGCAGTATTTTAATAGTTATATTGGAGGAAGCAGTTTAGAGCGTGATACATTTGTGCTGCAATGGAAAGCAAACGTTTTAAACCATTTACTCCATATAGACCAAGGCAAAATAAAAGGCTACGATTATTCCTCTCAAATAAACCTGATGTCTGGTTTTGAGTATAAAATATCAATATATCTCAACATTAATCACCTGGAATATCCAAGCCTGACAAAGTTTAAATCGAGAAAAGAAAGCCTGATGCGCCGAAGGCTGACAGATACTTTTAACAACACAGAAAAAAAGTATACCATTACACCAGTAAAACCAGCGCCTGCAGTTGAGGAAGAACAGGAAATAGATATTATCGAATTTAATGATGAAAATCTTGCCGTAATAACCAATTCAGCAGAAAATATAGAACTGGGCGAAAGCTTAGAGGCAGATACTATAGATCAATCGTATATATTCAATTCGCAGACAATATCGGTATTAGAATTTGGAATCCTGCGGGAGAACTATAAAATAATTCCCAAAGACGGTAAATACATCATTATATACAAACCGCCGCAAAAAGATATCATAACCCCAGAAGAAAAATGGCAGGTAATTGGCAGTTATCAAATAAAAAGTAAGGCCATTAATGCCCTGAATGAAGTAATAGAATCTCTGAAGAAACTAAGTGTAGAATCAGAAGGATTTCATTTGGTAGAACATTTATTAATGCGCCCTAAGTTGGATCAGCATGATTTCGGGTTCAGCTATTATGAAAGTGAAGACAGCATACTTTTTAAAAACGACGAATGGACCACTTTTGAAGAAAGAGAAAACCGTTTGACAAAACTAAAAACCGCAGTACTGAACTTAGGAAAAAAAACGCCTGGAAACGATTTTGATTTCAAAGTTAAATTTACAGGCGACCATCATTTTAGTATTGTAAACACAGCAGTATTCAGCAAAAGAAAACAAGATTTAGATCCGAATCTAAAAAAGATTATCGCCGAAATTCATAAAATGCAAGAAAACAAAATATTTAGATATCCCCGTATTGAACTTAATACAAAACTATCAGGCAGAGAGATTGTTAATGAAAATTTTTACAGCCTGAAAGCTACTATTGTTTTACCGGCATGGCCAGCCCGTTTTCAGGATAAGGAATTTAAAATGTTTACTGAGGATTTAATAAAAGCCATTGCACCGGGTTATTTAACCTTAAATTTTAAATGGCTGGGTATTTCGAGAATGCAAAAGTTTGAAACACTTTATTTCGACTGGCTGGAAGCAATTAAAACCAATGCAGACCCTGAAGCAAGATTAGAATCATGCGAAGCCTTAACAAAGTGGCTTCGGGAAACGGACATTAAAAAACAAAAATAAAAGCAAAAATAAAAGACTGAAATTTTAAATGAAAACCCAGAAACACATCATACAACAGCAGGTTGTTGAGGTAGAATTTTATGATAAATCTGCGACACAAGATGTGTTTGCACAATTCAGCAGACTTTTTAAAACTAAATTAGGAGACATTACCAACACACTTTTAGATAACACCGTAAACGCTCATCATTTTATTAAGATAGACCAGTTAGAATTAAACATCGGTACATTGACCTATCCGTTTACCGATGATGAATTTGCTAAACTGTATGAGCAGGCATTAGAAAAAGCCTTATTTGATTATGCTACGCTGCACAGCATCAATAATACGGATGAAAAACCGGAAAACACTCAAGATTTCCTGGTAAGCTGTATCGAGTTACTGCATTTTTTTCTGAGCAATGGCGCACTGCCGTGGTGGGCGAGTGGCGATGTGTTTACAAAACCCGATAAAACTTTTTTAAAATTGTTTAGCGAAAACCCGGAACAGCTAAAAGATTTGCTTTTAAAAACCGGAGTAGAGGAGCAGGTAAGAAAGCGATTGTCGCAGCAATTTAATGATGAAATAATTATAAAAGTCATCAAACTTATCATACCGCTGCAAGTCAATTTTATCAGCCGATACTTCGATAATGTAGTGAAGATTCAGAAGCAGAAACAAATTATTAAAACGCAGGAAAAAGTATTTGGACAAGCTTTATGGTATTTTATTCTAACCTATTTGTTAGTAGATATGGGCGGGCATTTTGAACGCAGGCTTTTTGTAAAAAGAACCTTGACTCAAATGGCATCTCATTTTAATGTATCGTACGAGAGTATCTTAAAACTATTATCAGATGCTATTGAGACCCATCCTGATTTAATTCCGTCAGATAAAAATTTTACGCTGTTTATAAAAGAGCTTACAGAAGAAACCAAAACAGGTTTAGAGACAAACGAATCTTTAAATGTTGAGGTTTATTTAGAAAAAGAAGTGACAAAAAATCATTTTGAAGCCCTTCATTATTACTTCTTCTTTGGATCATTGCCCGTAGAATATGGTTATTATACGCCTCAAAAAATCAGTCTGCTGTTAGATACCATGATCAAAAAACATCCGGAGGAATTTATTCATGTATTTAGAAAACAGCAAAACATAACGCAATTTACAGAACGCTTAATGTTTATTGCACCAGAAACAGCTTTGTTGGACATTATTCGCATTATGGAACCTGCCAATTCTGATTTTATCATAAACTATTACAGAACTACGGTAAAAATTCAGAACAAAAAAAATGTTATTAAAACCAATGAGAAAGAATTAAAAAAAGCAATCCTAAAATTCATTTTTTCCTTTCTCTTTACCTCGCATGGCAGTTTGTTTAGTGCTAAAATGTTTGTAGAAAATAATATTAAAAAGCTGGCACAGCATTACAATATCGATTACCAGACGTTGTTGCTGTTAATGGCGCAGGGTATGGCAGAAGCTCAGGCAATTGTAAAAGATCAGTCTTCGCTGTTTTTTATTTTTACCGAAATTCTGGGCGAAATACGAAACAGCACCATAAACAAACTTGATTTAGAAAACTTTCTATCAGAACATGAAGCGGTTCATAAAGACACAAAAAAAAGTACAAAAGAGAAAATAAATAAAACAGATACCGATAATCTTGTATTACAAGATCTATTTCTGTTTTGGTTTACACATGGCATTATACCTTGGTGGGCAAAAGAACAAAAAGCAGCAACTATAGCCGCATTATTTCAGGAACTGGTAATTGCAGAACCAGCCCTTGCTTTATTGGTTATGAAGCAAGCTGTTCAACTGGGTTTTAAAAAGCAGGAAATACTCAACAGCGTCTCAAAATCTGTATTACAGCTTTTGAATGTGCTTCCCGAGAACGAAAGCGTTTTAAAAATATGGAACGAGTTGCAGCGATTAGGAGAAATGTCAGAAATGAGTATTTCAACAGACCGTTTACGTAGTCTTTTGCTAAAGTCAATATTGGAAACGTATCATCAATTACAATTCAATTCCTTCGATGTACCGCTTTTTTATGCAATTTTAATAAACTATCTGAAAAGCGAAACAGGAACATCAGAACATACACTAGAGAAATTCTTCGCAATACAATTTAAAGAAAACAAATTACCCCATCTAAAAAGTCATATAAGTGACGCTGCTAAGCAGAAAAGAAACCTTTTAGAAGTTTATGAATCAGTTTTGTTTCTGGATAGAAATGCATTGCTTACAGGCGGTGATTTAGAAAGAAACGAACAACTTTCATACGATGAATTTAAGCTGTTGACGAAATCAAATGATATACTTAAAATGTCATTGACTACCCTGATAGACAAGGCTTATGATATTCTAAAATACTATCTGCTTTACAACAAATTACCAGATGATATAAAGATTGACGATCAATCTGTAATGGCAAAAATTATAGAGAGATTGGTCATTGTAATTTTCGAAAAAGATCAGAATTTGCTGCACAACCTCATGCGTCAGGATAATGCATCGGCGACGGCCAAAATGACACTGCATACGAACTTCTCAAAACAAAGCAATCAGCAGGGACGAAACATTGCAAATCTGCTTAGCGAATATGAAGAGAAGGATTTTTTAGTTTATATAAAACAAATCTGGAAACAAGATCAGGCCTTTTCAAACCTAAACGAAATTATTCATTTTATTAAACATCAGGGCAGTGATCTTTCAAAGCAGCAATTGCACAAACAAGTACTGCAATTAGCGAATACAACTTCGCATTATGCGGCTATTTACAAAGGCGCAGAATTTACTGCGATGATAAAATCATTGGCAGATAACACCTTGCATGACCTCATCACCAGTCATATTTATATCCTGAATTTAGCCGTTAAAGATTCTTTTGAACGCGAAAAACTGTTATTGTATTTTAGAGAATTCAGCTTTTACTGGGCATCACAAAAGAATGCAGAAAATGTTAACCTGTTTTTTTATAGGTTTCTGGCATTTTTAAATTATAAAAAAAACTGGGATATAAAACACCTTTACCAACAGCTTATAAAAGTTTCTGATGCGATAAAAGAGCTTAACAATATTTCATTAGAAAATAGGATAGCAGTTATGCAAAAAGATATACAAGCTTATCTTACTCAGGATAAATACAAAAACGAAATCCTGTACCATGTTAAAGATGAGGTTTTAAAGAAGCTTGATTTTGAAGAATATACATCGATAACCGAAGAAAAGAAAACCGAATCAGAAATAATCTATCAAGATGAAAACATAAAACTAAAAGAAGGGGAGAAGATCTATATAGAAAATGCCGGATTGGTCTTAGTGCATCCGTTTTTGAGTACTTTGTTTGATCGTACCGGTTTAGTAAAAAATGGTGAATTTGTTAATGATGAAGCCAAATTTAGAGCGCCGCATTTATTGCAATATCTGGTTAATTATGAGCAGGCAACTCCTGAACATGCTTTACTGCTTAATAAAATTTTATGCGGTATAGAGTATCAGGAAGCTTTAACATTGGGCGTTGTTTTAACCGAATTAGAAATGGACACGGCAAATGAACTGCTTTATGTGGTAACACAGCAATGGGAAAAATTAAAGAATACTTCGATTAACGGACTTCAGGAAAGTTTTTTGCAGCGTAGCGGTTCTTTATGTTTATCGAGCGAAGGCTGGACTTTAGTGGTAGAAAACAAAGCTTTTGATGTATTGCTTCAAACGCTTCCCTGGGGATTAAGTTTTATTAAAAATTCATGGATGACTGAACCAATATTTGTAGAATGGAGCTAGATATCTTAAAACAAAACGCAGAGACACTTACTGCAGAATTGCAATGGTTAGAAGAAATAATCAATGTAAGTATGAGATTATATTGGAACGAGGAGTGCGATTATAACAGCATTAGAGAAATACCTTCTCCTGATTTATCCAAAAATAATTCTCCATACGCCGGAATTTTAAACTATTATAAAATTAGTTTTTCAGAACGCATTATTTTATTGCTCGCCTTAGCAGTGCACATACAGCCCAAATTGCTGGATGTTTTCCTGATAAAAAATGCAGCTTACGATAAAGGTTTTACAGAATTTGGCGGTTTAAAAGGCCAGAATTTTGGTGGTTTTATACCAACAGGAGAAACAGCAGTTTTTGTATTGGCAGCTAATAATCTTGAGAAACGTTTTAGAATTTCGGAGTTATTCTCGGATCATCATAAATTTAAAAGGTTTAATATTTTAAGTCTTGAACCCAGTCCTGCAAACGAACCTTTTTTAAGCGGAGCGCTGACGCTGTCCTTGGAGTATTTGAGTTACTTTACAAAAGGAACTTCGCATAAACCTGATTTTAATGCCAATTTTCCGGCTAAACTCATTACAACTCAGGCCGTATGGGAAGATTTGGTTATCGAACAAAGCACGCTGACAGAAGTTAAGGAAATTGAAGACTGGATAATTTACGGACCAAAATTACTAAACGAATGGGGTTTGCATAAAAAGATTAAACCAGGTTATAGATCTTTATTTTATGGTCCGCCCGGAACAGGAAAAACCATGACAGCTTCGTTATTAGGAAAATCAACGGAATTAGATGTTTACCGAATTGATTTATCTATGGTGGTGTCTAAATTTATTGGTGAAACCGAGAAAAACCTCTCCAATATTTTTGATCAGGCCGAGCATAAAAACTGGATTTTGTTTTTTGATGAAGCCGATGCACTTTTTGGCAAACGCACCCAAACCAGCAGTTCAAACGACCGATATGCCAATCAGGAAGTATCGTATTTACTGCAGCGTATCGAAGACTTTCCGGGGGTTGTTATTTTGGCAACCAATCTCAAAGCCAATCTGGATGAAGCCTTCAGCCGACGTTTTCAATCGATGATTCATTTTCCTATACCAAGCGCTTTGCAGCGAAAGAAACTCTGGGAAAAAGCTTTCGCCGAAAATATTATTCTGGATAGCGATGTCAATCTCGATGAAATTGCCCAAAAATTTGAACTGGCAGGCGGCGCAATAATAAACGTACTGAGATATGTATCGCTTACAGCTATAAAGCGAGGCGATAACAAGGTTACAAACAAAGATATTATAAGCAGTATTAGGAGAGAATTTGGTAAAGAAGGAAAAATAGTCCAGTAAATAATTATAAAATTTAAACCATAAGAATATGGGCATAATAAACTTATTGCTTAAAATGAATCCATTGTTAATGCTCACATTATTTATACTGTTATTTTCCGGAGCAGGAATAGTGGGAACTTATCTGGTACGGAAATACAGTAAACTGGGAATTGGCAAATCGCACAACGAAGGTATTGCAAATGGTTTTGCAATGACGGGCGGATTGTACGGGTTAATACTGGCATTTGTCGTTTTTCTGGTTTGGGACCAGTACGATGATGCCCAGCAAAACGCCGACATGGAAGCAAGTTTGTGTAAAGGACTTTACCGAGATATTAAATTTTATCCCGCAGATAACAATCAGGAGGCACTTTTGCAAAAGAAAAAACTAACCGAGTCTTATATGTTTTATTTAAAAAATGTCATTACAGAAGATTCATTGCTAAATAACAAAGGAAAAGAATCTCCGGAATACATAGATTATCGATATACTAAAACGGTTAAATCATTTAATACTTTTTACAAAACGCTGGAACAGATGCGCGACACCGTAACTTATAGAAATGAAAGGATAGAAGCGATGTTCAAACAGCTTAATGACTTGGGAACGTACAGAAATTTAAGAAGTCTGGCCGTCGATTCCGAAATTGATTTTTATATCTGGGTACCGCTTTGGCTTGGCGGTTTTATCATCATGTTGTTTGCTTATTTAATGAATATCGAAAACAAAACACTGCACATTATCATAAACGGATTAATTGGCGCCTTTATCGCACTGGTTTTTTACATCATCGTACTCTCAGATCATCCTTTTAACGGCAGAATGCGAATCGACATTGGCAAAACTATAAACCAGATTATCGAGTGGGAGCAAACCGGGATGATGGAGAAGTAATAATAAAGAAATCTTTTAAACGGCTTGCAGATCAGTGATGAGATTATCAATGAAATCAACGGCCTTACTATGTCCACTATTATGGGCAAACTGCCCCCCAAAGTCTGATGCGCGTATTGTTCTCGCCTCCGTCAGATATCCAATTGCCTCCTTAATATGCCCACTTAATGCAGCTGCTCTCGCTTGATTTTCTTTTTCATGCGCAAGAAAGGAGCCTTTTCCGTGTTGATCCATAGTTCCTACCGAGTCTGGAGCCTTAACCCAGTTCAATAACCTTTTTGAATGTGCATATTCCGTGTTGACATCGAATATCACTTTCGGGCCGCTATTATTATTATGATGACTTTGCTGCTCTCTCCAATCTCCCTCATCATCATCTTCCGACAGCTCTAAATGTTGTGGTATTGAAGATTGTGCCGCATCGGAATTATCTTTATGCCAAGCGTTTTCGACCTGATCGAGATCAGCTCTCGTTAGAGTTACCCCTCTCTTTGATGCTGTTCTCTTAAAAATTGTTGCCCTTTTATTGATATTATCAACAGCCCTTTCCCGTACAATATCATTCGATGCTTCCGTTGCTATTGCCTGCAGGATTTCGCTTTTTGGAGGAGCTTTTTTCGTAACTGCAGATTTGGTCTTTTTAGCGCTTCCTCCCTTAGCTTTTTCTGTCTTAGTTTTTACTGGCTCAGTTTTTTTTGTGGAAGTTGTAACTGTCTGGTTATCATTTGATGATCCACCTCGACTCAATCCATAACCAAGTGCACCACCAATCAATCCACCACCAACTATTGCGCCGCCAATCAATGCACCACCTGCAATGTAGGGGGCTGCAGCAACTGTAGCAGCTGAAGCAGCTAGATATCCAAGTCCACTACCAACTAAAGCAAGCCCTCCTGTTGCTGCTTCACCCATAGTTGGCCAACGCCCCTGAAGAACCCCAACAGATGCGGATGCAACAAGTGAATCGGCGGTATTATTTAACGAAGACTCCATTAATTTTCCTTGTACTACCCCAAGCGAAAGCGCGTTCGCGCCCATTACATCTGCCTCATTTTCCAATCCAGCATCATCATTCACATTAATATTGCCTTTCATTTGAAGGGTTGGCTGTACACGGCCTTGTTTTTGTTGTACTACATGCCAGGCTTCATGAGGTAAATGTTTTTCTTGTCCGGATGCGATATGAATATCAGTTCCCTGCGCATAAGCATGAGCCTGTAATTGAGCTGGTTTATCGGAGTTATAATGCACTTTTACATCATCCATATTATAACCCGAAAGATTTTCAATACCAGATTTTAGATTATCGGGCAAACCAGTATTATTTCCTTTTTTTTGTATGGATAAAGCAAATTTGCCTTGTAATGGTTCTTCTTCTTCAATATCTTTTTTCTGTATAGGCAGGGAAGAATTAGTATTAGCCATAGCTTGTAATTGCAAAGCTTGATTTACCTGTTCGCTGTTATTCGCGGTATTTTGCAATTGCATTTGGGCAGCTGCGGGATGTTGGTTAGAAAAGTCAGAAGTAACATTATCGTTATTTTTCTTTTGAGTAACGTTTAATGCCTTTTGATTTTTATTTTCCTGTTCTTTATTAACGTAAGAATTCATAATTTGCTTTTAAAAGTTTGATTATTGAGTTCTATATGAAATTCCAGTTTAATTTTATTAAAAATACTTCTTACGAGTAAATATATTCATAAGCAGTAACGGTATCTAAGATGGAAGATTGATCAAAATTAAATATCTCTTTCTTTAAAATTTAACGTATTTAGGTTTAGTTATAAAAGACCGTGGCGTAACGCTGTCCCTTATGTTCCAACCTCACCTCAAGCTTTAATTTTATACCTGATCCTTTTTTAGTAGCATCTATACGCTCGATAAGTTTATTATTTATAGCATCCTGATCTTTAAAATCTATGACATCTGTATCGGTGTATGGATATTTATTAGCAGGATGGTCATTATGTACCGTCAGTAGAAGACTTGTATATTTGCCTGTTGCTTCTCTTTTTTGCAGCTGAGCCAATCCCTCTTGTACTAGTTTTGCCACATTTTGCTGACCTGTCGTTGTACAAGTTTTCAACTCGGTTGCTCGTCGATCTGAAGCAACCTGCCCATCGCTGTGCTGCCCAACCTCGAGTGATTGCATATCAGGTTCTTTATCTGTGTCTTGTCCTAACCTTGCCAGAATCCATCTTGATAAAGTTGGTCCTACGATGGTATGATCATTGGTTTTTTGCGCTTCATATAAATTAGCTTGTGCTTTATTATAATAATTTGCTGCCCAAGCCTTAAGCCCTCCGGCCATTTCTATAACTTCTGCAGGCAAAGCGGGATGACTTGTTTTTTGACTGTCAATGTAATAAATTTTTTCAGCATATTCAGTTACCCCAGCCAATACACTTTTGGCGTATCCGTCTGTATTTTTAATGTCTCCTTTAGCCTCAATGATATCTTCGTTTACTCCACGCTGTGCCACATTGGATACCGGATTAGCATATTTGCGGCCTTCCTCAGAAAAATTCGATCTTTCTATCCCATTTCTTTGAGTAACGTCAACACCAGCTGTCACGGCCTTTGCGCCCATCACATCCGCTTCATTCTCCAGACCTGCATCATCATTTATGTTTACATTGCCTTTCATTTGTAAAGTAGGCTGCACACGTCCTTGTTTTTGCTGGACTACATGCCAGGCTTCATGAGGTAAATGCTTTTCTTGTCCTGATGCTATATGAATATCCGTTCCCTGAGCATACGCATGAGCTTGTAATTGCGATGGTTTATCGGAGTTGTAATGCACTTTTACATCATCCATTGCATAACCCGAAAGATTTTCAATACCAGATTTTAGATTATCGGGCAAACCCGTGTTATTTTCTTTTTTTTGTATGGGTAAAGCAAATTTGCCTTGTAAAGGTTCTTCTTCCTCAATACCTTTTTTCTGAATAGGAATGGCTTTCATCTGCAGTTCTTCTTCCTCAATACCTTTTTTCTGAATAGGAATAGCTTTCATCTGCAGTTCTTCTTCTTCAACACTTTTTTTCTGAATGGGAATAGCTTTCATTTGCAGTTCTTCTTCCTCAACACCCTTTTTCTGAATTGGCATCGAAAAATTAGCATTTGCCATTTTCTGCAGCTGCATGGCTTGCTTTACCTGCAGACTATTATTGGCAATTTCTTGCAATTGCATTTGAGTAACAGCTGCCGATGATTTTTCTCTATAGGATAGAGCAGCGCTGTTATTCTTCTTTTGGGTAACGGTATATGCCGCAGCTTGTCTTTTATTTTGCTGTATTTTGTCGGTATAAGAATTCATAGTCTGCTTTTTTAACTTTAATATTCCTTTAACCAATTTCAATACTTATAGAAGTAGTAGAAATAGGGGTTAACTATATCAAATATAATACATTACACTTAATTTTAACAATTGTAAGGTATTTTTTATTTGTCAATGGAGCCATATATTTTAATTGCTCCGTCTATTTCAGATTCGTTATTGAGAATTTATATATATACATGATTGTTGTATACTTTTTTGGATTGGAGAATAGTAAGTGAAAAATAAAAGTTATTACTTATTTGGGCTGCGATTTTATTATGTGTTGTTAAAAGATAGGTAAGATTGGTTTTTGATAGGTTTTTTTAACAGACCAGAATGTCAATATCAAGAACTAATGTCAGTATTTTGGTTTGTTAAATTTGATATATACTTTTACTAATTGACCAAAGACAAAAAAATGAATTCTGAAAACCAAAAAAATGAAATAAACCGACGCAGCTTTTTACAAACTACTGCAGCTGCGGGAATTTACTTGGGAATATTTGGTATGCCCAATTTATTTGGAAATGTTTTGACAGATAAAGATTCCGCTGCCATTCCAGATGTTAAGCTCAATAACGGTTTAAAAATGCCTATACTCGGATTTGGAACTTACGGACTCAGCGGCGACGTATGCCAGCGCTCTGTGGTCGATGCAATATCGGCAGGCTATCGTCTTATTGATACTGCAAAAGTATACGGAAACGAAGAAGCGGTAGGCAGAGCCATAAAACAAAGCGGTATTGACAGAAAACAGCTTTTTGTTACTTCAAAACTATGGGTGGATGATGCTGGTTATGAAAATGCTAAAAAAGGATTTGAAGAAACGCTGAGAAAATTAGGACTTGACTATCTTGATTTATATCTGATACACCGTCCGAGAGGCGATGTAAAAGGATCTTGGAAAGCAATGGAAGAACTATACAAGACCGGAAAAATCAAAGCTATTGGTATAAGCAATTTCGATCCCGCGCAATTAACAGATCTTTTGTCGTATGCACAGGTAAAGCCCGTTATAAATCAAATCGAAACACATGCTTATTTTCAGCAGACTAATGATTATAATGTGCTGAAAAAACATAACATCCAAATGGAGGCATGGGCGCCTTTTGCAGAAGGCCGTAACGGTCTTTTTACAAATGAAGTATTAGTCCAAATTGCCAAAAAGCACAGCAAAACTACTGCACAAGTAAGCCTTAGATGGCATTTACAGCGTGGTATTGTGGCTATTCCTAGATCTTCTCAAAAGGTACATATTATAGAAAATCTTGAAATATTCGATTTCAAACTTGACGATGCTGACATGAAAGCGATTGAAAAACTAGACTTAAATAAAACCCAGTTTCCTGAATGGAGTTAAAATATGCATTTATCTTTTTCAAAAAAAGCCTCTTTAATCAGCAGGCTTTTTTTTGTGCGTTTTTTTAATGATTTTGATTATCTCAAACAGTTTTTTATAAAAATTAACATATCATTTCTTATTTGTGAAAATGTGTATAAGTGTATTTTACACATTAATTTTAGTTTAGATTTGTAATAAAAAACTACCAAAATAGTACTTCATATTGAAAACTTGAAAGGGAGATTTTTTTTAAATAAATTGTAATCGATTACATAACTAACCTTTAAACCAATTATTATCAAATGAAGCACAGAAACTTTACTTTATCATTGTGTTTATTTCTCTTGGGGCTATTTTCAGTCCAGTCCCAAACCCAAGACAAAAGTTTGAGTATTCCCACTCCGGAAGCGGCCAGTTTAGGACTGTATGGAAGTGTACCTACAAACAATTTTACAGGATTGCCTAACATTCAAATACCGCTTTATACATTAGAAGACGGAGGATTGAAAATCCCAATTACCATGAGCTACCATGCAGGCTCTTTAAAAGTAAATGAAAGACCGGGGTGGACAGGATTAGGATGGACGCTTTCTGCTGGAGGCGCTATTACCAGAACTGTAAAAGGTATAGAAGATGAGCGTGCATTAATTTCACATTTAAGCGGTTATGGATACAATATAAATTTGCTTAATCCGCAAACCTATCAAGGGGCATTTGCCGGAAAAACATGGTATGATAATTCACTCTTTGATTTATACTACACAGGCTTAGGTTCCACACATCAAATTGATGTCAGCGCCGATGAGTTTAATTTTAATTTTTTGGGGTATTCAGGAAGTTTTTATCTTAATCATACGGGGCAATGGGTAGTAAAATCAGATCAGAATGTTAAAATAATTTTTGAAAATACAGGAAAGGGGTTTGCCAGAAGTTATCAGGAATTGAGAACTCCTTTTTATTTTAGAGCATTGAATGATGGTGGAGCCCAGCAGACTATGTTTTTTAATGAATTTACTATAGTTACTGACGACGGTACAAAATATACTTTTGGTGGAAAATATGCGACAGAATATAGTGTAGATTATCAATTACAGTATCAGGGTGGTGTTATTCCAAATACATGGAGATTGTCTAAAATTACTACCACAACAGGAGAAGTAATAGAATTTGATTATGATAGATCTCAAGAACTAAACTGGCCCTATATTAATACTACTATAGGCCATCAATATTACTACGAAAGAACAACTCGAGGTAAGCCGCCAGGAGCTGGAAATTGGGGAGTTCCTCCGGTAGCAACTTGCTCTTATTCTGCGAGATGGATAACTTTTCAAGACGAATCAGTAAGTGGATTTCTTCAGTTTCCTGCTTACTTAAAAAAGATCACTTCTAAGAATGCTGTCATTGAATTTGGTATTTCTGAAAATTCAAGCAAACAGCTAAATTATAATAACGATTTTGAATACTGGCCTAATATAACGTCTGAAGTACCTCATATATATGCCAGTGGCGAAGATATCAGAGTTCAGGTAGATGCAATAACTGTGTCTAACAAAAATGGAAACTTAATAAAAAAAATAGCGTTTAATTATACCAATTCACCTGAAACAAGATTGAAATTAAAGTCAATTGAAGATCTTGGCAATGGAAAAACAAAAAGTCAGAAATATAGTTTTGATTATAATCCGGCAAATATGCCTTATTTTAATTCTGACCAGGTAGATCACTGGGGATTTTATAATGGTTCTGGTACAAATAAATTTGTTTTTAATACCAGTTCGCCAGCAGCAACTATAGATAATTATTATCAATCTCGAGAACCTAGTCTGACAGGAGTAAGCTATAAAGCAGAGGTATTAGAAAAAATAACCTACCCAACTGGCGGTTATACTATTTTTGATTATGAATCACATAATTACAGGCAGGTTGTAAATAAGGAACGCAACGGTTTAATTTCTTATTCAGAAAATAAAATTGCAGGCGGATTAAGAATAAAAGAAATTAGGTCATATGATGGTATAAATCCTTCTCCTAATACTAAGAGGTATTTATATGTAAAAGGTTATACTGGCGGTGATCCTTCTGTACTTCCATCAAGTGGAATTCTTAACGGATTTTCGCAATATAAATGGTTTGGGTATGTAGGAACAGATGGACAGGGAGCAAAAGTTGGTTATGACATTTTTAGCTCTAATTCTCTTCTGGAAAACGCATTCAATTCGTATGGCAGTCATATAGGCTATTCTGAAGTTGTAGAAGTAGAAAACGGTAATGGTTATACGATCAATAAATATACTAATTACGATCAGGACGAGCATGGATTTACGCATATGGATGAACAGCCAATTGCAGAATATAATATTAACAACGATCCTAATGAAGTTGACGAAAGTATCTATTTTCCCATAACAAGCCTCTCTTTAGAAAGAGGAAAATTAACTTCTTCCAGATCATTTAATCAGAACAATGTTAAGATAAAAGAAGATAAATATTTTTATGAAAAATCTTCGTCTGAATATTTGAGATGTATTTACCAGAGAATTAAAAATATATGCGACGAAAAAACGGCATCGGCACATGTTTATTTCGCAAATGCTCACAAAGAATATTTATACGACTATAATTTAATTAAAAAAGAAAGCAGAGTTTTTGATGTAAATGGATTAAAACCTTTTGAGACAGTCAATAATTATTATTATACAAATAATGTCAATAATCCCCTTGCAATTACAAATCAGATTAATTCAGTAATACAAGAAAAAACAAAAAACAGCGAAGAAAAGGAACAAATTATTATTTATAAATATCCTTTTGATTTTGTAAGTGCGATAAACGATCCTACAATTTTGAGCCAGAGCGTCGCTGCAAAAATGGTTAACGCATATGTAGTCAGCCCGGTAATTAAAAAAGAAGTAACGGTAGATGGAAATTTCCATTCAAAACAGGCTACCTCTTACAAAGATTGGGACTTAAATAGAGACGGTACACCAGATGGTATATTTCTTCCAGAATTTATTCAAACAGCAAAGGCATCAAATTCATTTGATAATCAATTTCAATATTATAATTATTCTGTAAATGGAAGACCACAAGAAATTTCAAAAAAGAATGATTCCCATACTTATTATGTCTGGGGGTATCAGAATGAATATCCGATAGCAAAAATTGAGAATTTTACAGAAACTCAAGCTGCAGCAATTTTCACTACTTTATTAAATCCTGCCATAACTGCTTCAAATAATGATGTTTCTGCTGCTTCGGAAAATACTTTGCGCTTAAAATTAAATGATATTAGGAATAACAGCGCTCTTTCTAAAGCGATGGTAACAACCTATACCTATGATCCGTTAGTTGGAATTACCAGTATAACGGACTCTAAAGGATACACCACTTTTTATGAGTACGATGAATTTAATCGTTTAAAGCAGACTAAAGATGCAGACGGTAAGATTTTAAGCAAAAATGTATATCACTATAAAAACTAAGAATTAGTATGGAAAATATAGTAAAAAGTATTTTGTCTGTATTTATATTATTCATGATACAAGTATCTGCAAATGCTCAGAAAGAACAAAAGAAAACAAGTGAGATCCTAGTAGGAACCTGGCAGTTTGACTTTAATAAAAGTACAGATAGTATTGCTCCGAGTTCGAAAAACAATTATAGCAGAATTAATAATGAAACAAGAGATAAAATAGAAAGGATATACAGCCAGCGCAAATTAAGCTTTTTTTCAAATGGGCAGTTGATCTTGGAAATAGCTCCGGGTATGCAAAAAAGAGGTAATTGGAAACTATTACAGGATCAAAAAAAATTATACATAAAAATGGATAATGGAAGAGAGCTTAACCAGACCATCGAAAAAATTAGTTCTACTAGTTTAAGACTCAATTTAGGAGGAGATCAATCAAAAGAAGATAAAAGATTGTTTCATAAATGGTACTTAAATAAAACGAATAATTAATAGTAAATAATATTATGAGACAATTAATTAAAAAGAACTTTGGCACAGCATACTGTTTAAAACCACTGACAGTAATTTTAATATTAATCTTTTGTAACAGTCATATTCAAGCTCAAAATCTTACCATACAAGGATCTAAAAATGTATATGTAGGAGAACAAAAGGTTTATTCGATCGCAGACTTTGACTATTTCATATCCATGAACGGACAGAGAAGTACAGATGTTGATTTTTTTTCATGGCAAGTTCAAAAGGGTAAAATGAAAAAAGTAGAGGAGGATAGTTACGGAAATATATTATTTGACTTTTACGGAAATCCTACAATTATAGACGTAGGCATTAACAGCGATATATATGCATGGGATCATTATGATGGAGTGTCACAATTAATAAGCCCGCGCCATATCGCTATTGAATGGAATCAATCCGGGTATGATAATATTTTATATTTGGTAGACAACAGCTGGGATTTATTTTATGGAGAATTAGAAGTATTTGCTACAGAATTGCCAAAACCCAACAATCCAACTATAACTAATGTATCTTGCGGACAGTCAACATTAACTAGGGCAGGAACTCCTCCAGCCGGAATTACTTGGTATTGGCAGGGAAAAGAACCTAATGGTACTGCCACAAGTTTGGGCAGTGGACCAACTTTTATTGCTAATGAAGGCAGTGGCGTGTATTACATCCGTGCCAGATCAGATGCAGGAGTTTGGAGTTCAATTTCGGGATCAGTAAATGTCACTCTTTCAGCACAGACAACATGGTATTTAGACTTAGACGAAGATGGTTTGGGAGATCCTAATAATAGTGTTGTATCGTGTGAACAGCCTGTAGGATATGTAAGCAACAGCGATGACAACTGTCTTTTATCAGCAGACTTAAACTTCATTTATACTATCAATCCAATAGTGGGTGCAGCTAGTATTTCACAATTAGCTAATAATCAAAAAAGAGAAACCATTACTTACGCTGATGGTTTAGGCAGACCTTTACAAATTATAGGTGTCCGTGCCGGAGGAGATGGACAAAGTAAAGATATTATAAAACATTTTGAGTATGATAATTATGGACGTCCGGCTAGACAATATTTGTCTTATGCATCTGCTTCTAATTGTGGTTTATACAGACCTAATGCATTAAGTGAAACAAAAACATTTTATGATGCGACAAATTACGAAAGTGATTTTCCAGGTATGAATACATCAAATATCAATCCCTTTTCTGAAAAACTATTTGAATCTTCCCCGCTTAATCGTGTTTTAAAACAAGCTGCACCCGGAATGGATTGGCAATTAAATTCTGGTCATGAAATTAAAATGGATTATCTGGCCAACATTGACAATGAAGTACGATTTTTTACTGCCGCCGCTACATGGAGTTCAACTTTAGGACTATATGATATCGCTCTTATAAATAATCCTAATAACGAATTTTATGCTGCAGGTCAACTTCAAAAAATAATTACTTACGACGAAAATTGGGTTTCCGGAAAAAATAATTCTACCGAAGAATTTAAAGATAAAAATGGACACATTGTACTTAAAAGAGTATATTCTGATTATAAAGATATAAGCGGAACAGTAATTTCTACCCAAGTTCCTCATGATACTTACTACGTATATGATCTTTACGGAAATTTAACCTATGTAATTCCTCCTAAAGCAGTAGAATTTATAGATACGAATACTGCCATTAGTACAAATCTAACGTCAAGAGCGGTAATCGAGCCAGGAAATTCATTGCATATAAAAGCTTCGGGTTCTATTACTTTGTTAGACGGATTTCATGCAAAAGCAGGAAGTATATTCTCTGCAGTAATTGTTAATTACAGCGGATCTGTTTTGGAAGATTTATGTTATCAATACAAATACGACCAAAAAAATAGGTTAGTAGAGAAAAAATTACCCGGTAAAGAATGGGAATATATTGTCTATGATAAACTCGACAGACAAATCCTTACACAGGATGCTAATTTAAGAACAGGTAAAAAGTGGCTGTTCACTAAATATGATGTTTTTAGCAGACCAGTATATACGGGCGATTACACAAATACTCAAAAAATAACACGTACAGATATGCAGCTTCTTGCAGACACAAGTACTTCTGTATATGAAACTAAACAAACAGCAAATAGTATAAACGGAACAACGGTGTATTACAGTAATAATGCCTTTCCAAATATCAATGATACAAATATAAACTTACTTACTATCAGCTATTATGATGATTATGATTTTGATCCTCTGCCAATTACTGTTCCTGTACCTATTACAAATGCCAAAAGACTCGCAACAGGGAGTAAAATACGTATTTTAGGAAAATCTGATTGGATAACGAACTGGAGCTATTATGATGATAAAGGCAGGAACATTTATACTTATAATAAAAACGATTTTCAGGGCACTGTAAACACAATTAAAAACCAACTTGATTTTGTTGGCAATACTTTAGAAACAACTTCTACACATTCCAGAAATAGTTTGACAACTACAATAGTGGATTCATTTACTTATGATACTGAAGGCAGATTAACTAGACAAACACAAGCGATTAATGGAGCAGTTACGCCTGAAATTATTGTTGCAAATACCTATGATGAATTAGGGCAGTTAATTAGTAAAAAAGTAGGAGGAAAAACAGCTCAGGGTTTACAGACTGTAGATTTTAAATATAATATTAGAGGATGGCTCAAAAATATTAATGATGTTAATGCCATTGGAAATGATTTGTTTGCCTTTCAGATTAACTACAATGATATTACTGATAGCAGTAAAAAATTATTCAACGGAAATATAAGTCAAACTATTTGGAAAACAGCAAATACTGATGCTGGTTTGAAAAGTTACACCTATACCTATGATAATTTAAACAGATTAACCAATGCCGTTGATAATTTAAGTAAATTTAATGAGGGAGTGACTTATGATAAAAATGGAAATATTACCAGCCTTCTAAGATTAGGTGAAATTGTTGGGGGAGTACCTTCAATCAATAATTCTTCTGATTTTGGTACTATGGATAATCTTGTTTATACTTATGATGGAGGAAACAAACTCTTGATAGTGTCTGATAGTGCAAATGACACTTACGGATTTAAGGATGATTTTATAGGAAACGGATCAGATACTACCATAGATTATACCTACGATGATAACGGAAATATGAAAACCGATACCAATAAAGGAATTACAGCTATAAGTTATAATCATCTTAATTTACCAACACAGATAACAATTGGAGGGCAAAATATAAATTATGAATATGATGCTAAAGGGGTTAAACAACAAAAAAGAGCAGGAATTATTACAGATTATTCAGGAGGCTTTATTTATGAAGGTAACCAATTAAAATTTTTCTCGCAGCCAGAAGGTTATGTATCTTATAATTCGGGTGCTTTTGATTATATTTACCAATATAAAGATCATTTAGGAAACGTTCGTTTGAGTTATGATAAAAATCTTGCTATTCAGGAAGAAAACAATTATTATCCATTTGGTTTAAAGCAAAAAGGCTATAATTATGTAAATAATATAACCACAGGTAATAGCACAGCTCAAAAATACAAATATAACGGCAAAGAGCTTCAGGATGAAGCAGGGCTTAATGTATATGATTATGGAGCTAGAAATTATGATGCTGCACTTGCCCGCTGGATGAATATAGATCCATTGGCTGAAGTTACTTATAAGCTGACTCCTTATAGTTATGTTAAAAACAATCCTTTAAGATTAACAGATCCTAATGGGATGATATGGAAAGATCAAACAGAGGCAGACGAACTTAAAGCAGAAATTGAAAAGATCAAAAGAAATATAGCGAGCTCCAGAGCAGAAGATTTGAAGGCTCTTTCTAAGGAAGGCATTTCTGATGATAAAAAAAATAGAATAAATAAAAGAATCGCAGATTATGATTCAAGGATAAAAAGTTTGGATAAAACCTTATCAAGTATAGATGCTTTAGGAAAAGATAAAGACCATACGTTTGACCTTGTTGGTGGTGATGATGGTAAAAATTATGTAAAAAAAGGAGAAGACGGAGTAATAAATATCCAAGGTCCTAATAGTGCTTTACAAATTCATGAGTTAAACCATGCAGCATTTTCATTAAGCAATAGCAGGGGACTTCGTTTCAATGATGAAGGATACTTATTAGCAAATTTTGCTGGTGGTTTAAGGGACGAAATGTATGGATATGCAGCTCAGTACGCATTCTCTCCATCTTCACTTCCTTCTAGTGTACGTTCTATTAATGAAATAGATCTCGTATTCTTGGCATCAATTAAGGATGATGATAATAAGCCGGTATATCAAGCTTTATATGATCAATATCACGAACAGATCAAAGCCAGAAAAGAACAAGAGAAAATTGAAAGAAAAGCTCAGGAAAATGAAAAATAAGATAGAAACAACAAAAATCACTTTTTTTACGCTTTTTTTATTTACAATGATTTCCTGCACGCCGTCTAAGAACATTTCGATAAATAATTTTAACGGTATTTATATCAACTCAGGAGATCAAAATGAAAAGCTGATTTTAAAAGAAAATTCATTTTTACAAATTAGGGAAGATAAAAAGAGAGATTTAGCCCTTTTTAAATGCTGTGACACTCTTTCTTATGGAAATATAGAATATTCTAGTAAAGATTTTCTTTTGACTTTAACCAGTGTAAAATATCTTAATGATGAGTTTTTAAATTTTAATGTAGAAGAATCTCAAGTCATTAATCAAGATTCTGTAAAGTTTATTTTTACTAACCCAATTGAGAATCACTATAAACGCTTTAACGAAAGTTATAGAGAATTACTTTATTCTGTAGAAATAGTAAATTCTGATTTTCAGGATATTATTTCAGATAAAAATCCAATTGTAATCAGTTCAGATAATGAAATTAAGGAATTTCAAATAAAGATTTATCCAAAATATGACATCCCTTTATATCAGTTAGAAACTAGAGAAGTTAAATTAAAAACTTATAAAGTAGTTAATTCAAAAGCCAATGTTTTTAAAATTAATATACCAAAATTAGATTACGGATACTTTTCGTTTAAAAGGTTAAAGGGAGATTATATAAAGGTTGTAAATGAAAATAAACTTATTTGGGACGGCAAGACCTATATTAGAAAGTAAGTGCCCATCTTGTAAATACAATTAAAAATAGAAAGCCGCTTCATGATTGAAGCGGTTTTCTGAATTTAATAGGAGTCCGCTCCTTAGCTTTAAGCTAACATTTGCAGGGCTTTCAGAAGATATCTTAAAAAAAGACTCAAGTAATTAAAGTTTTAGCATAATGCATACTTTGTACGATTCCTTTTTTAACTTATCTTCGCTGTTTATACATTTCTGAGTACATTTAACTCATTTAAAAAAACAAATTTGTGAAAGAAAAACATGAAGGCGCAGAAGCTAATCAGCTTAAACGCGGACTTACCAACCGCCATATTCAGTTAATTGCCTTAGGCGGATCAATAGGAACAGGCCTTTTCCTCGGCATTGGCCCAGCGGCCGTTTTAGCAGGACCATCCGTTATTTTAGGATATGCTATTGCCGGAATTATCGCTTTTTTTATCATGAGACAACTTGGTGAAATGGTTGTCGAAGAACCTGTATCAGGAAGTTTTAGTTACTTTGCCTACAAGTATTGTGGTTCTTTTGCCGGTTTTGCATCAGGTTGGAATTATTGGATTTTGTATATTTTAGTCAGCATGGCCGAACTTACAGCCATTGGTGTTTACGTACAATTTTGGTGGCCCGAAGTTCCGTTGTGGGCATCCAGTTTGTTTTTCTTTCTGGTTATTAATGCTTTGAATTTTGCTTCGGTAAAAGTTTACGGAGAAACCGAATTTTGGTTTTCCATCATAAAAGTGGCTGCCATCATTGCCATGATTCTTTTTGGTATATATTTGCTAATAAGCGGTACTGGAGGAGAACACGCAACAATTCACAATTTATATAACGATGGAGGCTTTTTTCCGAAAGGTTTCTTCGAAAAAACAGCTGATGGAAGTTTTCAAGGTTTATTAACCGCAATGGCGCTGATTATGTTTTCTTTTGGAGGTTTAGAACTAATAGGAATTACCGCTGCAGAGGCCGAAAATCCAGAAAAAAACATTCCAAAAGCAACCAATCAGGTTATTTATAGAATCCTGATATTTTATGTTGGGGCATTGGTTATTTTATTTGCCTTGTCACCGTGGAGACAAATCACTACAGACAGCAGTCCGTTTGTAATGGTTTTTCAAAACTTAAACGGAATGGAATTTGAGTTCTTTGGAACCAAAATATATTTTACAAAGCTTATCGCTAATGTGCTTAATTTAATTGTATTAACTGCAGCTTTATCAGTATACAACAGCAGTGTATACAGCAACTCAAGAATGTTATTTGGTTTAGCAGATCAGGGAAGTGCTCCTAAATTTTTAAAGAAGTTAAACAAACATTCGGTGCCGGTTAATGCCATTTTAATTTCTTCATGCTTCGCAGCGATTTGTATTCTAATTAATAAAGTAATCCCGGAAGAGGCCTTTAGTATTTTAATGTCTTTAGTAGTGTCTTGCCTGGTTATTAACTGGGTTATGATTTCGTATACACATCTACAATTTAGACGTGCAAAAGACAGAGAAAACACCAAAACTAAGTTTGCATCTATATTTTATCCGGTAAGCAATTACATCTGTTTTATATTTTTATTGGGTATTTTATCCATCATGTGGATGACAAATATGCAGATATCGGTAGAATTAATTCCTATTTGGCTCGGTATTCTATTTGTATTTTACAAAGTTTTTAAAACAAAAAAATAAGCAGCTTTTACAGCCAATATTTATTTAAACACATAGAAACTAGTTATTTCTTTATCTAAAAAAGAAAACAAAAAGAAACTAGTTTCTAACACATAGTTTATGTAAATAAGATACCTTAAGCGGTAGTAAAATTTATGTTTCTATGTGTTAAAAAACAAATTATACCATGAGCAGTACATTCTTTAACAGTAACCAAATTGGAGTAGCAGCTGCTTTCTCTGATCTTGTAGATACTGATTTCAAAGGAGAAATGAATGCACTTTGCTGGTTCAGAAACTTAGATGGCGACTTTAATGAGATTGTTGCTAAGTTATCTTTAAAAGAAAATATAACCGAAGTTTTTCCCGAAGATCTAATCGCGCTTCAATTATCAGAAAAGGGGAGTACTGCAAGGGAAATAATCTTAAATGATCTCCAATTATTAACCGATTTTGGCGCTTCGCCCTCTCTTAATTTACTGAAATGTTACGAACGCGACGATGAATTTGATTTCATCTCAACCGATGTCTATTCGTTTCATGTTGATCGTTCGCCTATTACAACCGATACTTTTTTATGTACTTATCACGGTGCAGCAAGCGATATCGTTTCTAATTCGCAGGCAGAGCAGAAAATCCTGATTCCAGAAGTCCGAGCAAAGCTAAAAGAACTCCATGACGGACCAGAAGAAGAATTCGAAGACTTCTTAAAAGAAAATTATTTTGATTTGCATTATAAGCTTCTTGAAGATGCAGAACCTATTAATTTAGGATTAGGACATCTTTGGCGTCTGGCTGTAGATCATCCAAAACAAGAAGTGTTGCCTTGCATTCACAGAGCTCCAATAGAAAATGAAGGGGAATATCGGTTGTTGTTGATTTGTTAGAGAAAACCCCAATCTCTCGCATATACGCAACAATCGCACGGATTACAAATCCGCGCGATCGTGATATTTTTGATAAAGCAAATTTGCAGTTTAACTTTATTATAATTATTGAACTTCCAATGGAGTGGCATCAGCAAAATTTGCTTTCAACTCTTCGGGTAAATAAGGTCTTCCGCCAGTTGCAGGAATACAAGTTCCTGTAAATACTGCTGAAGCCATTATTTTTCCATTTTTTATTATCGATTGTTTAAAATGCAATCTTGGCAATCCCTGAGCATCTGTATATACAGCACAGGTCACATCAAAATTATCATCTTTTTTGAGCGAGCGGATAAATTTGATTTTATACTCTGATAAAACCATATATACACCATTTTCTGCCTGCTGAACGAAATCAAAACCTAGAATATCCTTAATATAAGCATGACGGCATTCTTCCATATAAAATGGGTAATATAAGCCATCCATAATGCCTTGTACGTCTATATGTGCATCTGCAACGGTGTAATTTTTTGTGTATTCCATGGTATTGTTTATAAAGTGTTATTCTTCTTAGCAAACGTAAATAGTTTGCGATTATTACGGTCTAAATTACCAATAATTCGGATATACGTAGCAATATTGCGGAAATTCTTTCGGACATGAATAATCTGAGCGATCGAGTGACAGTTTACGTCTAAAAAAGTTTAAAAATACTACTAAAGCATCCTTAAATAAAACAGAAAGAAGAATTTTTGCTTTTGTAAAACAAACAAACTGATTATCAGTACGTAGTATTTTAATTGTTAAAGAAAAATCGTAATTTAGGGCTGGTAAAAAAAAGTTAAAAGCATTCTTTATTTTAAAGTGGCATAATTCATGCCTGCAAAAAAATCATAAATAATCTGAATGCTTAATCGGTATTCTAAAAAATTAAAATGATGAAAAGATTTAAATGTATGTATGTTTTTGTAGTTGTGTTATTATCAACAATTACGTACGGTCAGGAAAGTTTAAAAATGTTTGTAAAAGAAAATAAAGTGCCATGTACCGGTGTTGGGCCTATGGAATGTCTGCAGGTAAAATACGATAAGGACAAAGAATGGCAGCTTTTTTATGATCATATTGAAGGTTTTAATTTTGAAAAAGGAAACCGATATGAGATAATGGTAACCAAAACCAAAAGACAAGAACCTATTCCGGCTGATGCTTCTGCATACCAGTATAAACTGAAAAGTATTATTTCGAAAACTCCTGTTAGTACAGAAAAAGGAATTTATAACACAAAAATGATTTTAACGCAGTTAAACGGAAAAAAGATAATCAACGGAAAAGCATTTATTACCATTAATAATGAAACTGGTACCATAAGCGGTAAAAACGGATGTAATAATTTCAATGTAAAATACACGAAGCTTTCTTCAAAAAATCAAATTAAGACCAATTCTCCTATGGGAACTTTAATGGCTTGTGACAGCGAAAGCATGAAATTAGAACAAGAATTTAGCGCTGCGATAACCAATAAAAAGTTCAAAATTGTAAAGAAAAACAATAAAGTACAGTTTAAAAATACTAAAAATAAAGTTGTTATGGAATTCTCTATTCCAACTCAAAATGAACTGTGGACTTTTATTGGAAAAAACAACTGGAAACTAATAGCACTAGAAAATGTTAGTCAGGATTACGGCAGAGCTTCTATTAAGTTTAATACAGTAGAAAAGAAAGTAAGCGGAAATACTGGCTGTAACAACTTCTCTGGAACTTATGAAACTAATGGTGATCGTATTTCTTTTGATAAAGTAGCGTCTACGAGAATGGCATGCATTGGTGAAGGAAATAAAACAGAGCAAAAAATGTTATCTTATTTAAACAATAAAGACCTGCGTTTTGATGTAGCAGAACAAACTCTTAATTTTTATCTTAATGATAAATTGGTCATGATATTTGGCATTACAAAATAAACCGGTTCTATAAGTCATCTTAAAATAGATGGTGATTTATAAAAATAATTACAAAACCAGTGGAGTTAATTCACTGGTTTTTTTTATGGATAAATATCTAATTACGGAAAACCGTATATTTTTTTGAAAACCTTTATTTAGGTTTGTCTGAAATAAAATAGTTTATTATGATCAAAGTAATATTTACTTATGCATTTTTCTTTTTTACAGTACTAACCTCTAGTGCACAGAACAATAAGCTGGTTGCAAGCTGTTGTGATGCAAAACCTAAAGAAGAGGGCAGATGTACCGGCAGTGCGTACTGCGGTGCCTATTCGAACTGCAGCAGGTGTGCACATTGTTCCAGCGGAGGAAGTTGTGGGGTATGTAATTCTCGTTCACAGCCTGTCAGATATTCGGCACCACCTAAAGCTACAAAGAGCAGGACTGTAAATTCGTCTGTAAAACCCGCAACAACTTCTTTTACTTCCGAGACGTCAGTTAAATCCAAAACAAAGAAAGAATCTGTTGCAAAAAAAACGGTAATTACATATAATCCTGAAGATATGCTGGCGGTAAATGCTGAAACTCTTAAGTTGTATGAAGGACCGGGAAATGAATATAAAGTTATAGAAAACCTTAAAAGATATGATATCTTAATGGTTATTGCTATTGACGGGGAGTGGCTGCAGGTGAAAGTGATTCAATCAGGTAATTTTGGATATGTGAATGTGAAATATGTATATAAGGTATAGAGGGGAATATTACTTTTTATTACAAACTTGATTATAACTATTTGCTCCTTTACTTTCGTGAGCGTAGCGCTCATACACTCCATGCATAAACCAATTTGCATTATGGGTATTAAAGATAAACTGAAAGTTTTTTAAATGCGCAAAAAGACTGCGTACTGTGGAAATATCTTTGTTCCATAATTAATTAACGAAATTTAAAAAATGGAAAGTAAACTTCAACGAAATTTTTAAAACGAAAAGCATATGAAAAATAATATTATAAAAATACCAGCGAACAATAATGAAATTAATTTGTATTGTTTCCTCGGAGAAGCTATATTGAAAACCCAATTGGTTGAACAAGCGTTGAGTCATTCAATTACTCTTAAAATGAATCCCGCAGTAACAAAAGAACGAGCGGATGAATTTTTAAAAAAGAACCAGAGTTATACTTTAGGGCAGGCTATTAAAATTGCAATTAAAGAGGAACTATATAATTTGTCATTACAAGATGAATTAAATGCTTTTTTACAGCAAAGGAATTGGTTGGTTCACAAAGTTATCTGTGGAAATGAAGAAGATTTTAATGCCGGAAACATAGGAGAGGAATTGCTTAATAAAATTAAAATGATTTCAGACAATGCAGAAAGTATTCAACGTGAAATAGAATATGATTTGATAGACTTTTGTTCTTCTAAAGGAAAAGATATGACAGAAATTCACGCATTATTAAAATTACAAGAACAAGGAATAAGAATTCGAAAGTAGCATTAAAAATTACTCCGGGTTTCACAACATTATTACCTTAATGAATAACGGAATAAATTAGATAAATAAACCCGACAGGTTGTAAAAAACTGTCGGGCTTAAGAATTGTATGCTAAATTTAATCTCTTTAATTTTTATCATTTCAAAAATCAAAAATTTAAATATTAAACAATATTTATTTCACTAATTTGAATAAATATCTTGCTATATAAAGCAGTAAAGATAAGACCAGCAGAAATGTCTCTACTGGTTTATAAGTAAATACATAATAAGTATCATGAATATTGATATCTACACAATACCTTTTTGGATAAATAAAACTGTAAATTAATAATCCTATATCTAGAATTAAAAAAGCGTAAATAATATATTTCATAATCTGTATTTATAGACATAAAAAACGTTTTAAAAAAAATATCATTTTGGATTACTTTTCCATTTCTCGATTATAATTTTTAAGAAATAAAAAAGAATGATTATAATAATGAAAAGTAAAGGAACATAAAAATAACTTACTATATAAAAAGTATCTCCTATACAAAAATTAAAATAATACTGATTAAAGTAAAGAAACACAAAAGCTATCAGACAAATTATAAGAAATATACGGAAATTAATTTTCATCGTCTTTAATTATTACATTATTAAAAAATGCATTAAACATGCTAAAGTAACCAAATATTGAATCTTGAAAGCTTACATCTGGAATAATAATATCACATAATTCAGTAGGGAATTTTCTATACAAAAACTTATTTTCGATTATAGTTTCAATATCTAAAACTAAGTCATTTATTTTTCTCGTTTCGTTATTCTCTTTCTCTAATTCTTCGATTTTTGATTCTGAGAACCATAATTCAATCATCCCTTTTTGAACCTTAATTACATAATAAGGAATTAAGATACTTAAATATAATGATATAGTGTAAAGCTCTTTATCTTCTATAATATTTAAACTAAAAGTAAAACATCTATCTTCCCAATCAAATAAAGATAAATCATTAAAATTCTTTAACGTTATATCTTTTTCAAAACTATCAATTATACTCTTTCTGAGATTTTTATTTTCTTCGGAAGCAAAGCCAGCAATTATCTCCTTTAATCTATTATACTCTTCCGTCGCAAAATATTCATCTTTTTGAGTATAAGCACATGTATTCTTTGGGTAAAAAAGATATACTAAATTTGTTAAAACTTTATCAATCATGTTATATATAGTTAATTACAATCTCCTGCTGTCCATAGGTTCGTCTTATATTCAGTTGCCACCATATTATCAACCGCATTAAAATTTACTCTTGCTCCCGGAATAGACAATGGATAATTATGTTTTAATCTTTCTTCGAAATATAGGCTAACTGTTAAATCTGATGTTCTTGTATGTCCATATTTATCAATAACGTCTTGCATTGACCTTTGCAACACTCTCGCCGATGCATTTGCTGCTAGCCCAGGAGTAATATCTGTATCCCCCATTTGTATATTAGTCGGTGTACCAAATGCTATTGGTTTCGGAAAATCAATCCAATGTAATATTTCTACTCCTTTGTCATTCAGTAAAAAAACTTTAAAACGAACATTTTTTACTAGAGCAACTTGCCAAAGTCCTGTAGTCTTAACAAAATTAAAACTTTCACAACTAGGAGGAGGAAGTTCTATTAATACACATTCTTCAAATTTATAAACATACCCTTCTGGGCAACTGGTTGAAGGATGAGGAGTAGTGCCAGTACCGCCACCATAAACAGTCCCTGGTGTTTCGGGGTTTCCCGTAGGACCACCACTATAACAAGCAACTTCGTATAGAGGATTAAACTTTCCAGACCCATCCCAATAACCATAATAGAGACAGGCCATTTCCTGCATTTTTGCTGTTACTGAGTGCTGTACCTTCTTTCCATCTGCAAATTCAAGTCGGGTACCTTTAGAAGAAGATAATTCCTGAACAAAAACTTCGCCGTCAAAATTATCCTCAATATTATAATAACTTACATTTTGATCTAAATTATTATAATTTTTATCCTTTGTAAATATTTGAATATAAAAAATCTTAAACTCCTCATCTTCATTCTTTACAAACATTAATCGATGGTGATCATTATACAAATCACCTTCTTTACTTGTGGCGCTTAGATCATTTTTAAGTAAAAAAGGAACTTCTGTAACTTGACCGTTTTCACCATTAGTAATAATGGCATTTTCCCATTGCAGCTCTTTAATATATTGTAGAACTGTTGCATTATAATCATTCTTATGGCTCTCAAACCATATTTTAGTCTCACTGGAAGACTGAGCAATGTTTTGTTTGTTAATTTCCTCTGTCGAACAATTCGTCGTTAAGAAAATAAAACTAAAAATCAAAAAAACTTTAATAAATGTAAATCTTTTCATGGCGTTTATAAATTAAGTTCAATGCGAACATACAATTTAAAAACTAATAAAAAAAAAGAAATAACTTACAAATTATAAGATTTAACATTTAAAAGAGTAATATTTGTAGTACATAAATATAACAACAGTAATTAAGTATTTACCCAGAATAATAATTGTCAATTTGAAAAAACTAAAATATGACTTAATTTATCTGTAGTATTTTAATTGTCAAAAATAAAGTCTCTTTTTAAAATCAATATATCTTTAAATACCTATTTCCCAATCAAGTTCTCAAGCCTCACCATCATATTCTAGCGTGGTTCTTTTATACATTTAATCAAATAAAAAATAGTACCAAAAATTAAGATTGGCAAAACAAAATAGTAGTAACTAACAAAATGATAATTACCATTATAAATAGCGAAATAATAAAAATCACCAAAATAAAGATAGGCAAATAACAAAATACAAAATGCTAGAAAAATTATATAGTTTTTGGTTCTTTCTTTAAATTTAAAATAAGAGTTAGGCGCTAAAACAAATAATAAAAACTTTGAGTATTTATCGTTAGATTCCTCTATTCTATTTTTCAATTTATTTATTGCAATCTTTGTCAAGTAGTATAAGGTGCCAATAATGAAAAGAGGTAGAACAAAATGGAAATAACTTATATGATAATAAGTGTCATACAAATTAATGGTAAAAAAATACTGATTAAAGTAAAAATACACCAGTAGTAAAGTGTAGATTGCTGCAAAAATTAAATAGTTTTTAGTTGTTTTTTTCATACAGTGGTTTTTTAAAGATCTCAAACTAAAAGTTGTAAAATAAAAGAAGCTAGCTTCACGATATTGAATATGATTTATTTTACTAATTTAAATATATAAAGCAAGAAGGATAAAACCAGTAGAAATGTTCCTACAGGTATCTATTTCCCAATCAATTTCTCAAGCTTCGCCATCATTTCATCTTTCTCTTTCAACATACGCTCGTATAACACAATTTTTTCTTCGTGAAGTTGTACAATTTTATCAATCGGATTAATAGTAGTACTTACATGTCCAGAATTATTACCAACAGCTATTGCTCCTTCATGAAAAGTATTCGATATAATATTTATCGCTTGTTCTTCATCAAAATTCTGAAAAGCTTCAACAGGAATTTTTAATACAGCCGAAATTTGTTTCAGCAGATTTTCTTCAATTACATCTTTTTGCTCCAGCATAGAAATTTTCTTTTGGTTCCAGTCTTCGCCCAGATCATAAGCCAATGCTTCCTGCTTTATGTTAAGCATTTCTCTAAAACGTTTTACGTTTCTTCCCTGATGTATTTTCTGTTCCATATCGAATATCAATTTTTCTAAAAGCTCAAAGATAAAGCCATTTGGGCTAAAAATCCTGAGTTTCAAAGATAAAAAAATATCCCATACAACATTTCTTTTGTCAGAATATTATATCCGGTTTCTGTATAGATTATCTTTTTATAATATAAGAATTTAGCTACGTAATTTTTAAATATCATTGAGCATGAAAAAGAATAAAATATCGTTCGACACTGGCTTTTGGGCAAGCTTTGTAACAGGAAATCCATTTAAGGCAATTGATGCCTTTTTTACATTTGCACATCTTGATTATTATAAACAACATTTAACCGAAACGGTAATTTACAGCAGTAAAACAAAAGTTTACAAACAGGAAAACCCTTCGGATGTTTTTGTTTTGTATACCGCTTTCAGCTCTTTTCTCAAAATTTGTTATTGCTTAAAAAAGAAAAGTAAAAAATGGAACGTAAAAGCGTCTTTGCGTTCTGAAACGGTTTTTCATCTTTCGTCGTTAACCAAGCAAGAATACGATAATCCTTTTATTGTGTTTCAAAACGCATTTAAAGAAAAAACGCCGGAAGAATTTGAAATATTTCTATGTCTAATTTTGGAGCTTTCATTATCTCCCTACACCGGAGATCGAGACAATGACTTTACGACAAATTATATTCATTTAATTAAAATGCTCGACGCAGTAGAATTAATACGAGAAAGGGGAGTGGAGAAAATCAAGGAACCATATCAGGTTGTTTCAATAACAGAGTAAATTATCGATATAATATCAAAATCCCATTCCGTTAGAAATGGGATTTTGAAATTTAATTATAAAGGATTTTGTTATCTATTTTAATCAGACCTTTTATAGTTATGGAACTTTCGTCGTTATTTGGATTTAAATAAATGTAACCATCATTATCCAGCTGGATTAAAGCTTCTAATATTTTTGCTTCATTTATTTTAAAAGAGATATTTCCCAGAAACGGTTGTAATGTATTTAAATAAGAAGACACATAATCTGTAAGTTCTGCTAAGGTAGAAAAACGCCAATAGCTGTCTGCAAGTTTATGCAGTATTTTATTCGAAAGTAAAGCTGCTGTTTCCATGATTATTGGTTTTATTAGAATATACGTAGATTTGCTAATCTTGGATTATTTTTAATGAGGAGTAAAAAAGACAAATAAAAAGTTATGGTAAACGACTATAAAAAACATGATTTATACGGCAAAACATTGATTCAGAAAATTGAATTAACACCGCCTTTTAAATTTGATTTTCCTGTAACGGAACAGGCTTGTTTTTTGTATGTGAAAGAAGGAGAAGTAGATTATCAAATTGATGATCAACAGATAAACGTTGCTGCTAACTATTCGTTGTTACTGAATTGTATAAATTCTGGTAAACAAATTCACAATTCAAAGTCAAACAGTAATTGCGAAATTGTGATTGTGACGTTTTATCCGGAAATATTAAAAAAGATATACGACAGGGAACTTCCATTACTGTTTCAGAAACCTAACAATGTAATTTCGAATAAATCAAGTCAAAAAATAAACAATGATTTTTTAATTCAAAAATATATCGAAGGATTATTGTTTTATTTCGAAAATCCGTCATTGATCAACGAAGATATTTTAGTTTTAAAAGTAAAAGAAATTATACTTCTGCTGTCTCAAACTCAAAATTCAGAATCGGTACAGCTCATTTTATCACAGCTTTTTTCTCCTGCAGCTTATACTTTTAAACAAATAATTGAAGCAAATTTATTTTCGCAGCTCACTATCGAAGAGCTGGCACAGCAGAATAATTTAAGTGTGTCATCGTTTAAACGCGAATTTTCAAAACTTTATCACGATACGCCAGCCAATTATATTAAAGCTAAAAAACTGGAGAAAGCTGCTGAATTGCTTCAGGTTTCTGATCAGCGTATTACCGAAATAGCTTTTGACTGCGGATTTAATGATCTGGCCAATTTCACCAAAAGTTTTACCAGTAAATACAAGGTTAGTCCAACCAACTACCGACAGAAATTGAACAACAATCAGTAATTATAAAATACATTTTTAAAAGTTTTTAAGCATCCTTATGATTTATCGTAAGGATGTTTTTTGTGAACCAAATTGCCAAATAATTGGACTATTTGACAAAAACATTTCTCTTGATGTATGCGAAGTTTGTGGTGTATTTTCAAACAAATTTAAAACATAAAAAATGGGATTATCAAGTTTAGGAATTTTTCACACCATCATTGGTGTTGCCGCAATTGTGGCGGCAGTTGTAGATTTTATCAAATACGGTAAAATTAATTTGAACACATTATCTGGTAAAATATATTTTTACGGAACTATCGTTACATCGTTAACCTCATTAGGAATCTCTAAACACGGCGGATTTAATCCCGGTCACGTCTTTTCTATTTTTATAATTGTGCTGGTTTTAGCGGCTTATTTTCTGAATTCAAAAAGAAAAAACAGCGCTAGAGCACGTTATTTTGAAAACTTCTGGCTGTCTTTTAGTTTTTTCCTGTCTCTGGTTCCAACCGTTAATGAAACTTTTACCAGAGTTCCGCTAGGGCATCCGCTGGCAAAAGACATTAAAGATCCTGTAATTGGGAATACACTTCTAATTTTATTGGTACTTTTTATTGCGGGTTCAGTTTATCAGTTTAGAAAACAGAAATCAATTAATTACTTATCAAATAATAAATAAAAGCTATAAAAAAATCCCATTTCTAATAGACTGCACCCAAAAGTTTAGACGAATTTATAATTAAATTTGATAATAATGAGCTCGATATTGTATCGGGCTCATTCCTTTTAGATTTAGTTTTATTCTTTCATTATTATAATAGATAATA
>Ga0157370_10000044_pt1 | contig 131302 bp, 97 predicted proteins | sample C35metaG_FD_113463 | JGI IMG/M metagenome (GOLD analysis project Ga0157370, IMG submission 113463) | Corn rhizosphere microbial communities from Kellogg Biological Station, Michigan, USA - C3-5 metaG | ecosystem: Host-associated > Plants > Roots > Rhizosphere > Soil | place: USA: Michigan...
GAAGGTCAGCGTGGTCGGCCTCCAGCGCGACGAGGAAACGCTCGAGCCTGTCGCCTACTACGAAAAGCTCAGTGGCGGCATGGACGAGCGCACGGCGATCATCGTCGATCCGATGCTGGCGACTGCGGGCACGCTGGTCGCCACCGTCGAGATGCTCAAGGCGGCCGGCGCGAAGCGGATCAAGGGCCTGTTCCTGGTCGCCGCACCCGAAGGCCTCAAACGCATCGAGGCCGCACATCCGGACATCGAGATCTACGTCGCCTCCATCGACGACCATCTCAATGAACTGGGTTATATCCTGCCCGGCCTCGGCGACGCGGGCGACAAGATCTTCGGCACCAAGCAGAAGACCTGAGTCCTGACGAACGTCGCACCGCGAATCAGCTGGTGACGGCTTCGCGGGCGTCGAGCGCGGCGGCCAGCCGGGAGGCATGCTGCCGCGTCGTGTAAAGCATCTGCCCGAGTCCCGAGTGAGTACCACCGGCGACGCAGACGACGACATCGAGATGCTCGCTGCGCGCCTGGCAAAGCACGACGTGCCCTCCTTCCGCTTCGATGCATACGTGCCGGCACGCCCCCAGATGCGCTTCGTGACTTCCCAGCTCGCCGAGCGCGGCGAGCGAGCCCGCGACGGCGGCCAGCCGGGCCGGATCGTCGCCCGGTTCGACCCGGCACGCCAGCTGCAAGCCATCGCTCGTGGTCACGATCACGGCGCGTACGCCCCGGACGTCACGCAGCAGGCGATCGGCCGTCCGTTCGCATAATGTGCGGGATTCCTCGTCGACCGTCAGCACGCGACCTCCGCATGGGCGGTCAGCTGCCAGAGCAGCAGATCGATCACCTGCAGGACATCGTCCTTGCGCGTCGCGTTGGCCGCGATCACCGGACAGGTGACGCCGTGGCGTGCCGCCACGCGGACGAACGCATCGAGACCCGGCAGCGGATGCCCTTCGGTGCGCCCGATGCCCACCACGCAGGGTGCCGTGCGCAACAGGTCGGCGAAGCCGGCGAGGTAACGGGAAAAATCCTCGAGCGGAGCCGGCCGACTGTTGTCGATGAGGATGATCAGACCGAGCGCGCCGCGGCCGATGATCTTCCACATGAAGTCGAAACGTTCCTGGCCCGGCGTACCGTAAAGGCGCAGCGTCTCGCCATCGGCCAGCACCAGTTCGCCGTAATCCATACCGACCGTGGTGGTCGCCTTGGCGAAACCCGCATCCATGTTGCGTGCTTCGGTGGCCATCGGCGCGACGTCACTGACCGCGGCTATCGCGGTGGTCTTGCCGGCGCCGGTGGTGCCGGTGGTGCCGGTGAACACAAGCTTGAATTCAGGCATCGCTATCAGAGCCCCAGTCGCGCACGGATACGCCCGATCACGCCGACGCGCTCACGCACGGTCAGGCTCGACAGAAACGGATTCTGGATATCGCGCTTTCCGGCGGCGAGCGGCTCGCTGGACAGCAACCCCGCGTCATGCAGGTCGGTGAGCAACTGGCGGCATTCGCCGGCGGTGCAGCCGATCATCCGGGTGAGCTCGCTGGCGCTGACATCCGCTCGCAGCAGGACCGCGGACATGCGCATGCGCTCCCGCGTGGCGACCAGTCCGGATTCGGGCCAGTGGCGCAGCCGGAAGCTGTTGGTCGCCATCGCATGACGGTCGATGCGTGAGGGCATCGCCGGCGATGCCTGCTCGAGCAGGTCGCCCAGTTCGTTCAACGCATCTTCGAGCGTGTGATAGTTGAAGGGGAACGCCAGCACCCGGCTGTGTTCGGTCGCGTCCGCGTAGGCACCCCTTCCGACAGGCTGCAGTGCGATGCGATTGTCTTCGCTGCGTACCACCAGATCGCCTTCGACCGCCGTAGCGATCCAGCGCTGACGAAGCCGGCCATCGATCACCCGCATCAGCGAGCGCAGCACCATTTCATGTCGCGTCTCGACGTCCCGGCACTCGAACGTCAGCCCTCGCCGTTCCTGCCGGAAAAGCGCATCACTGTTCACGAAATCCCCCGATAACGCGCTGAAAACGGTGTTTTCGCCACCGTGCTGGGAGTGAGATTAGCCAGCACGGCAGGCGAATAGCGCGACATTCGTCACACATCCGGTGCGTCACATTCCGCTGTCATAAATTTGCGTCAGACTCGCCGGTACGGACCTTCACGGGGGGAACGTCGCGCGAGGACCGGGCGACGCTGTGGGTCGCGTACAACCAACGACTCGAGGGGACATTCGAATGCGTTTGACCACGTCACAGCGCGCCACATGGGCGGCGCTGGCAGGCCTCATGGCCGTCCTTCCGCTGCAGGCGGCGGACCTTTCCATCACCCAGTTCCGCGTACGCGGGCCCGCCGGCGGCAACGACGAATTCGTCGAGGTGCAGAACACCGGCACCGCCGCGCTGGACGTGTCCGGCTACAAGTTCAACGCATCCAACGCGAGCGGCACGACCGGCACACGCTTCACCTTCCCTGCCGGGACATCGGTCGCTCCGGGCTGCTTCCTGCTGCTTTCCAACAAGGCGGCATCGGGCTATTCGGGCACGGTAACGCCTGACCTGAGCTACTCCACCGGCGTCACCGACGACGGTGGCCTCGCTCTGCTCGACGCCTCGGGCTCGGTCATCGATCAGGTAGGCCTCAGCGCGGGTTCGGCGTACAAGCTCGGCACGGCGCTGACGACGCTGGGCACCGGCAATTCGGACCAGGGTTACCAGCGCAAGGTCAACGGCGCGGGCCTGCCGCAGTCCACTGGCGACAACTCGGCGGACTGGGTGAAGGTCGCCCCGACCGCTCCGCGCGCAAGCACATCGCCGTGCACGGTCCAGGGCACCAGCCTGTCGATCGCCGATGCCACGGTGAGCCTGCGTAACGGCGACGACGTGCCGATGCCGTTCTCCGTCACGCTGAGCGAGCCGGCGGACACCGACGTCACCGTGCATGCCCGGACCGCCGACGACACCGCCACCGTGGCGGCCGGCGACTACGACGCCGTGGACACGACGCTCACGATTCCGGCCGGTTCGACCACGACGACCCTCACGGTGAACGTGCACGGGGCCAGGGCGGCCGGACCGGACAAGGCGCTGCGCGTCAACCTGTCCAACGCGACGGGTGACGTGACGCTGGCGAAGGACACGGCGGTCGGCGCCATCCTCAATCAGATCCCCATCGCCGCCGAAATCTGGCAGGTCACCGGTCGCGGTCAGGTCTCGCCACTGGTCGGCAAGCGTGTCGCCACGACGGGTAACGTGGTGACCGCCGTCGGCCCCGCAGGCTTCACCATCCAGACGCCGGACAACCGTGCGGATGACGACCGCCTCACCTCCAACGGCATCTATGTGTTCACCAGTTCGGCACCGACGGTCAAGATCGGTGACCTGGTGAACGTGGAAGCGACGGTCGACAGTTATTACAATCTGCCTGAGCTGAAGAGCGCCACGGTCGTCACGACGATGCACGGCGCGAAGCTGCCGGCCGCCGTCGTCTTCGGTGACAAGATCCCCTCGACGGATCCCAACGCCCTTTCCTGCGGCGACACCAACTTCCAGTGCTATGTCGGCATGCGTGTCGCCATCGACAACGGCATGATCACCACCGGCAACCTGCGCTTCAGCAACGAACCGTTCGCCGAGGTGTACATCACCGCCAATGGCCAGCGTTCGCTGCGCAAGCCTGGCGTGCGCTACACCGTGGCCGTGCCCGACGGCGTCGACCTGCCGAACTGGTCGGGCAACCCGGAAGTGTTCAAGATGAACACCGCCGACTACGGTGCCGTGCCGGCCAACACGCCATTCAACGCGGGCACCACGTTCCGCGCGGAAGGCGTCATGTCGTACGCGTTCGGTGCGTATACGCTGATCCCGACCAAGGTCACGGTGAAGAAAGCGGTCGAACTGCCGCGTCCCGTGGACTCGCGTGCGTTCTACGCGGTGCGGGTGGGCGCGCTCAACACCGAGCGTTTCTGCGACACCAACTTCAACACGACCTTTACCTGCAGCGGCGGCGACACCGAGCCGACGGCGGATCAGGTCAAACTGAAGACGCAGCGCCTGTCCGCATACATCGGCGGCGTGCTCAAGCTGCCCGACATCCTCTCTGTGGAAGAAGTGAAGAGCCTCGCCGTGCTGCAGGGCCTCGCCAGGCAACTGGGTGACGACTACCCGGCACAGTACGAAGCGTTCCTGCAGGAAGGCCACGATCCGAGCGGTATCAACGTCGGTTTCCTGGTGCGTACCGACCGCGTACGCGTGCTCGACGTGCGCCAGCTGGGCGCGGATGAAACCTGGCAGGATCAGGGTTCGACCGCCTTCGTGCACGACCATCCGCCGCTGCTGCTGACCGCCGAAGTACCGTCGATCCTCGGCAAGATGCGCATCAACGTGATCTCGGTGCACCCGAAGGCACGCCAGAACGTGGACAAGACCGGCACCACCGCCGATCGCGACCGCGAAAAGCGCTTCCTGCAGGCGAAGTCGCTGGCGACCCAGGTCCAGGCGATTCAGACCGACCGCAAGAACCTCCTCGCGCCGCTGCTGGTCGTCGGTGACTTCAACGCGTATCAGTTCAGCGATGGCTTCACCGACGTGGTCGGCCTGATATCCGGTCGCTACGACGACAGCCAGAACCTGCTGAAGCTGGGCAAGAACCTGGTCAGGCCGGCCCTGTGGAACGCCGTGGATTCGGTACCGGCGAACGATCGTTATTCGTTCCTGTTCACCGAGAACTTCGGCAACATCCAGGGCCAGGCCCCGCGCTCGGTGCCGACGCACCAGGTACTCGACCATGCGCTGCTCAACACGGTGGCCCGTGGCCTGTTCCTCAAGATGCAGTACGGCCGCGGCAACCTCGACGCACCGGTACAGACGCTGGACGATTCCGCGTCGGCGACCGATGTGAAGAAGGCGCTGGGCTCATCGGACCACGATGGTTTCGTGGTCGACATGGTGACGCTGCCGCTGGGTTTGTTCTAAACCCCGTGTAGGAGCGCGCCCTGCGCGCGAAAGGCTCTGTGCGACGCTCTTTCGCGAACGGGCTTTTCGCGCGCGGGGCGCGCTCCTACCTGTTTTGTCAGCCGGCAAACCGATCCGTAGCCCGTACCAGCTCCTTGATGATCCCCGGCTCGAACGCCGAATGCCCCGCGTCCTGCACGATCTTCAGATCGGCTTCCGGGAACGCGCGATGCAGATCCCATGCGCTACGCACGGGACACACCACGTCGTAACGTCCCTGCACGATCACCGTGGGGATATGGCGAATCTTGCCCACGTCGCGCAACAGCTGGCCATCGACCTCGAAGAAGCCGGCATTGACGAAGTAGTGGCATTCGATCCGGGCGAACGCGAGCGCGAACTCGTCCTCGCCGCTCGACGCGATATGCCCCTCGTCCTGGTACAGGTAGCTGGTCGCGCCCTCCCACACCGACCACGCCCGTGCCGCGGCCACGCGGACCGCCGGGTCTTCACTGGTCAGCCGGCGATGGTAGGCGCTGATCAGGTCGCCGTGCTCCGCCTGCGGAATGGCCGACAGATACGTCTCCCAGGCATCGGGATAGAGCTGGTCGCAACCGCCCTGGTAGAACCACTCCAGTTCCGAACGACGCAGCATGAAGATGCCGCGCAGGACGAGTTCGCTCACGCGATCCGGATGCGTCTCGGCATAGGCCAGCGCCAGCGTGGAGCCCCACGAGCCGCCGAAGACCTGCCACGTGTCGATACCCAGATGCTCGCGAAGGCGCTCGATGTCGGCGACCAGATCCCACGTCGTGTTATCGGTCAGTTCGGCATGCGGTGTGGACTTGCCACAGCCACGCTGGTCGAAGAGCACGATGCGGTACTTCTTCGGATCGAAGAAGCGACGGCAACGCGGATTCGTGCCGCCACCCGGGCCGCCGTGGAGAAAGACCACCGGCTTGCCCTGAGGATTGCCGCTTTCCTCGAAATAGAGCGTGTGCAGCGGCGAGACCGCGAGCGTGCCGCTGTTGAAGGGCTCGATCGACGGGTAGAGGTCGGGAGAATCCTGGGCCATGGGGGCGGGTCCTGTGGAGAAGGCGGGCCCAATAGGCTAATGGGCGCACCGCCGCCTGCCAACCTGAAGCGCTTCGGCTACCGGGCGTCCCGCAGGCGACCGGCGGTGACGAAGCTGAAACCCATCGTTCGCAGCGCGGGCACGACGAGCCTGACGACCTCGGCGATAGCGGGACGGGCCCTTTCGCCCTCGTCACCATCGTGAAGCAGCACGATCGCGCCGGGGTGCACCTGTTCGATCACGTGACGCACGACACGGCCGGTGTGGTCCTTTGCCTCAACCTCGTCCCAGTCGCGCGGATCGATCGACCAGCCGACGAGCGTCACGCCTTCTTCGGCGAGGCGCCCCGTCTGGGCCGGGGAAATCTCGCCGAAGGGTGGACGAAACAGCGTCACCGGCGTGCCCGACACATCCTCCAGCAGCGAGCGGGCCGGCAGAACCTCGGTCATCCAGAACGTCCCGGGATCGAGCGCTCGCAGATCGCGATGAGTGAAACCGTGATTGCCTACCTCGTGCCCGTCACGTGCGATGGCCCGCACCGTGTCGGTCGCACGGCGTGCCTTCTCGCCCACACAGAAGAAGGTGGCTTGCACGTCGCACTCGCGCAGCGTCGTCAGCAAGGCCGATGTCGCCCGTCCCGGGCCGTCGTCGAACGTCAAAGCGATCTCGCGTCGATCGGTGCGACCACGGCCGATGTACGTATCCGGAAACTGGGAGAGAAATGCGTGGTAATCCATGCCGTGTCGTCAGGTAGAAGGGCAGCTCAGCCTGGTCTCGCCCTGCATCCGGCGCTGATCAGCGGGTCAGCCAGCTCTTGCGTCCGCCGCGCAGTTCGTCGACCAGGCCGATCACGTTGGCCGGCAGCAACAAGGTATCGATGCCGGTGTTGTAGAGCGAAACCAGCAGCATGTCCCGCCAGCCGAGCTTCAGCCTGTGGCGTGCCTGCAGACAGGCGACTCCGTTCAGCAGAGCCATCACCACCCAGTTCGCGACAGCCAGACCGAACAGCAGCCTGCTGTCGTAGAGCCAGGCGGCGGCGATGCTCAGCAGTAGCGTCGGCAGAAGGGCCGACTGCGCCCAGAGCAGCCACCAGGGCAACATCTTCATCGTATGCGCGCGGGATATCCGCCAGGCGACACGGAACGATTCCAGCCTGCCACGGGCCCAGCGACGTCGCTGCCGGAACAGTCCGAACAAGGTCGAAGGACAGACCGTATAGGCGATGGCATCCGGCGCGTAGCCGATGGTGTAGCCGTGTGCCAGTGCTCGCCAGGTCCAGGCAATGTCCTCCACCAGCCACTCGCCCCAGCCACCCAGCTCCCGAATCACGGCGGTCTTGTGCAAGGAGAACGCGCCGGCGACGACGTTGACCATCCCCATGCGGCTCTGAACGAATCGGATCGTCGCCAGTGCGCCGACATGCTCGTAAAACTGGAAGCTGTGCAGCCAGGAATCGTGGCGACCGGCTGGCACGATGAGGCCACAGGCCGCCGCGTGCGTGGGCGACGCGTATAGCGCCTCCACCGCCAGCCGCAGGGCTCCCGGCAGAATGACAGTGTCGCTGTCGATCACCGTCACGACATCGGACTCGGCCGAAATCAAGGGGAGTGCCGCATCGAGCGCTCGCCCCTTGGCACCACTGTTTCGCGCGAGCGAACACAGCACGTAGTGCTTCCGTCGGGGATGTCGCAACCATTCGGCAAGACAGCCGGGTGTCGCATTGCTCGAACCGTCGTCGATGAGGATGACTTCCATCTTTCCGCGATAGTCGGTCGCCTCGATCGCGTCGAGCGTACGCAGAAACGAGTCCTCGGGTTCGTTGAAGAACGGCACGAGAATGGAGACGAACGGATAGGTCGCCGCCCCCGGGGTGGCGACCTGCACGGGACGAAACGCCTTCACCACCGACCAGACAAGCAGGAACAAGAGACACAGCGCCAGAAGCAAAGTCGAAAAGCCGATAAAGCCCAGAAGCACCGATAGACTGATCATATTGACAACGATGTCATGAGGTCGGCGTCGAGCATGTCGTTCCGGTCTGCGGCAATCTGTGAGGAGCCGCACAGTTTCCATCCCCCGACGAGTGTCTTTTATCCAGGCACCTTTTACGGCGGCGAAAGCTGCACCTGCATTGATCATCCGTCCTCGCGGAGTCCGGCGACATGGCACCCTCTTCTCAGAAGCTTCTTTCCGAAAACGTGCCTTGCACGCCGTCGTCCTCAGGAAGATTTGACATCGGTGTCATTCTCGGCGACTGCGGCATCGAGCCAACGGTCGAACGCCACAACGCGGCCGCGGATGCCATTTCATGGCCACTGATCGATTATTCGTCCTGCCCGCCTACCGACGACCAGATCGCCATCAATCGCTGGCTGACGCACGCTCCGCTGGCGGGCAAACGCATCCTGCATGTCGGGGCGGGCAATTCGTCTCTCGCCAGTCTGCTGGCGGACAAAGTCGGCGCCATTGTCGCGGTCACGGTGTCCGTCGATGAATTGCGACATGCACAGATGCTCGACCTGCCCGGCTATACGCCACTGCTCATGAACAAGCATGGCGAAGCCTTCGCCAACGCTTTCGATGCAGGGTCGTTCGATTACATCGTCGACAACAACCTGAGCAGCTTTGCCTGCTGCCAGAAGCACTTCGAGCGTTACTTCGCTGCGATCGCCGAAGCACTGGCGGAGGATGGCGTCATCCTCACGCATTGGCTCGGTATGCGATGGGTGCTCGATGTCGGCGTGGACGATGTCGAGCCCGCCTGGCTGCTCGACGAGCATAAACTGCGAAGGATCGCCACCGCGTTCGGCCTGCGACTGGACAGCGACGGCGATGTGTTCTTCATGCGGCACGCGGATCGATCCAGCGGATCGTGAGCATGATCGGAGCGATGGACCGGTTGCGGCGGCTGTGGCGCATTCGCCGCAGGGAGCCACGTTTCAAGCTGCTTCTTCTGGACAATCTGACGACCACGCTCGGAGCCAGCTTCACGCTGGTCGCCTTGCCGTTTCTGGTCATGCGGCTGACCGGAAAAGCATGGGACCTCGGCATCACGATGGCGATCGAGGCTGCGCCGGGCCTTTGTCTGTTGCTGGCTTTCCCGCGTCTGCTCGATCGCGTCGACCCGTTGCGAACGCTGCGCCTGTGTCGGTGGTTCTTCGTCGTCGCCAATGCGGCGATCGCGTCGCTGGTCTGGCTGGGTGGCATGTCGATCGTCGTCGTATACGTGTCGACCGCACTCGGTGGCGTCGTATGGGCCGTGGCATTTCCCGCCGGGCGCGCCGTGTTCACTTTGTATGTCCGCAAAGGCTGGCTCTCGATCGGCAACGCGATCTTCGCGCTGGTCTCGGCGGCGGCGACCGTGGTACTGCCGCTGGTTGCCGGATGGCTGGTTTTCGGCACCCGGGGAGATGTGGGATTGGCCGTGGCATTCGGCATCGACGCGATCTGCGTCCTCTGCTCCTTGCCATTGCTGGCTGCGCTGAGCCGCCATGCCCCGATCCGCCGATCGCCCGGCGGGCCATCGAGCCCACGGGTCACACCGTCGGACACGACCGGGGCCGCAGCCATCCCACGCGTGTTCCATGCCTATGTCTTCGCCAGCTCGGTGCTCGTGTTCGGTCCGGTGCAGGTCCTGCTGCCCTTGATCCTGGCCAGATATCGAGGCGGGAGTTATCTGCTGATCTATGTCGTGCAGTGCATCGGTGTCGGCGTGGCCAGCGCGGTCGCCCTGCGCGTCGCGCCTTCCTTCCGAGGTACCGTGCGCCGGATGCTGGCCTGCTGGGCCGTCGCATCTTCCGCCTACCTGGTTCTTCATCAGGCAAGCGGTCCGGCGATGACGCTGCTGGCGTTCTTCCTGCTTGCCGTCGCCGCCGCCCGCCATGGCGTCCAGTCGCAGTCGTGGCTGCAACGCCATGTTCCGTCACGCGATGTGGGCCAGGAGATGACACGTTTTTCGGCGGCCACGTTGTGTGGCACGCCCATCGCTGCCTTGCTGACCGGCGGTCTCATGGACGCGCTGGGTTTCGAATCCGCGACCCTGATCCTGTCGCTGGCGATCACGCTTGGCGTGCTCCTGGGGGCACTGCATGTGCATCGACTCGGTGCCGCTTTACACGCTGACTCCCGCGCTCATCGGTCGAGTCCTTCGACGTCGAGACCGGTCGGATGACACCGCAAGCGGGTCGCTCGCCCGCCATGGACGTCACACGAGCGGTCGCCTGCGCCATGGTGGTGCTGGTCCACACCGCCGCCACCTATTTCTATGCGTTCGGGCCGATGTGGCTGCCGTCCGTGACATACGACGCCGTCGCCAGGGCTGCGGTTCCGATCTTCTTCATGTTGTCCGGGGCATTGCTGCTGTGGAAGGACGAGCCGATCCCGACGTTCTATCGCCGCCGCGCGTCGCGCGTCGTGCCGCCCCTGGTGTTCTGGACCGTCGTGTATGTCGTCGTCTTCGGTGACCGCTCCGTTTCATGGACCGCTCAGGTCACTCATTACCTCATGGAGCCGTACCGACACCTTTGGTACTTCTACGTGGCTTTGGGCCTCTATCTTTCCGCACCCTTCCTGAGCAGGATGCTGCGAGCGTCGACGCCAGCGGAGACAAGGGTCTTCCTGATGCTGTGGTTCCTGGTGTCCTGCGTGGTCAACCAGGTGCGCCTGCTGGTGTCGGAAGACTGGGATCCGCCATCGTTCCTGGGCGTGCAGCTGTTCTCAGGATTCGTCGGCTACTTCGTGCTGGGAGCCTATCTGACTCGCTACGCTCCGGTCGTCTCGCCGGCCAACCGATGGCGATGTCTGCTGGTCTTCGTGGCATCGGTGGGGGGTATCGTCGTGGCGACGTGCCTGTATTCGGGATACCGGGGCGAGCCGAACGAGTTCTTCTTCGCGTACCAGACGCCTCTGGTCGCGATGTCGTCCGTGTCCGCTTTCGTATGGCTGACGACCATCACCCGGGTACCGACACCGCTGATGACGCCGATCCGGTGGATCGCCGACGGTTCGCTCGGCATCTATGGGCTGCATCCCATGATCCTGTGGCTCTATGTGGAACACTTGCGCGTCGACAGTGATCTGACCACGCGGTGGGCCCGCATCCCGATCGTCTGGCTCGCGGTATTCGTGTCGACGGCTCTTGTCATTCACCTGGCAAGGAAAATACCGCTGCTGCGGCGCGTCGCCTGACGCTTTGGCTCGGAGCGCCTTAGAGCAGCTTCCCGGGATTCATGATGCCGTTCGGGTCCCACACCGACTTGATCCCGCGCATCAGGGCGATCTCGGCTTCGCTGCGGACACTACCCAGCCAGGGCTTCTTGACCAGGCCGATACCGTGCTCAGCGGAAATACTGCCCCCGTGGCGCTGCAGCGTGTCGACCAGCAGCGAGGTGACGTGCTCGCACTGTTCGACAAAGGCCGCATTGTCGAGATCGGCCGGCTTCAGCACGTTGATATGCAGATTGCCGTCACCGATGTGGCCGAACCAGACGACATCGAAGTGGGGGTATTCAGCGGACAGCAACGCCTGCATCTCCGCCATGAACGCCGGGACCGCGGAAATCCGCACCGAGACGTCGTTTTTATACGGCTTATGCGGCGCCAGCGACTCGGTAATCCCTTCGCGCAGGCGCCACAACAACGCCGCCTGCGCATCGCTGGAGCTGATCGCGCCATCGACCACCCAGCCTTCGCCCAGACAAAACTCGAAGAACGCCAGCGCCGCGGCTTCGGCGGCCTCGTCCGGGGTATCGAATTCGGTGACGACGTAGAACGGGTAGTCCTCGTCGAACGGGCGCTGCGTACCGTGCGCCGTCACGTGCAGCAATGCACGATCGGTAAAGAATTCGAACGCGCCGAGTTGGAGACGGTGGCGCGCCTCGGCGAAGACCTTCATCAGTGCGTCCATCGCCGGAACCGCGAGCAGCATCACTTGCGAGGGCGGCGGCGGTGACGTGAGGCTCAGGGTGGCTTCGACGACGATGCCGAGCGTGCCTTCCGAGCCGATCACCAGATGGCGCAGGTCGTAGCCGGAGGCGTTCTTGATCAGGCCCCGGTTGAGATCCAGCAGCTCGCCGGTCCCTGTGACGACCTTCAGACCCGCGACCCATTGTCGCGTGTTGCCGTAACGGATCACGCGGATGCCGCCGGCGTTGGTCGCGATATTGCCGCCGATCTGGCAGGAGCCCCGCGCGGCGAAATCCACCGGGTAAAGCAACCCGCGTTCCTTCGCCGCGTTGTGCACGGCCTCCAGGGCGATGCCTGGCTGGACGGTCAGGGTGCGGTCGATCGGATCGAAGTCGAGCACCCGGTTCATCCGGTCGAGGGTCACCACCAGCTCGCCGTTAGCCGCCACGGCACCGCCGGAAAGGCCCGTCCGGCCGCCCGAGGGCACGAGGGCCACGCCCTGCCCGCTCGCCCAGCGGACGATGCCCTGCACCTCTTCCACGGTCGCCGGGTAGGCAATGGCGAGCGGCGCGGGCGTCCAGCGGCGCGTCCAGTCGCGGCCATGGTGCTCTAGGTCGCCCGGATCGGTCGACAGCCTGAGTTCGGGAAGGAGGCGGGCCAGTTCGGCCAGGCGCGGGTCGGTCATGGGAGTCTCGCTCGGGTATCCACCGAGGGTGCCAGTCCGCCGGGTGCGCTGCAACATGGGCGTCACGATCTGGCATAGTGGTCAGCCCTGAATCCGCGAAGCAGAAGCGTCAGCCATGAAGCGCACGTCGTACCCGAAAGAAGACATCAAGGTGCTGCTCCTCGAAGGCGTCAGCCGCAGCGCGCTCGACACCTTCCGCCAGGCCGGCTACTCGCAGATCGAGTTTCACGAGAAGTCACTGCCCGAGGACGAGCTAAAAGAGCGCATCGCCGATGCGCACATCGTCGGTATCCGCTCGCGCACGCATCTCTCCGCCGACGTGCTTGCGGAGGCCCGCCGCCTGATCGCCGTTGGCTGCTTCTGCATCGGCACCAACCAGGTCGATACGGTCGACGCCGAGCGACTGGGCGTGCCGGTCTTCAACGCGCCCTACTCCAACACGCGCAGCGTGGCGGAGCTGGTCATCGCCGAAACGATCATGCTGGTCCGCCGCATCCCGGAAAAGAATGCCGAGTGCCACCGCGGCGGCTGGTCCAAGTCGGCCGCCGGCAGCTTCGAGGTCCGCGACAAGGTGCTCGGCATCGTCGGTTACGGCCACATCGGTACCCAGGTCGGCGTGCTCGCCGAATCGCTGGGCATGCGCGTGATTTTCCACGACGTCGAGCCGAAGCTTTCGCTGGGCAATGCACGCCCCGCGGCCAGTCTGGACGACCTGCTCGAGCGCGCCGACGTCATCACGCTGCACGTGCCGGAAACACCGCAGACAAAGAACCTGATCGGCGCCGCTGAGATCGCCCGCATGCGTCCCGGCTCGATGCTGATCAACGCCTCGCGCGGCACCGTGGTGGATATCGACGCACTGGCCGACGCCCTGCGTACGAAGCACCTCGCCGGTGCGGCGATCGACGTGTTCCCGGTGGAGCCTAAAGGCAATGCCGATCCGTTCGTCTCGCCACTGGTCGGCATGGACAACGTCATCCTGACCCCGCACGTCGGCGGCAGTACGGCCGAGGCACAGGAGAACATCGGTATCGAGGTGGCGTCCAAGCTGGTGCGTTACAGCGATAACGGCAGCACGCTCTCGGCGGTGAATTTCCCCGAAGTGTCCCTGCCGGGCCACCCGACCAGCCGCCGCCTGCTGCACATCCATCGGAACATTCCGGGTGTGCTGTCGCGGGTCAACGAGGTGTTCTCCAAAGCGGCGGTCAACATCGACGGCCAGTATCTGCAGACCTCGCCGCAAGTCGGTTATGTCGTGATCGACGTGACCACCAGCGAGGAGCATGCCGTGGCGTTGCGTAACGAGCTGGCGGCGATCGAGGGTACGCTTCGGGCACGCGTGCTTTACTGAAATCCCATGACTGGAAAAGCCGGCTGGATCAGCCAGCCGGCGTCTCAGACGGTCAGGTCATCCGCGACCACCCGGGCACGACCCCGCTGCTTGGCCATGTAGAGCCGCTGGTCGGCGCGCTTGATGAAGGCCGACAGCTCATCGCCCTCCTTCGGCACGATGCTGTTGACGCCCGCGCTCATGGTGACGCGCTTGCCCGAACCGATGCCCGCATGCGGGATCAGTGCCTTGTCGACCAGATCGAGGCAGCGCCATCCCAGCGCCAACGCTTCGGCCTCGTCGGTATCCGGCAACAACAGCACGAACTCCTCACCACCGAAGCGGCACAGGAGGTCGGCGGGTCGACGCACGATGCCGGACAGCGCTGAAGCGACACGCTTCAGGCACTCGTCGCCTTCCAGATGTCCGTAGTGATCGTTGTACTGCTTGAAGAAATCGATATCGAGGACGACGAGCGAAATGGGCTTGTGACTGTCTCTGGCGTCGCGCCATTCCGTCTCCATCATGGTGTCGAAACGACGACGGTTGGGCACGCCGGTCAGGCCATCCTTGAAGGACAGCTCTTCGAGCTCGCGCTGCATATTGAGCAGCTTTTCTTCCGTGCGCTTGCGCTCGCTGATGTCGAACATGAAGCCGACCAGCGCATTCGGGGTGCCGTCCTCATTGCGCACCACATGCACGACATCGCGAATCCAGACGAAGGTGCCGTCCTTGCGCAGCGCGCGATAATCGGCCTCGTGATCGATGCCCGCCATCGACTGCGAGACACAGAAGTCGAAAACCCACGCGCGGTCCTCGGGGTGCATGCGATCGGCCCAGTCCTGCACGGTCATCCAGGATTCGGGTGCCCAGCCGAGCAGCTCCTCGATCTGCGGTCCCACATAGGCAAAACGCAGCGTCGCCCAGTCGATCTTCCATGGAATGGCGCGCGTCGATTCGAGCAGCGTCTTGTAGACCGCGACGTCGTCGTCGCGAACGATGTCTTGGATACTCATGCATTCCCCCCGATGCGGCAGGCTCGCCGCGGACGGAATGATCGCCTGCCGTCGACGTGGGCGCCAGTGGATCCTCGCCAGAACACCGCGCGACCGCCTCGGACAGGTCTTCCATGCCATCTGGCCGAAGGCTGGAGCAAACTCTCGGCGGGTCATGCGGCGGGCAACGGGATAGCGAACCAGCCCATGCATGCCAGCCCCTTCACCGTGACGGGATCGTCGGTCAGCTCTGGGAAGTCCACGCGCGCCGAAACGATATGGCAGCCGCCCGGTGACTCGAGCAGGAGCTGCGGCCCGGGCCCACAGGGGCCGATGATTTCGTCGACGTCGCCCATGCGCGGCGCCGTGACGTGTCTCGCCAGACGCGGCGCGTAGCGCTCGGCCTCGCCCGAATAGGCGACGTCAACCACCACCGTCGCCTGCCCTCCTCCGCTATCCCTTCGGGTCAAGTTCCGTAACCCATCGGCCAATTCGATGGGCGATAGCGGCGGACCGACGGCAACGCGGACCGATGGGGCGAAGGTCGAACCGGGCTGCGCTGAGCCGGAGGTGGCGATTTCGTATACATGGCCCGACCTGAAGCCGCCCTCCGGCGCGACGAGGTAGTAGCCATCCCGGTCCGGGCGTTTCAGGCCCACGACATGCGTATGAAGGCGTTCAGCGGTCGTGCGGTCGGTAACGATGAAACGATCCGGCGAGGGCGCGTGAGGCACACCATCGCGAACGTCCACATACAGGGCACCCCGCGCATTCGACGGCAGGTTCTGTTCGGCGCCGCTGGCCGAGTAGCCGACGGAAAAACCGGTGGGCTGCCAGAACACGGGCGTGCAGGCGAACACCGCCGGAGAGGCGACGAACGAGGCTGCAAGCAACAGGCGGCTTACGAAAGACTTCATTGATTTCGCGACCTCGACGGGGTGACCTCCTGTTCAACGCCCCTGCCGCCCCTCCGGGGTTAAAACGCTTACGAAACAAAACCAGCTATGCGCAGCACGCCTATGCTGCGCTGCGATCTGGCAAACAGGCGGCGCTGCAGAGCGTCTGCGCCACTCCTTCCGCACCGCAGCATAAAGACCCGCCACGAGCGCTTGCCTGACAGGAAATTATTTCGTTCAGGCGCAGCGACCGCCTGCCTAGCATCCGGCAGGTTTTTCGTTTCGATGGTCCAGCATGTCCACTCCGATCACCTGCGTCGCCGACCTTCGGGATCTCGCCCGCAAACGTGTGCCCCGCGCGTTTTTCGACTACGACGACCGCGGCTCTTATGACGAAGTGACGCTGCGCGACAACCGCGCCGTCTTCGATCGCATCCACCTGCGCCAGCGCGTCATGATCGATGTCGATCGCCGTGATCTGACCACAGAAGTGATCGGCCAGCCGCTGTCCGTGCCGCTGGCGATCGCGCCGACCGGCCTCACCGGCCTGACCCACGGCTCGGGTGAGATCCTCGCCGCCCGCGCGGCGGCGGCCGCGGGCATTCCCTTCTGCCTGAGCACCATGTCGATCTGCTCGGTCGAACAGGTCGCCGCGGCGGTGAAGGACCCGTTCTGGTTTCAGATCTACGTGATGCGCGACCGCGGCTTTACCAGGTCGCTGATCACCCGCGCCCGCGAGGCGGGCTGCTCCGCGCTGATGGTGACCGCCGACCTGCAGATCCAGGGTCAGCGCCATCGCGAGATCAAGAACGGCATGACGGTGCCGCCGAAGCTGACGATGCGCAACCTCGTCGACATCCTCGGCAAGCCACGCTGGGTGAGCGGCGTCCTGTCCGCGCCGAGTCGCTCGTTCGGCAATCTGGCCGGGCAGATCGACGGGGCGGATGGCCTCACTACCCTCGCGCAGTGGATCGGCAACCAGTTCGATCCGCGACTGACCTGGGACGACATCGGCTGGATCCGCGACCTGTGGCCGGGCAAGCTGATCCTCAAAGGGATCATGGAGCCCGATGACGCACGCTCAGCGGTCAAGGCGGGCGTCGACGCGATCGTCGTCTCCAACCATGGCGGGCGGCAGCTCGATGGCGCCGTCGCTTCCGCTTACGCCCTGCCCCGTGTCGTCGACGCCGTCGGCAACGACATCGAGGTCCTTTTCGACGGTGGCATCCAGACCGGCCAGGCGCTTCTGAAAGCGCTGGCCCTCGGCGCGCGTGCCGGCCTCATCGGCAAGGCCTTCCTCTACGGCCTCGGTGCCATGGGCCAGGAAGGCGTGACCAGGGTGATCGAGATCCTGCGGCGCGAGCTGGATGTCAGCATGGCGCTGACGGGCAACACCTCGGTGCGCGCCCTCGATCGTTCCATTCTTCTCGACGAACGCGGTGAGCCCTGGCTCCCGCTTCGCCCCACCGCTTGAACACCCCGCGCCGCATGGCGCGCGTACCCAAGGAAACGACATGAGCAGCAGCTACCAGAATTACATCGGCGGACGGTTCGTCAGCGACTCGTCCGATGGCAGCGTCGAGGTCACCAACCCGGCGACGCAGGCCGTGCTCGGCCATGTGCCGGAAGCCTCCGCCGGTACCGTGGCCTCCGCCGTGGACGCCGCGCGCAAGGCGCAGCCGGCGTGGTCGAAGCTGCCCGCCATCCAGCGCGCCAATGCACTGCGCGCGATCTCGGCTAAGGTGCGCCAGCATCGCGAGCGCCTGGCCGCGCTGATCGTCGCCGAACAAGGCAAGACGCAGGGTCTCGCCGCGGTCGAGGTCGACTTCACCGCCGACTACATCGATTACATGGCCGAATGGGCGCGCCGTCTCGAAGGCGAGGTGCTCACCAGCGACCGCCCGGGCGAAAGCATCTTCCTGCTGCGCAAGCCGATCGGCGTCGTCGCCGGCATCCTGCCGTGGAACTTCCCGTTCTTCCTGATCGCCCGCAAGATGGCTCCCGCACTGGTCACCGGCAATACCGTGGTGATCAAGCCCAGCGAAGAAACGCCGCTCAATGCGTTCGAGTTCGCGAAGCTGGTCGCGGAGACCGACCTGCCCGAGGGCGTGTTCAACCTCATCGGCGGCACCGGCGCCAAGGCCGGTGCGGCACTGACCGACAACCCGGGCGTCGGCCTGATCAGCTTCACCGGCAGCGTCGAGACCGGCAGCCGCATCATGCAGACGGCGGGCAAGCACCTCACCCGCGTGAACCTGGAACTGGGCGGCAAGGCGCCGGCGATCGTGCTGGCCGATGCCGACCTCGACCTCGCCGCGAAGGCCATCACCGATTCGCGAGTGATCAACACCGGACAGGTGTGCAACTGCGCCGAGCGCGTCTACGTCGACCGCAAGGTCGCCGACGAATTCGTCGAGAAGCTTCGCCGGAACATGGCCGCCACGACCTATGGCGATCCCGGCGCGGATGCATCCGTCGGCATGGGCCCGCTGATCAACAAGGCAGGCCTGGACAAGGTACGCGGTGCGGTCGAGCGAGCCGTCGCCGCGGGCAACGAAGTGATCACGGGCGGCAAGGTCGCCGACCTCGGCCAGGGCTTCCATTACGAACCGACCGTGCTGATTGCGAAAGACAACGATCAGGAAATCATCCGTAAGGAGACCTTCGGTCCGGTCCTGCCGATCGTGCTGGTCGACGGTCTGGAACAGGCGGTCGCCTACTCCAACGACTCCGACTACGGCCTTACCTCGTCGCTGTATACGCGCGATCTCAACAGCGCCTTCCGTGGTGTGCGCGATCTCGAATTCGGCGAAACGTACGTCAACCGCGAAAACTTCGAAGCCATGCAGGGCTTCCACGCCGGTCGTCGCAAGTCGGGCATCGGCGGCGCCGACGGCAAGCACGGCCTTTACGAATACACCGAAACGCACGTCGTCTACATCCAGCACGACTGATGGCGCGACACACGAGGGGAGACACCATGAAACCAGCAAGCGGAAAGCCAGCCCGGTTCCTGACGATGACGACGGCACTCGCCCTCGCCCTCGTCGGCGGGTCCACCACTTTTGCCCAGGATGCCGCCAGGGGACCGGCCGCCGTCGACGGCGCGCGCATCGTCAATGCCGACAAGGAACCCGGCAACTGGATGACCACGGGACGCACGTACGACGAGCAGCGCTATAGTCCGTTGAAGCAGATCACCGACAAGAACGTCGACAAGCTCGGCCTGGCATGGACGTACAAGATCGACATCGATCGCGGTGTCGAAGCGACACCCATCGTCGTCGACGGTGTGATGTACACCACGGGCCCCTTCTCCATCGTTTACGCGCTGGACGCGAAGACCGGCCAGCTGAAATGGAAGTACGACCCGAAGTCGGACCGTGCACGCGCAGGCGAAGCCTGCTGCGACGCGGTGAACCGCGGTGTGGCCGTGTGGAATGGCAAGGTCTACGTGGGCGTGCTCGACGGCCGCCTCGAGGCGATCGACGCGAAGTCCGGCACGAAGGTCTGGTCGGTCGATACGCGCTACGACACCACGCGAAGCATCTCGATCACCGGTGCGCCGCGCATCGTCGAAGGCAAGGTGATCATCGGTAACGGCGGTGCCGAGTACGGCACGCGCGGCTACATCACCGCGTACGACGCCGAGACCGGTAAGCAGGACTGGCGCTTCTGGACGGTGCCGGGCGATCCGGACAAGCCGGCCGAGAACAAGGCGATGGAAATCGCCCGTCCGACGTGGACCGGTCGTGCGTTCGTCACGCAGGGTGGCGGCGGTACCGTATGGGATTCGATGTCGTACGACCCCGAACTGAAGCTGCTCTACATCGGCGTGGGCAACGCGTCGTCGTGGAATCCGAAGTTCCGCAGCGAAGGCAAGGGCGACAACCTGTTCCTGTCGTCCATCGTGGCGATCCATGTGGACACCGGCGAGTACGCCTGGCACTACCAGACCACCCCGGGCGATGCCTGGGACTTCACGGCCACCGCGCACATCATCCTTGCCGACATAAAGATCGACGGCAAGGTGCGCAAGGTGGCCATGCAGTCGCCGAAGAACGGCTACTTCTACGTCATTGATCGCACCAACGGCAAGCTGCTGTCCGCGAAGAACATCATCCCGCTCAGCTGGTCCAGTGGCGTCGACATGAAGACCGGTCGTCCGAAGGTCAATCAAAGCGCCGAATACTGGAAGGATCCGGAACACAAGTCGCACCTGGTACAGCCTGCGTTCTGGGGCGCGCACGACTGGCAGCCGATGTCGTACAGCCCGGATACGGGTCTGGTCTACATCCCGACGCACATCATGTCGGCGTACTACCAGGATCTGGCTAAGGAACCGCCGCGTCGCAAGTTCAAGAGCGCCTATCAGCTCGGTGCGGATGCCGGCATGGTGCCCGAGGCGGAGAAGGAGCTGCGCGAACTGGCCAATACCTGGAGCGGCAAGCTCACCGCCTGGGACCCGAAGACGCAGAAGATGGTCTGGGAAGTCCCGTACAAGACGATCTTCAACGGTGGCGTGCTGTCAACCGCGGGCAACCTCGTCTTCGAAGGCACCGCCGACGGTCGCGTCGTGGCGTACTCCGCCGACAAGGGTAAAAAACTCTGGGAGCAGCCGGCCAACACGGGCGTCATGGCCGCACCGATCACCTATACGGTGGACGGCGAGCAGTACGTGACCTTCATGGTCGGCTGGGGCGGCGCGTTCTCGACCTTCGAAGGCGGCATCTCGCTCAACGCCGGTGTGCTGCCTAACGCACAGGTCCTTACCTATAAGCTCGGCGGCACCGCCAAACTGCCGGACTTCAAGTACAAGTACGCCGACCACAAGCTCGATCCGCCGCCTCTCACGGGCACACCGGAACAGATCGCCGAAGGCCAGAAGGCGTTCGGTGCCAACTGCTCGCAGTGCCACGGCATCAACGCGGTCTCCGGCGGCGTGCTGCCCGACCTGCGCCTCCTGTCGAAGGAAAACCACGCGCGCTTCGCCGCCATCGTCTACGGCGCGCGCGTCATGGACGGCATGCCCTCGTTCGCCGACGGCCTCACCATGCAGCAGGTGGAAGAAGTGCATCAGTACCTGATCAAGCGGGCCCACGACCTGAAGGACTCACCGACCAGGGAACCGCGCGCCGCGCAACAGCCGTAAGAAAGCCCGGGGATCGCGCCCCACGCGCGATTCCCCTCGATCGGTAGGAGCGCGCCCCGCGCGCGATGCCTTTCCACACGGAAACGCATCGCGCGCGGGGCGCGCTCCTACATTTGGATCATCGCGATCACGGCCTTTGCGCCTCCACGCAGACCTCCCGCAACCACGCAATAAACGCACCTCGCGCCTCGTCGGGCTCCGCCACGCGGTGCCAGCACAGGTGATAGGCATACGCCGGTTCCGCTTCGATCGCGAACAGCTTGATCAGCTTGCCGTTCTGCAGATGACGCCGCGCAAGACTCCGCCGGACCAGCGCCACGCCATGTCCATTGAGCGCCGCCTCCATCAACATGCCGAGGTCCATCAGCCGATGGCCGTCCGTCGGTTCGGCGGTATCGCCCTGCCCCGTCTCGGTGCGGGCGGCGCGCATCCATGGCCCCCAAGGCTCGAGCGGACAGCGCAGCAGGATCGCGCGGCGAATCATGTCGGCCGGCGAGTCGAAACGAATCTGCGCGAGGTAAGCAGGACTCGCCACGGGAAAAACGGTCTCGCTGGTGAGGCGCTCACTGTCCACGCCCTCGAAGCGCCCGTCACCGAAGCGTACTTCCACGTCCCAACCCGGCGCCGTGATGTCGAGATACGGGATGGACGGCATCAGCTCGAGTTCGATGTCCGGATACCGCTGAGTGAAAGCATGCAGGTGCGGGACGAGAAGATCTCGCCCGAACGTCGGTGGCGTGGCGACACGCAGCCGTCGACGTGATGATGAATCGCGGCGGTGATACGCGGAGCGCGTCAGCAGACCGAGCGCGACGTTGACCTGCTCGAGGTATTCGCGGCCGATAGCGGTGGGCTCGACGCCGCGGCCTGTACGCGAAAGCATCTTTACACCGAGTAGGGACTCGAGTCCGGCGACGCGTTTGGCGACGGCGCTGGGCGTGACTGCCAGCTCATAACTCGCGCGTTCGAAAGAGCCTAATCGTGCGGCGGCTTCCAGCGCCCTCAGATGCGCCGTCGAAGGCAGACGTACGTTGTTCTGTTCGAGTGAGTGCAGCCGGTGATCGAGCCCGTCGTTCGACGGACGGCGTGGAAAATTCATCCGCGGGCCTCTGTTTTTCAGAAGGTCACATTAGCAGCGTACGCAAGGAATTGAAGATCAGCGCGCCCACGTTGCCAGCAGCGCTGCGACGTCGCGACGGAGCATTCGCGTCTGGAGGTCACGACGGAGTTCCAGCGGAAGTCGAAAAAGGTATCGGTGGTCCGGGAGTTCACGGCTGCGCCAGTGGCTGGTACGGCCACAACGAAAAAAGGCGCCCCGTGAGGGACGCCTTTTCGAATAATGGTCGGGGTGGCGAGATTCGAACTCGCGACCACTACACCCCCAGCGTAGTGCGCTACCAGGCTGCGCTACACCCCGACGAGCAAACGATTGTAACAGCAACGCCGCGATCTGCGGAAGCGGGTCAGCGACGAAGCAGGGTCAGGACTTCTTCGAGCTCCAGGCGGACCTGGCGGACGATCTGGTGCGACATGCTCGCTTCCATACGGGCCTGGGGGCCCTCGAGGCGTGCGCGCGCACCGGTAATGGTGAAACCTTCGTCGTACAGCAGCGAGCGGATCTGGCGGATCATCAGCACGTCGTGACGCTGGTAGTAGCGGCGGTTGCCGCGACGCTTGACGGGCTTCAGGGCCGGAAATTCCTGCTCCCAGTAGCGAAGGACATGCGGCTTGACGCCGCAAAGCTCGCTTACTTCACCGATGGTGAAGTAGCGCTTCGCCGGGATCGCCGGAAGTTCGGTGTTATTCCCTGGATCCAGCATAGCCCTCGACTCTTACCTTGAGTTTCTGGCCAGGACGGAAGGTGACGACCCGCCGGGCAGAGATGGGAATTTCTTCGCCGGTCTTGGGATTGCGACCCGGCCGCTGATTTTTCTGACGCAGATCGAAATTGCCGAAGCCCGACAACTTGACCTGCTCGCCCCGCTCGAGAGCTTCACGAACGACTTCGAAGTACGCGTCAACGAACTCTTTGGCCTCACGCTTGTTGAGACCTACGTCGAGGAAAAGCCGCTCGGCCATTTCCGCCTTGGTCAGCGCCATCTTATCCTCGCAATCTTGCCTTGCATGTCTTCTCCAATGCCCCCACCGCTTCTGCCACACGAGCGTCGGCATCTTCGTCGGTAAGGGTGCGTGAAGCGTCCTGTAAAATCAAGCCCATAGCGAGACTCTTTCGCCCTTCGTCGATCCCTTTCCCGGCGTATCGGTCGAACAGGCGGATCTCACGCAGGACCTCGCCGAGGGCGCCACGAACGGCTGCCTCGACGGCCGACCAGGAGACGTCCTCAGGCAGTTCGACCGCGATATCGCGACGCACGGCGGGGAACCGGGCCACGCGCGCCGCGCTGGGCAGGCGTCGGGCCAGTACCGGCTCGAGGGCCAGCTCCATCACATGAACATCCGGACCGAGATCCAGGGCCTTCGCGAGTGCCGGGTGCAGGGCACCTAAGTAACCGGCCGGCAGTCCGTCGCGAAGTACGCGTGCGCCACGCCCGGGATGCAGCCAGGACGGCAGATCGTCGGTGTCGACCGACCAGCGGGCCGGCTCACCCGTGTGAGCGATCAGCGCGTCGAGGTCACCCTTGAGGTCGAAGAAGTCGACCGTGCGGGACGCTTCGCCCCACTGCTCCGCCCGTGCATTGCCTGAAGCGACGACGGCCACCCGGCCGATCTCGTCCGGTGCACCGCCCGTCGCGTGGAAGCTGCGCGCCACTTCGAACAGACGAACGCGCTCCTGCTGGCGGGCACGATTGTGACGCAGCGCTTCGACCAGACCCGGCAACAGCGAGGTACGCATGACGGCGAGGTCGGCCGACAGCGGATTGGCGAGCGGTACCCAGGCGTGATCCACGCCCCAGGTTTTCAGCAGGTCGGCGCTGAGGAACGAGAGCGTGACCGCCTCGAAATAGCCACGCGCGGCCAGCTGGTCGCGCAGCGCCATCTCGCTCAGGCGCGCTTCCGGCTCGGACCGCAGGGCGATCTGACCGGCGGGGATATGGGTCGGGATGCGCTCGTAACCATGAATACGGGCGACCTCTTCGATCAGGTCCTCCTCGCGCTCGATGTCGAAGCGGCTGCTCGGTGGCGTGACTTTCCAGCCGTCCGCGATTTCCTCGACGCCCATGCCCAGCGCGGTGAAGATGCGGGTCACTTCGGCGGCGGCGACATCGATACCGAGGATGCGACGCAGACGCGCATGACGGAGAACGACAGGCGCGTGCTCGCGCAGGTCTTCGAGTCGCTCGGCGACCGTCACCGGACCGGCCTGGCCGCCGGCAATCTGCAGCAGCAGTTCGGTGGCGCGTTCCATCGCGCGCTTCGGCAGGGCCGGGTCGACACCGCGTTCGTAGCGATGCGAGGCATCCGTATGGAGGCCGAGCTTGCGTGCGCGACCCATGATGGCCGACGGCGCGAAGTGCGCAGCCTCGAGAAAAATATTGCGCGTGGCATCGGTGACGCGCGAGTCGAAACCGCCCATGACACCGGCGACGGCAAGCGGCGCCGCCTCGTCGGCGATGACGACGAACGACGGGTCGAGCTTCGCGTCGCTGCCATCCAGCAGCTTCAGGGTCTCGCCCTGCCCCGCATGACGGACGACAATCGAGCCCGTCAGCTTGTCGTTGTCGAACGCATGCATCGGATGACCGAGCTCGAGCATCACGTACTGAGTGACGTCGACCACCGCGCTGATCGGCCGGATACCCGCGCGGCGCAGACGCTCCGCCATCCACAACGGCGACGCCGTGCTCGCGTCGATACCTTCGATGATGCGACCGAGGTAGCGCGGCGCGTCGGCACCGGCTTCGAGACGGACCGGACGCGTGGCGCTGGCGGTGACGGCGACGTCGCCCACACCGATCGCTTTGACGCGGCTGCCGAAAAGCGCCGCCACATCGTGCGCCAGACCGTTGAGGCCGAGTACGTCCGGACGGTTCGGAGTGATCTTGAGTTCGATGCTGGCGTCGGGCAGACCGAGGTATTCCGCCAGCGGCTTGCCGACCGGCGCATCGGCCGGCAGTTCGAGCAGACCGGAGGCATCCGCATCGAGGCGAAGCTCTTTCGCCGAGCAGAGCATGCCGAACGACTCGACCCCGCGCAGCTTCGCGGCCTTGATATGGATCTCGCCCGGCAGCACGCTGCCGACGGTGGCCAGCGGCACGCGGATTCCCACGCGCGCATTGGGCGCACCGCAGACGATCTGCACCAGCTCACCCGTGCCGGCGTCGACCTTGCACACCTGCAGGCGATCGGCTTCGGGATGTTTGGTGGCTTCGACGATCTTGGCGACGACCACGCCGTCGAGACCATCACCCAACTCGGTGACTTCCTCGACTTCCAGGCCGGACATGGTGAGTGCGTGAACCAGCGCCGCGCGATCCGCGTCGATGTCGACCAGCTCGCGCAGCCAGTTTTCGGAGAATTTCATGGGAGCGACTCTCTAATCCGGAGGGCTATCAGGCGAACTGACGGAGGAAGCGCAGGTCGTTCTCGAAGAACGCGCGCAGATCGCCCACGCCGTAACGCAGCATCGCGAAACGCTCGACGCCGAGGCCGAAGGCGAAGCCGGTGTAGCGCTCCGGATCGATGCCGCAGTTCTTCAGCACGGTCGGGTGGACCATGCCGCAGCCCAGGACTTCGAGCCAGCGCGTGGAACCGTCTTCGGCGTCCCAGCGGATGTCCACTTCGGCCGAGGGCTCGGTGAAGGGGAAGTAGCTCGGACGGAAGCGCATCTCGAAATCGCGCTCGAAGAACGCGCGGATGAATTCGGCCAGGGTGCCCTTCAGGTCGGCGAAGCTCGAGGTCTCATCGACCAGCAGGCCTTCGATCTGATGGAACATCGGCGAATGGGTCTGGTCGGAATCGCTGCGATAGACCTTGCCCGGGGCAATGATGCGGATCGGCGGCTGGCGCCCCTGCATCGAACGGATCTGCACCGGCGAGGTATGCGTACGCAGCAGGCGACCGTCGCCGAAATAGAAGGTGTCGTGCATCGCGCGCGCGGGATGATGCGGCGGGAAGTTCAGCGCCTCGAAGTTATGCCAGTCGTCCTCGATCTCGGGACCGTCGGCACGCTGGTAACCGAGACGACCGAAGATATCGGCGATGCGCTCGAGCGCGCGGGTGATCGGGTGGATGCCACCGTACTCGCCGTCGCGCCCCGGGAGGCTGACGTCGATTCGCTCGGAAGCGAGGCGGCGATCCAGTTCGGCCTGCTCCAGAGCCTGCTTGCGCGCGGCAATGGCGTCCGTGAGACGCTCCTTGACCCGGTTGACTTCGGCGCCACGCGCCTTGCGCTCGTCACCCGACAACTGACCCAGGGCTTTCAGCGCGGCGGTCACCGCACCGTTCTTTCCCAGCAGGGCGACACGCACGGCATCCAGCGCCTCGAGGGAGGCCGCCGACTCGATGTCGCGCAGGGAGGCGTCGATATGCTCGATCGATTCCATCGGTTTTCCTGACTTTTTCGAGGCACACAAAAAAGTGTGGGGAGAAGGCAAGGCCTTCTCCCCACGTCATCCATCTTCGCGCGATAGGACTACCGCGCGTTTAAAGCGGATTACGCAGCCAGACTGGCCTTGGCCTTCTCTGCGATCGCGCCAAACGCCTTGATGTCGTGCACGGCGAGGTCGGCGAGGACCTTACGGTCGACGGCGATCTCAGCCTTGGCCAGACCGTTGATCAGGCGGCTGTAGGACAGACCGAACTGACGGGCGGCGGCGTTGATACGCACGATCCACAGCGCGCGGAACTGACGCTTACGCTGCTTGCGGCCGATGTAGGCGTACTGACCAGCCTTGATGACGGCCTGGTTGGCTACGCGGAAGACCTTGCGACGGGCGTTGTAATAACCCTTTGCACGGCCGAGGATTTTCTTGTGACGACGACGGGCGGTAACGCCACGCTTAACACGAGCCATGGTTCAACCCTCCCTTAGAGATACGGCAACATGCGAGCTACACCCTTGGTGTCGCACGCTTTGACGTGGTTGGGAGCGCGCAGGCCGCGCTTACGCTTGGTCGACTTCTTCGTCAGGATATGCGACTTGAAGGCGTGACCGGCTTTGAACTTGCCGGATGCGGTCTTGCGAAAACGCTTCGCTGCCGCCCGGTTGGTCTTGATCTTGGGCATCGGAATGCTCCGTATTCGGTGACTGACTGATCCGGCGGCAAGCCCTTGCGGGACAAGCACTTTCCTTCCTGCCGGGTACGGTGATTCGGCCCATCCATACGGGCCGAGCCGGCGATCATACATGAATTCAAACGAAAAAGGGCGCCGGAGCGCCCTTCTCGTTCGATCAGATCTTTTTCTTCGGTCCGATCATCATGACCATCTGGCGGCCTTCGAGGCGGGGGAAGGACTCCACCACACCGTCTTCGCCGATGTCCGTCTGGACCCGGCGGGCCAGATTCTGACCGAGGTCCTGATGGGACATTTCACGACCGCGGAAGCGGATCGTGACCTTGACCTTGTCGCCTTCTTCCAGGAATTCGCGCATCTTGCGCAGCTTGATCTGGTAGTCGCCCTCGTCGGTGACGGGACGGAACTTCACTTCCTTGATCTCTACCTGCTTCTGCTTCTTCTTGGCAGCCGAGGCCTTCTTCTGGGCTTCGAACTTGAACTTGCCGTAATCCATGATCTTGCAGACCGGCGGATCGCCGTTCGGTTGGATTTCGACGAGATCCATGCCCAGCTCTTCAGCGGCCTTGATGGCGTCATCAGTCCGCATGATTCCGAGCTGCTCGCCTTCCGCGCCAAGCACGCGGACCTGCGGGACACGGATGTCTCTGTTCTTGCGATTGCCCTTGTTATCGGTCGTAGCGATACCGCTATCCTCCAGAAGAATGATCCAAATACCGGACCCCCGCTCAGCGGCGGGTCTCGGCTTCCAAACGTTCGACGAACTGGGCCACGGTCATGCTGCCGAGGTCCTCGCCGCCGCGGGTACGTACGGAGATGGTACCTGTTTCTTTCTCGCGGTCACCGACCACGATCAGATAAGGCACCTTCTGCAACGTGTGCTCGCGGATTTTATATCCGACTTTTTCGTTGCGCAAATCGGAGTTTACCCTGAACCCTTGTCCGACAAGGGCTTGGGCCACGTCCTGCACGTAATCGGCCTGAGCGTCCGTAATGCTGAACGCAACTGCCTGAATGGGGGCGAGCCAGGTCGGAAGCAAGCCCGCGTGGTGCTCGATCAGGATGCCGATGAATCGCTCCATCGAGCCGACGATGGCCCGGTGCAGCATGACCGGGTGCTGGCGCTGGCTGTTCTCGTCCACGTACTCGGCGCCGAGACGCTCGGGCATCATGAAATCGACCTGCATCGTGCCCACCTGCCAGGCGCGGCCGATGGAGTCCTTCATGTGGTACTCGATCTTGGGACCGTAGAAGGCGCCCTCACCCGGCAGTTCCTCCCACTCGACGCCAGCCGCCTGCAGGGCCGCCCGCAGGGCGTGCTCGGCCTTGTCCCAGACCTCGTCGGCACCGATGCGCTTGTCGGGACGCAGGGCGATCTTCATGGCGATGTCGCTGAACCCGAAGTCCTCGTAGACCTTCATGGCCTGGGCGTGGAAGGCCGCGACTTCGCCCTCGATCTGCGCCGGGGTGCAGAAGATGTGGCCGTCGTCCTGCGTGAAGGCACGCACGCGCATGATGCCGTGCAGCGCGCCCGAGGGCTCATTGCGGTGACAGCCGCCGAACTCGCCGTAGCGGATCGGCAGGTCGCGGTAGCTGTGCAGGTTGGTGTTGAAGATCTGGATGTGGCCCGGGCAGTTCATGGGCTTCAGGGCGTACGTGCGCTTCTCCGACTCGGTGAAGAACATGTTTTCCTGATAGTTGTCCCAGTGACCGGACTTCTTCCACAGGCTGACGTCCATGATCTGCGGACCACGGACCTCCTGGTAACCGCTCTTCTTGTAAACGCCGCGGACGTACTGCTCGACGGCCTGCCAGATCGCCCACCCCTTCGGGTGCCAGAAGATCATGCCCGGCGCTTCTTCCTGCATGTGGAAGAGGTCGAGCTGCTTGCCGATGCGGCGATGGTCGCGTTTTTCGGCTTCCTCCAGTTGCAGCAGGTAGGCCTTGAGGTCCTTGTCGTTCAACCACGACGTACCGTAGATGCGCGTCAGCATCTCGTTGTTGGAATCGCCGCGCCAGTAGGCGCCGGCGACCTTCATCAGCTTGAACGCGCGGAGCTTGCCGGTGTTGGACACGTGCGGCCCGCGGCAGAGATCGGTGAACTCACCCTGCGTGTAGAGCGAAAGCTCTTCGTTCGCCGGGATGCTCTCGATGATCTGGGCTTTGTACTCTTCACCCAGACCGCGGAAGAAGTTGATCGCCTCGTCGCGGCTCTTGACCGAGCGCGTGACCGGAATCTGTTCCTTGACGATCTTTTCCATCTCGGCCTGGATCGTCTCCAGGTCGTCCGGCGTAAACGGGCGCTCGTAGGCGAAATCGTAGAAGAAGCCGTTGTCGATGACCGGGCCGATCGTGACCTGCGCGCCGGGGAACAGGCGCTGCACGGCCTGACCCAGAAGGTGGGCCGTGGAGTGACGCAGGATATCCAGCGCCTCGGGGCTCTTTTCGGTGACGATCTCGAGGGCGGCGTCGTGATCGATCGTGAAGCTGGCATCGACCAGCTTGCCGTCGACCTTGCCCGCGAGGGTCGCCTTGGCGAGGCCGGCACCGATCGAGGCGGCGACGTCCTGCACGGATACGGGGTGATCGAACGGGCGCTGGCTGCCGTCGGGTAGCGTGATCTGGATCATGAATGCGAATTCCGGACAAACAAAAAGGGCGCCATGCGCCCTTCGACAATGACGAAGACGTGGCGGGGGGTCAGATTGAAGAGCGCGTAGTCCGCATGTCGCACACTCGGCCAGCGTTGCCGCGGGCCACCTCGTCGGTTGGATACCCGTAAAAGCTAGATCAGGGGCGCTGCCGTGTCAATCCGGGCGTCCGCTACAATGGGCGACTCGCTCCACTGGCAGGACATCCCCATGCGCATCCTGGTCACCGGCACCGCCGGCTTCGTCGGCTCGGCCCTCGCCGAGCGCCTCCTTGCGCGCGGCGATACCGTGCTGGGATTCGACAATCACAACGATTACTACGACCCGGGCCTGAAAGAGGCACGCGTCGCCCGTTTCGTGGATCACCCGAATTACACTCATGTCCGCGCCGACCTCGCCGGGCAGGCGGCCGTGGATAAGGCTTTCGCGGAGTTCCAGCCCGAGCGCGTGGTCAACCTGGCCGCGCAGGCCGGCGTGCGTTATTCGCTGACCCACCCGCATGCTTACGTGCAGAGCAACCTGGTCGGCTTCGTCAACATCCTCGAGGCCTGCCGTCGCCACGCCGTGGGGCATCTGGTCTATGCCTCGTCCAGTTCGGTGTACGGCGCGAACCGGAAGATGCCGTTCGCCGTCGAGGATGCCGTGGACCATCCGGTCAGCCTTTACGCCGCCACCAAAAAATCCAACGAGCTGATGGCGCATACCTATAGCCATCTCTTCGGATTGCCCACGACGGGCCTGCGCTTCTTCACCGTGTATGGCCCATGGGGTCGTCCGGATATGTCGCCGATCCTCTTCGCCAACCGCATCGTGCGCGGCGAGGCGATCGACGTGTTCAATCACGGAAATCACAGCCGCGATTTCACTTACATCGACGATATCGTCGAGGGGTTGATCCGTACGCTGGACCATCCGGCGCAGCCTGACCCCACCTACGACCCCGTGGATCCGCATGCGGGAAGTTCGGCGGCTCCGTATCGCGTCTACAACCTGGGCAACGATGAGCCGGTGCAGCTGCTCGATTTCATCGGCCTGCTGGAGAAGCACCTCGGGCGGACGGTGGAGAAGCGACTGTTGCCGATGCAGCCGGGCGATGTACCGGATACCTGGGCCGACGTATCGGCGATTCGCCGGGATGTGGGTTACGCACCATCGACGTCGATCGACGAAGGGCTGCGGAAGTTCGCCGAGTGGTACAAGGACTTTTACAAGGTCGGATGATCAGATAAGACGACGCAACAGTCCGGAGGCGCGGCGGGTCTTGCGAGCGATGGCATAACCGAGGATGTCGGCCGATGCCAGCAGGGTGAATGCCTTCCGCGCCCGCGTCACACCGGTGTAGACGAGTTCGCGCGTGAGGACGGGGGACGGTTCGGGCGGCAAAGCGAGCGCGGTGTGCTCGAATTCCGAGCCCTGCGATTTGTGCACGGTCATGGCGAATACCGTATCGACGGCGGAGAGCCTGCTCGGAACCACGAAACGGATGCGCTCGCCCGCCTGCTCGTCCGCGACGGAGAACGCCACGCGCAACGCCATGGCGCCCTGCCCGTCCGGCACCCAGAGCGTCACACCCACGTCGCCGTTCATGAGGCCGAGCGCGTAGTCGTTGCGCGTCACCATGACGGGACGGCCTTCGTACCAGCCCGTGACGGCATCGATCAGGCCGCGCTCGAGCAGTCCTCTGGCGATACGTTCGTTTTGTGCGTCGACGCCGGTGTCGCCATGGCGGGTAGCGCACAGCAGCTGAAAGCGCGCGTACGCCGCGAGTGCCCCGGCGCCCCACGCCTCGAAATCACCGAACGCCGCATCGAGCGCAGGCCGTCGCTTTTCGATCCAGTCCAGATAATGCCGGTATCCCGGCGCCTGCCCGCGCCCCTCGATGGCCAGGCTGGCGATGGCGGACGTCGATGGCGGAAGCATCGCGACATCACCCGACGCGGCGGAAAAACTGGCCATCGCGCCGGCCATCTCACCCCGATTTATCCCGAGCGCCAGTGCGCCGATGCCACTGTCGGCACCAAAGCGGCGACTGCGACGAAGCATGGTGACCTGCTGGTCGAGCGGCCGGGCGTCGTCTTCGACGGTCCAGGCGGTGACGTCCACACCGGCCACCTCGCTCAACCACTCGCGCGTACGCTCGTCGTAGTGCCCGCGGTCGGCGCGTGCGCAGAGGTCGCCGAGGACGGCGCCCGCCTCCACCGACGAGAGCTGATCCTTGTCGCCCAGAAGAATGAGGCGCGCCTGCGGAGGCAAGGCATCGAGCGTTGCCGCCATCATTTCGAGGTCGATCATCGATGCCTCGTCGATGACGAGCACATCGAGGTGCAGCGGATTATCGGCGTCGTGGCGGAACCGCCGACTGTCCGGACGACTGCCCAGCAGACGATGCAAGGTCGTCACTTCCGCGGGGATCGCCTGCTTCACCGCCTCATCGACCCGCAACTGCTCGATCTGCAGGGCAATGGACGCGTTCAGTCGCGCCGCCGCCTTGCCTGTCGGCGCCGCCAGACGAATACGCAGGCGCGGCTGACCGGCGCGATGCGCGATCGTCTGGAGCAGCCCGAGCAAGCGGATGACCGTCGTGGTCTTGCCGGTGCCCGGCCCACCCGTGATGACGGCAAATGCGGCGCGCGCCGCGATGGCACACGCGATTTTCTGCCAGTCGGGACCGTCGTCACCGGCGGGGAACAGCCGGTCGAGTTCCCCGGCCAGATCGTCCGGGACCGCCACACGCGTCAGACGACTCATGATCGATTCGGCCACCCGCGCTTCGTCACGCCAGAAACGGCGCAGGTAGAGCAGGTGTCCATCGAGCACCAGCGGTGCGGCCGGATCGCCTTCGGGCCCCGCCACCAGCGGAGACATGGCGAGCGCGGCGTCGACGCCTGCCAGCGCGTCGCCGTCTTCCGCCCAGTCACGTACGTCGACGCAGATATGTCCGTCGCCGAGCTCGCGACTCAGCAGCGCAGCCGCCAGGAGAACCCGACGGTCACCCTCCGGGTCCAGCGTGAGGAGAAAGCGCGCGAAAGCACGGTCGACCGCCCGGAGGCGGCCTTCCGCCACCCCGGTGTCGAGCCAGCCGATGGCGTCGACCAGACTGACCTCGGTCGTCATCCGACGCCTCCTTCGAAAAGCGTGTCCAGTGCGTCGATCATGGCCCGGGGCGGCCGTTCGACGTGCACACCGTGACCTCGGCCGTCCACGCCCCGCAGGTACAGATAGACCGCTCCGCCGACGTGGGTGTCGTAGTCGTAGACGTCGCCGAGGCGCGCACGCAGCTGGCGATGCAGCGCAAGGAGATAGAGCGCGTATTGCAGTTCGTAGCGCGCGTCGAGGATGGAGCGACGCATGGCCTCGGGCGTGTACGACGCCTCATCCGGCCCCAGCCAGTTGGATTTGTAATCGGCGACGTACCAGCGCCCCTCGTGTTCGACGATGAGATCGATAAAGCCTTTGAGCATGCCATTGACGCGGTCGGCGGCGAGCGCGGGACGGGCCGCGCCTTCCAGCGTATGCGTCCGGACGATACGGTCCAGTGCGAGGGTATCGACACCCTTCGCCTCGAACAGAAACTCGAGTTCCGCGCGATAACGGGCGGGGTCGTCAAGCGCACTCAGGGTCAGTGAACCCCCGTCCGGCAGCGGAAGCGGCGTGGCCAGCAACACGAGCAACCAGTCGGTCAGAAGGTCGATGGCATGCGACCAGCCACGCCGTTCGCAACGACGCGCGACCATGTCGCGCAGGCGCGCGGGATCGGCGGCAATCGTGGCGAATCCTTCTTCAGCGATCCATTCGAGCAGGTCGTGGAGAAAGGTACCGGCTTCCGCGCCGCGCTCGAACCCGTGGATGCCGCCGCCCGCGACCGGGGCGGGCACCGCGATCGGCTCGGCCGTATATTCGACGATGACGTCGTCGGTGGCCGTTTCCGGAGCGACGATCTCATCTTCCGCGTGTCGCAGCGCGCTGTAGCTTGCGATCCACCAGCGCTCCGCGCGCGTGGCGCGCGCCGTTCGTGCAGGCAGGGGACGCTCGATACGCGAGGGCGGTGTGTAAGGACGATCCTCGGGCGCGGGCATATAGTCGACGTTGATGAAGGGCTTGCCGTCGGCAAGGCGGCGCAACAGCCCCTCGATGGCGCCGTTGTCGATTTCAGCGCCGCCCGTCAGCAGGTGCCCCAGCGCCGCCTTGTGCAGCTGGGGCTTCTTCGCCGCCTGATGACTGACCGGCGCGACGCCGACCCAGCAGGCGTGGCGGGCACGCGTCAGGGCGACGTAGAGCAGGCGAAGGTCTTCCTGCAGCGCGGCGCGCTCGGCGGCGTCCTTCGCATCACGCACGGAATCACCGGCCCCTTCCTGACTGGCCGACAGCAACTCGAGCTGCGCGCCGGTGCCGTCGTGATAGCGGTAGCCCTGCCCGGCCCGGACGCCCGCGGCGGCGGAGGCGGAGGCGGAGGCGAAAGGCAGGAATACCAGGGGGTACTCGAGACCTTTCGACTTGTGAATGGTGACGACCTTGACCAGATCGTCGTCGCTTTCCAGCCGCACGATCTGATCGTCCCCGGAGTGTGTCGAGGTATCGGCGATACGTTCGGCCAGGTGGCGAATCAGTGCCTGCTCGCCGTCGATGGTCGACGACGCCTGCTGGAGCAACTCCGCCAGGTGGAGCAGATTGGTCAGACTTCGCTCGCCGCCGCGTTTTGAAAGCAGTCGTGCCGGCAGGTCGAAGACGTGCAGGAACCGGTGCAGCATGGCAAGCACGCCGCCACGTCGCCACGTCTCCCGCAACTCGAACAGTTGCTGGCCGCGATGCTCCCAGTGCCGCTCGTCGACGTTGAGCCGCTCCAGTTCGCCATAGCCCAGGTCGAGGCTGCGCGTGGCCAGCGCGGCGCGCATGGCCGTGTCCGATGACGGCTCCGCCACAGCCCTCAACCAGAGAACGACGTCATGGGCTTCGATGCCTTCGAGGACGGAATCGCGATCGGAAAGGAACACGCTGCGAACGTTACGTGCGGACAGCGCATCGCGGATTTCGGCCGCTTCGTTGTGACTGCGCACGAGGACGGCGATATCGGCCGGCTTCAAGGGCGTGAGCACACCCTCGCCACCGACGAACCCGCAGTCGCCGCGCTCCGCGGCCGTCAGCAGATCGACGATACGGGTAGCGCACGCGCCAGCCATCTGCTCGCGATAGATCCGGACGCCTACCGGTTGTTCGTCGTCGAGCAGCCAGACCTGGAGTGCGGCGGGTGTCGCACCATCGACGACGAAGCGCTCCGCACGGCCACGCGCCCGCACCGGCACAAAGTGCAGACCCCGGTCGGCGAAGTGGAAAGCGCCCGTCGCGTGCGCTTCCGCGTGGCCGAACACGGCGTTGACCGCCGCCACCATGCCCTCGCTGGAACGGTGGTTCGTATCCAGGCTGTAGTGTGGCGCGACCGCCTCCGCACGCGCGGCCAGATACGTCTGGATGTCGGCGCCGCGGAATGCATAGATCGCCTGTTTGGGGTCGCCGATGAGCAGCAGACCCGTCTCTTCCCGGACAGCGTAAATGCCGCGGAATATCCGGTATTGCAGCGGGTCGGTATCCTGAAACTCGTCGATCAGCGCCAGGGGAAACTGGCGGGCGATGGTGTCGGCGACACCGGCGCCGACGTCCGATGCGAGTGCCTGATCGAGGCGCAGCAGCAGGTCGTCGAATCCGATCTGCGCGCGACGGCGCTTCTGCGCGGCGAAGCGCTCGCGCACCCAGACGAGGGCATCCGCCAGTACGAGGTGTCTGATGCTGACCTTGCCGGCCTGCCACTCCTGCCAGTGCTCCAGCGCCGCGAAAGCCGGGTGTTCCGGCCGGCTCTTGCCCTTGCCGGTGGCGCGGCCCAGGCGCGTTACCGAATAACGGGCGATATCGAAGTCGGCCCGCTCCGCGCCTTCGGCCCAGCGCCGCATGGCGGCGAGGTCGGCAGGCATGCGGTCGGGCTTGTACCAGCCGTTATGCAGAATCTTGTCGCGCACGGCATCGACGATGATGGATTCGATGCGTTCGCGATCCGCCAGCCAGCTGCGCGCGGCCTCCTCGTTCCGACGCCGGTCTTCCTCGTCCCACGCCGCGCGCTCGGCCAGCGCGGCATCGGTACCGCCACCAGGCGCGAGCACCTCACCATTGACGCGCAAGGTCGCCTCGCCACCGAACAACAGCGGTCGCAGCGCACGGGCGAGCGCATCGGGGGTACGCCACTCTTCCAGAATCGGCGCGAGCCGGGCCTCGTCGAGAGGATAGAACGCCTTGCGCCAGTAATCGCGAACGCACTCGGCGAGCAGCTCGCTTTCGTCAGGCTCGAGCGTCTGCGCGAAGGCGTGACCGCTGCCGAACGCGTGCTGCACCAGCATGCGCTGGCTCCAGCCGTGGATGGTGAAGATCGCCGCCTCGTCCATCCACTGGGCCGCGAGGTCGAGCCGACGCGCGCATGCGCCGTGCAGATCCGGCGCGTACGCCTCCAGTAATTCGCCGAGAAAAGGCTCCGCCGCGTGTCCCGTGCGGAACGCGGCCGCGGCCTCGACGAGACGCGCCCGGATACGCTCACGCAGTTCCTGCGTCGCGGCCTCGGTAAACGTGACGACCAGAATCTGTGGTGGAAGCAAAGGCTGCGCCAGTCCGTGACCGAGCACCGCGCGCACGTAAAGCGCAGCGATCGTCCAGGTCTTGCCGGTGCCGGCGCTCGCCTCGATCAGGCGTACCCCGTCCAGGGGCATCGAGAGGGGCCGCAGGGGCTGAATATCGATGCTCACGACCGATCCACCCGCAACAGACCGAGAAGATCGCGGTAGGGCTGCAACCAGCCAGAGAAGCCCGCCTGCGCCAGGGCATCGAAGTTCGGCCAGGCACGTGTCAGATAGGGGTCGCCGTCGACTTCGCCACGCGCGCGATCGTGTACGCCGTCATAGGCGGTTCGTGCCGCCTGCAGGGCACCGTCCTCCGGCGCGGAAAGCACCGCGATCGCCGTGCGCGCGGCGACCGGCAAGGGCGTGCGCATGCCTTCGCGCCAGGCCTTCACCAGGGTGTGCAGCATCGCAGTGGCGGGATCGAGCGGGACGGGAGCGAGGACGATCGTCGCGTCCGGTCCGACATACTGCGTCTCGACGGCCAGACCCGCCGCCTGCGCCACGAGGTGATCGATCCAGGGCATGACCAGCCGGTGCGCACGCGGGCTGCCGTCCACATCCAGCACGTTCGACGGCGACAGGAGAAACGACGCGAGGTCGCCCTGCGCGTTCGCGCGCAGATCGGCGAGCCAGTCCTCGATGACCACGCCATCCACTTCGACACGAATCTCGCGTTTACCGGCATCGACCGGCCATGCGCGGCGCTCGGTGACGAACCTGCCGAAGACCGCGGAAGCCGCCGCCGTCAGATCCCTGCGCACGGGCGCGGCAAAGGCCCCCATCGGCAACAGGCCGCTGCGTTGAAGACGCGACGCGGCGGCATCGATCGCACCCGTGGCGTCACGCTCGTCGTGGAGGGCTGCACGCAGCAACGTATCGGTCATGCCGAAGCGCCCGAGCGCATCGACCGCAAACGGCTCCAGGTCATCGCCCGCGACGTCCGCCAGTTCGAACCGCACGCCCAGCCTTGCCTGGAAAAACTCTCTGACGGGGTGACGAAGAAACCGGCGAAGCACCGCCAGGCCGACCGGACGCTCGACCGCCAGAGCGGGAAGTTCGACATGGTCCGCATGCGGCGCCGCGTCGTGCGCCTGACGCCATTCGCTGGCGTAGGTGAACAACCGCGCATCGCCCTCGCGAAAGTAAGCGCGACTGAACGGCTGCAGCGGGTGCTCGACGGAGAGCCGGTTCAGCAGGGTCTCCCCGACGGACGACGCGCGCCAGGCCGTGGCCAGGTAGTCGCGCAGCTGGCCCACCAGCACCGAGGGCGCGCGCTCGCTGTTGTCGCGGGCGCTGCGCGCCACCCAGCCGATGTGCAACGCATCGCGTGCCGAAAGCAACGCTTCGAGGAACAGGTAACGATCGTCCTCGCGCCGCGACCGGTCGCCGGGGCGCCAGGCGCCGGCGCGTGACATCAGGTCGAAGTCCATCGGCGGCCGCGCGCGCGGGTAGTCGCCGTCGTTCATGCCGAGCAGACAGACCACGCGGAACGGAATGGCACGCATCGGCATCAGGGTACCGAAGCTCACCGCGCCAGCGAGGAAACGCTTCGACAGGCCTGCTTCGTCGAATTGCCCCAGCCAGGCCTCGCGAACGACGTCCACCGGGAGCGCCTCGTCGAAAGCGGCTTCGGCGCAGGCACCCTCCCATACGTCCAGGGCGTCGAGCAGGCGCTCGACCAGCTTCGCATCGTCGGCATCGGACCGGTCGAAGAAGTCGTCCAGGAGCTGGCGCAGGCGTGTGGCCCACACCGTCGGCGGTGCGGGATCCGCCATGTGACGCCAGTGACGGCCGAGCGCGTCGAGCAGGTCGGCGAGCGGGCCCACGAGCGCCGCGTCGAGACCGCCCACCTCGTCGAACGGCTCGATGTCGCCCCATGCCTCGCCGGCGCCGACCGCGTAGCCCAGGAGCATGCGACGCAGCCCGAACGTCCACGTGTTCTGCACGAGTGCCGGCAAACCCAGTGAACCGCGCTGGGCGGCGTCCAGTCCCCAGCGAATCCCCGCGCCCTCGATCCAGCGGTAAAGCAACGGCAGGTGGTCTTCCTTCAATCCGAAACGGCGACGCACCGACGGAACGTCGAGCAGGTCGGCCATCTCCCCTGCCGCGAAGCGCGACTCGGTCATGCCCATGAGCATGTCGAGCGCCATGACGAGGGGAACGGTGCCGCGCGCCGCCCGATCGGCGACGCTGAAGGGTATGAAGCGCGGATCGTCGCGCGGCACGCGCCCGAAGACCGCATCGATATGCGGGCCATAGGTTTCGATGTCGGGCACCATCACGATGACGTCGCGGGGCAGAATGGGATCGCCCCGGTCCGCCGACGCCTCGAAACGCGCGAGCAGCTGATCGTGAAGGATCTCCACTTCGCGCTGGGGACCGTGAGCGAGATGGAAAACGATGGACGTGTCGTCCGTCGCGACGGGTCGCGGTTCGGCCGGTAGCGGCTCGAGGTCGAGAATCGCTGCCTGCACCTGGCCGAGCAAGGTGTCGGAGGCAGGCTCGGCGAACAGGTCGATCCGCTGATCCCACGCCGTGAAGCGCTCACGGTAACTTTCGGGATGATCGAATTCATCAAGGAGACGAATGTAATCCCGGCCCTGCTTGCCCCAGGCGGCCAGCAGCGGATTGGCGTAGAGATGCATGTCGGCGTCGGACGGCAGAGCCGGCATGCCCGGCTTCGCTTCCTGCCGGCGACGCTCGGCGCGAAGGAGCTCGCGGTCGTCGACGATATCGGCCCAGTAGTGCCGACAGGGGTTCATGACCACGAGAACGACCTGCGACCAGCGCGCCAATGCGGAAAGCGCTTCGAGCGTCTGTCGCGGCAGCGTGGACATGCCGAATACGACGATGCGCCGCGGAAGCGCCGAAGGCCTCTCGCTCGCGGCGGCCACGGCGCGCAGGAATCGCTCATGCACCGCGGCGCGATGACCGTCGGCCTCCCCGGGCCCTACATCGTCGAGCAGGCGACGCCAGAGCAGGGCCTGCCACCGATCGCCCTCGGCCATCGCCGGCGCCGCGCCACGCGCGTCACGCAGCACATCGCGTCCAGCGGCCCAGTCGTCGAGCCAGTCGGCGCGATACACCTGATAGCCGTCATAGAGATCGGCGAGTCGCTCGGCGAGCTGGTGGCATTTGCGCGCGTCGCCATCCGAACCAAGGAATGCGGCCAGGGGCGCGAACCCGTCCTCGCCCGCCAGCGACGGCAGCAGCCGCATCAGTCGCCAGACGAGCCGCGACTTGTCGAACGGCGATTCGGGCGGTACCGCGTCCTTGCCGAGCACGGCGCGATACGCCACCCATAGGAAACGACCCGGCAACTGCACGTTGACGGCGGCGGCGATTCCGAGGCCACCGTCTTCGACCGCGCGCGCCAGCGCCAGACGGAACCACTGCGCGATACCGTTGGACTGGACGAGGACCCACTCGTCTTCCAGCGGGCGCAACGGTGCACGGCGAAGCCACGCGACCAGAACGTCACGCAGCTCTTCCAGTCGGTTGCCATGCAGGACCATGAGGCCCGGGGCGACGTCGTTCCCTGCGCTCAAGGTCGGACTCCGGTGAACAAGGGGGCGGCACGAAAGCTCAGAACGATTTCCCGACCACGAGGTAGACGATGCCGAGCAGGACGAGCACAGGCAGTTCGTTGAAGATGCGCAGCGTTCTGGACGGCGGCAGCGCCCCGCCCGCCATGCTCCGCTTCAGGAGACGCCCCGACCAGATGTAATACGCCAGCATGACGGCGACCAGCGCGAGCTTGGCGTGCAGCCAGGCGCCGTAGATATGAAAATAGAACCACAGCACGAGCCCGAAGAGAACGGCCATGCCAAACATGCCGTGGCCGAACTTATAGAGCCGCCGGCCCATCAGTTCGAGCCGCGCTTTTACGGCCGGCTCGTTGCCCGCCTCGACGATGTTGATCAGGATTCGGGGCAGGTAGAACACCGTCGCCATCCAGGCGATGACGAAGACGATGTGCAGGGATTTGATCAGCAGGTAGCCCACGGATGCCGCTCCACCGGAAATAGCGTGAGTGTAGCGACTCTCCGTCGCGGCGACCGGCGGCGTGAGGACGCATCGATGCCACGACACTTGCGCCCATAAGCCCGGGAACCGACGGGCCGCGCCGGGAAGTGCCGCAGGCGTCGCACGCGATCGCGAGGATCCGGAAAACAGGCACAAAAAAAGGAGCCTCAGGCTCCTTTTTTCAGCTTCTTCGTGCCACTTCCACAAAAGAAAGTGGTGGGCGGTACAAGGATCGAACTTGTGACCCCTACCATGTCAAGGTAGTGCTCTACCGCTGAGCTAACCGCCCGAAGAGCTGCGCAGTTTACCGACGCCCGCACGCGTCTGCAAGAGGTTCGGGTGAAATATTTCACCCGAACCTTTCCGGCGGCTCAGCGCAGGGCGCGCTCACGCAGCTTGTGGATCTCATCGCGGAGCTTACCCGCCTCCTCGAACTCGAGGTTCTGGGCGTGCTTGTACATGCGGGTCTCCAGCTTCTTGATCGTGGAGCCCACCTGCTCCGGCGTCAGCGAGCTGTAGTCGGCCTGTTCCTCGGCGACCTTCTTCGCTTCCTTGCCCTTGCGCCCCTTACCGCCTCGCGAGCCCAGATCGGAGCGAGCCCCCTCCATGATGTCCGCGATGCGGCGGACGACGGTCGTCGGGGTGATGCCGTTGGCCGTGTTGTACTCGATCTGCTTTTCCCGGCGGCGGGCCGTTTCTTCCATCGCCTCCTTCATCGACCCCGTGATGGTGTCGCCATAGAGGATGGCCTTGCCACGCACGTTACGGGCTGCCCGGCCGATGGTCTGAATCAGCGAACGGTTCGAGCGCAGGAAACCCTCCTTGTCCGCATCCAGAATCGCCACCAGCGAGACCTCGGGCATGTCGAGGCCCTCACGAAGCAGGTTGATGCCTACCAGCACATCGAACTCACCCAGACGCAGGTCACGGATGATCTCCGTGCGCTCGACCGTATCGATATCGGCATGCAGATAGCGCACGCGCACGTCGTGCTCGGACAGGTAGTCGGTCAGGTTTTCCGCCATGCGCTTGGTCAGGGTGGTCACCAGCACCCGGTCGCCCATCGCCACGCGCTTGTGAATCTCACCAAGCAGATCGTCGACCTGGGTGCGAACCGGACGCACCTCGACCTCGGGATCGATCAGGCCCGTCGGACGGACGACCAGCTCGACGATGTTGTCGTCGGGGCGATCGAGCTCGTACTTCGCGGGTGTCGCCGATACGTAGATCGCACGCGGCGCCCTGCGCTCCCACTCCTCGAAACGCAGCGGACGGTTGTCCATCGCCGACGGCAGACGGAAGCCGAATTCCACAAGGGTTTCCTTCCGCGAGCGGTCGCCCTTGTACATGGCGCCCAGCTGCGGCACGGTGACGTGCGACTCGTCCACGACCATCAGCGCGTCCGGCGGCAGGTAGTCGAACAGGGTCGGCGGCGGCTCGCCGGCACCCCGACGCGTCATATGCCTGGAATAGTTCTCGATGCCCTGACAGAACCCGACCTCCGCCATCATTTCGAGGTCGAATCGCGTGCGCTGCTCCAGCCGCTGCGCCTCGACGAGCTTGTTGTCCCGATACAACTGCTCCAGACGTTCCGACAGCTCGATCTTGATCGTCTCCATCGCGTTGAGCACGCTCTGGCGGGTGCTGGCGTAATGCGTCTTCGGATAGACGGTGTAGCGAGGCACCTTGCGCAGCACTTCACCCGTCAGCGGGTCGAAAAGCGAGAGGTTCTCCACGTCGCCATCGAACAGCTCGATGCGCAGTGCCTCCGCTTCCGATTCCGCCGGAAACACATCGATCACCTCGCCACGCACGCGATACGTACCGCGCCGCAACTCCATTTCATTGCGCACGTACTGCAGCTCGGTCAGCTGCTTGATGAGCGCACGCTGGGCGATATGCTCACCACGCGACAGGATCAACCGGAGGCTCATGTAGTCCTCGGGGTCACCCAGACCGTAAATCGCCGACACCGTCGCCACGATCAGTGAATCGCGGCGTGAAAGCAGCGCCTTCGTGGCGGCCAGCCGCATCTGCTCGATGTGGTCATTGATGCTCGAATCCTTCTCGATGAAGGTGTCCGAGGCAACCACGTAGGCTTCCGGCTGATAGTAGTCGTAGTAGCTGACGAAATACTCCACGGCGTTGTGCGGGAAGAACTCCTTGAACTCACCGTACAGCTGCGCCGCCAGCGTCTTGTTCGGCGCCAGCACGATGGTCGGCTTCTGAATCTGCTCGACCACGTTGGCGATCGTGTAGGTCTTGCCTGAGCCCGTCACGCCGAGCAGGGTCTGCGCGGCCAGGCCGGACTCGAAACCCTCGGTCAGGCGACGAATGGCCTCGGGCTGGTCGCCAGAGGGCTTGTACGGGGAAACGAGCTGAAAGCGATCGGTCATGGCTGACGATATGCTGGTTCGGAGGTCGAGTTTAAAGCTCCAGCGCCTACACGACGTGACGTCTTCCCCCTACAGCTGACAGCAGGTGTCAGCAGTCACGATCAGGCGCCCTCCCCTCCCGGACGCGAGCCGCCATGCCTCCCTGGCCCCCTAAGGGTTTCACCCTGCCGGAACTGATGACCGTCCTGGCCGTGACGGCCGTGCTTGCCGTGGCCGCGGTATGCGGTGCCGGGGAGGCCATCGGGCGATATCAGCTCAGGGCGACCGGGGATGCCCTTTTCGGCTCCCTGGAACGGGCCAGGGCCACCGCCATCCGCCGCGGGCATTCCACCCGTGTGTGCGCCAGTGCGGATGGGCGGACCTGTTCGTCCGCTTCGGGCTGGAATCATGGCTGGATTTCACGCGACCGGGACGTCCTCGCCCTTTTCGACGCGTCCGACATTGTCCCAGCGCGCATCGCATCCGCACGACACGGCAAGCCGCCCGTGATCGACTTTCAGCCGGATGGAAGCGCCGGCGGCGGCAACCAGCGGATCACCCTCTGCCTGCGCGGCAAGCCGCAGACAGCGCTCAGCATCGTCATATCCAACGCGGGTCGCGTCCGGCGCGACACCGCTCCGTCGGACGATGCCACCGCCTGCTCCCGCCGTCCTTCACGAAATGCTTAGAGACGCTTGACAGCCCCCACCGTTATCAACAAAATACGTGGCTCCCCGCCCGAATAGCTCAGCCGGTTAGAGCACTTGACTGTTAATCAGGGGGTCGTTGGTTCGAGTCCAACTTCGGGCGCCAGGTTTTGAAAGGGTCTGCAGCGATGCAGGCCCTTTTCTTTTGTCGGCACGATGTTCGCCTACGGACAAGCGAAAGCTGCGCACCTATAGTCGGGTCTCGCACACACAAGGAGAGCGCGCGGACATGGACACCTTTGCCAACGACCGGAATGCAGCCGCGAATGGCGAGTCGACCACCTCCCGAGGTCCATTCCTGACCGACAACACCGCAACGTCCATCCTGCTCCAGATCAAGGATGCGATTCCGCGCATCGAGACCGAGCTCAGATACCTGACAGACCTGGCAGCGGCGACGAAAAAAGACGTTGACGATCTGAAAACGTGGAAATCGCTGATTTTGGGTGGCGCCGGACTTCTGGCCATGCTGTTCGGGCTCTACAAAGCAGCATCCGGCTCCATCCACGTCACATTCGGAGATACGCCACCGGTCGCCGCGATGGTTCGGAACGTCTCTTAAGCGTCGGCGCGCCCGACGCCGACTTCGATAAGGCGATTGCACAGGGCGCTTCGGCCATTCGTCCCATGGAGGAAAAGCCCTGGGGTCAGCGCGTCGGCCATCTGCGTGACCTCAACGGCGTGATCGTCGAGATCTGCTCGCCCATGGGCGCCTGACCGGGCACGACGCGTTTAAAGCGCCATCCCGCCAGCTACCTCGATGCGCTGCCCGTTGACCCAGCGATTCTCGTCACCGAGCAGCGCGGCGATCATCTCGCCGATATCATCCGGCTGCCCGACCCGCGCAAGCGCCGTGTTCGCGATCACCATCTTCTGCACCTCGGGGTTGTCGCGAACCACGCCGCCGCTGAAGTCCGTCGCGATGGCGCCGGGAGCCACCGCGTTCACGGTGATACCGCGCGGACCCAGCTCCTTCGCCATGTACCGTGTCAGTGACTCGACAGCGGCTTTCATTGCGCCGTAGGCGGCCGTCGGTGCCGCCGAGACACGTGCCAGACCGGACGACAGGTTGACGATGCGTCCACCGTCGCGAATCAGCGGCAGCAAGGTCTGCGAGAGCAGGAACGTGCCTTTGAAATGGACGTTGAACACCGCATCCAGTTCGGCCTCCGTGGTCTCGGCAAACGCCTTGTGCAACGAGATGCCCGCGTTGTTGACGAGGTAATCGAAGCGATCGGCGCCCAGGGACGACAGCGTCGAAGCCAGCTCGGTTGCGAAGGCGCCGAAGGACGACGCCACTCCCACGTCGAGCGGGAGCGCCATGGCCCGCGAACCGAGGTCGGCGACAGCGGCGGCCACGGCCTCGGCATCCGCCCGACGGCTCTGGTAGGTGAACACGCTGTCGACGCCGCGCCTGGCAAGGGCGAGCACGGTCGCACGACCCAGGCCACGGCTGCCGCCGGTCACCACCGCGATACGGCGGGCACTGTTATTGTCTTTTGAAGTCATGACGCCATGTCCATCAGGGAAAGAGTCATCACAGCTTAGGCAGACGGGGCGTTGCCCTGAATGCCGGAACCCACCCGCTTCCTGCCCGATCCTGCACGACGATTCCGGAGCCCCCATGCTTGCAGCCCTGCGCGACGCGATTCTTCACCAGACCGATCGCGCCATCGGGCAAAGCCCTCTGTCGACGGGCGTACCGGGCCTTACGTTGCTACGCTCGCCTCACGAGAAGATGCCCGCCCTGCTGATCTACAAGCCCGCGCTCTGCATCGTCGCCCAGGGGTCCAAATGGGCGCTGTTCGGCGACCGCCACATCGAGTACGGCGCGGGACAGGCGCTGGTGGTCAGTGTGGAAACACCCGCTCTCGGGCGCGTGACCGCCGCCAGTCCGGACGAGCCGTATCTGGGCGCCATCGTGGAATTCGATCTGGGGATCCTGCGCGACGTCCTCGTGGCCATCCAGCCGCCGGATGACGGCGACGAGGAAGCAGGCGTATTCGTTGCCGACCTGGACCGCGGAATCGGCGACTGCGTCAACCGGCTCATCCGCCTCATGGACACCCCCGCAGCCATCCCCGTGCTCTATCCGGCCATCATGCGCGAGCTCAGTTACTGGCTGCTCGCAGGGCCACAGGGTGGTGCCATCGCACGACTCGCATTGGCCAACGAGCATCAGGCCTCGATCATCGGCGCGATCCACGCACTGCGCGACCGCTACGCGGAAACGGTAAGTGTCGACGACCTCGCCGATATCGCGCGAATGAGCGCGTCCGCGTTCCATCGGCAGTTCAAGCGCATGACCTCGATGACACCGTTGCAGTACCAGAAGCAGCTGCGGTTGTTCGAGGCGCGACGGCTGATGCTCGCCGAAAACAGCAATGTGGAAACCACCGCGTACCGCGTCGGCTACGAAAGCGCTTCGCAGTTCAGCCGCGAGTACGCGCGCATGTTTGGGGCGCCGCCACGGCGCGACGTCGAGCAGCTTCGTAGCAGCGCCGCCTGACCGGCGCGACGATCAGCTGTCGATCTGCGTGATCGAGCGAACACGGCCGTTGACGATCTCGATCTGCACCGACTTACGGCCTTTAAAATACTCGAGACGATAGCCTTCGAGCCCGCCGGAAGACGATTCGATCGGCGTTTCGCGATCTGGCTTACCCGCGACACTGCGAAGGGAAGCCCATTCGCTGCGCTCAGGCACGCGAGACGTTGACATTCCCCGCGACGAACCAGCGCCATAACAGATCCGTACCCTCACGGATGCCGATGCGCGCGGAGCCGGGCACCTCATCGGGAGGCGGCGTGCCGTCGTCCAGGATGGTGTAACCGTCTCGCGCCGCGACAAGGTCGATACCGTTCTGCTCGCCGGTAATGCCCATCGCCTGGGTCAGTCGTGCGGGGCCGCTGCACAGTTCGCGATCCTTGCGTATGCGCGGTCGTGCGGCACGCATGCGTTCGATGCCGTCGATGGGTTCCAGCGCGCGAATCAGCACGCCCGAGCCCTCGCCTTCGTCGCCACACACCGTGTTGCAGCACCAGTGCATGCCATAGGTGAAGTACACATACATGTGGCCCGGGGGGCCGAACATCACCGCATTGCGTCGGGTCTTGCCACGAAAGGTATGCGCGGCGGGATCGATCGCTCCGACATAAGCCTCGACCTCGACGATGCGCCCTGCGCGCCCGTCTTCGCTGGCGAGAAGTTTGTTCAGAAGTTGGGGCCCTACCTCGCGTGCATCGCGATGGAAGAAGGATCGCGGAACGATGTCCCCAGGCCAACGACGGCGACGAGCCAACGTTAAGGCTCCACCGGCGCGCCGTCGGTATCCGGATCGGGACCCGGGCGCTTCACGGGCTCAGGGTCGTAGGGAGGCGGCGCGGTTCCCGGTGGCACGCTGTCGGTGTCGGGAACGGGTCGATGAGTTCGATGCATGACATTCTCCGGTGATCGGTGCCCGCGTCTGGCGGGCACCGACGACGCGAAGCCCGATCAGAATACGCCGAGCAACCAGCAAATGAGGACGATGGCGAGAATGACGCCGATACCGCCGCTGGGACCGTAGCCCCACGAGCTCGAATAACCCCAAGTCGGAAGACCACCGATGAGGGCGAGAACCAGAACGATGAGCAGGATGGTGACAAGCATGGTGACTCTCCGGGCAGTGGTGCGTGGGAGCCATCGTCGCTTGTGGAACCGTCTAGAGCATGTGACGCGGAAGCCCCGTTTCCACGTCACGTTCAGCTAATGGCAGGCCGGATCGCCGCGGGCAAATCCGGCCTGAAAGTACTTAAGTAGCGACTTCAGGTACGCACTACATAGCACGGCTCGTACGCCGTACCGCCTGGCAGCTTCATACGGTGCTGCTCGACGAACGCCTTCAGCATCTCGTCCAGTGCGCGCATGATTTCCGGCTCGCCGTCGATCACGAACGGACCGAACTGTTCGATCGCACGCACGCCCTCTTCCTTGACGTTGCCGGCGACGATGCCCGAGAACGCGCGACGCAGATCCGCCGCGAGTTCATGCTTCGGCCGGTCGCGATGCAGGGCCAGACCGGCCATCGCCTCATGCGTCGGACGGAACGGCTGCTGGAACGGCAGCGGGATGTCGAGCGCCCAGTTGAAGAAGAACGCGTCCTTGTTGTCGAGACGATGGTTACGCACCTTCTCGATACCCGACACCATGGCATGCGCGACCGCCGCCGGATCGTCGACGATGATCTTGTACAACCGGGACACTTCGTCGCCGAGCGTCAGACGAAGGAAGCGATCGATCTGCTCGAAGTACGCGGCGGAATTCTTCGGGCCGGTGAAGATCAGCGGGAACGGAATGCCCTTGTTCTTCGGCAGCAACAGAATGCCGAGCATGTAGAGGATCTCTTCCGCCGTACCCACGCCACCCGGGAACACGATGATGCCGTGACCCAGACGCACGAACGCTTCGAGACGCTTCTCGATGTCCGGCATGATCACCAGGTTGTTGACGATCGGGTTGGGCGACTCGGCCGCGATGATGCCCGGCTCGGTCACACCGATGTAGCGGTTACCCTTGCGACGCTGCTTGGCATGCGCGATGGTCGCGCCCTTCATCGGGCCCTTCATCGCGCCCGGGCCGCAACCCGTGCAGATGTCCATGCCACGCAGGCCGAGCTGGTAGCCAACGCGCTTGGTGTACTCGTACTCATCGCGCGAGATCGAGTGGCCGCCCCAGCAGACGACGAGATTGGGGTCGACCTGCGGACGCAGGATGCGCGAGTTACGCAGGATCTCGAACACGGCATGGGTGATGCCCACGGTGTCGTCGAGATCGAACGCGCCCGTTTCGAGCTGGGTCGACACGTAGACGATGTCACGCACGACGGCGACCAGCAGCTCGTTGATGCCGCGGATGATGCGGCCGTCGACAAACGCCTGTTCCGGTGCGTTCTTCAGTTCGATCTTGATGCCGCGGTCTTCCTGCAGCACCTGGATGTCGAAATCGGGGTACTGCTCGAACAGCGTGCCGGGATCGTCCGACAGGTTGCCCGAGGTCAGCACGGCCAGTGCGCAACGGCGCAGCAGCTGGTGCAGGCCGGAGCCGCTGGCGTCGCGCAGGCGCGCGACCTCATTACGGGACAGGATATCGAGGCCGCCGGCCGGGGACACCCGCGCGCTGACTGTCCTGCCGTTGACCGGATCCCCGAAATGGATGGCATTCATGGAGTTACTCGTCCTTCTGACCGCGAATTAGCGGCGAACCCCGCTCCGGATCGGGAGCGGACCGCCTAGGATCACCGTCCGGCGGCGGAGGGTCAAGACCGGGCCCGGGCGGCGCAAAAAAAGGCCGGCACCCTCACGGGTACCGGCCTCGGGATCGAGCAGCGAATCCTTCGCTTAGAACGTGTACTTGACGGTCAGCATGGCGGACCAACGCGAGACCGGGTTGACCTTGGTCGCGCTGTTGTCGGTCGGGGCGTCATACACCGCCTTCGTGCCCGGCTGGTAGTTGCCGTTGGCGTCGGTCGGCAGGTTGTAGATGTACTTGCCCGTGGCCGGATCCACGCCGCCGAAGGCCGCGAAGTTACGGGTGTACGGGAAGCCGACGTACGACTGCTGGCCCCAGTCCTTGTTAACCAGGTTCAGGAAGTTGTAGACGTCGAGACGGATCTCGCCCTTGTTGCCCTTGAAGATGCCCGGGATTTCCTGGCTGATGCCGAGGTCGATCTGGTTGACCCAGGCGGCCTTGGTGGCATTACGGCCGGCGATCTTGCCCTGACGCTTACGCAGGTAGTTGTCGTCCTGGATGTACTGGTAGAACTGGTCCTGCAGCTGCTGCGAGGCGCCCGCCGTGCCGGCCGCGTTACGCAGAATCACGTCGCCACGGTTCGGGATGTAGGCCAGGTCACGCGAGTAGCTGTCGCCGTTGGCATCGTTCGAGAACACCCAGCTGTACGGCACGCCGTCATGACCGTCGTAGAACGCGCTGATGGTCGTGGCGTAGTCGCCGAAGAACTTGTGCTGCCACGTCAGCGACGCGTTGAGGCGCTTGCCGATGTTGGTGTTCGACGTCGACGCGATGTCTTCGTTCGGGTTGGTCCACGCGTTGTTCGAGTAGTTCGAGCTGGCCTGGCTGGAGGTGCCAGGATTGACTTCCGTGGCGTGGCCGCCGGTGGCCGACACGCTCCACGCCCAGCCGTTCTCCATCGCCTTGCTGAACGACAGGGTGACCGAGTCCGCCTTGCCCTTCGAGGTGTTGGTCAGGTAGGTAACGGCCTGGGCGAAGCGGTTGTCCGAACGCGAGCGAGCCGTGTTGGTCGTGCTCCCCGCGGAAGGCGCGCCCGCCGGGAACGCCGCACAGTTACGGCCGGTGGCGCCGCCGACGGCCTGCGCACCGCCGATGCAACCGAAGTACGTGTTGCGACCGTCCGGCAGGATACCCGTCGGATTACCGATGTTGAGGTTCTGATAGAAGATGCCGTCGCGCGTATCGAGATGCTGCCATTCGATGCTCGCGATGATGCCATCCCACGGCAGTTCACGATCGAACGCCAGCGACGACTTCCACACGCTCGGAAGCTGGAAGTCCTTGTCGACGGTATCGACCGCCATCTGCGGAACCGTGCCTGCGCCGCTCGTGTTCTGAGCGAGCGGATTCGCGCTGAACGCCGGGCAGGGAATGGCCGGGCCATTGCCGAGCGTGCAGTTGTTACCCTGACGGTTGTACGAGTAGGTAACGATGTTGATACCGTTGTTCTGGTACGGGTTGGTCATCCACACGGTCGGCGGATCGGACTGGAACAGGCCGACGCCACCGCGCAGCTGAGTCTTGTATTCGCTGTCGAAGGTGTAGTTGAACGACAGACGCGGCTCGACGAGCTGGCTGCCATTGATGGTGCTGGCATTGCTGAAGCCGTACTTCGACGCGAACGTCGCGTTGTAGAGCGGCTTGTCGTCGGTCAGGTACTTGTTGACGCGCACACCGAACTGCACCGAGAGGTTGTCGCTCGCCTGCCAGGTATCCTGCAGGAAGAACGTGTTGCGACGCAGTTCCCACTGAGCGGCGATGTCGTTGAGCGAATAGCCCGGCGCCGGCTGGTACAGCGAATAGTTGGTGTAGCGACCGGCAGCGAGGTTGGCGTAACCGTCGTAGAGGTACGAACCGAACTCGGTACGACCGAACAGGTTGTAGATACGGTTACGTTCCCACTCGAAACCACCCTTGATCGTGTGGTCGCCGAGGTACAGGGTGCCCGCCCACATGGCGTTCAGCGTCTTCACCGACGCCGAGTTGTAGTGGCTGAACTGGTCTTCGCCGAGGTAGACCGACGGACCCGACGTGCCGACGCCCTGGTTCAGGCGAACCTGGACCATCGGCTGCTGCTGATCGACCGAACGGTTCAGCGAGTAATCGCTGTAGCCGACCTTGGCCTCCGACGAGAACACGTCGTTCCAGTCGTCGAACGACTGCAGCGTGTAATTCTTGATGTCGGTGTTGACGGTGTACCAGTAGCTCGAGAGACCGACGCTGTTGGTCGAGTTGCCCTGCGGATTGGGCTTCACTTCCTTGGTACGCGAGTACGCAAGGTTCATGCGGTGGCCGTCGGTGATGTTCCAGTCGATCTTGGCGATGTAACGCTTGTCGGTCAGCGTACCGGCGTTCGCGCCGGTCGTGCCGGGCGAAAGACCGCGACCGGTGGCGGCGGCGATGGTGCGATCGAGATCCGGCTGCGAGATCTTGTTGGCCGTGGAAAAGCCGGTCAGCGTCGGGTCGAGGCCGGTGACGGCGCCCGAGCTGAGGCCCGTGACTTCTTCCTTCTCATAACCGGCGAAGAAGAAGAGCTTGTCCTTGATGATCGGACCGCCGACGGTGGCACCCGCCGTCCAGTTGCGGTCGAACTCGGTGTAGTCCTTGCCGCGGTCGAGCCAGCCGGCTTCGCCGACCATGCTGCTCGCGTTCTTGAAGCCGTAGTACGCCGAACCGTGGAAGTCGTTCGTACCCGACTTGGTGACGGCGTTGATTTCCGCACCGATGGTGTCGGAGCCGACGTCATAGTTGGCTGTGGAGATGTTGAACGAGTCGATGGTGTCCATCGACACCGGCGAGCCGACGGTCGGCATGCCGGTGGAGTTCAGACCGAACGGGTCGCCGACGCCCAGACCGTCGACCTTGATCGAGTTCAGGCGGGTGTTCTGGCCGTTGGCCGAGATCGCGCCGGTGCCGTGGTCGACATTGACGCGCGGATCGAGACGCGCGATGTCCGCGATGTTGCGGCTCGGCGACGGGGTGTTCTTCAGCTGCTGCTGGGAGATGTTCGTGCCCAGACCCTTGTTCTCCGAAGAGAACTGGCCCGACACGGCCGACACGGTGACCGCATCCAGCGCGGTCGCGTCAGCTGCGCTGGCGGCGGTGCCGGCGCTCAGGTTGACCGAGGTGTCCGAACCCAGCTGCAGGTAGACGTTGTCCTGGCGGGCCGACGGCGTGCCGTCCTTGGTGGCGGTGACGTCGAACGGGCCGCCGACGCGCAGACCCTGGGCCGAATAACGGCCGCTGGCGTCCGTGGTGGTCGTCTTCGTGGTGCCCGACGGCTCGTGGACGATGACGACGGTAGCGTTGGCCACCGGCTGACCGGCGGCGTCGAGCACGCGACCGCTGATCGTGGAGGACGTTTCCTGCGCAAATGCAGGTGCCGCGAAGAGCGAGGCGATCGCCAGCGGCAGGAGTTTGGCGCGGATTCGGCTATTCATCTAATGGTCGACCCTGTGGCTTGCAACGAAAAAAGTTTTTGCCAAACGAAGGGCGGCTCGGCCGGAGCCGGGCGGTGCGATTCGCTTGAGCTTTCCCCAATCTGTGGCTGTGTCGTCTCGTGTGACCCGGTTCACATCCTTGCGACCGGTGGCGACAGTTGTTAAGCCAACTTTAACGGCATTGTATGACAGATTTGTAACGTTTTCACGCCAGTTTGATAAATACCACTTTTTCTTAGTCAGGCCGTTTTGTTGTCTAACTTGCCGTTTTTGGTAGATATTTATTTTTCAAAGGCAGGTTACGCGAGCTTCGTGTAAGAACCACTACAGCCGGTCGCAACGAATCGCGGTCATGTGAGTCGCAACAACACATGGGCGCGTCGTGGATTGTCACGATCCAAATCGCGAAACGCTGCGGTATTCGGCCCAACACGAATCCAACCGGACCATGTAGGAGCGCGCCCTGCGCGCGACCGAGGTTTCGTTGGCGCCGGTCGCGCGCAGGGCGCGCTCCTACCAAAAGCCGAATCCGGCGCACGGGGAAAAGCCGACTCGGGCGTCGGGCTAAAGCCGTATCGGGCAAGCGGGGAGACGCCGGAACGGTGCAAACGCCGGGCAAAAAAAATCGCCCCTCTTTCGAGGGGCGATCGTCGTGTCGCTGAGAAGGGAGGGCGGTATCGCCCTCCCCCGGCTTTCGTCAGAAGAACGAAGCGCCGACCGTGACCATGAACGTGCGGTCCTGCAGCACCGAGTAGTACGGAGCCGAGGTGAACAGCGTGGTGCCGTTCGCGTCCTTGATCTTGTTGGGGTTGCTGGCGAGGAAGGCGCCGGCGTTGCTGGCATACGTGAGCGCCTGACGGTTGGTCAGGTTGTACACGTTGATCTTGATGAAGGGCTTGCGGAACGTGGTCGAGAAATCCGGGAAATCCCAGCCCGCGTTGAGGTTGAGCGTGGTGTAACCGCCGACTTTCTCGGTGTTCGACCAGTCACCCCAGATCGCGCCCTGGTACTTCGCGTTCAGCGCAGCCCAGAACGGGCCATTCTTGTAGTTCAGCGCGACGTAGGCCGCGTTGCGCGGAGCATTCAGCAGGGTCTTGCCCTTGGTGTAATAGATGCCGTCGCCCAGCGAGTCGAGGTTGTCTTCCATGCGCGACTGCAGGTAGGTGTAGTTGGCGTACACCGACCAGTTTTCGTCGAACTTGAAGCTACCCTCGAGGCTCATGCCGCGGTTGTGCACCTTGCCCAGCTGCGTGTAAACGCTGAGGCCGGTGACCTCGTCGTAGCCCGACACCTGCTTGTTGTTGAAGTTGGCCGCGAACGCGTCGACGCTGAGCGACGCGCGCTCGCCGTAGTAGCGCCAGCCGAGGTCGGCGCTGGTCGACGACTCCGGCTTGTTCGGCAACGCGCCGGCGTTGGCCGTGCCATAGCCGTACAGCGAGTTGCTCAGTACCGCGCCGTTGATCGGCGCACGGAAAGTCTTGCCGATGCCGAAATACAGCTGGTTCTCGTCGTTGAGCTGGTACTTGGCGCCCGCTGTCGGCGTCCACTTGTGGAACGTGTCCACCGGTGACGAACCGTAACCGACGTTGGTCGGGGTGACGGTGACCTTGCCGGCGGCATTGATCGCACCGGCCGAGCCGGGGAATTCCGCCACTTCGCCATCACGCTTGGACCAGATGTACGCCACGCTGCCGGTCAGGGTCAGCTTGTCGGTCGGGTTCCAGTTGTCGGTCACGAACGCCTTGGCGTTGGTGGTCGTCGTGTACTGGCTGTACGCCTTCTGCGTGCTTCCGTCCGGGTACTTGATGCGCGAGCCCTTCTCGGCCCACGTATCGATCGGCACGCCGGTGGCGTAGTCGACCGGGATGAAGACCTGACCCTGGCTCTGACGCGGACGCTCGGCCCACACGCCGTATTCCAGGCTGTTGCTGTCCGAGAGATCCTGATTGAACTTGGCGATGATGCCCGGACGGTAGGTCGTCGAGTAGCTGTACGAGTTGACCAGCTGCGTGCCGCTGATCTTGCCGTCGCCGTTGAGGTCGTACGGCACCGACTTGTAGTAGTTACCGGTGGCGAGCGGGTTCTCGGTGAACGTGGAGCCGGAACCGCCGCCGCCCAGGCCGTACTGGAAGTACGGGACCACGGACAGGCGCAGGTTGTCGGACAGGGTGAACTCACCGTCCAGGCTGGCCAGGTAGTTACGGAACGGGTTCTGGTGAAGCGCGTAGTAGTTGCTGCTGGTGCTGCCCGGCGTGTAGGTGCCGAGGTAGCTCTGCTTATAGTCAGCAGCGGCCTGTGCCTTGGTCAGCGACTCGTAGTTGGTCTTCACTTCGCGGTTGTACTGCACCGAGAAGGTCACCGAGTTCTTGTCGTCGATGCGCCAGACCGACTTCTCGTCGACCTTGGTCACCTTCGACTTACCGCGGCCGCGCCACAGGTTGGTCTCGTTGTCCGAGTACGACAACCAAGAACGCACCGGACCGATGTCACCGGTGTTCAGACGAATGAAGGTGCGGTGGTAGCTGTTGCTGCCGCCCGACTGTGCGACGTCCAGACCCGCCGTGTGCGACGGATCGACCGTCACCCACGCGATCGAGCCACCGGCCGCGCCCGAGATAGGGGTGCTGTTATCCGGAAAACCCTGCTGCACGGTCACGTCGCCCATGTTCTCGGCGTCGCCGTACTCCGAGGCGTAGATCTTGTAGTTGCCGCTGTCGTTGATCGGCGCACCGTTGACGGTGACGCCCACTTCGTCGAGGCCGAAGCCGCGGACCGAGGCGTTACCGTCGTTCAGACCGGTGTAGTCATCGGTGGACGACACGACGCCCGGGATCGAGTCGATGGCCTGGGTGAAGTTGACGCCGGGCGCCGCCTGAATGATGGCATCGCGGGAAACCGTGGACACGGCCTTCGGCGCGTCCTGGATCGACATCAGACCACCGCCGAGCGACAGCGAGTCGGCCTTCACCTGCACGGCTTCCATCGCCTGTGATGCGCGACGCGTAGCGTTGTCATTGGAGGTGTTGGACGTGCTGGTCGCCGTGGCGCGCTGGCTCTGCGTGCTGCTGGCCTGGGTGCTCTGGGCGTCCTGGGCCGAAGCGGCGCCGGTGGCCACAAGAAGGGTCAAGGCGATCGCGGCCGAGAGTGAGTTACGGGTCATCGCAGTTTCCTGAAAGAACGTGGTTTTGAGGGTGAAATCGTGAGTTCGCGCCGCACACCCCTCGTGCGCGTCGCGGCAGTCAAGCCAAAAGCTTTCCCTGACGAGCCTCTTACGAGGCCGTTATTTAATTTCCGCGTTTATGCAGTTAATACCCTGATCGTAAATAAGTTCGATTATTTCTCTTCGATATTTATTACGATCGCCGCAAGAAAAAACGTTTTGACCGGCCACAGCGAATTGCCCACTTCAATGAGCGGGACGAAAGGAAACGACCGGATTGGGGAGCCTTCAGAGCCGTTGCGCACCAAGCGCCACGACCGGAGCGCTAAGCCTCACCTTAGCCTCACATAATGACAGTTTAGCGATTATCTGACCTTTTTTTACAGATCGGGAATAGGCATTTTTCCAACGCGGCAAATCAGCGCGGCCATCACCCCGTAACCCCGGCTAACTATTACCCCGCGCCACCTTGTAGGAGCCAGCCCTGCTGGCGACAGCCAACGAAGCAAAGAAGCAGCCACAAAAAAACCGCCCAGTCTCCCAAGCGGTTCTCCAGGCGACGGTCGCAAGAGGACCCAGTCAGCCCTTCCCCAGATACCTCGACCGCTTCGCCGGCTTCAGCGACGCCAGATCCAGCATCACGAGTCCATCCACGCAACCGGCGAAGTCCGGGTCCTCACCGAAGGCGAGGAACTGCACGCCCGTCGGCTCCACCAGATCGACGTACTGACGGTAGAGCACCGGCAAGGTGACACCCAGGGCATCGAGGCGATGCTTGAGGCGGCCCAGGCCGCTCGCCGGATCCAGTCCCTCGAGCTCCGCGCGCACCGACTCGATAGTGGACTGCGGAATCACGAACGGCTGGCGGGCCGCCGCGAGCCCCTGCACACCGAAGAAATGCTGGTGGGCGGCAGCGATCCACTCACGCGCCTCGCGCGGCATGCTGACCGACATGCTCACCGGACCGAACAGGTAACGCACGTCGGCATGGCGCTGCAGGTACAGGCCGATGCCCTGCCACAGCTGATCCAGCGCACGTGAGCGCCAGTAAGCGGGAGCGATGAAGCTGCGGCCAAGCTCGAGGCCCTGCGCCAGACGCGACTCCAGCGCCGGGGAGTAATCGAACAGGCTCGACGTATAGAGCGAGGTCATGCCGCGCTCGGCGATCAGGCGACCGCCGTGACCGAAGCGATACGCACCGACGATGCGCAACGCCCTGGCGTCCCACAACACCAGGTGCTCGTAGTACGGATCGTAGGCATCGAGGTCACGGCGCTTGCCGGTGCCCTCGCCCACGCGACGGAAGGTGAGCTCACGCAGGCGCCCGATCTCGCGCAGCGCGTAACTGTCGGGCGAACCTTGCAGCAGCAGGATGCGTTTGCCATCCGCCAGCTCGGCCAGCAGTTCGGCCTTGTCCAGCTCCGCCGCGACGCGCTCGACGGGTTCGGGATGCGCCAGCGGGGTCTGCCCGCCGAAGACCAGATCGCGGCCGCGGCCGACACGGTAAACGTGGCGGCGCATGAGTTTGGCGGCCTGCTCGGCCGACCCACCACTGACCTGCTTGAGTTCATCGGCATCGACCAGCTTGCCGATGCGGAAGGTCACGCGCTGGTGGCCCGACGTGGCTTCGCGCGGAAGCATGGCGGTGCTCAGCGGCTTGGCCAGCATCGACAGGCCATAGAAAGCGACGGAGTTGCGCGCGGCGATGTGCACCGGCAGGACAGGCACGCCGGACTTCATCGCGATGCGCGCGAAGCCGTCGGACCACTTGCCATCACGGACGCCGGACGGACCGACACGCGACACTTCGCCGGCCGGGAACATGACCAGCACCTCACCCGCCTGGATGGCGCGGAAGACGTTGCGCATGCGTGACGCCGAGCCCTTGCCGAACACGTCGACCGGCAGCAGCAGCGGGCCCAGCTGCGGTACGGCAGCCAGGACGTCGTTGCCGAGAATACGAACGTCTCGGCGCACCGAGCCGATCATCTGCAGCAGCGCGATCGCGTCGACCATGCCCAGCGGGTGGTTGGCGACGACGATCAGCGGGCCTTCGACGGGAATGTTCTCGCGCTCTCGCTCGGTGATGCGACAGCTGACCCCGAGGTAGTCGAGGGTGCGTTCGCAGAAGTCGAAGCCCAGGGCGGCGCCGGCGTGATCCAGCGTCTTGTTGAAGCGGGTCTCGTGCGCCAGCTTTTCCAGCATGCCGACGAGCGGCTTGCGGATAAGCGGGTGCTGGGCCAGCCAGGGCAGACGTTCCTGGAGGGTCTGATCGATGCTCAGCATGACTTAGGCTCCCTTGACGTCGAACGGATCAAACCGAACGGGGCCGGTGCGCAGTCGTGGTTTCTCATAAGCCTTCGAACGTCCTCAGCTGCCCCTCGTCAGGGCCATCGACGCATGCCCCGGACGGACCGCGCCCGTCCCGTGCATGCTCGCGGGCAATTATGACAGCAACCCTACCGCCGCGTACGTTCCTGCGACAATCGGCGGAAGGTCACACGGCAATGTGCAGGTAGGCGGACAGCCCGGTCAGGAACATCTGCACCGACAAGGCGATCAGCAGCATGCCCATCAGCCGCTCCAGCGCGGTCAGGACGCTCTCGCCCAGCCACTTGAACAGGAAGGTGGAGCTGAGCAGGATCACCGAGGTGGCGAGCCAGGCCAGGAACAGGGCGATGCCCCACTCCGCTGTACGGCCCGGCTGGGAATTGGTCAGCAACAACAGCGCCGCCATGGCCGACGGACCCGCGACACCGGGGATCGCCATCGGCACGATGAAGGGCTCACCTTCGCCCGGCTTGCCGAATACGCCACCTTCCACGGGCGGGAAGACCATGCGGATGCCGATCAGGAACAGCACGATACCGCCACCGATGCTCACCGACTCCTGGCGCAGCTGCAGCACTTTGAGGATGTACTGACCGCCCAACAGGAAGCCGATCAGCACGCCGAGGGCAATGAGCAGTTCGCGCACCATCACCTTGCGGCGGCGCTGGGGGGGCACATCCTTGAGCAGGGCCAGGAACAACGGGATGTTGCCCAGGGGGTCCATGATCAGGAAAAGCAGGATGCCCGCGGACAACGTCGTCATCTGCGCTTCCATGGGGTAACTCCTATAACGCGGTCAGTGGGTCGGGCGAAGATCGAGTACGGTGCCGCGGGTTTCCGCCCCGGCACCGGAAAGAAGGTAGACGATGGCCTCCGCCGACGCGGTCGGCATGGGCTTGTCGAGGGTGTTTTCGCCGAAGTACGCGGCGCGGCGCAGGGCCGTGCGCATCGGCGGCGGCAGCACCGCATGCACGCGCAGTGCGCCGCGCGCATTCTCCGCATGGAGCACCGACGCCATACGCTCGACCGCCGCCTTGGACACGCCGTAGCCGCCCCAATGGGCGCGGGAAAGCAGGTCCGGGTCGTCGAGCACGAAGACCACCGCACTGTCCCCGGCCTTGCCCAGCAGGGGCATGCAGGCCTGGGTCAGCGCGAACGGCGCCGAGACATTGACCTGCATCGCGCGCAGCCAGTCGTCCGGCTTGTGCATGGCGATCGGCGTCAGTTCGTTGAAGTGCGCGGCGGCATGCACGATGCCGTCCAGGCGACCGAATTCCTTCTCGACGCCGTCGGCCAGCGACGCGTAGTCAGCCGGCGTGGCGCTTTCGAGATCCAGCGGATGGATCACCGGCTCGGTACCGCCGAGCGCGACCAGCTCGTCATAAAGCTTCTCGAGCGCACGCACCTTGCGGCCCGTGATCACGACGGAGGCGCCAGCGCGGATCGCCGCCTTCGCCGTCTCGCCGCCAAGGCCGCCCGTGGCACCGGTGATCACCAGCACACGACCCGCGAGCAGGCCCGGCGCGGGAGACCAGTCGTCAGGAAGACGCGTTGACGGCAACGGACTCACGAATCGGCTCCGGCGACGTCGGCCGCCATGCGCTTGAGTTCACCGGCCGAATGCAGGTCTTCCACGATGTCGCAGCCGCCGATGAATTCGCCCAGCAGGAACAGCTGCGGGAAGGTCGGCCAGTTCGAGTAATGCGGCAGCCCCGCACGGATGCGCGGATCGGCCAGGACGTTGACCGGAAAGAAGACCGCGCCCGCGGCGTCGAGCGCTTTTACGGCGCGATCGGAGAAGCCGCAGGTAGGGAATTCCGGCGTGCCTTTCATGAAAAGCACGATCGGATGGGCCGCCACGATGGCCTTGATCTCGTCTACGACGTCCATAGGTCGGGTTTCATCATTAGAATGCGATTAGTTGCGTAGTGTAGCAGTGTGGGCCCCGCGCCCCTCGCCACGCCCTTTCCCCCCAGCCACCGCTAAGGAGTCCCGCTATGGCGTTCGAACTTCCCCCGCTCCCTTATGAAAAGAATGCCCTGGAGCCGCACATCTCCGCTGAAACGCTGGAGTTCCATTACGGCAAGCACCACCAGACCTATGTCACGAACCTCAACAACCTGACCAAGGGCACCGAGTTCGAAGGCAAGAGCCTGGAAGAGATCGTCAAGTCGTCCTCGGGCGGCATCTTCAACAACGCCGCCCAGGTGTGGAACCACACCTTCTACTGGAACTCGATGCGCGCCCCCGGCGGCGCCGAGCCGCCGGCCAAGCTCGCCGACGCGCTGACCAAGGCCTTCGGTGGCGTCGACAAGTTCAAGGAAGAGTTCGCCAAGCAGGCCGCCGGCAACTTCGGCTCGGGCTGGACCTGGCTGGTGCAGCGTCCGGATGGCTCGCTGGCCATCGTCAACACGTCCAACGCCGCCACCCCGATCACCGGCAGCGACAAGCCGCTGTTCACGGCGGACGTGTGGGAGCACGCCTATTACATCGATTATCGAAACGCGCGTCCGAAGTACCTGGAAGCGTTCTGGAATCTGGTGAACTGGGACTTCGCGGCCAAGAACCTCGCCTGAGGTTTATCTTGCTGCGATGAAAAGGCCAGGTCGTTCAGACCTGGCCTTTTTGTTTACCGGGTACGGCGCTCCGATGGTTCGGCTTTTGGGGCTCGGCTTGCGCCATTGCGCAACCGGTTAGCCGAGCAGCTCGACCGCCGGGGCCACCTGGCTCTCCCGTCCAAGGCCGACACCGACCTCGGCCAGCTTCGCCCGCAAGCTGCCGGCATCCGAAGCGCACAGCGTCGCATGGCCCACCTTGCGGCCCGGGCGAGCCTCTTTACCGTAGTCATGCCAATGGCCATCGGCCACGGAAAGCACCGGCGCCGGATCCGGCATGTCGCCGATCCAGTTCAGCATCGCACTCGCGCCGCGTACACCGGTGTCACCCAGCGGGAGGCCGAGCACCGCACGGATGTGGTTTTCGAACTGGCTCGTGTGCGCGCCTTCGATCGTCCAGTGGCCGGAGTTGTGCACGCGGGGCGCCATCTCGTTGCCAAGCAGGTCGCCGCCGCGGACGAACAGCTCCAGCGCGAAGACTCCCACGTAATCGAGCTTCTCGGCGATGGCGCGGGCATGCGCCGTGGCCGCCTGCTCCAGCTCGTCGGACGTACCCGGCGCGGGAGCGAGGCTCAGCGAGAGCACGCCGTCGACATGCCAGTTGCGCGTCAGCGGCCAGGCGCGGAACGAGCCATCGCGGCCACGCACCGCCACCACCGACAGCTCGCGATCGAACGGAACGAAGGCTTCCAGAATCAGCCCGTGCTTACCCGCCGCTTCACCCAGGGCGGCCCAGGCCGCGTCGATGTCGTCGGCCGTCTTCAGACGGAACTGGCCCTTGCCGTCGTAACCGAGCCGACGGGTCTTGAGAATGGCCGGGGCGCCGATACGGGCCACCGCGCGGACCAGGTCCTCTCGGGTGTCGACCGTTTCGAACTCGGGCGTGTCCAGGCCGGTCTCACGGAACAGCGTCTTCTCGCTGAGACGATCCTGCGCCACGGCGAGCGCACGCGGATTGGGGAAGACGTCGACCAGCCCGGCCAGACGCTCGGCGGCGGCGGCGGGAACGTTCTCGAAATCGAAGGTGACGACGTCGACCCGCCGGGCGAAATCAGCCAGCGCGGCGTCGTCGGACCAGTCGGCGACGATCAGTTCGGCCACCTGGCCGGCGCAGGCGTCGGACGTACCGTCGACCACCAGCGTGCGGATGCCGAGGGGTGCCGCGGCAAGGGTCAGCATGCGCGCCAGCTGCCCGCCGCCGAGGATGCCCACCGTGGGAAGCTTGCGGCTCACGAGCGCGGATCCGGGTTATCGAGGACGGTGCGGGTCTGATCGCTGCGGAACGTGTCGAGTGCCGTGGCGACGGACGGGTCGTGCAGCGCCAGGACCGAGGCGGCCAGCAGGGCGGCATTGGTCGCGCCGGCACGGCCGATCGCCAGGGTACCGACCGGGATACCGGCCGGCATCTGCGCGATCGAAAGCAGGGAATCCATACCGTTCAGCGCCTTGGACTGTACCGGCACCCCGAACACCGGCAGCGCGGTCTTGGCGGCGATCATGCCCGGCAGATGGGCGGCGCCACCGGCACCGGCGATGATCACCTGGATGCCACGGCCACGGGCCGCTTCGGCGTAGCTGAAAAGCAGGTCGGGGGTGCGGTGGGCGGAGACCACCTGGACCTCGTGGACGATGCCCAGACGGGACAGCGTGGCGGAGGCATGCTCCATCGTTTCCCAGTCCGATCGCGAGCCCATCACCACGCCCACGCGCGGCGCGCTCGCTTCGTTACCTTCGTTGGAAATCATGGCCCGGGCACCCAAAAGTCGCTATTGTAAGTGCATTCCCGATCTACAGGTTGGCCTCCGCGGCCGCTCTCATGGACAAGCGTCTCCTCGATATCCTCTGCTGCCCGGTCAGCAAGCGCCCCCTGCGTCCGCTGACGGCCGCCGAGCGCGACAACCTCAACGGCGCCATCCGCGCCGGCTCGGTCGACACCGTCGCCGGGGAAAAAGTGGCCGAGCCGCTGACCGAAGGCCTGATCACCACCGACGGCCAGCTCGTCTACCGGGTCGAGGACGGCATCCCCGTCATGCTCCCCGAAGCGGGTATCGGCACCCTCCAGTTGACGGGCTTTACTCCGGAATCCGGTCTCGCGCAGAATCCGTGACGTCCGTCACAATTTAAAGCATTCGTTCCCGCACAATGGCCCCTCAGGCGGGGGCCGTTGAATCCAGAGATGCGCGATGAGTAACGCGAGCGAGCCGTCCAATGTGATCGATCTCAGCCAGCGCCTGGATCCGCGCAGCGAGAGTGTGGGCGCGCTTCTGGTCACGGTGCGTGGCCTGGCGACCAAGCGGCTGCACGCGCTGGCCACCAACATGTTCGAGAACATCGACGACGCTCTGTTCGATCTGGCCGAAAAGGCCGAGAACAACGCCGCGCAGACCCAGTTCTTCGACGGCATGCGTGAAGTGCGCAAGAAGCGCGCCATCGTCGAGCGCACCTTCCTGGGTCAGGTCGCGCGGGATCTGGCCGATTTTTCCGCCGGGCGCACGCGCGCACCCGATGCCGACGCCCACGCCCGCCCCCTCGCCAATATCGAGCTCAGCCTCGTCGGCGAAAACGAACTCGAGGAATCCCTCGCGATCACCAGCATGATCGGCAAGAACGAGCAGCGCCTTGCGCGCGCCCTCTTTGCCGTCAATCAGCGCCTGTCGGTGATCTGCGGCGGCGCCCGGATGGACGACGCGTCCAACCCGGTAGGCCCCGCCTCGCTGGCCGCCGCGTTCCGCCAGGCCATGCGCGAGCTGATGGTCGAGGTCCGGGTCAAGCTGATCATCTATAAGCTGTTCGATCGGTACGTGCTCGCCGGCATCGACGAGCTCTACGACGACATCAATAACGAGCTCGCCGCCGCGGGCGTCCTGCCGCAGCTGCGCCACGAGATCGTCACCCGTCGCAGCGATGCGCCCGCCCCGACGGGCCCGGCCTCGTCGGTGGTGGCCGCTCCGCAGGCGGCCGCACCGGTGACGGATGCCGCCGCGGCGGAGTTCATGCAGTCGCTGCACGCCATGTTCTCGGCGCGTCGCGGTACCACGGCGGGCACCGAGGGCTTCGCCGGAGGCGCTTCGATGCCTACCGGTCCCCTGCCCAGCGCAGCCGAGCTGCTCGGTGCGCTGACCCTGCTGCAGAGCCAGATCGCCGGCATGCCCGGGACCGCCGTGCCGATGGCGAGCCAGGCCGACGTCACGCGTGACGTCGCCCAGCTGAAGGAACAGCTGCTCGCGCAGATCGGCCAGCTGCGCGGTCAGCAGACCGCACACGTGTCGGGCGTGGACGAAGACACCATCGACCTCGTCGGCATGCTTTTCGAGTTCATCCTCGAAGATCACAACCTGCCGGCCGAGATGCAGGTCATGCTCGCGCGTCTGCAGATCCCCTACCTCAAGGTCGCGCTGCTCGACCGCCGGATGTTCGCGCACAAGTCGCACCCGGCGCGTCAGTTGCTCGACGCCCTGGCCGATGCGGCCAAGGGCTGGTCCGCCGAAGCCGATCGCGACGGCCGCCTGTTCGACAAGATCAAATCCATCGTCGAGCGGCTGCTGCACGACTTCGACGACGACGTCGCCGTCTTCAACCGTCTCGCGGCCGAGCTACAGGACTTCCTCGACATCAGCCGCAAGCGCGCGGAACTCGCCGAGCAGCGTGTCGCCGAATCCACCCGCGGTCGCGAGAAGCTCGAGCACGCGCGCCGCCGCGCCGCCCAGGAAATCGTCGGCCGCGTCGACGGTGCCGCGCTGCCGCCCCTGATCTACGGCGTGCTGACGCGGGCGTGGGCCAACTACATCGTGCTCACCCTCCTGCGTCAGGGCGAAGAAGCCCAGGAATTCCGCGACTCGCTGCGCTTCATCGACGATTTCATCGCCAGCGCGCGTCCGGTCTACGACCTCAACGGCCGACGCGACCTTCGGGCCATTCTGCCGTCGATCGAACGCTCGCTGCGTCGCGGTCTCGCCGCCGTCGCCTTTCAGGAGGCCGACACCGAGCAACTGCTCGCCCAGCTGCACGCGTTCTATCGCCAGCAGCTCGGCGAGTCCGTGCCGGAGACGGAATCGGGCACGCTCGTCACCAGCGTGATGCCCTTGCCCGAGGCCATCCAGGCGATCGAAGAACCAACGGTCGAACCGGAGCCCGAGGACGAATCGCTCCCTGACGAAGCCTTCGACGAGCGCAATCTCGCTCAGGCCCGTGAACTGAAAGTCGGCCAGTGGCTCGAGTTCACCGCCGAAGACGGCAGCACCGATCGCGCGAAGCTTTCGTGGGTCAGCCCGATCAGCGGCCGCTATCTCTTCGTCAACCGTCGCGGTCTGAAGGTCGCCGATCACAGCCTGGGCGGTCTCGCGCAGGCCTTCGCCAACGGCCATGCGCGCGTACTGGATTCGTCGATGCTGTTCGACCGTGCGATGGACGCGATCGTCGAGCGGCTGCGTACGCCCGAGGCCTAAGCCAGGGCCTGATCCGACCCGCGCGGGTTACACCGCGCGCGGGTCAGTCTTGATAAGGTAGCGCCCTCTTCCACGGACGCATCCTTCCGATGACCTCCACCGCTTCGCCATCGCTGACCGACGCACTGCCGCCGGCGGCCGACATCCTTGCCGATATCGATCGCGCCTTCGCCGAAGACATCGGCCCCGGCGACGCCACGGCCGACCTGCTCGATCCCAAGGCCACCGCCACGGCCGTCCTGACCTGTCGCGAGAATGCCGTGATCTGCGGCACCGCCTGGTTCGACGCCGCGTTCCGCAAGCTCGACCCGGATGTGCGCATCGAGTGGCTGGCCCACGACGGCGATCGCGTGACCGCCGGCTCGCCCATCTGCCGTCTCGCCGGGCAGGCACGTGCCCTGGTCACCGCCGAGCGGACGGCGCTCAACTTCCTGCAGCTGCTCTCGTCGACGGCGACGGTGACCTCGCGCTATGTCGACGCGCTGGCCGGCACGCCAACTCGTATCCTCGACACCCGCAAGACGCTGCCTGGCCTGCGTCGCGCGCAGAAGTACGCCGTTCGCTGTGGCGGCGGTACCAACCACCGCATCGGCCTGTTCGACGCGATGATGCTCAAGGAAAACCACATCATCGCGGCGGGCGGCATCCGACCGGCGGTCAACGCGGCGCGCCTCATTCACCCCACGCTGCCGCTGATCGTCGAGGTGGAGACCATGGACGAGCTGGCGGAAGCCATCGCGGCGGGTGCCGATCGCGCGCTGCTCGATAACTTCACTCCGGCAATGCTGACCGAGGCCGTGGCGTATACCGCCGGGCGGATTCCCCTCGAGGTGTCGGGTAACGTGGAGCTGGACACGATTCACGCGATCGCGCAGACCGGCGTGGATTTCATCTCCAGCGGCGCGTTGACCAAGCATGTGCGGGCGATCGATCTGTCGCTGCGGCTGGATGTGAAGCATCCGGGGGATTGAGTTGGCTTTTCGCGCGCAGGGCGCGCTCCTGCGCAGGAGCGCCCTGTCGTGCGCTCCTGCGGCAAGCTTCCCGCCCAGGGACTTGTAGACTCGCGGAATCGGCCACACACTGACGCCATGGCATCTTTCAGCGACCTTTTCTGGCTTCTCGTCCTCGCAGGCGGTACCGCGAGCTGGTACCGACTGACGCGAGCCAGGGAAGTCGCCGTACGCGCCGCGACGGGGCTATGCAAACGCTACGGCCTGCAGCTGCTCGATCAGTCGGTCGGGCTGCGCGGCGTGCGGCTCCAGGGGGTCGATGGCGTCCGCCGCCTCGAGCGCTGCTACGGCTTTGAAGTAAGTATCGACGGCCAGTCGCGGCAGATGGCGCGTCTCTGGATGGCTGGAAACGAGATCGCCAGCTATTCGCTGCCGGGAACCGATTCGCCCGAGCTGGAGACCGTGGTGGCTACCGATTCGATCGTGCATGGGGCGAACGTGATTTCGCTGGCGGATCGGCGGCGGTTGCACTGAGGGATACGGAATCGCCAGCAGGGCTGGCTCCTACCGGAGCTGGCCTGTCGCCTGGCACAAAAAACCCGCCTCCCGGCGGGTTTCTTTTATTTGACGACCCGAAGGTGCGGCGCGCCGCGCTTGGGCCGGTCATCGTCGCCACCGGTGGGCGGTGGGGCGTCGGTGTCGTCGACCGCTTCGATCGCCGTGGCCGGCGCGGTGTCGTTCTCGTCGACCGGGAACATCATGCCCTGGCCGTTCTCCTGCGCGTAAAGCGCCAGTACGGCCTGCACGGGGATGACGATCTGCTGGCTGACGCCTGAAAAACGGGCCTGGAAGCCGATCCGGTCGTTGCCCAGATCCAGATTGGCCACCGCGCGCATGGCGAGGTTCAGCACCACCTGGCCGTTCTTCACGACGTGGGCGGGCACTTTGACGCCCGGCTGCCCGGCGTCGACGAGGACGTACGGGGTCAGACCGTTGTCGCTGATCCAGTCGTAGATGGCACGCAGCAGGTAAGGCCGATTGGAGGTCATGCCTGCGGTTTCATTGGTATCCATGACGACAGTTTAAGGGATACGCGGCGAAAGACGCTAACCGGGCAGGAAATTGAAGTCCGGGCGCATGTCGCGCTCTTCCGGGGTGAGACTGCGGGCGAATCCCTGGCTATGGAACAGACGCTCGCCGTAGTCCACGATGGCCTTGCCTTCCTTGCCCAGCTCCACACCCAGGTGCGGCAGGCGCCAGACCACGGGGGCGACGAGGCAGTCGATGAGGCTCATTTCCGGATTGAGGAAGAACCGCGAGGCACGGAACAGCGGTTCCGACAGCAACAGATGCTCGCGCAATCGCTTGCGCGCGCCCTCCGCCGCCTTACCGCCCTCCCCGATCGTCTCGATCTCGGGCAGCCAGTCGTTCTCGATCCGCCACGTGGCCAGGCGCAGACGCGCCCGGGACAAGGGATCGATCGGCATCAGCGGCGGGTGCGGATAGCGTTCGTCGAGGTATTCGACCACGACAAGCGTGTCGTAAAGGGTCAGGTCCCGGTCGACGAGGGTCGGCAGCGTGCCGTAGGGGTTGAGATCGAGCAGGTCGGGCGTGGGCTCGTCCGCCTTGAGGATGATCCGGTCATAGGCCACCCCCTTCGCGGCCAGGACCAGGCGCGTCCGGTGACAATGGATGTCGTCGGCGCTGGTGTACAGAGTCAGCGCCGCACGCGAACGAGCATTCTGGACCATGCATCGACCTCCCTAACTTAATGTTCTTCGTGAACGTCTTTCCAGTACTCGTGCTTCACCAGGTACAGGAGAAACGTGAGGCCAGCCAGGAAGAGGATCACCCACACACCGACCGACTGGCGCTCGAGTGCGGCGGGCTCGGCCGTGTACTCGAGGAAGGTAGCGAGATCGCGCGTGGCGCCCCTGAATTCGTCCGGCGTCATGCGACCCGGACGTTGCAGCTCGAGCTTCTCGACCGTGGCTTCCTGCCCCGGCTTCGCTTCACCGTGCACCGCCACCTGAAGGCCCTGCAATTCCCACAGGGGATTGGGCATGGAGGCATTCGGGAACACCGTGTTGTTCCAGCCCACCGGCCGGCTCGGGTCGAGGTAAAACGCGTTGAGGTAGTTGAAGATGAAGTCCACGCCCTTGGCGCGCGCTTCGAGCGAGAGATCCGGCGGCTCCTTGCCGAACCAGGCCTTGGCGCCGTCGGCAGGCATGTGCGAAAGCACCGGTTCGCCGAACTTCGCACCGGTGAAGTTGAGGTTGGACATCACCTCGTCTTCGGACAGGCCGAGGTCGGTCGCCAGGCGCGAGTAGCGCACGTACTTCAGCGAGTGGCAGCCCACGCAGTAGTTGAAGAAGAGCCTGGCACCGCGCTGTAGCGCGGCCCTGTCGTTGACGTTGGTGCCGGCGGACGGCAGGTCCTCGCCACCTTCGGCGGCAAGGACGGGCAGCGTGGCGACAAACAGACCCAGAGCAAGAGCGACTGAGAAAACATAGCGCTTAATCATGCATCGTCACCCGTTCCGGAACCGGCTTGGTCTTCTCGAAACCGAAGCGCGTGTAGACCCATACGAAGAGGAAGAAGCCGAAGTAACCCAGCGCCATCAGGCGACCGAAGGCGTTCTCCCACGTGGTGACGTCGGCATGCGGGAACCAGGCGGGAATCAGCTCCGCCGTGACGCCCGCACCTACCGCGCCCAGCGACAGGAAGGACACCACGAGCACGCCCAGGGCGATGCGGAAACCGAGGCCGCGGTAGCGCACGGAGCGCACCGCTCCCTTATCGATCCACGGCAGCAGCGCCAGCAGCAGGATCGAGCCGAACATGCCGATGACGCCCCAGATCGCCGTGCCGAAGAACGACGGAATCATGCGGAGGATCGCGTAGAACGGCGTGAAGTACCACGACGGTTTGATGTGGCTCGGCGTCACTAGGTTGTTGGCTGGCGTGAAGTTGTCATGCTCCAGGAACCAGCCACCGAAGGTCGGCGCGAAGAAGATGATGAACGCCGCGATGGTGAGGAAGAAGCCGACGCCGAAGAGGTCTTTCACCGTGTAATACGGATGGAACGGCACGGCATCCTTCGGCTTGTCGGCGTCCCAGCGATTGCCCTTCGGGCCATGCTTGACGTCGACGCCGTCCGGGTTGTTCGAACCCACCTCGTGCAGCGCGGCGAGGTGCAGCACCACCAGCAGCAGGAGTACCAGCGGCAGCGCGATGACGTGCAGCGCGAAGAAGCGATTCAACGTGGCGTCGGCGGGCAGGAAATCGCCCATGATCCATTCCACCAGCGACGAGCCGATATAAGGAATGGTGCCGAACAGCGAGATGATGACCTTCGCGCCCCAGAACGACATGTTGCCCCACGGCAGCACGTAGCCCATGAAGGCCTCGGCCATCAGGACGAGGAAGATCAGCATGCCCAGGATCCACACCAGCTCGCGCGGTCGCTTGAACGAGCCGTACATGATCCCGCGGAACATATGCAGGAACACCACCACGAAGAACAGCGACGCACCGGTGGAGTGCATGTAGCGGATGAGCCAGCCCCACTCCACGTCACGCATGATGTACTCGACCGAGTTGAACGCTTCGAGCGCACTCGTCTTGTAGTTCATGGTGAGGAAGATGCCGGTCACGATCTGGTTGACCAGGACCAGCATGGCGAGCGAACCGAAGTAGTACCAGAGATTGAAGTTCTTCGGCGCGTAGTACTCGGTCATGTGCTTGCGGAACGTCGGCGCCAGGTTCGGCGCGCGTTCGTTGACCCAATCGAAAAGGCTGGCCATCAGCTTTTGCCCTCCGGGTCGACACCGATCTGGATGTGCGAGTCATCCACGAAGTGATAAGGGGGCACCGGGAGGTTCTTCGGGGCGGGGACGCCGGCGAAGACGCGGCCCGACAAGTCATAGCGTGACTTATGGCAGGGGCAGTAGAAGCCGCCCTTCCAGTTCGCGTCGAACGGCTCGGGCTTGATGTCGGGCACGAAGTCCGGCACGCAGCCCAGGTGGGTGCACAGGCCGATGACGACCAGCCACTCGGGCTTGATGGAACGGTTCTCGTTGGTCGCGTACTTCGGCTGTTGGGCCGAATCGGACGACTGCGGGTCCAGCAGGCGGGGCTCGAGGCCCTTCAGCTGGGCCAGCTGGTCCTTGCTGCGATTGACGACGAAGACCGGAAGGCTGCGCCAGGCGAAGGTGACCTTCTGCCCCGCCTCGATGGCGCTGATGTCGACCGTAACAGGCGCTCCTGCTGCCTTTGCCCTTGCGCTTGGTTCCCACGACTTAATGAAGGGCACGATCGCCGCGACTACCCCGACTCCGCCAACGACCGCGGTCGTTGTGGTGAGGAAGCGACGGCGGCCGTGATCGACGAATTCGTTCGCCATCAGGCTCTCCGGAACTTATGCCATTGAGAATGCGGACCCCTATCGCCGGCTCGTATCGGAAATCGGCTTCCGCTAAATCGAGTCAGTGTAACGGCAGCACCAGCCACGTACAATAAACTGAACCTTCCCCTGTCCCCCATGACGGATGGGGCTGCCAAGTGCCCGCCAGGATGCGGAAAATTCGGCAAAACCGGACGACAGGACCCCTCGCTACTCCATGAACCACGCCGCTCGTACGCTTGCCTTCGTCGCCCGTTTCGTCGTGCTCGGCCTTGCCGTCGCCTTCGTCATCGGCCTGTTCTGGCCAGGCAGCGGCGCTTTTCTTCGTGAGCGTTTCACGCCGCCGGTCACCGAACACGAGCCTGCCGCGGTCGAGCCGGCCGCTCCCGGGGCGGGCACGGGTCCCGTGTCGTATGCCGATGCCGTGGCCAAGGCCGCGCCGTCGGTCGTCAACATCTATGCGAACAAGCTGGTGACCGAGCAGCCGCGCGAGCTCTACTCCGATCCCGTGTTGCAGCGCATCTTCAGCGTGCCCACCGGCCCGGCGCGCACGCGGCGTCAGCAGAACCTCGGCTCGGGCGTCATCGTCAGGGAAGATGGCTACGTCCTGACCAACAACCACGTGATCGCCAACGCCGACGACATCCAGCTGCTGCTCTACGACGGCCGGGTGGCCAAGGCCCGGGTCGTGGGCTCGGACGATGAGACGGACCTTGCGGTACTCAAGGTGGATGCGGGCAACCTGCCGGCGATCCACATGACCGACGCCGAGAGCCGTCCCCGGGTCGGCGACGTGGTGCTGGCCATCGGCAACCCCTTCGGCATCGGCCAGACGGTGACCATGGGCATCGTCAGTGCCATCGGCCGCCAGCTCAATCTGTCCAGCCTGGAAAACTTCATCCAGACCGACGCGGCGATCAACTTCGGCAACTCGGGCGGCGCGCTCGTCAATGCGCACGGCGAGCTCGTCGGCATCAATACGTCGCTGATCGGTCAGGCGGTCGGCGCCGAAGGCATCGGTTTCGCCATCCCCGTGCAGAGCGCACGCGAGGTGCTGGACCAGATCATACAGACGGGCCACGTCGTGCGTGGCTGGATCGGTGCCGACTACGGCGCCGTCCCGGTCTCCGCCGACAGCGGCCTGCCTTCGGCGGCGCGCGGTGTCGTGGTCAACGACGTGTCCCCTGGCGGCCCCGCCGCCCTCGCGGGCATCCAGCAACGCGACGTGCTGCTGCGCATCGGCGATGAGGACATCCTCGACCCGTCGGATCTGCGCCGGCACGAGGCCTCGCTGAAGCCGGGCGATCCGGTGCAGGTCTCCGGGCTGCGCAACGGTGCGGCGTTCAACACGACCGTGACGCCGGCGCAGCGGCCGCCCACGGCACCGATGCAGGCGCTCCAGGGCGCCGCCAGGTAGGAGCGCGCTGCTACATTCGGTTGTCGGCCAGGGGGACGCCGGTGCTGGGGCGGCTCTTCAACATGTCGCCGTAGCGCTTGCGCAGCACGCCGACGCGCTCGACATAGACCTGCGTTTCGTCATAAGGCGGCACGCCGTTGTACTTCTGCACCGCACCGGGTCCGGCGTTGTACGCCGCCGCGGCGAGGCGCTCGTTGCCATTGAAGGTCTTCAGCAACAGCGCGAGATAACGCGCCCCGCCGCGAATATTCTGATTGGCGTCGAAGGCATCCAGCACGCCCATGTCGCGCGCGGTACCCGGAATCAGCTGCATCAGCCCCTGCGCGCCGGCCACGGACAGCGCGCGCGGGTTGAACGCGCTCTCGGCGTGAATGACCGCGCGCAGCAGTGCCTCGTCCACGCTGAACTCGCTGCTCGCCGAGCGGATCGCGTCGCCGTACGCGACCAGATTCAGACCGACGTTGTTCCAGTCGACCTTCGAATGCACGTCGCAGGCGGCGCAGGTGGCGATATAGGTAAAGAGCATCTTGATGCTCGATCCCTGACCGCCGCCGCCCGGCGGAATATTGGTGTACTCGACGCCGCCGTCCGCCCGGGTGATCCGGTAGACCGCGCCACGCAAGACCCGCGAGCCCTGAGGTGCGGCAGGCGCAGCCGCCGCCGTTAAATCGGTGCTCGCCGACTCCTTATAGTCCCACTGCCCTTTTGGCGCGGTCACGGGAGGCAGGGCCAGCGGTTCGCGCTCGGTACCATCCGCTCCGCCGACCACGCCACCGGTCACGCCGGCCAGCGAAGGCACGGCGGCGGCGGGCGCCAGTACCACGGAGCCGATCACGCCTTTAAGCGACGGGGGGCCGGCGACCGGTTCGAAGACGGCCTTCTGCGGCGCGTTGGGCAAAGCGATGGGCCGCGCCGGACGCGAGGAGCCCGTGCTGCCGATGCGCTTGCAGTCCTTGTAGCCCGTGGTGCCGCCGGAGAAAACCGTCTCTCCCGTACTACCGATGCAACGGTAGAGCGCACCCGCCGACGCCGGCCCGGCCAGCAGTCCCAGCAGCAGGACGCAGGCGCCCGCGACCCTTCGCAGGGCCGTCCGGGAGGTCAGGAAACGGCGGGCGTGATGGCCGGCGCTTTCCCCTGGCGTCGCGTCGTCAACCATGGGCGCGAGTTTGCCCGAGCACCCCAGCGCTGCCAAGGGCCGCAAACGTGACGTTCTTCACGCAAGTCATTGATCCACGGCGGCCAACTGGCAACGGACCCGGGGGCAGAGTAAACTGCGCGGTTCGGAAACTCCCCACGAAACACGGTAACCCGGCCCATGAGCGGCAAGCTTTTCATCAAGACCCACGGCTGCCAGATGAACGAGTACGACTCGGCCAAGATGGCCGACGTGCTGGCGGCGTCCCATGGCCTGGAACTCACGCAGAACGAGGATGAGGCCGACGTCATCCTCGTCAACACGTGTTCCATCCGCGAAAAGGCGCAGGAGAAGGTCTTCAGCCAGCTCGGTCGCTGGAAGGCGCACAAGGCCAACGGCAAGCCCGTACTGATCGGAGTCGGCGGCTGCGTCGCCTCGCAGGAAGGCGACGCCATCCTCAAGCGCGCGCCGCACGTCGACCTCGTCTTCGGCCCGCAGACCCTGCACCGCCTGCCGCAGATGATCGAAGCCCAGCGCGCCACCGGCAAGTCGCAGGTCGACATCAGCTTCCCGGAAATCGAGAAGTTCGACCGCATGCCGGAACCCCGCGCCGAGGGCCCGACGGCCTTCGTCTCGATCATGGAAGGCTGCTCGAAGTACTGCTCGTATTGCGTGGTGCCTTACACGCGCGGCGAAGAGATCAGCCGGCCGTTCGACGATGTGATCGTCGAGGTGGCCCAGCTCGCCGAACAGGGCGTACGCGAGGTCAACCTGCTCGGCCAGAACGTCAACGCGTATCGTGGCCCGATGCACGACGGCGACGTCGCCGACCTGTCGGTGCTGATCCACGCCATCGCGCAGATCGACGGTATCGGCCGCATTCGTTTCACCACATCGCATCCGCTGGAGTTCTCGGACTCGCTGATCGAGGCCTACGCCAACGTGCCGCAGCTGGCCAACTATCTGCACCTCCCGGTGCAGGCGGGCTCGGACCGCATCCTCGCGGCCATGAAGCGCGGCTACACGGCGCTGGAATTCAAGCAGCGCATCCGCAAGCTGCGCGCGGTGCGACCGGATATCTGCGTGTCGTCGGACTTCATCGTCGGCTTCCCCGGCGAGACGGACGACGACTTCGAGAAGACGATGAAGCTGATCGACGATATCGGCTTCGACCAGAGCTTCTCGTTCGTGTTTTCGTCGCGACCCGGTACGCCGGCGGCAAACCTCGCCGACGAGACTCCGGCCGAGGTGAAGCACGCGCGTCTGAGCCGGCTGCAGGCGGCGATCAACGAGAACGCGCGCAAGATCAACGAGGCCATGGTAGGCACCGTGCAGCGGGTACTGGTCGAGAAGCCCAGCCGCCGCGATCCCAACGAACTCAGCGGACGGACGGAAAACATGCGCTATGTGAACTTCCCGGGACATCCGCGGATGATCGGCCAGTTCGTGGACGTCACGATCACCGAGGCGATGAGCAACTCGCTGCGTGGTCGGGTGCTGCTGGCGGACGAGGTTGCGGTCGCATGAATCCTGGTCTTTCGCAACGCGATTTTACCCTCGATCCCGAAGACAACACCCGCCTGGCGAACCTGTGTGGCCCGCTGGATGAACACGTGCGCCAGATCGAACTGCGCCTGGGCGTCGAGGTGGATCATCGCGGCGCTATCTTCCGTGTCATCGGTGACGAAGGCTCGGCCCGCGCGGGCGAGAAAGTCATCCGCGCGCTGTACGCCGCGACGGAAACCGAAGTGCTCAACGGTGCCGCGATCAATCTGCATCTGGCCGAATCGGGCATCGACGCGATCAACGACGAGTCGGCGGAGTCTTCGCAGGAAGTCGTCATCAAGGTCAAGCGCGGCGTCATCAAAGGCCGTGGCGCCAACCAGGCGCGCTACCTGCACGCCATCACCACGCACGACATCAACTTCGGCGTAGGTCCGGCCGGTACCGGCAAGACCTATCTGGCCGTGGCCAGCGCCATCGAGGCACTGGAAGCCAACCGCGTACAGCGCGTGCTGCTGGTGCGCCCCGCGGTCGAGGCCGGCGAAAAGCTCGGCTTTCTGCCCGGCGACCTCAGCCAGAAGATCGATCCCTACCTGCGCCCTCTGTATGACGCGCTGTACGAGATGGTCGGCTTCGAGAAGGTCGGCAAGCTGATCGAGCGCAACGTGATCGAGATCGCGCCGCTGGCGTATATGCGTGGCCGCACGCTCAACGATTCCTACGTCATCCTCGACGAAGCGCAGAACACCACCGTCGAACAGATGAAGATGTTCCTGACCCGTATCGGCTTCGGCTCGGTCGCGGTGATCACGGGCGACGTCTCCCAGGTCGACCTGCCCCGCCACATCCGCTCGGGTCTTCGTCACGCGGTCGAAGTGCTGCGCGGCGTGGACGGCATCAGCTTCACGTTCTTCACCTCGCGCGACGTGGTCCGCCATCCGCTGGTGGCCAAGATCGTCCGTGCTTACGAGGCGTTTGAAGACAAGCAGGACGCCGCGAAGTGAGCCAGCTGGACGTGGCCGTCGGCTATGCCACCGCGCGCAAGGGTGTGCCGGCGCCGGCCAGCTTCCGGCGCTGGGTCGAGGCGGCGTTGAAGGGCGCGCGCCGTCGCAAGGGCACCGAGCTATCGATCCGCATCGTCGATGCGGAGGAAGGCCAGTCACTGAACCTGCAGTACCGCGGCAAGGACTACGCCACCAACGTGCTGTCGTTCCCGGTCGAACTGCCGCCCGGCGTCGACCTGCCGCTGATCGGCGATCTGGTCATCTGCGCGCCCGTGGTGACGCGCGAGGCGGCCGAGCAGGGAAAGAAGGCGACGGATCACTGGGCGCACCTGACGGTGCACGGGACACTGCATCTGCTGGGGTACGACCACATCGACGAGGCCGAGGCCGAGACGATGGAAGCGCTGGAGACCCGCGTGCTGGCGGGTCTGGGAATTGCGGACCCCTACGAGACCGTGTAGAGACACGCCCTGAATCGTCACAGGAATTCCGTTAGACTGACCGTTCCGCTCATTTCGGGCAGAAACGCAAAGAGTGATGAACGAGGAACCTGGTAGTACCCATGGCCCGACTCACCGATCCTGGTGGGACCGTCTGGGCCATATGTTTTCCGGCGAGCCACGCAACCGCGACGAACTGATCGAGGAACTGCGTACCGCCCAGGCCAACGGCCTGCTTTCCAACGACACCCTGACCATGGTCGAGGGTGCCATCAAGGTGACCGAGCTCAGCGTCGACGATGTCATGGTGCCCCGCGCCCAGATCGTCAGCCTCGCCGCCGATGCCTCCCTCCCCGAGATCCTTTCCGCCGTCGTCGAGTCCGGGCACTCCCGCTTCCCCGTCCACGGTGAAGACAAGGACGAAGTGCTGGGCATCCTGCTGGCGAAAGACCTGCTGAAATACTACGGGCAGAGCGAAGGCGGCGATGTGCGCGCGCTGCTCCGTCCGGCCGTGCTCATTCCCGAATCGATGCGCCTGAACGTGCTCCTGGCGGAATTTCGCCTGACGCGCAATCACATGGCGCTGGTGGTGGACGAATACGGCGGCGTCGCCGGCCTGATCACGATCGAGGACGTTCTCGAGCAGATCGTCGGCGAGATCGACGACGAGCACGACGACGAGGAAGATCCGGTCCTGGTCCAGGCACTGGAAGAAGGCGGCTTCGCGGTGAGCGCCCTCACCCCCATCGCCGACTTCAACGAGATAGCGGGTGCACGGTTCTCCGATGAGGAGTTCGATACCATCGGCGGCATGATCACCTCGGAGTTCGGCCACCTCCCGGCGGCCGGCGAAGAAATCGCCATGGGCGACTTCCTCTTCCGGGTTACCGAAGCCGACGACCGTCGCGTCCAGCAGTTCCACGTCGCGCACGCCAACGGCGGCGCATGACGTCACCGCCGGCCGTATGGCCGGCGGCCCCTGACAGCCATGCCTGCGGGCAAGGATCCAAGCCCGACCATGCGCCACGCCCTGCTCTTCCTGCTCGCCCTCTGTGTCGTTCCCATGGCCCGCGCCGGCATCGTCGATGCACCGGCCTCGGATCTCGATATCTCCCTGATGACCTACGGGCCGGGCGACATCTACTGGGAACGGTTCGGGCACGACGCACTGGAGATCCGTGACCGCGTCAGCGGCGAAGCGATCGCATTCAACTACGGCGTATTCGACTTCGATCAGAAGGGCTTCATCCTCAACTTCGCGCGCGGCATCATGGCCTATCGCATGGATGCCGAGACCACGCAGTCCGATGTGGAGTTCTACGCAGGCGAAGGGCGCTATGTGCACCGCCAGCACCTGAGCCTGGATATCGCACAGAAAGACGCACTGCGCCGTTTCATGCTGTGGAACATCCGCCCGGAGAACGCGGGCTATCACTACGACTACTACACGGACAACTGCACGACACGCGTGCGCGACGCACTCGACACGGCGCTCGGCGGCGCGCTTGGCCGCCAGCTGGGCTCCTGGGGCGGCGCCATGACCTACCGCGAGCACACCGCCCGACTGATGAGCAACCAGACCTGGCTGATGCTCGGCATGGATCTTGGCCTCGGGCCTTACGCCGACCAGCCGATGACAGCATGGAAGGAAGCCTTCCTGCCCATGGTGCTCGAAGCCGAGCTGCGTCGCGTACGTATCGGTGATGGCGCAAAGGAACGCCCCCTTGTCGACGGCGAGGAAATCCTCGCGACGGGCCGACTGCTGCCGCCGCCATTCGAAGCCCCGGACCTCCGCTGGCCCCTGCTGATCGCAGGGCTGCTCCTCGCGATTCCACTGGCGCTACCCGCATTCACGCGGCATCGCGAGGCCCGGTTTACGTTCGTGATTGCCGGCACTTTGTTCAGCGTCTTCGCTGGCCTGGCCGGTCTGTTCATGATCGGACTGTGGGCCTTCACATTGCATCGCTCGGCCTGGGGCAATTTCAATCTGCTTGCCTACCAGCCGCTGGCGTTTCTGCTGATTCCCGGCATCTGGCGTCTGCGTCGCGCCGGTCGCCCGATGGGGCGTTTCAGCACACGCATCGCAGCAATCTCGTTTGCCGCCTGCATCATCGGCCTGCTGCTGCATCTGTGGCCTGATTTCCCGCAGCGCAACATGCCGTGGCTGCTTTTCGCACTGCCCTGCTGGGCCGCATTGTTCGCCACATTCGGCCGTCGCCACGACTGACCCTCCCTCTTTCGGGTAATTGACGCCACCGCGTCAAAGCACGCAAATAGACGGCTAATTCCAGACGAAGCCCAGGGCATGAACGCACCCTGACGAGGCTTCGCCGCACGCGGTTGTGCGACGCAGGTCACGGACATCCCCCTCCCTGACTCTGACGGCCGTCGGTCACCGATTTCGTGCATGGCGAAAACGCGAAGTCCATCGCAAGAACGCATTCCATTCGACACGGACGGCTGCGTATGGTCGGTCATGACTGTCAGGATGTCACAGTTGCCCGTCACGCTCGGGCCAGGTTTACGCAACTGCGGGTGGACGATGTCATGACCTATGTATCCACGTATAAACCCCGGCACGGAAGGAATTTGCGTTAGCGATGACGTGACCCACTTCACGCATCGAATTGACTGACAAATAGCCGCAGCGCAACCCGAGGGTGCGTTTGCTTTCCCGCCACCTGCGCGCTTCCCCGACGCGTTTGACCAGCGGTATTCATGAATCTCAAACCGAGCGACCTGCCCCTACTCGTCTCTCTCGACATGCTGCTGGAGGAACGTAACGTCACCCGCGCGGCGTCGAAGCTTCACGTGAGCCAGCCTGCGCTTTCCGCGCAACTGGCGAGGCTTCGCCGCCTGTTCAACGATCCACTGCTCGTTCCGTCCGAAACGGGTCGCGGCATGGTGCCCACGCCCAAAGCCGAAGAAATGGCGGCGCCGCTGCGCGACGCGCTTTCACAACTCGGCACGCTGGCCGACCCGGGCGGTGTCTTCGATCCCGTGCGGGATGCGGCCACGTTTCGTATCGCCGGCTCGACCAGCGCCGTGGGGACCTTCGCGCTTCCCCTCATTCAGTCCTTTCAGGAAAAAGGCAACCGTGCCCTCAAAGTGGCGTTCCGCGCGGGATACGAAGACCAGGACGTGCTCGGCCTGTTCGAAAGCGGCGAGATCGACATCCTGCTCGTTCCGAACGAGGACGTACCCAGCTCGCTGAAAATGCGCCAGCTGATGGCCGACGAGTTCGTCATGGTGCAGCGTGCGGGGCACCCGCGTGGCACGCACCGTCTCTCCGTCGAGGAATACTGCTCGCTAAGCCACATGGTGGTTTCCTCCTCGGGCCGCCTCGAAGGTCTGCTGGACCAGCACCTGAAGCAACGGGGCCTGACGCGCGACGTCCTGGTCTCCGCATCCAACGGCGAAAGCATCGGCCCCATGCTCAATGCGACCGATCTCGTCTGCACGGTGCCGCAGAGCATGTTCGATTCGCTCGGCGCGGGTATCGAAGCTTACGCATTGCCTTTCGACATCCCCGACACCGCGCTGGCGATGGCCTGGCACAGCCGGCTCGACAAGCAACCGGCCCACCGATGGCTACGCGAGGAACTCACGCGCATCAGCCGTGGACTGCATCCCACGCGGCATACGGGCGGCCAGATCTATCCCTTCCCTCCACTGGAGCATCTCCGTGACGGATACCACTGATCACCTGCTGGAACCGCTGGACGCCGAAGCGCCATGCGGCCCCAATCTCGAATACGACGCCGCCTTCCTCACGCTGGAAAGCCTGGCGGCACCCCGGCCGGAGCGCGCGATCGGCGATACCGTGAAGCAGGCCGAGGAACCCGACTGGCGCGACGTCGCGCGACAGGCCGAACAGGTCGCCGGGCGTACGCACGATCTGCGGGTCGCCGTTCACCTGGGCAACGCGCGGCTGAAGACCGCCGGTGTCGTGGCGTGGGCGGCGAGCATCGGCCTCATCGCCGGGTTGCTTCAGCGCTACTGGGACGACGTGCACCCGCGCCTCGACGGCGACGATCCGACCGAGCGGATCAATGCGCTCGCGTCGCTCTCGGCCGTGGATGGCACCGCCGGTTATCTGCGCGGCACCCCACTGCTGCGCGCCGAACGCATCGGCGCATTCTCCCTGCGCGACCTGCGCCTGCTTAACGGAACGCTGAAGCCCGGCGACGCACCGATGGCGGACGACGGGGCGGTCTCGCAGGAGATCGTCGACGCCGTCGTGCAGCACGTCGACATCGCGGAACTGCTGGCGACGGACGCCGCGATTGCTGAGGCCGTCTCACAGGTACAGGCGATCGGACACGTGTTCGAGATGCGCACGCCAGGTGCCGGCCCCGACCTCGACACGCTCGAACGCGACCTGCGTGAGTTGCATCTGTTCCTGCGTGCACAGGTCGCGTCGCGTGCACCGGAAGCCCTTGCCAGCCAGGACGCGGAGGCCGCGGGAGAAGGCGACGCCATCCGTCCGGAGACGGAGCATGTCGCCGCACGCGGTCCCGTGCGCAACACCGACGACGTACTACGGATGCTCGAAGAGATCTGCGCGTGGTATGCGCGGCACGAGCCGTCGAGTCCCGTACCGCCTTTACTCCGCCGCGCCAGTCGCCTGGTGGGACTGAGTTTCGCGGAATTGCTGCGGACGCTCGCGCCGGGTGGCCTGTCCGAATTCCAGTCGCTGGCGGGGGACGACGAAAACCCGTGACGTGCGTGGACCCGGCGTCAGAACGGCGGAAACAGGAGCAGCCAGACGACCGCTCCAGCACCCACGACCGCCGCGCCCACCCACCAGGCCATGCCGCGCAGACTTCGCCGCGAACGCACCATCGCGCGGCGCGTCGGCATGTCGCGAGCCGCGCGGATGCTCAGGGACATCGCCGCGGCGGGACGGCGCAACGTGTGCGATGCCGTGCCCTCCTGCCGCAACGTCGCATTGAGCAGCGCACGGCGCCGACGACGATACTCAGGCGTATCGATACGCGCCGCACTGTGGGCGTCGTTGAGGTCGCTCAGCTCGCGATTGACGCTCCGCTCCCATGCCGTCATTTGATGTCCCTCACCAGCCGGAAGCCGACATCCCGTTCCGGCGAGCCGTTGCTCGGGCGCACGCTGGCGACGGAACAGACCGCCGGACCGCTTCGGAAACTGCCACCATGCACCACCAGCGCGTCGCCGCGGGTCACCCATTCCCAGACACTACCGGTCATATCGATCAGTCCCCATGGATTGACGATGCCCTTGCTGGTCAGTTCGTCGCTGCGCATCAGCCGTCCCAGGCCCGATGACGAAGCGCCGCAGTTGGATTCCTTCGCATCCCAGTTCTCGCCCGCCCGCGCGGCCAGCAGCCACTCGTCTTCGCTAGGCAGGCGATACACGTGCCCGCTGACCTGCGACAGCCACGCCGCATAGCGGCGGGCGAAGGCCGCGTCGATCGAGCGCGCGGGATCGGTCAGCGGGTTGTCCTTCTTGATCGCGCACGTCCGCGTGGCACGGCAGAACTGGTCGAGATCGGCGATGTGTACCTCGGTACGCATCATCGCGAACGGCTTGCGGCCACGAGGTACGACGACCATGGCCGGGCCGTGGGCGCCGGCGGAAAACGTGTCGAAACATTCGCGCCCGCTGCCTGCCAGCCCGCGCAGTGCGCATGGATCGGCGACCGGCGCCACCGTCCGCAGTTTCTTCACCACATTGGCCAGCGAGCCGTCCGGAAGCGCTTTCGACGCGGCCATGGCCGCTTCCAGATCCTTAAGGCCTTCCGGATCCTCCTTGCCCATCGCTTCGACCCGCTTACGCAATCCGTCCTGATCGGCCGCCGTGACGGTCGGCGCTCTGGCAGCCGTCATCACCGCGAGCGCCAGCTGGTAGCGATTGTTCGCGGCGGCCAGGTCGGCGCGCCCCGGAAGCTGGGTAACGCCCGCGGCGATACGATCGGCGGCTTCTTTCCAATGCCCGGCGGCGCAGGCGGCACGGGCCGCCCCCAGATAGGCGTGCGCCAGCAGATCGGCGGCTTCGTCGTTCACGCTTCCCGTGCCGTCCTGCGTCGCGCGGAGCTGGCGAAAGCTGTCGCTGGCCTTGTCGAGATCCCCTGCCGCGGAAGCGCGTCGCAGCGACTCCAGCCTCGACGCCTGCTCGGCGGCGCGGATATCAGGCGACGTGGGCGGTGGCGCCGCGGTCGACGCCGGTGCGACCGCGGCGAGTTTCAGTTTCAGCTCCGGGCTGGAAAGCAAGGGGCTCGCGGGATCGATGGCGCGGATCCTGGTCAGGATGGCCGGTACCGCGTCGTCACCGCTGCCGGTAAGCCGATTGGCCAGCATGGCCTGGCTCAGTGATGTATCCAGTCGATTGAGCGCGTCGTCGCGTTCGTGCGCCACCTCTTCGCGGCGACGGTCCAGACGCGGTGCGAAGGTCTTCAGTTCACCGCGCAGACGGAACGCTTCCTGGGCCCCCGCGTAGTCGTAGCGGCCATGCGCGGGATCCCAGTCGTTCGCCACCAGCCGGACGAGGAAACCGTCGATGGCGTCCGCACCGTCGACCACGACACGCCGACGCTCGTCGCCATCGAGCGCCGCCAGTGCGACGCGCGCATCGTCTTCGTTGTGGAAACCGTCCGCCTGACCGGGACCGAAACGTCGCAATGTGTCGACGACATGCTGCTGGTGGATCCGCATCGCGCCATACCAGGCGAAGCCCACCGCGACCACCGTGAGCAACAGCGCCCCGGCGAGCCACGGCGTCGCGCGTTCGCGCCAGCGGCGCTTGCGCAGGCCGGCCAGAAGGTCGCCGATGTCGCGCGTGCGCTTATCCGCCGTAAACGCCAGTCCATCGCAGAGCGCCTTGTACTGGCGCTTGTCCAGTCCCGGTACCGCGGGCGGACGACGCCCCGCGTTCATGGCTTCTTCCGCGCTTTCCTTGTCGAAAGGGTGGCGCCCGGTGAGCAGTTCGACCACGACACAGGCGAACGCATACACATCGTCGCCGGGCGTCGGCGACCTGCCCTGGAGCATCTCCAGGCTGGCGTATGCGGGGGTCATCGCACCCAACGTGCCGGCATCGAAGACGGTGCGGTCATCGGCCGCTTCGAGGCCGATCTGGCCCGCCCGCGCGATGCCGAAGTCGAACACCTTGGCAACGCCGGATGGCGTGATCATCACGTTACCCGGCTTGAAATCCGAATGCACGATACCCGCCGCGTGCGCGCGGGACAGCGCTTCGCCCATACCGTCGATCAGGGGCCACGCCTGATCGAACGGCATACCGTCACGCGCGCGCGAACGGATGACCGTGCGCAGGTCGTCGCCCTCGACGTACTCCATCGTCATGAAGACGTTACTGCCGTCCTTGTCGAAGTCGTACACACGGACGATGTGGTCGTTGCCCAGATGCTGCGCACGGCGCGACTCGCGTTGCAAGGCGATCAGTGCGTCCGGATGCTTGCGGAATTCGTCGTTGAGCACCTTGATCGCGACATACGGATCGCGGTCGCGTGCTTCGACCTTGCGCTCGTCGCGCGCCAGGTACACCACGCCCATCCCGCCACGCCCGAGTTCGCGCTCCATGAGGAAGCGACCCTTGAGCAGGCTGCCGACGGCGATGCGCTCGCCTTCGGCCATGCCGGACATGCGGCGCCAGGTATCGCCGGTGCCCTGCGATGCGGATGCCGTCGTGGCCACGGACGATGATGCCGTCGTGGCCGCGGACGATGCCGCGCCGTCACCGGCCTGGGTATGCAGCGGCTTGAACACCGTCGCATCATCGTCATCGTCCGCACGGGGCGGTGTCGACGGCGACAGCGGGAGCACGCGGGTTTCGTCGTCGCCAGGATGCTGCGTCATGGGTGCGACTCCTCGTAATCGTCCAGTCGTATCGCCACGGCGGATACGTTGTCCCTGCCGGCGCGATTCAATGCCGTACCGACCAGCGCATCGATCAGGCCGGCCGGGTCGGAATGACGCCGGCAGTGCACCTCGATCTCCGCATCGGTCAGCTCCTTGTTGATGCCGTCCGAACACAGCACGAAACACGTGCCCGGACGGCGCGGATGGACCACCCAGTCCACAAACAGGTGATCTTCCGCGCCGACCGCGCGCGTCAGTGCACCGGCGTTTTTCTGCGCCGTCTGTGCTCCGAACCGTGTCTCGTCGGCGCGGTCGCCGTGCACGTGGTCGTGGGTCACCTGCCACAGACGTCCGTCTTCAAACGCGTACGCCCGGCTGTCGCCGACCCAGCCGACCACCACCAGATCGCGCGTATGTACGAGCACCACCACTGTCGAGGCGACGGCGTCCACGCGCCTGTCGCTGGCGAGCGCGCGCAGACGCTGATTGATGCGCAGCAGTTCGTCTTCGACCGCGTCCATCGTGTCGGTCACGTCGTGCGCGAGAGGCAACGCGCGCAGCCGCTCGGTGATCAGCGAACTGGCGACGTCGCCGGCGCTGTGGCCGCCGAGCCCATCGGCGACGGCCCAGAGGCCACGTTCTTCGGCGACGAGGATCGCGTCCTCGTTGTGACGACGCACATGGCCGGTCTCCGTCCGGCCGGCGGATACATAGGGCATGCTCACGCGAAAGGCTCCAGGCGGTCGACGCCGAGCAGGCGCAGGTAATCGGGAACACCGGGAAGACCCGACATGGCGATGCCGTCACCAGGGACGTCGTCGCGCCACCAGAGGCTTCGCGCGTGGTCGGGCATGCGGGGCAGATCGTGCTGGCCCGCGACCGGCTCGGGAAGCATGGCGACCACCGCGTCGAAGATCGACACGCTGACCGCATCACGCGAGCGCTCCATCGCGGCGTCGAGCGCGTGGAACCACGCGGGACGAGGCGGCCGCGGCCATCCGTTCTGTCCGCGCGGCACGGGGGCGCCGAGCATCAGCGGGAACGGCCGGTCGACGCGGTCGTGCGAAGACGCGATGACACCGGCCCACGCCAGCGGCCCGCATACGTGTGCGGCCAGAACGAATCGCCAGGATGGCGCCGCGCCGAAGCGGTCCTTCCAGCCCTCGCCCAGCGCCTCGGCGATACCGGCCAGTGCCGCCTGCATCGCGGTATCCCAGCGATCCACGAAGCCGACCGGCAGACGGCGCTGCACGAAATCTCCCGCGCAGGGCAGCTTGCCGTGGAAACCTACGAGTACCCGCGTCATGTCGGACACCGGAAGCGGCGCACGCTGGTGTCGCCGAACGGATTGCGCAAGCTGGACGCCTCGATGTCGACATTGGCCCGCACGCTGCCGAAGCCGAAGCTGGCACCGAAGCGGGTCTCCGTACGCCGCTGGAGCGACGCGGCATCGAGTGCGTGGAACCAGCCCCACTCGCCGGGGTACTCGAGGACCGGCAGCGGATTGCCGGCGGTGTCCCAGGCGCTGACGCGCGTGCTTCCCGGCGTCGGTCCCGGCCAGCGCATCGCGACCGGCGCGCTGTCCTCGCCCGCCTTGTACTCGAACTTCTGGCCGTCGATCTCCACCAGCAGGCGACCGATACCGGCCGGCGGCGTTGTGATCGACAGCGTGAAGCCGACCTGTGGCGCGGGGCCGTCGCGGAAATACGCCTGCCGGATCGCGTCGGCGAGCTGCGCCTGCGCCAGCACGGCGCCGCCGGAGCGGGCACCATCCGCGTCGCGGAACGTCCATGTGCTGCCACTGCTGTCGACCGCGCGCGCGAGCGTCTGCTTGAAGAAGGTGTCGAAGCGCCCCCCGTTACCGAACAGCTCGGCAAAGTTCTGCACCGGGATGTCGGATCGGCTCTCTGCCGCGAACGGATAGCGCCCCTGCACGAAGCGTGAGCAATCCCCGCCCGCCGCCTGACGGAACCCATCGGCGAGCGCGCCGTCGGCGCCTTTGCTCACCAGGCTCTGGCTCGAACCGACGAGACTGCCCAGCCACGTCGAGAGCGGCGGAGGCAACTGACCGGCCTCCTGCCGCGCCACCGCCAGAGCGGGGTCGGGTTGTCCGAAGGTGTCCACGCCCGGCCGCAGCGTCAGCAACGTCTTGCTCATCTGGTCCAGCACACCGAGCACGCGATCCACCGGCATGCTGCCGGGCGTGCCATCGGTCAACTGATTGAGCGTGGCGAAATGATCGGAAATGGTCGCGTCGGGACGTTGAACGGTCGCACGCTCGGCCGGTGCGCTGCCTTCGGCGATCACGCGCGCAATCTCGCTGCGACTCTTCACCCGGTCGACCACCCGGCGTTCGGCCACCGTCGCCACCTTGCCGCCGCCGTCCGGTGCGGCCTGGCGCAGCAGATCGCTGGTATTGTCGCGGACCAGCATCAGCAAGGCCTTCAGCGGCGACCCCGGCCCGGCCAGGCGTGCCGCCACACCACTGGCTTCCTGTACGTTGGTCACCGGCTGCAACTGCAGGTCGCCGATGAGTTCGTCCCACGCACGGATGTAGTCGGCGACGTATAGCGTCTGCACCTGAGCGACGAGCGAGGCACGACGCAGGGGATCCGCCGTCGTCGCACCGAACACCCAGTCATCCTTCACGAAACGATCCACCGCTTTCGCGATCCCGCCCTGCGTGCCCAGCGCGGCACTGCCGCCCTCCTGCACGAGGTTGGCGAACACGGGGCGCGTGTAGAGCGCCGGCAGCGGCCTGGCCAGGGGCGCACCGCTACGGCGACGAAATACATTGCCAAGCAGCCCGAGTGTGCGATCCAGGCGTACCGGCATGTCCTGACGCGTCTCACTGTCGAGCTTCAGACCGCCGTAGATCAGCGTCGCCAGGTCCGCCGCGCGCAACGAGGCACGCGCCGCTTCCACCAGCGCGACGTCGACAGGCAAGCTGCGCAGCCCGTCGTGCCCGTCGAACAGCAGACGGAAGTGTCCTTCGAGCGCATCCGCCAGCCCGTCCTCATCCGGGAATACCTCACGCCAGCGCTCGCATGCCAGCAACGACAGCGCTTCGCCATCGCGGTGCTCCGGCTGGCCCAGCATGAGGTAGCCCTTCAGCACGTAATAGAGTCGCTGCGGATCGCCCGCCGCATCGCGCAGGCCGTCACGGAACTGCAGCGCCAGCCCCGGTACGACGCTCGCATTGATCTCGCGCACGTGCGCGGCACGCACTTCATCGAACAACGCGTCGCCCTGGAACAGGCCGAAGCGCATCGACCACGGTCGTTCCGTGCGTACCTGCGCCGCCACCTGTTCGGTGCGGCCAAGTGGATCGAGCCGCTGCAACGCCTGCGCATCGTACTGACGCAACGACGACGGCACCGGCACGCGCGAGTCGTCCGGATAATCACGTAAGGCCTCGTCGACACGGGCGATAAAATCCGCGTTGCGCGCGGCGCTCGTGAACATGCCGATCAGCAAGCCGGCCGTCAGCACGGCAATCGCCGCGATGGCCCCCGCTTCGGCCAGGCGGCGACGGCGCAGCCGCTGCGGGTCCGACCCTGCGAAACCCGCCTCGGGAAGAATCACGTCATTGAGCAGTCGTTCGACGAAGAAGGTACGCCGTGGCGAACGCGTGGTGCCCTGAACCGACGAACGAATACCGAACGAATGACCGACCACCGAAAGCACACGATCGATCGGCGTGCCCTCCTGGGTGCCGGACGTCAGGTACATGCCACGCAGCACGGGTGCACGCCCGTACGCATGACTGCCGAAGATGGCGGCGGCCAGCGGCACGGCCAGTTCGCGCAGGTGACGCAACTGTTGCGGGAAGGAAAGGATCCTCGCGCGACGGCGCACGTCGCGTTCGGCGTGCATGCGTTCGATCGTCCCCGCATCGATGCGCTCCAGCAGCGCATCGAACTCGCCGCCGAGCAGCGACGAGGCACCGCCGTCGAGGCTGCGCTCCGGCGTGAACGTCACACCCCACACCTGCGCGCGTCCCGCGGCATCCAGCGTGTCGACCGCTTCGAGGAAGCCGGCGACCAGATCGACCTTGGTGAAGACCAGATAGACCGGCAAGGTCACGCCCAGCCAGTTGCCCAGTTCGTCCAGACGCTCGCGCAGCGTGTCGGCGAGACGTTGCCGCCCCGCCACGTCCATCGTCAGGAGTTCGGTGACACTGACCGTGAGCAGTACGCCGTTGACCGGGCGACGACGACGGTACCGGCTCAGCAGACGCAGGAAATCGTGCCACGCCGGTGCATCCACGCCGGGATCGGAATCCTGTGTGGTGTAGCGGCCGGCGGTGTCGAGGAACACCGCCTGATCGGTGAACCACCAGTCGCACTGGCGTGTACCGCCGACGCCGGCCAGGGACTGCTTGCCCGCCGTGCTGGCCAGGGGAAAGTCGAGCCCGGAATGCTCGAGCAAGGTGCTCTTGCCGGATCCCGGCGCACCGATCACGACGTACCAGGGCAGGTCTTCCAGCTTGCCGCCACCCTCGCGGCGCTTGCGCAGCACGGCGAGTGCGTCGAGAAAGCGCGCACGCAGACCGTCCCGCTCCGCCTGGATGCGGGCGTCGACGTCCTTGCGTCGCGCGTCGTCTTCGCCGGCCAGCGCATCGCCCATGCGCCGGTCGCGACGCCGCGCCAGCCATTGGCGCAGCAACACCGCGCCGATCCAGATCGCCGCCACGGCGGCGATCGCGATGACGCGTGCGGCCACGCTGGCGAGCGGCTGGCGATCGCCGATTCCCAGATAGGGTCCGCCGAAGGCGATCAACAGCGCGCAGAGCAGGATGCCGATCGCCGTGCGCAGCCACACGTGACGGAACATGTCGTTGAAACGTTTCATCCGGCCTCCGGAACGAACAGGATCTCGACCCGGCGATTGCGCGCGCGGTTGGCCGGCAGGTTCGCCGGCGTGGCGATCGGTTGCGAGGCGCCCGCCCCACTGGCCTCCACGCGTCGCGGATCGTCCAGCTGCTTCGTCAGCAGCGCGCTGACGTTGCGTGCGCGTGCCGCGGAGAGTTCGAAGTTGTCCTTGAATCGCAGCGAGCGGATGGGCTGGTCGTCGGTGTGCCCCACGACGATGACCCGGCCATGCACCTGGTTCAGCGCCTTGGCGACGCGCTCCAGCATTGCCGCGTGTGTGGGCGCCACATCGGCGCCTCCCGAGGGGAACATTTCCGAGGCGGCCAGGCGGATCGTCGCCTGGCCGTCGGGTTTCTCTTCGACGGAAAGCGCACCACTGCGCGCGTCATCGGCCAGCAACTGACGCAAGCTCACCGCCTGCGGCTTCGGTGGCGCGGCCGCCACGGGCAACGGCACACCACGCAGGCCGATCGCGGCGAGCTTCGCGCTGACCGGCTCGGTACGTCCGTTGAGCCGCGCATGCAGGTAGATCCACGTCCCGCAAAGCAGACACACCGCCACCAGCGCGGCCATCCAGATGGGGATGCCACGCCGTGGCTTCAGTGGACGATCGACACCTTCCCAGCGCGGCGACAGCGCGACGGGCGTCGCCGCGCGATAAGCCATGATCCGCCGGTATACGTCTTCGCGGCGATCGGCGAGGCGCGCCACACCGCCGGGCTCGACGAGGTACTTGCCGCCGAAACCCAGGGCCAGGCACAGATACATCAGCTCCACCAGATCGGCATGTCGGACCATGTCCTGGCACAGCCGGTCGAGGATGGCGAAGAACTTCTCGCCGCCGTAGGTCTCACCGTGAAAGGTCACGAGCAAGGTCTGCCGGCTCCAGCCGGTCTGCTCCCCCCAGGGCGAATCGAGCACCGCCTCGTCGATCATCGTGCACAGCACATAGCGCGCGGCGACCGAGGTCTGCGCGTCGGCACCGGCACGTGTGGCGATCTCTTCGAAGCGCCGGATATAGGCGATGGCGCGATCCCTCAGCAGGCCGGGATCGGGCGCTTCCGCGCTGTTGCGCAGCTGCGCGGCCAGCAGCAGTAACGGATTGGCGGCGCGAACGAGCGGATTTCCGCCCGCCGACGGCAGGTCCTGCACGCTGCGCGCGAGGTCACGCTCCGGCTCGCGCTCGCGTACCGGTGGGTGGGCGGGTACGTCCTGGCGCGCGGCACTGGCCCGTACCACGGTGGCGTCCGCATCGCGTTTCGCGTTGCTCTCGTCGTAGTTCATCGGCTCAGGTCCTCACGGCCCACAACTCGAGCTCCAGTCCCTCGAAGCCGTTGCCGAAATGCAGGGCCACGCCGCCGGAGGTACGCAGCGTCTTCCACATCGGCGAGGCCGTATCCAGTTCGAAATACTGGTAGCCCGCGTGATACGGAATCTGCCGCGGTGCCACGGCGAGCGACGCCACCGATACGCCGGGCAACTGCAGGTTGACCAGGTCGCGAATCTTTTCGACCGGCCCGATCTTCGACTGCGAGGGCAGACGCCGGCGCATGTCCGCAGCGGCGATATCGGCCTTCGCCGCCAGCACGAACGAGGCGCCATCGAGCAGTGTCGTGTCCGCCACCGTGCCCACCCACACGCCGTATTTGCGCTGTTGCAGCGGGACGGGCACGGCCGTCTGCTCGAGCACCGCGCTGAGGCTCAGTCGCAACGCGACAATGACGGGCTCGAAGCTCTCGCGCAGGCGGTCGTGACGGTACGGAGGAAACGTCACACTGCGTTTGCCCGGCGTGGTGAACGTAGCCAGTTCACCCGCCATGCCGAGCAGGAGGCGGTACAGATCCTCCGGGTGCAGAAGTGGCGCCTCGGCGAGATGCGCCAGCTGCGGCTGGTAGCGGTTGACCACCTGCAGCATGAGGAAGTCCGTGAGTTCCGCCGTGCTCGCACGGTCCGCACCGCCGACACGCCCGGCGAGCGCTTCGCCACGCTGGTGAAGCAGACCGAGCAGCTCGGTCAGGAACAGGGTCAGACGCTCCGAGGCGCGGCACGCGAGCGCGCTGGGCATGAAGCCGTCGTCGAGCACCACGCGCCGGTCGGCGCGACATTCGACCAGATGCGCCAGCGGCAGCTCGACCAGACCTTCGCGCGCCTGCGCGGTAGCGATCACCCGCGTACTGAGGCCACCGACTTCGAGCACCACCGTCCCCGTCGTGCTGCCCGAGGCATCGACCACCTCGGCCTCACGCACGGCGAAACGGGCAAGCTGGCCCGGCGCCTGCGTATCGGGCCACAGGCTTTCGGCCTGCGCGGGCGAACGCAGCGGCAAGGTCAGGTAGATCACCTGGTCACGCCAGTTGGCGTCGATCTCCAGCGGCGGCGGCAACGGATCGCGATCGGGCATCGAGAACGGCGTGCCGTCCGGGAACACGCCGCGTGCCCGACGGATGCCGAGCTTGCCGATCGCGAGCAGGTCGCGCTCGAGTTCCAGTTCGTCGAACCCCCAGGGGTACGAACGCAGGGTGGCGGCCCGCAACTCCACGTAGCGTTCGGTGTAGCGATCCTGCTGTTGCATGTGCTGCGGGCGAAGGAACAGACCTTCGCTCCACACCACCTTGTTGAATGCGGTCATCGTCGGTTCCGGTCAGCGGTTGTCGCGTTTGGCGCGCACGAGCTGGTCTTCATAGGCGCGGGCGAATTCGTCACCGAACAGGCGACGGAAACGTTCTTCGGGGTCGGTGGCCAGCTTCTGGAAATGCGCGCGGTAGCGTTCCCACGGGCCGCTGGCCGGCGCAAAACCGAACCGGGAGCGGCGCGTGTCCCCCTCTTCGAAACGCGCCGGGTCGAACTGCGCGATCAGATCGTCGAAGGCGGCCCTTACCCCCGCGAGCAAGGCAACCTGGTGTTCGCGGATGTCGTCCATGGCGTCGACGATCGCCGCCTCGCCCGAGAGAAAGGCCTCGTTGGGCGCGGCGAGCACACGTGCCAGTGCTTCGGTGCCGGTGGGGGCGAACTTCAGCGGGTTGTTCTCGCGTCGCTGAATCAGGGTCGCGGGAAGGCGGAACCCGTTCTTCAGTTCGGCGCGTGCGCGCAGAACGTCCATGACGCCGTCGAGGACGAGGGCGAAAAGGGGTTCGATGCCGGTGGTGGGGCTGGGTGGTGTCGGTGTTGGAGCGGGGGTGGATGTGACCGGATCGGCGGTGGGGTCGCGCGCGGGGCGCGCTCCTACAGGGGGGGCTGCGGGTTCGGCGGGTGCTGCTGCCATGGGCGCTTCGGCCGTCGCGACGTCGGGGGGCATCTGGAACAGGCTTCGGGTGCGGTCCCAGTGCTCGGGCAGCACGGGTGCCACGCGCGGTGGGTCAGAGTCGACCGTGGGTGCATCGAAGCGGTCCGTCATCGGCGATGCATGGTTCCAGTGCCCGGAAGCCTCGACGGCGGCCGACGCATGATCCACCACGGGCATGACGGTCTGGAACCACGCCATCGGGTCCAGCGGTGCCGCGGCGGTCCCGGGAATCAGCGACGACCCGCCGTGGGCATCACCGGTGATCAGCGATGGCGCCGTGCCCAGCGGCAACGGCGAGTCGTGATATGCCGGCGACGTGTGCGGCACACGAAGCGTCTGCAGGCTGCGGTCGTGCTCGCGTCGCGCCGTCGCCTGCTCGTCGACGGTTGACTCCAGCGCCACGAGAATCTCGAAGGTGTCCAGCTGGAGGCGGTCGCCGTCGCCGAGCGAGACCGGCTCGCCACCGCGCAACGGCGCGCCGTTCAACAGCATGCCGTTGGTGCTGCGGTCCTCAATGAAATACAGCCCGTTGAGATGGCGGACGAAGGCGTGCTGACGGGAGACACCCTGCGCCTGCAAGACCCAGTCGCAATGTTCGGCGCGGCCGATGCTCAGATCGTGAGCCTCGGCACGTACGGAGGTGCGCTCGGCGATGTCGCCCGCGTGGTCGCCCAGGATGGAGAGCACGAGGCTCGGTCCGGTGGAACGGTTCATGCGAAATCCTCCGGTGGTAGCAGCTCCATCGCCGAGCCGACGAACGCGCGGCAATGGACATCGAAATCGGGAGACGACGAAGCCAGGGTCAGGAGCGCGGCCGCCGCGACCACGGCCATCAGGGGTACGGCCACAGGCGCCACGTCCCTGCCCTCTCCATCGAGCAGGAAGCCCTCCGACCAGCCCGCACTGGCCGCGATCAGCGCACCGGCCCCGACGTAGTGGCAGGCCGCCGCATAGGCCAGTGCGGCGCGGCGACGTGTCTCGCTGCGCTCATCGAGCCATGCCTGGGCCAGCGTCAGACCCTCGTGTGTGGCGTCATCGGGCGCGCTGTCGCGCACGCACTGGCACAGCCATGGCACGACGTAGCCGCGGGGCATGAGGCGCATCGCGAGGCGGAGCGCGGCGGGAACGTCGCCATGCGCAAGCAGCGTCCGGACCGCGGCGCGCTCGCTCATGTCGTCGCGCAGCAACGGCAGCAGCGAGGAATCGAGACCCATCTCCCGCGCGGCGGTTCCGATCGTGAGGGACGGGCCGTTCATAGCAGCAGCGGCGGCATGCCTTTCAGCACGGCCGGTCCCAGCGTGGAAGAAAGCATCAGCGCGGCACCCGAGGTGACCGCGATCGCCGCGGTCGCATTGATCGTCACCGTGGCGCCGGCCGTCACCGAAACCGCCGCGCCGGACGTGAGAGACGTCGCGCCGCCGGACATCAGATTGATCGCCGCCATGGCGTTGACTCGCAGTGTGCTGCCGACGATCTGGATCTCGCCGGTCCGCTTCATCACGATGCGCGCCAGGCCGGTGACCAGTTCGATCTCTTCGCCCGCCTCGATACGCAGACGGCGACCGACCTTCAGCGTGTCGTCGCGACCGACCTCGTGCGAACGGTCGCGTTTCACTTCTTCGGTCTCGTCGCGATCGATCGTCGAGAAGTGGTCGTTCTCGGCCTCGTGCCGCAGGTCGCGCTGCGCGTGAAACAGCAGTTCCTCGGCGCCCTTGCGATCCTCGAAGCGAATCTCGTTGGCCTCCCCCGCCGCCCCGCGCAGACTCCGGCTGACCACGCCGCTGCGCGTCTTGTCCCCGGGCAGCGCGTAAGGCGGCATATGCTCCTGGTTGTAGACACTGCCCAGAAGCAACGGCCGGTCGGGGTCGCCTTCATGGAAGCCCACCACCACCTCCTGGCCCACGCGCGGGATGAACTGCGCACCCCAGCGCTTGCCGGCCCAGCCCGACGCGACGCGGACCGGACACGACTGATCCGCCTTCGGCTTGGACGGCGCGTTCCAGAAAAAGGTGACCTGCACGCGCCCCTGGCTGTCGACCTCGATGTCCTCATCGGTCTGGCCATACACCACGGCGGTCTGTATGCCGGCAATGGAAGGACGCGGCGTGACCTGCGCGGAACGAAACGGCTGGCGACTGCGGATCACGCGGAAATGGCAGGCGAACGGCGACTCGTCCTTGTCCGGTTCGACGCCGCCGCCCTGGTAATCGACCTCCACCAGACGCGTCGTGGCGCCGATCACGAGGTATTCCTGATTGGCCTGGGCCAGCGGAAAGTCCTTCAGGCGGAACAGCGCGCCCGTGGCCAGACCCACCGCATCCGTGAATCCCGACGAGGTCGCCTGCGGCACGCTGAGCGCATCGACGCGCACCTGGGCGAATCGCTGGCCGTCGGCATTCTTCTGCGCGTAGCCCACGGAACCGTAGGGGTAGTCGTAGATCTCCAGCCCCGAAACATTGTGAGTGTCGGCACTGTCGCTGACCTGCTCATTGGCCAGCAGCGAGAGTCGCGGTCGCTGGTAATCGTAGTCGTCCAGACGGACACGGGTGGGATTGACCGAACGGGCGGATGTCCAGTCGCTGATCGACGACTTCATCCGGTGGCCGCGCTCGGTAGGCGGTGCGTAAGGAATGGTTTCGAAGCCCGGCACCGTGGTGTGCGCACCGAGCGCATCGGCGAGCACCATGGTGTGCGTGCCGCTGGTGTGGGTGAAGAAATAATAGATGCCCTCCTGCTCCATCAGCCGGCTGATGAAGTCGAAGTAGCTCTCCCGGTACTGCACGCAGTACTCGCGGGCCGGGTAATTCGCACTGAGGCTCAGCTGCACGTCGCCATAGCCGAACTCCGAGAGCACGTCGCGGACGATCTGCGGTACCGTCTTGTTCTTGTAGATACGGCAGTCGGACGTGTTGCGCAGCAACCACGGCCTTGGCACCAGGGTGAACGTATATACCGCGTAGCGCACGTTATCGATGTTGATGAAGGCACCTTGCGCCGCTTCCGATATGATCCCGTTGAAGTAGCGCACGTAGCCCTGGGGCGTCGTCACCGTGACCGTCATCGACGTCCCCAGAAGCGCGCGCAGGTCCACGCCGGGATCCTTGCTGATCGCTTCCAGCTCCCACGAAAACAGGCGGCCGAGCTCTTCTCCGGCCGTCATGTTGGCGAAGAGCAACGTTTTGCCCAGGCTGGACTTCAGCGTGATCGCGTGCGCCATGGATTCAGCCGCCTCCCTCGAAGAAGCCGAGGATCGGATTCAGCAAGTGGCGACGCACCGACGTTTCGGCCTCGCGCTGGCTCGGCTTGATCCATTCCATGATCAGGCCGTCGGTGCTGTGCAGGTGATAGCCGGATTCCTCGATGTAACTCGAGCTCCAGTTCTTCAGGCCGGCGATGTGCACGGCACCCGCGTCGTACTGTGCCTGGTTGATCGGTGCCTTGCCGTCGGGGAACATCTGCAGAAAGTGCATCTTGTTGCAGATGCCGCTGTTCAGCGCGAGGGCGGCGATCATCGGCGTGCCGAGCGCGTAGCCACGGAACCAGCGATTGAAGGCGATGGGATGCGTATGCAGCTGCTCGGTATCGCGGCTTTCCCACTTCTGCTGCGCTTCGGCGAAGAACTTGCGCAGTCGGTGGATCTCGAACAAGCGCCATGCGGTCTTGATCAGGATCTCGATGATGGAGCTGACCAGGTTGACCAGGGTGGACGCGCCGACCGAGGCAATCTGCATGCCCAGCTGCGCGCCGCTCTTGAGGGTCGCGTAGAGGTCGCTGGCCACGGCCAGGTCGATCGCACGCTTGATGCCATCCACGATCGCGGTAGGCGTGCCCAGCAAGACCTGCGTTTTCTTACCCGTTGCCCAGACGCGATAACGCTCGAAGCTGGATTCGATGAGCTTGATCAGATTGGACGCCACCCCGAACGACCCGCCGATGGTGCCGGCGATCGCCTCCGACAGATAGCGCCCGGTGAGAAAGTCGCAAAGCTGCCGCAGGGCGGATCCCGCGTGCTCATCCCACACGCCAACGGTGAACTCCCACGCACGACGGAACTGCTCGTACAAGGCGTCGCTGGTCCGCTTGTCGTTGGGATTGAGCGACGGCTTGGGCGCGCCCAGCAGGCGGCGCGCGTCGACCGTGCGCATCTGCTCCATCTCCATGATGCCCACATCGCGACTGCCGCTTGGCAACGTCCTGCGCGTCGCGCTTCCTTTCCGGGCGTCGTCGAGGCGTTCGGCGGCGCTGTCGAATCCGGGACGGACCACACCCATGCCGGTCTTCACGTTGCCGATGACTTCCTTGGCACCGTCGCTACCGACGTCGTTACCGTAGTCCAGGCCTGCGCCGGCCATGTCCAGTACGCCGGTGGTGACGATCTTGAAATAGTCCCTGTCGCATTCGAGCCGGCCGAACATGTACAGCAGGCCCAGACGCGTACTCACCAGGTCCGCCTGCATGAAGGACGGCACGTTGAGCGCGGCATCGGTATCGCCGTCCTTGTTGAGCGCCGCGTTGAGTGAAACGTACGGCAGGCTGGCGGGGTCGTTGCGCTTCGCCTTCATCCACGCGTCGCCGGCGCCCTGCGCTTCACACCAGTTCCTGAAACCGTTTTTCAGGTAACGCAGGTTGTTTCCGCTGGGCGTGCGGATATAGGCGTCGACCAGGATATCCAGCGCGACCTGTCGCGGACTGCGGGGACGCAGCGTCTTCGAGGTCTGCTGCAACCATTGCTGATACGTGAAGGGCAGCTTGGGAAGACTGGGGTAGAGATCCGGCATGTCGGTTTCCTTGAAGTCAAGCGGCCGTGGCGGAGGTGTGCGTCGCAATCGTGTCGCGGGGGATGGGTGTGAGGAACATGACCTCGCGGGTGTCACCTCCCTTGACGTTCCACACGGCGATCGTCGTCGCGTCGTCGAGCGAACGGGCGTCCCGGTTGAGCAGGAGCTGAGGCCAGAACGACGTCTGCCGCTGCGCCATGCCGGGCACCGCTTCGCTCCAGGGCACCACGCGCAGATGGCTCGTGTCGATGCGGTAGATCTGCCGCCCGCCGGCGTAACCGCCACAGGCGACGTCGGGGTCGGTCGAAACGGCCGGACCCGGAATCCGGCTCGCAATAATCAGCCTGACCAGATCGACTGGCGTATGCACGGCAGTGGGACTGTCATTCTCGAGAGTGATCCGGCGCCTGCTGACGTCCTCGGCGAATGCGCAGTCTTTCAGCTGCTTCACACCCGTATAGAGCCGTATGAAATCGCGCGCCGCTTCCAGTTCCAGCGGCACCCGTGCCTCGAAGCCACGCGGCAGGTCCGTCAGTTGACGCGAGTCGCCGCGATAGACCACCCGTGGCGCGTCGCTCCCCCCTGCCGGAGCCGCACTGGCCGGCGGCATGACGGGCGCGGGCCTACCGGTCGCACCAGGGCCTCCGACCGGTGCGGGGGTGCCTGCGCGCGCGGGCGGCGCGGCGGGTGAGACGGCCGCAGGCACAGCCGCCGGGGTGATCGCGGGGCGGATGGTCGCGTTCGTTATGGACGCCGGACCACCGACGGGCCGCGGCGCAAGCGCCGCCTTCTGGCAGTCGAGGCACCGGTGCCCGGTGCTCGCTGGACCCTGACAGAACCCGCGACCCGAAAGACAGGCTGTCATGCGGCCACCACCGTCGTTGCCAACGATGCGTCGGCGGCTGCGTCGGCCGTGGCTGCGTCGAATCTATAGACAAAACCGTCGTGCCCGGCGTCCACGACGACACGGCCCACAGGTTCGCCACCGATCGTGCGCATCAGCAGTTCACGGCTGATTTCAGGCAGCATCGTGTTGGTCAGGATGGCGTCGATCATGCGGCCACCGCTCTCGCTTTCCGTGCAGCGACCGACGACCAGCGCGGTCGCCGCTTCCGTGCACTCGAAAGGCACGCGATAACGCTCCTCGACGCGGCGTTTTATCCGCGCGACCTGCAACCGCACGATTTCCCCAAGCATGCGCCGACTCAGCGGGTAGTACGGCACGGCGACGAGGCGCCCCAGTAACGCGGGCGGGAACACGTCGAGCAATGGCGCGCGCAGGGCCGTGGCCATCGCCTCGACCTCCGGCACGCGCGAGGCGTCCGCGCAAAGGAGCTCGATCGTCTCCGTACCGGCATTGGTCGTAAGAAGAATCAGCGTATTGCGGAAGTCGATGCGGCGGCCTTCGCCGTCTTCCATCACGCCTTTATCGAACACCTGGAAGAACAGCTCGTGCACGTCCGGATGCGCCTTCTCGACTTCGTCGAGCAACACCACCGAATAGGGCCGGCGCCTTACCGCTTCCGTGAGCACGCCGCCTTCGCCGTAACCGACGTAGCCGGGAGGCGCGCCCTTGAGCGTGGAGACCGTGTGTGCCTCCTGAAACTCGCTCATGTTGATCGTGATCAGGTGGTGCTCGCCGCCGTAAAGGGTTTCGGCCAGCGCCAGCGCGGTTTCGGTCTTGCCGACACCGGAGGTTCCCGCCAGGAGGAACACGCCGATCGGTTTACCGGGATTGTCCAGGCCCGCACGCGAGGTCTGCACGCGCCGGGCGATCATCTCCATGGCATGGTCCTGACCGATGACGCGCTGTCCCATCAGCGACGCGAGGTTCATCACCGTCTCGAGTTCGCTGCGGACCATGCGACCCACGGGGATGCCGGTCCAGTCGGCGACGACCGCCGCGACGGCCTGCTGATCGACCGCCGGCAGGATCATGGGGTTCTCGCCTTGCCGTTCCGCCAGCGTCGCCTGCAGGGCGCGCAACTCGGCGAGGACCGCGTCACGTCCGTCGTCATCGACAACGATCGCTGCGGCTTCTTCCCGCGCCGCCCGTTCCAGCGGCGTACCGGTGCCTTCCACGGGTTCGCCCGTCCCACGCAGCCGGGCGCGCAGTGCCAGGATTTCCTCGACCAGCCGGCGTTCCTCGTGCCACGCCGCCTCGAGTCCCGTCTGCCGGGACGTCTCGGTCGACAGCGCGGCATCGACGGCCGCCTGCCGCTCCGTCACATCGATGCCCACCGCTCGCTCACGTCGGACGATCTCGCGCTCCACTTCCAGCGCCTCGATACGACGGCGGCTATCGGCCACCCGCGCAGGAACCGCATGGTGACTCACGGCGACGCGGGCGCAGGCCGTATCGAGCAGACTCACCGCCTTGTCGGGCAGCTGGCGTGCGGGAATGTAACGGTGGGACAACCGGACCGCCGCCTCGATCGCCTCGTCCAGCACCTGCACACCGTGGTGCGTCTCCATCACGCCCGCCACGGTGCGCAGCATCAGCACCGCTTTCGCTTCATCCGGCTCACCGACTTGCACCGTCTGGAAGCGCCGGGTCAGTGCGGGATCCTTCTCGATGTGTTTCTTGTATTCCGCCCAGGTGGTGGCACCGATCGTGCGCAAGCTGCCACGCGCGAGCGCTGGCTTGAGCAGGTTGGCGGCATCGCCGGTACCCGCGGCGCCACCGGCACCGACCAGCGTATGCGCTTCGTCGATGAACAGGATCACCGGGGTCGCGGAAGCCTGCACCTCGTCGATGACCTGTCGCAGTCGGCTTTCGAACTCGCCTTTCATGCTTGCACCGGCCTGCAGCAGGCCGACGTCGAGCACGCGCAGTTCCACCTCGCGCAATGACGGTGGCACGTCGCCCGCGACGATGCGCTGTGCGAAGCCTTCGACGACGGCCGTCTTGCCGACGCCAGCCTCGCCCACCAGCATCGGATTGTTCTGCCGGCGGCGCATGAGGATATCGACAACCTGGCGAATCTCGTCGTCACGACCGACGACCGGATCGATCCTGCCCTCGCGGGCCTGTGCCGTGAGATCGACGGTATAGCGCTTCAGCGCGTCGCGCTTCCCCATCGCCGCCGGCGCGGGTGTGTCGCCTAAATCGGCGGCACCGTCGCCCATGCGAAACCCATCGGTCGCGCCGAGACGCTCTTCCGGCGAGCCGGCGATCATCGCGGGAAGGTCCTCGACCAGTCCCTCCACGCGGATCTTGGCGAACTCTTTAGAGATATCCATCAGCACGTGCCGCAGGCGCCGCGTACGCACGATGCCCGCCATGAGGTAGCCGGTGCGCACCTGTGATTCGCCGAAGCTGAGCGTCGCGTAGACCCAGCCGCGTTCCACCGCTTCCTCGATGTCCGCCGACAGGTCGCTGACGGACGACGCGCCACCCGGCAGCCGGTCCAGCGCTTCGGTGACATCACGCGCGAGACGCGACGGATCGATGCCGGCATGACGAATGAGACGATGAAGATCCGAATCCCCCAGTCCCAGGATCTGCTGCAGCCAGTGGACCAGCTCGACGTCGCGATGGCCGCGCAACCGGCAGGCCACGGTCGCGCTTTCGATGGTCTTGTAGGCCACGCTGTTGAGCTTTCCGAACAGGGCGGTACGACGAATGTCGGTCACGATGGTTTCCTCGATCGATTCGGCAGAGTCATGGGTTGCACGACGAGATCCCCGGCATCGCCGGGGCCGGCGAAGCGACCCATCCACGACGACATGCCGAGGCGACCCGCCCGCCCCATGTGAGTGAGCGGTACTTCTTCACGGCGCAGGACCAGTTGCGCGTCCCAGTCGACGGCGTCGCCCGCGTAGAAACGCAGCGCGGCGATCAGCTCGTCCAGCGCGTCGCCGCCCGGGAGGAAACGGCGGTAATCGGCGAAACGCATCGGCCCCAGGCGCAGGCGAACACGGTGCTGTGCGTCACGCACCCGCTCGCCCAGCACGGCGGTGGTGCCCATCCCGGCCATCGCGACGCCCATGCGCAGGCGACCCTCCTCCGGCAGCGTGAGCCACGCCACGGCGAACTCCTCCACGTGCACCGGCACCTCGAAGAACGCGCCGAGAAAGGCCGTAAGCCCTTCGGCATTGCGGGCCTGGCTGAGCACGCGGCCGGCCATATAGCGCTTGAAGCGATCCGGCAGAGCATCGCGTCCGGCCAGCGCCGGGCTGTCGATGCCCACCAGCGCGCCGAGGAAATGCGCAAAAGCGTCCTCGTCGGGACGATCCATCTGCACGGTCGGTTGCGAGTCCGCCCAGGCCCGGTAGAACAGGCTCAGCATGCGGTGATGGAAGACGTCCGCGAAGGCGGTAAACGTACCGTCGCGTGCCACACGCTCGCGTTCCAGCGTGTATTCAGTCAGATGCAATGGCAGCGCGCCGTTGGGGCCCCACAGCCCCAGCATCAGGCTGTGAATACGCGGCGGGCGTCCGGCCGCGATTTCCACGCGGTCGATCGAACGGGGTGCGAAGTCGAGCGACGGGGTATGCGCCAGACGCACCGGATCGTCCGCCGGTCGCACGGAGCGACCCAGCCGCGGGCGGTCGGCGTGCACACACTCCACGCGGCGCAGCGCTTCGAACCAGTCGAACGACGACGGGTCCCCGCGCAACGCTTCGAAGAGCGTCAGAGGATCGGGCGCGTGCCGGAGCGAGCCGTCCACCGGGCCACCTCGTTGCGTTCGTGGGTGTGCAGCACGGTCTCGGTGAACGAGTTCAGCGAGACGTACCGGGCGAAGAAGTGCTGCATGACCGACCCGAACAGGTAGGTACCCGTTCCCTCGAAGGCGCGGTCCTCGCAGGTGAGCGTGATCTGGAGTCCGCGGCCATACGTCACCGGACCGGGAATCGGCAGGCGACGCACGATCGGTGCCGAGCGTACGTCGCGCACGCCTTCGATCAAGCGTCGCGAGGCGGCGTCGTACTCGTCGCTGTAGAGCAGCAGCATCTCGCGTAGGGCGGCGGCGCCGTCACTGTGCTCAAGCAACGACAGATAGTTGAGCTGCAGATGACTGATGACCTTCCAGGCCGCCTGCCCTTCGGCCATCGCGGCGCGCGGACGCGTTGGCCCCGCGACACAACGGATCGACCGGACCGGCGCATCCGTATCGAGCAGAAAATCGGTCGCACCCTTCCCCACCGGCATGTGCAGCGGCAGGTCGCGATTACTGCACAGCAGCCGCATGCCCAGCTGACGCAGGCTGCTCGCGTACGGCGCCTCGCGCCCATCCACCAGCGAAAGGAACACTTCGCCACCGACGTAGCTCGAACGCGGTCCGTCGCGGCGTTGCCGCTGCGAGGAAACGCGTGGTTCGCGCCTCAGCGTGTAGAACGCGGACGCCGGCTGATGCCACGTGCGCGCGTTGCCCCCGTAAAACGGGAAAAACGTCTGCTCGGGGTCCTGGCTGTCACCGAAGCCCTGCACATCCTCGACATCCACCACCTCGAAATCCATGGGGCGCGTTCGGTCGGCCAGCACGTGGTACTCCGCCGCCCCCTCACGCAGATGGATGCGATCCGAGCGGCGCGGGAAAAGGTTGATGGCCGGCGTGCAGTGCAGGCGCACATAGGAGGCGTCCACCGCGTTGTCCAGTCTTGCGACCGCGCGATCCAGCCAGACGACGATGTCGAAGGTATGGCCCGTGGAGCGAGGCAGTGCCCGGCGCAGCCCCGTGAACGCCGCAAACTGAAAGCGCTGCGGACAGGCGAAATATTCCTGCAGCAAGCGGTAACCGCTGAACGAACGGTCGCTCAGCGGCAGCAGGGCTTCGCCGTCGCTGAAGCCGCGCGCTTCGATCTGCGACGGCTCGAGATGCCGGATGTGCTCGCCGGCCACGACGGAAAAACCGATGCCGTTACCCAGTACCTGCTCGTGAAGCAGACTCGCCAGATCGCCGGACCCCGCGAAGAACACGGGCAGTTCGTCGCATGACAAGGCATCCAGAGTCACCCCCGGGCTCAATGAGAAGCGCAGGCGCAGGGCCGCGCGGGGCTGTTTGCCCGCCGGAACGGCGAGGCCCGCCGCGGCGATCGCCGCGGGCGTCGAGAAGTAACGGGCGTCACTCAGCGAAAGCGGCAGCAGCGTGACCGGATGAGCCGTGCGGTATTCGCAGGCGGTGCGCTCGCCAAAGCCGATCTGGCTGCGCAGCGCGGTGCCACGTGGCACCCGATGCCCTTCGCCCGGCACGCTCTCGGTATGGTCCGGCGTCATCTCGACCACCGCCATCGAGGGCACCGGTGCCAGGTATTGCGGGTACAGCATGCGCAGCAAGTGCTGGGTAAACACCGGGTGCTGCGCGTCGAGTTTCATCTGCACGCGCGCGGAGAGAAACGCGAAGCCTTCGAGCAGACGTTCCACATAAGGATCCGCACACTCCATCCCCTCCATGCCAAGGCGGCCGGCGATCTTGGGATAGGCGCTGGCAAACTCCGCACCCGTCTCGCGGACGTGCTGGAGTTCCTGGCTGTAGTAGCGGAGAAGTCGGGGGTCCATGATCTCAGCCGAGGCCGTCGAAAACACTGAAACGCGCGGTTTCCAGATCGACCTCGGTCTTCAGGTAAAGGTTGAGGGGCAACGGTTGCGCCCACATCGTCGACTCGATGCTGAAGGACAGCGTCAGGCGGTCCATCCGCGCGGTGTCGGCATGCACATCGACATGCAGCGTGGCCGGATCGAGCCGGGGCTCGAACGTGGCGATCGCGGCGCGGATGCGCTGGCGAAGTACCTCGATATCCATGCCCGCGATGGCCGCCCCGGTGAGATCCGGGATGCCGTAGTCGAGAACGGAAGCCTCGACGTACGGCAGCCCGGCCAGTTCCTCGGACGACCAGTGCCGCGTGCAGTTGAACAACCAGGCCAGGTCGCGCACCACGTACTCGCGCAGGCGTGCCGCGGTCATGACACGCTTTTCCCGGCTCTCCTGCGCGACGTGTGGCTCGTCGTCGCGCAGGCGATCCAGCAACGACGGCTGGAGACGCTCCTGGTTGGTCAGCTCGGCCATGCGGCGATCAGGCCTGACCCTTCACCTGCTGCATGTCGTACGTGAAGTCCTTGGTACCGCCCGTCGCCTTGCCCTTGTCGTCCTGCGGCTGGAACGAGTACTTGAACTTGCCGAAGTGCAGCGTGACGTTCTCGGTCAGACGCTCGTCGCCGCCGCTACCGCCGGTGGATACCGAGGTGATCATCACGCCCTCGGTGAGTTCGATGGTGACGAAGTCGGTCTGCTCACCCGTGGCGTTGGTGACGTACAGCGTGGCGCTGTCGACGCGCGCACCGGTGCACACCGCGTTGAGCAGCGCGTTGGAGCACGAGTCGACGTACTTGGTGATCACGATGTCCTGCACGTTGGCCTTACCGCCGGACGCGTAGCCCGCACCGGTGTGCAGGTTGCCGGCGTTGCTGGCGCCCCACGACCAGGCGATGATCGGCACCTGATCCTTATGCTTGGCGTGGTTGGACGCGCCCTCGATCTTGACCTGACCGGGGCCGAACTTGATGTGCATGTCGAATGCCATGAACGCTTTTCCTTGTGTGTCGCGTGAAGAGGGAGAGACTCAGGGTCAGCCGGTCTTGCCGGACGGCAGGCGTGCCACCAGACGCAGGGAGACGGTGAGGCCTTCCAGCTGGTAGTGCGGCTTGAGGTAGAACTTGGAGGTGTAGTAACCGGGGTTACCTTCCACTTCCTCGACCACCACCTGCGCCGCGGCGAGCGGCTTGCGCGCCTTGGTCTCTTCGTTGGAGTTGATCGGGTCGCCATCGACGTAGTTGAGGACCCAGCGGGTTAGCCAGTCCTGCATCTGCTCACGCGTGCTGAACGAACCGATCTTGTCCCGCACGATGCACTTCAGGTAATGCGCGAAGCGCGAGCAGGCGAACATGTACGGCAGGCGTGCGCTGAGCGCCGCGTTGGCCGTGGCATCCGGATCGTCGTACTCCTCCGGACGCGCCAGCGACTGCGCACCGATGAAGGCGGCCATGTCGGAGTTCTTGCGGTGCACGACAGGCATGAGGCCCATCTTGTCCAGCTCCGCCGAGCGACGATCGGTGATCGCGATCTCGGTCGGGCACTTCATGTCCACGCCGCCGTCGTCCGTCGGGAAGACGTGCGCCGGGAGGTTGTCCACCGTACCGCCCGATTCCACACCACGAATACGCGTGCACCAGCCGTACTGCTTGAACGAGCGGTTGATGTTCACACCCATCGCGTACGCGGCGTTCTGCCAGGTGTACTTCGACGAGTCGGCGCCGCTGGTGTCTTCTTCGAAATCGAACTCTTCCACCGGGTCCGTCTTGGCGCCGTAAGGCAGACGCGACAGCGTGCGCGGCATGGTCAGCGCGACGTATTTCGCATCCTCACCGTCACGCAGCGAGCGCCAGGCGGCGTAGTCGGGCGTCGAGTAGATCTTGGCCAGATCGCGCGGGTTGGCGAGTTCGCCCCAGCTGTCCATACCGAGCAGGCCCGGCGCGGCGGCGGCGATGAACGGGGCATGCGACGCGGCAGCCACCTGGGCCATGCCGCGCAGCAATTCGACGTCCTGCGGACCGTGGTCGAAGTAGTAATCGCCGATGAGGCAGCCATACGGCTCACCGCCCAGCTGGCCGTATTCCTCTTCGTAAACCTTCTTGAAGATCGGGCTCTGGTCCCACGCCGTGCCCTTGTACCGCTTGAGCGTACGACCGAGGTCGTTCTTGGAGAGGTTCATCACACGGATCTTCAGCTGCGGATCCGTCTCGGTGTTGGTCACCAGGTGATGCAGGCCGCGCCAGGCCCCTTCCAGTTTCTGGAAGTCCGGGTGGTGAAGAATATGGTTGATCTGCTCGCTGAGCTTGCGGTCGATCTCGGCGATGTACGCGTTGATCGTCTGCGTGACATCGTCGGACACGATGTCCGCGCGATCGAGCACCTGCTCGGCCAGCGTGCGCACAGCGGATTCGACCTCGGTACGAGCGCGTTCGCTCTTCGGGCGGAATTCCTTGGTAAGCAGTGCGGAGAAGTCGCTGCCTTCGGTCGTATCGACGAGGGCCTCGGCGGCCTGGGTCTGCGTGGTCGCCATCGGTCAGTCCTCTTTGGCGTCGTTAGTGGCCGGACGGTTCGCGGCAAGGGCCGCGAGCAATGCCGGATCCTGGATCGCCTGGGCGATCAGCCGCTCGGCACCGAGCTTGCCGTCGAGGTAGGTACCCAGGTTGGCCAGCTGCATCCGCGCCTCGAGCAGCTTCGCCAGCGGTTCGACGTTGCGCGCGATGGCGGCCGGCGAGAAGTCGTCGAGATGGCTGAAGCGCATCTCGATGGCCAGGTTGCCTTCGCCGGTCAGCGTGTTGGGCACATCGAAGGAAACGGTCGGACGCGTCGACTCGAGACGGTCATTGAAGTTGTCGACGTCGATCTCCAGCGCCTTGCGCTCTTCCACCGGAGGCAGGTCGCCCGCGCTGGCACCCGACAGGTCGGTCATCACCCCCATGACGAAGGGAATGCTCACCTTCTTCTGGGCGCCATAAAGCTCGACGTCGTATTCGATCTGCACGCGCGGGGCGCGATTGCGCGCGATGAACTTCTGGCTGCTCGATTTGGCCATCGTGGTTTCCTACGGCTTCAATAGACGCAATGAATGAACATGACGGCTGTATTTCATGCCATCAATCGAAGGGTCATTGTCGGCCAGCCCCGGATTTCGCTGAAATCGTTGCTCGTTATGGGTGGCATAAGCACAGGTGATGGCGCCGGACGGAACTTTTTGCCCGCCTCACGGGGCGTTGAGCCGCAAGTCCCTGCGCTTTTTCGGTGGATCGCCGGGTCGCGATTGCCGCGTCACATCCGGCCCGGCATCATGCCCGCCATGGCTTCCGTCTCGATCCTTCCCGAATCCGCGCCCACCTACGTCCCCTCGGGCGGCATGGTGGTCAACTGCGTCGCTTACCGCACCGATGGCCGCCGTATCGGCGACATCAGCATCGAAGCCATCAGCGATGTCCTCAAGGAACCGGACACCTTCGTCTGGGTCGGACTGCACGAACCCGATGAAACCCTGCTGCTGAAGTTGCAGGAGGAATTCAACCTGCACGACCTCGCCATCGAGGACGCGCAGCTGGCTCACCAGCGCACCAAGATCGAGACGTACGGCGACTCGCTCTTCATCGTCGCGCAGACCGCGCAGCTGGTCGGCGGCAACATCGCCTTCGGCGAAACGCAGATCTTCGTCGGGCAGAGATACTTCGTGACGGTGCGGCATGGGGCGTCGCTGTCGTATGCACCGGCACGCCGCACGTGCGAGCAGTCGCCCGAGCTGCTGCGCATGGGCCCGAGCTACGCGCTGTATTCGGTGCTCGACTTCATCGTCGACAACTTCCTGCCGATCGTGCGCGACTTCCGGGAAGAGCTGCACGAGCTGGAAAACGACATCTTCGCCGAGACCTACAACCGGCAGACCATCAAGCGCCTGTACGACATGCAGCGCGAACTGATGACGCTGAGGCTGGCGGTCGTACCGTTGCAGGACATCGTGGCGCAGCTGGTGCGCCTGCATCCGCACCTCATTCACGACGACCTGCGGGCGTACTTCCGCGACATCTACGATCACGTGTTCCGCGTGAACGAGTCGATTTCGGCGATGCGGGAAATGCTCGGGGCCGCCATCAGCGTCAACCTGGCGCTGGTGACCTTCGGTCAGAACGAGGTGATGAAGAAGCTCGCCGGCTGGGCGGCCATGCTCGCAGCGCCGACGCTGATCACCAGCTGGTACGGCATGAACTTCACGCACATGCCGGAGCTCGATAAGCCCTGGGCGTACCCCGCCATCACCTGTCTGGTCGCGTGCATCGTCGGCGGCATCTTCATCGCGCTGAAACGGAACAAGTGGTTCTGACCACACGCTTCACTCCCTTTCACCGACAGACCGTCCAGGGCGTATCCGATCCAATGTCGCCCGTCCCAATGAAGGGACGCCCCCGACACGGATGCCATGCACCTCAATCCCAAACTCCTGGCCCTCGCCCTGCTCCCTTTGCCGGCCGTGGCCGCCGACCTTCCCCCGGTCGATTTCCTCAAGGCCTATCTCGCGGAGCGCCACACGCCCGCTGAGGCCTACGATGCCGGCTTCAACGACGCGTACTGGAAAGAGCGCCTGCTCCGCCCGAGCCATCTGCCCTCACACGCTTATACCGAGCCGGCCGCTTTTGACGCCGCCCAGATCGATCCCGCCTTCGCCGCCGCCGCGGCACGGCTCGATCGCCCGGGCCGACCTCTGTACTGGCAGCAGGCGTGGGAGATCCTGCAATGGGACCTCGGCTTCACCAAGGCGCACCCCGAGCACGTAGGCCTGCCCCACGCCTTCCCCGGCTACGGGTCCGAACATTCGGCCCTGAGTGCGATCAAGGCGGGCGTCGAGTCGGACATTTTCAATCAGTCGCTAGCCATCTTCGGCAACGCACACAGCACCTTTGCCGCCAAGTACGCCGTGGCGGCGCAGATCCTGCGCGAACGCATCGCCGCGACGCCGGTCGACCAGCAGGAGGTCCGCAACGTCGAGCCGGACGTGCTCGAACGCTTCATGGCCACCCCGGCTGGCGGCTCACTCGATGCCTATGACGCGCAGTATCTACGCGACGTCCTCGAGAGCGAAGTGAACCGACACACCGTCGCCCGGTCATCGTTTCGCGGCATGCGCGAGATCGGTACGCCGTTCCGCATCGCGCGCGTCGCCGCCGCGTATCGCGACAATCAGTCGTATGTCGCGCCGCCCTGCACGGATACCTTCCGCTATCGCGAAGGCGTCGCTAGCCTCGACCCCACGCAGGGCCCGGTGTGCTTCGTCGATGCCAGCGACCGCGCGGTCTACGCCTGGTACAACGAGGAATTCCGCCGGCAGGCCGGCCTGGTCCGCGAACGCCAGCCGGAGAAGTCGCCGCTGGCGAACGTGCTCGCCCTCCTCGTCCCGTTCGGTGTCGTGCTGGACGTCCTTGCCGCCGCGGAATTCGTCGAGACCCTAGCCGCGGAAGATCTCGCCGCTTCCGGTGAGATCGAAGAGGAGGAAGCCCTCGCGCTCGAGGAGCGCTCGTCCGGACTTCTCTGCCGCCGCTTCTGAACCTTCCATCATGGATGACTTACGTATGACATCGTTTCGTTCGTTTCGCTCGTTTCGCGCGGCTGCCGCCGTCGCCTTGCTTCTCGCCTCGTCCATCACCGTCGCGGGAACGGTGAAGTACATCGAAGTGACATCCCCCGAGGCGATGCTCGCCGCGAAGGAAAATCTGGTCAGCACGTTCAAGTACCACCTTCGCGGCGCGCAGCGCTACGCGGCGGCACACGGACCGGCGACGACCACGGAGCGCGCCTACACCGGGTTCCGCATGGAATGGGCCAAGGCCACCGCGGCGCAGGTGAAGTACAGGTGGATCGACAGCACGGGGCGCCCACGCACGACGCTTTATCACGGTCTGTCCGGGCGCGTGGCCGCGGCGGCCCTGCCGCGCGAGACGGGCGTACCGGTACCGAGCTTCGATATGCCGGACTGGGCCCAGTACTACTCCGATGTGAATCCGAACGTGTATGCGCGGATTCCCGATGGCGAGCACTCCATTCTCGAGGAGTCGATGGCAGGTGACTCGACCGCCCGTCTCGGGCGTGGGTATGACGCGGAGATGCGCGCGTTGCGCACGATCGAGCGCGATATTCTGGCGGGAAACATTCCACGGGGCGGGGTTATCGCGGCGTGGGTGTCACAGCCGCCCTGCCAGGCTTGCCGGAAGGCGTTTCAGATTTTCTCGGATGCTTATCACGTGAATATCCATGTGATTCATCTGCCGGCGTATGAGCCGGGAGCGACCGGGAATGTGCGGTTGTTTCAGATGACGAAGAACCGGATGTTGCGGGACTTTCATCTGCGGGTGGAGAACGAGCGGGCGGGGAAGATTGCGGATAATTTTTGTCCGCGGATGTGACCTGCGGTTCTAACGGGCCGCCACACCCCGGTGCGGCGGCCCTGAAGCATCTCAGTCCGGATTTAGATCGCCTCCGCGCCGAAACCGTCCTCTTTGAATATCAGGGACGTCAGCGAGTCGGAGCGCTATTCGGAACCTGCGCTTGCTGTATGTCATGCTGCTGGCTTTGAGCCCGCGATGGTTGTTGCTGTTGCTCGAAAGATCGCATGGCTTCAGGCCATTGAAGTGATGCCTGCAGGATCGTCGTGTTCATCGCCTCTATTACAGGAACGCTCGTGCATTTATCGAAAAGCGCGTCTCGCGCTCCAGGCATGCGTTCGACGCCCCACAGCCGACTGCAATCGTCACTCAGCGCTATCTTGTCGACGCGAGCCAGGCCAGCGTCTCGTGCACGGACAATCAGCGACGCGGCCAGGTTGTCGCTTCGCTGATCCGGCTCACGGCCGTAACCTCGATCCAGATCGTGGACCAATGCACGGGTGCGCAGGAAGCTCGCATTATCCGGGTGTGCAGAGTCATCCAGGCGGCACACAGGACTCCGGGTATTGGCCTGCGACACGGCCTCGATCGCGTTGTTGCGAGCTTGCTCCTGATCCTTCAGAAGCAGCTGAGTCAGCGCACCAGCGTTCCCGCTGGCAGGAAGACCAACCGTCCGTTGAAAGCTCTGCACTGCCTCACGCGTCGATGGGCCATAGCTACCATCGGCGACGACAGCCGCACCATCGTTTCGGTGGTAGCCAAGGTCGCGCAGCCTGGTCTGCAGTTCTGTAACACCTGGACCGGATGTTCCCTGTGCCAGCGGAGCGGACGCATGCCAGTACGCGTTCATTTCAGCAGAGCTCGCTGGCATCCCGCTTATGGCGAAGTGCGCAAGGGCTAAGCGCTCCGTAGCAATTCGCGTTTCCAGACCCGGAAGGTTTTGCGCTGAACCACGAAAATCGGTGGCGACATGTCGAAGCTTCGATTCTTGTACCGCATCCACAATGTCCTGATCGGACAGTTTCGACGCGTCGTAACTTTCTCCAAAGCGCTCTTTCAGTCCGCGTTCAATTTTGCTCGCCGTCAGGCCGCGGTACTGAACCGCCGTACTCCAGACCATGTCTTGCACGGCGGCCCCGCGGGCGTTCACATCAATACCTATAGAAAGGAGATCTCCCTTTCGCGGGTCATAGTGTGTGCGCTTGATGAAATCGTGCTGATCGCCGCCGAAACCGGGTTCGTCTGCCGCCACTCGTCCCCATGCAACGCCAAATTCGGGTGTTCCGGGCGTCAAATCCTTGAACCGATCTGCGTAACGCGATTGCGCCACATACTCTGCGGCCGTACCTGCCTTACTAGATAATTGGTACGTTCCATATGAAACTCCCCCGTGATCGCCGGCGCCACTTGACACGGTACCGGGTCCGGCACTTCCAGATTCGAAGATGGAGGAGGTGTGGCCAAGCTGCCATGCTTTTTGGTCCGTCATTGCTATCTCCTTGTTGAATCGGCTCTGCTACTTCAAACGATTGATTAGCTCGTTAGCCCGTTTCGCCGTCTCCACGACCTCACATGTCGCCGAGACTATCAGGTCACCTTGCCCGGGCTCCTCGCCGCTGGAACATTGAATCTTCTTCCCTGCAAGCCATTCTCGCTCTTCATCCCTGAGCTTCAGCCGCTGCTGCTCGTTGAGTGACGCGCGTAGCTTCTTGTACGCATCATTCAGCCGCCCATCCTGAAAGGCAAATTCGTTCGAACTGCATTCCAAAAGTAACGGAGTGGCAGCCATGCTGGCGTCGATACACTGTTGATACGACGGGCGAAGCCGGAGCTCCGCATTCCGAGCAACGAGAGTGGGGTCGGGAGGCAGGGTCATCTGCGAACGAGCGCTATCCGACATAAACAGCATACCGAGCGCGACAGACGTCCAAACCCTGGTGCCCTGGTGCATATCCTGATTTCCTGGCGAATAGCGATAAGTAGACTAGCGCCCACACCGCGGGTTCGTGCCCGCTCTGTAAGTGTGTCGCACGGGCACGTCAATCTCAAGCGGAGCGACAGCTCCGTAAGATGGACCGAAGATGTCCGCCCACTGCCCTCCTCGCTCAGCGCACGTCCGGATATGTGCTTGCGTAGTGCACGAATCACCATGTGGATCGGCGCACCAATGGCTTACAGACCGAGTGACACACACTAGCAGTCCATGGCGCAGGCTGTTTCAAATCAGGGCGACAGCAGGCCGGTGATGCAGCGCTGGTATTCGTGCGCTCGGAGCGTCCGCATCGCTACACGCCGCACAGGATGACACAGAAAATACTCAGCCGACGGCAGGTGTGCGGGTTATTCATCCGTATTTGTGATACCGACAGACCGTGCGGCGACCGATGCTTTGCCGATAGGGGGCGATGCCGCTCCAGTTCGACATCGATGAACGGGCGAAGCTCGTCGAACTTAAGGGTCGATCAAGCGCCTTCCTGCGTTGCGAGGACGCTAACAAGTGCCACCCGCGCCTAGACCTGCAATCAAAGCATAATTGATTATGCCCTGCTGCTGGCTCGTCGCGTAAATCACGCCACCCCTGTACGCTCGATGCACCCCATGGGATGCGTTAGGCAAACGGGGAAACCCGAGATAATAGAACGATGTGGGGCGGAGGTGACCAAACTGCAGAAGCACGCAGGTTGCTACGAATGCTCTTGCTAGCTCAGAGTAGATCTCACCATAGTTCTTGCGCGCTTAGCTCCACGTTCTGTAATCCGTGACAGGTGACGGCATCCGTTCCATCTCAACCATCCCAGTGTCCAGCGCATTGCGCTTGAGAATGGGAATTTTCCGCTGCTTGATCTCCACCTCGATCAGAGAGACAAGCCGCTCGACGTCATCGATCGCGCTCCACACGGTAACGCCGCTGCGGCGTCGCTGGCCCCCACGCCTTAGGTGGTAGTGCTTCGCCTTTCCATCTAACGAAGGGAGCGGAGAGCAGTCAACGGAACTGATGGCGTCCCACGGTACAAAGCGCCCTCGCAATCCAAGAAAGGACCGTCCAATGCCTTCGTTCGAGATCACCACATCGCGGCATATCATCGCCAGACACAGATGGAAAATGACGCCGAAGGGGAAAAGCACCTGCACCAGAAACCAGTGCTCCGTGCGGTCTTTCGGGGTCGAGTCGACGATCGCGGCGACAAAAAAAGCGATCACTCCCAGAGAAACTATCGGGAGTAGCCAGCGCATGACCCCAAACTTGAACACTTCAACATTCTTCATGATCGTTTAGATCTGACCTCGAATGCCGTTCCATGTGATGCACACGTTCTCTGAATCTCACTCGCACCCATCGATGCCATCGAACGATGCGCCATCGACGACGACCCCGTCCGCCCCGACGTAAGCCGGACCTCGGCCCACCAGGCATACACGGGCCACGAGATCACCTTCAGCTACTTGCTGAAAGGTGGATCGCCGAAGGCGTCCTCCGGCAGGTGGATCTGATCCGAATTGACCTCACCGCGATACCAGAAGCGATCGTAGGCTTCCCCCATGGCGTACAGCGTCACCAGTTCATCGCCAGGCACAAGGTCGAGCAGCCGTGCTTCTTCGCCTTTCTTGTAGCCAAGCTTTACCGGAGCCACGACGCGGGTCAAGCCGGGCACGGTTGTAATGACCGTCCCACCGCTTGGACGACCGCCATGCGGCACCCGACGACACGGATGTAGTAGAGGGGCCTTCAGCACGACGGCGTCGGTTCGGGCGGTCCTTTGGCCGCAAGTGCAGTACTCCGCAGTGCACGCGCCAGCCTCTTTATAAGGCAGGCGCAAAGGCTTGGGGAAAGCCGTTTGGGACAGACTTATGAAGAGGAGAACGCATGATGCGTGCGTGACTTACTCCGCTCCCCGAGCGCACGAAGCATGCGCCCTTCATCACCATGGCTATCCCCCGCTGAATGGATACCCCTGATGCATCAGACCCTGTACCGATCCTGGCACATCCGGACGTGTGCCTGAGCGGTGCACTGGATCCCGATATGCGTCAGTGCACCGACGGCTTCCAGACAAAGTCCCATGCGCCGATGACGGAAATCGCAACCTCTTATCGACTGTCTTGAAGACGTACCCGAGCGATGCTAAGTGGTCGCTCGAGATACAGGCGATCGCACGCATCGATAATGCGTCGACGCCGAATGAGCGGATCACTACCAGCGATCGCTCCAATGCCCGCCGGATCAATACTCTTTTAGCATTCGAAGAAGGCAGCCGGAATTCCCGTAGTTCTCTTAGCTCACTCTTTCATCTGCTGCTCTTGGAATGCTGATGCAGAACGCAGGAACGCAGATGCCGAAGCATCCACCTGCTCTGGTGTTCGGCTGCGTTGTCTCTGCAAGCGCTCGTAGTACGGACCAGCACGATCATGCTGGCCAGACGCGCGAAAGAGATAGGCGGTCTCTGCCGCACGATAATCTTTCGAAACGTGAATGCTGGAAAAGACACCCGTTATACGCAGAACCGCCGCATGCCAGGGAAACATCATCGGCCAAGATTGATCCGGCCGCGACGCGACCTCGTTGGCTTGCTGCATCAATACCGCGGCTTCGGCGACCCGCCCACTACGAAACTGCAACACCGAAGCATCCACCAGATCCTCGCGAGAGCGAATCGCTTCGTTGTACGACCATACAGGACTGGCGTACCAGCAAAGAAGCATGCCGAACGATGAACCAAGGACAAAAAACAAGAGATATAACAAAAGCCTTTTCATAAAGTCCTACTGTTTCTTTCCGGCTGTGACCATACACTTCCTGAACTCGTTGTTGCACTTAATGGCAAGCGGGTCGTTTTCATCCAGCTCGCCGTTGACACGACTACCTGTGCAGTCTGTACGATCAGCTTCACACGCGATCTGTGTACCAGCTGTTTCTCCGCTTTTGATACCCCAGTCAAACGCTGCTTTACAGCCCTTCCACCTCAGCCAATTGCCTGCTGTGGATCCATTCGGGTCTTGACTCGCACTGCAGCTCGCATATCTACCTACGCATTGATCGCGGTAGTCCTTCAGCCCGAGCGGATCAATACGGGATACAGGATCTCCCCCGACATAGCCGTAAAAGTTAATTCGATCACTGTCGAAACCCAAGGGATCCTCCGACAAGAACCGGCCGGTGCTCGGCTGATAGTACCTGGCTCGGTAGAAATAGAGATCATCCAAATCGTACTCTCGGCCAGTAAACATATATTGGTTATCGTGAGGCCCCGGCGAGACATCCGACGATCCATATGGCGAATATCCGAAGCGTGCAGTGACCTGCCCGTTGCGATCCGTCAACGCGGTCGTACTTCCCAGGGCATCAACAATGTAGAAGGATTCGTCGGGCCCGCTTCCTCGGCTAAATCGTTCATCAACAGTGAGACTATTGAGGAACGAATAAACGTTATTCCCCACAGATTCCGCCGCTACGTTTTTCCCATCGTACGTGTAGCTTTTGATCGAGTCTCCCGATTTTGCGATACGTCTACCAATAGCGTCGTACATAAAGGATAAAACGGTCTGACTACCTCTCTTGACTTCCACTAATTGATCACGGGCGTTCCAAACGTATGACTGGACACCGTCGCTCGTGAGGTTCCCATTTCCGTCGTATGCGAAAGCTCGCCCATCCGCCACTAAGACCCGATTAGACTTGTCGAAGGTCGCATCATTGACCGAGGGCGACGGCAAAAACGATCCATTCATTGAGTCACGCTTTACAACGCGCCGACCATTAGTGTCGTAGGAATAGTGGAAGTCCGCCAATACCTCGCCCGACGCACCGCTATGGTAGGTAATGTCCGCTTTTCTTCCAGCCTGATCGTATGTATAAGAAGCCGCGACCCCGTTCGGGAGAAGGAGCGACCGCCTTCTACCAGCAGGGTCATACGCCAGAAGAACCTCATCGGTTCCCCGAGATATCTTCGAAAGCCGGTTCATCCCGTCGTATTCGTAAGATACTGTCTCCTGACCCTCGACGGAAAGCGACGTACGACGGCCAGCAATGTCGTGGGAATAGGAGACAACGCCAGATGGTGACTCCTCCCGAGTTGTTCGACCGAATCCGTCATAGGACCATTTTACAAGCCCCCATTCGCTGTCGTTGACAGCCAACGGACGATCAACAGCATCGTATGTCCGAGTAATAACGGTTCCATCCGAAAACGTTTCCTTAATGCGTCGTCCGAGAACATCGTAGCCGAACGACGTCGACCTACCTGCTCGATCCTCGTATGACGTCACATGCCCTGCGTGGTCGTAAACCCACGACTCAGTCTTACCGTAGGAGTCTACCGCCTGGATGCGCCTCCCGGCCGAATCATATGAAAAGGTGATCTCCGAGCCATTCGGCAATGTCACCGCGGACTCGTTACCCAGTCCGTCAAAATTGCGATGAGTGGCCGAACCGAGCCCATCGGTGATTTCGATCACCCTATCGTTTACATCATAGGAAGCTCGCACGACATCTCCATTGGGAAACGCAGCTGCCACCCTCCGCCCAATAACGTCGTACACATATGTCGTTTTCTCGCCGGCAGGATTTGTCATTGCGATCAGGTCGCCGCCGACGTAGTCAAACCGAGTCACCTTACCAGTCGGGTCGGTGAAGGACCGCATGCGCCCATTCGTGTCACATTCGATCTTCGTCACCGCCCCGGATGGATCTGTGATAGCACTCTGACATCCGTCCTTATATTCAAAATGGACAACTTGGCCGAGTGGATTGGTCATGGATGTCATGTGTCCCGAATCGACGTACGTATAACGCCAAGACGCGGTGAGCCCATCGGGAGAAGATCGAGTCAAGGAAATTATATTTCCCGACTCGTCGTATCTGTATGTCGCTTCCCGACCTAGCGGATCTTTCTCGGAGACGGGACGACCCGCTGAATCGCGCACGTAATAGACTGTGGCAGCAAGGTCAGTACCCATGCCTTTTGTTTCAGAGGAAGGGTAGCCGGATGCACCATCAAATACGGTGCGTTGAGCGTTTCCTGCCTGGTCCGTCACCGTAGTTGCCGTCACCAGGTCGCCCGATGTTTCATATGCGAACGACATTACTCCGCCATCCGCAAATGTCTGTTGTGTGACGCGCATTTTTGTATCGAATTGGTTGCTGACCTGGGTGTGTCCGCCTCGGTCAAGAATCGATCGCACGTACCATGATTCGAAAGGGAGACCATCGGCTGTACCCGCGTACGAGTAGGTTTCGCTCGTACCGTCGGGATATGTCGCTTTATCGAGCAGCCACCCGTCGATACTTCCCGTTGGAACCTGAAGTCGGTGGTAGTGATACATCACCGATCGCCCCATGGAGTCCGACACCTTGGTGATGAGATTCTGGCTATTGTAAGTCAGATTGATCGACCTGCCGTTCGGCGACGTTATGCGCGTGAGCAAGCCACTATCATATCCATACTTGATCGTATTCCCGAAGACATCCGAATAGCTTGCCAGCTTGTTCGGGGCGTGCCTGTCAAACCAATAGGCACTCCCATCCGGCATCGTCATGACCCAATGTGCGCCCTCGGGAGTAGAGTCATTGAGGAACTGCAGAGTTGCGCCATAGTACGGAGAACTGGTCGAGCGATGTTTCCAAACCGTCCCTACAAGCGGCCACACTGCCTGGCCGCTCGCGAGATCGAAATAGATAGCCTCACCACATGACAAGACGATCTTGGGTCTGAGGAAACCGTCACTGCTGGATAGAGTCATGGCGAGCGACGTGCCAGATCCTAGGCCGAACGGCGAAGCTGGGTTGTAGATGCCATTGGTCGTTCTGTCAACAGCGATGGGCAGTGTGTCCGTAATGGAAAGATCGGTCCACCGCCGAAAGAAATGACCGGTCTGCAGGTCAACAGGGTCGCCGTCACATTTGTTGTTGGGCTTCTTTCCGTCGTCGGGCTCAGGCGGGTTCGTCGAAGCACCCGCACCCAAAGCCCAAACCAGCCGCGTATCCTTATCCGCCACCAGCTGGCTCGCATCGGCCGACACATGCCCCGCGCCATACATCTCCCAGCCCTTCTCCGCCGAGTACACCCAGAAGTCCGCCTTATCCGCCGGCTTCTGCTTGCCATAGTTCGGATAGACGACCTGGATACCCTTCGCGGCTTCCGGCGTCATGCCCTGCACCACCGCGTCACCCGGCTGGATGGTGAAGTACATCGGGAAATTGTCGGGCAGCGGGAACGGCGCATGGTCGACCGGCGTCGGCACGATCGCGATCTCGTTGAGCACCTTGCCGTCGCGGTCCTTGAAGACGGCACCGGCGGGGATACGCAGCTCAAGACCCGGCATGTCCGGATGGGTCAGCACCGTCTCGCGCGTGGTCGGCGACGGCAGCGCGATCTTGTCGCGCTCCAGTACCCGCGGCAGGTACATCACGAACGGCATGTGGTTGACCGTCGAGGCGGCGACGTCGGCACCCACGATAAAGCGGCCATACTCGGTGTTGGCCGAGCCGGCGGGCCGACCGTCCACGAACAGCTCGCGGCGGCCTGCCAGCAGGTGCTGGAGAACGAAGACGCCCTGCCCGTCCGTGCGTACCTTCTGTCCGTCGACGCTGATTTCGACATTGGCAACCGGGCTTTCGTCGATCCGACGCACCTGACCGATCAATGCCGTGCTGCCCTTGGGCAGATTGGCTTCGAGTTGCTTCGTATCCGGGAGGGTCTGGCGATCCTTGTAGAGGCGCCAGTGGCCCCCGGAGCTGGTGGCCACGTTGTCCTGACCAGGATAGAACGCGCCGTCCTTCACCTGGCCCTTGTCGCGGCAAAGATGGAAGGCGTCGGCCGGTTTGCAGGGCACGGCCTTGCCGGCACCGGCCATCACGAAGACCGGCGGCTCACTCGACTCCGGCGCTTTGGTGCCGGGGCGCTGGCCTTCGCCTGCCAGAACCACGCCACTACGCGCCGCCTTGGTGGTAAAGCCAATCGCTTCGTACGGCACCGCATCGCCCTTAGCGGTACGCAGGCCCTGCACGAAGATGGTGTAACGCGCAGCGGGATACAGCTCATCCGGCAACTGGACGAAGGCCAGACGACCGTCTTCGGCGCCGACCACGCGGGTCTTCACCACGCCATTGGGACCGAGCAACGACACGGTCCCGTCCAACTGGGCCACATCGACCGGCTCACTGAAGCGCAGCGCCAGCGGACCGATCGGCGAGGCACCCCCGTTGTCCCTGGTCGGGTACGAGGCAGCCACACCATGCGGCTTCGAAGCGGCAACGCTATCGGCACGGCCAAACCGCCACGCCTCGTGCACCGGCCGGCCGATCTCGTCTACGCCGCCAGTAATCTGCAACGTTCCGTCAGCCAGCAACGACGCTTCCGACTTCAGACGTACGTGCGCCGTATCACCCGCCAACAGATCCAGATGCCGATCCAGGGGCCGCCACAGCGCCACGTCGTGCGCCGGCACATTGCCCACGCCCCAGCCACCGGTCATCGCCAGTGTGCCGTCGGACATCACGTTAAGCGTGTGACCCGCACGAGGCGGGAGCCCAAGGCGGCCTGTCGAGACAAGGGCGCCCGTCGACGGCTCGAACCATTCCCCCGTTTCGATCAACCGACCTTCGTCATCGATACCGCCCCAGACCAGCACCTGGCCGGTGGGCATCACGGTCAGCGAGGCGAACCGGCGCGGCGACGACAAGGCGATCCGCTTGCCTGCGAGCGAGAGCGCGCCGTCATGTAACGACAGCGCTCGACCGTCGGCCAGCGTTACCTCGGCGCGATCCAGCGCAGTACCCAAAGCGAACGGCGTAGGCATCGACGCATGCGCCTCGATGGTAAAGCGATGCGCTACCGCCAGCGCCAGTCCGCTGAGCGCTAGGACCGAGCCGACGGCCCAGATGTTCAACTTTTCCATGCGATTTACCTGCTTCCTGTCGCGAATGTAATGGCTCATGGCGTCGTCCCCGACGTGAGCGTCAGCGTGCCCTGGCCGGCGTACAACCGGTCGCTGTTGACCACCACCGTATACGTGCCATCAATCGGCAGGTTCGGCAGGTTCAACGTGTCGTTCCCACTACTACTGCTGAGAAGGGCGTAGCGTCCGTCTGGCGTTATCAGTCCGCTGTCGGGTCGATAGACACGAACGTAGATGTAGCCTGTTGCTGGTGTGTTCGTGCCGCCGATGAGCTTTAGCGCCACGGTATCCTTGCGATTCGCCCGGAAGGTGAAACGCACATCCTCTCCCAACGCATGCGTGATATCCGCTGGCTGATCTTTCACCAACGCACCGCGCTCAATGTTGCGAAGGAAGCGCGCATCGAAGCCGAGCAGGTCCGCATTCGTGTTCGGCGTTACGACAACGCGGTACTTACCTGCGGGGAAATTCCAGAAATCACGTGGGCAATTGTCACTGAGGTAGCAACCGTAACTGTCCACTTGCACGCCGTCCGCATTGAAAACCGCGACGGAGGCATAACTCTGACTCGCGTCTTGCGTGGGGGCCAGCGTCAGCTCGAAGTTACCCGGCATCGGCACGTCGACATTCATCGAGATGGTCTGGCCCGGTGCATTCGCGTGCGGATGAGCCACCACATCCTGCCCCAACGTCACGTTAGCGACGCCCGTCACCAGTGTGAGCTGACCCTGTCCGGCGGCGAGGTAGTCGGTGCTGACCACAACGGTATACGTGCCACCCACCGGCAAGCTCGGCAGGTTGAGCAACGACGCGGACGACGTACCCATGATGCTGTAGTAGGCGCTCGGCTGAATCCGCCCCCCGTCCGGCCGGTATACACGGATATTGGTATTGACGCTGGACGGCGTATTGACGATGCCGGACAGACGCAACGCTACGGTGTCACCCGCGCCCGCCTGGAAGGTGTAGCGCAGCACGTCGCCGACGGTACGGCCGATGTCGACCGGCGTGTCGAAGGCAAGTTCGCCCTTGACCTGGTTGTGCCGGACGACCGTGTCGAAGCTCATACGCGACGAGGCGTAACCGGGCAACACCACGACGTGGTAGATGCCGGGTGCAGCATCCCAGTAATCACGAGGACATGCCGGGTACGACGGGTAGCAATAATAGTTATCGATGCTGACGCCGGCAGCGTTGTAAACATAGACCTGGAAGTAGCTGTCGGCATTGTCGTTCGTCGAGATGCCACTCAAAGTCAGATCGACGTTGCCGCCCGCCCCGAAGTCCGCATCGAAATACACGTTCTGACCCGGCGCGTTGCCCTCCAGATGGGTCACGACGCCCTCGGTGATCGTCGACCCCGCGGCGCCATCGATCAGCGTCAGCGTACCCTTGCCCGCTACGAGATAGTCCGACGTAATGACGACCGTATAGATACCGGTCGACGGCAGGTTCTGAAGATTGAGCGTCTGGAAGTCGCGCGTGCTGAAACTGCTGTACTGGTTGCTCGGCGTGATGAGACCACCGTCCGGCCGGTAGACACGCAGGGTGTTGCTCTGACCCGCGGGCGTCGTCGCCATATCCGACAGACGCAGTGCCACCGTGTCGCCCGCGCTGGCCTGGAAGGTATAGCGGAGCACGTCACCCAGGACATGGGTGACATCGACGCCCACACCCTTCTGCAAGACGCCCTTCACCACGTTCCGGCGCATTACGGCGTCGAAGCTCAGGCGGGAATACGGATACTCTGGCTGCACGATGACGTGATACTTGCCCGGTGCGAGGTTCCAGAAATCGCGGGGGCAGCCGGGAAACGACGGGTAGCAGTAAAAGTTATCGACGTTGATCCCGGCTTCGGTATAGACGTAAACCCGAAAGTAGCTGTCGTTGTTGTCGTTCGACGAGATGCCGGACAGCGTCAGGTCGTAGTTCCCCGCCGAGCCCACATCGACGTCGAAATACACGTTCTGCCCCGGCGTATTCGCCGCCATGTGGGATGTGTTGTCTACCGCCAGCAGGGTGCCGGACGCACCGGCAAACAGGGTCAGCGTGCCCTCACCGGTGGCCAGGTAATCGGTGCTGACCACCACCGTGTAGGTACCCGTAGACGGCAATTCTTCAAGGTTAAGCGTGCCCGCACTGGTGGTGCTGTAGCTCGCATACTGACCACTCGGGGTCACGAGGCCGCCGTCCGGTCGGTAGACGCGAATCGTCGTGTTACGGCCACCCGGCGTGGTGGCGATGTCAGCCAGGTGAAGGCCCACCGTGTCGCCCTGATTCGCCTGGAACGTGTAGCGCAGCACGTCGCCGGTGGCGTGACCGATGTTCTGGGCGACACCCGGCACCAGCGTGCCGCTCACCTTATTACGCCGCATCACTGCGTCAAACGACATCTTTTCCGTGGCGTAGGCGGGCGAAACGGCGACTCGGTAGGTCCCGGGAGCGAGGTTCCAGAAGTCCCTCGCACAGCCGGGATCGGAGGGGTAGCAGTAGTAGTTGTCGATCTGAGCGCCCGCGGCGTTGTAGACGTAGACGTAATACAAGTTGTTGTTGTCCTGCGTCGTAACGTTGCTCAGCGTGACATCGAAGTCGCCGCGGTTACCTGCATCGAAGTCGAACCAGACCACCTCACCCGGCGCGTTTGCGTAGATATGCGAGGTGACCCCTTCTGCAAGCAAACCGCCGACAGCGCCGGCCGCCAGTGTCAGGCTGCCCCTCCACGGCAGCAGGTAGCTGCTGTGAACCAGCACGGTATACGTACCAGTCACCGGCAACGTCGGCAGGTTGACCGTCGTGTTATCGCGCGTCGTCGTGCTGCTGTACGGGGAACCGGGGAGTATGCGTCCGCCATCTGGGCGATAGACGCGGATACCCGCTTCGTTGCCCTGGGGGGTCGTCATAACACCCGTCAGGTTGAGCGCGACCGTTTCGCCTTGGCTGCCATCGAAGGTGTAGCGAATGAGGTCGCCCTCATTCGTATTGATCGCCTTCGCCACGCCGCGTGTCAGCACGCCACCCTGGACGTTGCTGCGGACGATGGCGTCAAATGCGATCGAACCGCCGTTATAGGGGGTCACCACGACCGCGTACGTCCCAGGCACCGTGTTCCACACATCTCGTGTGCAGGCTGGCGAGCTGGCATAGCAATAAGAGGCGTCGAGCAGATTGCCCGCCGGATCATAGACGTTGACGTAGTAGTAATCCTGCCCGTTGTCCTGGATCGCGCCGGTAAGCGCCACTTCCAGATTGGCGCCACCCCCGGTGGCGAATACCAGAGACACCGCTTCGCCCGGCGCTGCCGATGCGAAGTGCGCCGCCGCTGCGTTGACCTGCAAGGTGACCGGCTTGGGCACCGTTGCGCCTGCCGCACGTACGAAGCTCTCGGTCACCTTGAACGACAAAGGTGCGCCCGAGTCTTGCAGGAACAGGACGGTGTACGTCCCGGTGGCGGGGAGGTTTTCCAGCGTCACGATCTGATTGCCGCTCGGCGCGACCTCAGCGACACGTGTCGTCGACAACGTGATGGCGCCAGCGTCAGGCGAGTAGACGATCGCACGTACCGAACGGCCCGCGGGAACGGAAACGACATCCTGGAACGCCAATGTCCGGGTATCGCCCGCCGTTGCCTGGAACGTCACTCGTTCGGCCTGCCCGGTTCCCAGAATGATGGTCTGAGCATGGCCATCCGTGAGCGTCGTACCCGTCTTGTGCGCGCGCACGGCAGCATCGAACTGCGCCGGCCCGGCGTTATTGAGCGTGATGACGGCGCGGTAGTTGCCTTCGGCCAAATACCAGAGGTGCGACTCGCAGCCGGGATCGCTGTAGTAGCACGTGATCCCCGACACCTGTCGGTTCGCGGCGTCGTAGATGGCCACCTGATAATAGCTGCTCGAACCGCTGGCCTGCGTCACATTGGACAGTGAGAACTCCAAGTTATCGAACGGCCGCGCGTGGAAATCGACATATGAGGTCTGCCCCGCCGCTGGCACCTGAACCGTCTGCGCGATGGCATCGGTGGTCAGGGTCGCGGTCGAACCCGCAATGAGGTCCAGACGCACGTGCGCGGGCACGCCGTAGCTGGGGATGACTAGCACTGTGTAATCGCCCGTCACCGGTAGCTTCGGCAGGTCCGCCAGCTGGTTACCGCTGCGCGTGAAGTCCAGGTACGCCGGCGTACCGGTCGTAATCGTGCCGGCATCCGGACGATAGACGAGGAAGCGCACATCGCGGCCCACGGGCGTGGTGACGATACCGGTCTCCTGCAACGCCAGCGTGTCGCCCGCGTTCGCGTGGAAGGTCAGGCGCTGCACGTCGCCCGTGCCGAGGTCGAAAGACGCGGGTGCGTCGAAGGCCAGAACACGCGAGGCACGATGTGGACGCACCGCCACGTCCACCTTCAGGTCACCGCCCCAGTTGAGCGATAGGGTTACGCGATAGCCGCCTGCCGCCAGGTTCCACAGATGGTATTCACATCCAGGGTCAGTGCTGTAGCACGTGCCACCGCCGACATAACGTCCCGCCTGGTCGCGAATATCGACGGCATAGGCAGCGTAGCTCGCCCCCGTCTGCACCACGTTGGAGAAGACCACTTCGAGGTTGTCGCCGCTGCTCGCAGCGAAATCCATGTACGAGGTCTGGCTGGCTCCGTTGGTCTGAAAGGTGTGCGTACTGCCGTCGGCGGGCAACGTGCCCGTCGAGCCGCCAATCAGATGAAGATTGACCGTCGCAGGTACACCGTAGTCGGGGATCACCAGCACCGTGTAGTCACCGGTCACCGGCAGATTGGGCAGGTCGAGCAACTGGTTGCCGCTACGCGTGAAGTCGGTGTAGCCCGGCGTTGAGGTTGTCAGCGTCCCCGCATCCGGTCGATACACAATAAAGCGGACGTTCTGACCGACCGGCTCCGTCACGATGTCCGACTCGACCAACGCCAGCGTGTCGCCCGCGTTGGCATGGAACGTCACACGCCCCGCTTCGCCACGCGCCAGCGCGACGGCCACTGGCGCATCGACGCTCAGTGCGGAAAACAGCTTGTGCTCGCGCGCCGTCGCGTCGAAGCGCAGCGTGCCACCCCAGTTGGTGGTGACGGTAGCGCGATAGCTCCCCGCCGCCAGGTTCCACAGATGGAACTCGCAGCCCGGATAATTCGTGTAGCACGTGGTACTGGCTAGATTCCGGCCCGCGGAGTCCCGGATATCCACCGCGAACGCCCCATAGCCCGCACCCACCTGGGTGAAGTTGGAGAAGTTCAGCTCGAGGCTCTCTCCGGCACGCGCAGTGAAGTCGACATAGGTCGACTGACCCGAACCGTGTGTTTCGAAGGTCTGCGTGGTGCCGTCGGCCGGCAGGCTGCCCACCACACCGCTGATCAGCTGCACCTGCGTGGTGATGCCCACACCGTAATCGGAGATCACGGCCAGCGTGTAATCGCCGGCCACAGGCAGGCTCGGCAGATCGATCAGGCGCGGGCCGGTCGTGGAGAACTCGGTATAGCTGGGCGTCGTACCACTGATGGCACCCGCGTCCGGACGATAAAGGATGTAACGGACGTTCTGCCCTACTGGCAGCGTCGCCACACTGTTCACGACGAAGGCCAGCGTGTCGCCCGCATTCGCGTGGAAGGTGAGGTGCTCGGCTTGGCCGCGAGCCAGCGTGACATCGGTGGGTGCATCTACCGTGAGTGCGCGCCCCTTCCTGACGTCGCGCACGCCGACGTTAGAGTAGAAGGTGCCGCCCCACTGCATGCTGATGGTGACGCGATAGCGCCCTTGCGACAGGTACCACAGGTGGAATTCACAGCCCGGGTCGTTGGCCGAGCAGGTGCGGCTAGCTACGTTACGGCCGGCGGAGTCACGCACATCCACCTGATACTGGTTGTAGCTGGCACCGGTCAGCACCGCGTCTGTCAAGGTGAACTCGACACTCTCGCCCGCCGCCGCATTGAATTCGACATAGGCCGACTGACCCGGCGCATGTGTGTCGATCGTCGTCGGATCGGCGTTGACCTCCAGCGTCTTCGTTGAACCGCTGAGCACGCTCAACTGCGCCGCGCCGGCCAGACCATAGTCCGGCAAAACGATCACCGTATAGCGACCCGATACGGGCAGATCCGGCAGGTCGACCGTACGCGTTCCCGTGGTCGAAAAGTCCGTATAGGCGCGCGTCTGCGTCGAGATGCCACCGGCATCCGGGCGATAGACCAGGAAGCGCAGGTTCTGACCCGTGGGCACGGTGCGCACAGAACTCACGAACAGGGCGACCGTGTCACCCGCGTTGGCGTCGAACGTGAAGCGCTCGGCCTGACCCGGCGCCAGATCGATGCCGCTGGTGGTGTCACGCGCCAACGCCGGACCCACGAGATGCTTCTGCAGGTACGTATCGAGGTGCAGCGTGCCGCCGTAATAAGGCAGGACCACCACGCGATAGTCGCCCTCGGTCAGGTACCAAAGATGCATATTGCAGCTGGCACCCGGCGAATTGGTGTTGCAGCCGGTGTAGGCGATTTCGTTACCGGCCGCGGCGTAGACGTGGACCTCGTAATAGGTCTGCGTCGTATCGGCCAACTGCACGTTGGCGAGCGTCAGTTCCACGCTATCGAACGAATCCGCATGGAAGTCCATGTAGACGTTCTGGCCCGTGGACTGAGCGTCGAGGTGCACCGGATCCGGCCCCGGCACCAGAACACCGGTGGTCCCCTTGATCACCGAGACGATCATGTTGCCGGTCACGCTGACGCCCGGCGCTGCAACCAGCTGCCATGTGCCGGTGGTCGGCAGACTGGGCAGGTTGATCGAACCGGTCGTGGAGGTGACGCCGCTCGTGTAGAACGCGCCGGAAGGCGTATAGACCGAGTAGGTCACAGCCGCGTTGGACGGACTGGTGGTGGCGCCCGCGATCTTCACAACCAGGGTCTCGCCCATCTGCGCAGCAAACGTGGCACGAACGCTCTGCGAAGGTGCCGACGTGGACAGCGTGGTCGCCTGATCGGTCAATGCGATATTGGAAAGCGCGGAAACATCGAACGACGACGAACCACCGTCATTGGTTTTGAAAAGGATGAGGTAGGTACCGTCACCCTGAAGACGATTCAGGTGAATGGACGGTGCGTTGGTCGACACCGAGCCCTGCTGAAGCAGCACATTGCCAGGTGCGTAGACGGAGTATCCGACGTTGCCTGAGCTACCCGACATGTTCGACAACTGCAGACTGATCCACGACTTACCCTGGCTGTCGAACATCACCGCGCCATAGGTACTGCCGTTGACCAGATCGACGTGGCCTGAACTGGTGTCCAGCGTCGCTACGCCGCGCGAGGCGACCGCGGCCGGGTCGACGCCTGTTGGGACGACCAGTACGGTCTGCACACTTTCCGAGACGCCATAAGGGGTCTGCACGGAAACGCGACCGCTGCTGGCCGAGCCCGGGAGCACGGCATTCAGACCGGCGTTGGTGCTGCCCTGCGCAATGTCGAGCGACCGACCGCCAAGGCGCAGCGAGGTCTTGCCGGGGATTGGATAGAGGTGCGAACCAGAGACCGCCAACGAATCGCCGACCACGGCGATGTCCGGTGTCACCGTACCAACCGACGGCGGGAGGCCGGTATCGTCGATCGTGAAAGGCGTATCGCTGGTCGCCGTGCGCGCGCCGACGGTCACCGTGACCGGACCGGTCGTCGCGGTATAGGGCACCGTGACCTTCAGCTCATTGGCCGTCGCCGAGGTGACGGTAGCCGCCGCCCCGTTGAAGCTCACGGCATTGTTCGTCAGCGCGCTACTGAAGCCCTGACCGCGGATGGACACCGCGGAATCGATGGTGCCGTGGGTCGGCGTCATCGCGAAGATGCGTAATTCGGAGGCTTCCACCCGCTCGATGCGGACGATGTTGCCCATGACGTCGTAAACGTATCGGGCGCTCTCACCATCGTCATTGGTCACCACGACCAGGCGCCCGTTGGCGTCGTAGACGTAGTTAGTGGCCTGGGCGGCTGTGGCGGAAAGCATCAACACCAGCCCGAGGGCCAGCCATGATGCGAGCGTCCTGCACGCGCGGCGAGCACGCGTCCTCTGCGAAATCATGCGCACGTCCCCTACGGCCGGCGCCTACCGGCCTGTCCTTGTACCAGTCGTGTTGGCCCCTGAAGCCTGGCCCCCTTTTACACGCGTAATGTACGGGCGAAATAAATCGCGAAATGAGACGGGGATCACAAAAGATCTTGCTCTCCATGCCGACAAGTGCGCGACTTCTCACGATCTGCTATTGATACGCCCACGCCGGGAAGCGTATCCGGCGGCTCAACGGTCCGAGGGGGGACCGGAACATGTCCGGAATGACATCATGAACAAATGGACTGCCAGCGCGTGCGCCATCGTCGCCACGCTCGCCCTTGCCGCCTGCGGCGTCTCCAAGGACCAGGCTGAAAGCGCCGCCGCGCCCGCCTCGGGCACCGCCGCCAAGAAAGCTACCGTGGCGCGACCCGCCGCGACCGCCGACGACAATAGCTGGGGCCTGTACCTCGCCGATCAGGGCAAGGTGCACGCCGATGACATCGGCATGAAGCCGTTTATTTACGTTATCCCCGTGGCAGACAGCCAGATGGGCGATGACCGCCGGAAGAACGAGACGGAGTCCATCGTCAACGGTGCCGGCTCCGTGCTGATTCCCGGTGCGCTGCTGATCATCGGCGGCCCGGACGCGAACGTGACCCGCAGCTTCGTCGAAGGGCTGGGCCAGAAGGTCAAGCCGGATTCGCTCAAGGGCGTCACGGTGCTCGTCGTCAGCGACGCCGCCCAGAAGGACGGCCTGTCCAAGGTACTGGCACCCACGGGCGCTCGTGCCCGCGTCGTGTCGATGTAACTCGCGCGTTTTCGAGGACATCCATGCGGGCCGGTCTTGTCGCCACCTGCATCGCACTCGCCCTGATCGTGGCGGGTGCGTTCGTGTCTGCGCGAAACACGGGTGCGTCGAACGCGGCGCCACAAAAGGCCGTGGCGCTCGGGCAGAAGATCTTTCTCGATCCGAGACTGAGTGCCGACGGCAAAACCAGCTGTGCGTCATGCCATATCCCCGGGTCTGCGTTCAGCGACGCGAAGCCCGTAGCTATCGGACATGACGGACTGGCCGGTACACGCAACACGCCATCGCTCACGGCGACCATCGCGTCGGGACGGACGACGTTCTTTTGGGACGGTCGACGAGACAAGCTCGAAGACGCTGTGATGGACCCTTTCAGCAACCCTGTGGAGATGGGCCTGCATGATCGGGCGGCCGTGGCTTCGAAAGTTGCATCCCTCAGCGACTACTCGGAGTGGATCGCATCGGGCGAGCCGGCCGAGAAGCTCGATCAACAGATTTCCGCAGCGTTAGCGGCTTACTTGCGCGGATTGCCGATGACTCCGACCCGGTTTGAGCGATTCACGCGAGGAGAAGCCAACGCCATCGACGAGCGCGAAAAGCTCGGTATGCGGCTTTTCGCCGGCAAGGGCCAATGTGGCACATGTCACAAGCTACCGGATGCACGCCTGACGGACGATCTGTTTCATCGATCTGGCGTGAGCATGGACGATATCGCGCTTGCCCTGCCCGCTCTCACACAGAGCGTGCTCGACCGGAATCTCTCAGGGAATGCATTGGGCGATCGCGTCGCGACGCATGCAAACGAAGCGCAGCTTGGGCATTTCGCGGTGAGCCATAGAGTGGCTGACCTGGAAACGTTTGCCACGCCGTCACTTCGCGAGGTACGACTCACGGCTCCGTACATGCACGACGGAAGCGTCAGGACACTGGATGATGCCGTGGACCGGGAGGTTTATTACCGCGGTCTGGATACGGGGTATCCGATCGGGCTGACTGCGCAGGAGCGAGGGGATTTGAAGGCGTTTCTTGAGACGCTTTGAAAGGCACGAACGTTGTTCAGCTCCACAAGAAGTGACGCAAAGCTCGTCCCGCGGCGGTAATGATACAGCTGCTATTTCTTTCTCTGTGACCGTCACACCTTGCTCAAGCGGGGTTCGTCAGGCAACGGAATTTCCGGCGTCGAAAAATACGTTCGTTTCTCCGTCCTCTCATACACCACCTCCTCGTCCATGAAAGAACGGCGACCCTAGGGCCGCCGCTCAATGATTACGCTTACTTCGCGCCAGCCCCGGGAGCCGTCCACTCCTTCAACCACGCATTCACCGTCTCATGCCACTGAACGCTGTTCTGCGGCTTCACCACCCAGTGATTCTCATCCGGGAAGTGCAACAGCTTGCTCGGAATGCCACGACGCTGCAACGCCGTAAACGCACCCAGCCCCTGCGTTTCCGGTATGCGGAAGTCCTTACCGCCGTGGATCACCAGCATCGGCACGCGCCAGTCCTTCACGTGATTGATCGGGTTGAAACGCTCGTAGTTCTCCGGATGGTCGAACTGCGTACCGCCGTTCTCTTTCTCTTCGAACCAGAGTTCTTCGGTGTCGTAGTACATGGCACGCGCATCGAAGACCCCGTCGTGATCGACTAGGCACTTCCAGGGCTGGTTCCACACACCGGCGATCCAATACACCATGTATCCGCCGTAGCTCGCGCCCAGAGCGCAGGCACGATCGCCATCGAGGAAGCTGTACTTCGACAGCGCGGCACTCCAGCCGAGCTTCAGGTCTTCCAGCGGCTTGCCGCCCCAGTCGCCCGAGATCGCATCGGTGAAGGCCTGACCGTATCCGGTCGAACCGTGGAAGTTCACCGTCACCACCGCGAAGCCCTGCCCCGCATAAGTCTGGGCGTTCCAGCGATAGCTCCAGCTATTGGTCATCGCGCCCTGCGGGCCGCCATGAATGATGAAGGCGACCGGATAGGTCTTGCCTTTCTTGTAGCCGACCGGCTTGACCACGTAGCCCTGCACGCTGTCGTTGTTCGCGCCCTTGAAGGTGAAGAACTCGAAGTCACCGGTCTGCGCGCCCTTGATGCGCTTGGCGTTGAAGTGCGACACCTGCTTGAGGCCCTTCCCCTTAAGGTCGGCGGTGTACAGATCCGCCGGACGCTTGAGGTCGTCGCGCGTCAGCAGAATCTTCTTGGCGCCTGCGGAGAAGCCACCCACCGCACCGTCGGTCACCAGGATGGTCGCCTTGCCAGTCGCGACGTCCACAGCGAACAGCGGATGCTGGCCGTTGTCGTCGGTCGTGGTGTAAAGCGTCTTGCCGTCCGCCGAAATCTGCAGGCTGCTTGCCGAAGCGTCCCACGACGGATCGATCTCGCGCTTTGCGCCCGTAGCGATATCCAGCGCCCAGATGCCGAAGCGGTCCGCTTCCGAGCCCGGATCCTTCATGGCTGTATAGAAGAGCGTCTTGCCGTCCGGCGACACCAGCGGGTTAGCGTCCCACGCGAGGTTGTCCGCCGTCAGGTTGGTCGGCGCGGCCGAGCCATCGGCCGGAACGCTGTAGACGTCGAAGTTGGTCGACCATGGCTCGGTCGTGCCGGCGATGCGGGCATCGAAGTAGACGGTCTGGCCGTCGGGCGAGAAGGCGAACTCGTCCTCGCCACCGAACGGCTTGCTCGGCACGTCGCCGTCAATACCGCGGCTGAGCAACAAAGGCGGCGAGGGGGCCGACGCATCAGCGATATAAAGCTGGTTGCGGCGACCATCGGCCCAGGTATCCCAGTGACGGACGAACAGCTTGTCGTAGACCGTGCCAGTGGACTTGTCCTTCTCGCGCCCATCCAGACGCTCCTTGGTGCAGGCCAGGTCGGCGCAGTCGGTGAAGACCTCATAGCTCAGGAGCAACTTCGAGCCATCCGGCGAGAGTTTGAACGAGCCGACATCTAGAGGAGCCGTGGTCACGGCATCGCCAGCCCGCACGGTCAGGGCCAGGCCCTTGGCATTGTCGGCATCGAAGCCGCGGTGCCAGACCTGAGCCACACCGTCCTTCGGGGCCGTATAGAAGATGGACTTGCCATCGGGAGCCCAGCGCGGCGACGAACCCCTTTCCACCACC
>Ga0157370_10000045_pt1 | contig 127627 bp, 107 predicted proteins | sample C35metaG_FD_113463 | JGI IMG/M metagenome (GOLD analysis project Ga0157370, IMG submission 113463) | Corn rhizosphere microbial communities from Kellogg Biological Station, Michigan, USA - C3-5 metaG | ecosystem: Host-associated > Plants > Roots > Rhizosphere > Soil | place: USA: Michigan...
TCCCTGACGTTGGTCGCGTTGATCTGGTCAAGCGGCGAGAAGCGATCGCCCCTGGGTGTGCGGCCGTAGAACTGCCAGTCGCTGTCCGGCACCGAGGCGTCGTGGCCATCCGCCATGTTTCGGATGACCGCTTCGCCCTGCGTGCCGACGGGCTGCATGAAACCCGCCACGCCGAGACCGACGCTGACGATAACGGCCACGATCACCGCGAAGGCGCCACTGCCCGAGGGAGTGAGCTTGCGACGTACCCAGGGCATGAGGAGGTAGATACCGAGCAGCACCGGAACCAGCAGTCGCGGTTCCAGCTGCCAACCCACGAGCCCGACCTCGGTGAACGCCCAGATGGCCGTCCCGAGCAGGATCACGGCATAGAGCCAGAGGGCGCTGGCCGATCCGCGCACGAGCAGGATGCCGGTCGCTACGACCGCGGCGCCAGCGATGAGGTAGTAGAACGAGCCTCCGAGAGCCGCGAGCCACGCTCCGCCTCCCACGAGAAAGAGACCGAGAAGCGCTATGACCACGCCCGTGGTACGGGGCGGCCTGCGTGAATAAAGAGTGGACGGCATTTCATGACTCCGGTGGGTGACGCGGCAGGGGCGCGTCGCGTCGAAGCCGCGGTTCGCGCAAATCATAGCCATGGCAGGTATATGCAGCGTCTACATCCGGCCGGTCACAATGGGGCATCCCCCGATGGAGTATTCGCATGCGCTACATCAAGCTCGGCCGTACCGGCCTGGATATCTCGCCGCTGGTGCTCGGTTGCATGACTTACGGCGTTCCCGACCGCGGAAACCACGCCTGGACGCTGGACGAAGAGCAGAGCCGCCCCTTCATTCGCAAGGCGCTGGACCTTGGCATCAACTTCTTCGACACGGCCAACGCCTACTCCGATGGCACGTCCGAGGAGATCGTCGGACGCGCCCTGAAAGATTTTGCGAAACGCGACGAGGTGGTGATCGCCACCAAGACCTTCTTCCACTGGCGCAAGGGACCGAACGGCGGCGGCCTGTCACGCAAGGCGATCTTCCATTCGGTGGACGATTCGCTGGCCCGCCTCGGTACCGACTACATCGACCTGCTGCAGATCCATCGCTACGACCAGACCACGCCCATCGAGGAAACGCTCGAGGCACTGCATGACGTGGTGAAGGCCGGCAAGGTCCGCTACCTCGGCGCCTCGTCGATGTATGCGTGGCAGTTCGCGCAGATGGTTTACACCTCGCGGATGCACGGCTGGACCGAGTTCGTCAGCATGCAGGATCACTACAACCTGCTGCAGCGCGAGGAAGAGCGCGAGATGATTCCGTTCTGCATCGATGAGCACCTCGCGGTGTTGCCTTGGAGCCCGCTGGCACGCGGACGGCTGACGCGCGACTGGGACGAGGGCAGCGACCGGCAGAAGAGCGATGTCTTCGGCGGCACGCTTTACAACGCCACGGAAGACTCGGATCGCGCCATCGTCGCGGCGGTGAAGAAGGTGGCCGATGCGCGTGGCGTGCCTCGCGCGCAGGTGGCATTGTCGTGGGTGGCGCATCGTGACGGCGTCACCGCGCCGATCGTCGGGGCGTCGAAGCCGCAGCATCTCGATGATGCGGTGGCGGCGATCGATCTGGAGCTGACCGAGGAAGAGACAGCAGCTTTGGAGGAGGCTTATACGCCGCGGGCGATCGCAGGGTTCGAGTAAGCGGTGATTGCGGCAGTTCGGCTATGTTGTTGCCATACGGCGGTCTCGCCGCGCCATCGCCTGTTCGATCACATCCGCGGCCAGCGACGCGCCTCGCTCGGCCCGGATGACTTCAGCCGCGCGCTGGGCGCGCAAGGCCACGCCTTCGTCAGTCAGGAGGACGCGCAGCTTCGCCGCCGCCCGGTCAGCGCGGTAACGCGAAGCGGGCAATACATCGCCCACACCCAGCCGAAGCACACGCGCCGCATTGTCAGGCTGATCGAAGCCATGCGGCACCACGAGCGCCGGACACCCCGCGCGCAAACTCTCCTGCGTCGTGCCGACACCCCCGTGGTGTACCACCGCGGAAGCGCGCGGGAACAGCGCACCGTGTGACGCGTATTCCACAGCCATCACCCCGGCTGGCAACGTGTCGGGCAAGCGCGCGCGCATCTCGGGCGAGCCGGTGAGCAAGACGGCACGACGTCCGAGCGCGCCTGCCGCCGCCATGCTCTCGCGAAGGAAGGCCTCGCCCGCGTGCACCGCCGCCGATCCCAGCGTAAACACGATCGGCGCGTCACCCGCGTCGAGAAACGCCGACAGCTCCGGGGGAAGGGTTTCGTTGAAGGGCGAGTAACGGCAATAGCCAGTGACCACGCTGTGCGCCGGGGCATCCTGCGGCGCGTGACCCAGCAACGGCGAATACATCGCCAGCACGCCATCGCGCGCGTGCTGTCCGCGATGAAACGGATCGCCCCACACCGACACCGGCGCCAGACCCAGCGACTGCCGGAAGCTGCGCACGGCACGTGTCCACGGTGCGGTCACCCGCTCGCCGATCCGGCGCACCCAGGCGCCACGACGCGGCGACGCACGTAAGAAACGGTCGAGTCGCGCCATGCCCGTCGCCGGCGGATCGAAAGCGGAAAGGAACACCGCGGGCGACAGGACGGCGGACAACCACGCCACGCGTGTCGTCTCGCCCAGAATCTGGCCGGCGAAGGCGAGCGTCGACGTGACGATCGCATCGGCCTCCAGACATACCGGCGCCAGCGCGCGGTAGCTCGCGGCGACATCCTCGGCGGCGAGGTCGCGTACGACGAAGCGCGGACCGCGCAGCGGATGGAACGCCCGGGCAGCGAAGGCGGCCTTGTCCTCGGGCTCCGCGATCCCGCTGGCAAGGACGAACCTCAGCCCGGCCTCCGCCACCGCCTCGCGATGAATCGCATGGGCACCGATGGTGACCCGATGGCCCCGCGCCGCCAGCTCCCGCCCCACGGACAGGAACGGAAACAGGTCACCCTGCGATCCCACCGTCGCCATCACGATGTGCCTTGCCGCCATGCCCTACTCCCGATGCCCTGGCGCATGGTCGCGGGCGACATGTCGACGCGATGCATGCCTGGCTCGTTGACCTGCCCCGTCCGTAGGGCTAACCTCTGGGCCGCCAGCGGTCTTTATCTCTCTATTCGAATAGAAGGATAAAAGCTAAGAGGGAAGCCGGTGAGAATCCGGCGCTGCCCCGCAGCGGTATGTGGAGACGAGCGCGTCATCAGCACTGGATCGATGGCGATCCGGGAAGCGACACGCAAGGCGGCACCCAGGTGCCACATCCACGAGCCCGAAGACCTGCCGCCGGCCTGGGCGCGCGTGCCGTCATGGGTGCGTGTGCCCTGCCCGACCTGGGCCGTCGCGTTCGCGCGAGGGTCCGGTTCGCCCGCGGGGGCGAAGGTCGACGGCAAGCCGCATGACGCCTTCACGCTGCCGCACCTTCCGTGTGGCAGTGCACGTGCGTCCGCGACGAACCGCCCTTCCCTCCTCTTTGCCACGAAGAGGAATCATCCACATGCCACACGTTACCTACCCCGGTTTTCCCCGCATCGGCCGACGCCGCGAACTGAAGCGAGCGCTCGAAAGTCACTGGAGGGGCGAAACCAGCGCCGACGACCTGCTCACCGTCGCCCGTCAGCTCCGCGAACGCCACTGGCGCCTCGCGCGCGACGCGGGAGCCGACAGCGTTCCCGTCAACGACTTCTCGCTTTACGACCATGTGCTCGATGCCGCCGTCGCGGTCGACGCCATTCCCCCGCGCTACCGTGCACTCCATCAGCGCGATCCGCTGGCCGGCTATTTCGCCATGGCACGCGGCCGTCAGGACGGCGAAGTCGACCTGCACGCGCTGGAGATGACCAAGTGGTTCGACACCAACTACCACTACATCGTCCCCGAGCTGCAGGCGGGCCAGTCGTTTGCCACGCGCGCCGACAAGGTCGTCGCGGAATATCGTGAAGCCGTCGCCCTCGGCCATGCGGCGCGCCCCGTACTGCTCGGTCCGCTGACCTTCCTCCGTCTGGCCAAGACCGTCGACGGCAGCGATCCCCTGGCGCTGCTCGACGCGTTGCTGCCGGCGTGGAGCGGTTTGCTCGATGCGCTCGCGGACGCGGGTGCCGACTGGATCCAGGTCGACGAACCGGCCCTCGTGCTCGATCTCGAGCCGGACTGGCAGGCGGCCTATCGCGGCGCTTATGCCGCCATCGGTGAACGGTCGCGCGGCCGCATCCTGCTCGCGACCTACTTCGGCGAGCTCGGCGGCAACCTCGAACTGGCGGCGTCGTTGCCTGTCGCCGGCCTGCATGTCGATCTCGCCCGCGCGCCCGGGCAACTGGATGCCGTGCTCGACGCGCTTCCCGCCGGTCGTGTGCTGTCCGCCGGCGTGCTCGACGGCCGCAACATCTGGCTGAGCGACCCGTCCGCCATCGCGCCGCGCATCGCCCGCGCACGCGAGCGCCTCGGCGACGAGCGTCTGTGGCTGTCGACGTCGTGCTCGCTGCTGCACGTGCCGATCGATGCGTCGGAAGAAAGGCACCTGCCGGGTTCGATCGGCGACTGGCTGTCGTTCGCGCGGCAGAAGATCGTCGAACTGCGACGCTATGCCGATGCCGCCGTCGGCGACGAGACGGCGGAGCTCGCGCTCTCGCGTCAGCATGCGACAGTGGAGGCGCGGCTGCTTTCTCACGACGTGCTGCGCACCGAGGTGCGGGCGCGCGTGCGTGGACTGACGCCCCAGTTCGGACAGCGCCGCTCGGCCTACGCGTTTCGCGCGAATGTGCAGAAGCAGCGCTTTGGCCTGCCCGACCTGCCGACCACCACCATCGGCTCGTTTCCGCAGACCACGGAACTACGCCTTGCACGTGCCGCGCATCGCTCGGGCAAGCTCGACGACGAGGCCTATACGGCCGTGCTTCGCGAGGAGGTGCGGCGCGCCGTGACGTTTCAGGAAGAAGCGGGCCTCGATGTCCTCGTGCACGGCGAGCCCGAGCGCAACGACATGGTCGAGTACTTCGGCGAACAGCTGCAAGGCTACGCGTTCACGTCTCTGGGCTGGGTGCAGAGTTACGGCTCGCGCTGCGTCAAGCCGCCGATCGTCTTCGGTGACGTGGCGCGTCCCGCCGCGATGACCGTCGCCTGGTCCGCATACGCCCAGTCCCTGACCGCCAGGCCGATGAAGGGCATGCTCACCGGTCCGGTGACGATGCTGCAGTGGTCGTTCGTACGTGACGATCTCCCGCGTGCCGAGGTGTGCCGACAGATCGCCCTGGCTTTGCGTGACGAGGTCCACGATCTCGAGAAAGCCGGCATCGGCATCGTGCAGATCGACGAGCCGGCGCTGCGCGAAGGCCTGCCGCTGCGCCGGGGTGACTGGGCCGCCTATCTGGACTGGGCGGTCGACGCATTCCGGATCACCGCGGGTGGCGTCAGCGACTCGACCCAGATCCATACCCACATGTGCTACTCGGAGTTCAACGACATCATCGAGGCGGTCGCCGCGATGGACGCGGACGTGATCTCGATCGAGACCAGCCGCTCGCGGATGGAGCTGCTGGACGCCTTCACACGGTTCCGTTACCCGAACGGGATCGGACCCGGCGTCTACGACATTCACTCCCCGCGCGTGCCCGGCAAGGAGGAAATGGCCGATCTGCTGTCCCGGGCGCTCGAGGTGCTTCGTCCGGACCAGCTCTGGGTCAATCCCGATTGCGGCCTGAAGACCCGCGGCTGGCCCGAGGTAGCTGAGGCGCTGACCGGGATGGTGGCCGTGGCCCGGGCGGCCCGCGAACGACTGGCGGAGGTGGCCTGACGGAAAAAGGGGCACCGTGTCCCCGCGCTGTTGGCCTTTCGCGCGCGGGGCGCGCTCCTACACGGCGGCTGTCGTAGGAGCGCGCCTCGCGCGCGAAAAGCCAACAGAGCGGGCGGCAACCCCCTCCCAACCCCCTCCTACCCCTTCCCGCGCTGAACATCCATGCAATCGTCACCCGCCGGGGGTACCCTTGCCGCTGCAAACCGGCGACGGGGCGTGTATCATGGCGCGCCCCATTTATCTCTTTATCCGTAAAGAAGGATATATACCCTCGATGAGCAATTTCCTCTTCACCTCCGAGTCGGTCTCCGAAGGCCATCCGGACAAAATCGCCGACCAGATCTCCGACGCCGTTCTGGACGCCATCCTGGCCCAGGACCCGCGTGCGCGCGTGGCCTGCGAGACGCTGGTGAAGACCGGTGTCGCCATCGTCGCGGGTGAGATCACCACCAGCGCCTGGATCGATCTGGAAGCGCTGACCCGTAAGGTCATCCTCGACATCGGCTACGACTCCTCGGAAGTCGGGTTCGACGGCGAGACCTGCGGCGTTCTCAACCTGATCGGCAAGCAGTCGCCTGACATCAACCAGGGCGTGGACCGCAAGAAGCCGGAAGAACAGGGCGCTGGCGACCAGGGCCTGATGTTCGGCTATGCGACCAACGAAACCACCGAGTACATGCCGGCGGCGATCCACTACGCGCATCGTCTCGTCGAGCAGCAGACCAAGGTCCGCAAGAAGAAGAACTCGCCGCTGCCGTGGCTTCGCCCGGACGCCAAGAGCCAGGTCACCCTGCGCTACGAGAACGGCGAAGCCGTCGCCATCGACGCCGTCGTGCTCTCGACCCAGCACGATCCGGACGTCAAGCAGAAGGACCTGATCGAAGGCGTACGCGAGCTGATCCTCAAGCCCGTGCTGCCGGCGAAGCTCCTGCACAAGGGCACCAAGTTCCACATCAACCCGACCGGCAAGTTCGTCATCGGCGGACCGGTGGGCGACTGCGGCCTGACCGGCCGTAAGATCATCGTCGACACCTACGGCGGCTGGGCCCGTCACGGTGGTGGCGCGTTCTCGGGCAAGGATCCGTCCAAGGTCGACCGTTCGGCTGCCTATGCCGCGCGCTACGTCGCCAAGAACATCGTCGCGGCCGGCCTCGCCGACCGTTGCGAAATCCAGGTCAGCTACGCCATCGGCGTCGCCGAGCCGACCTCGATCTCGGTGACGACCTTCGGCACCGGCAAGATTCCCGACGAGAAGATCGAGAAGCTGATCCGCAAGCATTTCGACCTTCGCCCGTACGGCATCATCCAGATGCTCGATCTGGTCCACCCGATGTACCAGCCGACCGCCTCCAACGGTCACTTCGGCCGCAAGCCGTACGACGTCACCGACAAGAACGGCAACACGTTCACGGCGTTCTCCTGGGAGAAGACCGACAAGGCTGACGTCCTGCGCGACGCCGCCGGCCTCGGCGCGACGGTTGCTCGCCGCAAGTAAGTTTTGTGCGACATGCGATAGGAAACGGGCGCCTTCGGGCGCCCGTTTTCGTTCAGGAACTTCAGAAAGTTGCCGCCGGGGTCACAATGCTTTCATGGCTGGAATGAGACATCTGACAGCCGTTACCGTGCTACCGGAGAATCCATGATGTCACGCACCCTGCCCCGCCTCATCGCGACCGCGCTACTCGTGGCCGCCGTTCCTTTCGCCGCCCATGCGCAGGACGACACCAAGCAGACCGATTCCAAGGGCGGTACCCCGACCGATGCCGGCTTCGTCACCAATGCCAGCGGCGCAGGCCTGGCCGAAGTGGAGCTGGGCAAGATCGCCGTGACCAACGGCGGATCGGCCAAGGTGAAGTCGTTCGGCCAGCACATGGTCGACGACCACACCAAGTCGGGCGAGGAGCTGAAGAATCTTGCGAGCGGAGACCGCGGCTATGCCACCGCCGAGAGCCCGCCGCCCGCGAACCAGAAAGACATCGACGCGCTGAAGCGCCTCAATGGCGCGGCGTTCGACAAGGAATACGCGAAGGTCGCCGTCGCCGATCACGAGAAGGCCATCGCCATCTTCGAGGTCGAGGCCGAAAAGGGCTCGAACAAGGAACTGCAGGCCTTCGCGAAGAAGACCCTGCCGACGCTGAAGCAACATCTGAAGATGGCTCGGGCTCTGAACAGCGGGAAATAAGACCTGTAGGAGCGCGCCTCGCGCGCGATGCCCTTAACGCCTGACGCACGACGGTCAGCGCAAGAGCTTCGCGCGCAGGCGCGCTCCTACATTTTTAGGGGCGATGCCGGACGAAGCCGCGCAACGTCAGCCCCGGGGACGTGACGAACGCCGTCGGCTGGGCCATACCTTCATCGGCCGCGATGAAGAGGAACTGGTCGTCGTCCAATACGTAGCTGGCGGGCAGGCGCTTACCCGCGTCGTCGCCCATGCTGTCGATCCAGGTGATCGACTTCGGCTGCCCGGCCGTATCGAGCACGAAGTGTCCGGCGAGCAGCACCTCGCCGCCTCCCCGACGTACCGAGAAGGTATCGCCCTCGATGATGGTGATCGCGCCATGCCCGCCGTGGTCATCCGGAGGGTCGATGATGCCGTTCGCTTCGAACCGAACCTGGCGCCACTGACCCTGGAGGGTGTCGAAATCGTCCATGATTTTCATGCTCAGCCGTTACGGTTCGAACCCGACAGCACGTCCACCCACACGGCGAGCACAAGGATCGCGCCCTTGATGATCATCTGCCAGGAGTTGTCGACGTCCATCAGCTGCATGCCGCTGTCGAGGCTGGCCATGACGAGGGCGCCGATCAGCGCGCCGTAGACCGTGCCGGAACCGCCGCGCATCGACGTGCCGCCGATGAAACAGGCGGAAATGGCGTCCAGCTCGCCGCCGGTACCGGCGGAGGGCGAACCCGAACCGGTGCGGGCCACGGTGATGATGCCGGCGAAGGCGCACATCAGTCCCATCAGCGCGAACACGACCAGCTTGACCCGGGCGACGTTGACGCCCGAGAGGCGCGTCGCTTCCATGTTGCCGCCGACCGCGTAGATATGGCGACCGAACACGGTCTGGGTCGAAACGTAGGTGAACACGGCCAGCAGGCCGAGCAGGATCATCACCGGAATGGGAATGCCGTTGGCGTCGTTGAGCGTGCGCACGAAGCCGAAGATGACCGCGCCGATGGCGACCAGCTTGACCGCATCGACCCAGACCGCGCCCTGCTGCAGACCGAGCTTGCCCCGACGCATGCGCCGGCGGACGGTCAGCGCGACCATGGCAAGGAAGATGATGCCGCCGATCCAGCGCGACATCGCCACCGGGACGAAGCCCTGGCCGAGCTGGATGAGGTCATCCGGCGCCGGCGCGCTGGTGGAGCTGCCGGTGATGTAAAGCACGATGCCGCGGAAAGCCAGCATGCCGCCGAGACCGACGATGAACGACGGTACGCGCATCTTGGTGACCACGAAGCCGTTGAACGCACCGATAAGCAGGCCGAGCACCAGCACGGCGCCGATGGACGTCCACGTGCCCCAGCCCTGGTTGACCGTAAGGATGGCGACCACACCACCCAGCAGGCCGAGCTGCGAGCCGATCGACAGATCGATCTCGCCCGCGATGATGACGAACACCATGCCGCAGGCAAGCATGCCGGTGATAGCCATCTGCCGGAACAGGTTGGACAGGTTGCCGGGCGTGATGAAGGCCTGGTCGGTCTTTACGTGAAAAAACACCCAGATGAGCGCGACGGCGATGAGCAGCGCGAGGATCTTGTAGCGGACGAACAGTTGCTGGATTTGCTGGGCCTGCATGGAGGAGCTTCCGTGGTGGCGCGTGGATGGGTTCGAAGGATCAGGCCGCGTGTGCGGGCCCCTCGGCGGCGTGTGAAATCGCGGCGGCGAGCACCTGCTCCTGCGTCAGACCGACGTTCTTGAAGTCGCCGCGAAGCTTGCCCTCGCCGACGACGAGAACGCGATCGCTCACGCCGAGCACCTCGGGCATCTCCGAGGAGACCATGATGATGGCGACGCCCTTGGCGGCCAGTTCGAACATCAGCTTGTAGATGTCGTACTTGGAGCCGACGTCGACGCCGCGGGTCGGCTCGTCGAGGATAAGGACCTTGGGGCCGGGCAACAGCATCTTGGTCAGGACCGCCTTCTGCTGGTTGCCGCCGGACAGCCCGACGATCGCCAGTTCGGGACTGGCCGTCTTGACGCGCAGCCGCTTGATCTCGGTGTCGACCACCTGCAGCTCGGCCTGACGGTCGATCTGCCCGGCGTGCGCATAATGCGCCAGCGTGGCGAGCGTGATGTTGTCACCCACACCCAGCAGCGGCACGATACCCTGGCGTTTACGGTCTTCCGGCACCAGCGACAGACCGGCCTTGATCGCCTGCTCGGGCGAACGGATCTTGATCGACTTGCCCTCGAGCACCAGCTCGGCCTCGTAGCGGCCGGGGTAGGCGCCGAAGATCGCCGAGACCAGTTCGGTACGACCCGCGCCCACGAGCCCGGCGATACCGACGATCTCGCCGCGACGCACTTCGAACGAGATGTCGTCGACGCGCTTGCGGTTCGGGTTGGCCACGTCCCAGCAGGTGACGTGCTTCGCCTCGAAGATCACCTCGCCGATGTCGTGGTCCATCTTCGGGAACAGGTTTTCGATCTCGCGCCCGACCATCGCGGTGATGATCGTGTGCGTGGTCATCTCGCTCATCGGCTTCGTGACGATGTGCTTGCCGTCGCGGATGACCGTGACCGTGTCGCACACGCGTGCCACTTCGTCGAGCTTGTGCGAGATGTAAACGCAGGCCACACCGTCGCGCTTGAGGTCCTCGATGATCGACAACAGCGTATCGGTCTCGGAGGAGGTCAGCGACGACGAGGGCTCGTCGAGGATCAGCAGGCGCGCGTTTTTCGCCAGCGCCTTGGCGATCTCGAACAACTGCTGGTAGCCGCCGCCGTAGTTCATTACAGGGGCCGCTACGTTGACGTCCTTGAGCTTGAGCCGGGCGAGCAGCGCCTCGGCCTTCGCATACATGGCGTCGTAATCCATCACACCGCCGAACTTGCGGATCTCGTTGCCGAGGAAGATGTTCTCGGCGACGGAGAGCTGCGGTACCAGCATCAGCTCCTGGTGGATGATGACGATGCCGGCCGCTTCGCTGTCACGCACCGAGTGCGCCCGCAGCGGCTTGCCGTCGAACAGGATCTCGCCTTCCCACGTGCCATAGGGGTACACGCCGGAGAGGACTTTCATCAGGGTGGACTTACCTGCGCCGTTTTCTCCGCACAGGCCCACGCATTCACCGGGCCGCACGGCCAGGTCGATGCCATTGAGCGCACGTACGCCGGAGAATTCCTTGACGATCTGGCGCATCTCGAACAGGTATTCGCTCACGGTCTTCCTCACTCAAGGTGGCGCCCCGCACGAAGCGGGGCGCCCCCGATCTTACTGACCCACCTGGGCCTGGGTATAGAAGCCGTCCTTGACCACGAGGTCGACGTTCTGCTTGGTCAGCAGGGTCGGGGTCAGCAGGATGGTGTTGATGTCGCCCTTGCCGTTGTTCATCTTGGAGGTGAAGTTCGGCGCCTTGCCCTGGGCGAGGTCGACCGCCAGGTTGGCGGCATCCGTGGCGATGGTCTTGATCGGCTTGTAGACCGTCATGGTCTGCGTACCGGCCTTGATCCGCTTGATCGCGGCGAGATCGGCGTCCTGACCCGACACGGCGACCTTGCCGGCGAGCTTCTGGCCGTTCAGCGCGGCGATGGCGCCACCCGCGGTGCCGTCGTTGGAAGCGACGATGCCCTGGATGTTGTTCTTGTTGGCGGTCAGCGCGTTTTCGATGATCGACTGCGCGTTGGAGGCCAGCCACTCGTTGGTCCACTGCTGACCGACGATCTTGATGTCGCCCTTGTCGACCAGCGGCTTGAGCACCTTCATCTGGCCTTCGCGGAGGATCTTGGCGTTGTTGTCGGTGGGCGCGCCGCCGAGCAGGAAGTAGTTGCCCTTGGGTGCGGCATTGACCACGCCCTGGGCCTGCATCTGACCGACCTTGTCGTTGTCGAACGAGATGTAGGCGTCGACGTCGGCGTTGAGGATCAGGCGGTCGTAGGAGATGACCTTGATGCCGGCCTTCTTCGCTTCGGCCACGACGGTCGTCAGAGTCTTGGCGTTGAACGGCACGATGACAATGACGTCGACCTTGCGCGAGATCAGGTTCTCGATCTGCTGGATCTGCTTCTGCTCGTTGGCATCGGCGGACTGCACCGAGACCGTGGCGCCCTTGGCTTCAGCGGCAGCCTTGAAATAATCGCGGTCCTTGGTCCAGCGCTCGACGCGCAGGTCGTCGATGGAGAAGCCGATGACCGGCTTTTCCTTGCTGGCGTGCGCCTGCGGCGCCGCGAAAATACTGGCGCCGACCATCGATACGGCGAGCAACGTGTATAGGGCCTTGTGCTTCATGCTCATCTCCATGCTTCTGGGTTCACCCTCTTCAGGGCGGAAATTCGTCGCCTCAGGCGGCGTCGGAATACAGCGGCTTCAAACGCTCGTACGAGCGGCGGAACAGAGGGTGACGTGTTTGAAGAAAATATGCATGACGCGCTGCATCGGGCTCGCGGACGGCGGTAACCTCCGGCATCGGACAGACCTCATCCAGCGTGGCCTGCGGGTCCACCGCCAGGCGTGCGAGACGGGCCGCGCCGAGCGCCGGGCCGACTTCGCCACCGGCGCGCAACACCAGCTTCTTGCCCAGAATGTCGGCCAGCATCTGTGTCCAGTAGGCACTGCGCGAGCCGCCGCCGATGACCGTGATCTCGTCGGCCACCAGGCCGGTCGACTCGACCGCCAGCAAGCCGTCGAGCAGACCCAGGCCGACGCCCTCGAGCGTGGCGTTGGCGAGATCCGCGCGCAGCGTGCCCGGACCCAGGTTGGTGAATGAGCCGCGTGCATGGGCATCGTTGTGCGGCGTGCGCTCACCCGTGAGGTAAGGCAGGAACACCGGGCCGTCGGGTTTCAGGCCGGCGGCTTCAGCTTCCGCCAGCAGTGCCGGGACATCCTTGAAGCCCGTGAGGCGGGCGGTGAAGTCCAGGCAGCTGGCCGCGTTGAGCATCACCGACATCAGGTGCCAGGTGTCCGGCAAGGCATGGCAGAAGCTGTGCACGGCCTGCTCGGGGCTGGCACGGAAACCATCGGACACCGCGAAGTACACGCCCGAGGTGCCCAGCGAGAGCATCGCCTGACCGCTGCGGACGATACCCACGCCGACGGCACCCGCCGCGTTGTCGCCACCACCGGCGGCGACGGGCACGGTATCCATGCCCCAGCGATCCGCTAGCTCCCGGCTCAGCCGACCCGCCGGCTGGCTGCCTTCGAAGACCTCGGGCATGTGCGAGCGATCCAGCCCGGTCGCGGCGAGCATCGCATCGCTCCACTGACGCTTCTCGACATCGAGCCAGAGCGTGCCGGCCGCGTCGGAGGCATCGGTCATGTACTCACCGGTGAGCTTCAGCCGCAGGTAGTCCTTGGGCAGCAGCACCCTGGCGACCTGCGCGAAGATCTCGGGCTCGTGCTTGCGGACCCAGGCGAGCTTGGGCGCCGTGAAGCCCGGAAACGCCACGTTGCCGGTGATCGAGCGGAAGCCCGGCACCTTTTCCAGTTCGGCACCCTCGATATCGGACCGGGTGTCGTTCCAGAGAATCGCGGGGCGCAGGATATTGTCTGACTTATCGAGAAGGGTCGCGCCATGCATCTGGCCCGAGAGACCGATGGCCGCCACGCGGCGGGCATCGGCACCCTTGAGGACATCCGTGACCGCCGCCTCGGTGGCCGCCCACCAGGCCGCGGGATCCTGCTCGGACCAGCGCGGCCTGGGATGGGACACCTCGAGCGGGCTGGACGCACTGGCCCGCACCGCCCCCGTGTCGTCGATCAGCACCGCCTTCACCGACGAGGTGCCGAGGTCGATACCGAGGTACATGCGTGCCTGTGCTTCCATCAAAACGAACTCCCTATCAGCCGTAGATATAACGGTTGACGATATTTTCGAGCAATTCCTGACCGCCGGAGACGTGCTTCGGGTGGATGTCGCGTGCGATCGCCTCGTCCGACAGGGAAGCGAGCGTGAAACCACCGTTGAGGATCTTCGCACCCAGCTCGGCATCCCAGCCAGCGTAGCGCTTCGCCTTGAAGTCGGCGAGGGCGTCGCGCTCGATCAGTTTCGCCGCGCGCTCGAGGCTCAGCGCCAGCGCGTCGATACCACCGATGTGACCGTGGAAGAGATCCTCCGCCGCGCTGCTCTGGCGACGCACCTTGGTGTCGAAGTTGTAACCGCCCGTGGTGAAGCCGCCGGCCTTGAGGATCTCATAGGTCACCAGGGTGAGCTCTTCGACACTGTTCGGGAACTGGTCGGTGTCCCAGCCGTTCTGCGGATCGCCGCGGTTGGCGTCGATCGAGCCGAACAGACCCAGCGCGATGGACGTGGCGACCTCGTGCTGGAACGAATGGCCGGCCAGCGTGGCGTGGTTCGCTTCGAGGTTGGTCTTGACCTCGTTCTCCAGACCGAAGTCCTTGAGGAAGCCGTACACCGTGGCGCTGTCGTAGTCGTACTGGTGCTTGGTGGGCTCCTGCGGCTTCGGCTCGATCAGGATCGTGCCCTTGAAGCCGAGCTTGTGCTTGTGTTCGACGACCATCTGGAAGAACCGGCCCAGCTGCGCGCGCTCGCGCTTGAGGTCGGTGTTGAGCAGGGTCTCGTAGCCTTCGCGGCCGCCCCACAGCACGTAGTTCTCACCGCCGAGGCGATGCGTGGCTTCCATGGCGTGACGGACCTGCGTCGCGGCGTAGGCGAACACTTCCGGCTGCGGATTGGTCGCGGCGCCGGCGGCGTAGCGCGGGTTGCTGAACACGTTGGCCGTGCCCCAGAGCAGCTTCACGCCGGTTTCGGCCTGCTTCTTCTCGAGCACGTCGACCATCGCGGCGAAGTTGTTCCTGTATTCGGCGAGGTTCGCGCCTTCCGGTGCCACGTCGGTGTCGTGGAACGTGTAGAACGGCGTGCCGAGGCGGGAGAAGAAGTCGAAGGCGGCGTCGGCTTTCTCACGCGCCTTCTCCAGCGGGTCGCCCGCGGTCTGCCAGGGACGCTCGAACGTGCCGGCACCGAAGACGTCCGAGCCCGGCCACACGAAGGTGTGCCAGTAGCAGACGGCGAGACGCAGGTGCTCGGCCATGCTCTTGCCCAGGATCTGCTTCTTCGCATCGTAGTGATGGAAGGCGAGCGGATTGTCCGACTGCGGACCTTCGTAGGCGATCTTCGGAATGTGCGAAAAGTACGACATAACAAATCCTTGACAAACAGGGGGGGCGAATTCCGTCGATGCTGACGATCCGGGGGCATACCGCGCAATTGCGATTTCAGTCGCCACCCCGGTACTTTTCTTTGCCGCGGTGCGTCATGGCCGGGAGCGCGGATTCCTGCTAGTTTTCGCCGCCATGGCACCGCACCGCATCGCCCTGCTTTTCAATGCCAACAAGGTGTATGACCGTCAGGTCATCGCCGGGATTGGGCATTACCTCAACAGCACACGCGTCGAGTGGGACCTCTTCATGGAAGAGGACTTCCGCAGCCGGATGCGCGACATCCACGATTTCCAGGGCGACGGCGTCATCGCCGACTTCGACGACCCCGACGCCCCGGATGCGTTGCGCGACCTGCACATCCCCGTGGTGGCCGTCGGCGGCTCCTACCACGACGCTTCCGCCTATCCGGCGGGCGTTCCCTATATCGCCACCGACAATGCGCGCCTCGTGCGGCTGGCCTATGACCACCTGATCGAACAGGGCCTCACGCGCTTCGCCTTCTATGGCATCCCCCCGAGCCCGGGCAGCCGCTGGGCGCAGGAGCGCGAACATGCCTTCGAGGCCATCGTTCGCGAGGAATCCATCGACGGCGTCGTGTACGAAGGCTCCCCCACCAGTGCAGGTGGCTGGGGCCACGCGGTGGAGGAACTGATCACGTGGCTGGCCGAGCTGCCCAAGCCCATCGGCATCATCGCCGTGACCGACGCCCGTGCGCGCCAGCTCCTGCAGGCCTGCGTCATGGGTGGCTTCGCGGTACCGGAGCAGATCGCGATCGTCGGTATCGACAACGACCCGATGGCCCAGCTGCTGACACGCATCCCGCTGACGTCGGTGATTCAGGGTGCCGAAGAGATGGGGCGCACCGCGGCGCACCTGCTGCACCAGATGCTGCGGGGCGTGGATTGCTCGAGCTCGCGGATCCTCGTGCCACCGGTGGGCATCAACGTGCAGGTGTCGAGCCGGTTCCAGCCGATGCGCAGCCCGCACGTCATGCGCGCCAGCCACTACATCCGCCAGTACGGCTGTCTCGGCATCAAGACCGAACAGGTCGCCGACTACGTGGGCGTGTCGCGGACCGTGCTCGAGGAACATTTCAAGCGCGAGCTCAAGCAGACCGTCCATCAGGTCATCCTGAAGCACAAGCTCGACACGGCCTGCGACCTCATCGCCAACTCCGACGTGCCGCTCGCGGACATCGCGCTGCGTTGCGGCTTCACGTCGCTGCAATACATGTATGCGGTATTCCGTCGTGAGTACGACTGCACGCCGCGCCAGTACCTCGACCTCCATCGCAAGACGACGACCTGATCGCCGTCCGCAGGGAACGCTCTACCCATGCCCGTATCGAATGCCACCGCCTGGGGCCATCTCCCCGACGGCCGCCCGCTCCACCGCTGGACCCTGCGTAACGCCCGCGACGCGCAGATCGACATCACCGACCTCGGCGGCACCCTGCTCTCGTGGCAGGCGCCGGACCGCCAGGGACGCGTCGGCGACATTCTGCTCGGTCACGCCGACGCGCAGCAGTACCTCGCCTCCACGGCGTATATGGGCGCCATCGTCGGACGCTGGGCCAACCGCATACGCGGGGGACGCTTCAGCGTCGACGGCATCGACTACCGGGTGGACCGCAATGACGGCGGCAACCACCTGCACGGCGGCCACGACGGTTTTCACCTGCAGCGCTGGGACGTCGAACCGGACGGCGACGCCTTGCTGCTACGCCTCGTCTCACCCGAGGGGGATGGCGGCTTTCCGGGCGAAGTGCGGGTGACCCTGCGCGTGCAGCTGGAGGACGACGGCAGCCTCGACCTCCGCTATGAGGCGGAAAGCGATGCCCCCACGCCGCTCAGCCTCACGGCGCACCCGTACTTCAACCTCAACGACCGCCGCCCGGATATCCGCGACCACGTCATCCGTATCGACGCGGATGAGTTTCTGGCCATCGACGCGGGCGCGATCCCGGTCGGCCGCCAGCATGTCGCCGGCACGGCCTTCGACTTCCGCGAACCGGCGCCGATCGGATCGCGGCTGCACTGGCCGGACCCCCAGCTACAGCTGGTGGGGGGCTTCGATCACTGCTATATCCCGCACGCGCGTCCGAGCGAGGCGGGCCGCGTCGTCGCCGTGGTCAGCGAGCCGTCCAGCGGACGGCGGCTCACGGTGAGGACCGACCGGCCGGGGCTGCAGTTCTACAGCGGCCAGAAACTGGCCGGCCAGCCGGGCCGTCACGGGGACGCCTACGGCCCGTTTGCCGGCTTCGCGCTCGAGGCCCAGGCCTTTCCGGACCAGGTCAACGGCAGCGAGGCCGAGGGTGCGATCCTCCGGCCCGGCGTCACCTGGCGCCAGCACACCCGGTACACCGTCGATACGGACTGAAGGGCAGCGCTGGCTCCCGCCGGGTACAATGGGGGATGTCTCTTATCCAACTCCTCAATGTCGACTACAGCGTCGGCGGCCCGCTCCTGCTCGAACAGGTGAATCTCTCCCTCGACGCCGGCGAACGCGTCTGCGTCGTCGGGCGCAACGGCGCGGGCAAGTCCACCCTGCTCAAGCTCATCGCCGGCGAGATTCACGCCGAAGACGGTGAGATCCGCCTGCAGGGCGGTACGCGCATCGCGCGGCTGACGCAGGAGGTCCCGCAGGACACCACTGGCAGCGTGTTCGACGTGGTGGCCGACGGCCTTGGGGAGCTCGGTCATCTGCTCGCGCGCTATCACCATCTGCTCGAAGAGGGCGACATGGATGCCCTCGGCGACGTGCAGACGCAGATCGAGGCCCATAACGCCTGGGACCTGGACTCGCGCGTCCAGCAGGTGATCGAGCGCCTCGAGCTTCCCGCGGGCACCGACTTCGCCGACCTCTCCGGCGGCATGAAGCGTCGTGTGCTCCTGGGCCAGGCCCTGGTTCGCGACCCGAACCTCCTGCTGCTCGACGAGCCGACCAACCACCTCGATATCGAGGCGATCGCGTGGCTCGAAGGTTTCCTCAAGAGCTTCACCGGCAGCATCGTCTTCATCACCCATGACCGCAGCTTCCTGCGCGCGCTGGCGACCCGCATCGTCGAGATCGACCGCGGCAGCGTCACCAGCTGGCCGGGCGACTACGACAACTACCTGCGCCGCCGCGAAGAGCGCCTGCACGCCGAAGCCCAGGCCACCGCGCACTTCGACCGCAAGCTGGCCCAGGAAGAAGTCTGGATTCGGCAGGGCATCAAGGCACGCCGCACGCGTAACGAAGGGCGCGTTCGCGCCCTCAAGGCACTGCGTCGCGAACGTGGCGAACGTCGCGAGCAGACGGGCACCGCCAAGATCACGCTGGGCAATGCGCAGTCGTCCGGGCGCAAGGTGGTCGACGTCAAGCACGTCACCCACGGCTACGGCGGGCGCACGCTGCTGAAAGACCTTTCCACCACGATCATGCGCGGCGACCGTGTCGGCATCATGGGTCCCAACGGCGCGGGCAAATCCACGCTGCTGAAGATCCTGCTGGGCGAACTCAAGCCGCAGACGGGCGAATCCACGCTCGGCACCAGCCTGCAGATCGCCTACTTCGACCAGCACCGCTCCACGCTGGACGACAGCATGAACGCGCTGGACAACGTGGCCGAAGGCCGTGAATACATCGAGCTCAATGGGCAGCGCAAGCACATCATCGGCTACCTGCAGGACTTCCTGTTCTCGCCGGAGCGTGCACGCGCGCCGATCACCCGCCTGTCCGGCGGCGAGCGCAACCGCCTGCTGCTGGCCAAGCTGTTCGCGCAGCCGTCCAACCTGCTGGTGATGGATGAACCGACCAACGACCTCGATGTCGAGACGCTGGAACTGCTCGAAGAACTGCTCAACGAATACACCGGCACCCTGCTGCTCGTGTCTCACGATCGTGACTTCATCGACAACGTCGTGACCAGCACGCTCGTGCTCGAAGGCGGCGGCGACGTCGGCGAGTACATCGGCGGTTACAGCGACTGGCTGCGACAGAAGCCCGCGATCGAGGCGGCGAAGGCCGCCCATGCCGCCAGCGCGAAGCCAGCGGCACCCGCCGCGGCACCGGCAGCCGCTCCCGTCGCCGCACCGAAGAAAAAGCTGTCCTTCAAGGAACAGCGCGAGCTGGACCTGCTGCCGGCGAAGCTCGAAGAACTCGAGACGGAGATCGCGAAGCGCACCGAGGCGATGAACGACCCGAAGTATTACCAGCAGGATGCGGCCGCGATCACGCGGGCGAACGACGAACTGGCGAAGGTGCAGGCCGAGCTGGATGCGGCCTTCGCGCGCTGGGAAGAACTCGAAGGCTGAGCAGAGCCCGGCTCCCGCCGGATAGCTGCCGGTTCTCGACCGGTCAGCTACCGGCGCTGTGAATCAACCCGTGTTCTGCAGACCCTGCGACACGCCGTTGACGCAGGCCACGAGTGCGTTGAGCAACGCATCGTCCTTGCCTTCGGTGGCACGCCAGCGTCGCAGCAGGTCGACCTGCAGAAGGCTCATGGGGTCCACGTACGGGTTGCGCAGACGGATCGAGGTCGCCAGACGGGGATCGCCGGCCAGCAACTCCGAGGCGCCCTTGAGCTTCAGCACCCAGGCCACGGTCCGCTCGAACTCGGCGCGGATCATGGGGAAGAACCGTTCGTGGAGCGGCCCGGCCAGCTGCGAGAACGCTTCGGCGATGTCGATGTCGGCCTTGGCCAGCACCATCTCGACGTCGTCCAGCATGGTCGAGAAAAACGGCCACTCGCGGGCCATGTGGACCAGCGCCTCTTCGCCGCACTCCTTCGCCACCACATCGAGCGCGCCACCGAGGCCATACCAGCCGGTGAGCACCGCACGGCACTGCGTCCACGAAAAGACCCAGGGAATGGCGCGCAGATCTTCCACGCCCTTCATGCTGCGACGACGCGCCGGACGCGACCCGAGCGTCATGCGCTCGATGACGTCGATGGGCGTGGCACCGCGGAAGTAATCGACGAAGCCCTCCGTGTCCACGAAGGCACGGTACGCCTTGCGGCTCTCGTCCGACAGGCGGGCCATGACGTCCTTCCAGCCGGCCTCGCGCGCTTCGGTCTCACGCGGCCGCAGCGAGGCACGCATGACCGCACCGAGTGTCTGCTCGAGATTGCGCACCGCGAGCGCGCGAATGCCGTACTTGCGGTGGATGACCTCGCCTTGCTCGGTAACCCGCAACACGCCACCGACCGAGCCGCGCGGGGACGCCATCAGAGCAGGCGTGATGCGCGACCCGCCCCGGCTGGCCGAACCGCCACGACCGTGGAAAAAACCGATCCGGATACCCGCCTTCGCGGCGACGTCGAGCAGTTCGACCTGCGCACGCTGCAGGCTCCACTTGGAGGCGACAGTACCGCCGTCCTTGCCGCTGTCGGAGTAACCGAGCATCACCCACTGGCGATCGCCGCGTGCCTTCAGATGGGCACGATAGACGGGATCGTCCAGCAGCGCCTGCAACGTGCTCGCGCCACCGGCGAGGTCGTCGATGGTCTCGAACAAGGGCGCGACGTCGAGCGGCACGCGACCGTCTTCGAGCAGGCCACCACGGCGTGCCAGCGCGAGTACGGCAAGCACGTCCGCCGCGGTTTCGGCCATGCTGATGATGTACAGGCCGGTCGCTTCGGTACCGTAGCGCGTGCGCGAATCGGCCAGCGTCGCAAACACGTCACGCAGCATGCCCGCGGCTTCATGGTCCTCGCCGGCGACGAAGCTGCGCTCACCCGCCGCGTACGGACGCAGGGCTTTCACCCGCGCATCGGTATCGCGGCCCGACCACTCCGCATCGTCGAGCAGAGCCGACAGGGCTTCGTCATGCACGCGCGCGTCCTGACGCACATCCAGACGCGCGAGATGGAAGCCGAACGTCCGGGCGCGCCAGAGCAGGCGGCCGACGGCATACGCACCCGCGTGCCTGCCGTCGTGCTGAACCAGGCTCTTTTCGATCAGGGCGATATCGTCGATGAAGGCGTCCGCATCGGGGTACGACTGCGCCTGCTCATGCAGCGTCGCTTCGAGTCGCGCCGCGACGAAGGCGAGAAAGGTGCGATACGGCATGTCCGCGTGACGGGGACGGATCCTCGCCGCGGCCTCGGGCAGGTCCTCGCGATACGTCTCCAGCCGACGCACCAGCGTGTCGTCCAGCGTCACGCGATCGTCGGTCTGGCTGAGCAGGCGGCCGAGCGCCGCCACGTCCTCCAGATAGCGCTCGAGGACCAGCGCGCGCTGCGCGGACAGCGTCGCGGCGATGGTCTCGGCGTTGACGTTGGGATTGCCGTCCATGTCGCCGCCCACCCAAGTGGCGAAGCGGAGCACCCGCGGAAGGGTCAAACCTTCGCCGTAGGTCTCGTCGATCGCCTGCTGGAGCGATTCGTACAGGGCCGGCAGCACGCGGTAGATCGGCCGCGCGATGTAGAAGCCGACATGATCGAACTCGTCCTGCACGCTGGGGCGGACCGGCGACGCTTCCGCCGTCTGCCAGCCCGACGACAACGCCATCAGGATGCGCGCATCGTCATCGCGTCGTTCCTGCGGGGTACGCGTGGGATCGAACTCGTCGACCAGCGCACGGACGATCTCCTGCTCCTTCTCGAGCAGCGAACGGCGCACCGCTTCCGTCGGGTGGGCGGTGAACACCGGCTCGACATCGAGACGGTCGAGCAAGGCACGCAGTTCGTCGCGACTCACGCCATCCTCTTTCAGGCGCGCCAGCACGGCGGCAAGCGATTCAGGCTGGGGCGCACCGCCTTCGCGCTGATAGTCGCGGCGGCGGCGGATACGGTGCACGCGCTCGGCGGTATTGACCGCCTGGAAGTAGGTGGCGAAGGCACGCGCAAGGGATTCGGCGTCGGCCGGGTCGAGGCCCGTCAACGGGTCAGCCAGAGCATCTACCGCGGCGCCGCTGCGGCGGCGGTGGATCGCGGTGGTGCGCACGTGCTCGACGCGGTCGAAAAAGGGCTGGCCGCCCTGCTCCGCCAGCATCTGACCGACGAGGGCGCCCAGTCGGCGCACGTCCTCGCGGAGGGGGTCGTCGTGGGGCAGGAATTCCGGATCGCGCGCAGCTTCCATCGGAGTCTCACGTGGGGTCGAAACCCTGAGAGTACCTAAAAAGATGTGTTCATCCCTGCATTCGGATTCCGCGATATAATCGGAAAACCGTTTTGCCCGCCGAGGGGCGCTGCGACCATGGGTCCGACCCATAGGCCAGGCTCGGCGCGGCGTCCCACCAAACGGCGCCCCCGTGAAACTTCCGGAGCTACGCCAGATGAACGCCGTTACCAAGATCAACGATGCCGACGACTTCAAGGTCCGCGATATCTCGCAGGCCGCCCTCGGCCGCCGTCGCATCCGCATGGCCGAAGAGGAAATGCCGGGCCTGATGCAGATCCGCGCCCGCTACGCCAGCGAGAAGCCGCTCAAGGGCGTCCGCCTTTCGGGCTCGCTGCATGTCACCAAGGAAACCGCCGTCCTTGCCGAGACCCTGCGCGAGCTCGGCGCCTCGGTGCGCTGGGCCTCCTGCAACATCTTCTCGACCCAGGACGACGTCGCCGCGGCCCTTGCCGACGGTGGCCTGCCGGTGTTCGCCTGGAAGGGCGAGTCGCTGGAAGAGTACTGGGAGTGCACTCTCGACATGCTGACCCACCCGGGTGAGCTCGGCCCGCAGCTGATCGTCGACGACGGTGGCGACGCCACGCTCTTCATCCACAAGGGCGTCGAGCTCGAAGACGGCAGTGACTGGGTCAACACCCCGAGCGGCAACCACGAAGAGCAGGTCATCAAGGACCTGGTCAAGAAGACCGCCGCCGCGCGTCCGGGCTGGTTCAAGAAGGTCGCCGCCGAATGGCGCGGTGTCTCCGAAGAGACCACCACCGGCGTGCATCGCCTGTACCAGCTGGCCGAAGCCGGCAAGCTGCTGGTCCCGGCCATCAACGTCAACGACTCGGTCACCAAGAGCAAGTTCGACAACCTCTACGGTTGCCGCGAGTCGCTGGCCGATGGCATCAAGCGCGCCACCGACCTGATGGTCGCCGGCAAGGTCGCGGTCGTCTGCGGCTACGGTGACGTGGGCAAGGGCTGCGCGCACTCGCTGAAGGGCTTCGGCGCCCGCGTCATCGTGACCGAAATCGATCCGATCAACGCCCTCCAGGCCGCGATGGAAGGTTTTCAGGTCACCACGATCGAAGACACCCTCGGCCTCGGCGACATCTATGTTACCACCACCGGCAACAAGGACATCATCACGCTCGAGCACATGGCGGCGATGAAGAACAACGCCCTGGTCTGCAACATCGGCCACTTCGATAACGAGATCCAGATGGATCGCCTGAACGGCGCGAAGGACGTCACCCGCGAGACGATCAAGCCGCAGGTCGACCGCTACACCTTCGCCAAGGGCAACAGCATCTACATGCTGGCCGAAGGCCGCCTGGTCAACCTCGGTTGCGCCCACGGCCACCCGAGCTTCGTCATGTCGAACAGCTTCTCCAACCAGACGCTGGCGCAGATCGACCTGTGGAAGAACAAGGACACCTACGAGAAGACGGTGTATCGCCTGCCCAAGAAGCTCGACGAGGAAGTCGCCCGCCTGCACCTCGCGCAGATCGGCGTGAAGCTGACCGTGCTGACTCAGGACCAGGCCGACTACATCGGTGTACCGGTCGAAGGTCCGTACAAGCCGGATCACTACCGCTACTGATCGGCTGCGTTATCGCAAACGACGAAGGCGCCCCGCGAGGGGCGCCTTTTTTATTTTTTCACCGACAGGGGCGGCTGCTCGACCGCCGCCGGCGCGTCCCCCGGCGAACAGATGCGACCACTCGCCAGGCCCTCCACGAGCGCCTTCGCACCGTAGCGCACTCGCACCCGGGCGATCGACACACAACGACTGTCGTCGTAAACCTCGCCACTGACCCAACGCAACGGCGTCGAGGCTTCCGCGCCGGGCGCCAGCCGTACCGGCAGCACCACCGGACCGGGATGCATCCCAGCCGGCGCCTTACGCTCCGTGGCGAGGGTCTTCCCGTCGGCGTCCAGGAAGATCACCGTCGGCAGTCCCGGCAGCAGGCAGTCGGAGGAGCCCGTATTGCGCACGATCAGACGGGTGCCGCCGTGCGACATGCCGTTGAAGTTGCCGTTCTCGCCGTCCGTTCTCAGCGCCAGCGATTCCGCGCGGCAGGGGGACGCAGGGACGGTTGCGGGAGCGGCGGCGAGGGCGGTCATCGCGAGCAATGCGAGCATGGGTTGCCTCCTTGGGGGACGCTCCCTTGTAGGAGGAAACGCTTGAACGCGGCTGCAACGGCGATTTAGCCATCTTTCCATCTGGATGGAAAGATATATACTCGGAACACCTTTCAGGGATCCGCGTCCATGCCGGCCATCAGCTTCGAGTTCTTCCCGCCCAAGACCGACGAACAGCGCGATCAGCTCGACGCCGCGGTCAGCCGTCTCAAGGGACGCGGGCCGGACTACGTGTCCGTGACGTTCGGCGCGGGCGGCTCGACGCTCAGCTACACCGACGACACGGTGAAGCGGCTGCGTGCGGATCACGGGCTCTCGGTGGCCCCTCACCTCTCCTGCATGGGCGGGACAAAGGCGGAAATCGGCGCGCTGCTGGATACGTACAAGGCATCAGGCTGCCGACGCATCGTTGCGCTGCGCGGCGACCTGCCCTCAGGCATGGCGACGCCCGGCGACTTTCGCTACGCGGCGGAACTGGTCGGCTTCATCCGCGAACACAGCGGCGATCATTTCCACATCGAAGTCGCCGCCTACCCCGAAACCCATCCCCAGGCCGAGAACGCCCTGGCCGACCTTCGCCATTTCAAGACCAAGGTGGACGCAGGCGCGGACGGCGCCATCACGCAGTACTTCTTCAATGCCGACGCGTACTTTCGTTTCGTCGACGACGTGACCCGCCTCGGCGTCAAGGTGCCGGTCGTTCCGGGCATCATGCCGATCGCGAACTTCAGCCAGCTGCGTCGGTTCTCGGAGCAGTGCGGCGCGGAGATTCCCCGCTGGATCGTCAAGCGCATGCAGGCGCATGGCGACGATGCCGCCGCGGTGCGCGAGCTCGGCGCCGATGTGGTCGCGGAGCTTTGCCGTCGACTGCTCGAGGGTGGCGCGCCGGGTCTGCACTTCTACACGATCAACCGCGCGCGCGCGACGACGTCGGTACTCGATCGCCTTTAAGTCGTCGCCTGCGCCGCTGGACTCGAATACGACCGTGAGGGACAGCGAATTTCGCTGCCGCCGGGCAGTCGGATGGCGCTCGGAAACTGTGATCTGAGCAAATGCACTAAACGAATGGGGCGGACAAAATCCGCATGCATCTGCAGATCTTTTGCAGGTCCGCCCGCCACCGGACACAAGATGCCGACGACCTTTCCCAGCGAACGCACCAGGCGCAGGGCTTCCGCCAGATCGGAGTCATTCGAGAGTACGACAGCACAGTCGTACTCATCGTTCCAGGCATCGTGCAACATGTGCACCGCGAGATTAACGTCCGAGCCTTTCTCTTCGCGCGTCCAGATTCTGACGTGAGTTGACTCGCCGTTGCCCGAAGGTTCGACCAACCTGGCGCGTTTTTGTCTTTGCCGAAACGTTCCGTAATGCACGTGCACGCCGCGAGCGAGCAAGGCTCGCAGATATACGTCCTGCCGGCTTGGCTGATCGGGGTCGGTTTCGGTGCCCGTTACGCGGGCCGTAAAGTAACGAATCATCGTAACGTCGTTCTCGTTGCGAAGGCAGGCACGCGCCAACGCGAACAAATCGAGCCACTTCACATTTGCCTTGCCCTCGAGCAGGCGGTGGAACAGGTTAAACCCGTCCACGTAGATCGCAGTCCGCAATTTCCATTCCTTAGAAAAGGCAACGCCACCTCGATGGGTGGCGTGCGACCCGGCGACCGAAACCGACGGGGGGGTGCCGAAATGGTGCGCGAAGCCTAACGCAGAGTCAATGCACCGCGACATGTAGGATTTCGCCCACTGAGCGCCTGGCTCATCACTTCGCGCTGTCTTCTATACTCGGCATCCGCCAGACCGCCGACCCCTCCAGGAGCCCAGACATGCGCGCATGCGTCATGTTCGCCACCGAAACCTATGCCTTGCCGATCCTGAGGCCACTGGCTGCGGCAGCGGTGGCGCGCGGCGTCCAGGTTCGCTGGCTGGTGACCGACGCGGTGGCGCAGCGACTGACCGTCGACGAGCAGCGCCTGCGCAACATGGCCGACATACGCGCCTTTTCGCCGGATGCGACATTCTGCGCGGCGAACTGGGCGCCCCCCGGTGTCCCCGGTCTCAAGGTCCAGGTATTCCACGGTTTCAACGCCAACAAGCGTGAGCCTGACCGCGGGCATTTCGCCATTCGTGGGTTTTTCGACCTGTATACGACGCAAGGCCCGGCGACCACGCTTCCGTTCGAAGCGCTCGCCAGAGACCACGGCCATTTCGCAGTGGTCGAAACCGGCTGGCCCAAACTCGATCCCTTGTTCGCCGGGAACGTCGCCCATCCGATCGAGCGCGACGCACGGCCACTCATCATGTTCGCTTCGACGTTCAGCCACCGACTGAGCTGCGCACCGGCGATGCTCGACACGCTGCGCACACTCATCGCGCGTAACGACCGCCAGTGGTTGCTGACGCTTCACCCTAAATCGGATCCCGGGCTGATCCGCGCCTACCAGGCGCTCGAGGCCTCCAATGCGCGCTTCATGGACTCGGAACGCCTGGTCGATATGGAGCGCGCCGCCGACATGCTCGTGTGCGACACGTCGTCGGTGATCCACGAATTCGCGGTACAGAACAAACCCGTCGTCACCATCGCCAACCGTCGGCCCGAGCCTTTCATGCTTGACGTTGCCACGCCCGGCGACGTGGACGCGGCCATCGATCTCGCGCTTTCGAAGCCGCCGTCACTGATGGCGGCGATCCAGGCCCATGGTGACGACATCCATCCCTACCGCGATGGCCGCTCCAGCGAACGCGTGCTCGACGCGACGGATGCGATGATCACCGCCGGCAAGGCGAAACTGCACCGCAAGCCGCTCAATCTGGTCAGACGCTACAAGGCGTGGCGCGACCGCGCGTCGCTGTTCCCGGCCTGATCCTCAGGGTTTGAAACCTTTCTGCAGCAGATACTGCTTGAGATATTTGCGGCGCACGTACTCGACACGAAGCAGCGCATAGACAAGACCGCGCCACCCGTCGAGAAAGCCGCCGCGGAAGACGTAGCCCTTGAGGAAACGGAACATCGGACTCAACACGATCTGCGCGAGCCCGGTGCGCTTGTTTTTCGCGAAGGCTTCTTCCGCCATCAGGTGCGCGTAGCGTTCCTGCTTGGCAAGCATCGCCGACAGCGAGCGGTATGGATCGTGATCCAGCCAACCGTCGATGGCGCGCGTCTCGCCTCTGACGACGACGGATTCGTGAATCTCCCGCGCGCCGTGCCAGCCGGCCTTGCGGCGGTCGAAAAGACGCACGACACGATCCGAGCCCGCATTGCCGTACCTCATCACCTTGCCGAGGAAGCGGTTGCGGCGAACGATGCGAAACGCGGCCGTATCGCCGAAGCCCTCGGCAAAACGTTTCTCCATGGCCGCGCGCAGGCCAGGGTCGACGCACTCGTCGGCATCCAGGCACAGGACCCATTCGTGCCGGGCGGCAGCGACGGCAAAGTCCTTCTGCGTGCGAAACCCGTCGAAGGGGCGATGAATCACCCGGGCACCCGCGGACTCCGCGAGGGCCACCGTGTCGTCGGTCGAGCCGCCATCCACCACGACCAGATCGTCGCAGAACGACGCCGAGGTCAGGCAGGCGACGATGCGATCGGCTTCATTCTGCGCGATGACGCAGACGGAAATCGGCAGACGCGTGGCGTCGGGGGAGCGCTGGGCCATGGACTCGGTGGGGGGCTTGAGAAGCGCCTACTCTACCAAACCGGGGCCGCGGCTCCCGATAGCGTGCTCGCCGTCACCCTCCGTGGAGTCGCCGTCACCGATGATGGCGCACCCCGACCATGCGTGCCTGCCGTGATCCGCGCCCTCCTTCTGCTGGCCCTGCTTCTGATCGCCCTCCCCGCTTCGGCGCAGACGGAGATTCACCGTTGCGTCGGCGCCGACGGGCGTCCCGCGTTCAGTGACCAGCCCTGCGCGAGCATCGGCGCGACATCCGTGCTGCCGCCTGCCAATGCCCCTGCCTTCGCCTCGACCACGGGCGATTCGGCGGCCGGTCCGTCCGGCCCGTCGGCCGGGCTGCTCTGCGCGAAAAACCTGGCGGACCTGCGCCAGGGGATAAGTCAGGCGTTTGCGACCCGCAATGCCAACCGCATCGGCGGCCTGATTCTCTGGAATGGTTCGAGCCAGGGCGCCGTCGATGGCATCCGCGGAATCGAGTCGCTCATCCGGCAACCGCTGGTCGCACTCGAGGGCAACGAAGCCAGCGGCATCGACGCCGTGACCTCATCGCCCGGGGCCGACGCATCCACCCGCCGGGCACATTTCGACGTGGTGCGCGACGCGGGTTGCCTGTGGCTGCGGCCACCCGCCTGAGCCCTCCGGACGCGTACTGACGCAACGCGCCATGTGACCCGGGCCGCCACCCGCTATCATGAGCGGTCCCCTCCGGAGCGCTCACATGTCGCAGAACTACCCCGAATGGATCTGGCAGAACGGGCAGATCAAGCCCTGGCGCGATGCCACTGTCCATGTCATGGCCCACGCGCTGCACTACGGATCCTCGGTGTTCGAGGGTATCCGCAGCTATGAGACGCCGGATGGCGCGGCCATCTTCCGCCTTACGGATCATCTCAAGCGCCTGTATCTCTCGGCGAAAATCTACGATATCGAGATTCCGTACCCGATCGACGAACTCGCCGCCGCCTGCCGCGACGTCGTCAAGAAGAACGATCTTCGCGCCGCCTACCTCCGTCCGGTGGCGTTCCGCGGCCTGGGTGGTTTCGGGCTGTCGGCCGATTGCCCGACCGACGTCGCCGTGGCGACCTGGCCGATGGGCCCCTACCTCGGACCCGAGGCGCTCGAAAACGGCATCGACGCCTGCGTTTCCAGCTGGCAGCGTTTCGCACCCAACACGATTCCGGCAGGCGCCAAAGCCGGCGGCAACTATCTGTCGGGTCAGCTGATCGCGCGTGAAGCGCGTCGCCTCGGCTTCGGCGAAGGCATCGCGCTCGCCTCGTCGGGCCTGCTCAGCGAAGGCGCCGGTGAGAACCTGTTCCTGGTGTTCGACGGTGCGCTGCATACGACGCCCGCCAGTGCCTCCATCCTCACCGGTATCACCCGCCACACGCTGATGACCCTCGCACGCGAGGAAGGCATCGACGTGATCGAACGGGACCTGCCGCGCGAGTACCTGTACCTCGCCGACGAGATCCTCATGTGCGGTACCGCCGCCGAAGTCACGCCGATCCGCTCGGTCGACGGCAAGAAGATCGGCACCGGCAAGGCCGGCCCGGTCACGCGTCGTCTGCAGGAGCTCTTCTTCGGCCTCTTCAGCGGCAAGACCGCCGATCGCTGGGGCTGGCTCGAGAAGCTTTGATGCGTCGCGCGCAAGGCGCGCTCCTACCCTTGTAGGAGCGCGCCTTGCGCGCGATTTTCTTCAGTTGCAGAAGCCGTTCGGGAACGAGGAAGAGCGATAGGCGTACAGCCAGCTCGTCTTGCCGCCGTCGTTGGCGATGTTCCAGTTGTTGCCGATCGAACCCAGTGCGGTGTTCAGCACCTGCGAGCGCTGCAACACCGGCGTGGTGAAGTACTTGTCCTCGTCCGCTTCGACGCGGAACGACAGCTCGGCCAGTGCGGGCGTCGCCGCACCGTCGATGTACCACAGGGTCAGTGCGAACTCCGCCTTCGACTGTCCGAGATCCGATTCCGGACCGTCGTATTCCTGCTGCGTCACCGTCACGCCCGCCACCTTCGACAGCGTCGACGACGAAAACGACGACAGCGCCGAGGCACCAGGGAACTGCTTGATGAGATCCGCCACCGTAGCCGGCGTCGTCGTCGCGTCCTGCTTGGTTGAATGCGCGAGCACCAGACTACCGGGCGTCACATCGGTTTCCAGCTTCGTCGACTTGTTCTTGCCCGCGCCGGAGACGTCGGTCCAGTACGAGAGCTCTTCGTCCGGGTGACGGAACTTGAACTGGATGTCCGAGTGGTCGCCGGCACGCGTGCGGACCGAGTAGCCGGCCTTCATCAGCGAACAGCTTTTCGCCGTGTCGTAATAGGCCAGCGTATCGCGGTCGCCGGCGCTGAAGTTTCCGGTGACGGGCTTATCGAAGCCGAGCGCACTGAGACGCGTCGAGAGGTTCTGCAGCAGCGTCGCCGCAGCCGTCGATGGATTGCTCGCGAAGCGCGAGGGGTCGATCAGCACCTTGTACTCCTTGCTGTCGACGTATGCCGGGGTATTGGCGTGGCTGGCGACGGAGCCCAGCAGGAGGCTCGCCGAGAACAGCGAGAGAACCGTACGTTTCATCATGCGCGTGACCCTTACTTGCGGTGAGGAGCGGTGTTGGAACGCATGCCCGGCAAAGTCAGCCGGTACACGAGGATGCGATTGTCGTTATCGATGTCGGAATCGCAGCGCTGGCCATCCATGACGCAGTGCTTCGCGATGAAGTCGTTATCGTTGCCGACCAGCAGGAACCAGTCGTCCGGATGCGACGCGTCGAGCGCGGGAACGAGGTCCATCGCTTCCCACTTCTCCGAGATCTGCGCCTTGCCCGACTCGCCGGCATGGATGCCCAGACCGAAGCGCGCGAGATCCGCCGGATCGAGCAGGTTGATGAATGACTGCCACGTGACCGCGCGAATGTCGGCACGCAACACACCGCCCTCGTCCAGCACGGAAGCCGTGCCCGTCTCGTAGGGGGTTCCGACGAGGTTACTGGCACCCGTCGTGTCGACCAGCAGCACGCTCTTGAAGACGATGGGTTTGCCGCCGTCCGCGCCGTACCCACTACCGTCGCGCGCGAGCATCAGGAAGCGGTGATCGTCCAGTACACGGATCTCGCTCTGCGCGGCCGTCCGGTTGGGAGCCCCTCCATGCCCGGTGTCGTCGTAGGAAGGCAGGCGAACGACGTAGTGGCCGATGGGCGATTTCGGTACCGCCGAGTGGCTGACGTCATAAACGAGTACGCGGGTCAGCGTGCGCCCGGACGCATCGCCGGGCGCGCTGTCCTGGACGAGAGCACTCTGCAAGACGACGAAGAGGCGCGTGCCATCCGGTGACAGTGCCATGCCCTCGACACCCTGATTGTTGCGGCGCCCCGAGGCCGGCGGCATCAGCGACGTAAAGTCGGGCCGACCCTGCGCATCGAGCGGACGCACCGCCTTCGGCGGCACGAGGATCCCCGTCAGCTTGCCCTGCCTGTCGAAGCGGTAGACGTTGGCCGCGTATTCGTCGCCGATGTAGAAGCCGCCGTCGCGGGTGAACTGCAACGATTCCGCATCGAGCGAGATTTTCCCGGCGCCGATCCCTTTCTCCGGCGACGGCAACACGATGCCGTGCTCCTTGCGCAGGCCCCCGGCAGGCTCGGCACCCGTGAACGGCTTGCCGGTGAAATCGCGCAACTCGCGACCGCCATCGACGGCGAAGGAGACCGTGCCCTTCCCGGGGTCGGCGCCGTCGGTCGAAGGGAGCGTCATCGTGAAGCGGAACCGATGCAGGCGCCCGCGATAATCGAAGAAGACGTTGTGCTCGGGGTCGTTACGCCCCCGGTCCGGCAAGGTCCACAGCACGCCGGTGTACGTGTCGCCTTCCCGCTGCCATGTGCCCGGTTCGATCGAGAGCGACGAGAACGACCCCAGCGTGTCGCCGAGGAAATCGATCGTCCCCGCCGGAAGCGACCCGGCGGCGACCAGTCCCCGATCGACGTAGGTCGTGCCGCCGACGTCGACGCTGCGAGGCAGCGGCGTCGAGGCCAGGTCGGGCACACGCACTTCGAGGGTTTGTGCCAGCGCCCCGCCGTACAGAGCCATGGCGGCGATTCCGGCGATCAGGCGACGCATCAGAAACGCACGTCCAGCGTCGCGAACAGCTGACGGGGCGCCGAAGCGTGGAACACGTAGGCCGTACCTGCCGGATCGCTGGACACGAAGGCGCTCGAATCCAGGTTGCTCGCGTAGCGCTTGTCGGTCAGGTTGGTCACGTTGAGCGTCAGGCGAATGTCTTTCGCCACCGAGAACGCGCCAAAGTCGTAACCCGCCGAGACGTCCCACGTGGTGAAACCACCGAAGCCCTGATCGTTGGTGTAGGTGTAGAAGCGCTCGCCGGTGTACTTGCCACGCAGCGAGGCAAACCAGGGGCCCTGGTTCCAGTCGATCTGCGTCGCGAAGAGCTTGGTCGGCGTATCGGTCTGGATCTTGCCGCGGGTGTGTTGCACGACGCCCGCCTGGGTGTAGTCGCCGGCGTAAGTCGAGCGGTTATACGACGCCGAGTTGTACCAGCGCAGGTTGCTGGTCGGTTGCCAGACAAAGGTGGCTTCGACACCGCGGCTGTTCACCCCCCCCACGTTGTAGAAGCGGTTACCGCAGCTGGGACCGACTGGCTGACGCGAGTCGCATGGATTGTACTGAACGAGACGATTGTCGAAACGCACGTTGTACGCCGCCAGCGACGCGGCGAAATCGTCGCGCTCCAGGCGGTAGCCCGCCTCCAGGCTGCGCGACTTCTCGGGCTTCAGATCGCCCTGACTGTTCCAGATCGACTGACTGACCGCCTGCGGGCCCAGCTTGAAGCCACCCTGGAACATGGCGATGTTCTTCGAGAAGCTGGCGAACACTTCCTGGCCCTCGGCCAGCTTGTAGCGCGCACCGAACTGCGGCAGCAACGCCTTGCTCGCACTGAGCTTGCCCGTGGCGAACTGGTTGTTCGACGCTGGGTTGATCGGCGTTTTCGCCTCGCCCGGAAGCGCGTGCGCGTCCGACGTGACGTGAGGGCTCTTTACGCCGACGTCGACGGTCAGAGCATCGTCGAGGAGGCGCATCGTGTCCTGAAGGAAGGCCTGACGCGTATTCCACACGGTCCGCTGATCGAACACACCCAGGTCGGGCTGTGTATCGACAGGTGCGCTGAGGTCGCGCGGACCCGTCACGTAGCTGCTGTAGCGCGACGCGCTGGAGACGTTGTGCTCGTACCAGACACCGCCTTCGAGGTGATGGTTGGCGAAGTCCCACGCGGCGGAAAGAATCGCCCCCGAGCGGTTGATGGTGTACAGCGTGTTGCGGAAGATGATCGGCAACTGCCGTGCTGTGCCCGGATACGAGTACGTACCGCTGTTCCAGTTATGCCCCTCACCCGCATCCTCGTGGTGATAGACCTGAGCATGGATGGTCACCGAGTCGCTGGGAAAGAAATCGCCGGCGAGGTAATAGAGGTCGTCGCTACGCAGGATCTGGCCCGCCGTAAACGCGCCGTCCGCATCCGTGTCCGCGCCGCTGCGGTCGCAACGGCTCGCGTTGAACGTGGCGGCGTTGCAGTAGGCCTTGCCGAGCGCGCGCTGCCAGTTCGGGGCCGAGCCGCCCCAGTCGTAGCCGAGGCCACGCGCCAGCTCGCTCTTCGACAGGTAGAAGTAGTCCGCCTGCGAGGTGCGCGACGTATCGGCGAAGCCGGTGAGGCGTGCCCAGTCGAAGTCCCACACGGCCTTGCCATTGAACTGCTTCGTCGTCGACCCGTTGTACGCGCTCTGGTTGTTCCAGAGGTCCGACGTGGTGCGCGCGCCCGAGAGGTACATCGAGAAACCGTTGTATTCGCCCGTGTCGAAGCGCGCGTACGTACGGCGGTTGGCGTCACTGCCGATGGTCTGCGACACGCGGCCGCCCATCGTCTTCAGCGGATCGTTCGAGCTGTAAGCGATGGTACCGCCCAGGTTGCTCGTCGACGGCGTGCCGAGGTTGCCGATACCTTCGGAGAGTTCGGCACCGGCGAAATTCTCGGAGATCAGCGCGCGGTTGATCGAGAGCCCGTTGTAGTTGTTGTAGGCACTGTCGCCGAGGGGCAGGCCATCCAGCGTGTAGCCGAGGCGCGTGCCGCTGAAGCCTCGCAGACTCAGCGTCATCGACTGCTCGTTCGTACCCAGGGCATCGGCCGACTGTGCATTCACGCCTGGCAGCGTGTTCAGCACCTTCTGCAGGCTGGTGCCAGGCGGCAGCGCCTTCTGATCGGCCGTGCGCAAGCGCTGCACCTGGCGTGTCTCACCGGTACCGATGACGGATACGGTATCGAGGTCCTGTGCCTTCTCACGTTTGCTGGCGCTGCCAGTCGTATCGGTCGATGACGTGGTATCGGTATCCGACGCGTAAGCAGCGGAAGCGAAGGCCATGCCGAGGGCGACGGCCAGAACGGTGTGCTTGAACAAGGGACGGCATCCTTACTTGCGCGGGCACGCTGCGGCAAGCACCTCCCCTGAGGGCCGCCCATCACGTGCCGTGAAGCCCTGGATACTCGGACAGAAAAATGAAAGCTTAGTGACAGCTTTGGTTACAGCGACGTCTGGATGTCCAAACCGTGACGGCAGGCCCATCGCCGGCTGAGTGATGTCTCAGACGATCCGGATCAGCGGAAATCGATCGTCGAGATGGCGCCCGCCATGTCGGGACGCGGACGCAACGAGACGTCCCAGCCGTAGAGTTCACACAGGCGACGCACGATGGCCAAGCCAAGGCCCGCACCGCCGCCCGTCGCGCTCTCGCCGCGGATACCGCGCTGGAACAGCTTCTCGGCATCCTCCGGCTTGATGCCCGGGCCCGTATCGATCACATCGACGCGGCCGTCGAGCACGCGCACCGTGACCTTACCTTCCATCGTGTACTTGATCGCGTTGCCGATCAGGTTGGTGAGTGCGACCGAGAGGACCGAGGCCGGCGCATTCACCGTGACGCTGCCGTCGGACACCAGCTCGATCTCGATCGGCTTGCCGCCCATCTGCGGGCGCTGGCTCTCGATCACATCGGATGCGACCCTGGCCACGTCGGTGGTCTCGCCACGCGTCGGGCCCCGGCGCTCTGCGCGGGACAGGAGCAACAAAGCCTCGATCAGTTCCGTGGCCTGACGCGACGCGCGCTCGATGCGCTTGAGCCGCTCGCGCAACTTGTCGGTCATGTCCGGCGAGCCCTGCAGCAGCTCGGTGGTGCTGGCAATCACGGCAAGCGGCGTGCGCAGCTCATGACTGACGTCGGAGTTGAACTCACGATCGCGCTCGACCACCGAGGTCAGACGCATGGCGTATTCATCGAGTGCGACGGCCAGCTCACCGACTTCGTCGTCGGCGAAATGCGGCGCCAGCGCCTCGGCTTTGCCGACACGACGGAAATCACGCAAACGCTTCGCCAGATCGGTCACGGGGCGCAACACGCGCGAGGACAACCACACGCCGAGCACCAGCGAGAACAGGCCGAACAGAAACACCGCGGCGATCACGCTGATCACGAGCTGCCGCTTGCCCAGCTCGTCACGCGACACATCGAACTGCACGAAGCTGATGATGCCCTGCTCGTGACGGACGCCCACCTTGTAATGCCGCGGCTTACCGTCGGGGCCGGTCTCATAGAGATCGTGCACGCCGGTTTCCAGAGGCTGCCAGGTCAGAGGTGCCTTGTAGATCGTCCGATCGCTATACGTGGCGGCCTTGACGATTTCGATCTCGGGACGCTTGTCCGGATTCGCTCGCACCTTGGCATTGAGCGAATCGACCTCGTCCTGCAAGGCGGAGTTGATCAGCTGCTCTTCGACGCGCGTACGGATGTTGATCGCCGCGTACGCGAACAGAGCGCTCAGCCCAAGGCCGAACAGCGTGAAGGTGACTACCAGGCGGAAACGAAGCTTACGTCTGGACCGCATCCGGATCGACCATGCGATAGCCAATACCGTGACGCGTGTGGATCAACGGTTTTTCGAAGGGTTTGTCGATCGCCGCACGCAGGCCATGGATATGCACACGCAGGGAATCGGAATCGGGGAGTTCCTCGCCCCACACGCGCTGTTCGAGATCCTGGCGCGTCACCACGGACGGGCTGGCCTCCATCAACGCCTGCAAAAGCTTGAGGCCGATCGGGTTGAGCTGGATCGACTTGCCTTCGCGACTGACCGTGAGGGTGTCGAGGTTGTACGTCAGGCCGCCGACCTTGAGGACGCGACTCTGCGGACCCTTGCCACGACGGGCCAGGACCTCAAGGCGTGCCGCCAGCTCCTGCAAGGCGAACGGCTTGGTCATGTAGTCGTCCGCGCCGGACTCGAACCCGGTGAGCTTATGCTCCAGCGAGTCGCGTGCGGTCAGCATCAGGACCGGGGTCTGCTTGTGCGCCTCGTGGCGCAATTTCTTGGCGACATCCAGGCCATCCATGCCCGGCAGGGTGAGATCCAGCACGATGACGTCGAAGTCGTGGACCACGGCGAGATGCAGGCCGGTCACGCCGTCGCCGGCGAAATCGACCACATGGCCGCGGTCTTCGAGGTAATCCCCGATGTTCGTCGCGATGTCGGTGTTGTCTTCGATGACCAGGACGCGCATGCGGCACTCCGTTGGGCGGTCGCTTTTGGAATCTTATGATTATTGCGACAGCAAGCTTAACGGGGATTCCGTGAAGCGGACAGCACTAAAAGAGAGGCCCGGGCGGAAAAACCGCCCGGGCCGAAAGAACTACTGCCCCGATACCGTCACCCCGCGTCGCGGAATCACAGTGGGACCTTTATAGGGGACCGGCGTTTAAATCGCTGTTAATCCCTTGGGCGCCTTGGGCTTGCGAGCTTTGGGCGTGACCGGACGCGAGGCCAGGCGCTGCTCGCAGTGGGCGATGATCGCACCGGCCACGTCCACGCCGGTGCTGCCCTCGATGCCTTCGAGGCCGGGCGAAGCGTTGACCTCCAGCAGGAGCGGACCACGGGACGAGCGCAGCAGATCGACGCCCGCCACCTCCAGGCCCAGGGCCGACGCCGCCTCGATCGCCACCCGTCGCTCATCGTCGGACAGCTCGACCTGGGCGGCCGAGCCGCCCCGGTGCAGATTGGCCCGGAACTCACCCGGTGCCGAGGAGCGCTGCATCGACGCCACCACTTCGTTACCGACGACGAAGCAGCGCAGGTCGCTGCCGTTGGCCTCGCGGATGAACTCCTGGACCAGGAAGTTGGCGTAGAGGCCACGGAAGGCCTCGATCACGCTCTGCGAGGCCGAGCGCTTCTCGGCGAGCACCACGCCGGCGCCCTGCGTGCCTTCGTTGAGCTTGATGATGTGCGGGGGGTCACCCAGCATCGCCAGCAGGTCGGAGGTATCGTCCGGGTTGTCGCCGAAGGCGGTCAGCGGCATGTCGATGCCGCGGGAGGCCAGCAGCTGCAGGCTACGCAACTTGTCGCGCGCGCGCAGCACGGCGTCCGACGGGTTCGGCGAGTACACGCCCATGAGCTCAAGCTGGCGCAGCACCGCCGTACCGTAGAAGGTGCTGGAAGCGCCGATCCGCGGGATCACGCAGTCCACGGGCCCCAGCGGCTTGCCCTTGAAGTGAATGGCGAACGACCCCGGCGAAATGCTCATGTAGCAGCGCAGGGGATCGATCACGCGCACCGTATGGCGGCGTTTGCGCGCGGCCTCCACGAGCCGCTGCGTCGAGTACAGCCGCGCGTTGCGCGACAGGATGGTGAGCTTCATGGATGGTCCCGGACGACGCGGCGCGGCGTCTGCGAATAGGAAAGCGCGGGATCGACCAGAAAGCGCCCGAAGAGCGCGGTCCGGCCGAGCAGAAGAGGAAACAGCATGTGTCGGCGGTCGGTCAGATTGACCTCCGCGACGAAGCGCTGGCCGGCCAGTTCGATCTCGGCCTCGATGAACCAGCGCGTGGTCCGATGACCGCCGGAGTCGGTGACCGTACGCCGCCCGGTGGCTTTGGCCTCGCAAGGCTCCGACAAACCGCCGCGGCGGGTGGTACGGACCTGAAAACGCAGCCACGAACCGTCCGCGCGCTCCTCTTCCTCAAGCCACTCCACGTGCAGCGACGAGGTACGCGCGCCCGTGTCGAGTTTGGCCTTAAGGACTGAGACGCCGAGCGACGGAAGTGCGAGCCGTTCGCGCCAGCCAAGGGTGATGACATCAGTCATGGGTCTGGAGCGACGGTATGGGGGACGACGGGACCGGGGGAACGATCCGGACTGCCGCGACGACATGTCGCGATAGCGAAAGCATGCCGAACCCCGAACCCGCGCGCAACTGTGACGGCGCCTACGTGGAGAGACGCCGCCGTCACCGCCATGAAATCGACGTGAAGGCCTCCGTCCGCGCCGTCGTCAGTCGGCGCGGATGCCGCGCTGTCCGGCGATCATGTAGATCGACGCCGCTACACCGACCAGCGACACGATGGCGACGTAATGCGCGGGCCCGATGCCGCCGACGCCTTTGGCCAGATAGCCGACCAGCACGGGCGTGGCGGCGCCGGCAATGGCGTAGGCGACGTTGTAGGACACCGAAATGCCCGAGAAGCGGATCGGCGCGGGGAACGACGCCACGAGGACCGCGGGCACGATGCCGGCGACACCGGCGAAGGCACCGGCAATGGCGTAGAGCGGATAGAGATGCGCGCCACCCGCCTGGAGATCGAAATACAGCGCATAGGTGCTCAGCATGAGACCCAGCGAGGCGATCAGCATGGCTGTACCACGGCCAAGCCAGTCGACCAGCAGACCGCCGCCGATGCACCCGACGCAGAGCGTGAACGCACCGATGCTGCCGCCGGTGAAGGCGCGCGCCGGATCGATATGGAAGGCCGTCTGCATGAGGGTCGGGGTCAGCAGGATGACGACCACGATGGCGGCGGTGAGCACCCAGGTAACCGCCATCGACAGCAGCACGCCCGGCAGATGGTCACGTACGACCACCCATGCCGGCAGTTCTTCCGACAGCTGCTTGCGCTCGCGCATCCGCGCGAAGACCGGTGTTTCGCTGAGCCAGCGGCGGAGGTAGACGGCGACAAAGCCGAACACGCCACCCAGCACGAAGGCGATGCGCCACCCGTGGTCCATCAGCGCTTCGGGCGTCATGTGAGCGTTGAGGTAGGCCGCGAGCAACGAGCCGATGAGAATGCCGAAGGTCAGGCCGGCCGACAGGCTCGCCACCGCAAGACCCTTGCGATGCGCGGGCACGTGCTCGGACACGAACACCCAGGCACCCGGCACTTCGCCACCGATCGCGATGCCCTGGACGACACGCAGCAGGGTCAGCAACACCGGGGCGATGACGCCGATGCTGGCGTAGGTCGGCAGCGCACCGATGAGCAGGGTCGGTACCGCCATCAGAAACACGCTGAGCGTGAACATGCGTTTGCGGCCGATACGGTCACCGAAGTGAGCCATCACGATGCCGCCGAGCGGGCGGGCGAGATAGGCGACGGCAAACAGGCTGAAGGCCTGAAGCTGCGCCAGCCAGTCGGAGCCGCCCGGCGGGAAGAAAAGATGCCCGATGGTCTTCGCGAAGTACACGAAGATCACGAAGTCGTAGAACTCGAGCGCGCCACCGAGCGCGGAGAGAATCAGCGTCTTGGCATCGCCGCGGTCGAGTGGACGGCGGTCGATGGTTTCATCTGAAAGTGTTGCGCTCATGAGTGGTTTTCGATCGTCCCGCGGGAGAAAAAGGCGATGTGCGACGAAAGTCGCACACGACGGACGTCCAGACGTCTTGCGTGCAATATAGCTGCCATGTCTAGAATGCCGTCAAGTTTTTAACGGAATAGCCGATGCATCCACGTCGATGGATCTTCGCCGTGGCGTCGCTCACGGCCCTCTCCGCCTCCGCACTGCACGCGACCGATTTCCGACTCGCCGATGGGGAGGTCCAGGGGACACTCAAAACGCGGGTGGTCGCCGGCGCCGGCGAGCGCCTGAATGACCCGTCGAAGCATCTCGTCGGCAAAGGCTTCCGCTCCGACGGTAAGCCGAAGGGCGGCGATGGTGCGGACACGGCTGACGACGGCAACCTCAACTACGGCAAGGGCGATATCTATTCGAGCCTGTTCAAGGTTACCAGCGCGCTGGACCTGAAATACAAGAACGTCGGTATCGTCGCCAGCGCCCGGGCATGGTACGACAACACACAGGAAAACCACGACGTACCCCAGGGCAGCGGCGCCAGCGCGTTCGCCGCCGATCGGCCGCTGGACGATCATGGACTGTCGAAGTCCAACCGCTTCTCCGGCTTCATGTGGCTCAACGCGTATGTCTACGGCCACTTCGCACTGGACGACGAAAGCGCACTGGACCTGCGCCTCGGCAAGCAGACGGTCAAGTGGGGCGAGGGCCTGTTCATGCAGGGCGTCAACCAGATCAATCCGACCGACTACACGACGCTGCACCGCCCGGGGACGGATCCCGCCACCGAAGCGCAGCTTCCGGTCGAAATGCTCTGGGGCAAGCTCACGATCGATCCGCACTGGAGTGTCGAAGGCTTCTACCAATGGAAGTGGCGCCCCTCCGAACTCGATCCCTGCGGCACCTTCTTCTCGGGCACCGACCTCGGCATCGATCCGGGCTGCGGCGGCATAGAGAGCAACGCGTATTACCCGCTCAATGCGTATAGCCCCGGTGCTGGCCAGTGGCTCAGCGACGGCTACCAGAATTCCGTCGGCGGCGTGCTGCCCCGTGCCAGTACGCTCGACGGTCGCGACCACGGTCAGTACGGTGCCACGCTGCGCTACACCTTCGATCGTCCGGCGACGAACATCGCCGCGTATTACCTGCGTTACAACTCACGCAACCCCATTCTCGATGCGACCACCATCGACGCCTCGCAACAGAACAACGGGGTGATTCCGCTACTGGTCGCCGCGGGCGCACCGCTCGCCGACGCGCAGTTGTCCGCACGCCTGTCCTCGATTCATGTGTTGTGGGAATACCCGGACGACATCCGTCTCTGGGGCCTTTCCGGCAGCACCATGCTCGGCAAGTGGAAGGTGGCCGGTGAGGCCAGCTACACGAAGGACCTGCCCGTGCAGATCAATACCGCCGACATGTTCGCGGCACTGACCCGCAGCGGCGGACCGATCGGTGTGCGCAACACGCTGATTCCCCCGGGCGGGACGCTGCTCGGCTACGACCGCTACGACCGCACGCAGCTGCTGTTGAACACGACGCGCGCGTTTACCGGCGTGCTGGGCGCGAGCGGCGCCACCCTCGCGGCCGAGCTTGCCTATAGCCATACCGACCTGCCGAGCCTGACCGATGTGCGCTACGGGCGTGGCTTCCACTGGGGCTTCTCCAGCGAAGGCTTCGTCAACACCTGCACGGCCATCGTGAACCCCGCGGGGTGCCATAACGGCGGGTATTACACGCGGTCCGCATGGGGTTATCGCGTCAAGGGCGCGCTCACCTATCCGGTCGCGCATGGCTGGGTGCTGTCGCCAAGCCTGGGCATCGGTCAGGACGTGCATGGCTACTCGGTCGACGGGCAGCTGGTCGGTGGACGCAAGCAGGCGACGCTCGGCCTGGGCGCCACGCTCGGCAAGACCTGGTTCGCCAACCTGACGTATACGAACTACCTGGGACATCCCACGTACGACACGCTGGCCGACCATGACTTCGCCACGTTGTCGATCGGAGCGAATTTCTGAGCGGCGCGATCCATCGGACTATCAGGCCTTCATGACTTCGCAAAGCGCGATCAGCTCCTGGAGGCGACGCGCTTTCGTCCGACGGACGAGGTCCGCGGCGATCTTGCCGATGAGCGCCTTGACCAGCTGGGTCTTCGACAAGCCTGTTTCGTTCATGACGTAGTCGACCTTTGCGTTCGCTTGCTCGGAGAGCTTGAACGAGAGTCGCCGGTTCGGACCGGACGCAGACTGCTCGGCGCCTCCCGCCAGCCCGACCAGTTCAGCCATGGCTTCATCTCCGCGCGCGTAGCGGTGAAGGTAGTACATGAGCAGTCGCTTGCGGAATTCCTTGCTTGCCTCGGTATCGACGAGGGATACGGCGGCGTCGAGCGTGTCCACATAGGATGCGGGAAGACTTGCTTCGAGCGGCCCCGTCGAGCGACGGCGTGATGCCGCTATAGCGGGAACCGATTGCGGCGGAACCAACAGGACTTCGCTGCAAACGTCGCAGATTCCCGCCAGCACGTTACGAGCCATGCCTGAGCCATCGGAAAAAGGAACATCCCGGTAACGGTAGGTCACCGTCACTCGGCCATCGAGATCACAGAGGGCCGGCTCGGTATCGCCCTGATGAAGAATTTTCATGACTTCTCCGTCCTGTGCACACTGAGCAGATCGACTGCTCCTTCGAAGAAATAGAACTTGATGTACCAACCGCCGCTGACGATCACGTGCACGTCGATGTCGGGTTGCCGATGGTGCGGTGTCACCCGATGCTCGGTGCCCCGGGACCCCATGAGGATCAGAAGCAGGTCTTCGAGATCGAGCTCGCCCGTATAGAAGACATTTTTCGAGTCAAGGGAGGCACGATGGGCGATGCGATATCGGCCCTCGATCAACGCAAGCAACACCTGCCGTTTCACGTCCTTGTATCCCACTGCACGCGCCCCAGAGTATACGAAAGGTTTCGTATGATCAAGGTCGTTTTAAGGCCCCGTCATCGCCTTCGACACGCTAGTGCGCCGACCAAGGCGACGCGGCCGGCGGGCGCACGCGAGGCACGTAAGGAAAAGGCCTGGCATGCTGTCGGATCTGCGAATCAGCGAAAGACGACAAACTTCAGCCAGCCTTCCCAGATGTCCGACCAGCCATGCGCCAGCATGTTCGCTCGCAGGTTGCGGCGCCAGACAGCGAGGGCGCCGTAGAGCACGCCGAGGATCGCGATGACGAGGGCGTGGTTCCAGCCCTGATAGCTATGCGCCATACCGAAGAAAACCGCCTGACCGATGACGGCCAGGGCGGTGCTCTCGGTCAGCCAGAACAGCTGCTGCTGGAAGTAGCCGCGGCTCTGAATCTCCTCCGCGAAACCTGCGACGACGGAGACGATCATCCAGCCAGCCGCTTCGACGGGCGTCTGCGGCAACATCGAAGGAACCCCCTGCCCGGCCACCGCTGGCACGAGTTGCCAGGCGGCCCAGGCGACGCCTTCCCAGACCAGCCAGAAGACCGCCGCGATGGCGACGTCCCTGATCACCCCACGCAGCGACGTCCAGCGGCCGCCCGTGAGCGTTGCCAGCGTGCCACCTTCGCGATGGACGCCGACCCAGCAGTAGTAAAGAACACCGACGTTGCCCAGCACGGACAACGTGTAAAAAGGCCAGGGTGACGCTCGCAGCGCCTGTGCCCCCTCAGCGACGGGCCCGGCGGCTGCGTGGCCGAACGACGAGAAAATACCCCACGCCGTGATCGAAAGGACGATGAGTACGTAACCGGCGAGGTGCCATAACGATGCAATGCGCCTCGGCTTTACGAACGGGGCACCCTGGAGCGAAGGCCCGGGCTTCGAACGATCTCTCGAAATGTCGCCGGTGTGCACGACCATCCTAGTCTCCTGCGGACGCCATGACCCCTATGGCCGATGGCAGATGGCCAGACAAGCATCGGGAGGCGGACGGTCCAAGTCAACGCCACGACCGCGACTCACATCACGCCTTCTTGAGAAACTCCGTTTTCAGCACGAGCACGCTCTTGCCCTCACGGACCTCGATGGCGTCTTCGTCATCGGTGAGGTGGATGCTCTTGAACTGCTTGCCGCGCTTGAGGGTGATCGACGAACCCTTGACCTTGAGGTCCTTGATGACCGTGACGGCATCGCCCTCGACCAGCTCGTTGCCGTTGGAATCGCGTACCGCCATGAGTGCTCACACCTGATTTCGGGGGCGACAGATTACCACCGGTCACCCATCCGTCAGGCGGGTGCGCCATTACGGCTCAGCCAGGACGGCCGGCCAGCCGGGTCGTGGTCAGGCGGCGTCGAGGCTCAGCCGGAAGATCGTTCCGCCAGTGGCGCCGGGATGTATTTCCACCTCCGCATGCATCGCGGCGGCGCTCTGCCGGATCAGCCACAGGCCAAGACCAAGCCCTTCGGCCTGCGGATCGGCCTGGCGAAACGCGCTGAACAATTCCTCGACTTTTTCCGCAGGAATACCGCAACCGTTATCCTGGATGTCGATCGTTATCTTTCCATCGCCGGATCGCGCCAGCATGGTGACCGCACCACCACCGGGCGTATATTTCACGGCGTTCGAAAGCGCGTTGCCGAGCACGGTTTCCAGAAGCAACGGATGCCCTCGCACGACGGCGTCGGTGCGCCCGATGGTCAGTGCGACGCGCTTGCGCTGCGCCGCCCTCGTCCAGGTCGACGACAGGGCGTCGAACACCTCATGCAGAACGACGGGGCCGAGCTCGGCATCGCCGCCGGCGATGTCGGCATGCGTCGAAGCGAGCAGCCGGCTGAGCTGCTGGTCGGCGCTGAGAAGATCGGTCCTCGCGTCGTCCAGACGCGCGGCGTGCTCGCCGGACACGCCACTGCGTACCTTCGACATGGCGTACAGCGCCGAGCGCAGCGGCGCCTTCAGGTCGTGCCCCGCAGTCGCGAGCAGCCGCGAGAGGTGGTCGCCGCGGCGCTGCGACTGGCGCAGCATACGGCGGAGTTCCATCTGCGCCATGACCTGGCGCGCCAGGCGGCGCAGGGTGTCGATCTGGTCGTCATCCAGCGTCCGCGGCTGGGTGTCGAGCACGCAGACCGTGCCCAACGGCAAGCCATCGGCGGTTTTCAGCAGCGCGCCCGCATAAAAACGCAGGCCGGGTTCACCGGTCACCAGCGGATTGGCGGCAAAACGGGGGTCCTGGGTGGTATCGGGTATGACCAGCAGGTCGTGTTCGAGAATCGCGTGCGCGCAGATGGAGGTGTCGAGCGGCGTTTCCCGCACACCCAGGCCGACTTCCGCCTTGAACCACTGCCGGTCGGCGTCGATCAGGTTGACCACCGAGATAGGGGCACGGCAGACATACGAGGCGATCCGCACGATGTCTTCGTATGCGCTTTCCTTCTCCGTGTCCAGAATATCGAACGACGACAGCGCCGCAAGGCGGCGAGCCTCGGAAACGGCAGGCAGTTTGGGGGCGGGCGCGTGGGGCATCGGGTTCTCCGGGACGACGCATTCTGGCAGGTCGGCGCGTGGACGCAATGTCAGTCCATGCTCGCCTTCAGGCAGGCGTCGTCACGATTTCGTTCGCCTGCTTACGACGCCTCATGAACACGTCGGTGCGCAGACTCGGGGTTCTGCCTGAAGGAGTATCCGATGTCCGACTCGACCAACACCTCGCGCAAGATCCGCTACGGCTTTGTCGCCCTCGGTGACATCACCCAGGAAGCCATGCTGCCCGGGGTCGCGCACACCGGAAACTCGGTCGTCACCGCCCTGGTCAGCAGCGATACGGACAAGGCGGCCAAGGTGGCCGAGCGCTACGGCATCGGCAGCGTCTACAGCTACGACCAGTTCGACGAGCTGCTGGCCTCCGGCAGCATCGATGCACTTTATATTGCGACGCCGAACTGGCGCCACGCCGAGTTCGTGATCCCCGCCCTGAAGGCCGGGATCCATGTGCTGGTGGAGAAACCGCTCGAGATCACCCACGCCGCCAGTCGCGAGATCCTTGCGACGGCCGCCGCGTCGACGGCGAAGCTGATGGTGGCCTACCGGCTTCATTTCGAGCCCGCCACGCTGTCCCTCATCGACCGCATTCGCGCCGGCGAGCTGGGCCAGGTGCATACCTTCAGCGCGACGTTCGCGCAGATGGTCGACCCGAAGAACCACCGGGCGACCAACGGTGCCAAGGCCGGACCGGTCTTCGACATGGCGCCCTACCCGATCAACGCGGCACGTTACGTCTTCGATGCCGACCCGATCGAGGTGGTGTCGGCTGTGGGCCTGCGCCATCCGGAGTCGGGACTTGGCGACGATTTCGACCACACCGTGGCCGTGACCCTGCGCTTTCCCGGAAACCGCGTGGCCCTGTTCACCGTGTCCTACTACGGCAATGCCGTCGATGCGTTCTATGTAGCGGGGACCAAGGGCAGTGTGCACATGCGCCCGTGCTTCACCTACGGCACGCCCTTCGAACAGACCATCACCGTGGGCGACAATGAGCGGAAGATTTCCGCCCCGGCGACCGACCAGTTCGGCGGTGAGCTGAAATATTTCTCCGCATGCCTGCTCGACAACGAAGATCCGGAGCCGGATGGCCAGGAAGGCCTGATCGACGTGCTGATCGTCGAAGGCATCATGGAGGCGCTGGCTTCGGGCAAGCCGCAGAAGCTGGACCTGCCCGAGCGCAAGCGCCGGATCGATACGACACGACAGAAAATGAATCTGCCCAAGGTGGAAGCGCCGGAACCGGTCGACGCCGCCAAACCGTTGAAGTAATCCGGTCAGTCGTCGAGCAGATCCGCCACGGAGGAAAGGATTTCCGCCGGGCGGAACGGGTAGCGATCCACCTCCGCGCGGTCGGCGATACCGCTGAGCACAAGCACCGTATGCAGACCCGCTTCGATACCGGCGACGACGTCGGTATCCATGCGGTCGCCTATCATGCCGGTGTTGTGCGAATGCGCGCCGAGCTTGTTCATCGCCGAGCGAAACATCATCGGGTTGGGCTTGCCGACCATATAAGCCTGACGCCCGGTGGCCTTGGTGATGAGCGCGGCCACGGCGCCTGTCGCCGGGAGCGGGCCCTCCGCACTGGGGCTGGTGACGTCCGGATTGGTGGCGATGAATCGCGCGCCCGCGCCGATCAGACGGATCGCCTTGGTGATGGCTTCGAACGAGTAGGTACGGGTCTCGCCGAGCACGACGTAGTCGGGTGCGGTGTCGGTCATGATGAAGCCCGCCTCGTGCAGGGCAGTGGTCAGGCCCGCCTCGCCGATGACGAACGCCGAGCCGCCGGGCGACTGGTCCTTGAGGAACGCCGCGGTCGCCAGCGCCGATGTCCACAGCTGCTCTTCGGGCACGTCGATACCCGACGTCCGCAGGCGCGCACTCAGGTCACGCGGCGTGAAGATCGAATTATTGGTAAGCACGAGGAAGGGCTTGCCCTGGTCACGCCACTGGCGGATCAGCTCGGGCGCACCCGGCAGGGCTTTGTTCTCGTGGACGAGCACACCGTCCATGTCGGTCAGCCAGCACTCGATGTCTTTACGGTCAGCCACAGGATGTCCTTCGGAGGGGAAGCGGGATCGTCGACGAGGATAGCGCGCCGCGCAGGCAAGGATTGGCTCAGGGCGTCGCCGGCGTGCGTGCGGTCACACGAAGGACGGCCCAGCCGGTGAGACCCGCAAGGACGGAGCCTGCAAGGATGCCCAGCTTCACCTCGTCGCGTAGCTCGGGATGTTCCGGGAAGGCGAGCATCCCGATGAACAGGCTCATCGTGAAACCGATGCCGCACAGCAGCGCCGTGCCGAACAGCTGCCCGCGCGAGGCGCCGCGCGGCATCTCCGCCCAGCCGAAGCGGATGGCGAGCCATGCGGCACCGAACACACCGACGAGTTTGCCCACGAGCAGGCCGAGGCCCACGCCGACCGTGGTCGCGGCGAGCCATTGCGCCAGCCCCACACCGGCGAACGAGATGCCGGCGTTGGCGAAGCCGAACAGGGGCAGCACCGTGATGGGGACCAGTCGATGGAGCGCGTGCTCGAGCCTCAGCAGAGGCGAATGGGTGCAGTCGCCATCGGACGGCAGGCGCCCTTCACTGTCGCTAAGAGGGATGCACAACGCGGTCGCCACGCCCGCGAGGGTCGCATGGACGCCGGACTTCAGCACCAGCACCCAGAGAACGACACCGATGAGCAGATAAGGCCACAGGCGGCTGACGCCGAAGCGGTTCATCAGGGCCATCGTGGCAACGGCAAGCAGTGCCAGACCGAGATAGGCAAGCGACAGATCGGGGGTGTAGAACAGCGCGATGATGATGACCGCACCGAGGTCGTCGATGATCGCCAGGGCAGCGAGAAACGCCTTGAGGGACGTGGGCACCCGGCTGCCGAGCAAGGCGGCCACACCGAGCGCGAAGGCGATATCGGTCGCCGAGGGAATGGCCCAGCCACGCATCGATTCCGCGTTGCCCCGGTTGACCAGCAGGAAGATGGCCGCCGGCACGACCATGCCGCCCAGCGCCGCCAGACCCGGCAGGACGCGCAGACGGTTGGAGGCCAGCTCCCCGTCGATGAACTCGCGCTTGATCTCGAGGCCCACCAGCAGAAAGAACACCGCCATGAGACCGTCGTTGATCCAGTGCAGCACGCTCAGCGGGCCGACGTGCGCCTGCAGCGCGTCGAAATACACGGAGGCGAGCGGCGAATTGGCCACGATCATCGCGAGCGCCGCGGCCCCCATCAGCACGAGGCCGCCCACGGCCGATCCGGCGGCGAAGTCGGCCAGCCGCTGGAGCGGACGCCATATCAGTGTCTTGAGCAACGGACTCTCCTGTCCCTGGTAAGTCCGTGATGGTCACACCACCCGTCGCCGAGGGCAAACGGGGCGAAAGACGCATGGCCGGAACGACGCCCCCATCACGGCATTACGGCGTCACTCAGCGCGCAGCCTCTTCTCGTGCGCGGCGAAGTCCTTCCGATATTTCTTTGCCAGCCCTGTCTTCTGGGGTGCCGTCAGGATCTTGCCGGCCAGCTGAAAGAAGATTTTCTCCTCCTCGCGCAGATGATCGTGCAGCTCTTCGGAAAGCTTGGCAAGGTTCGCCGTCCAGCTGCGACCCGCATGGTTCCGCGTCTGCATTTCCTCGATCAGGTCATCCATCTTGTGATGGTCGGCCAGCGCATCGCGCGAGGAGTGCAAGCCGCGATCGTCCATCAGCATCGGCACGTAGAGGTAACGCTCCTCCGCCGCCTCATGCGCCGCGAGTTCGATCCGTAACGCGGTGAACAACTCGACCCGGTGAGGACCCGGCTCCGAGCGCTGCAGCTTGCGGACGAGTGAGCGCTGCGTGGCGTGGCTTTCGCGGAGGGCTTCGAAGATGGTTTCGGACATGGCGTCGGCTCTGTCATGGGACGGCCCGGGTGGGCGGGTGCCACGATCATCCCGATGCGGATGTCGACGAAGCGTCTGCCGGGCCACAGGTGCTCCACAGCCAGACCGCGCACAGCGGGAACAACAGGAAGCACGAGACGACCGAGAAGATCCACGCGATCGTGCCGTACGAACCGGACATCCCGCCCGCACCGAAGAACAGGAAGAACCAGCAAGCGGTCACTACCGCCATCAGCAGCCATCGGGCCGGGTCACCGTGGGTCACGTTCTGACAGACACCCGGAAACGTCTTCCTGAAGAAGTGCCAGGCGATATAGCCCGACACCGCCATCAGAAACGGGAACTGCAGCCACACCGGGATGCCGAAGCCCTGGGCGGACAGCGCGATATCCGCATGCGTGGAGAGTGCCCTGATGGGCACATAGCTCCACACGTTGCCCGCGCACATCAGGCACAGCCAGTACACGAAGGACTGCAGCCCCCGCCGCGACCGCACCGCGTCCATGCGCGACACGGCGTCCAGGATGAAAAAGAGCACGCCGTTGCCGACGAACGGGCCGGCCAGTGCGATGAGAGAGGCCTGCCACCCGGCGCCACTCGCGATGATCGGCGCGTATTCCACGTTGTCGGAAACGTCGCCCAGCAGGAGGATGTTGCCGGGGGTAGCCGAGCCGTAATCGATGTCGAAAGGCGACTTCATCCAGCCAAAAGCCCACGCCGCCATCGAGTGGCTGTATTCATGGGCCAGGTAGGCCACCGCGTGGGCGACGATGGTGAGTACGAACGTCAGGACAGCGAAACGAACGACGCGCCACCCGCCGGATCTTGCAAAGCCCATCCCGTTATCGACCATGTCACTCCCCCGGTGAGGAGCGAACTATAGCGCCGGGAGTCAGCCTTTGGACTGCTCCAGTACGCGGGAGCCAGTGATGATCATCCGCAACATCGTCGAGATCTGCTCGATCACCTCGGGGTCGCGCTCAGGCGGCTGATCCATGGCGCCGGCACCCATCGCGAAAACGAGGCGGGTGATCGCCTTGGATACCAGCGCCGGTTCGTGCAGCGTCGCGCGCTCGGCGGCGGCGAGGCGGATCAGGTCGACGCGGAGCTCGTCCTCGAAGTACATCAGCTCGCGCTCGACCGCCTGCTTGAAAGCGTCCGACCCCACCGCGCCTTCGCGCAGCAGCACATGCAGGAGTTTGTCGTCCGCGCGCAGCTGCTCCATGAAGGTCTCGACCGAAACACGGATCACGCTGCGATCGGTCGAGGTAGCACGCTCCCGCGCCGAGCCGATGATGATGCGCAGCGAGCGCCCCGCCAGGTCGATCAGGGCGATGGCCAGCTCGTCCATGTCGCGGAACTGACGATAGAAGCTGTTGGGCGCGATGCCGGCTTCGCGCGCCACCTCGCGCAGGCTTACCGTGGACAGGCTGCGGTTGGGACCGATCAGCTTGAGCGCGGCGGCCAGCAGGTCCTCACGGGCGATTCCCGCCTTGCGCGGAGGCGTCGGGAAATCCGGGGACGGGGTGAGAATGATCGAGGTCATGAGGCGCTGATAACGGACTAGGCCCGAATCATACCCCCAGTCGTGAATGCACAACTGTATACACAGCTGTGCGGATGCGCGTATAGTGACTCCATGAACGCCATTCCCGTTCCGAAAACCTCCTGGCGCCAGCGCGCCGTGCGCCGCGCCGTCTCACCGGCGTTGTTCGACTTCTGGGCGACCCGCCTCAACCCGTTGTGGACCCTCGAGCAGCCGTTGGCGCGCCTGGTCTCGCGCACGGCGGCGAGCCGCGACGCCGTGACCCTCGTGCTCCGCCCCAACCGGCATTGGCAGGGCATGCTCCCCGGCCAGCACGTCAATATCGGCGTGGAAATCGAGGGTCGCCGGCTGGTGCGCAGCTACAGCCCGACGCCACTGGACGACGGCACGCTGGCGATCACCGTCAAGGCGATGCCCGGCGGCGTGGTCAGCGGTCATCTGGCGAAAGCCGCCCGGATAGGCGACGTGGTAACCCTCGGTCAGGCCTTCGGCGAGATGACCCTGCCTTCCGACACCGACGACCTGCTCCTGCTGGCCGCCGGCAGCGGCATCACGCCGATGCGTGCCCTGGTGCGCTCGCTCGCCGCACGCGGCATGCCGGTCAAGGTCGACCTGTTGTACTGGGCGCGCGATCGCGCCGACCTTTGCTTCGTGGACGAACTCAACCAGCTGGCCGCTACCCACCCGCGGCTGCGTGTGCGCACCTTGCTCACACGTGCCGGGGTCGAGCCCGAGCGTCGCGTCGACGACGTGTCGCTGGAGTCGATCGAGGACCTGCAGGCACGCCGTGTGCTCGCCTGCGGCCCGGGCGGATTCGTCGAGGCGGCACGCGGGCGCCTTCAGGGCTACGTCGCGCACTTCGACGCGGAAGCCTTCAGCACGCCGGCCACCGTCGAGGGCGAAGCCGGCGAGGTACAGGTACACCTCGCTCGCAGCGGGCGCACGCTGACCCTCGCCCGCGGCACCTCGTTGCTGGAAGGTCTCGAAGCCCAGGGCCTTCGCCCGCGTCATGGCTGCCGCATGGGCATCTGCAACACCTGCGCCTGCGGCCGCGCCTCGGGCACCGTACGTCACACGCTGACCGGCGACCGCGACAGCGAGCCGTCGACCCCGGTACGACTGTGCGTCAGTGCGCCGAGCACCGAGCTGGTCCTGGACCTCTAAGGAATTCACATGGCCCGCATCAAGAACCGCATTCTTTCCGCCGCCGAGCTGCAGTCCTTCGGCGACGAGCTCGACGCCCTGCGTGCCCGCGTCGCTGCCGACGTCGGCGCACGCGACGCCCGCTATATCCGTCGCATCGTCGCCGCCGTGCGCTGGACCGGCGTGACCGGGCGCGCACTCCTCTTCCTCGGCGCCTTCGTGCACAGCGTGCTCGTCCCCGCCTGGATCGTCGGCACGATCTGCCTGGCCCTGTCGAAGATCCTCGACAACATGGAGCTCGGCCACAACGTCATGCACGGCCAGTACGACTGGATGGGCGACCCCAAGCTGCATGGCCAGACCTACGAATGGGATATCGTCGCCACCGGCGATGCCTGGCGCAAAACGCATAATTTCCAGCACCACACGTACACCAACGTGCGCGGCATGGACGACGACATCGGCTACGGCCTGCTGCGCATCTTCCCCGAGCAGCGCTGGCGTCCGTTCTATCTGATGCAGCCCGTCATCGCGGTGTTCTTCATGCTGCTGTTCCAGTGGGGTGTGGCTATCCAGGATCTGCGCATCGGCCGCTGGTTCGCGGGCAAGATGAAGACAGCGGAACTGCGTCGCAACTTCCGTCCGGTCGGTCGCAAGATGGCGCGTCAGCTGATCAAGGATTACATCGTGTTCCCGCTGCTGGCCGGCCCGTTCTTCCTGCCGGTGCTGCTGGGCAACCTCGTCGCCAACGGCATGCGCAACATCTGGACCTTCGTCATCATCTTCTGCGGCCACTTCACCGCCGATGCCGAAGTGTTCCCCAAGGAAACCATTCGCGACGAAACGCGCGGCCACTGGTACCTGCGCCAGCTGCGCGGTTCGTCCAACATCGCCGGCGGCAAGCTGCTCAACGTGCTGTCGGGCAACCTGAGCCATCAGATCGAGCATCACTTCTACCCGGACCTGCCGGCCAACCGCTACGCGGCGATGGCGGTCGAGGTGAAGCAGATCTGCGCCCGTTACGGCCAGCACTACAACACGGGCTCGTTGCCTAAGCAGTTCGGTCAGGTCATCTGGCGGATCGTGCGTCACGCCTTTCCCAGCCGCGTGCGTACGGCAACCCTGCCATCGGCCGCCCTCCAGCGGGGCTGATGCTCGCGATGGGAGACCCCGCGCCTTCCGACAGCGCGTCCTCCGCAACGACATCCACGAAGGCGTCGTTTCAGGCACTGCACGATTTCGGCAACATAAGCCGCTGACCGGCCAGCAAACGCGACCCGATGCACACATCGCCACCGCTCATTTTCGGCGGTGGATGCGCCTGTCTGGCTCATGACAATCAAATTCATGCCGTGTCCATCATTTCACCCGCTATAACTGGCTTGACACTGAACGCCGTTACAGGTATCCAAGGCCAAGGGACTACTTCGACTGATCGGGGGACCGGATGGCACGGATGCACCGAACACGCACTCTCCGCATGGCATCGCCATGAAATGGCCCAACGCGGGCTCCGTTAACGACGCAAATGACGTGACTCCCCCGCCTTCGGCAGGGTGGATCGTGCTCGTCTGCGCCATCTCAATCGCCACATGCCTGACGGTGGCGTACGCGTATTTCAAAGGTTGAACTGAAACGACAAGGGGATGTCATGCGTCACGACGGAAATAGGCACCTTCACCTCACCATTCTTCCGACCGAGCGCTGCAATTTTCGCTGTACGTATTGCTATGAAGATTTTGCAATCGGCAAGATGAAACCGCCGGTAGTCGATGCGATCAAGAGCCTGATCAGACGACGCGTCGAGCAGGGTGGTCTTCGATCACTGCAGTTCGAGTGGTTCGGCGGAGAACCTCTCGTGGCCAAAGATATCGTCCACGATATTGCCGCGTACGCACACGGTTTCTACGAACGCGGTGAACTCGAGGAGTTCGAAGGCGGCCTGACGACCAATGCGTTTCTCCTCGACCCCGCCACGCTGCAACTGCTGGTATCGCGTCGCCAACGCAACTTTCAGATATCCCTCGATGGCGATGAGGAAGCCCATAACCGATCCCGTCAGTATGCGAACGGCTCGGGCACCTTCAAAGAGATCTGGGCGAATCTAACCGCGGCACACACGTCCGACCTCGACTTCGAAATCATCGTACGCCTGCATATCATGCCGGGAAACGAACAGGGCCTGCTTCGACTGACCGAAAAGATCGCCGTCGAACTCGGCGGAGACCCCAGGTTCAGTATCTACGTCCGCCACATCTCGGATCTCGGCGGAACGAACGAGAATCAGAAGGAAATGCAGACCATTTCCATGGACGAGGCACACCGCATCTCGCTGGTCATCGAGGAACGTCTCGTCAGGGCGGGCTTCAAGGTATCCAACGGCGTAGGTAACCTGTTCGAGAGCGCGATCAAGGTCACCGATATCAAGCGCAAATCCGACCTGCCAGTCGCTGGAGATGCATCACCTTCGGGTGCGGACGACCACGAGTTCGGCTACATCTGCTACGCCGCGAAGCCCAACCACCTCATGATCAGGGCCGATGGAAGACTCGGAAAATGCACCGTCGCTCTCAATAGTCAGGGCAACGTGGTCGGCCGACTCCTGGACGATGGCCGCGTTCAGATCGACGACGAGCGTATGAATTTCTGGCTGCGCGGACACCTGAGCCGAAACGCAGACGAACTGGGCTGTCCCGCGCATTCGTACGGATGAAGCCGCCGCTTTTCACGGATGAAAACTCAGGCGCCAGGACCCGCGCCTACCTCGTTGAGTACAACTGGAGAATGGACCATGAGTAACGGAACCACCGGACACGACATCGTGTTCGTCTACGACGAAGATGGCCTCTTCGACATCCAGGGCGACGCGGCCCCGTTCGATCTGACGGGCGGCATCCAGGGATCCATGGCAAACGTCGGCGAAGGCCTCGTCGTGTCTGGATTTGCATGCACCAATGACAAGAACTGTAAGTAAGGAAACGACATGAGCACTGAGAACAAGCTGTTCGTTTATGACGAAGATGGGCTCTTCGATATCGTGGACTCCACCAAGGCGGAACACCTGAGTGGCGGCATCCAGTCGTCCATCGGACTCAGCACCGAGGCGGTCTCCGGTGTCTTCTGCCACAACAAGGATTCTTGCTCCTGACAAGGGCGGGGGCCACGTGCCCTTGAATTCCCGGTGCCGCTTCGGCGGCACCGTTCGCGCAGCCAGATTAGGAGCGCAGCATGTTAGGTTATTACGTGGAGTCCGCATGGCACGGAACCCGCAGGCACCCACTCATGTCCGTCTTCATGATGCTTGCAGTCGCGATCGGCATCAGCGCTCCGTTCTCCGCCGTTGCGCTCGTGGAGAGCCTGGGGGGCGACCCGCTTCCCGGCTACAGCACATCGGTGTTTCATCCGCAGATAGAACCGCGCCCAGCCGATATCGTGGCAGGCGATAAAGCCATGCCGGCAGATCTGACGCTGCAGGATGCGAACGCGCTCTACCGGTTATCGTCTGCGCCACCTGGCGCGATCATGAGCACGAATCGCCTGCCTTCGAAGCGCGGGGACGACGCGTCCCCCCTTCGAATGACGCCTACGCGTGCGACCACCTGGCGCTTTTTCGAGCTGTTCGGTCTTCACTTCATCGTGGGACGCGGCTGGACAGAGGCCGAGGACCAGTCGCGAACGCCTGTCGTCGTGCTGTCACGCCGGGCCAACGATCGGATGTTCGGAGGTGAGAACAGCGTCGGCAGGGAGATGCAGATCGCCACCCGCAGCTTCCGCGTCATCGGTGTCGTCGACGACTGGAATCCGAAACCGCACTTTTACGATTTGGGCACGGGCGCGTTCGCCAACGCCGAAGACCTGTACATGCCGTTCGCCACGTGGCTCGACCTTCCTCAGGACTATGGATTCGGACCCGTAAAATGCTGGTCCTCGGCAGGCCAGACTGGCGAGAAGCCGACCGCTCCGAACTGCACGTGGGTGCAATACTGGGTCAACCTGGCCAGTGCGGACGCGGTTGCACGCTTCAGCGATACCCTGCGCGCGTACGTCAGGACACAGCGCGATGCCGGAAGGTTCCAGCTCGACGTTCGTCCGCGCGTATCGAACGTACGCAACTGGGTAGCGATCAATAATGTCGTTCCGCCCGCCGTGCGCATGCAAGCGGTCATCGGAACAGGCATCTTCGTCGTCTGCATGATGAGCGCCGTCGGCCTTCTCGTAGCCAAGTTCTCGCGCTACGGCTCCGAGCTTGCGATACGCCGCGCGCTGGGCGCCACGCGACACGACATCTTCATGCAGTGCTTCCTCGAAGCCGGCATCGCAGGGCTGGCTGGCGGTGTGCTGTCGTTGCCGCTGACATGGCTCGGCTTCCGCATGATTCAGAAACAGACGCCATCGCTGGTCGAAGGAATTCATATCGACTTCGCGGCGCTTTCCCAATCGGTCATGGTGGCGATTGTCGTGATGTTTGCCGTGGGCTTGTATCCGGCAGTTCGCTCATCCCGCATCGCTCCGGCACAACTGATAAAAACCGCATGAATCGATTTCTCATCATGGTCCCGACCGTGCTGGCCATGCTGCGGCGGCAAAAGTTCATACATCTCATGCTGCTTGCGGAGATCGCGGTACTCACCGCGTTGATCGTCAACGCTCTGGCAGTCGTTGCCGCCACGCAGCAGCGATGGCAGACACCGACCGGCGTCGACGAAGCCAACATCGGTGTCATCCGAAGCATAGGCGTCGTCGGCGCGGCTAACCCGTCAACGGCGGCACAGAACCTCCAGCTCCTCCGTGAGATCCCCGACGTTCGGTCCGCGGCATACGGCGCACCGCCATTGATGAACACCTCCACGATCGATGTCCGCCGTGATGCCGGCGCTCGGTCGGCTACCACCCGTGCATACCTCTTTCAGGGGAGCCAGGGGCTCACGGCCACACTCGGACTCGACGTGGTGGCCGGGCGTACGTTCACCTCGGATGATCCGCCACCTGCCGGCACACTGGACGACAACAGCGTTCTTCCCGTTCTCATCACGCGGAAGTTATCGCAAAGATTGTTTCCCGACTCGGATGCTCTCGGAAAGGTCGTCTACACCAATGGCAATCCCATGCGGGTGATCGGTATCGTCCGATATCTTCGATCCCAGCTTACCGGCGCCGACAACGACGACATGGGTGTCGTCAGCGAGATTCGTATCGAGAATGAAAATGTCGGTGGCGCATTCACCATCCGCGCGAAGAACGGCTCGCTCGGACGGGCACTACCCGCCGCGGCTGCCCTTATGGAGCAGCATAATACCGGCCACGTCCAGGCCGATGTCTTCACGCTCACGGGGAAGCGCCTGGAATACTTCGCCTCCGATATGGCCGTGTCGCGCATGCTCCTGACCGTGATTATCGTCCTTATCGTCATGCTTGCCTGCGGACTGGCTGGCCTCACGCATTTCCTTGTGAATAAGCGTCAGAGGCAGATTGGAGTGATGCGCGCCGTCGGTGCCATGAAGCGGGATATCGTCTTCTTCTTCGCCTGCGAAAACCTGATCGTTTCAGGTAGTGGCGCGATCCTCGGCATCGTCATGGCGATTTCCCTTCACGTCCATCTCTCGGAACGTTACGGTCTGGCGGCGCCCACGTCAGCACTGGTTCTGGTGACCGCGCTTGGAATGATGGCCGTCAGCCTGTCTGCCGTGGCGCTTACTGCCGGACGCGCGGTACGTCGCACCCCCATGACGCTTTTCGGATAAGCACCATGTCGCCGGACGATATGTTCAGGGAGCTCATCACCACCGATTCGCTGGTGGATACGGGGCGGACCGCCCGCAAGCCTGTCGCGGCATGGCTCGATGAACTGATTTACAAGACCGAGCAATTGCCACGAAATCGCACGCGCTCCCTCGGTGAATTCTCCTCGATCCAGAACAATTTTTCGCTCATCACCATGCTGATCGACGGCACGGAGGCGGCTCGGAACGAATGCGCCGCACAGATTGAACATGCTGTCCAGGAGGGGTTTCCCGGTGAGGCCATGCAGCCCTGGGTGAACCTCGCGCGACTCGACCGCATCGACGGTAAGGCGAGGGCCGCGGCACGGAAACTATCCGCCGTGCGACGTCTCGCCGAGTGCGGCCGCGTCACACTGGCGGGGACTCGCTTTGGTTCCGACGGCGCCGACAGGCGGTTCGCCGCAAGCGTATACGCCAGCGAAAATTTCTATGCCGCGCTGGCACAGAGCGATGCACTCGCCACTCATTTCCGGCGCGTAGAGCGCCAGTTGGGCCGCAAGGAACATCCACTCCTCGCCGAGCAACAGGTCGTCGCCGGCACCCTCACGGGCGACTTCGACATGGTCAACGCGGGATTGTCCAACCGAGCCTGGTTCATGGACGCGCGAACCCGCCTGGCCGGCATGTTCTACCGCGCCGCGTGGTCGTGGCGTCAGGGCGTGCCGGAACCGGTCGACCGTCTGGCTGTGGAACTGCTTCGGCAGTCATCCCCCAAGGCCGCCGAACGAATGCTCGACCATGTGGTGCTTCGCCTTGTGTATCGCGGTGGCCTGCTGGCCCTCCAACGCGGGGACCGAGAGCATGGCATCGCATTGCTTGAGCGAACCCGCCACTACGCCACGCGACTGTCCGATGCGGAGTATGTGGCTCGCGCGGGCGCCCGTCTTGAAACACTCGGAGAAGCGAGCGCCTGGCAAGTAGCCGCTGCACGGAGCGGCTACCGGTCTTTCCGCGGCGTGCCGTCATTCGCGGAAGGTCGGCAGGACCAAGGCATCGCTACGCGCATCGATAAGCTGAAGGAGCTTGTGCATACCATTCGCCGCAATGTTCCGCTGCGCACTTACGCGTCGGTGGAAGCATGAAGCGGCGTGTTCCGATCGTGCTCCAGGCCGAGCTTACCGAGTGCGGCCTCGCGTGCGTCGCCATGATTGCCCATTACCACGGGCATGGCATCGATCTGGGCTGGATGCGTTCCCGTTACGCGTCCTCACTATCGGGCATGTCCTTGCGCCGCACCGCCGAGATCGTGGCGGAGATCGGCTTGCATCCGCGCGTGATCAAGTGCCCGATGAGCATTCTCGCCCGCCTTGGCCGCCCGACCATCCTCTACTGGGGGAGCAATCACTTCGTGGTGTTCATCTCAGCCAAGGATGGCCGTTACGTCATTCATGACCCCGCGAAGGGTCGATGCGTGCTGAACGAAACGGAGTTCGCGCGTCTTTTCACCGGCTACGCGATCGACGCCCAACCAGGGCAGGATTTCACGCCGATTGTGCCCGCGCGAAAACCACGATTCAACGCGCAGGTCCGAACCATCATGCGCTCCCTGGTGGGAGCGGGCCTGCTACTGCTCTGTTTGGCGGTTTGCCTCGAGCTACTGGGGCTCGTTGGTCCATTACTGCTTCAGTGGGTCATCGAGCGTGCCATAGGAAGACGGGATGTCGATCTTCTCTATCTGCTAGCGGGTCTGTTTTCGTTCGCCATCCTGATCCGGTCCGTGCTTAGCCTGGCCCGTGACTGGTCGATCGCCTCGGTGAGTGCAGCGTTCGTTCGCCGATGGGGAGCGGACGTTTTCCGGCATCTTCTCCGGCTTCCGCTGGCCTACTTCGAAAAGCGGAACATAGGAGACGTGCTGTCGAGATACCTCTCGATCCAGTCCATCCAGTCGATCCTTTCGACCAATATCGTGTCTTCGCTCATCGATGGTGGGACTTCCCTCATCGCCCTGGTGTTGATCGCGGGCTATTCGTTGAAGTTCGCGCTGATCGCGCTGGTGACCCTGGCTTTCTACGGGGCGATCAGGCTCTACGTCTACACACCGCTGATGCTCGCCAATCAGGATCAGCTCAATGCCAGCGCGCGGCAGGAAAGTCTCATGATCGAATCCGTGAGGGGCATCGCCACGGTCAAGCTGTTCAACGACCACGAAGGTCGAACGAACCGCTTCACCTCGCTGTTCACCCTTACGCTCAACAAGCTGATCCGCGTGAAGTACCTCAGTTCGATAGCGAGATCCGCGAACGACTCCATCATGGGGCTCTGCCGTATCGGCATCGTCACTCTTGGCGCAAGGCAGGTACTGGATGGTCATTTCACCGTTGGAGCTTTTGTCGCCGCCATCGCCTACGTCGAAATGTTTCTTCTAAAGGGCGCCGCCCTCGTCGATAACATCATCGAACTGCGCTTGCTCGATCTGCATGTCGACCGACTCCGCGACATCACGGATCAGCCCCAGGAGGAGCTCGGCGCGGGTGCGCTGCCTGCATCCATCGGCACCCTTCGCTTCGAAAATATCGGATTCCGTTACGCGTCGGATGAGCCGTGGATAATTCGGCACTTCGACGAGACGATCCTGCCCGGTGAGTCGGTAGCGCTGGCCGGCCCTTCGGGGGTCGGAAAGACAACGCTAATCAAGCTCATTCTTGGCTTCCTCGAGCCTACCGAGGGTCGCATCCTCTATGACGGCGTCGATGTCACGATGATCGGGCGCGCCGCTTTCCGCGCAATCTGCGGTACGGTCCTGCAGAGCGACCGCCTCTTCTCAGGGTCGATCGAGGAAAACATCTGCTTTTTCGACCCCGCCATGGATAGCGCCAGGGTGTCGCGCGCGGCGCATCTCGCAGCCGTGGATGGGGAAGTCATGAGCTTCCCGATGGGCTATAAGACACTGGTTGGCGATATGGGCTCGGCCTTATCCGCAGGTCAGGAGCAGCGCATTCTGCTCGCGCGCGCCATCTACCGGAATCCACAGCTGCTGCTGCTCGATGAGGCAACCAGCCACCTGGACGTCGTCAACGAGCGGCTGATCGGACGACACATCGCTGGCTTGCCGATGACCAGGCTCATGGTGGCGCACCGCCCGGAAACCATAGACTCGGCTGATCGGGTCATCCATCTCCATTATCCGCACGAAAACGGAAAGCCTTCGGTAGCGGCAACGGCCTCCCGATGAACGTCAGTCCCGGGTTTTGGTCGCGGATGTCGACATTGGCCGCGTCGCCGACCGGACTACGCATGACCTGACCGGGCGGGCTATCGGCTGTTTCTGCGAATCAGCCATACCGCAAGCAGAGCTGCACCGCTCCCGAGAGCTACGGCGCGCACTCCTGGCTTGATCGCGACGTCCGCAACCATCCCCTCGGCAGCGTCGACCCGATCGGCCGCAAGCAGCATCAGCCAGTGGCGGAGGTCGTTCTCACTGTGGCGGAAAGCCCTGCGGCGTATCCACCCGCTGATTCCGCGCGGCGGAACAGTCGTGCCGAACACCGGCGGCCGAACGAAGTGCTCAGTCGATTGCAATATTTCGACCGCGCTCTCCTGCGCAGGCGGCGTCGTCCAGTGCACGCCTTCCAGCCGTGGCGGCGTGCGCTCCATCGGCACCGCCGGACGGTTCGCACGGTCAAGGTCGGCGCCCCAACCGGGGATGGTGCTGCGGTCAATGGGCTGGTTCATGCCGGCTCTCCGGGGACGATGGAAGGGTTCGGAGTCTTGACGGACGACCCCGTTGCCGTCGGCGGGATCAATACGGCCTTGATGCAGCCGTCTTTCTTGCCTGAGAACATCTCGTACGCATCACTGACCTCTTCGAGCGGCACGCGATGGGTAATGATGGCCTTGGGGTTGAGCCAGCCAGCGCGGACGTGCTCGATGAGGCGCGGAAGATGACGCTTGACGCTTGCCTGATTCATTCGCAAGGTCAGCCCCTTGTTGACCGCATTGCCGATGGGCACGGCGTTGAACGTCGGACCGTACACGCCGACAATTGACACGTTGCCGCCCTTTCGCACCGAGTTGATGGCCCAGTGCAGCACCGTGGCCGCTCCCGCCTGGAGCTTCATCGTGACACCGGTCAGCTGTTGAAGAGCGCTGCCTGCCGCCTCGCATCCCACCGCATCGATGCACACATCCGCACCGAGCCCGTCGGTCATTTTCTTGATATGGATGGCCATGTCGCCCACTTCCCGAAAATCAACGGTCTCGGCCGGGCCATACGCACGGACGAAGTCGAGCCGGTAGTCGACGTGGTCCACGACGATGACCCGCCCCGCCCCCATCAGCCACGCGGACCGGGCGGCCATGATGCCAACCGGACCGGCACCGAAGACGACAACGGTGTCGTTTTCCTTGATGTCGCCCATCTCGGCGGCCTGGTAGCCCGTGGGCACCACGTCGGTAAGCAGCACGGCGTCTTCGATGTCGATATCGTCGGGAATGACGGTTGGCCCGATGTCGGCGAAGGGCACGCGCACATATTCGGCCTGCCCGCCGGCGTAGCCACCCGTGGTATGTGAATAACCGTAGATTCCACCCACTGCGGTCGCCGACGGGTTCACGTTGTGGCAGTTGCTGTAGAGCTCCCGCTGGCAGAAGTAGCACGTACCGCAAAAGATGTTGAACGGGACGAGTACGCGGTCACCGACCTTCAGTCGTTCGACGCCATTTCCCACCTCGACGACCTCACCCGTGAACTCGTGCCCGAATACCGAACCCACGCGCGTATCCGGGACGAGGCCATGGTAGAGGTGCAGGTCCGACCCGCAGATGCAGGTCCGTGTGACGCGGACGATGGCGTCGAACGGGTGTTCGATCACAGGATCGGGAACTTGCCGCGCGGCCACACGGTAAGGGCGGCGATAGGTGGTCGCGAGCATGGGAGACTCCGGGGGGGTTAATGCTCCAGCGTGTCCCTCGGTTCGTGACCAAAGCGGGAAAAATTGCATGGTCCTTGCTCACGCCACCTGAGCGCGTGTAAGCGGAGCTTCGAGGCAGCCGCCGGCCGCACGGGCGTACAGAGCCCGAAGGCAGGGGTATGGCGGCACCGAGCGGAAGCAACGGGCTGGCAGTGCGAGGCCGACGCCGCCTGCGCGCTTGGACACCCAGACGTCCATAGACAAGAAACGCACCGTACCTTGCGGCACGGTGCGTTTGGCCTCGCCTGTGGCCGGACCAGCCGGCGCAGGAAGTTACAGGGACTTCACCGGGTTCTGTGCAAGCACCTGCCAGGCAAGGGACTCCGCGGCCGTGGCCTGCGCAGGGGTGAGTCCCATGCCCGCCGCCGCGGCGTCGTTCGAGCCAAGGCTGCGCGGATCGCGTCCGGTGATCCGACCGAAGGCGATGAAGGCCTCCATGGTGCTGCTGAAAGCGCTGGCGTGGTAACCGTCGACATTCCACGGATCGACCTTGCCCTCGTCGATACCATCGTATGGATTACGGTCGGCGACGCCCTGGGAAACCGCGGCGACGAACCCATCACCGACGGGCAGCATGCCGGCGAGCCCGGCGTTCGTATCCAGTGCCATCTGGTAGTTGTCATGCAGCAAGGCGACTGCCTGCTCGAAGGTCTTGCCCTTCCAGACGCCACCCGCGGCGTAGAGCTGGTCGGCGCGCGCCCAGTTTTCCAGCACGTAGACCGACGCCGCGGGGTTCGGATGGGGGCCGACGGCATGCACGTAGCCTTCCAGCAGCGCCGAGTACTTCAGGAAACTCGCGGGGTTGAGCGGCGCCGATGGATTGAGCGTGCTGTACTCCTGCAGCACCACCACGTCCCACGCTTTCGAGCCGATGAGCGGCAGCCTGTTCTGGTAATGGTACGCAAGGGTCTGACCGCTCACCGCCTCGATGCTCACGTCATAGGACAGGCCAGCGTCGACGGTCATCTGCTTGAAGATACCGGAGACGCCGCCCGTGCCGGAACCGTTGAGGTCGGTCACGTTAGCCGCGTTGAAGTGGTAGGCCGGCTCGAACTCGCCGTGCGTAAAGCTGTTGCCTACGAAGAGCACCTTGCGGGCCGGCGTCGGCGTCGGGGGCGTCACCAGCGGGAGCACGTCGAACGACGAGGTGAGGTTGTTGAACCGCAGGTCCGTGAGGTTCGGTGCATCGGCCGTGATTTCCAGCGCGAGGCCGCCACGTCCCGGGTGCTGATAGAGCATCACTCGCGAACCTGCCGGGATGCGCACAGACGAAATCTTGTCGACGACCGGGCCTGACACGATGTCGCCGGTGGCGGCATCGGTGCAGAACGACGCGCCCTGGTACTGGTAGTTCTCGTAGAAACACGTGCCGGATGTCGTGGGAGCGGGTGCCGCTGTCGCGCCATCGACCCGAAAGGACGACGCGAGGTTGTTGAAAGCGACGTTGCTCAGGTTGGGCGTATCCGCCGTAACTTCCAGCACCTTCCCTGTGAAGTAGGGGTGCTGGTAAAGCGTTACCTTCGACCCGTCCGGGACGCGTACGGCTGAGATCTTGTCAACCACGGCGCCGGTGACATTACCCTCGAGCGTCGTCGGGCACCACTCCGCCCCCTGATAGTTGTAGTCGGCATAGAAGCAGAGGCCGCCCGTCGCCGAAGCGGTCATGGAGGCAAGAAGAAGTGGCATAGCCGCGCCCAGGCGGGAAAGCGTTCTGTACATGTCGGTCTCTCCGGTTGATGAGTGCGATTCTTCATCCCCAGCCACGACATCGCCTCCCCCGTACGGGTGTAGAAGCGCGCGAGATATGTGCTGCGCATCACCAAATGAGGCGGAAGATCCGTTATTCGAGAAGGTCTCTTGCCACCCAATATCCTTCTCGTGGGGCGCTTGACCGCGAAACCGGCGCGCTACGCCGGTCTGGGGGGACGTGGCCTGCGGCGTCCGCGTCAGTAGGGCAGCGGATCTGGCTCTTGCGCAACGCTTTCCCAAATGCCATCGAGCAGCAGTTTTCGCGTACGGGCGATGTAACCCGGACGCGCGGCAATCACACGCTCCCGCGCTCGATCGCTGAATGACACGACGGAGCGATCGCGATCGCACAGCGCGGACACAACTGTCGGGCCCTTGTCGTTCGGCACCGAAGCAGGGGCGCCCGCACACAAGGTCTTCACTGGTCCGCTGAAGTGACCGACCCAGATCTCCACGCGGCGCCCGCGTTCCGCTTCGACATCGGCTACGGGCTCGTTGAAAACATCGCCTCGACTGTCAAACGCGGCTGCATTGCCGTTGGCGTCGTGAATAACGAACGGAATATGATCCATCCGTTTGTCCCACAAATCGTAGGTGTCATTCGCCTTGACGGTGCCCGTTTCGGTGACTGCGGCACAGCCGGTCAAGCCACTCGTCGCAAGGAACAGCGCGATAGCGGTTCGCCTGGTCGTTAGTTTGAATCGCACGGGGTATATCTCCCTCTTACGGGCTACGCATGAGTTTCTCGCGAGCTCACGCTCTACGGTGGTGGAAAAGCCTCGGATCAGCGTGAGCTCACCTGAGGCTGGTCTTGAGCAGCGGTATGCCATCCGCCACCCAGGGCGCGGATGAGATCCACGCTTGCCTGGAGCTGCCGCGTGCGTACCAGCTCGGCTGTGCGTTCGGCCTTGAGCGCCGCGGTCTGCGCCGTGACTACCTCCAGATAGCTGACGACGCCCTCGTTGTACCGGTTGGTCGCCAAGGTCTCGGACTGCTTGGCGGCGTCGGCCGCTGCCATCTCCTGCTGACCTTCCCGGCCTAACTCCTGAAGCAAGGACAGGTTGTCTTCGACTTGCTGGAACGCGTGCAGCACCAGGCCGCGGTACTGCGCTGAGGCCGCAGCAAACTCCGCTTTGGCTTCCGCCTCGCGGCCGCGCCGCGCGCCGCCGTCCAATAGATTGAGAGAGGCCAACGGCCCAAGGCTCCAGAACTGGTTGCTGGCCGCCAGGAGATTGCCGTGCCCCACGTCCTGCCAGCCCAATGCCGCGCCCAGGCTGATGGTCGGGTAGAACGCCGCGCGCGCGACCCCAATGCCGGCGTTGGCGGCGAACGCACGGCGTTCGGCGGCAGCAATATCCGGCCGGCGCTCCAACAAGGTCGAAGGCACACCCAGCGGAATGCCAGGCAGGGTCAGAGCCGTGGTCTGGGCGGGCAGGAAAAAGCTCGACGGGGATTCGCCGACCAACGCCGCGATGGCGTGCTCGGTGAGTGCCCGCTGCACACGCAGCTCCGTTTCCTGGGCCTGGGCATCGGCGTATTGCGCGTTCGCGCGGGCAAGATCCAGCCCCGACGAAACACCCCCATCCATGCGCTTTTGCGTGATCGACTGGCCCTTGCCGAACGCGGCCAACGAGTCCTGGACGATGCGCAGCTCCACATCATCCCCCCGCAATGCGATGTACAAGTCCGCAAGGCGCCCCTGGAGGCTCAGGCGGGCGGAGGCCAGGTCCGCCTCCGCCGCAACGCTACGCGCCTTGCCTTCGGCCACCTCATTGCGAATCCGGCCCCATAGATCCAGCTCGTAGCTGGCGCTGAAGGCGACCGTCCGCGTGTCGTATTCGTTGGGCTGGTTGGAGCCCCGAAGCGGCCGGTTATCGGACTGCCGCGCGTTGGTCGGTGAGGCGTCGATGCCTGCTTGGGGCGACTGTTGCGCCCCAAGCTCCTGGAGATAGGCCCGCGATGCATCCAGACGAGCCAGAGCTACGCCGATGTCGGGGTTGTTGGCGTCCAGTCTGGATTCGAGGCCATCGAGAGTGGGATCGCCGTAGACTTTCCACCACGGACCGCGCGCGACAGCATCTTTGGGATCGGCCTGCGTCCAACCTTCGGGATTAGCGGCGCCCTTAAAGGCCTCCGGCAGGGCACCGGCGTTGGGCTTCACGTAGTCCGGCGCCAGCGAGCAGCCGCCCAGCGCCATGAACAAGACCAATGCTCCGCCACGGATGGCAAGATCATGCTTTCTTGGCATGGTGGCTCTCGTCGGTGGCAGCGGGGGCCAACTGGACCAGATCGCCTTGGCTCAGCGAATCGGTAGGATGATCGATGATGCGGTCGTCCGGCTGGAGGCCCTGGTCGATCTCCAGCTTGTCGCCCAGGTCCATCGCGATGTGTACATCGCGCAGCACCACATGGTGGTCCTTGCCGAGCACCGCGATCTGCGGCCCCTGCGCGCGAAACAGGAGGGTCGTGGCCGGAACGGTCACCGTGTGGGCGTCGGCGTGTGTGGAGAGCTGCACCTCGGCAAAGTCGCCCGGCAACAGATCCTGGCGCGGATTGTCGACCTTGAACTGCGCCAGCAACGTGCCGGAGGCCCGGTTGATGGCCCTGGACGTCCCGATGAGCGTGCCGTCGACCGTCTCGCCGCCATGGCCCAGCACGAGCAACTTCACCTTCATTCCGGGGACGATGGAGGACGCGTAACTTTGCGGCACCTGCGTGTACAGGCGCATTTTGCTGGTATCGGCAATGGAAAAGAGCGGCTCGCCCCCGCTGGTGTTCGCCGTGATAAGGTCGCCGATGTCCGTGTTACGCGCCGTCACCGTCCCGTCGAACGGCGCGACGATGCGTTTGAATGATTCCAACGCGGCCAGGCGGTCTACATCGGCCTGGGCGCCCAGCTGATTGGCGCGCGCCGTCTCCGCTTCGCTCGACTTTTCATCCGACTCCTGCTTGGACACCGAATGCGACGCGAGCAGGTTCTGCCAGCGCCTGGCGGTGGTGTCGGCCAGGCGCACATTGGCCTGGGCGCGCACCAGTTCGGCTTTGGCCTGTTCGAACTGCTGATCCAGTTCCGGCGTGTCGATGAGCGCCAGAACCTGGCCGGCTTTGACTTTTTCGCCGATGTCGACATTCCACTGCTTCAGATACCCTCCGACCCGTGCGTGGATGGGGGTGGCAATCCATGCATCGAGGTGACCCGGCAGCGTCAGACCCTGGTTGGCGCTGAGCGCAGAGGCAGAAATGACCTGCACGCTCGGCGTAAGTTGCGCCTGGGTCCACGTCGTCAGCTCGTGGGACTCCACGGACCGCAGAGACAGACCCGCAATCACCCCAACGGAGGCCAGGCCTAAGCCGATGGCCAGAATCAAACGGACACGGGGAGGCCGCCCGGGTATCGCGGCGGTGGCTTCATGCGACATGGGAGTGATCTCCGATAAGCGGCTGTTTGGAAGGGGCGGGAGCAGGCCGGCCGTGGACGATCGCGAAGATGACCGGCACAAACAGCAAGGTGGCAAGCGTGGCGAACATGAGGCCGCCGATGACCGCGCGACCCAGCGGGGAGTTCTGTTCCTGGCTGAGCGCCATGGGCAGCATGCCGATGATCATCGCCAGCGCCGTCATGCACACCGGACGGAAGCGGGTAAAACCGGCCTCGAGCGCCGCCTTGACCGGGTCCCCATGCTCGGCCAGCCGCTCGCGGCAGAAGGTCACCACCAGGATCGCGTTCGCAGTGGCCACGCCCATGCACATGATGGCCCCGGTGAGCGCGGGCACGGACAAACTGGTGTGCGTGAGAAACAGCATCCAGACGATGCCGGCAAGCGCTGCCGGGAGGGCGGTGATGATGACGAACGGGTCCATCCACGATTGGAAATTGACCACGATGAGCAGGTAGATGAGGACCACAGCCCCGACCAGACCGAACAACAGACCGCTGAAGGCTTCGTTCATCGTGCCGACCTGCCCGTGCAGGCTGACCAGGGTGCCCTTTGGCCGTTGACTTGCAAACTGCGCCAGAACCTTTTCCACATCACTGGCCACGCCCCCCAAATCCCGGCCTTGAATCGAGGCATAGATGTCGTACGACGGCATGATGTTGTAGTGAGAGACCACCGCATCGCTGGGCCCGCGGGTGAAGCTAGCCAGACCACCCAGAATTTGCGTGGCACCGTTGCCCGAGGAGGTCACCGGCAGCGCCTTCAGATCGGACATGGAATCCATGAGGTATTGCGGCGTCGAGGCGACGATGGCGTAGGACACGCCGTTTTTCGGATTGAGCCAGAAGGCCGGGGCGACCTGCGAGCTGCCTGCCAGAGACGCCACCATGCTATTGGTGACATCCCGCTCGGTGATGCCGAACCCATCCGCCCGTACCCGGTCCACTTTGACGTTCAACTGCGGGTAGTTCGAGCTTTGCTGCAAGCGGACATCGACGATGCCATCCACCTTGCGCAGCTCCTTCATAATTCTTTCTGAGTAGGCTTCGTTGGCCACGCGATCACGTCCGGCGATGGAGACATCCAGCGGCGAGGGCGAACCAAAGTTAAGGATCTGACTGGTCATGTCGGCCGGCAGGAACGCGAACTGGGTGCCGGGGAATTCGCGCGGAAGCTTTTCGCGCAATTGCTTCATGAAATCGGCCGCCGGCCGATGGCCTTCCTTCAAGGCGATCTGGATATCGCCGTCCTGCGAGCCGATGGTACCGCTGCTGCTGTAAACCAGGTTCACGCCGCTCAGCGGAAGGCCGATGTTGTCGATGATGGTGTCGAGCTGATCGGGCGGAATGACGGCGCGGATGGCGCGTTCGATGTGATCGAACTCGGCCGCCGTCTCTTCGACCCGGGTGCCCATGGGCGCGCGCACATGCATCGAGATCGATTCCGAATCCACGGTCGGGAAGAAATCCCGACCCAATGCAGGAATCAGCGCAAAGGACACCACGACGAACCCGAGGAAGCCGACGACAAAGCGCTTCCGGCTGTCGAGAGCCACCGCCAGCAAGCCGTAGTAGCCGTCGCGGACCTGCGTGAAGCGCTGCTCAAAGCCCATCTGAAACCGCAGCAGCCCGCGCACTACGGCACTGCGGCGCTTGCGACCGTGCTGATCGCCCTCGTGATGATTGAGATAGGCGTCCTCGGGATGCGCACCCTCGCCGCCTTCCACATGGTGAGGCTTGAGCAAGAACATCGCGAGCGTCGGCACCAGCGTGCGGGACAGGATGAAGGAGGACACCATGGCGAAGATCACCGCCAAAGCCATCGGGCGGAACAGGAAGCCGGCGATACCGTCGAGCATGAACATCGGCACGAAGACGATGCAGATGCACAGCAGCGACACGAAGGCCGGCGTCACGATCTGCCTGGCGCCGTCCATGATGGCGTCCATCACGCCCTTGCCTTGCTCCAGATGCCAGTTGATGTTCTCGATGGTCACCGTGGCGTCGTCGACCAGAATGCCCACCGCCAACGCCAGGCCGCCCAGGGTCATCACATTCAAGGTCTGTCCGAACAGCGACAGCAAGGCAATGGCCGACAGGATGGACAGCGGGATGGACAACGCGATGATGACCGTCGAGCGCCAGCTGCCGAGGAACAGCAGAATCATCACGGAAGTCAGAAGAGCTGCGATGACGCCCTCGCGAGCCACCGAGGCCACGGCGGCTTTGACAAAGATGGACTGATCGCTCAGCAGATGCATCTGCAGCGACTTGGGTTGGGTCTCGGCAATGAGCGGCAACAGCTTCTTGATGCCGGCCACCACGTCCAGGGTCGACGCGTTGCCGTTCTTCAACGCGGGCATCAGCACGGCGCGTTTGCCGTCCACGCGGACCACATTGTTTTGCGGCGGCGCACCGTCGCGCACATGGGCCACATCGCCGATGGTGATCGTCGCGCCGTTGACGGTCTTGATGGGCAGGTTGTTTAGCTCATCGATGGCCGTTGGGCTGTTATTGAGTTGGATGTGATACTCGTAAGTCCCAATCTTGGCCGTGCCCACGGGGATAATCTGGTTCTGTGCGGCCAACGCGTTGCCCACGTCCTGCGCCGAAAGGCCTTTGGCCGCCAGCGAGCGCGGATTCAAGTCCAGCGTTACTTGCTTTTGTTTGCCGCCGTACGGCGTCGGTATGGCTACGCCGGGCACGGAAATCAGCGTCGGCCGCATGAAGTTCTGCGCGATGTCGCGAATGGTGGCTTCCGACAAGACCGGGCTCGACAGGGCCATCTGCAGCACCGGCACCGTCGAGGCGTTGTAATTGAGGATGAGCGGCGGTGTGATGCCTGGCGGCATCTGCTTGACCACCGTTTGCGAGATGGAGGTCACCTGAGCCGTGGCTGTGCGAATGTCCACGCCCGGCTGGAAGAAAATCTTGACAATGCCAACGCCCGGCAACGACTGCGACTCGATGTGCTCGATGTCGTTGACCGAGGTGGTCAACTGGCGTTCGTAGTAATAGATCACGCGGCCCGACATCTGGTCCGGCGGCAGGCCGTTATAGGTCCACACGACGCTGATGACCGGGATACCGATGTTCGGAAAGATGTCTGTTGGCGTGCGCAAGGCGGCCAGCGGACCGGCGATGAGGATCAACAGCGCCAGCACGATGAAGGTGTATGGACGCGAGAGGGCGATGCGAACGAGGGCTAGCATGCGGCGAGCCCGTGAGCCAATAGAGATGGCGGCGTCATGACGCGGACGGGTCGCTGCGCATGGCGCAGTGGCGCGGAAGGTTTCATCGGCGGTATCGCTCGGATCTGACCCGGGCAGAAGTGCCCTGGGTCATTATCCGAACCGATTCTTGTGGAAATCTTTTGTGCTCCGAATCTGTCGCTCGGCGCTCAGCGTTTACTCGCGGCGTCGGTCAGCGGATCCATCAGGATGTGCACCAGAAGTCCATTGCCCGACGGGGCCTCCAGAAGCGCGATGGACCCGTCGTGCAGCTCTACCGCGCGCTGGACGATGCTGAGCCCAAGGCCGTAGCCCGGCTCTTTCATGTCCGCACCACGGTAGCCACGTTGAAAGGCAGCCTCCCTGCGGTCCTTGGGAATGCCGGGCCCGTCGTCGGAGACCGCAATCAGGATCTTGCCGTCCAGGCGGCACACAGCCACATCGACCTGGCCACGCTCCGGGGTGTAACGGAGTGCGTTTTCAATCAGGTTGCGAAACATCGCCGTGAGTGCGACCTCATGGCCCGACACCCACAATTCGGGCTCTTCGTGGTTGAGGCTCAGGGAGATGTCTTTCTCCGCGATGACGGGGGCCAACTCTTCGATGACCTCGGTGGCCACCATGACCAGGTCCAGAGGGACGCGGTGTTGTGAGGCGGCCCCGGCTTCCAAACGCGCGACCGCAAGAATTTGCTCGATGCGGCGTCCCAAGCGGACCAGGCTTCGCCGCGCGTTGCCGACGGTGTATTGAACCTCGGCCGGGTCGTCGGCAATGAGCGCGCTTTCCATGTGAATCATGGTGGCTGCCAGCGGTGTGCGCAGCTCATGCGCCACATCGCCAGCAAATCGGTGCTCTCGTTCGACCGCATCTTCCAACCGCTCGAGTTGCTGATTGAGCGTCTCGATCAGTGGCTTGATCTCGTCGGGAGAGCGGTCGATGGAGATGAGCTTGCGACTGCCCGGTTCGCGCTGCGCGAGCACTGCAGTCAGCACACCCAGAGGCTTGAGTCCCTGTTTGACCGCGAGTCCTGCCAACACGGCGAGCAGAGGCAGCCCGATGATGAGCGGCAACGCGTGCTCAAGGATGAGACCGCGGGTGATGTCCGACCGGTTATCTGCCCGCTCCCCAATCCGCACCGTCAGGTCGAAGCGGTTGGTGAGGGTGAACAGTCGCCATTTGACCCCGTTATATTCGGCTTCATGAAACCCGCGTTCCCCAGGAGCCGGTGGGGGCAGGTCCGCCAGATTGGCGGTTGCCGCGACCAGTTTGCGCTGGGGGTCATACGCCTGAAAGCCGACTTCGGGCTCGTAGTTGCGTGGATGGACCGATACGACGACGGTACCCTTTTGCGCCTCGGTCGCGAGCTGCAGCGTCTTCGCCGGATCCTGTACTCCGTAGTTGCCATGCCCGTAGGCAATCAAGGTGCCCAGCGTTCGCCCGGCCTGGGCCAAACGCCCATCGAGCAACTGATTCATCTCGTGGAGTTCGCGCTGGTAGCTGATGGTCCCCAGCGGAATGAGCACGGCCACCTGGACAAGGATGATGAGCCAGGTGAGTCGCGCGCGCAGGCTGCTGGAGGTCACTTGGGTTCCCGGGGCATCATGTAGCCAATGCCGCGCACCGTGTGGATGACCTCGGGACTCAACTTCCGGCGCAGCCAGTGCACATGCACTTCGATGGCGTTGCGATCCACCACTGTGTCATATCCGTAGACCGACCCTTCGAGCGTTTCGCGGCGAACGATGCGGCCGGCGCGCTCGGTCAGGATGCGCAGCACCGCGAACTCCCGCCGGGTCAAGGTTACCATTTCACCTCGAAAGGTAACGCCATTCGTAGCCAGGTCCAGCACCAGACTGCCCACCTCCACTCGATTGTCCACCAGGCCCTGCGCGCGGCGGGTCAGCGAGCGAATACGTGCCGCCAGTTCCCCCAGGTCAAACGGCTTGACCAAGTAATCGTCTGCGCCCAGGTCCAAGCCCTTGATGCGCGACTCTGTCGCATCCCGCGCGGTCATTACCAGGATGGGCGTTTTCACCCCCGCGCGGCGTGCTTCAAGCAGCACTTCCAAGCCGTCTTTCCCAGGCAGGCCCAGGTCGAGCAAGATCAAGTCGATGCCCGTGTCAGACAACGACGCCGCGCCTTGCCTGCCGTCGGTCAGCCACGTTACCGCGTAAGACTGGTGCTCAAGCGCATGCTTGATGGCCTCGCCCAACTCGATGTCGTCTTCAAGTAGCAAGATGTGCATGCGGTACGGGCTCGAGGAACGAAAGCGACCATGATCGCCGGAGAGTCTTTTGCCAACCTTTTGTGCCCTGGCATCCAGTCTACGCCAGGGCAGTGACGCGATGTCTGGTCTCAACCGGCTCTTGCAGGAGCCCGAACTCCGTCTGGACCGCAGCCCCCCGGGCCACGCTTGCCCCGCCCTGACCGGCCGATTGGGCTCTCCATCGATCGACCGCTGCGGATTCACATGACCAACCCCCTGCCCGCCTTGCTCACCGCCCTGAACCACGCCATCGAGGCTGTTGCGCGCAATGACGACCCTTGGCTGCGCTCGATCGCCATCGCCGCCCTCCAGTGCGAGTTGGGGACCTGGTCTATCGGGTGCCCGCGGACCCCGACATCGCCCTCCCGCTCCAGCGCATTGCGCGCATGGTGGAGAATATTCATGCGGGCCATTCCGCCCCGTTCTGTTCGACGAGGCCGCGCCGCATCGAGGTGGTGTAGAGCGGGTCGGTCGCATAGGTGTTGGTGTAGGGATCGAGGATGTGATCATCCGCCGTGGCGAAGATCTCTCACCCGGCCTGATCGAGAGCTACCTTGAGAGACATCGCGCCGTCAAAGAATGCTGCGTGGTCGGAATCGACGACACCGACCTGGGCGAGGTACCTGTGGCATTTGTTGTCGCCCGAGGGGCCATACGATTGAAGTCGGCGCCCTACGGCAATATGCGTACGACGCCTTTTCAAGGGTATATGTCCCTGCCCATATCCACGTGATACCGACACTCCCAACCGGCAGCTTGGTCAACGCGCTCACGGCCAGCCCTAGCATTCCGAACGAGGCGCTTTATTCGCGATAAATCGCACCCTCAAAGTCGAGCACTCCCGCGCCTTCCTGCCGGTTGAGATATGCCTCTGCCGCCTCCAGCACATCGCCGCCAGGCACGCTGACCGCCAACAGGTTGCGCGCTTTAAAGTATTCCGTCACACAGCCCAAGGACCGGAGCGCATCGGCAACGGCATCGACAATGTTCTCATCGAAGCAGACCACGCGAAATAAAGAGTTCGGCGATTCCACCAGCACTCGGTCGAACCATCGAACGCCATCCTGAAGAGGTGCGCGGACGGTATCGCCGAGGCCGGCCTGGCGCGCAAAGAACGGGATGTTATCGATGGTGTAGGTATCTGGCGATCCTGCTGGTCTTGCCCAGACCGACTCACTGCCAACGTCTGGATAGCCGTCCTCGTCCGGTTGGATAGAAAAGAATACCTTCACCAATTCAGGCATTGATTTTGTCGCTCTTATCGAGGTTACAGTTTCGGCAGGCAGGTTGACCATTGTTTAACGATCCGTCTCCGCCCTTGGACCTTGGGATAACGTGGTCCACATTAACCTCATTTCCGGGCGGAGTAACGCCGCGTTCACTCTTTGCGACGCCCGGTATTGAATATAGTCTCGCAATGAACACGGAGGACGGCCTGATTGGCCGCCCCGTGCTATCTCGATGCAACACGCTCTTTACTTCGCGGTGAACGATGTCCAATTGGGATTCAAAATAGATTGACCATCTGGCCGCAGAAGTTCGAGTTCGAACATCCGTCCATTCACATGGTAAAAATAGACGTCAATGAACTCGCCATCTGCATCCAACAATTTTCCTTCGACGGGAAATCCGTCGCGACCGCGGAAGCTATCTTGACCTCGATAAGGTGGGAGCTGCACATCGGGCAGGTGAAAGAGCAACCGAGATCCGTCTGGCGATTCGTCCGTGACCTCAACTTCATTGATATCTAGTAGGAGCTGACTCCGAAGCACGTCATCTGCAATTAGATTTCCGAGCGTTCGGACTACAGACGATTCGGACTGCGTCAATTTTCGCATCTTGGCGCCTACTGCAATGGAAAGATTGTTCCGACATTTACCTTTCCGTCCTGAAGTGGAAATGCACGGAATTCGAGGGGTACTTCGTTCACGTTTAATCTGCCGCTGAAGGGGCCAACCGTAGTACCTTCAGAGGCAATCCTCAGTGTCCCACTGACTTCTTTCCTACGACACTCTCCACGTGCCCGACATCGAGCCCTGCCGACGAAAGCCGCGACGCGCAATGGCTGGTCTGAAACACGCTTGCGAGAGAGCCACATCTAAGAGCGCCGCAGCCAGCCGGACCGCCTCTTTGGTCATCCCATGCAATGGCCGCACCAAGAACCGCGAACCGATAGCCGGGCGCAGCGACTCGGGGACCAGAAAGCGGACATAGAAACCGCTGCGTCGGGACAACAGCAAAGGCTTGGGCACAAAACGATACCTCAGACGATACCTCGGGGGAGGTCGCCCGGGTCCGCTGACGAAGCCGATAAAAACATTGCAGAAAAGGCACTTAGCGCAATGATGGCACTGAGTGGAGCGGGTGAAGGGAATCGAACCCTCGTCAGTAGCTTGGGAAGCTACAGCTCTACCATTGAGCTACACCCGCATCGGCCCCGGATGGTAATACGAGATCGCCCACCGGCGAAAGGTGGCGGCTGGCTGAACGCACCGGCCGTCCACCGCGCGGCGGGTCAGTCGCAGGCGCATAATCTTGCCGGGGCATCCCTACGAGGGCCGGAACATGCGTCGTGCGCTTTCGCTTTCCATCTTTGCCGGGCTCGCGCTATGCGCAACCGGCGCTACGCTGGCGCAGTCGCGCACGGTATCCACGGCCAATATGCCGAAGCCGGGAGTCAGCTATATCACCGGTCCCTCGACCCCGGTCCGCAAGGAAACCGTGAGTACGGGCACCCTGCCCCAGCCGGCACGGCTGTACGCGGGCGGTCAGGGCGGCACGGGCGCCTCGTCCAGGCAGGACGGGTATGACAGCGGCAACTACCCCCCGGACAACGGCAGCTATAACAACGGCGGTTACTACGGCGGCGGTTACGGTGGCGGTTACGGCAACGGTTATGGCTACGGCTACGGCCGGGATGACGGCTATGGCCACGGTCGCGGCGGCCGGGACCACGATCACGATCACGGCCAGCCCGGCAACGGCGGTCGCGACCGCGACCACGACCGACGCCCACCCGGCAACTCGACCACCATCGCCCAGTCGCCCGGCTCGGCCCATACCGGTGCCACAGGCCCGGCCATGAACCTCGCCCCGGACCGCAACGGCCCGCGTGGCCCACGCGACAGCGGCAACAACCGCGGTGAGAATGGCTGGAACGATGGCTTCGGCAGCCGCACCCCCACGCAACCCCGGTCTGGCGTGACCAACCGCGTGACCCAGCCCGGCATCGGCACACCGGTCCGCGGCGGCAATGGGTGGAACGGCCGCTGAGCCCCGTTACAATGGGCGGATGCATATCACTCTAAACGGCGACGCGCGCGATTGCGCGCCCGGCACCTCGGTTCTTGCGCTGCTCGACGCTGCCGGTTACGGCGGCAAGCGCGTGGCGGTCGAGGTCAACCTCGAGATCGTGCCGCGCAGCGCGCACGCGACGCATGTGCTCGCCGAGGGCGACCGCGTCGAGATCGTCCATGCCATCGGTGGCGGCTGAGCCGCACCCCTCCAGGAAATCGCCCGCATGAACCACTTCTCCCCTGCCGCCGATGACGTCCTGACCGTCGCGGGCCGCACCTTTCACTCGCGGCTGCTCACGGGCACCGGCAAGTACAAGGATTTCGACGAAACGCGTCGCGCCACCGAAGCCGCCGGCGCGCAGATCGTCACCCTCGCCATTCGCCGGGTGAACATCGGCCAGGACGCGAGCCAGCCCAACCTGCTCGACGCGCTGCCGCCGGATCGCTTCACCCTGCTGCCGAATACGGCGGGTTGCTACACGGCCGACGATGCCGTGCGCACCTGTCGCCTCGCGCGCGAGCTGCTCGACGGCCACAACCTCGTGAAGCTCGAAGTCCTCGGCGACGAGCGCACGCTCTACCCGGATGTGGTGCAGACGCTGGTCGCCGCCGAGAAGCTCGTGGCCGATGGCTTCGACGTCATGGTCTACACGTCGGACGACCCGATCCTGGCGCGCCGTCTCGAAGAGATCGGCTGCGCCGCGATCATGCCGCTGGCCGCGCCGATCGGCTCGGGTCTGGGCATCCAGAATCGCTACAACCTGCTCGAGATCGTCGAGAACGCAAAGGTCCCGGTGATCGTCGATGCCGGCGTCGGCACCGCGTCCGATGCCGCCATCGCGATGGAGCTCGGCTGCGATGGCGTGCTGATGAACACCGCGATCGCCGGCGCAAAGGATCCGGTCCTGATGGCGCATGCGATGAAGCTCGCGGTCGAAGCGGGCCGCGCGGCGTTCCGCGCCGGCCGTATTCCGCGCAAGCGCTTCGCATCGGCCTCGAGCCCGGTCGACGGACTGGTGGGCTGAGCATGACCACCGATGACGACAACAACGCCGGCGACGCGCCGTTCCACCGCCGCATCCGCAGCTTCGTGCTGCGCGAAGGCCGGATGACGCCCGCGCAGCAACGTGCGTTCGACAATCACTGGTCTCGCTTCGGCCTCGATTACCACGGCACCGGGCGCGACCTCGACGCCACCTTCGGTCATCGCGCGCCACGCGTGCTGGAGATCGGCTTCGGCAACGGTGAAGCACTGGCCTGGGCCAGCGAGCACGATCAGTCGCGCGATTACATCGGCGTCGAAGTGCACAGTCCGGGTGTCGGCCGCCTGATGAACGCGCTGGCCGCACGCGATGCGCGGAACGTGCGCCTCTACAAGCACGACGCCGTCGAAGTGCTCGAAAACGAGATCCCGCCGGGCAGCCTGTCCGAAGTACGCATCTGGTTCCCCGATCCGTGGCACAAGAAGCGCCATAACAAGCGTCGTATCGTGCAGCCGGCGTTCGTCGAACTGCTGGCGTCGCGCATGGCGCCGGGCGGCTTGCTGCATCTGGCCACCGACTGGGAAGCCTACGCCGAGCACATGCGCGAGACGATGGAAGCCGCCGCGGGCTGGCGTAACCGTGTCGGTCCGGGCGAGTCGGCGGAGCGTCCCGCGTGGCGCATCGAGACCCATTTCGAACGCCGCGGCACGCGTCTTGGCCACGGTGTCTGGGATTACCTGTACGAGTGGCAGGGTCGATAACGACAATCCGTTGACCGCGGGCGGCGCATAACGTGGGGATTCGTTTTCACGGAGTTGCCCATGTCCATCGCCAGCCTTGCCGACCTGATCGCCGAAACCCTCGAAGAAGCCGGCGTTCGCCGGATCTACGGTCTGGTGGGCGACAGCCTCAATGCGATCACCGATTCGCTGCGCGAGCGCCAGCGCATCGACTGGGTCCATGTCCGTAACGAAGAAGCCGGCGCGTTTGCCGCCGGCGCGGAAGCGCAGCTCACCGGTGCGCTCGCCGTCTGCGCGGGAAGCTGCGGCCCCGGCAACCTGCATCTGATCAACGGCCTGTTCGACTGCAACCGCTCGCGCACGCCCGTGCTGGCGATCGCCGCGCATATTCCCAGCGCCGAAATCGGCAGCGGCTATTTTCAGGAAACGCATCCGACCGAGCTGTTTCGCGAGTGCAGTGTGTACTGCGAGATGGTTTCCGATGCGTCGCAGATGCCCCACGTGCTGGATTCGGCCATTCGCGCCGCCGTGGGCCAACGCGGCGTGGCCGTGGTGGTGATTCCCGGCGACGTGGCCATGCGCAAGTCGCCGGTGAAGAAGGTGACGCCCGCGGCCGGGCTGCTGCCGCCTTCGCCGAAGGTCATCCCTGCCGAGCGTGAGCTGGACGCCCTGGCTGAGCTGCTCAACGCGGGCAAACGCGTCACCCTGCTCTGCGGTCGCGGCACGGCCGGCGCCCATGACGACCTGATCGCCCTGGCCGATGCGCTGCAGTCGCCGATCGTGCATGCGCTGGGTGGCAAGGAGTATGTGGAATACGACAACCCCTTCGACGTGGGCATGACCGGCCTGATCGGCTTCAGCTCCGGCTACTACGCGATGGAGGACTGCGACACGCTGCTGATGCTGGGCACCGATTTTCCGTACCGTCAGTTCTACCCCGAGGACGCGAAGATCGCGCAGGTCGACATCCGCCCCGGCAACATCGGTCGTCGCTGCCGTGTCGAACTCGGTGTGGTCGGCGATGTGGGCGAAACCATCCGCGCCCTGTTGCCGCGGATCGAGCCCAAGCGGCTGCGCGGCCACCTGGACCGCTGCCTCGCTCACTATGCGCGGGCCCGCGACGACCTCGACCAGCTCGCCCGCATCGAACCCGGCCACGACCTCATCCATCCGCAGCAGGTCACCCGCCTCGTCAGCGAGCTGGCCGAGGACGATGCGATCTTTACCTGCGACGTCGGCACGCCCACGGTATGGGCCGCGCGCTACCTGACGATGAACGGCAAGCGCCGCCTGCTCGGCTCCTTCGTCCATGGCTCCATGGCCAATGCCATGCCGCAGGCGATCGGCGCGCAGGCCTCCCACCCGGGACGGCAGGTGATCTCGCTGTCGGGCGATGGCGGCTTCACGATGCTGATGGGCGACTTCATCACGCTGGCCCAGCAGGGCCTCCCGGTGAAGGTCATCGTGCTCAACAATGGCACCCTGGGCTTCGTCGAGCTGGAGATGAAGGCGGCGGGGCTGCTCGAAACGGGCGTCGAACTGAAGAATCCGGACTTCGCGGCCATGGCCAACGCGATGGGCATTCATGGACGACGCGTCGCCCGCGCCAGCGACCTGCCCTCGGCCATCGCGGAAGTGCTGTCGCACGACGGCCCCGCATTGCTCGATGTGGTCAGCAACCGGCTCGAGCTGTCGATGCCGCCGAAAATCAGCGGCGAGCAGGTCAAGGGCTTCAGCCTGTACGCGCTGAAGGCGGTGATGAGCGGGCGCGGCGACTCGATCGTCGACCTCGCGCTGAGCAACCTCAGCCGCTGATCGGACCGGTGAGCGCACGCTCCGCACGGGAGCGTGTGCTGGCGCAACCCATTCGTGCGCTTTTCTTCAGCCGGGAGCCACCCCCAGCGCGTATACTCCTGCGGCAACGATAGCCGCCTGGCAAGAGCATGCCACCGCACGTCTCCAACGACCGGATCGGAACCGCCGGCCAGTGGCACTGACCCTCACTCCTGAAATGATCCTCGTGCTGGGCCTGGTGGGCTTCACCATGCTCATGCTCGTTCTGGAGTGGATCCGGGCCGACATGGTCGCCCTGCTCGTCGTGGTCACGATCGGCCTCACCGGCCTGATCCCCGGCGACCAGGTCTTCAACGGCTTTGCCGGTAACGCGGTGATCGCCATCATCGCGATCATGATCATGGGCGCCGGTCTCGACCGCGCCGGCGTGCTCAACCTCACCGCGGCCTTCGTCATGCGCATGGCGCGCGGTGTCGAGTCCCGCCTCGGCGTCGTGATCAACAGCGTCACGAGCCTGTTCAGCGCCGTGATTCCCAGCCAGGCTCTGGCCGCCCTGATGATTCCCGTGACCAGCCGCCTCTCCGCGCGTACCGGCGTGCCGATGTCGCGCCTGCTGCTGCCGATGGCCTTCTGCATCCTGACGGCCACCAACACCACGCTGATCGCCAACTCGCCGCTGATCGTGCTGAACGACCTGATCGCCAGCGCCAACAGCAACCTGCCGCCCGGCGCGCACACGATCCCCCGATTCGGCCTGTTCAGCGTCACCCCCGTGGGCCTCGTGCTGGCCCTGGTCGGCGTGCTGTTCTTCTATTTCTTCACCCGCAAGCTGCTGCCCGAGCGCGAAGACGAGCGCCTGAAAGTCACTCCCGGCCGCACCGAGAGCTATTTCGCCGATACCTACGGCATCGCCGGCGAGACCGCCGAGCTTACCGTCACGGCGGAGAGCCCGCTGGTCGGCATGAGCATCGGTGAGGCGGAGCAGCTGCACGGTGCCCCGCTGATTCTGGCGATCAAGAACGGCAACGAGAGCCGCGTCGCCCCCCCATCGGACCAGATGATCTGGGTCGGTACGGTGCTCGGCGTGCTCGCGCCAAAGGACGCCATCCAGGCATTCGCCAATAACCAGCTGTGTCGCGTCTCCATGCGCATGCGCCAGCTGGGTGAGCAGTTCAACACCACACGCGCGGGTATTTCCGAAGCCGTCGTGCCGCCCGGCTCCCGCTTCATCAAGCAGACCGTGGGCGATCTGCGCCTGCGCAAGCGCTTCGGCATCTCCGTGCTGGCGGTCAACCGTGGCGACGAGGTGTACCGCGAGGACGTGCGCGCGGTCAGCCTGCGCGCCGGTGACACCCTCGTGCTGCACAGCAAGTGGCGCGACCTGATGCTGGCCGAGGAAGACCGCGACTTCGTCGTGGTCACCGACATCCCCAAGGAAGAGCAGCGCCCCGGCAAGATCTGGCAGGCGGTGGGTTTCTTCGTGCTGGCCAAGTGCCTGGCCCTGTTCACCCACCTCGACCTGTCGGTGGCGATGATGACCGGCGCGGTCGGCATGCTGCTCACCGGCGTGCTGAACATGGACGAGGCCTACAAGGCCATCAACTGGAAGACGATCTTCGTTACCGCCTGCCTGATTCCCCTCGGCTGGTCGATGGATTCCACGGGCACCGCGTCGTGGCTGGCGCAGGAAGTCCTGGCGATCATGGGCGGTGCGCCGCAATGGACGCTGCAGCTGTGCATCGCGGTCCTGACGCTGATGTTCTCTCAGGTCATGTCGAACGTGGGCGCCACCGTGATGATGGTGCCGCTGGCGATCAGCGTGGCGGTGAGTACGGGGGGAAACCCTTCCGCTTACGCGTTGATCGTCGCCGTGTCGTCGTCCAATACGTTCCTGCTGCCTTCGGGGCATCCGGCGTTGATGATGGTCGCGGGGCCGGGCGGTTATCGTTCGAAGGACTTTTTGCGGGTCGGGCTGCCGCTGACGTTCCTGGTTCTGGCGATTACGCTGGTGGTCGTCAACCTGATGTATCGCTGAGCGACGCGCCGCGATTACGGCATTTCTCAGGCCAGCCGGACTTCCCCGTCGACGACCGACACCGGTACCGCACGCAGCCGATCTCCCCGGCAGGGCCCGTTGGTGCAGTCACCACTCTCCGCCGTAAACGTCGCCCCGTGCGCCGCGCAGATGATCGTGCCATTGCGCACCAGGAACTTGCCCGGCGCATAGTCCAGCCGCCGACCCGCATGGGGACAGACGTTGAGGTAGGCGCGGGCCTCCTCCCCCGAGCGGTAGATCAGCAGGGACTCGACCTCGCCCTGGATGACGGCCTCGGTTTCGACGGCGTTGCCATCGGGAATGTCCGCCAGCAGGCAGAGGGGAGCGGTGTCGGCGGTAGGAGTCATGGCACTTGTCTGTGGGGATGGGTTGCCCCAAGGTAAAGGAGAACCACGCATGTCATTGTGCCACACGGATTTTTAACCAATGCGCTTCGTCCTTCCGCCCATCCGCCGCTCTCGCAACCCGCTGGTCCGCGCCCTGTCCGTCGTGGCCGGTCTGGCCGTGCTCGGGGTGCTGCTCGTGTTCGGTGTGGTCGTCCTCGGCGTGCTGATGGCCGGCGGCCTGGTGTTCCTGGCGGTCCGCCAGTGGAAGCTGGCCCGTGGCGGCGTTCGCCCGGCGCCGCGTCCGGCCGCGGCGCGCGCCACGCACGATCCGAACGTGCTCGAAGGCGAGTTCGTCGTGATCCGTCAGGGCGATCCGGTTCACCACTGAGCCCCTGCGCAAGAAGCGGATGGTGACGGTCGTCGCATCCGCCTACGCTGGCCTTCAACGACAGGAGGCCCGATGAAAGCCCAGGTCCAGACTATCCGCCCCGCCGCCGACGATCCGCTCGACCGTGTCCGGGCCGCGCTGGAGCAAGATGACGCGCCCAGCGATCTGGCCAGCCTGGCGACGATCGCCGGGCTCAGCCCCACGCATCTGCAACGCGCCTTCCGGCGCCGGTTTGGCGTCAGCCCGGCCGAGTACGCCCGCGCCCGCCGTTTCGGCCAGCTCCGCGATGCGCTTCGCGAAGGATCGGCCGTGACCGATGCGGTCTACCAGGCCGGTTTCGGCTCAGGCAGCCGCGTCTACGAGGAAAGCGACCGCCGGCTCGGCATGACCCCGGCGAGCTACCGGGCCGGCGGTGCGGGCGCCTCGATTCGCTACACCACGACGGGTACCCCGCTCGGCCGGCTGCTCGTCGCCACCACGGCGAAGGGCATCTGCGCCGTGACGCTCGGTGCCGACGATGAGGCGCTGGAAACGCGACTGGCCGGGGAATTCCCGCTCGCCGACCGGGAACGCGTCGACGAGGGACGCGACGAATGGCTGGACGCCGTGATCGGCCGGGTCACCCGCGAGCTGGGCTGGGAAAGGGGCGCCGCCCCCGCCATGCCGCCACTCGATATCGCCGCGACCGCTTTTCAGTGGCGCGTCTGGGAAGCGCTGACCCGGATACCGCTCGGCGAGACCCTCAGCTACGGCGAGCTCGCCGCCAGACTTGGCGTGCCGAAGGCGGCACGTGCGATCGGACGCGCCTGCGGCAGCAACAAGCTGGCGCTGCTGGTGCCCTGCCATCGCATCATCCGCGAAGACGGCAGCCTCGGCGGGTGGCGCTGGGGAATGGAGATCAAGCAGCAGTTGCTCGCCACCGAACGTGCCATGAGCGCCGCTCAAGGCTGACCCTCGAAGGTTTCGCTACCAAGGCCACGACGGCGGCGATATCGTTCGTGATTCGCGCCGCATCTTGCGACGCGTGCCTGCCCCCGGGTTCCCCATGTCCGACGCCGTGTGTACCGAAAAAAAAGTCCCTGCCACCACGCTGACCGCCGCGCGCTGGCTGGTGCCGCTGTCGCTGATGTCGATGTACCTGATCTGGGGTTCCACCTATCTGGGCATCCGCTATGCGCTGGTCAGCTATCCGCCGTTCCTGATGGCGGCGATCCGTTTCGCCATCGCCGGCGTGCTGATGTTCACCGTCCTGCGCGTGCGCGGTGTCGCCTTGCCGACCCCGCGACAGTGGCGGAACGCCGCCATCGTCGGCACGCTGTTGCTCGCCGGCGGCAACGGGCTGGTCTGTTTCGCCGAACAGTCGGTCAGCTCGGGCATCGCCGCCGTCGCGGTGGCCAGCATGCCGCTGTTCGCCGCGGTCTTCGGCGGCCTCTATCGTGAATGGCCCACGCGCGGCGAAACCGTCGGTCTGCTGCTGGGCTTTGTCGGGGTGGTCGTGCTCAACCTTGGCGCCGGGTTGTCGGGCTCGCCGATCGGCGCGATCGCGTTGATCTGCGCCGCCATGGCCTGGGCCTTCGGCTCGGTGTGGTCCAAGCGTCAGGACATGCCGGCCGGCCCCATGAACACCGCCGCGCAGATGCTCTGTGCCAGCGTCTCGCTGGCGATCATCGCGATGCTGCATGGCGAGCGCTTCCCCGCGCACCCGCAGCTGGGCGCCACCCTCGCGCTGGGTTACCTGATCGTGTTCGGTTCGATCATCGCCTTTAGCGCGTATCTCTACGTACTCAAGACCGTTCGTCCCGCCCTTGCCACCAGCTATGCCTACGTGAATCCGCCCGTGGCGGTGCTGTTCGGCGTCGCCATCGCCGGTGAGCACGTGGGCACGTTCGACCTGGCGGGCATGGCGATCATCCTCGTCGGTGTCGGCATCATCACCATGATGCGGACCCGCAAGGCCTGAGACGCCCCGGCAAGTGTGACGCAGGTCTCGTCCCGGGCCGGCGCGCCGATTTTTGAGAATTATTCGATGTCCGCGAATCTCAAGCCCACCTAGGCTGCTTTTCTCTTAGGTGGGAGCGCGGTATGACGGGCAGTCTGGCCAATCCGACACAACGAACCCATCGGCGGCGGCTATGCATGGCGCGCGGCGCGACGGTACTGGGCATCGGCGTGGCCGCCATCGCGTCATGCCAGCGCTTCCGGGCCGACACCGAATCGATGTACGCCGATCTCGACACCTGCGAGGAACGGGGCGGCCGCTGGGACGTCGACCGCGCTCGCTGCGCGATCGACGTCGTCCTGGCGGACCACCCGCAACTCACCGACGACGCGCTTCCACTGGAAGCGCCGTGAGAAATCAGAGCTCGCGCAACGCGGTGGTCACGGGCACCCGGGCGGCACGCAAAGCGGGAAACAGGCCGCCGATAAAGCCGATCGCCAACGCCCATTTGATCCCCGTCCACAAGAGCGCGGCACTCACGTGGAACCGGAACACCACCTGGCTGAAGTTCGCCCCGAGCGTCGACGCCGTGTAGCCATTGAAGACGATCCACACGATGCCCGCACCGATCACGCCGCCGAGCAACGCCAGCAACATCGTCTCCAGCATCACCGACACCACGACCGGTATCCCGCGAAAGCCGATCGCACGTAACGTGGCGATCTCGCGAGCCCGGGCCTGGATCGCGGCGAACATCGTATTGAGCGCGCCGAACACGGCACCGATCGCCATGATGATGCCCACCGTGATACCGACCGCACGTAGCACCCTGGTCAGGCCTTCGGACTGCTTGCTGAAGTATTCCTGCGTCGTACTGACGTCGACCTTCAGGCGCGGATCGCCAGCCAGCGACGCCTTGAAGGTGTCGAATGCCGCGGGCGAATCCAGCATGACCGTCACCGACTGCATGCTGCTGCCACGCCGGTAGGCCGAGGCGACGCTCTGCGTGTCGCCCCACAACTCCGATTCCAGCACGTCGTTCGACACGAACTCGCCCACCACGGTCCAGGTCTGTCCCGCGAGGCGGATGCTCCTGCCAACATCGAGGCCCGCGAACTGCCCCCGCGCGCCCTTGCCGACGATGAGCTCACGCAGCCCCGGTGTGAACTTGCGCCCCTCGACGATCTTCACCTGATCGCGTAGCGACCACACGTCAGCGCTGACGCCACGGATGGGCACATTGGAATCGCTGCCGGGATCGCTCTTGCGTGGCAGGTTGGCGACGACGACGAGTTCGCCCGAGGCGATCGGCCGGCCCTGGGCATCTTTCTTCACACCGGGCGCCTGCATCACCACGTTGGCGCTGTCGCGATCGAGGATGGAATTGAGCTCCGCCTGCGAGCCGCCGCGCAAGACGATGGCCGTCCGGTCGTTACCCGTGGAGCGCAGGGTTTCGGCGAAACCATCGCTCATCGCCAGCATGGCGACGAGTACACCGACCACGCCCGCGATGCCCACCACCACCACCGATGACGAGCCGAGCCGCTGAACCACCGTGGCGAGTCCCACGCGAGTCACCTGCCAGGTCTGTCGTCCGCGACGGGTCAGCGCCATCCACAGCGCGAATACGACGGCGATGGCGACGATGCCCTGCCAGGGCAACGCGATCCAGACGACGAGGAACGCGGCGACGATCAGCAGGGTCAGCAGGCCGAACCCGAACTTCTTCATGCGTTTCATGGTGAGTTCCTTCAGCGCCCGGCGAGCGCGTCGACGATGTTGAGGCGCATGGCACGGAGGGCGGGCAAGGCACCGACGAGGGCGCCGATCACCACCATCAGCACGAGGCCGAGAATCCAGGTCTGGGTACCGATGGGTGGCAGATTGAGCATGCCGCCGCTGCCCTTGGCCACGATCGGCACCACGATGCCGGCCAGTGCCAGACCCAGCACGCCGCCGAGCACCAGCAACAGGATGCCTTCCGCCAGCACCATGCCGAGGACGCTGTGGCTGGAGAAGCCGATGGTCTTCAGGACGGCCAGCTCATGGGTCCGCTCGCGCACGGCCTGCGCCATCGGGTTGCCGGTAAGCAGGATGAGAGTGAAGAACACCGCGCCCATGATCGCCGACACGATCAACCCGATATCGCCGAGCTGTTTGGCGAACGATGCGTTGAACGCCTGCTCGGTCTGCGTCTTGGTCTCGTGGTCGGAATTGGCGGAGAGCGCGTCGATGGCCCTGGCGACGCTGTCCGCCTTGTCCGCCGAGGTCAGCTGCACCGCGTACCAGCCTACCGTCGTACCGACGCTCTGAAATGCGTTGGCGTCTTCGAAATACTTGTGATGGAAGAAGAACTGCTGGTCCGTACCGTTCGCCGCGCCCTTGGCCGGCCTGTAGATGCCGACGATATCGAAAGGCCAGGTCTTGTCGCCGTTGCGCTGCGGGAAGATCGTCGACTGCAGCGGCACCTTGTCGCCGAGCTTCCAGCCGAAGCGTTTCGCCAGCGCTTCACCGACCACCGCGCCGGTACGGGTGTTTTCGTAGACCTTGCGCTGGTCCGCGGGCAGTTCGATCTCACGATAGATGTCGAGGTAATTCTCGCTGACGGCAAAGCTCAGCACGAAGTTCTTCGGATCCTGATAGATGCCGCCGAACCAGTTGGCGGCGGCCACGGCCTTCACTCCGGGAATCGCCTGTATGCGTGTGGACAGGCTCGCCGGCAGCGACTGGATGATCGAATACTTCGACGTGGTGATGAGGCGATCCACGCCGACGACGCTGTCGCCCGAGGCGAACGCGGCACGTGTCGCGTCCAGCATGCCGAACAACAGGAATGCCGCCAGGATCGACACCAGGGTGAAGAAGGTACGCGTCTTGCGCCGGAACAACGCGGCCCAGATCAGATGCATGTATTTCATGCGGGCGTCCTCGGTCAGGCCACGGCTTGTCCGACAAGGCTGCCCTTGTCGAGATGCAGGGTATGGTTGGCGTACTCGGCGGCCTTCGGGTCGTGCGTCACCATCACGATCGTTTTGCCGTGCTCGCGATTGAGTTCGCGCAGAAGACCGAGGATCTCCTCGGCCGACTGGCGATCCAGATCGCCGGTCGGCTCGTCGCAGACCAGCAGCGTGGGATCGGAAACGATCGCGCGTGCGATCGCGACGCGCTGTTGCTGACCGCCGGAGAGTTCGGACGGCTTGTGTGACGAACGATCCGCGAGACCGACCAGCTGCAGCGCGATCGACGCGTTCTGCCTGCGCTGCGCGGCGGAAAGTCGGGTCAGCAGCAGCGGCAGTTCCACGTTGCGCTGCGCGGTCAGCATCGGCATCAGGTTGTAGAACTGAAAAACGAAGCCCACGTGCGCCGCGCGCCAGCGCGCCAGCGCACCGGCACCCAGCCGGTCGATGCGGTCCCCGGCCACCGCGATGCTGCCACCCGACGGTGTGTCGAGACCGCCGATGAGATTGAGCAACGTGGTTTTGCCGGAGCCCGACGGTCCCATCAGCGCGAGGAAGTCGCCTTCCTCGATCTTCAGGTTCACGCCATGCAGCACCTCGACCTTCTGCCGGCCGCGCTCATAGACCTTGGAAAGATCCTGGATGTCGATCAGGGTAGCCATGGGACGTGTCTCCTTGCGTATCAGGGCGAAGGGCGGGTGGCGACGCGGACGGCGGCACCATCGGTGAGCGAGTCGGGCGGAGTCACGATGACGCTGTCACCGGGGGCGAGGCCCTGCGTCACCAGACGCTGCTCGCCGTCGTTGCGTGCGGCGAGCGTGACGTCGTGACGCATCGCCTTGTCGCCCGCGACGACGAAGACGACATCGCGGTTGTCGCGACGCGCCAGCGCGCCGGCCGGGACGAGCACGCCTTTGGGTGCGTCGGCCACCGGCTCCGCCCGGCGTTCGAGGAACGACACGCGCACGCCCATGTCGGGAACGATCCGCGCGTCCTTCGATTCCAGGGCGACACGCACCTTCACCGTAGCCTTTCCGCGATCCGCCGCCGGCACGATGGCGATGACATGCGCGCCGATCTTCCAGTCCGGGTAGGCGTCGAGCACCGCCTCGGCGGGCATATCGGCTTTGACCCGGCCGATATAGGCCTCGTTGACGTCGACGTCGATCTCCAGCGAATCCATGTCGACGATGGTGCCGACACCGGTACGGGTGAAACCGCCGCCCGCCGAAAGCGGCGACACGATCTCGCCGACCTGCGCCGCCTTGTCGGTGATCACGCCGTCGAACGGCGCACGGATCACCGTGTAGTCGAGGTTGACCTGGCCGACACTGACCTGAGCATCCGCGGCGTCGGCCTGGCGACGCGCCGTGTTGAGCTGGGCGCGATAGGTGTTGGCCTGCGTACGTCCCTGCTCGGCGATCTGTCTGGAGACCAGGCCCCGGCCGACCAGCGCCTCCTGCCGATCGGCGTCGCGCAGTGCCTGCTCGAGCTGGGTCTGGCTTTGCACCACGCTGGCGCGCGCCGCCGCCGCGTTCGCCCGGTTGGCGTCGAGGCCGGCGCGCAGGGCGTTGTCTTCCAGGCGCGCCAGCACCTGGCCTTTCTTCACCCGGTCGCCTTCCTCGATCAGCACCTCCGTGAGCGTGCCGGTAATCTGCGCGGAGACCGTGGCCTGGCGCCGCGCGGTGACATAGCCCGTCGCCTGCAGCACCGCCCCGGCTTCCGCAGCGCCGGCCGGCGCAATCGCGGTCGCTACCGTCACCTCGACGGGCCGATGCACGAGCCACGCCCAGGCCGCTCCGCCCAGGGCGAGCAGGCCGATGAGAACGGCCAGCACGATCAGCGCGATCTTCGTGGCGCCGCCGTTCCCACCCCCTGGGGATTCCCTGTGCGACTTGTCGATCTTCAGCTGCCGCAGCAGCTCGGCGTTCGAGTTCATGTCCCCGTGGTCCCCTGGCGATACGGATCGTCGGCAAGATCATGCGATCCGGGCGGACCGTGCACCACTTCCGCCCATCAGTCATCTGCCGTGACAGGTGTCACCTGATAGTCTTGGCGCCCATGAATACCGTCATCCCTTCGCCGGCCCAGCCGAGCATCCCCGTCGCCGGGCGCAGCGAGCGTTTCCCGGTCCGTCGCGTCTTCTGCATCGGCCGTAACTACGCCGACCACGCCAAAGAGATGGGCGCGTCGGTCGACACGGCCAATCCGATGTTCTTCACCAAGCCCGCCGATGCCCTCGTCACCGACGGAGCCGACGTGCCCTACCCGTCCGCCACCAACGATCTGCACCACGAAGTGGAGATGGTCGTGGCGCTGGGATCGGGCGGTACGGACCTGACCCTCGAGCAGGCCGCCGCCACGGTCTGGGGCTACGGCGTGGGTCTGGACCTGACCCGCCGCGACCTGCAGGCCCAAGCCAAGGCCAAGGGCTCGCCGTGGGACGTGGCCAAGGCCTTCGACCATTCGGCACCGGTCTCCGCCCTGGTTCCCGCCTCGGAGGTCACGCCAACCGCCGCGACGCGGATCTCGCTGGAGATCAACGGCGAGACCCGGCAGGCGGCCACCCTCGGCGACATGCTGCTCGATGTCCCGGCGATCCTCTCGGCGCTGTCGAAGCTGTTCGAGCTCAAGGCGGGCGACATCGTCTACACCGGTACACCGGCCGGTGTATCGGCATTGCTGCGCGGCGATCGTTTCCGTGCGACCCTCGAAGGCGTCGCCACGCTCGAAGGTCGCGTGGTCTGACTTCGCAAAGTCCTGACATCCGGAACGTTAGTTTTTTACGTTCGACGCCCAGACCCAGAAGGAGAAACCCACGATGAGCATCGTCGCGGAATTCAAGAAATTCGCACTACGCGGCAACGTCATCGACCTCGCGGTCGGTGTTGTGGTCGGTGCGGCGTTCAGCAAGATCGTCACCTCGCTGGTGGACAACATCATCATGCCCCCCATCGGCTGGCTGATCGGCGGTATCGACTTTTCAGACTGGAAGTGGGTGCTCAAACCCGCCGACGCCGCGACCAAGACCGCCGAAGTGGCGATCCAGTACGGCGTGTTCATCAACGTACTGATCCAGTTCGTCATCATCGCGTTCGCCATCTTCATGGTGGTCAAAGCGATCAACCGCCTGACGCATCGCGAAGAGGCCAAGCCGGCCGCACCGGCCGCCGACGTGGTGCTGCTGACGGAAATCCGCGACCTGCTCAGGCAGCAGCCGCCGCGCGTCTGATTCCGCGCTTTCGGAGGGACGAGGTGACCGGCATGTCCGGCTTGCCTCGTCCCTTTTTGCTGTCTGGAAAAAAAGAGGCCGCCGAGTGGGAGCTCGGCGGCCTGATCCGGGGAGAACGTTGCGCCGCGGGAGATGAGTCGGGAGACTCGCGGCGCTTATTGTTGGAATGGTTTTGGATCGGTCGATCAGAAGTCGTAATTGATACCGAAGCGGACGTAGCGCGGCGTGCTGAAGTAGTTGATGCGGTCGTAGTTGGTGTTCAGCGCCTTGCTGCTGCCATAGATCGCATACGTCGACGTCGGTACCGACTCGTTCAGCAGGTTATAGACCATGACATTGAAGCCAAGTTTCTGGTCGGCCCACATCGGGCGATATTCCGCCGAGACCGAGATGATGTGCTGCCACGGCTGGCGACCCGCGTCGCCGGGTGCCGAGGCGACGCCACCGCAGTAGTGGTAGTAGCTGCCGTAACCGACCGGGTTGCTCTCATCCGCGCCGTAGTAACCGATACAGGTCTTGGGTGTGCCCGACATCAGCGCGATGTTGCCCGAGAGCATCCACTCCGGTGCCGCCTGCCAGGAACCGTAGATCTTCAGCTGGTGGGTGCGGTCGTTGGAGAGCAGACCGTTGGAGTTTTCCATCAGCTTGCCGAAGTCCCAGTCGACCGTCGCCGACACGTCGGTCTGACCGATGTCCGAGCGCACCTGGCCTTCCGTATTGCCGTAGCTCTTCGAGTAGACGTAGTCGATCTTGGCCTGCCACTTGCCATCGAACGGATGCTCGAGGAAGGTCTCCAGACCGTAGTAGCTACGCTTGGCGCTCGGCATGCCGAAGTCGGCCGCGGAGACCGAGACGCTGTAGTAACCGCCGGCCGGGTTGACGATGCGGTATGTGTTGCTGCGGCCCGGATTGGACAGGTAGCAACCGTTGAGCGTGGAGGCGTCGACGTCGTAACCGAGCGACTGCGCCTTGCTCGCGATCGTGGTGGTGTCGCAGATGTCGTCCAGGATGTTACGCAGCTTGCGCACCTGGCCCTTCATGCCCCAGACGTAGTCCGCGTTGATCTGCTGGGTGAAGCCCAGCATGTATTCATCCTGGTACTCGGACTTGATGTTGCTGGAGGCCACGGTCTTCGCGTCCGGCGGTGTGCCGTACTCGTTATTGGCCGACACCGCGCCACCCGTGGACGAGGCCAGCTGGGTCAGGCCGGTGGGATTGCCGTTAGCGTCGATGCCCGTGTAGGTGTAGTACTCGTTGGTGTACAGCGAGCCGGCGGCGGCGCGCAGCGCGACGGACGCCGGCATGGCGAGGTAGTAACGACCGGCGTTCGCATAGACCTTCAGCGACGAGTCGCCGTTCACGTCCCAGCTGAAGCCCAGGCGCGGCGCCCACTGCGGCTTGGTCATGCGCAGGAAGGCTTCACCGCTCGGGTTGTAGTTGGTGAACTGGTCGTTGCGCAGGCCGATCTTCACCAGCCAGCGATCGTCCACCTGCCAGCTGTCTTCGATGTACTGGGCGCGCTGCTTCACGCGCACCGACGCCGAGGTGCTGTAGAGGTACTTCGATACGTAGTAGCCGTCCTGACCGCCCGCACCCGTGCTCGGCGCGGCGACGTACGGACTGTCGCTGATGTTGGTCGCCGGATCGCCGTAACCGTAGATCCAAGCCGAGCCGGTCTCGCCATCGTCGACGTCGTGCGAGTTGAGGTTGTCGATACCACCGGTGATCGTGTGATCGCCGATCTTCCACGCCAGGTCGACGCGCAGGTTGCTGCTGGTGGCGCGGTGGTTCGGATCGTTCGCGGTCAGCACCGTCTGAGAATTGACGATGGAATTGCCGCCGGTGATCGCCGGGTTCTCGAACTCGGAACCACTGATGTACTCCAGCGACGGGTCGTAACCCGGGGTCTGGCTGAAGTACGTCATCTTCTGCTTGCCGTACATGGCGGTCAGCGTGAGATCGTCGGTGATGTAGCTCGTGTACTTGGCGATCGAGACCCGGGCGCTGTTCTTGGTCGAGGTGTCGAAGCTGTTCAGATCGCCCGTCTGGTTCGTCGCGTAGTCGTAGTCGTACTCGTTACCCTTGTACGACGTCTTCGTCGACACGCCGGTCAGCTCGAGGATATTGTTGTCGTTGATGTTCCAGTCGAGCTTGGTGTACCACTTCGGATTGTTGTACTCGTAATCGGTGTTGTACGACGACGTCGCGGGACCGACACTGTTACCGGCTTTCTTGTCGCCTTCGACCGCCGCGAAGAAGAACAGCTTGTCCTTGATCAGCGGGCCGCCGACATACGCGCTCTCGGTGGTTTCCCAGGACTTGTTGTCGGAATAACGACGGTAGAGATTGCCCGCGTTGGCACCGGTCACGTAATACGAGCTCGGGCTCACGCCCTGCGCGAACGCCGGTGTCCACTGAACCTGCGCACCGAAGTGCCATTCGTTGGTACCGCGCTTGCCGCTCTGACTGATCACGCCGCCGTCCGAGCGACCGTAAGCCGCACCGTAGCCGCCGCTGAGGATTTCCTGCTGATCGATCGCGCCATAGGGCAGGCTGATGCCGCCGAAGCCGCTGAGCGGGTCGGTGGTGTTGAAGCCGTTGAGGTAATAGGCGTTCTCGGTGACCGACGAGCCGGCGAACGAAACGAGCGAGCCACCCGTGGTACCGCTCTTGAAGCCGCTGTAACCCGGAACGACGCCTGGCGCGAGCAGCGCGATCGCTTCGGCGCTGCGCGCCAGCGGCAGCTTCGCCAGCTGCTGGGAGGTGATGACGGTGCGTGCGTCGACGCTGGACACGTCGATGGCTGGGAGCGCGTTGGCCGACACGGTGACCGAGCTCAGGCTCGTCGCATCGCCGGACGCCGCGGCAAAGGACACTTCCGTACCGGAACCGACACGAAGGCCGACGTCGCTGCGCGTGTCGACGACCTTGCCGCCCTGCATGAGCGATACGGTATAGCTGCCGAGCGGCAGCGAACCCACCGTGTAACGGCCGTCGCTGCCCACGGCGACTTCACGCGTCACACCCGAGGTGCTCTTGACCTGGACCGACTCGCCCTCGGCGACGGGCGCCTGGCCGAAGATGCTGCCGGTGGTCGACTGCGCGATGGCCACGGTGCTGCCCAGCGCCAGGGCCAGCGCGAGGCTGATCCGGCTCAGGCGGATGGATGTCGAATTCTTCACTAGGAAACTCCCCGAAATTTAGGATGCGCGACGCCACGAGGCCGGCACCCTGGCAAGGCGCCTTCCCCAACTGCCCGTGACGTGTGATTCGTTTTATGACTTCGTCGATGCGTGGCCGACGGGGCCACGACTTCAATTTAGTGTTAAGAACCTGCATCCATACGGCGGAAACTGCCGCATCATTCGGTCATTCGTCGGACGTTTGGACGTCCGAACGATCCACCGGCGGCAACGTCCCGACCATTGCGGCCTGACGGAAACGACGCGGTGACGTACCGACATGGTCGCGGAAGCAACGACTGAAATTGGTCATGTCGCCGAAGCCCCAGGCGTGGGCGATCTGCGCGATGCCGCGATGACGAAGGCGGGGATCGGACAGTTCGCGCTGGCACCGTGCGAGGCGCTCGAGTCGAACCCAGCGCATGAGGGTCAGGTCTTCGTCGGAAAACAGTTCGAACAGATGACTGGCCGAAAGACCGACACCCTTCGCGATCATGTCGATGCACAGCTCGGGATCGGCGAGGTGCTCGCGGGCGAACTGACGCACCTGACGCTTGTGGTACTGCCGCAGGCGCGAGGGGGACGATTCACTCGCGTCCACGGATTCCAGCGCGGCGGCAAGCATATGGGGAATCGCATCGGCCAGCCGGTCGGCTACCGGTTCGGTCAGGCCCGCCGGATGCGCGAACATTTCCTGGAAGAGGACACGCAGATATCCCACGGGACCCAGGTGCCCGGGCAGGCCGACCGCCGCCACATCGTCCAGGCGTGGGATGGCGTCGCGCAGGACCGACAGCGGAAGATGGATCGACTGGACGCTGCAACGCCCCAGTTCCAGCCGGAACGGCTGGGACAGGTCGATCAGGCAGAAATCGCCCCCGGCCAGGTCGCTGTGGCGCCCGTGCTGCTCGACACGCGCCCGTCCGTCGAGCTGCAAGGTCAGCAGCACCGCCTGACGATGCTCGCGCGGAAGCGCCGCCTCGGTCAGTACGTGCGGCGTGTGCCGGAACGCGCCCAGGCGCAGGCGATCGCCAGCGTAGCCGTCCACGAGCGTGCTGGTTTCGAAGCGGCTGGGTGCCCGCTCGACGAAGGCCTGCCAGAAACGCCGGGCAAGCAGCCGGTTGTTTTCGATACCGTCATCGGAGCGCGACAGCGGAGGAAATGCATACGACATGGACGACAAGGCGGTCATTCCGGTTATGAGGCGGGGGGAGGCGGAGGCGGCGGAGGCGCGCCGTCCGGGCCGGGGGGCGGCCCGACAGGCCGCTTGAACCCCTTCTCATCCATGCACTGAGCCATGAGGTCCGGCGGCACCGGGTCGTCCTCTTCGCCACCGAGTTCGTTCCAGCAATCGTCCAGCGCCGCCTCGACCTTCGGGTCGCGGTGCGCCTGGCGACCGTCCGGGGGACCGGGCGGCCGATCCTGGGCGACCGCCGCGGCGGCCAGGGCGATCCCGAAGGAGAAGAGCAGCGAAGGCAGCGCGTTGAACGGTTTCATGGCCATCCTTAGTGGTGTGCGGTGTCTGCACACGCTAAGTGGCTTCCGTCACGAGGGAATGTCCTTTTGTGTCCGCTTTGTGTCGGCTGTTTTGCCGCGGGGACAAACGCCTCGTAGACTGGTCTGGTATTTAAAGCAGCATGACCATGGACCTTCAGTCACTCATCCTCGTCGTGGATGACGATCCCGAACTGCGCGGGCTGATCACCGATTTCCTCGGCGGTCACGGGTACCGTGTGCACGCAGCCGAAAACGTCGCCCAGATGTCGCTTTCCATCGAACGCGAGCGACCGGACCTCATCGTGCTCGACGTGATGATGCCGGGCGAGGACGGCCTGAGCGCGGCGCGGCGCCTCGCCGCCGAAAAGGGTCCCCCGGTCATCATCCTGAGTGCGCTGGGCAGCGATACCGACCGGATCATCGGGCTGGAAGTCGGCGCCGACGACTACCTGGCCAAGCCCTGCAACCCACGCGAGCTGCTGGCGCGCGTGCGTGCCGTGCTGCGGCGAAGCAGCCAGGACGCGCCTTCACCCGCCGAGGAGATCCGTCCCTACGGTTTTGCCGGCTGGCGCCTCGATCTGACGCGGCGCGACCTGCGCGATCCGACCGGCATCTTCATCAACCTTTCCGATGGTGAGTTCGCCCTGCTCCGCGCCTTCGTCGAACACCCGCAACGCATCCTGAGCCGCGATCAGCTGCTCGACCTCGTTCACCGGGGCCGCGCGGACGTGTTCGACCGCGCCATCGACACGCAGATCAGCCGGCTGCGGCGCAAACTGAATGACCGCGCGCAGGACGAAATGATCCGTACCGTGCGCAACGAGGGCTACATGCTCCTGCCGAAGGTCACCCGCCTGTGACGCGACGTTCCGGCCTGTCGATCTTCGCCCGCAGCTTTCTGCTGATGGTGTGCGCGCTGCTGATCGCCTCCGGCATCGGGGTGGGCGTACTCGTCCTCCGTCCGCCGACGCTGCCGCCCATGGCGAGCCTCTTCGACGTGGCGGCCGCCCTGCGGAACGACGGAGCGCCGTTCGGCCAGCGCGACTTCGACGACCGGAGGCCGCCCGGCTCCGCGCCACGCGACGGCCAGGCCACCGCCATGCTGCCCGGCGACGACCGCCGCGGCCCGCCCGGCATGGACTTCATGCCGCCCAACCCCGCCGACCTCGATGTGCGCACCCAGGCCGACGCGCCCACGCCCCCGGACGGTTCCGACAGTCGCCTGTCGGCACACCTCCTGCCGCGGCTGGCGGGCCTTCTGCGCGTCGCCCAGGATGACCTTCGCGTCTATGCGGTGGACAGCGGCATGGACCGCCACCCCGGCGCGATGCGCGTCAGCATGGGCGCGGGGTCGCTGGTCGGGTGGCGACAGGCGGATGGCCGATGGCGGGTCGCCTCGGTGCCCGTGGAGCCCTTTCCTTCCATGCTTCAGCAGGAGCTGTTCCTGCTGTTCGGCGTGAGCGTGCTGGTGCTGCTGCCCTTCGCATGGTGGTTCGCCCGGGCGCTGTCGGCACCGATCCATCGTTTCGCCGAGGCGGCACAGCGTCTGGGTGCGGACACCAGCGCGCCGCCGGTGCCGCGTGAGGGACCGCCCGAGATGCGTCGTGCGGTCGATGCCTTCAACGGCATGCAGGGGCGCGTGAATCGTCTGCTCCACGAGCGCACGCACATGATCGCCGCGATCGCGCACGACCTGCGCACGCCGCTGACGCGCCTGTCGTTCCGGCTCGACGGCCTGCCCGGCCCGCTCGGCGCCAAGGTGGACGGCGACCTCCAGGAGATGAAGACGATGATCTCCGCCGCGCTCGATTTCATGCGCGACCGCTCGCTGGGCACGCAACGCCAGCCGCTGGATTTCCGGCTGCTGGTCGAGAGCGTGAGCGACGACCTGGTCGACGTGGGACATGACGTGGCGGTGTTTTCCGGGCCGCCCGTGACGCTCGACGGCGATCCGGTGGCGCTGCGCCGCGCTGTCGTCAACCTCGTCGAAAACGGGATCAAGTACGGGCAAAGGGTGCGCATGCGCCTGCGCACCGTCCGTGGCGAATGCCTGCTCGAAATCGATGACGACGGCCCGGGCATTCCCGAGGCCATGCAGCAACAGGTCTTCGCGCCGTTCTTCCGTCTGGAATCCTCGCGAAACCGCGACACCGGCGGCATCGGCCTCGGCCTCGCCACCGTCCGCGCCATCGTGCTCGATCACGGCGGCAGCATCGTGCTGCGCAACCGCAAGGAAGGCGGTCTGCGCGTGGTGGTGAGCCTGCCACAACCGTAACTTCGGGAGCCGTCCAGCCGTCCGGACGGCTGGACCATGACTTTCGACCTACGCGGCCGCACCCCGCGCCATGGTCATAATCGACCTTTACCGTCCCGGGGGTCACCATGCGTCATATCTTCCGCCTGCACACGCTGGCTGCGTGCCTTGCGCTCGCTTTCACCGCCCATGCCGCCGACAAGGCGACGACCATTCCGGACAAGGCGATCGCCGCCGCCACCGCCTTGCGCGATCGCGCGATGAGCGACGACACCGGCTACGAATTCGTGACCGGCCTGACCACGGAAGTGGGTCCCCGCGTGGCCGGCAGCGCCGCCGACGCGCGCGCCGTCGCCTGGACCGTGGCGAAGTTCAAGGCCATGGGTTTCGACAAGGTCTACACCGAGAAGGTCAGCTACCCGCTCTGGCAGCGCCGCAGCGAGCACGCAGCGGTCGTGTCGCCCTTTCCGCAGCCGCTCGCTCTGACCGCGCTGGGCTATTCCGCCGGCACCCCGCAGGGTGGCCTCACGGCCGAAGTCGTCGGCTTCGACGACCTCGATGCGTTCAGGAACGCCGACCCGGCCAGCGTGAAGGGCAAGATCGTCTACGTCTCGACGCACATGCAGCAGCAGAAGGACGGCCACGACTACGGCAAGGGCTCAGCCACGCGCACGGGCGGCCCTGTCCTGGCCGCGAAGATGGGCGCCGCCGCGTTCCTGCTGCGCTCGGCGGGCACCGATCCGCACAGCCGTACGCCGCACACGGGCGTCACCGGCTTCAAGGATCCGAAGGACGCGATCCCGGCTGCCGCGCTTTCCCTGCCCGACGCCGATCAGCTCGAGCGCATTCTGAAGGAAGGCAAGCCGGTCACGCTGAAGCTCGACCTCGATGTCGGCTTTGCGGGTACGTACGAAGGCTCCAACGTCATCGCTGAAGTCACCGGTCGCAAGCACCCGGATCAGGTCGTCGCCATCGGCGGACATCTGGATTCGTGGGACCTGGGCACCGGCGCCATCGATGACGGCGCGGGTGTGGCGATCGCCGCCGCCGCGGCGAAGCTGATCAAGGACATGCCGCAGCGCCCTGATCGCACGATCCGCGTCATCGCCTTCGCCAACGAGGAAATGGGTCTGTGGGGTGGACGCGCCTATGCCGAAGCGCATGCGAAAGACGTGGCGAAGTTTCAGCTGGGTACCGAATCCGATTTCGGCGCCGGCCGCATCTGGCGCATGAGCGCCAGCGTGAAGCCCGAAGCGCGCGGCGCGATCGAGCAGATCGCCAGGGTGATCGAGCCGATCGGCGTGACGTACGACGCGGCCCGGCCCGGCGGTGGTGGATCCGACCTGTCGCAGATGCATGCCAAGGGCATGGCCGCGCTCTCGCTGACGCAGGACGGCACCGACTACTTCGATTACCACCACAACGCCAACGACACGCTGGACAAGATCGATCCGAAGGCGCTCGCGCAGAACGTGGCGGTGTACGCGACGTTTGCGTATCTGGCTGCGCAGGCGGATGGAAATTTCGGTTCGGCGGCCGGTGCGTTCGCAAAAGACGGCGCGCACGACTAAATAGGACCATGTAGGAGCGCGCCAGGCGCGCTCCTACACAGTCGGCGCTTGTCGCGCCGGCTTCCGCGACGCCAGCCGATCCTGCAACCGGTTCATGTACAGATAGATCACCGGCGTGAGGTACAACGTCAGGATCTGCGACACCACCAGGCCGCCGACGACGGCCAGTCCGAGAGGACGGCGCGTCTCCGCGCCCGCACCGATCCCCAGCGCGATCGGCAGCGTTCCCGCGAATGCCGCCATCGTGGTCATCATGATGGGACGAAAACGCACGCGGCAGGCCTCGAAGATCGCTTCATGCGGAGCCACGCCTCCCTCGCGCTGACGTTCGAGCGCGAAGTCGATCATCATGATCGCGTTTTTCTTCACGATGCCCACCAGCATCACGATGCCCACGAAGGCGAACAAATCCAGTGACGCGCCGAAAAGCACCAGCGTGAGCAACGCGCCGACCGCGGCGGCGGGAAGACCCGAGAGAATCGTCAGCGGATGGATGAAACTCTCATACAGGATGCCCAGCACGAGATAGATCACGAACACCGCCAGCAGCAGGAGCAATCCCATGCCCTTGACCGAATCCTGGAAGGCTTGCGCCGTGCCCTGGATGCTGCCACTGAGCGTGCCGGGAAGATTCATCTGAGCCGTCGCGCGCTGAATACTCTGCACCGCGTCGCTCAGCGACACACCCGGTGCGAGATTGAACGACACCGTGACCGCGGGCAGCTGGCCCTGGTGGTTCACGGTCAGCACCTGCGGCTTGCGCACGAATTGCGCGACGGTATTCAGCGGCACGAGCTTGCCGGTGTCCGAGGTGACGTAAAGCTTCGACAGTACCGCCGGGTCGTCCTGCATGCGTCGCTCCACCTGCAGGATCACCCAGTACTGCGTGGCCGTGCCGTAAATGGTGGAGATCTGGTTCTCACCGAATGCATCGCCCAGGGCGGACTGCACCTGATCCATCGTCAGGCCGAGCGGACCCAGCTTGTCGCGATTGACGGTCACCACCATCGACGGACTATTGAGGTCCAGATCGGTGGTGACATCCTGGAAACCAGGCAGCTTCTGAAACGCCGAGACCAGCTTTCCGGACCACGCGTACAGCGCGTTCAGATCGGTCGACTGCACGGTGTACTGGTACTGTGCCTTCGACTGGCGCCCACCGACCTGGATCGCCGGAGGATTCTGGATGTAGGTACGGATACCCGGCACATCGGCGAACTTGTGCCGAAGCGCCTGAATGATCTCGTCCGGCGTCGTATGCCCGCGGTCGCCGGGATCCTTCAGTCGCAGAAGCAGCGAGCCGGAATTCACCGTGGCGCGCGCACCGCCGGCGCCGACGCTCGACATCACGCCCTGGATATTCGGATCGTCCTGCGCAAGCTGCGCCAGCACTTTCTGTCGCGCGGACATCGCCGCGAACGAAATATCCGTTGGCCCCTCCGTGGTGACACGTAACTGACCGCTGTCGCCTGCCGGAATGAAGTCCTTCGGCGTGACGACGAACAGGACGCCGGTGGCGACGAGGCTGAGCGCGAAGACCGCCAGCACCGTGCGCGGATGGCGCATGCACCAGGCGAGCGTGCGCGTGTAGCCATCGGTCACGGCGCTGAAGCCCTTGTCGAACCAGACCACGATGACACTGCGCTTGTCGTGGTCGTGCGCCTTGACGAAACGGCTGCACAGCATGGGCGTCAGCGTGATCGAGACGAATCCGGAAATCAGGATCGATACGCTGATGACCACGGCGAACTCGTGGAAAAGACGCCCCACGATGCCGCCCATGAACATCACCGGGATGAAGACCGCCACCAGCGACAGCGTCATCGAGAAAATGGTGAAGCCGATTTCGGTCGCGCCTTTGATCGCCGCTTCGTAGGGCGTCTCGTCGAGTTCGATGTGACGCATGATGTTTTCGAGCATCACGATGGCGTCATCGACGACGAAGCCGACGGCCAGCGTCAGCGCCAGCAACGAGAGATTGTCGAGACTGTAGCCCAGCGCGAACATCGCGCCGAACGTGCCCAGTACGGAGATGGGCAGCGCGACCGCCGGAATCAGGGTCGCCGACGCATTGCCGAGGAACAGGTAGATCACCAGCACCACGAGAATGCCCGCCAGCACCAGCGTGAACTGCACGTCGTGCACGGAGTCGCGGATCGACACCGAGCGGTCGTACATCACGTCGAGCTTGACCGACGGCGGCAGCGTCTCGGAGAAGCCGGGCAGCAGCGCGAGAATCCGGTCGACCGTTTCGACGGTATTCGCGCCCGGTTGCCGCTGGATCGCCAGCGTGATCGCACGGACGCCGTTGAACCAGCTGGCCTTCTGGTCGTCCTGCACGCTGTCGCGTGGCACGGCGATATCTGAAAGCCGTACGGGCGCGCCATTGCGGTAAGCGACCACGATCTGCCCGTAGTCGGCGGCACGCATCAACTGGCCGTCCGAACGAATGGACAGCAACTGGCGACTTCCGTTGAGCGAGCCGGTGGCCTTGTTGACGTTGGCCGCGGCGATGGCGGTGGACATCTGATCGACGCCGATACCGGTGGCCGCCAGACGATCGGGATCGACGGCGATGCGCACCGCGTACTTCTGCGAACCGTAGACGTTGACCTGGGCCACGCCGTCGACCATCGACAGGCGCTGCGCGAGTTCGGTCTCCGCATAGTCGTCGACCGTCGACAGCGGCAAGGTCGACGACTGCATGGTGAGGAACAGAATGGGCGCGTCGGCCGGATTCACCTTGCGGTAGGTGGGTGGCGTCGGCATGTCCTGCGGCAACTGGCGCTGCGCCGCGGAGATCGCCGCCTGCACGTCCTGAGCCGCGCCGTCGATGCTGCGATCGAGGGCGAAGGTCACGGTGATCGTGGTCGAGCCCAGCGAACTGGACGAGCTCATCGAGTCGATGCCGGCGACCGTGGACAGCTGCGCCTCCAGCGGTGTCGCGACGGACGAGGCCATTGTCTCGGGCGACGCGCCCGGCAGGCTCGCGCTGATATTGATCGTCGGGAAGTCGACGTTCGGCAGTTCGTTCACCGGCAGCTTCGGGTACGCGACGATGCCGAAGATCACCAGCGCCGCCATCAGCAGCGTGGTCATGACGGGACGACGGATACAGAGTTCCGGCAGGTTCATCGCACGCGCGCACCGTCGACGAGCAACAGCTGACCTTCGGTGACGACGCGTTCGCCCGCCTGCAGGCCCTTGTCCACGACGACCCGGTCGGCGGTCGTCGCACCCGTCGTGATGGGCCTCTGTTCCACGGTCTTGTCGGCCTTGACCACGAAGACGAAGGTGCCTGCGGATGAACTCTGCAACGCGATCACCGGGATGCTGACGGCATCGGTCAGCCGCGTCGTCGGCAGGGTCACTTCAGCGAACTGGCCCGCGGTGAGGCGGCCGTCCGCATTCGCGAAACGCGCTTTCAGGACGATCGTGCCGGTCGTGACATCGACGGCGTTGTCGATGAACTCCAGTTCGCCCTTCAGCGGTCCACCGGTGTCGCCGGGGATTTTCGCCTGGACGGGAAGCGCGCCGCGACGCGCGCTGTTGCGCACCGCGGCCAGACTGTCCTCGGGAATCGCGAAGGCGATACGGATGGGATCGACCTGATTGAGCACCACGATATCGGTCGTGTCGGCGGTAAGCGTCGCCCCCGGATAGGCCAGAGGCGCACCGGTGACACCATCGAAGGGCGCGGAGATCGTGGTGAAGTCGAGCTGCGTCTGCGCGGCACGCGCCGCGGCACGATCGCTGACGAGGGCGGCGCGGGCCACGCCGAGGTTGGCCTTGTACAGATCGAAATCGGCGCGACTGACGAAGCCTTTGCCGAGCATGTTCTGGTAACGCCCGAGGTCCGCCTCGGCCTTGGCCAGCTGAGCCTCGTCGCTGGCCACCTTGCCCTGGGCCTCGTCGAGCGCGGCCTTGAGCGGACGCGGATCGACCCGGGCAAGGAGATCGCCCTTTTTCACGTGGGTGCCTGGCGTGAAAGCCAGCGTATCGAGCTGACCGCTGACGCGGGAACGCACGTTGACCGTCGAATACGCCTCAGCCCTTCCGATGATCTTGAGCGACAGATCGATCTCACCGCGCTGCGCGACGGCTGTCGTGACCGGCGTGCCCGTCGATGCCTGCTTGCCGTTGAGCGATTTCGGGGCCTCCTTGCCGCCCGTCTCGTGACGCCATACGCCCACACCGGCCGCGGCGAGGGCCACCAGGCCGATGATGAGAACGAGTTTCTTCCCTGGGGATCGCTGCATGAGGACTCCGGCCGGAACCCTCAGGCTCCGGTCGCCGCGCTCGATGACGCGGACATGGTTTTTTTTCGGGTGGGCTATCCGTAAAAGCTAACGCATATCCGGCACCGAGGTTGACCCGGCGCTCAGAGTTCCTCGCCGGGACCATCGAGGCCCTGGAGGTTTTCCTTCATGCGGTCCATGACGGCCAGCATGACCTGGAGGTCGTCGGGCGAGATGCCCTGCGTCGCATCCCGGCGCAGGCCGCGTGCGATGTCTTCCATGTCGTCGATCACCCCGCGGGCTTGCTCCGTATCGTGCAGGCGCCAGGCGCGGCGATCCTTGGGGTCGGCGCGACGCTCCACGAAACCGGCGGCCTGAAGGCGGTCGATGACCCTGCCCACGGCGATCGGCTCCATATCGAGCTGCTCAGCCAGTTCGTTCTGGCGCATGCCTGGCCGGCGATGAAGCGCCTTCAGGGCACGCCACTGCGCGCGCGTCAGCCCAAAGCGCACGGCCCGCCGATCGAAGTGCTTGCGGAAGAGCAAGGTCACGTCGTTGATGAGATAGGCGAACGAGATGTCTTCAACTTTGAGCGAGTCGGCCATAACCTTCTGAAACAATACAGAACTGACAAGGCGCCATCGTAGCCAATTGCGGGCGTGCCGTCACAAGGAGTTGAGCCATGAGCTTCACGATTCGCGAAGGCGACATCACGACGCTGGCCGTCGATGCCATCGTCAACGCGGCGAACGAATCCCTCCTTGGCGGAGGGGGCGTGGACGGCGCGATCCACCGTGGCGCGGGGCCGCGGTTGCTGGCGGCCTGCCGTGCGCTCCCCGAAAGCCCGCGAGGCGTTCGCTGCCCCACCGGCGACGCGCGGATCACGCCGGGGTTCGACCTGCCCGCGCGCTTCGTGATTCACACCGTGGGACCGGTCTGGCACGGCGGCACACGCGGCGAAGCCGGGCTGCTGGCGGCCTGCTACCGCGCCAGCCTGGCCCTGGCGAAGGAGCACGGCATCGACTCCATCGCCTTCCCCGCCATCAGCGCGGGGGTCTACGGTTACCCGCCCGAGGCGGCCGCCCGGGTCGCCGTCGACACCCTGCGCGGCGCGCCGTGGAGGCCGGCACAGGTGATCTTCTGCACGTTCGGTGCCGCGATGACGCGCGCGTACGAGACGGCGCTCAACCCCTAGCGAGGGTAGAGCGGCGGCAGGCCCGGCGTGTCGCCGGCGGCACCGACGGATTTCCAGACGAAACCCTTGGCGAACGCCGTCCGCAAGGCGCTCCGGTCGAGCGTGCCGCCAGCGAAGCGTGCGCGCTGCAGACCGGCGATCGCGACCGGTTGCGAGCCCGGGGCCAGAGCGGTCGACAGCGCACCCAGTGAGCGTATCGATGGCTGCACCGCGCGCGCCCAGATAAGCAGGTTGCGCTCGATGGCGGCAGGCTCGTCGGCGTCGACACTCTTGAGAAAAACCTCACGCGCCGGACGTTCGCGGGGCGTCGATAGCGTCGCCTCGTTCGGCCTCACGGCCGCGGCGACCCCTCCGCGTCGGCGCAGGATCACCCAGATACCGACGGTGACCAGCCACAAGGCGAGCGCACCGAAGAACAGCCATCGCCACGGCAAGCCGGCTTCGACAACCGTAGAGCCCGCCGCTGACGAAGCGTCCGGCCGGACCGTTTGCGCGACCGGCGTGGTTCCGGCGCCGGCCACCGCCGCGCCGCTGGCGGGTGCGACCTCGATGTCGCGTGCCGGCAAGGTCGCCACTTCGGCCTTGTCGGTCACCACGTTCCACCAGTGCAGCGTCGTCTCCGGGATATGCAGGGTTCCCGGTCGCGTTGGCACCACGGCGAAGCCCTGCTGCCGGTGGCCCGTGATCCACGGCCCGCTGACGCCGCCACCGGTAACCGCCTTGTCGGGATAGACGTCCGCGCCGTCGAGCGTCGGCAGGGACAGCGCCGGCAGCGCCTCGAACGGCATGCCCGTCGCGTCGAGCCGCATGGTCAGCGTCAGCGGTTGCCCGACGCGGGCCTTGCCATCGGGTGGCACACCGTCGAGGGCGAGTTTGAGTTCGCGGGCGGGTATCCACGCACCGCTGGCCGCAGCGGTCGGACGCGCGCGCACCTGGATGCCGCTGGGCTCGGCCACGGCATTGACGGGCGAACCCGCGCCGAAGAACGCATTGGCGTCCGTGGGATCCACTGCCGTGCCCTGAAAGGCTGGCGGCTGGATGGACAGCGCCCCGGCGCGCTGGGGAAAAATGGCGTAGTGACGCTCGACCACGTTGAACCGCCGGCCCCCGCGAACGGTCTGGAAGTTCGCATCCTGCCCCACACGGCGGACCTCGGCCCCTTCCGCCGACGGATCGCCGAGCTGTCCATCCGCCAGATTGACGGCGAAGTACAGGCGCAGCGTGTAATCGATCTGCTGACCGACATACACCTGCGCGGGATCCGCCTTGCCCTCGAGAACGACGGACTTCTCCGCCGGTACCGCGCCGTTATCGGCGGAGGCGCTGACCTCCACCGAAAGGGGCTGTGTCCGCTGCCCCCCGATGACCAGCGACGGGACGGTCAGACGACCTTCGCGACGCGGTCGCAACGCGACGCCGAGCACGGTATGCGCCTCACGGCGCCCGTTGATGATGCTGAGGTTATGGCTGGTGGATGTGCCGAGAACCACGAAGTCCTGCATGAGTGGCGCGAGGTCCGGCGACGGGTCGGCGTCGTCGGCGACTTCGATGTTCAGGGTGACGGTTTCACCCGCGCCGATCGTCGTGCGGTCGAGCGAGGCCGTTGGCCCGCTGGCTTGTGCCAGGACGACGACGGGCACGCACATCAGAAGGAAGGCGAGGATCAGGCGATGCATCGTCATTCCTCCGGCTCCGTTCCATGACGACGCTGATACTCGAGCATGAACTTTCTCCGCAACAAACCGCCCGGATCGTCCGGCACGCGAAGCAGCGCGCGCTGCACGTCCGGCGGCAATTTCGACGCGGCATCGCTGGCGGACAATGCGCCCAGATCGTGCCCCTTGCCGTCGTCCTTCGCATCCGGCTGCCCCGCCTTACCGGCGAGCGCCTGATCCATCTTTTCCTTGAGCGCCGCCTGGGCGCGATCGGCCTGCGCCTGTTCGGCGGCGGACTTGGCTGTGGCGTCGCCCTGCGGCGCCTGCCCCTTGCCGTCGTCCTTCGCCTTGTCGCCTCCCTCGCCTTCGCCTGCCTTGTTCTGCGTGCCCTTGTCGGACGCATCCTCGCCTTTTCCATCGGCGCCCGACGGCTGCCCGCTCTGGCCGTCCTGTTTATCTTTGCCGTCCTGCTGCCCGGACGACTGGCCCTTGTCCTGCTGCCCCGACTGGCCGTGCTGATCCTTGTCCCCGTTCTTCGCGTCCTGCTTGCCGCCCTTGTCCTGCTGCTGCTTCGAACCGTCTTTCTGCTGCTTCAGGTAATCCGCGACCGCCTTGCGATTGGCGATCGCGTCCTCGTCATGCGGATCGATGCGCAGCGCACGGTCGTAGGCCGCAATCGCATCCTCGTAGCGCTGCTGTTTCGCCAGCGCGTTGCCGAGGTTGTACTGCGAATCGCCGTCCTTGCCTGACTTGAGCGCCGCCTCCGCCGCCGCGAAGTCCCCGGCCTTATACGCCGCCACACCACGCAGGGCAGGATCGCGTGCAAGCGCCTGGGCGCGCTTTGCATCGCCTTCGCGCAGGGCCTGCGCCGCCTGCTGATCGCGCGTGCGGAAGGCATCGGCGACGCCATCCGCATGAGCGGGCGGCGACCATGGCAGACAGGCCATCGCCAGAACGAGCAACCAGCCACGACGGAACGCCAGCGCCACCAGCAGAAGCACGGGCAGGAGCAGCCACGGTCCGCGATCCTGCCACTCACCTGCCTTCGCGCCGGAAACGGCCTTCCCGTCACCGTCGCCGCTGAGGAAAGCCCGGAGCGCCGCGACGTCGGAGCCGCCATCCGCCACGGGAACGAAGCGGCCGCCGCCGGCGGATGCCACGGCGGACAGGGACGCGTCGTCACGGGCAGCCAGCGCGATATCGCCGCGATCGTCCTTCAGGAAACCCCCGTCCCCGGTCGGCACGGGACCGCCACGCGTCGTACCGACGCCGAGCACCGACACGGTTGCGCCGGCCGCGCGCGCGCGGCGCGCGGCCGACGCGGCGGATGCATCGGCGCGATCCGTGACGAGAACGATCGACCCGCCACGCAGATCCGCGTGACGGATGAGGTCCGCCGCCATGTCGATCGCCTTGCCCGGATCATCGCCGGTCACCGGCATGGTGTCGGGCGACAATGCCGTGAGCAGATCGTCCACGCTGTGCGCATCCGTGGTGAGCGGCGCCACGATGAATGCCTCGCCCGTGTACGCGATCAGCGCGTTCATGCCGTCCTTGTTCGCGGCATACAGTTCGCGGATCTTGTAACGCACGCGGCTGAGGCGATCCGGGACGATATCCTTCGCGAGCATGTCCGGTGACATCGATACCACGACGACCTGCCCGGCACGCTCCGCGAACAGCGGCTGCGACTGGCGATCCCATGCGGGCCCCGCCAGCGCGAGCACGGCGAGCGACGATGCCGCGACCACCGCCGCGACCGGCGCGCGCGATGCCGCGGGCTTACCGTCGAGCAGATACGGAAGCAAGGCGGGGTCCGCGATCCGGGACAAAGCGCGGGACTCTCCCGATCGACCCCCCACGATCCACCCGATGACGGGCACGAGGATCAGCAACCACAGCCAGCGTGGTTCGAGGAAATGAAAGTCGGCGATCCAGGTGCTCATGCGCGCACTCTCCCACCCAGATAACGAGGCAGCGCGGCCAACGCGAGCAAACCCAGCGCGACGACGAGAGGACAGCGAAACAGTTCGACATGCGGACGCAGGGCGGCGCCCTGCTGCGGCACCGGCTCGAGCGCGTCGATGGCACGATAGGCGTTCGCCAGTTCATCCGTATCCGTCGCGCGGAAGAACCGCCCACCGGTCTGGTTGGCGATGTCGGTCAGCATGCCTACGTCCAGATCGGCCGACGGATTGACCGTTCGGCTACCGAAAAAGTCGGGCACGCGCATCGCGGTGGCACCGATGCCGATCGTATAGACACGAACGCCTGCGGCCTTCGCCGCGCGTGCCGCTTCGCGCGGCGCGATCGACCCCGCGTTGTTCACGCCATCGGTCAGCAGGACGACGACGCGCGCCTGCTCGGGCATGTCGGCGAGACGCTTTACGGCGACAGCCAGCGCATCGCCGATGGCGGTTTCCCGTCCCGGCAGGCCGACGACGGCGCCATGCAACTGCGCGCGCACCGCGTCGAGATCGTACGTCAGCGGCGTCACCAGGTACGCCTGCGATCCGAACAGGATGAGCCCCAGCTCATCGCCCGCACGCCGGTCGATGAAATCGCCCGCGATCGCTTCGACCGCGGCGAAACGCGTCACCGTGCGTCCTGCCAGGCGCATGTCGTCGAGCGCCATGCTGCCCGAGAGATCGACGGCGAGCATCGTCGCACGCCCGCTGCGCTGCTGCGGCTCCGGCGGGCCGAGTCGTTGCGGCCGTGCCGCCGCGGTGACCAGACAGAGCCACGCCAGCGCCAGCAACAACGTCGACGCGAATGGCGCACGCATCCGGGCGGCCTGCATCAACGTCAGGCCAGGCTGTGGAAGATTCATTGCCTGCGCTGGCTTCACCGGTCGCAGGACGCGACGCAGAAGCCACGGCAGTGGCAGCGCGAGGAACACCCAGGGCCACGCGAAATCAGGCACCGACATGCGTCTTCGCCCTCTCCGCATGCGGGCGCTGCGCGTCGCGACGCATCGCCTGGCGGACCCAGGCCTCGGCGTCGCGAGCCACGACGGATGCGTCGAGCGATACCGCGGGGCGGTACAACGCGACATCGAGCTCGGCGATGCGCGTGACATCCTGCCGGGGCGCCATCGACGCCAGCGCATCACGCCACGCGGCGCCGCGCAGGGTCACGCTTCGTGGATCGCGCGTGCGCGCCACGCGCCTGATCAGCTGACTGACCGTCGTCGCGAACGCCGCGGCGTCGCCGTCCTGCGCATGGCGCCGCGATGCGTCACGCAGTTCCTGCAACGTGCCGTCGACGTACCGATGCCACGCGGCACGTCTGCGCCAGGCCAGGATCAGCACCACGGCCACGATCAGCAGCAGCGCGGCCAGCACCCACCAGCCCGGTGCCAATGGCCACCACGCCGACACGTGCGGCACGTGAACATCGCGCAAGCGGGGTCCCTGATCCGGCATCAGCGCGTCCTCCTCGTACCCAGCAACGCGGTGACCGCGTCGAGCGGATCGTCGGTGGTATCGATCGTGCGCACGCGCAGGCCAAGACCGCCCGCCAGCGCGGTCAGTCTGCGCTGCCCTTCGCCGAGGCCGCGGGCGAACTCTTCGCGCTGTCGATCGCCCTGAAGGGCGATGTCGTAATGCGTACCGCGGTAAGCGAAGGGGTAGCGACCGGCGGGCGGTTCGCTGAGCTCCAGCGGATCGGCGACGCCCAGCACCGAGACTTCAGCCTTGCCGACCAGCCCGAGCATGCGGCCACGTGCGGCCTCGTCCACGGCGAATCCGTCGCTGATCAACAGAACGCGTGACGCACCGTGCATCAATCGTCCCGCCCGCTGCAGCGCGGAAGACAGCGTCTCATCGCCATCCGCGGGGAGCGCATCCCATGCGGCGATCGCACCGAGCACCGTCAGCGCGCCACGCGCTCCGCCCTGAGGCCTGACGACCTGACGTTGTCCGCCAAAGGCAAGCACGCCCACGCGCTCCGTGCCGCGCAGTGCGTACCAGGCGGCTGTCGCCGCCGCGCGCGCGGCCTGCACGGACTTGAAGCGCGTGCGCGTTCCAAAACGCATGCTTGCGTTCATGTCCAGCAGGATCAGCAGGCGTCCCTCGCGCTCTTCCTGAAAGAGTTTGGTATGCGCGACACCGCTGCGCGCCGTCAGGCGCCAGTCCATGCGGCGTACATCGTCACCGGCCTGGTAGACGCGGGATTCGGCGTAGTCCATGCCCCGGCCATGCAGCCGCGCCGGGCGCTGGCCATGTCGCGGAGCGCGCGATACGACCTGGGGAGCAGGTGCACGCGCGACGCGGGAGCGCAGGGCGATCAGTTCCGGGAGCGAGACGTGGACGCGCCCTTCGACGTCGGTGACAGCGGCATTCACGGCAGCGGCACGAGGTCCAGCAGGCGATCGATCACCGTATCCACGCGCACGCCTTCCGCTTCGGCCTCGTAGCTCGGCAACACGCGATGGCGAAGCACCTCGTGGGCGATCGCATGAATATCCTCCGGGAGGACATAATCGCGTCCGGCGAGCCACGCGTGCGCGCGCGCACAGCGGTCCAGCGCGATGGTGGCACGCGGGCTGGCACCCCAGGCGATCCAGCGCGCCAGCTCCGCACCGTATTTGCCGGCCTCGCGCGTGGCGACGACCAGCTGCGTGATGTAGAGCTCCAGCGGCGCCGCCATGTGTACCGAGAGCACCGCATCGCGCGCCGCGAAGACGTCCGCCGGGCGCAGCATGTGTGCCGGTGGCGGCGCCGGGTGCATGACCTCGCGGGCCTGCTGCCGAGCAAGACGGAGAATGGCGAGTTCCGCCTCGGCGTCCGGATAGCCGATGGTCACGTGCATCAGGAAACGGTCGAGCTGGGCTTCGGGCAGTGCGAACGTCCCCTCCTGCTCGATCGGGTTCTGGGTGGCCATCACCATGAAAAGGTCAGGCAGCGGCCAGGTGCGGCGGCCGATGGTGATCTGCCGTTCGGCCATCGCCTCGAGCAGCGCGGACTGGACTTTCGCCGGTGCGCGATTGATCTCGTCGGCAAGCACGATGTTATGGAACAGCGGCCCGCGTTCGAATTCGAACGTGCCGGTCTGCGACCGGAAGATATCGGTGCCGGTCAGGTCGGCGGGCAACAGGTCGGGTGTGAACTGGATGCGGTGGAAGTCGGCTTCCACGCGCGTCGCCAGCGCCTTGATGGCTGTCGTCTTGGCCAGACCGGGCGCGCCTTCGACCAGCAGGTGCCCGTCGGCGAGCAGGGCGATGAGCAGGCATTCGACCAGGTGAGGTTGCCCGATGATGCCCCGGGTCAGTTCCTCGCGCAGGCGGACGAAAGCCTCCTGGAGCGGGGTCGTGGCGGCTGGCGTCTCGGACATCGCGGTTCTCGTGTCGGTGGAAGTCCCCGATGAGACCACAGCGAGGCCGGGAAGTTTAGGCCCGGATGTCGTTCCCGGGTCACGAAACGAAAAAGGCGGCCACGAGGGCCGCCTTTTTCGTTGTCCTGATGACGCCCTTACTGCAGCGCGTCGGACAGGATCCGCGGCGTGACGAAGATCAGCAGCTCGGCCTTGTCGTTGGTCCGCGAGGTATTGCGGAACAGCACGCCCAGACCGGGGATATCGCCAAGACCCGGGACCTTTTTGGTCGTGTTCGTCTTGGTGATCTCGTAGATGCCACCGAGGACGACGGTCTGACCGTTGTCGACGAGCACCGAGGTGTTGATTTCGCGGGTGTCGATCTGCGGGACCGAACCGCCGCCCGGGCTGGCGACGAACTGGGCCAGCGCGTCCTTCTTCACGTTGATCTTCAGGTACACGCGGCTGTCGGCGGTAATCGTCGGCGTCACACGCAGCTCGAGCACGGCATCTTTGAACTGGACCGTGGCGTTCTGCGCGCCGCCGCCGGAGCTCGAGGCCTGGTAGGTCACATAACCGATCTGCTGACCCTGCTTGATGACCGCTTCCTGCTGATTGGCCGTGATCACACGCGGGCTCGAGATCAGCTCGCTGCGACCCTCGGTCTGCGCCGCCGAAAGCTCGAGGTCGACCAGATAGTTCGCACCCAGGATCGCCAGGCCGATGCTGCCCGAGGGGTTCGCGACCGGCAGGTTGACGTTGTAGCCACCCGGCAGGGTGACCGCGGCAGGCGTCGGGATCGTCCCCGTGCCGCCGTTGGCGTTGTACTGGTTCACAGCGTTGGTATAGCCGACATCGCTGTTGTGGACGCTGGTAACCAGACCGCCCGTGCCGCCGGCCGTGGTACCGGTGGAGCCGCTGCTCAGATCCGGCGACGTACCGACGACCTGGTTGGCGTTGTTGTGGTTGTATCCCTGGACGCCCCAGCGCACACCCAGCTCGCGGGTGAAGGTATCGGTCGCCACCACGATGCGCGACTCGATCAGCACCTGCTGCACCGGACGATCGAGGGTACCGATCAGCTCGCGCAGGTCACGGATCTTGTCCGGCGTGTCGTTGATCAGCAGCGTGTTGGTGCGGTCGTCGAACGAGACGCTGCCACGCGGGGACAGAAAGCCACGCGTCGTATTGGAGCCGCTGCTGCCACCGCCGCCCTGCATGCTGCCCTGGGTCAGCAGCTTGGCGATGTCTTCCGCCTTGCCGTAGCTGATCGGGATGTAATCGGACACCAGCTCCGCGGAATCCTGGGCCTTCTGACGAGCGTCGGCGAGGCTCTGCTCGTAGCTGGCAAGCTCGGCCTGCGGAGCGATCCAGACGACGTTGCCGCTGCGACGCTTGTCCAGACCCTTGGCCCGCAGAATCACATCCAGCGCCTGATCCCACGGCGTGTTGACCAGTCGCAGGGTGACGCTGCCGCCGACGCTGTCGGAGGCGACCAGATTGAGCTTGGCTTCGTCCGCGATCAGCTGAAGGGCCGAACGCACGGGAATGTCCTGGAAGTTGAAGGTCAGACGCGAACCCGAATACGTCGGATCCTGACCCTTCGCGGCCTTACCCGTCGGGGCGGCGGCCTTCTTCGGCGCCACTTCGACGACATAATCGCTGCCGCTCTGATAGGCCGAGACTTCGACATCACCCTTGGTGCGGACATCCAGGCGGGCACCGCCGGGAGCCGACTTCGGTTCGATCGACTGCACCGGCGTGGCGAAGTCGAGCACGTCGAGACGCTGAGCGAGCTTGGGCGGCAGCGACGAACCCGACAGGCTGACGATCACGTGGTCGCCTTCGCGGTGCATTTCCGGCGTCGTCGCCGAGCTGCCCAGCGTGACCAGCACGCGGCCTTCGCCGTTCGGCCCGCGACGGAAGTCGATGTTCGATACCGGCGTGCCGGCTGACGAAGGCAACGCCTTGGTCGGATCGGAAACGGTCGCCGTCGTCGTCGTGGCACCCGTCGGACCGTTGTTCACGGTGACGACGAGGTTCTTGCCATCGACGCGCGTGCGGTATGCCGACTCACGGAAAAGCTCGACCGTGACGCGGGTCTTGCCACCGGCGGAGACCACCGACACGCCCGATGTCGCGCCCTTGCCGATATCGAGATGGCGGGTGCTGTAGCTGTTGGTGGTGTCCGGAAGGTCGATCGCGATACGCGGCGGATTGTTGGTCGTGAAGACCTTCGGATCCGGTGCCTTTTCCGAGAAAGCCAGCCGGAGTTCGATGCGGCCGCCGGGCTGCGCGTCGTAGCTCACGTTCTGCAACGTGTTCTCCGCCGACGCGGCACTGGCGAAACCGCCGGCGAAGGCCAGCGCGGTGCCGAGGATCCAGCGGCGCGTGCGAAGACGCGCGCTACCCGGCAGATGATTCAGTTTGGTCGTCATGTGCGTCATCCCCGAGTTCTTATTTTTCGCCGACCGCGATGCTTGCCGGACGCTCCATCCAGCCGCCCGAGCCATTCGGCACCAGTTCGACCAGATCGATCCGATCCTCGCCAACGGCCGTGATGCGTCCGTAGGCCTGCCCCATGTACTCATTGCGATGGACACGATGGATCACCCCACCGGGATCCTTCACAAGCGCCTCCAGGTTTGCACCAGCACCAACCGTGCCAACCATCTTGAGAGCGTCGAGGCCGAACATTTCCAAGGGTTCCTTCGGACGGTTTTCGTCCGGACGGGGACCACTGGCGACATTGCTGTCCATTTCAGCCGTGCTCGGGCTGAAGGGATCGCGTGCGCCCTGGTCCTGGTAAGCGAACGTCTCGAACGTGCGGATCACCGGCAACGGCGGGATCGGCTCGCCTTTCTTGTGTTTTTCGGCGTCGACCCACTCGCGCAGGTCGGACGTGCCCTTGGTGCAACCGGCGAGCGAAATGACACCGAACAGCGCGACGGCCAGCGGGCGGGCGAGGGAGTAATGGCGATTCATCACTTATTCCCCTTCTGCAGCTTGCTCTTCGCCTGCGGCGTCTCGTCGTCCTCGAGGTAGCGATAGGTCTTCACGGTGCCCTGGAGAACCAGCTGGCCGTTGCCGGCCGCCTTCTTGTCGGTGCTCTTCGGGCTCAGCGAGACGTCGTGCAGCGTCAGAATCACGACGCGGGGCAACGAGGCCACGCCACTGATGAAGGTGCCGAACTGGTGGTAAGTACCGACCATGCGCAGGGTGATCGGCTTCTCGGCGTAGAAGTCCTTCGGCGTTTCCGGACCGGGCTGGAACAGCTCGGTCTCGATGCCCGCGGCCAGCGCCGTCTGCGAGATGTCGATCAGCAGCTCGGGCATTTCCGTCTTGCTCGGCAGCTGACGCAGCAGGGTCCGCAACATGTCCTGCATGTCGGACAGCTGCTGCTCCAGGGCCTCGAGATTGGCGGACTTGGCCTGCTTCTGCGAGAACTCGGACTTGAGACTGGTTTCCTTGGACTCGGCGCTGGCCAGGTCGTCCTGCTGGCTGCTGATCTGGAAGTACCAGCCAGCCAGCACCACGATCACGAAGACCAGGCCGGTGAAAAACATCTTGATGGGCTTCGGCCAGCCACCGACGTTGTGCCGATCGAGATTGCGCAGATCGTCAAAGAATTTCATTGTTTGACTCCTGCCGGGGCGGCGGCAGCCGCAGGCGTGGCCGCCGGCGGAGTGGCAGGCGCAGCCGGTGCCGCCGCGGGCGCGGGGGCACCCGGGCTGGCCGTGACGGCATTGGCGGCGTTGACCAGCGGCGCGGGCACCGCGGCGGCCGGCGGGGCCACCGTGGAGGCACCGGCGGGGGCGCCGTCCTGCGGATTGTCGCCCGGGCTCTTCAGGTGGACGTCGAGACCGAAGGCATACGGCATGCGCGAGGCATCATGCGTGTTCTCGGTCTTGCGCAGGTCGGCATGGCCCATCCAGGGCGACGCCTCGACGTTGCGCATGTACTCGGCCACGCTGGAGTTCGACTGGGCGACACCATCGAGCGACATCGAGTCACCCGACTGCTTCATGCCGGCCAGGCGAGCCGATGCCGGGATCGTCTTCACCAGTTCGTCGAACAGGTGGACCATCTGCGAGCGGTTGGCCTGCAGCTGTTCGATGATCTGCTTACGCTGGAGCAGATCGGCCCTGACCTTCTCCAGATCCTTGATCTTCGCGATGCGATCGTCGAGCTGCTTGATCTCGGTGGTCAGGTAGTCGTTTCGCTCGTTCTGGTTGTCGATCCGGGCGTCCATCCACAGCGACCAGCCGATGAGCACCACGAGGGCGGCGCCAAAGGCCAGACCGAGCTGGATGTAGAACTCCCGCTCGCGCTGTTTACGGCGCTCGGCACGCCAGGGAAGTAGGTTGATCCGTGCCATCAGTCGAAGCTCCTCATGGCGAGGCCGACGGCAATCATCAGCGCGGGGGCGTCCTGGGCCAGGGTCTGTGCCTGCACGCGGCTGGACAGCGACATGCGCGCCAGGGGGTTGGCGACGACGCACGGCACACCCAGCTGCTGCTCGAGCAACTCGGTGATGCCGTCGATCGCGGCGCAACCGCCGGCGAGAACCACCTGGTCGACGCGGCTGTATTCGCTACCGGCGAAGAAGAACTGGAGCAGGCGACTGACCTGCTGGACCAGCGACTCCTTGAACGGCTCCAGTGCCTCCATCTCGTACGACTCGGGCAGGCCGCCCTTGCGCTTGGCACGACCGGCTTCCTCATAGGAAAGGCCATAGCGACGCATGATTTCGTCGGTCAGCTGCTTGCCGCCGAAGACCTGTTCGCGCGAGTAGATGGTCCGCTGGTTCTTCAGTACCGCCAGCGTGGTCATGGTCGCGCCGATGTCGACCACCGCCACCAGGGCGTCGCGCGACACCGCGAGCTGGTCGGCGACCATCCCGAAGGCGTTCTCCATGGCGAAGGCCTCGACGTCGACCACCCGGGCGGTCAGACCGCCCAGGTCGAGCGCGGCGATGCGCATGTCCACGTTTTCGGTGCGCGAGGCCGCCAGAAGCACGTTATTCATTTCCGGGTTGTCGCGAACCGGCCCCATGACTTCGAAATCGAGGCTGACTTCCTCGATCGGGTAGGGGATGTACTGGTTCGCTTCGACCTGGATCTGCCCCTCGAGGTCGTCCTCGGAGAGATCGGCGGACATGGGAATGATGCGGGTGATCACGGCCGAACCCGCCACGGCTGCCGCCGCGTGCTTGAGCTTGGACCCGGACCGGGCCAGGGCGCGGCGAATGGCTTCGCCTACCGCCTCGACCTCGACGATGTTCTTTTCAACGACGGCATTTGGCGGCAACGGCTCAACGGCGTAGTGCTCGACGCGGTAGCGTCCACCTGCCTGACTGAGCTGCAGCAGCTTTACTGCGGTCGAACTGATATCGACGCCGATGAGCGGCGCCGCTTTGGGTGTAAAGAGCCCCACGTTGTCCCCCTTCCCCGCGCCTTGTCGGAATTGGTCTTCGGCGCGAAGGCATTAGATCTAAAACTTAACGGATTGGCAACGGGCCGTTTCAGCCCTTACCGGCACTAATTCACAAATCCTGTCACTGGGTTAGCGAAACCCTCTCACACCCCGTCGAACCCGGGTCACCCGCCCCACCCCCCGGCGAGGCTCTATACTCCGCGACGACCCATCCGCCGGTGACCCCCTCTCTTCCATGCGAATTCTCAAGCGTCTGCTGCGCATCGCGCTGTATCTCGCCCTGGCCGGCATCCTTTTCGTGGCGGGCGCCATCGGCGTCGCCTACTGGCTCCTGGCGCCACGCCTGCCTTCCGTGGCGGTCCTGCGCGACTATCACATGCAGGTTCCCTTACGAGTCCTGAGCTCGGATGGACGCCTGATCGCCTCCTTCGGTGAAACCCGCCGCGTCCCCGTCCACATCGCCGACGTTCCGGCACGCCTCAAGAATGCTGTCTTATCGGCCGAGGACGGGGATTTCTATAGCCACCCGGGTGTCGACTGGCACGGCATCGCCCGCGCGGGCATCCACGTGATCGTTTCCGGCGGTGACAAGGGACCCGGCGGCTCGACCATCACCCAGCAGGTGGCGCGCAACTTCTTCCTCAGCCCCGAGAAGCTCTATTCGCGCAAGCTGACGGAAGTCTTCATCGCGCTGCGCATGGAGAACGAGCTGACCAAGGACCAGATCCTCGAGCTCTATATCAACAAGATGTTCCTGGGCCACCGGTCCTACGGACTGGCCGCCGCGGCCTCGTATTACTACGGCAAGACCCTCGACCAGCTGACGGTGGCCGAATGCGCGTCGCTCGCGTCCACGTTCCAGTTGCCATCGGTGGTCAATCCGCTGAACAACCAGGCGCGACTGGTCACCCGGCGCAACTGGGTGCTGGGCCAGATGCTGTCGAACCGGTTCATCACCAAGGCCGAATACGACGAGGCCGTGAAGGAGCCCAACGACGCCTTCCCGCACGAGCAGCAGATCGAAGTCGATGCGCCGTACCTCGCCGAGATGGTCCGCCAGCAGGTGCTGGAGAAGCTGGGCAACGACGCCCTGACCGAAGGTTATGTCGTGCGCACCACCGTGCCGAGCGACAGTCAGGCCGCCGCCAACGACGCGCTGCGCGGACGCCTGTCCGCCTATGACCGCCGCCATGGCTATCGTGGCCCCGAGGGTCACGAGGAACTGCCCGCGCAGGCTGGCCCCGAGGACTACGACCGCGTTCTCGCGGGCTACACGAGCGTGGCCGGCATGATGCCCGGCATCGTGACCGCGACCGGCGCGAAGGAGGCCACGGTGTACCTGTCCGCCAAGGAAACCGCCACCATCAGCCTCGAGTCGATCGCCTGGGCCCGGCCCTACGTGAACGAAGGGCGTGCGGGAGCCGCTCCGACACGCGTCGACACGGTGCTCAAGCGTGGCGACATCGTCCGCCTGATCCGCAGCGAGAAGGACGACCTGTCCGAGAACGCCAGCGCCGCCGATACCGCCAAGGTCAGCACCGAGTCCCGTCCGGAGCCAGCCAAGGGGCCGTGGCGCCTGACCCAGATTCCCGCCGTGCAGGCCGCCCTCGTGTCGCTGGACCCGGAAGACGGCGCGGTCCGCGCACTGGTCGGCGGTTTCAGCTTCGTGCGGTCCAAGTTCAACCGCGCGGTCATGGCCGCACGGCAGCCGGGTTCGAGCTTCAAGCCCTATCTCTACTCGGCCGCGTTCGAGCGTGGGTTCACACCCGCATCCATCGTCAACGACGCGCCGGTAGCCTTCCCCGACCCGTCGCGCCCCGACGGCATGTGGACACCCGCGAACGACGACGGAAAGTTCGCCGGCCCCATGCGCCTTCGCGAGGCGCTCGTGCAGTCGAAGAATCTGGTCTCCGTCCGCTTGCTGGACGCGATCGGCCTGCGCTTCGCCCGCGATTACATGACGCGCTTCGGCTTCACGCCGGACGCCCTGCCCCAGAACCTCTCGCTGGCGCTGGGTACCGCCTCGGTCTCGCCGATGAGCATGGCGCGCGGCTATGCGGTGTTCGCCAACGGCGGGTACCTCATCACGCCCTATTTCATCTCGCGCATCGACGATCGCGACGGCAAGCCGGTTTACGTGGCGAACCCCGAGCGCGCGTGCTCGGATTGCCAGGAGCGCCTGCTCAATCCGACGCCCGCCGGCCCGCCGACGCAGCCATCGACGGCGCTGATCCCGGCCAAGCCGGCCGCCGCGAGCACGGCCGCCGGTAGCGGTACCGGCGATGCGGTGTTGCCTGCCGACGCCCATGACAACACCGCGCAGGCGCCCAAGCTGGCGCCGCACGTGATCGACGTGCGCAACGATTACCTGGTGACCTCGCTGATGCAGGACGTGGTCAAGCGCGGCACGGGCTCGGCGGCGCGCGCGCTCGGTCGCGACGATATCGCCGGCAAGACGGGCTCGACCAACGATCACCGCGACGCGTGGTTCGTCGGCTTCAACGGCGATGTCTCCACCGCCGTCTGGGTCGGCTTCGACGACTTCGGCTCCCTGGGTCGCGGCGAGTTCGGCGCCAAGGCGGCCTTGCCGATCTGGATGGACTACATGGGCGCCGTACTCAAGGACAAGCCGTCGCATACGCTGGCCATGCCTCCGGGCATCGCCACGGTGCAGATCGATCCGGGCTCCGGCCTGCCCTCACCGGGCGGCATGAACGAAATCATGAAGGTCGAGGATGTCGATCGTCTTCGCGAACAGGCGGCGCAGAAACAGCAGGAGGATCAGCAGGAACACGCCTACGACATCTTCTGATACGTCCACATTACACACCACACGGGGGTGAGTCATGGCACGAGGCGAGCACCACAAGATCCATGCGCAGGACCGGACGCAGCGGCATCGCGTCCTCGTCGCCCAGGAGGCGGCGCGCCTGATGAGCGAGCATGGCATTCGTGACTTCCACCACGCGAAGCTGAAGGCGGCGGAGCGGCTCGGTATCGTCGACACCCAGGCCCTTCCGCGCAACAACGAGATCGAAGACGCGTTGCGCGAACACCAGCGCATCTTCCAGGCCGATACGCAGCCACAGGCCTTGCGGGCACGTCGCGAGGCAGCCATCGAGGCGATGCGGTTCCTGCGCGGGTTCGACGCACGACTGGTCGGCGCGGTGCTCGAAGGCACGGCGGACGAGCACTCGGCCGTCTGCCTGCACCTGTTCAGCGATGACCCTGAAGCGCCCGTGTTGTTCCTGCAGGAACAGGGCATTCCGCTGGAGACCCAGACCCGCCGGCTGCGCTGGTCCAACAACGAACAGAGCGAACATCCGGTACTGCTGTTCGGTGCGGACGGTATCCCGTTCGACCTGACCGTGCTGCCACTGGACGCGCTGCGCCAGGCGCCGCTGGACCGTGTCGACGAACGCCCGATGCGCCGCGCCACCGCGTCGATGGTGCAGAACCTGCTGGCGGAAGAGGACGTAGCCGCTTACAACGCGGCCATGTAGGAGCGCGCCCCGCGCGCGAAAAGCCAACAGGGCGGTGACGGGGTACCGCTTCATCGCTCCGTTGGCTTTTCGCGCGCGGGGCGCGCTCCTACCGCGCTAAAAAAAACCCCGCTTTCGCGGGGTTTCTTTTTTAGCGCTTGTCGTTCGGGATGTAATCGCGAACGTCGGCACCGGTGTAGATCTGACGCGGGCGGCCGATGCGGGCCCCCGGGGTTTCGTGCTGCTCGATCCAGTGGGAGATCCAGCCCGACGTACGCGCGATGGCGAACATCACGGTGAACATCTCGGTCGGGATGCCCAGCGCCTTGTAGATGATGCCCGAGTAGAAGTCGACGTTCGGATAGAGCTTGCGCTCCACGAAGTAGTCGTCCTTCAGCGCGGCTTCTTCCAGCTTCATGGCGACGTCGAGCAGCGGATCGTTGACGCCGAGCTCCTCGAGCACCTTGTGGCACATCTCGCGGATGATCTTGGCGCGCGGATCGAAGTTCTTGTAGACGCGATGGCCGAAGCCCATCAGCCGGAAGGAGTCGTTCTTGTCCTTCGCGCGCTTGACCGCGGTCTCGACCTTGTCGGCGGTACCGATTTCTTCGAGCTGCTTGAGCACGGCTTCGTTGGCGCCACCGTGCGCCGGGCCCCAGAGCGCGGTGATGCCGGCGGCAACCGACGCGTACGGGTTGGCTCCGGTCGAACCGACCAGACGGACCGTCGAGGTCGACGCGTTCTGCTCGTGATCGGCGTGCAGGATGAAGAGCAGGTCGAGCGCCTTGGCGACCACCGGGTTCAGTTCGAGCGGCTCGCTCGGCACTTCGAACATGGTGTGCAGGAAGCGGGTGACATACTCGAGGTTGTTGCGCGGGTAGCGCGTCGGCCAGCCGATCGAATGACGGTAGATAGCGGCCGAAATGGTCGGCATCTTGGCGATCAGACGGATGGCGGCGAGCTTGCGGTCTTCCGGGTTATCGACATCGAGCTTGTCGTGATAGAACGCCGACAGCGACGCGATCGACGCGGCCAGCATGGCCATCGGATGCGCGTTGTGATGGAAACCCTTGAGGAAGTCCTTAAGGTTCTCGTGCATCATCGAATGATGCGTGACCTCGCCGGAGAACTTCTCGAACTCCGGCTTCGTCGGCAGTTCGCCGTTGAGCAGCAGGTACGAGGTCTCGAGGAAGGTGGACTTCTCGGCCAGCTGCTCGATCGGGTAGCCGCGGTACAACAGGACACCCTTGTCGCCGTCGATGTACGTGATGGCGCTCTTGGTGCTGGCGGTGCTGCCGTAACCCGGATCGTACGTGAAGTAACCGGTGTCCTTGTACAGCGTGCCGATGTCGACGCACTCGGCGCCGAGCGTGCCGCCGATGACCGGCAGTTCGCTCACGGGCTTGTTGGATTCATCGACCAATTTGACGGTTTTGGCGTCGGACACGGCGAGCTCCTCTGTGCTTGTTCCCGCCGCTCCACGCAATGGAACGACGTAGCAATGGTTGGAATAACGGCACCCTGGGGAAGGTCCCGTACCGGCCGCAACCCGCGACCGAAGTTCCCCATTATCACACAGCGACGATTCAAACGTCCGTTAGGCGCGCGTGTAAATCGCACACGCAAAAAGACACGGGGCAAGCCATGGGCTCGCCCCGTGTCCTCTATCCTCGCGACACGCCACCCCGCAGGCGGCGCGCGGATGGTGCGATCTTACTTCTGACCGTAGCGCTGACGGAACTTGTCGACGCGACCGCCGATGTCCAGCGTCTTCTGCTTACCGGTGTAGAACGGGTGCGAGTGGCTCGAGATATCGAGCTTGATGACCGGGTACTCGTTACCGTCTTCCCACTTGACGGTCTCCTTGGAGGACATCGTCGAACGCGTCAGGAACGCGAAATCGGACGAAAGGTCCTGGAAGACCACCGACTGGTACTTCGGATGAATGTTCTCTTTCATGGCTTGAACCTGAGAAATAGCGGGGTGAAAAGAGCGGCATTGTAGCCCGGGGTCCGGGGTCGTGCAAGCCGGGACCCCGGGCGGGATCTCACACGGCGCCCAGTGCGCCCGCGATCAGCTCGCCGAAGCGGGCCTGGTCGACCTCGAGCACGATGCGGGCGTTCGGCTTGCCGCCGAGACGGCCATGCCAGTCGACCACGGTAGCGCCACGCGTGAGTCGCCCGTCGAGCTCGATGGCGACGTGGCGGGTTTCGGCGCGCAAGATCATGGCGGGATCCAGTGCCACGGCCATGGCCAGCGCGTCGGCCGCGATGAACCCGGTACGCTCGTGCTCGGCGTTGAAGCGGCGGGCCGTCGCGAAAATCTTCTCGAAGAACGAGGCGCGCTTATCGCCGGAGGCGACCCAGCGCTCGTAGACCTCGTCGGGGAAGGCGTGACGGACGGTCGCCTCCCAGTCCACCAGATCGAAGTGCTCGAATGCCTCGAAGACGACGTGCGCCGCCTCGGGATCGAATCCGATATTGAACTCGGCGGGAATCTTCCCCGTGTTGCCGTGACCGGTGACGGCGCCGCCCATGATGACCAGGCGCTTCACGCGCGCAGGCAGCGTCGGGTCCAGACGCACGGCCAGGGCCAGGTTCGTCAGGGGACCCAGTGCGACGAGCGTGAGCTCGTCCGGACGTTCCCGGGTCAGGCGGATCAGGGCGAGCGCGGCGTGCTCGGCCTCCGCGACATGCTGGGGCTCAGGAAAGCCGACATCGCCAAAGCCATCGGCGCCGTGGACGAACGCGGCGTCCTCATCGGGTGCACGCACCAGCGGGGACGGGCATCCGCCGAACACAGGCGTCGTCGCTCCGATCAGTTCGACCAGCGTACGGGCGTTACGCACCGTATGACCGAGGCCTACGTTGCCCGCGGCAACCGTCAAGGCGGCGACATCGGTATGCGCGTGCGCCATGAGGATCGCCAGCGCGTCATCCACGCCGGGGTCGGTGTCGATCAGCAACGGAAGTCGGGTCATCGGTTATCGGTCCGTGGACGGCCGGACAGCATACCGCCGGCCGGGCCCTTCAGACAGCCTGCGACGCGATCTCGGCCGTACCGAACTCGAAGCCGAGCTCCGACGCGACCTGGCTCACGCCAGCGAGCACCCGTCTGAGCGACGGGGTACGGGTCGCGATGCGCGAACGGAGATCGAGCGTGCAGGTAAGTCCCGCCTGGAGCAGATCCGCATGGGCCAGGTGCAGCGTATCCGCTTGCGACTGGGTCAGCAGCCCCTGCTCGCGCAGCACGTCGATCAGGCTGCTGCTGGCTGGCGTATCCAGAATGGGCGGACAGCTGGCGGCGTGCGCAAGCACCATGCCCTGCAGGATGAACTCGATGTCGATCAGCGCACCCACGCCCTGCTTCAGGTCCACCTGTTCGGCATCCGACCGGTCGCGCTCGCCGCGCCAGCGAGTCCGCATGGCGCTGACTTCAGCGAACACCCGGACACCGTCCCGCTGCGTCGCAAGAATCTCCCGACGGATCTCCGCCAGCTGGCCACCCACGCGCGCGTCGCCGGCAACCGGACGAGCCCGCAGGAGCGCCTGATGCTCACAGGTCCAGGCGCGATCGCGCTGATAGGCCTCGAAGGCATCCACGCTGGCGACCAGCAACCCCTTCGAACCGTCCGGCCGCAGACGCGTGTCGACATCGTAGAGCTTGCCGGCATGCGTCTGCGCGCTCAGCCAGTGCATGACACGCTGGGCGAGACGCTGATACCACCGGGTGCCATCGACCGGACGCGGGCCATCGCTCATCGCATTGGCGCGCTTGCCGTCATAGACGAAGACAAGATCGAGGTCGGAGGCGAAGCCCAGCTCTTCACCGCCCAGGCTGCCGTAGCCGAGCACGGCGAAGCCGCTGCCCTCCCCGGGAAGGCGCCCGTGCTGAGCGGTCAGTTCGCGCGTGGCGAGCGCCAGCACCGCGGCGACCACCGCCTCGGCCAGTCCGGCGAGACGACGCGCCGTGGCGGTCGCGTCGGCACGACCGTCGTTGAAAGCGAGACCCAGCCGGAAGGCGATACTGGACCGGAATTCATTGATGCGCTCGAGTTCGTGCTCGGCGTCGCGCTCGTCGAGCGTGCCCAGCGAGCGGGCCATCTCCACCGCGATGTCCGCGCGCTTCAGCGGCAGCTGATCGATGCGCGGATCGAGCACGTCGTCGAGCAACAGCGGCTGCGCAATCACCCGCTCGGCAAGGAACGCGCTGTCCGCAAAGACCGTGGCGACACGACGGCGCGCACTGGGCTGCTCGTCGAGCAGCGCGAGATACGACGAACGGCGCGCGACGGCCTGCACCAGGCGCAGCATGCGCAACAGACTCGATGCCGGCGACGCACTGCTGCGGGCGGCACCGATCAGCTGCGGCATGAGCCGCTGCAGGCGCTCGGACGAACGTGCCGACATCGACCGCACCGATGCCGCACGAGGCAACTTGATCAGCTCCGACGCCACGTCCTGTCCGGGCCGGAAACCGGAGGCTTCCATCGTCGCCGCTACCAGCGATTCGTCCCGCGCGGCCTCCCACAACTCCACGTCGGCGGCGGGCGCGACGGCTTTTCCGCCTGCCTGCGGCACCAGCACCGCGGCGAATTCCGCCGAGACCGCGTCGCGGTGACGCGTCAGGACTTCGGCCAGCGCATCCCACGAGGGGTAGTTCAGACCCAGCGCCAGACGCTCGCGCGACAGCTCGTCGTCCGGAATATCGTGCGTCTGCGCGTCGCGCAACATCTGCACACGATTCTCCAGAAGGCGCAGGAAGAGGTAAGCCTCGCGCAACAGCTTCGCGCGCGCCTTGGGGATATAGCCCTTTGCCTCGCACGCCCGCAGGGCGGGAAGCAGTCCCCGCACGCGAAGGGCCGGGTCGCGACCGCCGCGAATCATCTGGGTGAGCTGCACCACGAATTCGATTTCGCGAATACCACCGGGACCCAGCTTCAGGTTGCCGGCAAGGTCTTTCCTCGCCACCTCCGCATCGATCAGCGACTTCATCTCGCGCAGCCCGGCGAACGCCGTGTAATCGAGATAGCGCCGGTAAACGAACGGCCGCAGCATGTCCTGCAATTCGCGACCGGCCGTGCGATCGCCCGCCACCGGTCGCGCCTTGATCCACGCGTAGCGTTCCCAGTCACGGCCTTCGCGCTGGTAGTACTGCTCCATGGCGGCGAAAGGCAACGCCAGCCGCCCGGCGTTGCCGAACGGACGCAATCGCAGGTCGACACGGGCACAGATGCCGTCGACCGTCGGCTCGGCCAGCAGCCGTACGAGCTGTCGCGTTTCCCGAATGAAATACTCGCCATTGTCGAGTGGACGCGAGCCGTCGGTCTCACCTCCGGACGCGTAGGCGAGCACGAGGTCGATATCCGAGGAGAAATTGAGTTCGTTGCCGCCCAGCTTGCCGAAGCCGATCACGACCATGCGCTGTTCGACACCGGCCGCATCGCGTGGGCGGCCGAAGCGCGCGTGCAACGAGTGCTCCGACCAGCGCAGGGCGGCCGAAAGCAGCGTTTCATACAGCGCGCTCGTCGACGACAAAGTGTCATCGACATCGTCGAGCCCGTTGACGTCGCGAAACACGATACGCAGCGCCTCCGCGTGCCGGAAACGGCGCAGCATCGCCATACAGCGATCTTCGTCGGCGGGCAGATCGAGCGAGGTGGCGCGCGTGCTCGCATCGGCATTGCCGCGCAGTCGCTCCAGTCCCGCTGGCGCAAGCAACTCGGGCTGACGTCGCAGGACATCGAAAGCGAAGTCCGAGGCGAGAAGCGTGCGGCGGATACGCTCGGCGACGCCCGCGTCATCGTGCAGGGGGATGCGTGCGGCGCGACACGCCGCCATCACGTCGGCGTAACGGTGGTCGATCAGGGCGCGGAGCTCGGGACTTTCGCGCGGTGTTGGCGTGGAAGCGTTCATGAGGCGGTCATTGTGCCCGAGACGAGGCCTGTGGCGGCCGAGTGAGAGGATTCAGATTTTTCTTACGAATCATGACCTTTTTTCGTCGCGACATGGCGCATCCGCCTGACAACCGGTTCATGTCCGTTGCGTTACAGTCCCTACCCCCTCGCTGACAGGGGCGTGACAAGAGGACGTTATGACTGTCAATTCAACGCGTTGGCGTGACATCGCCGGACGGGTCGCCTTGCCGCTCCTGCTCGCGGTCGCGTTCGTTCTCTATACCGGGTTCCTCGATGGGAATCCCGGCGTCGCCAGCAGTGCCTGGGCCGACCGCCCGTGGCACCTGTTCGCTAACGCCTTGCCGGGGCTCATGCTCGCCTTTCTGCTTCTGGTGCTGACCCGACGGGCATGGCTGTCGTTCGGCGTCGCGTTCATGGTGCAGGGCGCCGTGCTCGCGGTGAGCGCCATCAAGATGAAGAATCTCGGCTCGCCATTGTTACCTGCGGATTTCCGCATGGTGGGTCAGCTGAAGAATGGTGGCCTGCACCTGCTAGGCGGCTACCTGCCCTCGAGCCCCCTGCCGTATCTCGCGATCCTCGGCACCATCGGCCTCATCGCGATCGTCGCCCGGTTCGAGCCGGCGCTGTTCGCGCGCCGCACGCACGGGCGTCGACTGATCACCGGGCTTACCCTTTTTGCATTGATCGGCACGCTACTCGCGGGCGTTCCCGCGTGGTCGAAGATGTACAACAAGGACCGGCTTGGCATGCAGCCGTGGTCGGCCGCGTCCAACGCGGGCTACAACGGCGTCGTGACCACGATCATGCAGTTCCGCCTGCAAAACGCGGGCAAGAAGGAGAAAGCGGATCCCGCCGAGGCCGAGCAATTCATCGCCGCGACCGGCGGCGACCTGCGCCAGCACATGGCGGAGGCCGCCACCAATGGCCGACAAACGCCTGATATCGTGATCGTGCAGAGCGAGTCCTTCTTCGACCCCAGCGTCATCAGGGGCATCGAGCAGGAGGACTTCGCGCCCAA